>VOFG01004652.1_pt1 | contig 716131 bp, 806 predicted proteins | sample 5384171 | NCBI WGS metagenome assembly VOFG01 (sample SAMN12384726, study PRJNA508395) | human gut metagenome | isolation source: healthy gut F | host: Homo sapiens | reverse complement strand
GGTAGTCGAGCGCACCTGCGCCCTGACTGAGGAGAGTGAAGCCCGCAAGAGCATGATGCTGAACATCTTCCACGACCTGCGCAGCCCGCTGTTCGCGGTGTCCAGCGGGCTTGACACGCTGGAAGCTGCTCCCGACGCCCTGCCCGCCCTTCTGCCCGCCATGCAGCAGCGGATGACCTTTTGCGGCGGCTGACGGAGGACCTGTTCCTCGCCGCCAAGCTGGAGCAGAAGCAGGTGATGCTCAACGAAGACCGCGTCTCCCTCAGCGACGCTGCTGCGGCCGTCTGTGAGAGCTGCCAAAACGAGGCCGCGAAAAAAGGCGTCACGCTGACGACCCGGTTCGACGCCGAGCTGCCCGTCTGGGGCGACGCCATGCGGCTGCAGCAGATCGTCCAGAACCTCGTGACCAACGCCATCCACTACACCCCCACCGGTGGCACGATCACGGTCCACAGCTTCGCTGCGGAGGGCCGCGCCCTCGTCCTTGTGCAGGACACCGGCTGCGGCATCGCTCCCGAAGATCAAGCCGCCGTCTTTGACCGCTACTTCCACACCACCGCTGACACCAAGCACGATTCCACCGGCCTTGGCCTGACCATCGCGCAGGAGCTGGCCCACCTGCACCACGGCGAGATCACGCTGGAAAGTGAAGTGGGCAAAGGGAGCTGTTTTACCTTGGCGCTGCCCCTGCTGGAAGATTGAGGACACAAAAATGCTCTGCCACGCAGAAATGGCAGAGCATTTTTTCATACGTAAGTTTATGCCAGCGGGTCCCACAGCTTCATGGGCAGAGGCTCCTGATCCAGCAGGGCGCGCTGGGCATCGCTCAGCAGGCTCTTGCGGACCGTGACCTGATAGACGTTGGCCTTGAACCACTTCTCGCTGCCGATGAAGTAGCCCTTCTGGCCGGAGGCGTCGCCCCAGCTATTTTCGATCTTCCAGCGGTTCGCGGTGCCATTCTCCTCCAGATTGACGCCGCAGAACATCATGCAGTGGTTCATGGTGCTGTCGCGGGTGAGCAGCCGCTCGGCCTTGGTCATATGGAAGGTCAGGCCGCCCAGCACTTCGCCGTACTGGAAGCAGTCGGGGTCCCAATAGCCGTTGGCACGGTCGCCGTCCGGGTGGCAGTCGCAGCTGAACATGACGCCCTCCCCAGCCTGAAGCTGGCGGATGGTCAGGTCTTCCAGCTCTTCCTGCGACAGGTTGAGCCAGAACATGTTGTCCTCCACCACGTCGCCCATGAACGGCTGGCAGTAGGTGCGGTTGATCTCGTGGATGGGCGAAGAGATGATGACGACGTAATCGTCAAAATCGTTGCCCACGTACTTTTCAAGGAAGCTCTTCGGGGTCAGGCCGCGGTCGCAGTGGTAAACTTTGTCGGTATCGGTGTACTCAAAGTCGAAGGTCTTGGGCGGCTGACCGTAGAGGATGCGCAGGGCGTTGTAGATCTCCGCCAGCATCTCCTCGCGGCGGGCGGCGGGGTCCTTGCCCGCGCGGACGAGGGCGCGCAGTTCCAGCGCATCCTCCCGCATCTTGCGGGTCAGGATAGGCAGATACTTGGCCGTGCCGGTGGAGTGGACCGTTTCCGGCATGACCCAAGAGGGCACAACACCGTACTTTTTGATCAGGCTGATGGCCATCTCCCACTGGCCGCCGTCCGGCAGCGGATTGCCCATCAGGGTGAAGGTCTCGCGGTCGTCCAGTTCCTGATCGGCGAAGTGGATGATGTTCTCAAAAAAGAGGTTTGCCTTTTCCAGCTTGTCATAGAAGGCCAGATAGGTGGGCGAGATGGAGAAATCCTCCAGCTTGCACTTCTCGATGACCCGCTGACGCAGGACGTTCAGGGTGGAGAACATCCAGCAGCGGCCGCTCTCCTTCTGGTTGGTGATGTTGTTGGTCTTGACCAGAACGGAGAAGTCCATCTGGAGCTTGGCCGCAGCGGCGGGCACAAAGGCGGCATCCGGCAGGGCGGTGCGGGAGATGGCGTTGGACATCACCTGCAGCGCGGGGCGTGCTTCGTAGCCCTGCTCAAAACGGGCCAGCATTTCAGAGTCAATGGGAGTTACCTTGTTCATTGTTTTCACACTTCCTATCTTCATTTCAAAAGCGCTGTCAACTTCTCCATGCGGTGAATCGCTTCATCGAGGACGTCCGTTCCTCTTGCAAAGTGCATCCGAATGAGGTGGTTCACCGGCGCCCGGAAGAAGCTGGACCCGGGCACGGCGGCCACGCCCACCTCCTGGATCATCCATTCGCAGAACTGCAAGTCCGTCCAACCCGCAAACTGCGGCAGGGCGAGGAAGTCCGAGATGTCGATCATCACGAAATATGTGCCTGCGGGACATTGTGCTTCAGGCCGATGCGGTCGAGCCCGGCGAGGAAATGGTCGCGCTTTTCGGTATAAAGCGCACACAAATTCTCGTAGTAACTCTGCGGCATTTCCAGCCCGGCAACGGCAGCTTCCTGCAAGGGAGCCGCCGCGCCCACCGTGAGGAAATCGTGGACCTTGCGAGCCCCTTCGATGACCTCGGCCGGGCCGATGAGGTAGCCCAGACGCCAGCCGGTGATGGCGTAGGTCTTGGAGAGCGAATTGCAGGTGATGGTGTGCTCGAACATACCGGGCAGGCTGGCCATGCAGATATGCTCGTTGGGGGCGTAGACGATGTGCTCATACACCTCGTCGGTGACGACAAAGGCATCGTACTTCAGCGCGAGCTTTGCGATGGCCTCCAGCTCATCGCGGCGGAAGACCTTGCCGCAGGGGTTCGAGGGGTTGCAGAGGATCAGCGCCTTGGCCCCCTCTGCAAAGCCCTTTTCAATGAGGCCGAGGTCAAACTCATAGGTCGGCGGGACCAGCGGGATATAGATGGGTTCCGCTCCGGAAAGGATGGCATCTGCGCCGTAGTTTTCGTAAAACGGCGAGAAGATCATGACCTTATCACCGGGGTTGCAGATGGTCATCATCGCGGCCATCATGGCCTCGGTGCCGCCGCAGGTGACGCAGACCTCGGTGTTGGGGTTCACTTCATGATGGAGGGCGGGGCTCGTCTTTTTCGCCAGTGCTTCGCGAAAATTCTGGGCACCGAAGGTCACGGCATACTGGTGCGGGCCTTTGTAAGCCGTTTGAGCCAGTGCGTCCAGCAGTTCCTTCGGCGGGTCAAAATCCGGGAACCCCTGCGACAAATTGATGGAGTGATATTGGTTGTTGATCCGGGTCATACGGCGGATGACGGAGTCGGTAAACGTGCCGACACGATCACTTAAAACAGGCATAAATTTCTCCTGTAAACTCTCCCAGTCCGCCTTCGGCGACAGCCCCCCTCAGAGGGGCCTTATCACGTGGGCAATGACGGGAAGCGTTATTCCTTAAAGTAGGCGTTCTGCACAGCCAGCAGCACACCCGCGCGGCTGGCGGCGAAGTTCAGGCCGCCCTGTAGGTAGCAAGTGTAAGGCGCGCGCAGGGGACCGTCGCAGGAGAGCTCAATGGTGCTGCCCTGAGTAAAGCTGCCGCTGGCCATGATGACTTCATCGGTGTAGCCCGGTTCCGGGCAGGGTTCCGGGGCCGCGTAGCTGTCCACGGGGCTGGCCGCCTGAACGCCGCGGCAGAAGCCGATGAGGGCATCGGCGGTGCCCGCGTCGAAGCAGGTCACGATGTCGTTGTGATCCTCGCAGTAGCGCGGGATGGGCTTTTTCCCCACCAGCTCCAGCAGACACTGGGCGTAGATGGCGGTCTTGATGGCCTCGCAGACGACGCCGGGTGCATAGTAAAAGCCCAGATACATGTCGCGCGGGGTGTCCAGTGTACAGCCCAGATCCTTGCCGAGGCCGGGGGCGTTCAGCCGGTAGGCGCACAGCTCCACCAGGTCGGCCCGGCCCGCGATATAGCCGCCGGTGGGGGCGATGCCGCCGCCGGGGTTTTTGATCAGGCTGCCCACCACGAGGTCGGCCCCTGCCTGACAGGGTTCCTCCGTCTGGGTGAACTCGCCGTAGCAGTTATCCACGAAGATGATGATCTCCGGGTTGGCGGCGCGGGCGGTATCGGCGATCTTTCGGATGGTGGCGAGGTCAAAGGCATTCCGCTGCAGATAGCCGCGGCTGCGCTGGATGTGGCAGACCTTAGCCCCCGGTGCCTTCTGGGCGATCAGGTCATAATCCGGGGTGAAGTCGGCCTTGAGGGGGGCTTCGTCGTACTTGACGCCGTAGTCCATCAGGGTGCCGGTGCCCTTACCCTTGCCGTCCAGCCCGATGACGCCTTCCAGCGTATCGTAGGGGCGGCCGGTGGCAGCCAGCAGGGTGTCCCCTGCCCGCAGCAGACCGAACAGCGCCACGGCCAGCGTATGCGTGCCGCTCTGGAACTGACTGCGGACGAGGGCGTCCTCCGCCCCCCCATCACCTCGGCAAAGATCTGCTCCAGTTTGGCGCGGCCGGTATCCCACAGGCCGTAGCCGGTGGTGCCCAGCATATCGGTAGAGGACATCTGGGTATCCGCAAAGGCTTTCAGCATCTTGAGCTGGTTGTAATCGCGGATCTCTTCCATGTGCCTGAAGTAGGGCTGGCAGAGTTCCATGGCTTTTTCATCGAGGGCCAGCACTTCGGGTTTGAAATCAAAAAAGTGGCTTAACATTGACATATCGAATCCTTAGGTTTTCGTTTTATTTTTTACGTAGAGTATGTACTCTTTTGCTTGCCAAAAGAGTACCAGAAAAGCACCGCTTTTTCGAGGCGCGGGCACGAATCAGGGGCTGCTCGCCCCTAATAACCCCAAAGCAGTTGGCTTCACCAGAAAATCGGGCGGTGCGCCAGTCGGCGCAAACGCTTTTCCGATTTTCTGATTCAGCCGATTTTAATTTTCTGTTTGCTCATACCGTGCATATTCTCCGAGTTTCTCGAAGCCGAGGCGGGTATAAAAGTGCACACGCTCCGGGCTGCACAGGAAGACGGGCTGCAAGCCCTCGGCGGAAAGCTCGTTCGCCAATTGGACGATGAGCCGCCCGCCGATGCCTTTGCCGCGCAGTTCCTCTGCCGTCTGCCCACAGGCCATGTAGGCCTGCCCGTTCGCAATGGCATAGGCTCCCACGGTGCAAGCGATCTCTTCTCCCTGCATCAGGGCCCAGACGCGGGCTTTGCCCCGGCTGCGCTTTGAGCACAGCTCGGTAGAGATCATCCCGCCGGGCGGGCGGTCCGGGAAAAGATCCTCCGCCACCGGGTACGCCGACGGCTCCCGTTCCAAGCGCAGGGAGGCCCAGAGCCTTTCGTCCGCATGGGGCTGCGGCAGCTGCCGCCCCGGTGTGAGGCCGAAGATGCTGTGGGTTCTTGCACGGGTCCACCCGGCGGGCGGGGCGGCCTCGGCTTCGTCGAGGAGGACGGCCCGGCACCCGCAAAAGCGGAGAAATCCAGCCAGTTCTTCGGGGTTTGCATGGCCCGCCAGCCACGCGGTGCTGCCGCCGACGTCCAGCGCCAGCGTCGGCCCGGCGAAAAAGCGGCCCGGCTGGCTCTTGCCGAAGAGGGCGAACGCCAGCGGCATGGTCGCCCCGAGACAGAGCTTGCCCCGGCAGACGTTGTAAAAGCGCCGCCGGTCCTTCTGTGTCGTGACCTGTTTGATCATTTCAGCGCGTTGACAATGCTCTTGAACTCGCGGCCGCGCACCTCAAAGTTGGGGTAAAGGTCAAAGGAAGCGCTGGCCGGGGACAGGATGATGATATCCCCGGCTGTGCGGCGGCGCGGGCCAGCTCCACGGCGTGCTGCATACTGTCAGCATGCTGGATGGCAAGGCCGGATGCGGCAAAGTCCGGGTGCTCACGGACAGCCTTCTCAATGCGGGGGCCAGTGGCACCCATCAGCACGAGGTTCTTGACGTGAGCGATGACCTCCGGGGCCAGCGGCTCATAGGGGATGTGCTTATCGTAACCGCCTGCAATGAGGATCACCTTCTGGTCAAAGCTGCGCAGGCCGGCGATGGTGCGGGTGGGGCTGGTGCCGATGGAGTCGTTGTAGTAGGTCACGCCGTCCAGCACACGGACCGGCTCGATGCGGTGCTCGACGCCGGTGAAGGTGCTGCCGACCTTCTGGATGACCTCAATGGGCACTTCACCCCAGACGGCGGCGGCAGCGGCCAGCAGATTTTCGATGTTGTGCAGACCGCGCAGCTTGACGTCCTTCTGAGCGAGGAAGGGGGTCACCACGCCGTCCTCGGCCATGCAGAGCATCCCGTCATCCCGCAGGAAGGCACCGTTGTCGGTGTCGTGCAGGCGGGTGAACCAGACCTGCTTGCCCTTGCAGTCGGGCACCATGCCGCGGGTGATGTCGTTTTCAAAGCCCAGCACTTCGCGGCAGGGCGGCACCTGATGGAGCAGGATGTTCCGCTTGGCGTCGATGTACTCCTGCATATCCTTGTGGTGGTCGAGGTGGTTGGGGGTCACGTTGGTGACGACCGCGATCTTCGGGCTCTTGTGCATGCTGATGAGCTGGAAGCTGGACAGCTCGACCACAGCCACATCCTCCGGAGCCACGTCCGGCAGCATGGGCAGCAGCGCTGCGCCGATGTTGCCTCCGAGGTGCACTTTGCGGCCCGCCGCCTCATAGAACTTGGAGATCAGGGTGGTGGTGGTGGTCTTGCCATCGGAGCCGGTCACGCCCACGATCTCACAGGGGCAGTAGTCGAAGAAGAGTTCGACTTCGCTGGTGACCATGGTGCCCGCCGCAATGGCATCCTGCAGCGGCTTCTGATAATACTCGAAGCCGGGGGTGCGCAGGATGATGTCCTGCCCCTTGAAGCCGTCCATGTAGTGCTCGCCAAGGCTCAGGTCGATGCCCAGACGGCGGATGGTATCGGCATAGTCGCCGAAGTCCTCCACGCTGTTCTTCTTATCGCAGAGGGTGACCTGCGCGCCCAGACCCACGAACTCTTCGATCAGGGTCTTGTGGCTGACGCCCGCACCGATGAATGCGACTTTCTTGCCCTTGACCAGCTCTGCAAGCTGCTGCTGTTCTTTCTGCATAAAAACAGAACCTCCTCTATAAAGTGTTTCTGTAAAACTTCTTGCCGTTCCCCATTCTACACCATTTCCGCGCAATACGCAACGCCAAACCCGCTCGGTGCACGATTTGCACCGAAAGGTCATCGAAATTCACAAAAAAATAATTGTCTTTTTCGACGCTTTCCGGTATACTGGACGTATCCATCAAATTCTGCAAGGAGCGCATGTTTTTGAAGCACCCATTCCGCTTGACCGCCGCGTTTCTGACGGTCCTTCTGCTGCTTGCCCTGACCGGCTGCGGTTCGGGTTCCAACAGCTTCACATGGTTCGTGGATACCATCCCCGCGAACCTCGACCGCAGGTGGCGTCCACAGCGTCGGACGTCATCGCCTGTGAAAATTTATACAGCGGCCTTGTCCGAAAGGACCCGGACGGCGAAATCGAGCCTGCCCTTTGCGAGCGGTGGGAACGATCCGCCGACGGCAGGACCTACACCTTCTATCTGAAGGACGGCCTGACCTACACCGCCGCCAAGGGCACCGCCGCCGAGTACGCCATCACCGCCGAGGACTTCGTCTTCGCCTTCCGGCGGATGTTCCGGGCCGACACCAATTCTCCCTATGCGGTGGAGTTCTCGGCCCTTGAGAACAGCGCCGAAGTGCTGGCCGGGCAGATGCCGGAAAGCGCGCTGGGGGTCTCCGCCAGCGGCCCGCTGACGCTGGTGTTCCGCCTGAACAGTGCGGACGAGAACTTTCTCTCAAGCTGACGCTGCCCGGTGCCATGCCCTGCGACGAGGAGTTCTTCAACTCCACCCGCGGCACCTACGGTCTGACCGCCAAGACCACCCTTTCCAGCGGGCCCTTCTACCTTTACAACTGGACGTCCGGCGGCCTGTTCTTGCGGCGGGAACCCTCCGGCACCCTCATCGACAGCCTCCGTCTGGTTCAGAACACCAACAACGCCGACCAGTCCGCCGTCGAGCTCGTCAACGGAGAAAAGTGCTCTGCCGCGCTGGATGACACCGGCAGCACCACCTCCCTGTCCTCCATCTCCTACTCCGACACGACGTGGGCGCTGCTCTTCAACTGCAGCACCCTCTTCTCCTCCACCGAGCTGCGGCAGTCGCTGGCCGGGGTAGCGCGGGAGGCCGCCGTGGTTCCCTCCACCGGACTCTTCGCCGCAGCGGACGGTCTCATCCCGGACGGACTGAACGTGGACGGCATGAACTACCGCAGCACCGTCGGCAATGTCTCCCCCGCTGCCGTGGATGTCAGAGCCCTCTACCTTTCTGCGCGGCAGGGCATGGCGAACTCCGACTTCAACAAAGTCACCCTGATGATCCCCGACGGGTCCGGTCTGACCGAAGCCGCCGAGACCATCAACGGCGCATGGCAGAAGGAACTTTCCCTCTTCTTCTCCATTGAGGAGGTGGACGAGGAGACCTTCCAGAAGCGCCTTGCCGAGGGCGATTACACCATCGCGCTGGCCCCCATCAGCGCCGAGAGCGGCAGCGTGTACAGTATGCTGACCCAGTTCACCACGGCGGGCGGGAATTTGACCGGCTACGCCAATGCCCTTTACGCCACCCAGCTGGAGGCCAGCACCCACGCCACCGGCGCGGCCCGCTGCCGGCTGCTGGGCGAGTGTGAGCGCCAGCTGCTGAGCGACTGCGTGGCCGTTCCCCTCTTCTCCCAGCAAAAGCGGCTGCTGGTGGCTTCCGGCATCAAGGGCCTCATCTTCGACCCCTTTGGCCCGGTGCTGGACCTGACCTACACCACCAAAGAATAAGGAAAACGCAAGACCCTCTGTGCCGCGGCACAGAGGGTCTTGTTCTGCCTATTTCTTGATGCCGAACAACCGGCGCAGGATCCCGCGCAGACATTTCGGGCTTTTGATGACGACCACCTGCATCCTCTTCCCGCCTTTCGTTCTGTGATACCACAGTATAAGCGGTCGGAGCACAGAATGTGCAGCCGGTTTGGCTGTCAGGTCGTCAGAATGGGCGTATCGGCCACGGTCTCCACCACAACGAGAGTTCCCTTCCGGGTCGAGACGGTGATGCAGTCCGAGCCTTCGGCGTACTCATTGCTGACGCCCAGCGGGTAGCCCGCCGTGAGGGCCGCATCGGTCAGCTCGTAGTAGGAGCCGCCTTCGCAGACGCCCTCGGCCCTGCCCTCCATGGGGAAGACGGAAAAGTAGAAAAATTCCTCTTTCGGGTAGCGGCGCTCCTCACCGGGGCGGACGAAGGTGATGCGGCTGCGCTCGTTCTGGAGGGTGGCGCGGACGCCCCGCTCTTCCAGCCCAAGGCCGGTGCAGAGGTTCGACAGCGTGTGCTCCAGCCGTTTGCCGCCCAGCGCCCCCAGCAGCAGTACCTCGGAAAAACCCTTTTCCGAAGCGAGCTTCGCCGCATACTCGGTATCGGTATCGTCCTTGACGTGGGGCAGGATGATGACATCATCCTCCTGCGCCGGGCAGGGCGCGGTATCGAAGTCGCCGACGATGATGTTCGGCTTGCAGCCCAGCGGCTCGCAGTTGCGGTAGCCCGCATCACACGCAATGATGAAGTCCTCGGGGCGGAGCAGACGTTTCAGCTCCGGCGAGACCGGGCACGCGGAAAGGATCACACAGCGTGACATAAGAACTCCTTTATTCTTGGCTCCCCTGCTGGGGAACTCCGCAAGGCGCTGGCGCTGCCAGACCCAGCGGTGAGAGGTTAAACTTTTGGGCGCTGCCAGTCCTTGACGTCCTTGACTTCCTCATACATGGCGCAGTAGCTGTCGTACCGGGTCTGAGAGAGCTTGCCCTCGGCCAGCGCGGCACGGACGGCACAGCCCTTCTCCGACCGGTGGGAGCAGCCCGTGAACTGACACTCGCCGAGATAAGGCCCGAACTCCGGGAAGACATGCTCCAGATTCTCCTTGGGGATGAACCCGGCGCGGTTGGCCTCCAAGCTGGCGAAGCCGGGGGTGTCGGCGATGCGCCCGCCGAACGCCTCGAAGATGGTCACTTCGCGGGTGGTGTGGCGGCCCCGGCCCAGCTTCTGGCTGATGGCGGCGGTCTCCCGCTCCACATCGGGCAGCAGGGCATTCAGGAGGGTGGATTTGCCCACGCCCGAGTTGCCGCAGAAGGCGCAGAGGCGCCCATTGATCCACTGTTTCACCTCGTCCAGACCCTCGCCGGTGGCGTAGTCGATGCGGATGAAGGGCAGGGTCGATTTTTCGTAGGCGCTGCGCAGAAACTCCGCCTCGGCGAGGTCGCTTTTGGTGCAGACGATGACGGGCTGCACCCCTTTATCCACCGCAATGGCGGACAGCTTATCCAGCACCAAAGTGCTGGGGGTGGGCTGGGTAGTGCTGGCCACAAGGAAGAGCACATCGAGGTTCGCCATCGGCGGGCGGACGAAGACATTTTTGCGGGGTGCGATCTCGGCGAGGACGGAGGCACCGTTCTCGGTCTCCAGCGTCACCACGTCCCCCGCCACGGGGGTGATCTTCTGCTTGCGGAAGATGCCCCGGGGCTTGCACTCCACGATGCCTTCTTCGGTCTTGACATAATAGAAGCCGCCGATGCCTTTTACAATATAGCCTTTCATCTGCTCCTCCGTTACGACAGCAGCGAGGTCCACCAGTCGGTCAGGGGCGAGCTGCCGGTGCTGGAACTCCCGCTGGAAGACGAACCGCCGACGAGGCCGCTCCACCAATCGCCGGAGCTGCTGGCGGAATCGCTGCTCTCCGCCGAGGATGCCGGTTCCTCCGGGACTTCCGGTTCGGGTTCGGGGCCCGCGCTGACGGTGACGCTGACGCGGCTGTTGACCTTGACGGTAGAGCCCGCTGCGGGGTTCTGCCCAATGATGGTACCGGCGGGCTTGTCGCTGTACTGCTCGGTGGTGCTGCCGAGGCCCAGCTTATTCTGCACCAGCAGGGTGCGGGCGTCGTTCACGCTGGAAAGGCCCACCAGCGACGGCACCTTGGCCGTGGTGCTGACCTGCGGGCGGCTGACGTAGACCACGACCGTGGAGCCCGCCGCCACCTGACTGCCCGCGGCGGGGTCGGTGCGGATGACTGAGCCGGAGGCCACGGTGGGTTCCACCGCCTGTGTGACCAGCACCGAGAGGCCGAGGTTCTTGGGCTGCTGCTCCGCATCGGCCTGCAGGTAGTTGGTCACATCCGGCACGGTAACGGACTGGATGCCGAGGCTGACGGTCAGGGTCACGCTCTGGCCCTCACGGACGGTGCGGCCCGCCACCGGCGACTGCTTGTAGACGTAACCGGCAGCGTAATCGTTGCTGTAGGACTGCTCCCAGTTCACGGTGATCTGGCCGGAGGAGACCTGCGGCTGGGCGTTCACCTCGTCCTGCGTCATGCCGCTGTAATCCGCCAGCACGACGTCGGCCTTCTCGCTCATCAGGGTGCTGGAGTCGTTGAGGATGGCCCAGCACAGGGCCAAACAGGCCAGCGCAAAGGCCACCGTGATGCCGAACAGCACCGGCAGGAAGACGGTGCGCTTCTTTTTGCCCTTGCGGGCTTTTTTCGGTTCCGGAGCATCTTTTTGGGTTTTCATGGGGCGTTCCACCACCTTTTCAGGAATTTCGTCGGGGAGATAGGTGTAATTGAACACGATGGCTGGGTTTTCGACGTAGGCATTCAGGGCGCTCAGCATCTCGGCAGCGCTGGCGTAACGGTTGTCCGGGCGCTTTGCCATGGCCCGCTCGGTGATCTCCACAAGGCCGTGGGGCACATTGGGGGCCAGCTCCTGCAAGCTCTGGGGCTTGTCCGAGATCTGCTTGATGGCCACTTCCACCACATCGTCCGCATCAAAGGGCAGATGCCCCGAAAGCATCTCGTACATCATGACGCCGACCGAGTAGATGTCGCTGGTGAAGTCGGTCTCGTCGCCCTTGGCCTGTTCGGGGCTGATATAATGGACGCTGCCCATGGCTTTGCCGCCGGTGAGCTGGTTCTCGGCGCGGGAAATGCGCGCGATGCCGAAATCCATCATCCGAAGCTGGCCGTTGTCCAGCAGCATAATGTTCTGGGGCTTGATGTCCCGGTGCACCACGCCGTTGCGGTGGGCGTGATCCAGCGCTTTCAGGATCTGGGAGATGAAGTGCACCGTCTCCCGGCTGGTCAGCTTGCCGCCGCGCTCGTTCAGATACTCCCGCAGGGTCATGCCGTCCACATATTCCATGACGATATACTGTAGATTCTCGCTCACCGAGACATCGTACACCTTGACGATGTTGGGGTGGTTGAGCAGCGAGATGGCCTTGGATTCATTCTTGAAGCGGCGGACGAGGTCGGGGTCGTGCATAAGCTCCTGCCGCAGCACCTTGACGGCCACGACCGTGCCCTCCGGCACCGGGCCGCCGGGCCCTACCACCGCCTTGTAGACGTTGGCCATGCCGCCGGTGCCGATCAGCTCCCGGACGGTGTACAGGCCATCGAGGGTCTTGCCGATCAGATTATCCATGCTCCACCTCCGTCGGCTCCACGGCCAGCAGCAGGGCGGTGATGTTGTCCGAACCGCCGTTGGCGTTGGCCGCTTCGATCAGCCGGTCGGGCGTGTCGTAGAAGGGCCCCTGCACAAGGAGCTTTTCCATCTGATCCACCGGGACCATGTTGGTCAGCCCGTCGGTGCACAGCAGCAGGACATCCCCCTTCTGGAGTTTTTCGGAGGTGAACTCCGGCTCCAAACGGTAATCCACGCCCAGCGCCTTGGTGATAATGTTCTTTTGGGGGTGGTGCTCGGCCTCTTCCACCGTGATGGTGCCGCAGTCCACCAGCTCCTGCACATAGGAGTGGTCATGGGTAAGCTGGGTAAGCTTCCCCGCCCGGAAGAGGTAGGCGCGGGAGTCGCCCGCATGGCAGAGGTAGACCGTGCCGCCCCGCACCAGCGCGCAGACCGCCGTGGTGCCCATCCCGGCCAGCGACTCCTCGTGGGAGGCTTTCTGGAACACGAAGCGGTTGGCATAGATGAGGGCCTTTTTCAGAAAAAGCGTCCTCCTGCCCCGCCCCGCACTGGGCGTACTGCTCCTGAAAGACGTTTTCAATGACGTTGCACGCCCCTGCGAGGCTTCGCGGCCGCCTTTTGCGCCGCCCATGCCGTCACAGACCAGCGCCCATACCGCCCCGCCGGGCAGTTCCCCGGCCCGGTAATCGTCCTGATTTTCCTGACGGACGCGGCCGACATCCGTTTTTCCTGCAAGTTTCATAGGCTTCTCCTTCTGTCAGGCTTTGCCGTTCATCTCGTCGCGGCGCAGCTGGCCGCACGCGGCGCTGATCTCGCTGCCCAGACGGCGGCGGACCGTCGCGTTGACGCCGAGGCTCTCCAGCTTCTGCTGGAAGCGCCGGACGTTGGCGGCATCGGTGGCGGAGTAGGGGCTCCCGTCCACCGGGTTGATGGGGATGAGGTTCACATGCGCCCCCATGCCCCGGATGAGGTTTGCCAGCTGCTTTGCACAGGCATCGGAATCATTGACGCCGCGCACCATCGAATATTCGAAGCTGACCCGGCGGCCCGTAGTGTCCTGATAACGGCGGACCGTCTCCATGAGCTGCTCCACGGGGTAGGCATCGTTGACGGGCATCATCCCGCTGCGGATCTCGTTGTTGGGCGCGTGGAGGGAGACGGAAAGGGTGAGCTGCAGCTTCTTCTCGGCCAATTGGTCGATCTTGGGGACCAGACCGCAGGTGGAAAGGCTGATGTTCCGCATCCCGATGTTGACGCCTTCGGGCGAGGTGATGTTTTCGAGGAAGCGTATGACCTCGTCGAAATTATCCAGCGGCTCGCCAATGCCCATCAGAACGATATGCGAGATGCGCTCGCCGATATCCTTCTGGGCGGTATAAATTTCCGAACAGATCTCGCCCGCCTCCAAGTTGCGGACGCGGCCCGCCTGCGTAGAGGCGCAGAACCGGCAGCCCATCCGGCAGCCCACCTGCGTGGAGACGCAGACCGTGTTGCCGTAGTGGTAGCGCATAACGACCGTTTCGATGCAGTTGCCGTCGGCCATCCGCAGCAGATACTTCACGGTGCCGTCCTTGGCCTCCTGACGCCGCTCGATCTGCGGGGCGGCAATATAAAAGTGTTCCTCCAGCTTGGCCAGCAGGGTCTTGGGCTGGTCGGTCATGGCGGAAAACTCCGTGACCAGCTTCTGATGGACCCAGTGGAAGATCTGCTTTGCCCGGAAGCCGGGCTGACCCAGCGCCTTGAGCTCTGCAGAAAGCTCGGCCAGCGTCAGGGAGGAAATACAGCGTTTTTGTTCCATGGTGTTCTCCTATTGATACGATTCGGGCGGCGTTTTCATTGCGCTTTCTGCATCGCGCAGAGGAAAAAGCCGTCCATACCAGTGCGTGGGCACCGAAAGGGCCCCGTGCTCCCCACCGTCATCCCCGCCGGGAAGGGCACCTCCGGCGTGACGACCGAGAATTCCGGATGGCGGGCAAGGAACGCCGCCACTTGATCCTCGTTCTCAGCCGGGTCGATGGTGCAGGTGGAGTAGACCAGCCGTCCGCCGGCTTTCAGCAGCGAAGCCGCTGTGTCCAGAATGGCCGACTGGGTGGCCAATAATTCATCGTGGCGGTCTTTCGGCAGGGTTTTGTAACGGATATCCGGCTTTTTGCCAGAATGCCGAGGCCGCTGCAGGGGCATCCACCAAGATGCGGTCCGCTGCGGGGAGCTTCGGATTCGGCTTCGTCGCGTCGTTGCAAAGGGCTTCGATGTTTGCAAAGCCCATCCGCTCCACCGCCGTCCGAATCAGCCGGACGCGGTTTTCCGCCGCGTCGCAGCTGATGAGTCTGCCGGTACCCTGCATCTCCTCGGCCAGCAGGATGGTCTTGCCGCCGGGAGCCGCGCAGAGGTCCAGCACCGTTTCGCCGGGCTTTGCCTCCACGCAGAGGGCGGCCAGCTGGCTGGCCTGACCTTCCACGTGGTAGCACCCCGCCCGGAACAGGTCGTTGTCGGCGGGGCTGCCCTCAAATTTTGCGAGGACGCTGCCCGGCACGACGCCCGGCTGGGCAGCAGCGCCCAGCGCGTTCAGCTTTTCGCAGAGGGTGGGCACATCGGCCTTGAGGGGTTCGCCCGGAGGCTCGTTCTGCCGCCGTCTGCCGCGTAGGTCAGGATGCCCAGCGCTTCGTCCGGGTAGCGGCTGCGGAGAAACTCCGCTACGTCCTGCCCTGCCGAACCCAGCACCATGAGCCGTTCGGTCTCATTTTGGAACCGGGCCTTGCTCAGGTCGTAGACACACGCGCGGCGCAGCACCGCATTGACCAGCCCCGACGCGCTGGATTTTTTGAAGGCGCGGGTCAGCTTGACGGCCTCGTTGACCGCCGCCGACACCGGCACCTGCATATAGCGGGCCTGTGCCAGCGCCGAACGCAGGATCTCCCGGACCGGCGCATCCAGCTTGGCAAGGCCCTTGGGCAGGAACTGCGCTAGGATATAGTCCAGCGTGCCCCGGTGTTCCAGCACGGTGTAAAAGATCGCGCTGGCAAAAGCTTTGTCGCGGCCTTCCAGCTTCTGCCGCTTGAGCTCGGCATCCAGAACGAGGTTTGAGAACCCGTCCTGCTCCTGCCGCACCAGCGCCGAAACTGCCGCCGCGCGGGGGTTCGGCCCGCTCACAGGGTATCCCCCGCTTTGAGCCGCAGACCCGCTGCGAACGAGGTGCCGTCCATGGGTTTTTTGCCTTCCGGCACCACATGCAGCAGTTGGATGGCCCCATCCGCACACGCCACGGTCAGGGGCTTGGTGGCCAACACGGTGCCGGGGGCTTCCCCGTTGGAAGCCACGGCGCGGCACTCCGTCACCTTGACCTTCTTGCCGCCGGTCACGAACCATGCCATCGGCCACGGATTCATGCCCCGCACCCAGTTGTGGATGTGGGCGGCGCTGTCGGTCAGGCGGAACTCGGCCAGCTCCTTATCGAGCATGGGCGCGAGGGTGGCGTTTGCGTGATCCTGCGGCTGGGGCTTCAGCGTCCCTGCTGCGATCTGGGGAATGGTCTCGCACAGAACGCGGGCACCGGCAGCCGTCACCCGGTCGAACAGCTCGCCGCTGGTCTCTTCGGGGTCGATGGCCATCTTCTCGCAGACGAGGACATCGCCGGTGTCCAGCCCTTCGTCCATCTGCATGATGGAGACGCCGGTCTCGGCATCGCCGTTCAGCACGGCCCACTGCACCGGGGCGCTGCCGCGGTACTTGGGCAGCAGGGAGACGTGGAGGTTGATGCAGCCGTACTTGGGTGCTTCCAGCACCGATCTCGGCAGGATGCAGCCATAGGCCACCACCACGATCAGTTCCGGCGCAAGGGCCTGAATGTTGGCGTCCTCGCTGCCGTCCCGCAGGGTGCGGGGCTGGAAGACCGGGGTGCCGTGCTCCAAGGCCACTTCCTTGACCGGCGGCGCGGTGAGCACCTGCTTGCGGCCCACCGGCTTATCCCGGCGGGTATACACGCCGCAGATCTCATGCCCGGCGGCATAGAGGGCTTTCAGGCACTCGGCGGCGATATCCGGGGTCCCCATGAACAAAATGCGCATTACTTGTTTCCTTTCGCTTCGCGGGCAGCCTTCTTGCCCTCCTCGGTGTCCTCATAGAAATACTCGCTGGACTGCATGATGGTGATGCCGTCCAGATGGTCATTCTCGTGCTGGATGCAGCGGGCCAGCAGACCTTCGGCCTCCAGCTCGAACCAGTTGCCGTTACGATCCTGTGCGCGGACCTTGACGGCCTCCGGGCGGGTCACAGCGCCGTTGTGGCCGGGGAAGGACAGGCAGCCCTCGTAGGCGGTCTCCTCCTCCTCGGACACCGCGAGGATCTCCGGGTTCACGAAGTCGATGAACTTGTACTCGTAATCTTCGGGATCTCCTCCGGGGCGTCGGTGGTGTCCCACACGACGAACAGGCGGCGGAGCATGCCCACCTGCGGGCCGGCCAGACCCACGCCGTCGGCGTCGATCATGGTCTCGCGCATGTCGTCCAGCAGGGTAGCCAGACGGTCGTCAAAGTTGGTCACCGGGCGGCAGACCTTGTTCAGGATGGGGTCGCCCTCTTTTACAATGTTACGGATAGCCATTATGGTACCTCCCAAATCAGTTGTTGTGGTATATCAGATATCTCCGTCCGAGTGCAGATCGACAACGACGGTGGCCTTACCGGGCAGTTTTTCCTGCTCATAGAGGCCGAGGGTCGCCCGCATCAGGTCGCGGAAGCGGCGGTCGTTGCGGCACTTGATGGTGAGCTTGTAGCGGTAGGCTTCGTTGATCTTTTCGATGTTGCCGGGGGTAGGGCCGAGAACGCGGAGGGGGGCAGGTCCGGCTGCTTGGCCGCCTGCTGCCCCAGCAAGACGGCGAACCGGGCGGCGGCGCGGGCCACCTCGATCTCCTTCGGGCCGGAGAAGCCCACGACGCAGAGCCCGCAGAAGGGCGGGTAAAGCCCCAGCTTCCGGTAGGCGATCTCCTGCTCGAAGAAAGCGTCGTAGTCCTGCGCGGCGGCAAGGTTCAACACCGGGTTGTTGGGGTCGGTGGTCTGGATGATGGCAAAACCGGGGTCCTTGGCCCGGCCGCTCCGGCCCACCACCTGCGTCACAAGGCTGAACACGGTCTCGTAGGCGCGGAACCCCTGCGCAAACAGGAGCGAATCGATGCCGAGGACGCCCACAAGGGTCACATCCTCAAAATCCAGCCCCTTGGCGACCATCTGGGTGCCCACCATGATGTCGTATTCGTGGCGGGCAAACTTCGCCAGCAGCTTTTCGTGGGCATCCTTGACGGCAGTGGAGTCCTGATCCATCCGCAGGATGCGGGCTTCCGGGAAGAGCTTGGCCAGCTCCTCCTCGGCCTTCTGGGTGCCGAACCCGCGGTATTGCAGTTTTCCGCCGCAGGTGGGGCACTTCTGGGGCGGCGGGTCCATCTGGCTGCCGCAGTAATGGCAGAGCAGCTTGTGGGCCGACTTATGGTAGACCATCGGAACGCTGCACTTTTGGCACTTGAGTACCTCGCGGCAGTCCTCGCACTGGGCGATGGTCTGGTAGCCCCGGCGGTTGAGCAGCAGGATGGTCTGCTTCCCTGCATCCAGATTGCGGCGGATGGCGTCTTCCAGCGCGAGACTGATCTCCCGCGGGTTGCCGGCCGCCAGCTCTGCGCGCATATCCACGATCTGCACCGTGGGCAGCGGGTTGCCGCCGTACCGCCGGGTCAGCCGCACGAGCTGGGTGCGGCCATGCTGGGCGGCAAAATAGCTCTCGGTGCTGGGGGTCGCGCTGGCCAGCAGCAGCAGAGCTCCGTTCTCCGCCGCGCGCTGCCGGGCGACCTCGTGGGCCGAGTAGCGGGGCGCGGATTCGAGCGGTAGGTGTGCTCCTGCTCCTCGTCGATGATGACGAGGCCGATGTTTTCCAGCGGCGAGAAGATTGCGCTGCGGGTGCCCACCACGATATCGGCGCCGCCGTCTTGGATCATCTGCCACTGCAAAAGCCGCTCGGTATGGTTGAGGGCCGAATGCTGCACGGCCACCCGCTTGCCGAACCGGCTCTTCAGCCGCAGGATCATCTGGGGCGTCAGGCTGATCTCCGGCACCAGCACCAGTGCCCTCTTGCCCAGCTGCAAGCACCGCTCGATGAGCTTTAAGAACACCAGCGTTTTGCCGCTGCCAGTCACGCCGTAGAGCAGGGCCCCATGGGGAGCGGCATCTTCGAGATGAGGCAGCAGTGCTTCATAGGCCGCTTGCTGCTCCGCCGTCAGCCGGATCGGCTCGTTTTTCAGCGGGATGCTCGAATACAGGTCGATGGATTTGTTCACCTTGCTGCATTCCAGCACACCCTTGGCGCAAAGGTTATCGAGCACGGCCCGGCTGATCCCTTTTTCTTCCAGTTCCGTCTGGGTCCGCTCTCCCCCGCCCAGCAGCGCCACGGCGGCCAATTGCTTTGCCGTCGGCTTGGGCTTGGCCGGGAGGGTGCCCGCCAGCTTATAAGAATTCTCCGTGTGGCGGGTGAGCTGTTTTTGCAGTACCGGCGTCACACCATCGGCAGCCACGGCGGGCTTGTACTGTGCCCCATACGGGATGACCGCCTTGACGGCCTCGTAATAGGTGCAGAACGTCCGCTCCTTCAAAAAATGCACCAGCCGCAGCAGCTCCGGCGTCAGACAGGCGGAGGCGGGGGCCACATCGAAGAGGAACTTCAGCTTGGAGCTTTCCGGCTCTTCGTCACAGGCCAGCACCACGCCCATCCGGGCGCGGCTCCCCCGCCCGAAAGGTACCAGCACCATGCTGCCCAGACGGACGGCATCCTGCTGGTCGGGCATGACCGCGTAGGTATACAGTTTATCGAAGTGGAAGGTCGCATTGCTCACGGCGACCCCGACCGTTTTGGCATTCAGGCAGTTCCTCCAGATGGTTCAGTGTGCGAGGCCCGCGCGCTGGCAGATGACCTGATACAGCTCGTCGGCACAGGCCTCCACCTCATTGTTGACCAGTTTCAGGGTGAAGTTGTCCTGCTCGGCCAGCTCGTTCTGGGCGGTGGCAAGGCGCTCGCGGATGCTGTCCTCGGTCTCGGTGCCGCGGCCCCGCAGACGGCGCTCCAGCTCCTCCACCGACGGCGGCAGCAGGAAGACTGTGGTTGCGCCGGGGAACATCCGGCGGATGTTGGCGGCGCCGTGGACGTCGATGACGAGGACGACCAGCTTGCCCGCCGCCAAGCGCTTGTTCACTTCTTCCTTCAGGGTGCCGTAGTAGTTGCCGTTGTAGATGTTATATTCCAGCACGCCGTCATTGGCGATGAGCTGCTGGAACTGCTCGCGGGTGCGGTAGTAGTAGTCCACACCCTCCTGCTCGCCGGGGCGCGGGGCGCGTGTGGTGGCAGAGACGGTCTTCTCGATCTCCGGGTGAGCGGTGCGCAGCGCTTTGACCACGCTGTCCTTTCCGGTACCGGCGGCACCGGATACCACAAACAGATACTTTTCGTTTTCCATATTACTTTTGCTCCTCCTCTGAACCTTTGCCCTCGGCCTGACCGGCGGCGCGGCTTGCCACCGTTTCGGGCTGAAGGGCGGACAGCACGACATGATCGGAGTCCATGATGAGCACGGCGCGTGTGCTGCGCCCATAGGAAGCGTCGATCAGCATCCCGCGCTCGCGGGCTTCCTTGACCAGACGCTTGACCGGCGCGGAGTCCGGGCTGACGACTGCCACCACGCGCCCCGCGCTGACCAGATTGCCAAAGCCGATGTTGATGAGCTTCATGTCTGCCTCCGATCCGAATGTGTCAAACGGTCACTCAAGGTTCTGGATCTGCTCGCGGATCTTCTCGATCTCCGCCTTCATATCCACCACCATGCGTGTGATCTCAAGGTCCTGGCACTTGGATCCGATCGTATTGGTCTCGCGGTTCAGCTCCTGCGTCAGGAAGTCCAGCTTGCGGCCCACCGGCTCGTCCAGCTCCAAAATCGAACGATACTGCGCAATGTGGCTGCGCAGACGCACGGTCTCCTCGTCTACGGCGGTCTTGTCGCCGAAGATGGCAGCCTCGGTCAGGACACGGGCATCGTCGATGTTCCGGTCCTCCAGAATGACCTTGAGCTTTTCGTACAGGCGGTTGGTGTAAGCCTCCACCCGGCCCGCGCTCAGGGCCTCCACCTTACCCACGCACTCTTCAAGGAAGCACAGGCGGCTTTCGACGTCGGCCTTCATCTTGGCACCCTCCGCCGCGCGCATCTGCACGAACTTTTCCAGTGCCTGTGCAGTGACGGCGGAGACGTCCTCCCACAGCTTTTCCTCATCCACATCCGCGTGGCGGGTGGCGAGGACGTCCGGGAAGCGGGCGATCAGGCTGGCGGTGGTGTCGTTCTTGATGCACAGCTCCTCGGACAGATCCCGCAGGGCCTGCTGGTAGCTGCGTGCCAACTCCCTGTTCACGGTGACGACCGTATCGGCGGCGTCCACGTTCTGCACGGTCAGGCTCAGTTCTACCTTGCCGCGGGTGATCTGCTCGTTCAGCTGCTTTTTCAGGCGGCTGTCCATGTAGCTGCAGGTCCGGGGTATCCGGGACGAATACTCGAAGTACCGGGAGTTGACGCTGCGCAGCTCGACCGTGATCTCACGGCCATTGCGCACCGCAGTGCCCCGGCCAAAACCGGTCATACTCAAAATCATGGTCAATTTCCTCTTCTGACAAAGGTTTTTGCGGACAAATTTCAGTATATGTATCCGCCTTTGGGCACACCCGCCCATGTTACGATACATATGCTATCATTCTACTCTGATAGCCCCGTTTTTGCAAGCAATGCGGCGAAAAAATCAGCTTTTGCCCCGAAAAAGTCACACATCCGACACAATGCAAAAGGCCCCCGCAAAACTGCGAGGGGCCGAGTGTGCTCTAATTAGACAATGTGGGACTTGTTGGCGTAATCTGCATGATCTGCATCCACGCCCTGCTTCTTAGCGTTGCGCTTTTCGAAGAACTTGGGTGCGACCTGCGGGAACATGGCGTAGGTCAGCACGTCCTCTTCCTGCGTTGCCCACTTGGCGGCTTCTGCCTTCAGCTTGTCCATCTCAGGAGCAAGGGTATCCGCAAAGCGGCAGGTGATGGGCTGCTCGTCGCCGAGGATCTTCTTGGTGAACTCCGGCTTGATGGGAGCGGGGGTCTTGCCGTAATCGCCGTGGACCAGACCCTTGAACTCCTTGGTGACCATCTTGTAGCGCTCGCCGAGGATGACGTTGAAGACAGCCTGCGTGCCAACGATCTGGCTGGTAGGGGTGACCAGCGGAGGATAACCGGCATCCTCACGGACACGGGGGATCTCAGCCAGCACTTCGTCCAGCTTGTCCTCCTTGCCGGCGTCCTTCAGCTGCTTGAGCATGTTGGAGAACATGCCGCCCGGCACCTGATACAGCAGGGTGTTGGCGTCCACGCCCAGAGACTTGGGGCTGATCTGGCCGTTGGCGATGTACTTCTCGCGCAGCTTTGCAAAGTATGCGCGGACAACATTCAGCTGCTTGAGGTCGAGGCCGGTGTCGTAATCGGTGCCCTGCAGGGCGGCCACGAGGCTCTCGGTGGCCATGTGGCTGGTACCGCCGCTCAGGGGCTCATAGCGGTATCGACGATGTCGGCACCAGCCTCGATGCCCTTCAGCAGGGACATGGATGCCAGACCGGCGGTGTAGTGGCTGTGGATATCCACAGGGATGGACAGGGTGTTCTTCAGCTCCTTGACCAGATCGTAGCAGGTGTACGGAGTCAGCAGACCCGCCATATCCTTGATGCAGATGGAGTTTGCGCCCATCTCCTCAAGGGTCTTGGCGTACTTGACATAGTACTCGTTGTTGTGGACCGGGCTCAGGGTGTAGCTGATGCAGCCCTGAACATGTGCCTTCCTTGTTGGCAGCCTTGATGGCAGTCTGCAGGTTGCGCGGGTCGTTCAGTGCGTCGAAAATACGGATGACGTCGATGCCGTTGGCAACGGACTTCTGAACGAAGTACTCGACGGCGTCATCTGCGTAGGGGCGGTAGCCCAGCATGTTCTGGCCGCGGAACAGCATCTGCAGCTTCTGGTGGGGCAGCTCCTTGCGCAGGATGCGCAGACGCTCCCACGGATCCTCGTCGAGGAAGCGGATGCAGCTATCAAAGGTAGCGCCGCCCCAGCACTCGACAGAGAAGTAGGGGATCTTATCCATTTCGGGCAGGATGGGCCGCATCTCGTCCATCGTCATGCGGGTAGCCAGCAGAGACTGGTGTGCATCACGCAGGACGACTTCCGTGATCTTGATCGGCTTTTTTCGCCATGGTTGTCACCTCTCCCTTCGTTCTCAGTTCATGGAGACCAGAACGTCACCGGAGTTGACGGTGTCGCCCTTGTGGACATTGACGGAAGCAACAGTGCCGTCCTGCGGGGCGACGATCTCGTTCTCCATCTTCATGGCTTCCAGGATGACCAGAACGTCGCCGGCCTTGACGGAAGCGCCCACAGCAGCCTTCACGTCCAAAATGTTGCCGGGCATCGGAGCCTTGACACTGACGGCACCGGCAGCAGCGGCGGGAGCAGCAGCCTTGGGAGCGGCAGCAGGAGCAGCCGGAGCCTTGGGAGCAGCGGGAGCAGCAGCAACAGGAGCTGCACCGGCGGCGGTCTCCTCAACAGAGACGCTGTAAGCAACGCCATTGACGGTAATATTGTAGTACTTCATGGAAGAATCCTCCTGAACAAAATCAGTTCGTTTCACTTTATGTACGGTATAAAATGCTTACAGAGCCATGTTGCCATGCTTCTTGGGCAGACGGGCAGCACGCTTGGTGCTCAGCAGTTCAAAGGCAGCCACGACGCTTGCGCGTGCATTGGCGGCATCGCAGACCATGTCGGCGGCGCCCGCTGCAACTGCGCTGGAAGCGCTGCACACCTCAGCGGCATAAGCAGCAGCCTTGGCGTTGGTCGCAGAGATGATGTTGTCCGAAGCGTCGATCTCTTCCTTGTACAGGACAGAGACGGCAGCATTCGGCTCCAGAGCGCTGACGGTGCAGCCGTTGACGGCGATCTTCAGGTCGGCGTTGGCCAGAGCGGTGTAGACAGGGCCGACTGCCTTGCCAGCCAGCAGAGCGACCTTTGCGGTGGTAGCGTCTGCATAAGTAGCAGCCAGACGGGCAGCCTCGCGGATGCCGCAGGCAATGTCATCGGTGGTGCTGGGGACAAAGCCCTCGGTGTTCACGATGGTCAGCACGGGGACGCTGAACGCGTCGCACAGGCGGACAAAACGGGAAGCCTTGGCCACGCAGTTGTGGCACAGCTGCTCGCCGGTTGCCACAACACCCACAGCGTTGCCGCCGATGGTAGCAAACGCAGTGTAGACACTCTTGCCGAAACCGGCAAACAGCTCCACGGCGCTGTCCTTATCGATCAGGGCAGCGGCCGCCTTCTCCGGAGCGGCACCGGCAGCCAGAACAGCGGTGGGCTGCTCGAACTCGAAGATGGCGGGGCCGGTCAGGTTGTTGGCGGGCAGCAGACCCACAATGTGAGCAGCCTTCTCGGCAGCATCCTCGGCGGTATCGGCCACGACGGCAGCCACGCCAGCCTTGGCAGCAGCCTCAGCAGAACCGGCGCCGGGGACCTTATCGCCCTTGGCGGCAGAGGTGAAGGGGCGGTGAAGAACAGCTCCGCATCCTTTGCCATCACGCAGACATCTGCGCTGGCAGCGCTCAGAGCGCTGGTACCGCCGCACACGCCGGTGACCACTGCGACCTGCGGCACAACGCCGGACACCTTAGCGATGGTCGCGTTCAGCTTGGCACTTGCAGTCAACACGTCCAGACCCTCAGCCAGCTTTGCGCCGACGGAGTTGTAGAACGTGACCACCGGGCAGCCCGTCTGAGCAGCCATTTCGAGGACCTTGATGTTCTTTTCAACGTCCTTGACGGTGACAGCCTCGCCGTTCTGGTAAACGGCATAGGCCTGCTGGCCAGCCGCATAGCCGCAAGCGGCGCTTACCGCGCCGTCCGCAAACAGTGCGGTGTATTCCCCGTCATCGAAAAACTTGGCGAGGATTTCTCCTTTGTTGATCTTTGAAGCCATGGTAAGACCTCCTGCTTTGTCTATTTTGAGCTTTCAAAATTAGTATTATTATACAGTATTTCCCTAAATTTCTCAAGTACCGTCCGGCCCATTTTCCGGGAAAAATTCCACAATCTTTTCCGGTGCAGGGTCGGCTGCCTTGTTCTGGCCGCCGAAAGGCGGGAAATATCGGGAAAGCGTATCACTTTCTCCGCTTGACCGGGGCACCGTCTCTCCCCTTCTGGCCCACGGGGCCGCGGGGGCGGCGCTCTGCCGCTTTGGACTGCAGCACAGCCGAGCGGGTCTGGGCACGGCCCTTGGCGGCTGCGGCGCGCAGACCGTTCACCTCTGCCTTGGTCAGCTCACGGTAGGTGCCGGGCTTGAGCATTCCCAGCTTGACGACGCCCTCGGCGTTCCGCTTCAGGCGGACGACCTCCAGCCCGACGGCTTCGCACATCCGGCGGATCTCGCGGTTCTTGCCCTCTTTCAGGGTCATCTCCATGACGGTGCGGCCCGGCTCGTCGGTCACAACGTTGATGGCGCAGGGCATGGTCTTGGTGCCGTCGTCCAGCACGACGCCGGAGCTCATCTTCAGGATCTGCGCTTCGTCCGCGCGGGGCTGGACGGTGACGCGGTAGAGCTTGGAGATGCCGCCGGACGGATGGGTGACGGCCTGTGCAAAGGCACCATCGTTGGTCATCAGCAGCAGACCCTCGCTGTCCTTATCAAGGCGGCTCACCGGATAAAGGCGGGCGGGGATGTCGCTGACAAGCTCCATGACGGTCTTGCGGCCCAGCTCGTCGCTGGCGGTGGTAACATAGCCGCGGGGCTTGTACAGGGCCAGATAGTAGAGCTGCTGGTTCTTCTGGATGTAGATGCGCTCGTCATCCACATGCAGCACATCGCGGTTGGGGTCCATCTTGTCGCCCACCTTGACCGGGTGGCCGTTCACCTTGACGCGGCCCTCGGCAATGATCTGCTCCGCCGCGCGGCGGGAACACAGGCCCTGCTCGCTCATGATCTTCTGAATACGTTCTTCTGCCATAGTTGTTCACTCCTTGTGCGCCTCCCGGCGCTCAAAACGCACGTTGCAACGTGCTCTATCAAAACTGCGGGTTGGAAGTCCGCAGTTACGGCTGGGGCTTTTCCTCCGCCGGGGCGGCGGGAGCTTCTTTTTTTTTGATTGAGGAGGGCGCTGACCTTTTCCACCAGCTCGGGGATCATGGTCAGGGCGCGGTCCACAGTATTGGTGCCATCGGACAGCTGGATGGTGCGGACGCAGCCATCCTTGACGATGAGGAACGCCACGGGCTGGATGTTGACGCCCGCGCCGGAGCCGCCGCCGAACAGGTCCTTGTTGGCAGGATTCTTGCCGTCGAAATCGGTGCCGCCGGAGGCGAAACCGAAGCTTACCTTGGACACCGGGAGAATGGTGATGCCGTCCTCGGTGGTGATTGGTTTGCCGATGATGGTGTTGGAATCCACCATCTGCCGGACCTTGTCCATCGTGACGTTCATTAAACCTTGAATCGGATGCTCAGCCATAAAATCGGCCTCCTTATTTCGATACTGGGGAAGTTCTCCCCGGAACCACTCCCCCGCCGCAGCGGACAAGCGGGACACACCATACAGATATATTATAGCGGAATCAAAGGAACAAATCCAGTACTTTTTCGTGCCAGAATTCGTAAAGAACACGCAAAGCGGTAAAAACGATCGCATAGGCCTGTGCCGTCACCCGGAAGGACACCCGGTCTTCCACGGTGGGCTGGTCGGGACCGAGATCCGGCACAAGGCGGAGCTGCTCAAAATCGAGGTAAAGGAAGCGGTCCAAAAGGCCCAGCGCACTGCCGAGCCATGCGTTCAGCTTGCCGTAGCTGCGGGCCACGTCGGCGGGGTCCTCGCCCCGGACGCCGAGGCAGATGTTGATCTTGGTGATCCGCAGCGCCCCGAAGACAGCCTTGGTCAGCTTGCCCGCCCCCCGCAGGATGGTGCAGACGATGTTCAGGGTCAGCTTCGCCTTTTTGCGGGGCGTCGCTTCCGGCTTCGGCTTCGATTCCGCTTCCGGTTTCTTTTTGGACTTCTTCTTTTTCTCCTTCTTCGGCTTTTCCGGCGCGGGATACCGGAGCACCGGGAAGGTGATGCCCAGCGCACCGGCCTTGACGGTCAGGGTCTCGTTCTCCCACAGCACATCCGCGCAGAAGGGGCAGAGCATCAGCAGCACCGCCAGCACCAGAACCACCAGCAGCAAGATGCCGATGCACTCTAATAGGAAGAGCAGCACGCCGCCCACGACGCCCAGAATGCTCAGCACCACGCTCATACCGCTCCCCCGCTTTCTTCCTGATCGTTATGGATGGGCGGCAGGTCTTCCAGGCTGGACAGGCCAAAACACCGTAGGAAGACATCGGTCGTACGGAAGCTGACCGGGCGGCCCGGCAGGTCCAGACGGCCCGCCTCTTCGATCAAGCCCTTTTCCAGCAGGCTGGACACGCTGGACGAGGAATCCACGCCGCGCACCTGCTCGATGAAGGCGCGGGAGACCGGCTGGTTGTACGCAATAACGGTCAGCGTCTCCATGGCCGCCGGGCCCAGCGGCACCGAGCGGCGGGTGTCCAGCACCCGACGGACCGGCTCCGCGAAATCGGTCTTGGTGGCCAGCTGCCAGTGGGTGTTCAGGTGGAGCAGACAAAGGCCGCTGTCCTCGCGGGCATAGCGGGCGTGCAGGTCTTCCAGCGCCTCTTCCACGCTCGCCGTCGGCAGCTGCAGCGCCTGTGCCAGCTTGTCGGCCCCGACGGGCTCTGCGTAGGCAAAGAGCATCGCCTCCACGGCGGCTCGTATCGTTTTCTGGTTCATTTGTTCTCCTTTGTGCGTTCCAAGCGGCCCCGGCGCATGGTCAGCTCCCCTTCCGGGCCCAGCGTCACCCGCCCGCCGCGCACCAGCTCCAGCAGGGCCAAAAAGGTGGCGACGTTCGCGTCCCGGCTCTGGCGGCGGGAAAAGAGATGCCCCATCCGCTGCGCCCCGCCCGCAATGAGCTGACGCAGGATGTAGACCACCCGGCTGCTGACCGATACCTGCGGCGCGGAGACCAGCGGCTCGAACTGCTGCTGGGTCGGCTCCTTGCGGACGAGGGGCGTCCGGCCGGAGAGTGCCTGCCAGCAGTCGGCCAGCATCTGCGGCGAGTGGAAAAGGTCATAGGTATTGTCCCACTCCATCTGCAAGGGCGCGCGGACGAAGACTGGGGCTGCTTCGGCTTTTTCCTGCAGTTGGGCAGCCATCCGGCGGCACTGGTCGTATTCGATCAGCCGCCCGGTAAACTCCTGCTTCATCCGCTCACCCTCTTCGCTGCGGGGCAGCAGCAGATAGCTCTTCATCTCTACCAAATGCGCCGCCATCTCAATGAAGGCGCTGGCCGTCTCCGGGTCGGCATCGTCTGCCGAGGCCACTGCGGCGGTGTATTGGTCGATGAGTTCCAGAATGGGGATGTTGTGCAGGTCCATCTTGTGCTTTTGCACCAGCGTCAGCAAAAGCTCCAGCGGCCCCTCAAAGTCTTCGAGGCGAAACGTCAGCTCCTCTGCCACTCAGATCACCGTCCCGATGGATGCGTAGTAGGCCGAAAGGGCGATCTGGTCGATGTAGCCGGTGCCGAGGTCCAGCAGATCCCAGACCGCATTGTTCAGCACCGTGAGGGGCCCGTCGAGGAAGCCGCCCCACACCACCGCCAGCATCACGATCAGGATGACCCGCTCATACTTCATCATGCCGAAGTAGATGCGCTCCGGCAGGACGGCCAGCAGCACCCGGCTGCCGTCCAGCGGCGGAACCGGGATGAGGTTGAACACCGCAAGGCTGACGTCCATCATGACTAAGTATTGGAGGAACCGGGCCGCAAAAATCGTCAGCTCCGTGATGGGCGCCCAGTAGTACAGCAGCTTCCACACCACCATGGCGAGGTAGGCAAGGATCAGGTTGGCCACAGGGCCCGCCAGCGCGGTGAGCGCCATGCCCCGCTTCGGGTTTTTGAAGTTGCGCGGGTCGGTGGAGACAGGTTTTGCCCAGCCCACGCCCGCAAACACCATGCACAGCGTACCCAGCAGGTCGAAGTGCTTGAAGGGGTTCAGGCTCAGCCGCCCCTCCTGCTTCGCTGTGGGATCCCCCAGCAGCCACGCCGCCAGTGCGTGCCCCGCCTCGTGGAATGGGATGGCGACCAGCGCCACCAGCGTTCGGATAAGATAATAGATTCCGCGTGAGCTCATGTCATTCTCCTGTCAGTGGATGATTTTTATTTATTGTACTATTTTTTCGTGTTCCGACAAGGGTTTGGCGCACAGATGAAAAAGGTTGCAGAAAATTTGAAAAAATGCTTGCATTTTCCCCGTATCTCTGGTACAATAGTCAAGCTGATTATTTTGAATTCCTTACTTCACTGCTAGGAGGTGCAAGTACCATGGCTAAGTGTGAATGCTGCGGCAAGGGCGTTACCTTTGGTATCAAGGTTTCCCACTCTCATCGCCGTTCCAACCGTACTTGGAAGCCGAATGTCCGTCGTGTCAAGGCGGTCGTGGAGGGTTCTCCCAAGTATATCTACGCATGCTCCCGTTGCCTGCGCGCTGGCAAAGTTACCCGCGCTGTCTAAGTAGCTGCATCTGCCGGTCACTTTGTCGAGTGACCGGCTTTTTGTTATCCGTGAGGAGGTTTTTGCATGGCACTGCCCAATGACCCCATCATGCTGCTGAGCATGGTGAACCTGAAGCTGCGCGATTTTTACCCCACCCTCGACGCACTGTGCGACGATTTGGATGAAGATAAGACCGCACTGTGCGCAAGCTTGCTGCCGCCGGGTATGAGTACGACCCCGCGCGAAATCAATTCGTATAAATTCAGGAGGTTGCTTCCATGATGCAAGGTACCTATTACAAAGAGTGGAGCCGGGTGCTCGGCCGCGAGATGGAGTTCAAGGTCTACGGCACCGCCGGTGTGCCGGTTCTGGCGCTGCCCGCACGGGGCGGCCGCTTTTACGACTGGGAGAACAATGGGATGCCCGATGCGGTGGCTTCCCTGCTGAACACGGGCAAGGTCCAGCTCTTCACCGCCGACAGCATCGACGCCGAATGTCTGCGGACCGGGGACGTCTCGCCCCGCCGCCGCGCTGAGCTGCAGGAAAAATATTTCTGCTACCTCACCGGCGAGCTGGCTGCCCGCATCCGGGAGCTGAACGGAGATGCCGACGCTCCGCTGTGGTGCGTGGGCGTGGACACCGGTGCCGTTCAGGCGGTCAACTGCCGTCTGCGCCGCCCGGAGGTCTTTGCCGGGGCCATCGGCCTGTCCGGCCTGTACGATGTCTGCCGCTTCCTCGGCAGCGCAGAGGACGACCTCGTGCTGCGGAACGCGCCCCTCGCCTACCTGCCCGAAGGGATCGTGGACGCCAAGGTCTTTGCCAAGGCCGAGGAGAACCATCTGCTCCTCTGCGCCGGGCAGGGCGGCTACGAGGAGGACGCACAGGCCGACACCCGCGCCCTCGCCGCCGCGCTGGCCGCCGCCAGCATCCCCGCCCACTGCGAGATCTGGGGCAGCGATGTCTCCCACGACTGGTACTGGTGGGGCAAGGAGCTGAATATCTTCGCCGAGCGCGTCTTCGGCCGAGATCAGGAGAAAACACATGCCTGAATTCATCATCGGTGCCCGCGGCCATGATTTCGGCCGCCATACCCCCGAAGAGCTGCTCACTTCCATCGGCAAGGCGGGCTTCCGCTGCACCCAGTTGGCCTACACCAAGGCCATCGAGGGCGTGAAGGGCTACGCCGACATCACGCCGGAGTTGGTGGAAGCCACCAAGGCCGCTGTCGCTGCCTCCGGCGTTTCCATCGCCGTGGACGGCACCTACGTTGAGCTGAGCTATGCTGACGAGGACAAGCGCCGCGCCGAGGTCGCCAAAGTGCTGAGCCAGATTCCCGTCGCCAAGGCGCTGGGTGCAGGCTGCATGGGTAGTGAGACCACCAACATGGCAAAGCAGCCCGGCGTCACCCGGAAGGAAGCGCAGGAAGCGCTGCTCCGCAGCCTCGGCGAGATCCTGCCCCTCTGCGAGGAGCAGGGGGTGCTGTTTGCCGTGGAATGCGTCTACTACCACGCCATGAACACCCCGGAGGCCGTCAAGATGGTGCTGGACACCATGGCCAGTCCGAATCTGCGGGTCATCTGCGATTTTGCAAACTACGTGGGCCCGGAAAACGCTTCTGTGGACGCCCAGCGCCGCATCTGGGATAAGATCGGCAGCTGGTACGGCGACAAGATCGCCGCCGTTCACTTCAAGGGCCAAAACTTTCAGCCCGACGGCACCCTCTACTCCACCTCGCTGGAAGATTCTTGCGTGGACTATGCGGGCGGCTTTGCCATGCTCAAGGCGATGCCGCAAACGGCCCTTCCCGTTCTGCGGGAGGAAGCCGTCCCCGCCCGCGCGGCCAGCGATATTGCGTTCATCCGCCGCTTCTGCATCTGATTTTTAGAACGAGCTGCTGCAACTCCCTTCGTCATCGCTTACGCGATGCCACCTCCCTCAATGAGGGAGACTTCACTGCTTACCGTTACGCCAAGGCTCCCTCCCAGAGGGAGCTGGCACGGCGAAGCCGTGACTGAGGGAGTGCAGCAGTTCTTTTTTGTTCTCGTTCGTTCACAAAAAGTTAACATTTGAAGCATAAATCCCTACTTGTCTTGTAGGACAAACTATGCTACAATCCTCTTGTACGAAAGATACCCCCAAGGGGTAATTTGAAAGGAGTTGTTCCCATGGGTGAAGCAACCGAGAAATGTCCCCGCTGCTGTGACACTGCAAACGCAGACGACCGCGAAGTGCGGGAAGCCGAAGCAGAAACGGAAAGTTCTTCCTGCTGCTGCCGCCGCAAAAAGCGGAGCGAGGAGGAGTACAAGAGCCTCATCCACCGGCTGAACCGCATTGAGGGCCAGATCCGCGGCATCCGCGGCATGGTGGAAAAAGGATATCTACTGCGCCGACATTCTGGTGCAGGTGGCGGCGGTGAACTCGGCGCTGAACGGCTTTTCCAAGGAGCTGCTGGCCCAGCATGTGCGCACCTGCGTGGCGGACGATCTGCGGGCGGGCAGCGAAGAAAAGCTGGACGAGCTGATCAAATTGCTGCCAAAGCTTATGAAATGACCCTCTTGCGGGCAAGCCAACCGATCTTCAGGAGTACGATTATGGAACAATACAATGTTACCGGCATGAGCTGCGCGGCCTGCTCTGCACGGGTGGAAAAGGCCGTGAACGCTGTTCCCGGCGTCACAAGCTGCTCGGTCAGTCTGCTGACGAACATGGGCGTGGAGGGCACCGCCAGCGCCGCCGCCATCGTCAAGGCGGTACAGGATGCGGGCTACGGCGCCAGCCCCAGATCCAGCAGCACTTCCGCTGCGCCGGACTCCAGTGCCGGCCTTGACGCACTGGCCGACCACGAGACCCCGAAACTGAAAAAGCGGCTCATCGCCTCGCTGATCTTTCTCATCGTTCTGATGTACTTTTCTATGGGGCACATGATGTGGGGCTGGCCGCTCCCCCACTGGTTCGACGGCAACCACGTCGCCATGGGCCTTGTTCAGCTGCTGCTAGCGGGCATCGTCATGGTCATCAACCAGAAGTTCTTCATCAGCGGCTTCAAGGGGCTGATCCACCGCGCCCCCAACATGGATACGCTGGTGGCGCTGGGCTCCTCGGCCAGCTTTGTCTGGAGCACCTACGCCCTCTTCGCCATGACCCGCGCGCAGGTGGACGGCAATGAGGAGCTGGTCATGCACTATATGATGGAGTTCTACTTCGAGTCCGCCGCCATGATCCTGACCCTCATCACCGTGGGCAAGATGCTGGAGGCCCGCTCCAAGGGCAAGACCACCGATGCACTCAAGAGCCTGATGAAGCTGGCCCCCAAGACCGCCACCCTGCTGCGGGGCGGTGCCGAGGTCAGCGTGCCCATCGCGGAAGTGCGCAAGGGCGATATTTTCGTCGTCCGCCCCGGTGAGAACATCCCCGTGGATGGCATCGTGCTGGAAGGTTCCAGCGCCGTGAACGAAAGCGCTCTGACCGGCGAGAGCATCCCGGTGGACAAGGCCGAGGGCGACAAAGTCTCTGCCGCCACCACCAACCAGTCCGGCTTCCTGCGGTGCGAAGCCACCCGCGTGGGCGAGGACACCACGCTGGCCCAGATCATCAAGATGGTCAGCGACGCCGCCGCCACCAAGGCTCCCATTGCCAAGATCGCCGACACCGTGTCCGGCTTCTTCGTGCCCGCCGTCATCTCCATCGCCGTGGTCACCACGATCGTCTGGCTGCTGCTGGGCCGGGAGTTCGGCTACGCACTGGCCCGCGGCATCTCGGTGCTGGTCATCAGCTGCCCCTGTGCGCTGGGTCTGGCCACGCCGGTCGCCATCATGGTCGGCAACGGCCTCGGCGCCAAGAACGGCATCCTGTTCAAGACCGCCGCTTCGCTGGAAGCCGCGGGCCGCACCCAGATCGTGGCGCTGGATAAGACCGGCACGATCACGAGCGGCGAGCCGAAGGTCACCGACATCCTGCCCGCCGAGGGCGTTTCCGAGACCGAGCTGCTGACCCTTGCCGCCGCACTGGAGCGCCGGAGCGAACACCCGCTGGCCAAGGCCGTCCTCGCTTACACCGAAGCAAACGCCATGGATGCGCCCGAAGTTTCCGACTTTTCCGCCCTGCCCGGCAACGGCCTGTCTGCAAGGCTGGACGGAGCGGAGATCTTCGGCGGCAACGCAGCCCTGATCGAAACCAAGGTCACCGTCCCTGCCGCACTGAAGGAAGGCCGCCGCCCTTGCAAAGGAAGGCAAGACCCCGCTCTACTTCGGCGGCGCGGGCAGACTGCTGGGCGTGGTCGCCGTGGCCGACACCATCAAGGAGGACAGTCCCCGCGCCATCCGCGAGCTGCAGAACATGGGCATCCGGGTCGTGATGCTCACGGGGGACAACCAGCGCACCGCCGACGCCATCGGCAAGCAAGCGGGCGTGGATGAAGTCATCGCGGGCGTCCTGCCCGACGGCAAGGAAGCCGTCATCCGCCAGCTGCAAGCTTCCGGTAAGGTGGCCATGGTCGGCGACGGCATCAACGACGCCCCGGCCCTGACCCGTGCCGACACCGGCATCGCCATCGGTGCGGGCACCGACGTCGCCATCGACGCGGCGGATGTCGTCCTGATGAACTCCAAGCTCTCCGATGTGCCCGCCGCCATCCGGCTCAGCCGCGCCACCCTGCGCAACATCCACGAGAACCTGTTCTGGGCGTTCCTTTACAACACCATCGGCATCCCGCTGGCCGCCGGTGTGTTCATCCCCTTCGGCCTGACGCTGAACCCCATGTTCGGTGCAGCGGCCATGAGCCTGTCCAGCTTCTGCGTGGTCAGCAACGCACTGCGGTTGAACCTGTTCGACCTGCACAGCACCAAGCACGACCACAAAGCCAAAAATGCCGTTTCCCTGCCCGCTGCCCCCGTGCAGCCCGCAGTCGAAGACCATACCACATCCAATGTCAAGGAGGATAACGTTATGAAAAAGACCCTGCATGTTGAGGGCATGATGTGCTGCCACTGCGAGGCCCGCGTGAAGAAGGCACTGGAAGCTCTGCCCGAAGTCAGCGAGGCCGTGGTCAGCCACGAGGCCGGCACCGCCATCGTCACCCTGAGCGCCGACGTCCCCGACGAGACCCTGAAGAAGGCCGTCGAGGATCAGGATTACAAGGTCACCGGCATCGAGTGAGCCGGTTTCCCAAAGCAGAAACGGGAGCTGTCCGCACAATGTGGGCAGCTCCCGTTTTTTGTCAGGTCGTTTCGAATCGTGCGGCACCTTTTGTCTTTAGCCAGCGCAGTGCAAGGGCATCGGCCCCCGCCAGCAGCAGACAGGCAAGGCTCAGGCTGACGGCGGGCGGCATCCTATGGGACAGCGCCGCCGTCCCCGCAAACAGCGCAAGGGCCGCGCCCCAGCTCAGGAGCATGGCCAGCAGACAGAAGGGGCTCTGCTTGATGACCGCCGTTTCGCTGGTCCAGTGGAAGCTGGGCATCAGCACCCCCAGCACCAGCCCCACCGCCGCCGACAGCACCACGAAGAGCGCCACCGCCAGAAGGCCCAGCAGCACCATGGGCAGAGCGGCCCGCACCACAGCCAGCAGCACCCCCGCGCAGAGCAGGGCGGGCGGCAGCGTCACCGCCAGATGCAGTTCCAGCTTGGCCCGCAGGGTCTGCCACGGCGAGATCGGCAAGCTCCGGATACGCCAAAGGCTCTCCCCTTCCAACGAGACGGAGGGGGCGCGTCAGGCAGTTCGTGCCCGCCCCAAGGGCTGCGGCGAATGCTGCAGCCGCACCCGCCAGCCCCGGCGGGAGCAGCTGAACCGCCAGCAGCCGGATCTCCCCGGCCTTGTACAAAACCAGCACGCTGAGCACCACCAGCCCCAGCGACCCCATGGCGCAGTTGAGCAGGTAGGTGGGGCTGCCCGCCAAATGGAGCAGCTCCCGCCGCAGCAGGGCCCGCCGCACCGAGACGCAGCGGCTGGGCGTTGCCTTCATTTTCGATGCCGCGCCGCCGGTGCGGGTGGTCATCAGGCGGAGGTAGGGGCCGGAGAGAAGCTTTCCCAGCACGGCGCAGACCGCCGCCAGCGAGATCAACAGCCCCAGCAGCGCCGGGATATCTCCGCACGCAGCCCGGCCCAGCAGCAGCCAGCCGCCCTGCGGCAGCCCTTCCCCGCCGCCCCACAGCGCTGCGGAGAGCAGGGCGTTCAGCAGCGCACCGCTCTTTTGATAGCCGAGGAAATAAAGGGCAAGGAAGCCCAGCGACGCCGCCACGGTGAAGAGTGCTTTATGCCGCCCGGCCTTCGCCACGAGCAGAGCCACCGCCCAGCCCAGCAGCGCCGCCAGCACCGACGCCGCCCCAGCCAGCAGCAGGGCCATCGGCACAGCACTCAGGATGCCGCCCAGCGGATGCGGCGCGAACCGCGCATAGGCCGCTTCGGCGGGCACCCAGACGAGGAGCAGATAGAATAGGCTCATCTCGTACAGGCCGTACAGCCGCACCGCAAAGATCATCCACGGCGGGATGGGCAGAGCCAGCAAAAGGTCGTTGTCCTTGGCCTGAAAAAGGCGGTTATAGCTGGAAAGCGCCCCGGCCAGCACGCTGACAAGAAGGGCCAGCAGTTCCAGCACAAGGAAATAGAGGGTCTCCCAGCCGCCCGGCAGAAGAAGCTGCGCCAGCGGCCACGACAGTGAAGCAAAACTCGCCATCAGCACCAGCGCAATGGCCCCATACAGCGCCCCGAAGAAGGCAAGCTTTCCCGTTTGGGTGCGCTGCTTCCCGGTGCGGGCGCTCCGGTTCAAAAAGGCGCTCTGCTCCCGCCGCTGTTTGCGCAGCAGGGCGGCAAAGCAGCGTTTCGTCTCAGCGTTCATCGGCGCCGCCCTCCAACTCTAAGAAGACCGTTTCCAGCGAGGCGTCGCCCCGCACCTCGGCCATGGAGCCCGCCCGGATGAGCTTGCCGTTTTTGATGATGGCCACCTGATCGCAGAGCTTTTCCGCCACTTCCAGCACATGCGTCGAGAAAAAGATGGCCCCGCCCGTGTCGCAGAAGGCCCGCATGGTCTGCTTGGGCTGGTGCGCCGCCAGCGGGTCCAGCCCGACGAAGGGTTCATCCATCAAGATCAGTTTGGGCGCATGGAGCAGCGCCGCGATGATGGCCAGCTTCTGCTTCATGCCGTGGGAGTAGTCCCCGATGGGCTGGGCCAGCGCCCCGGTCAGGCCAAAGCGCTCCCCGTACCCCCGCACCCGCTCGGCGCCGGCCGCGTCCGACACCCCGAAGATGTCCGCGATGAAATCGAGGTACTGGATGCCGGTCATGTAATGGTAAAGGTCGGGATTATCGGGCAGATAGGCCAGCTTCCGCTTGGCGGCAAGCGGGTCCTCCCGCACCGAGATGCCGTCCACCCGCACCTCGCCGCTGTCCGGCTGGAGGATGCCGCAGCAGCATTTCAGGGTAGTGGTCTTGCCCGCACCGTTCGGCCCGATGAAGCCGAAGATCTCGCCGGGCCGGATGGTCAGCGTCAGGGCGTCCACCGCCGTCTTCTCCCCGTAGCGTTTGGTCAACTGCTGAATCTGAAGCATTCCGCTTCCCCTTTGATCCCATTTGTAAAAATCATCCCACATTCGGCGGGCGCTGTCAAGGTTTTGCGACACAAAAAGAGGGTCAAAAGCTGTAAAGCATAGGTTCTTTACAGCTTTTGACCCTGCGTTTTATTCTCGGATGACGGCTACCGTTTCAACGTGGTACCGTGCAAAAAGCTCGATCGCAGCCGGGCTGATCCGCTCCCCGCTGACCACGATGGGGATCGCGGGCGGGCAGGAGACTGTGGGCATCGCGCAGACCCGGCCCAGCGCCTCGGCGGCGGGGATGGTCTGCTGCGGGGCGAAGACTGCCGCGCGTACAGAGCAGACCGGTCCCGCTTCTGCCGCCAATGCGGTGAAGGTGTCCCCTTCCGGCTCAGGGCATTCCGGTACACCGGGCAGTGCCGCGCAGACCGCTGCAACGGCTTCTTCCAGCCGGTCGTAATCCTGCGCCGGATTTTCGGGTGTGAACATCAGCACCACATAGCGGGGGTCGGCATACTCGCACTCGATGGCATACTTGCGCAGTGCCTCAGCCAATGCCGTACCGGTCAGGCCCAGCGCGGCGGCGTCCAGCGTCAGTTTGAGGGGTTCACGGGCCGGGTCGTCCACGGCCAACGAAAGCCTGCCCCCCGCCGCAGCCGCCGCCTCGTTCAGCACCCGCCGCAGCCGCGTCAACTGCCCGCAGCAGGAGTAGAGCCGCAGCGGATACCCCTCAGACAGATACCGGTTGCACCGGTCGAGGGACTGCAAGATCAGGTAAGAAGGGCTGGTGGAACCGAAGAGCGCCAGCGCATTGCGCACCGCCGTTTCGTCCTGCACCGGAGCCTTGAGGCCGAGGTGCAGGTAGGCTCCTCCGGTGAGGACGGGCAGGGTCTTGTGGCCGGAGTCGCAGCACATAGCGGCCCCCAGTGCCATGGGGTGCTTGCTGCCGCCGACCAGAAAGTTCAGGTACGCGCCGTGGGCGTTGTCCACCAGAAGCGGAGCACCGTGGGCGTCGCAGACCTTGGAAAGGGCCGCGATGTCCTGCATCCCGCCGAGGTAGTCCGGGCTGGTGACGTAGACGCCAAAGGGGTTCTCCCCTGCCCGGAAAGCCGCTCCAGCGCCTGTTCCAACTGCCCCGCCGTCACCGGGCAGCTGCACAGCGCCCCGGCAGCTTCCGGCGCGGGCCAGAGCCACTCGATGTCGAAATCGAGGAGGGCGGCGGCGTAGAGCAGCGCCTTGTGGGCGTTGCGGGCGGCCAGCAGAACGGGCCGCTGCCCCGCCGGGAGCCGCTTGCAGCGCAAGGCAGAGCATGGCCCGGATGCACTGGGATGAGCCCTCGGTGCTGTAATAGGTGTGGGCCGTGCCGAACAGCTTGGTGGCGTTGGCTTCACTCTCCGCGATGATGCCCTCGGCCTCGTACAGCTCATCGGCACCCTTGATCTCGGTGATATCGGCATCCTCAAAGCCCAGCAGCTTCTGGCCCTTGTGGCCGGGCATGTGGAGCCGGGAGGTGCCGGACTTTGCGTAGCTGCGCACAAAGTCCAAGATGGGCGTGGTCATACTCATTCGCAGGCTTCGCCGTCGGCACAGGCATTGCAGGTGGAACCCAGCTCGATGGGCACTTCGATGCCCTGTGCTGCCAGCTCCTGATTCTTCGCCACTTGGATCATGATGGCGCACTCCATCCGCTTACGGAACAGCTCACAGCCGTACTCGTACACGCCGGTGATGCTGCCGGTGGCGTGGTAGGCATTGGCCGCGCAGCCGCCGGAGCAGTAGAGCCTTGCCCAGCAGTCCTTGCACTCCGGGCGGGCGTAGGCGTTGCAGTGCTTGAACTCATCCCGCACGGCGGTGTTGGTGACGCCCTTCCAAATGTCGCCCATCAGGTACTTGGGATCGCCGACGAACTGGTGGCAGGGGTACAGGTCGCCCCACGGGGTGACGGCCATGTACTCGGTGCCGGAACCGCAGCCGGAGATGCGCTTATAAATACAGGGGCCGCCCTTGAGGTCGATCATGTAATGGTAGAAGGTGAAGCCGCGGCCCTCGCGGTCGCGCTTGATCATCTCCTTGGCGAGGATCTCGTACTGCTCCTTCAGGATGGGCAGGTCCTCGGCGGTCAGAGCGCTGGGGTCATCCGGCTTGCAGACCACCGGTTCCATGCTCAGCTCGGTGAAGCCGAGATCGGCCATATGGAAGATATCGTTGGTGAAATCGGTGTTGAAATGGGTGTAGGTGCCGCGCATGTAGTAGCCCTTGTCACCGCGCTTCTCCACGAACTTCTGGAACTTGGGCACGATGGTATCATAGCTGCCGTGGCCCGCGTAGTCCTTGCGGAAGCGGTCGTGCACTTCCTTGCGGCCGTCGAGGCTCAAAACGACGTTGTGGCACTCCTTGTTGCAGAAGTCGATGACGTCATCGTCGATCAGCATCCCGTTGGTGGTCATGGTGAAACGGAAGTTTTTGTTGTGGATCTTCTCCTGCTCGCGGCAGTAGGCCACCAGCTTTTTCACCATATCGAAGTTCATCAGCGGCTCGCCGCCGAAGAAATCGACTTCGAGGTTGCGGCGGGTGCCGGAGTTCTCGATCAGGAAATCCATGGCCCGTTTGCCGACCTCAAAGCTCATCAGGGCGCGGTCGCCCTGATAGCGGCCCTGCGAAGCGAAGCAGTAGGAGCAGTTCAGGTTGCAGGTGTGAGCCACATGCAGACACAGCGCCTTGACCACAGTGTTGCGATTCTTGAAATCGAAGGCCATGTCGGCATAGGTGTCGGGGCTCCACAGCTTGCCCGCCTGTTCCAGTGAGGCCACATCCTCCAAGCACTGACGCAGGTCGGCCTCGGTCACATCGGGGCGGTCGCCGTACTTTTCGAGCATGGCGGCCACGATCTCGTCCGCGGAGTGCTCCTTGTACATTGCGATGACATCATACGCCACATCATCCACCACATGCACCGAGCCGCTGCAGGTATCCAGCACGATGTTATAACCGTTCAATTGATACTGATGTACCATTTTACTCTCCATTCCATTATTCCATAAAAAAATGCCGCCCGGCAAAGGCGGCATCCGATTGGCAGAAATTACTTGTTGCTGTTCTCGCACTTCTGGTTTGCCACGCCGCAGGAAGTCTTGCAAGCGGACTGGCAGGAAGTCTGGCACTCGCCGCAGCCACCGGTCACAACGCTTGGTCAGGTCACGAGTAGCGATCGTCTTGATACGTTCCATAATATATAACCTCACTAGATCATAAAGTTTTATGCGCGGAACCATCCGCACACGATATTACCTTTATGTAGGATAGCACACATCCTACTCAATGTCAAGATTTTTGTCGCAGAAAGCGGGGATATGCTCCATCATTCTAAAGGCTGGTATTTTTTCAAAATCGTGTGGAGCCCCAGCTCTCGCGCTTTGGCCAGTAAGTACCGGTAGCGGCACAACAGCGCCTGACGCTCGTAGATGCGCTGTTCGATCAGGTCGGTGTCCACCTCCAAGTCAAACATCATCTCGTTGCGGTGCAAACAGAACAGGCACTCCTTCAGCTCCTCCTCCAATTCCGGGTGGTAGCGCTCATGCTCCGAATCCCGCGGGATGCGGTTCGAAAGATACGTTTGCGGTTTTTGCTGGGTCGTCATCATGCGGCTTCCTCCTCTTTGTACGCTGAAAATTTTACGCTTTGGTTTTAGTATATGCAGGGAGAGCGCAAAGGATGACGGTTGATGTAAGCCGCACAACAAGAAAAAAGCCAGTGACAAGATTCGCTCTAGTCACTAGCTTTTAAGGTGTTTTTACTCTTCTACGAGGTCAGCATATTTTAGTTCGATGCGGGGGAGCTCATCGGTTGTACTGGTCAATGCTCTGGTGATTTTCTCAAGACCCGTAAATTCACCATAAACAACGATGATGTCATCGTCCAGAATTTTCACAGCGTAGTCGCCGCGCTTATCCAGCATATAATATTCATCGTCTGCGTAGAATCCATATCCACTGTTATCCGTATAAGTTCTCCACGCCTTTTCGGTGCCGGAGAAATTGGTTTCGATAATCTGCGAAACCTTAACCTTCACAGCGATCTTCTCTCCCACATACTGATCCGGGTAACGGCAAAGTTCCTTGTAGTCTATGCTTTGGCATTCAGCCTTATAATCGTCCTCACTGATTTCAGGTTCAGATTCAGCCTGTTCAATCGACGATGCAGTAGACGCACCACTCGTTTTCGTCGAGGTCGCTTTGCTGTTGCTCGAATCGCCAGAACTGCTTCCAGAACCTCCGATAACGGATAGAACAACGATCACAATAATAAGGATGAACCACCACCGTTTATAAATCGGCGGCTTGTTTTTACCACCGCAGTGCGGGCACACTTTTGCGCTCGCCGCAATTTCCGCGCCGCAGTGCTTGCATGTCGTCATTTTGCTTTTTGCCATTTTATGAGTTCCTCCCGTTTTAATGTATAATAGCCCAAATTCGGGCTATATTTCCTTTAGTATAGCCCGATGTCGGGCAATTGTCAATGTACGGCTATGGTCTTACCATTCAATTAAAGTAACTTTTGGATGGTGTATTCTATGATTTCCTATCAACCGCTTTGGGCTACGATGAAAAATCGTGGAATTTCACAATACAAACTTATCAAGGATTACCATTTCAGTACCGGCCAACTCGACCGCTTACGCAAAAACGACAGCGTAAGCACTAACACCTTGGATATGCTTTGCTCTATTTTAGATTGCAAACTTGAAGAAGTCGCTGTCTATCTCCCCGACGAAGCAGATTTTTCGAATTAAATTTACAAAAACTCCATCGAAATTCATCGAGTCCACCTCAAACAAAAAAGATTTTTGATTCTTGTATTCCTCTACTTTTTCGTCAACAATAAAGCCGCTGACCGTCTGCCTTACACAGAATCACCAGCGCGTTTCCTCTTTTTTCAAAACTCCCGGACGCAAATAAGCCGCCCAGCGAGACCGTAAGGTCGCTGGGCGGCTTATTTGCTATATGCTATATTTTACCTGTGGGATGTTCTCATAACTTCAAAATAATGTTCTGTTCTATGCCTATCCATTTTACTGAATGTAGGCTTTAGTTCTTCATACTTTTCAAATAGCTGTTCTTTCCGTGCATCAAATAGAATCGCCAATAATGTATAGCTACTGTTCTCTTTGTATTGATTCATTGGGGCCAGCGGAAAATACTTTCTATCAAGGAACTCGTCTAGCTTTCCTTCAAGGATATCGCTCATGCGTGCCCTTTCAAAATGCCAAATTGAAAGTTGTCCAGCATATTCTTCAGAACATTTATCATCTATTCGTTTGCGAAGGTATTCAATGTACTTGTCTGCGAGATTTTCTCGTGCCGTGCGAAGAACTTCATTGTAAGATTCACTAATACTCTGATTTATATTCATGAAATATTGGCTATCATAAGAACTCACCCTTTTCACACCCTCGCCAGAAAATTCTTCTGCAAACACTGTCATTAGCATTGATTTATAGGTATCAAGCAATTCGCCATCATCGTCATTCAAGACACACCACCAAGTATCCAGTTCATTGGCAGTCATTGTCAAATCATAGGACGTTTTAGCATCTGTCAGTTTTTCTTTCCAGCTTTTTAAGTACTCTGCTATTTCATCGTCTGTTTTATAAAAATTCGGTTTGATTCCTACTTCAACAAATAATTTATGCTGGACTTTAAGGTCCTCCTCTGTCAGTGGCCTTTTACTCTCATAGTATGAATACAATTCATTTATAAGAGCATCGCTTGACTTTATTCCGAGTAGATATTGTTTGACTCTCGATTCAAAGTAGTTTTGAAGTGTTCTTACTGTTTTATCGAACTCACTTTTTGTTTCTTCTTCAGTGAGCGGTTTATAATAGAGTTTGTCTGTATCTTCAATAACGATTGCAAAGCATATAAGCCGAACCTCATTCATAAACATTTCGTCATGAATTGATTTGGCATACTGTTTTACATCATTATAAAAGTCTTGAGCTTTTTGAAGTGTTCTCAAATTTTTTATCGGGTGATTTTTGCACAGTTCATCAGCAAAATCACCTTGTATTCCCAATTTAGACCAATTAGCACTTTTGGAGTTCTCTGTAATAGTAAAAATACCGATCAATCACTTTTTCCCTATATTTCTCAAAATCCTTCTTATCTGTAATTTCTTCAGAGTTTGCAATAAGAACCACCTGAATGTGATTATTAGATTTCAGTTTTTCAACCACGCCAAAAAAATCTCTCAATTCAATGCTTTCTTTGCACCGTTCCAAATCATCGATTACAACAATGTGCCCTTCATCAAATTTTCGTGTAATAGAGTTCACCATATCTTCTTCAGAAAAATGGCTTTCTAAAATTGTGCTTACACTTTTTGCTCTATCATCAAAATTTCCGAGGATTCTGAATGAGTCTTTTAGAAATTCAACAATCTTCCCTCCGTTTGATGTATGAAGAAGCAGCTGATATAAAATTTCATGATATATCTGCTGAACATCCTCCATTCCAAATAACGAAACCATACAGGTTCTATCTTTTTTATCTTCAAGTGCCTTTTCTACAACATAAGATTTACCAATTCCCCAAGCGCCATCAACTAAGATACATTTATAAGATTGCTTATCAATATTTCGAATGATATTTTCAACATAGTCAGCATTCATTGATTCTACCTCACGCGAAAAGAAACTACTTTTATATCATTTTTGCAGTATGCTTCTTTAGCCCATCTCACGTTCTGATGCGACGATACTGCTCGTCAATCTCCTTTATGTTATAGTCCATCAGACCGGGAATCCCCATTTCGCCGCCGCATTCGTTGCAGAAAGCAGCCGTGATCTCAAAAGTATACTCTTTACCCCGAATAGTCTGGTTGATTTTGATTTTCTTCAAGGTGTAGCTCGTTTCTCTGCGGCATTCTGTGCAGAAGTCCCTCTGATTTTCCATGGCGGCGCGCTCCCTTCCGGTTTTACGTTCTTTTTTATTATTGTATCCCTACCTTTGTTTTTCGTCAACAATAAAGCCGCTGACAGTCTGCCGCTCGCAGAATCCATCAGTGGGTTTCATGAATCTTCAAATCCCCTAGACACAAAAAATCGGCACCCGCTTTTCATCGAGTGCCGATTTTGTTACCCTATAGTGCGCTTTGATTTTTGGCGTAAGTGGCGTAAGTTTGGCGTAAATCCGCTTTCGCGTGCTCCAAAAATCAAGGATTCATGCGGTTTTTTGGCAGTTATTAGTACATGCCGCCCATGCCGCCCATATCACCGCCAGCGGCGGGGGCAGCCGGAGGTTCCGGCAGGTCAGCCACGAGGCTCTCGGTGGTCAGGACCATCTCAGCGACGGAAGCTGCGTTCTCCAGAGCGGAACGAGTGACCTTGGTCGGGTCCACGATACCGGCGGCGATCATGTCGTCCACGAAGACCTCGTTCTGGGCATCGAAGCCGTAGTTGGGCTTGTTGGCAGAGATGATCTTGTCGATGATGACGCTGCCCTCGAGGCCGGCGTTCTTGGCGATCTGGCGCAGAGGAGCTTCCAGAGCCTTCAGGACGATCTTTGCGCCGGTGCGCTCGTCGCCTTCCAGCGTGTCGCACAGCTCACGGACAGCGGGGATGGCGTTGATGGGAGCGGTGCCGCCGCCAGCGACAACGCCTTCCTGAACGGCTGCCTTGGTAGCGTTCAGAGCATCCTCAATGCGGAGCTTCTTCTCCTTCATTTCAGCCTCGGTTGCAGCGCCGACCTTGATGACGGCAACGCCGCCAGCCAGCTTAGCCAGCCGCTCCTGCAACTTCTCGCGGTCGAAATCGCTGGTGGCTGCCTCGATCTGGTTGCGGATCTGGGCGATGCGGGCTGCGATAGCGTCCTTGTCGCCAGCGCCGCCGACGATGGTGGTGTTCTCCTTGGTGACCTTGACCTGACGGGCATGACCCAGCATCTGAACGGTGGCATCCTTCAGCTCATAGCCCAGATCGGAGGACACGACGGTGCCGCCGGTCAGGGTAGCGATATCCTGCAGCATCTCCTTGCGGCGGTCGCCGAAGCCGGGAGCCTTGACGGCGCAGACATTCAGGGTGCCGCGCAGACGGTTGACGATCAGGGTGGACAGAGCCTCGCCCTCGATGTCCTCCGCCACGATCAGCAGCTTCATACCGTTCTGCATGACCTGCTCCAGCAGGGGACCAGATCCTGAATGACACTGATCTTCTTATCGGTGATCAGGATGGCGGCGTTGTCCAGATCGGCCACCATCTTGTCGGTATCGGTGACCATATACGGGGTCAGGTAGCCACGGTCAAACTGCATACCTTCGACGATCTCGTTGTAGGTCTCAGCGGTGGTCTTGTTCTCCTCGATGGTGATGACGCCGTCGGAAGTGACCTTTTCCATAGCCTCTGCGATCAGGCGGCCGATCTCCGGGTCACCGGCAGAAATGGTGCCGACGCGGGCGATGTCGTTGGAGTCCTTGACCTTCTGGCTGTGTGCCTTGATGGTCTCGACGGCCTTAGCGACAGCCTTGCTCATGCCGCGGCGGATGTCCATCGGGTTTGCACCGGCGGTGACATTCTTCATGCCCTCGGTGACCATCGCCTGTGCCAGAACGGTTGCAGTGGTGGTACCGTCGCCTGCCGCATCGTTGGTCTTGGTGGCGACCTCACGCACCAGCTGTGCGCCCATGTTCTCGAACTCGTCCTTCAGCTCGATCTCCTTTGCGATGGTCACACCGTCGTAGGTGATGACGGGGGCGCCAAACTTCTTGCTCAGCACCACGTTGCGGCCCTTGGGGCCCAGGGTAACTTTAACGGTGTTTGCCAGCGTGTCAATACCAGCGCACAGCGCCTTGCGGGCGTCCTCGCCCTGCTTGATCTGTTTAGCCATAATCAAATCGCTCCTTTAAAGCTCAATTTCAAAAATAGAGGGGAAGATCTCAGTCTTCCACAACGGCCAGAATGTCGCCCTGACGGACGATGGTGCACTCCTCGCCATCCACCTTGACTTCGGTGCCGGAATACTTGCTGGTGAGGACCTTATCGCCGACCTTGACGATCATCTCGACATCCTTGCCGTCCACATTGCCGCCGGGGCCGACAGCAATGACCTCACACACCTGAGGCTTCTCCTTAGCACTGCCGGTCAGGATCAGACCACCCTTGGTGGTCTCCTCAACCTCAACAGTCTTAATAACAACACGGTCTGCAAGAGGAATGATCTTCATAGTTCTTGCCCTCCTATAGTAAATATAATGATAAACTTTTTTGGCCCGGAAGCTCTCGTTTTCTTTGTTCCCGGTGTTTAGCACTCCATTTCTCTGAGTGCTAAGTGTATTGTACTCATCTCGACTGCAAAAATCAAGAGGTTTGCGGCATTTTTTTGTTAAGATTTTATGACAGAAAAGCGGCTCTTCTTGCGAAGAGCCGCTTTTCATCATACCACCGCGTGTTTTTTCAAAAATCTTTCGTAAGCCGGTTTCGGCAGGAGGATGCGGCCCGCCAGCGGCTGAAGGGCCGCCGTGACGGTATCGCAGGGGGCGCACTCGCCGTCAGCAGTCGCGACGATGGGGCCGCGGCCATCCACCGGGCGGAGGGCTACACATCTGGCGCGGCGGTAAATGAAGTACGGCTTTGCCTCCTCGGTCAGCTGGCCATGGGCAAAATGGCGGCCATTCTTGTACATGCCCAGCAGCTTTGCAATGGTCAGCCGCCCGACTTTGCGGACAATGAAAACGTCCAGCCAGCCGTCATCCGGGACTGCTTCCGGCCCGGCGAGGAAACCGCCGCCGTAGGCTTTGCCGTTGCAGATGGCGCACATCAGGCAGTCCACCGTCAGCTCCTCGCCGTCGATGGTGAAGGTCAGCTTCCGGCCGATGTGTCCGCAGAGCTGCTCCACGATGGAGAGCAGATAGGCCACCTCACCGCCGCACAGCGGGATGCGCCGGAACTTCGGGATGCCGTAGGCCACCTGTGCGTCCAGCCCCGCCGCGCAGATGGTAGCGGACAGGCCCAGATTCGTTTCCAGCAGGTCGATGGTCACTTCCCCGCCCGCAAGCTGGGCGTCAAGGTCGGCAAACTCCTCTTTCGTGCCGTAGGTGCGCAGGAAATCGTTGCCGCTGCCGTAGGGCAGACAGCCCACCGCCGCGTGGGGAAGCCCTGCACGCCGGTCATGGCCTCCATAAAAGTGCCGTCGCCGCCCGCCGTGTAGATGCGGAGCGGCTCGCCGCTCTGGGCCGTCTCCTGTGCCGCCGCATGGGCCAGCTCCCGCGCGTGGCCCGCATATTCGGTCACACAAACCGCGTATTCTCCCTCTGCCAGCCCCGCGCGCCGGGCCGCTGCCTCGATCTGCGGGATGAGGGAAGCGGTGCAGTCCTGCTTACCCGCCGCCGGGTTCAACAAAAACAATGTGCGCATTGGCGTCCTCCTGCGATTTCTATTATCTCTATAATAACAGAAAAAACACAGGATGCAAGAGGACATTCGGGGCCTCTGGCGAAACCGACAACTTTGCATTTACTGCCAAGGCCTCTCCTACTAGGAGAGGTGGCATTGCGAAGCAATGACGGAGAGGTTGTACAGAGGAGCACCTTGTCTTTAGAAATTACCGCTGACCGCACCAGTGGAAATTGTTTCGCTCTCTTCCAGCACAACGGAACCATCTCCGGTGCAGTCCGCCGTCCAGTGCTGGCCGGTGTGAGCGGCACCGGCGGCGATCTGGTCTGCGAGGGCCTGTTCCACGGCCCGATCCACCTGCCGCCGCAGTTCACGGGCTCCGTAGGGCGACCGTGCCCGCGCCGCCAGCGCCGGGCCGACGCGGGGCGTGTGGGTGAGCTGGTAGCCGTTGTGGGCGGCCCGCTCCTCCAATTGGCCCAGCAGCTTTTCGGCAATGGCGCACAGGCTCTCATCGGCCAGCGGGCGGAAGACGATCAGCTCATCCAGCCGCCCCACCAGCTCCGGCCGAAACCACTTTTTTGCCTCTTCGATGGCCTGTGCCGACTGCTTTTCGAACAGCACCTCGCTGCCCGCCGCAAAGCCCAGCGGAGCGCTCTGCCCGGCCAAGAACCGCGCACCAAGGTTCGACGTCAGCAGGACGATGGTGTTTCGGAAATCGGCTTTGCGGCCCATAGCATCGGTGAGCTGGCCGTCCTCCAGAATCTGCAGCAGGATGTTCTGGATATCCGGGTGGGCCTTTTCGATTTCGTCGAAAAGAACGACGCTGTAAGGGCGGCGGCGGACGGCTTCGGTCAGCTGCCCACCCTCGTCGTGGCCGAGGTAGCCCGGCGGCGCACCGAGGAGGCGGGCCGTGGTGTGCTGCTCCTGATACTCCGACATATCGAACTTGAGCAGAGCCTTCTCGCTGCCGAACCAACTGCGGGCCAGCGCCTTGGCCAGCGCGGTCTTGCCCACGCCGGTGGGCCCCAGAAAGAGCAGCGCCCCGATGGGCCGGCCCGGCTCCCCCCCCAGCCCGGTGCGGCTGCGGCGGATGGCACCGGCGACTGCCGCCACCGCCTTTGCTGGCCGACGATCTCGGCGTTGAGGCGGGTTTCCAGTTTGTCCAGCCGATCGCGCTCCTTCTCCCCCCACCCGCTCGGCGGGCACGCCGCTGGCCTGTGCGACCACATGGGCGATTTCTTCCCGCGTCAGCGTGGGGTTCGTGATGCCCTCCCGCTCGGCCCGGATGCGGGCGGCGGCACAGGCTTCGTCCACAAGGTCGATGGCCTTATCGGGCAGACACCGCCCCGGCAGATACCGCACCGACAGCTCCACCGCCTCCCGCAGCGTCTCGGCGGGCAGACGCACATTGTGATACCGCTCGTACCGGGGAGCCAGCCCTTCCAGAATGGCGGCGGCCTGTTCCGGGGTAGGCTCTTCGATCTGCACCCGGCCAAACCGGCGCTCCAGCGCGGCATCCTTCTGGATGTGGCTGCGAAACTCCTGATTCGTCGTGGCACCGATCATTTGCAGCTCGCCCCGCGCCAGCACCGGCTTTAAGATGCTGGCCGCGTCGATGGCGCCTTCCGCCGCACCGGCTCCGACGATGGTGAGGAATTCGTCCACGAACAGGATGGCGGAACCATCCCGCACCAGCTCTTCGAGCAGGTTCTTGAACCGTTCCTCAAAGTCGCCCCGGTACTTCGTGCCCGCCACAAGGCTGGCCATATCCAGCGCCAGCAGCCGTCGGCCTTGGAGCATCCGGGGCACCTCGTGGGCAGCAATACGCTGAGCCAGCCCTTCGGCCAGCGCGGTCTTGCCCACGCCCGGCTCCCCCACAAGGCAGGGGTTGTTCTTCTGGCGGCGGCACAAAATTTCCACCATCCGATCCAGCTCCTTTTCCCGGCAGAAGACCGGGTCCAGCTCACCATCGGCGGCGCGGCGGGTCAGGTCACGGCAGTATTTGTCGCTGGCGCGGCTGCCGCGGGGCATAGCCGAAGCGCGGGGCTGGCTGGGCAGGATGAACTGACCCGAAAGCTGGCGGCACTCCCGCACGGCCTCGGTGAGCTGGACCCCCATAGACGCCAGCAGCACCCCGGCAGCGCAGTCGGTATCCTCCAGCATGGCGCAGAGCAGGTGTTCCGGTTCTGCGCGGGACTGGTGGGCGTTCTGCGCCCCAATGAGAGCATAGTCCATGGCGCGGCGCAGGTCCGGAGCCATCGCATGACGGTCGAGATGCTGCACCGGGCCGCTGCGTTCCTCGGCCAGCTGCCGCCGCACGGCCAGCTCGGTGATGTTCTTTCCGGCCAAGAACCGCCCGGCAGCCCCGTGGTCGATTTGGAGCATTGCCAGCAAAAGATGCCCGGTATCGGCTTTTTTGCAGCCGAAGCCGCCCGCCAGCTCCACCGCCTCGTCCAGCAACAGCCCCGCCTCCCGCGAAAAGCCCTTGTATCTGCCCATGCCGAATGCTTCCCAAATGCTCATTTGTCTGCTCCTTGCTGTTTGATCCTATACAGCAGAAGTATAGACTGACCGGAGAGAAAAAAATCAACAAAAAAGCCGAACTACACAAAACGTGCAATTCGGCAGGGGTGCGATCTTTGGGGTTACAGCTCAGCCAGCGCCTTTTTCAGGTTCTTGGCGATCTGATCGGGGCAGCTGGTGGGGCGGGGGCCGCAGGTGGTGCCCTCCATCCGCTCGATGGCGTCCTCGGCCTTCATGCCCTTCAGCAGACGGCTGATGCCCTTCAGGTTGCCATTGCAGCCGCCGACGACCTCGATGGATTCAATGGTGTGATCCTCGTTCAGGACGATCTTGGTCAGCTTTGAGCAGGTGCCCACATTGGGAAACTCAAACGATTTGCTCATTTCGGTACATCCTCTCTTTTTCTTGAGTTTTTTCATTATACTATTTTTTCCGTTTGTGTGCAAGTTCCTCGATCCGGGCGATCTGGTCGTCCGGCGTGGTGCAGGTGCCGACAGGATGGACCTTTTTGTGGTTGGCCCCGTGGAAATCGGTGCCGCCGGTGCGGATGAGGCCGTACTGCTCACACAGGGCGATGCACTCGGCGCGGTCTTCGGGGCTGTTGCTGGGGTGATCGATCTCGATGCCGTCCACCATTCCCTCTTTGACCAGCTCCCGCAGCAGCGGCATACTCTTGTACACCGTGGGGTGGGCAAACACGACGACAGCCCCCGCCGCCTTGGCCGTGGCCAGCACTTCCTGCACCGGAATATATTCCGGCGAGTGGAGCACGACGCCCCGCGGGTTCCAGCCGAACAGGTAGTGGTAGGTCTCGCCGTAGATGCTGTCGGCCAGCCCCAGTTCCCGCAGCGCCTGCATGATGCCGCTTTTGTAAAGCACGCCGCTGTCCTTGGCGTACTCCAGCGCCTGCTCAGTGCGGAACTGGGGGTAGATGGCCTCAATTTCCCGGGCGCTCTGCAGACAGCACTCGTTGCGGCGCTGGCGCATGAGATCGCAGTGGCGGCGCAGGGCTGGGCTCTCCGGGTCGGGCCAGAACGCCAACAGGTGCACCCGGTGGCTGCGCTCGTAGTCATAGCCCGTCAGCTCCGTGGCCGGGATGAGCTTTACGCCGTCCTGTGTGGAGTGGTCGTAACCGTATTGGACGCTGAGCAGCGTGTCATGATCGGAGATGGCCATAGTATCCAGCCCCACCCGCGCTGCGAGGACGGGCAGACGCTGGATGGGGACGGAGCCATCGGAACAGGTCGAGTGGTTGTGCAGATCGCCGGGCATTTTCTTTCCTCCAGAAAGCCCAAAAAGCCTTCGTCTCAAAAGGGCGAATGCTTTTTGGCTTATTTTTAGTGTTTGTAGAAATTGATCAGGCAGCCGTCGGCCAGAATCTGACGTTCATCGGCCGTCAGCGGTGCCATATAGAGGGGGCAAAGGGCTTGACTTCCTCCCCCAGCACATAGGCCGGGATGTTCTGCAAATCGCCCTTGAGCACCTCACGGATGTTCGGGATGAGGATGTAATTTCCCAGCCCGAAGGGCGTTGCCCCGGCCAGTTGGAAGGGCAGCATCCCCCAGTTGATGAGGTTGGAGCGGTAGCGCTTGGTGGCGTACTCCACCGCGATATTCGCCCCGGCCCCCAGCACGCGCTGGCAGGACGCCGCCTGTTCGCGGGCGGAGCCGTCGCCGGGCTTGACCGCGAAGATGGTAGACGAAAGCTGGATATCGTTCCACGTCAGCTTTTCACAGCCGGGCAGAGCGTGGATCTTTTCCAGCAGGGCAGCGTCTCCGTTCCCGGCGCGGCGGGCGGCTTCCTCGGCCTGAACGGCCTTGGCGCGGCCCACATAGGCCGGGTCCTTGCGGCTGAGGGTGAACTCGGCCAGACCCAAGGGGTTGGAACGGTAAGAGGACGTCTCGCCGGAGGGAATGAGCTCATCGGTGGTGGTGACAGGGTCGGTGATGTAAGATGCCACCTTCAGCAGCAGGTTATCGCCCAGCGGTGCAATTTCGGGCCAGTCCTTGATGTTGGGGCCGAACTTGAGCAGAGCGTCGTAGTCGCCGTGGCCAAAGCCCTGATACACGCGGGTGTTGTAGCTGGAAGCATCGTAGTGGTACTCCGGCACGGTGGGGTCATAGTCGATGGCGGTGGCCGGGGTCAGGATGCCGCCGTTGGCCGTGGTGGCCGCAATGCTGCGGGCATCCATCAAAGCCACGCCGGAAAGCTGGCCGCTGCCGGGCTTGGAGCCCTCACGGCTGGGGAAGTTGCGGGTGGTATGGCGGATGGACAGCGCGCCGTTTGCGGGTACATCGCCTGCGCCGAAGCAGGGGCCGCAGAAAGCCGTGCGGATGGTTGCACCGCTTGCCATCAGGTCGGTGAGGACACCGGTGCGGGCCAGTTCCATCATGATGGGCTGGCTGCCGGGGTAAACGCTGAGGGCGTAGTCCCCGCAGCCGCCGGTATGGCCCTTGAGGATGGAAGCGGCCTCATAGATGCTGTCGAACAGGCCGCCCGCGCAGCCCGCGATGACTCCCTGATCGACTCGGAGCCTGCCGTTTTCGATCTTGCTGCACAGATCCAGCTTCACGTCGGAGCGGCCCACCAGCTTCTGGACGTTCTCCTCACATTCGTGGAGGATGTCCTAGAGGTTGGCGTTCAGCTCCTCGATGGTGAAGGCATTCGAGGGGTGCATCGGCAGCGCGATCATCGGGCGGATCTTCGAAAGATCCACGCTCACCACGCCGTCATAATAGGCAAGGTCTGCGGGTCTCAAGGGCTTGTAGTCCCCTGCCCGGCCATGGACCGTGAGGAAGGTCTTGGTCTTTCTCGTCTGTCTCCCAGATGGAGGAAAGGCAGGTGGTCTCGGTGGTCGTGGCATCAATGGCGTTGCGGGTGTCCTGCCGGAGGGAGGCAATGCCGGGGCCCACGAACTCCATGACCTTGTTCTTGACATAGCCGCTCTTGAACAGCTCGCCCACCAAGGCAATGGCCACATCGTGGGGGCCGCAGCCGGCGGGCAGAGAGCCTGTCAGGTAGATGGCCACCACGCCGGGGCGGGCCACATCATAGGTGCGGCCCAGAAGCTGCTTTGCCAGCTCGCCGCCGCCCTCGCCGATGGCCATGGTGCCCAGCGCGCCGTAGCGGGTGTGGGAGTCGGAGCCAAGGATCATTTTGCCGCAGACCGCAAAGCGCTCCCGCATATACTGGTGGATGACGGCCAGGTGGGGCGGCACAAAAATGCCGCCGTATTTCTTCGGCGGACAGGCCGAAGCGGTGGTCATCCTCGTTGATGGTGCCGCCCACCGCGCACAAACTGTTGTGGCAGTTGGTGAGCACATACGGGATGGGGAACTTTTCCAGACCCGACGCGCGGGCTGTCTGGATGATGCCGACGAACGTGATGTCGTGGCTGGCCATGGCGTCGAACTTGATCTTCAGGTTCTCGTCGTCGCCGCTGGTATTGTGTGCCGTCAGGATGCCATAGGCCATGGTGCCCTTTGTAGGCCTCTGCCGTAGCGGCGGCGTCAACCCCTGTGCGGCCAGCGCCGCCGGGGCGTCTGCATCTGCTTGGACCCACTGGCCCCGCAGATAGTATGCGCCGCCCGTGCTGCATTTGATCGATTCCAACATATTCCTTCGCCTCTCTCTATCAGATTGGGGGCTTTTTCCGCCTTTCCCTTCGGATGCCCCGGAGCCGGAGCCCTTACACCGCGGCCCCGCGCTCCCTATAGGTTTTAGTATAGCACGAACAAAAGGAAAGGAAAAAGCACTTTTCCAGATTAAATTGCGAAAGCGAATGAAAAAAGTCACCTCTTCGCTTTCAAAAATCAACAAAATTCATCTTTCCGCCGCCATCTGCAACGCACTGGTCTACTCCGCCGCCGAAATGCTGGACCCCACAGCACGGGGCTGGAAGTAAAAATTCTGGCAGTTTTTAGGTAATTTTTGCCAATTTTCCGCTTTTCACGCAGGAAACACCCCTTTCACGCAGGTTTACTTGTACCCCCCCCCCCCGGAGTGGTATAATTTTCTTACAAGCACAAGCCCATGTTTTACCGGATTTGAAGTTTTGTAAGGAGGTACCACTTATGATCTCTTATCGCAAACTCGCCATGCGTGTTCTGGGGCACAGCCCGGTTTCTGCGGTCAAAACAGCCCGCCGCTCCACCGGAAAGCGCGCCGCCGCCCTCGCCCTCACCGCCGCCCTTATGGTCGGGATGACGCTCCCCGCCTTTGCCCAAGACTGGTTCATCGAAAATGGTGACATCTCGATTTCGGCTGGTGAAAACGGCAACAATGTCACACAGGGAAGTACGACAAAAGAGAATGACACGGACACAGTTATTAAAAGCAACGGCTCTTCTACCGCGTCTTCGCATACAGTAACGATTCATGCAGATGAAGGCAAGACGGCGAGTGTCACGCTGGATAACGTCAATATCAACACCAGCAAAACAGGCAAAGCCGCTGTAAGCGTTACCGGCAGCGGCAATACGAACATTGAGCTGAACGGCAACAATACTCTGACGAGCGGCTCTGCCCATGCCGGATTGGAGCACAACAAGACCGACACCAGCGGCGAACTGACCATTCAGGACAACAATAAGGACAGCGGCAGTCTGAAGGCTACCGGTGGACAATTTGGTGCAGGCATCGGCGGCGCTGGCGTCAATGACGCGCAGGTAAAGATCACTGGCGGCAAGATCACGGCTACCGGTGGAGAATATGGCGCAGGTATCGGCGGTGGCTTCAAAGGCAGCGGCGATGTGACCATCAGCGGCGGCGAAATCCATGCAAACGGCGGCTCTTATAGCGCAGGCATCGGCGGCGGCGACTACAGCAGCGGCAAAGTGACCATCCGCGACGGCGCGATCAATGCGACCGGCGATTATTTGGGCGCAGGCATCGGTGGCGGCGAGAAAGGCAGCGGCGATGTGACCATCACCGGCGGCGAGATCACTGCAAACGGCGGCTCTTATGGCGCAGGCATCGGCGGCGGCGAGGGAGTGTATCTTGCTTCCGATGAAAAGATCCACGGCGGCGATGGTAAGGTGACCATTACCGGCGGCAAGATCACTGCCACCAGCAAATCTTTTGGCGCTGGCATTGGCGGCGGCTTTCAGGGTCTGGGCACAGTGACCATTGAAGGTGATGCCGTCATCAAAAACGCCCAAGGCGGCGCTGGTGCTGCCGGTATCGGTGGCGGTGCCGAATCCGAGCCGGATGATGAAGGAAATGGAAACAAAATTTCCATCAAGAGCACCGAAGCCGGTTCGCCCGATATCACTGCCACCGGCGGCGGAGCTTGTAAGAATAGCCATGTTTCTCTTCTCGGTGCTGCGGCCATCGGCAGCGGCAGTGTTAATAAGTCGTCTGACCAAGCAAAAAGGCCAAATCTGCCATTACGATTGAGGGCAAAGTGACCATCAACGCCACGTCGGGCGGCGATGTAGCCATTGGCGACAATATCGACGGCGAAAAGGTATTTAACGGTCTGGCTGGCGGCACGACCATCAATCGCACCGACTCCAATGGCAAAGACGTCACGCAGGACGGCGACGTTGTGGCCGAGCCGGAACCGGAAAAGCCGGAACCGGAAAAACCAAAACCGGAAAAGCCGGAGCCGGAGGAGCCCGAACAGCCCGCCGAGCCGGAAAAACCCGCCCAGCCGACTGTGACGCCCACCGAAACGGAAGCGGCAGAAGCACCTTCCACCGGCTCGGTGGAAGTGGAGCGCCCGGTCACGGTGGAGGGGCTGTCTGTCACCAACGTTCTGGGCAAGCAGATCACCCACACCTGCACCCAGAACGGCACGACCCTGACCATCCGCGCCAACGGCATCGTGACCTCGGCCCACCTGACGCTGGGCATGGTCCGCACCCTGAAGGCGCAGGGCGTGAAGACCCTTGTGTTCACCACCCTGCTCTCCCGCTCCACCACGGTCTCGGTGGACGCCCTGCTGGCGGCTGACCCCGACGCCCCGGATGAAACGGCCGTCGTCTGGACCCACACCGGCGTCCGCACAGCCTTGACCATTGGCGGCGCAGACCACAGCGCCCTGCTCAAGTAACCGTACTGATTCCACAACTTATCACGCAATAAGCAAAAAGAGTGCTCCGCCATCTGCCAAAGACAGCGGAGCACTCTTTTCTCTCTTTTACGATCGTTCAAGCTCTCAGCGTTCCCCACAGCCAAAACCGGCTTACCAAGGGTTCGCCCTCTGGGAGAGCTGGTGCGCAGCGCCGGAGAGAGCTTAATCGAACAGCATCTCGTGGATGGCGCTGACAGCCTTATCGGCGTCGTCGCGGTCGATGATGCAGGAGATCTTGATCTCACTGGTGGAGATCATCTTGATGTTGATGTTGTTGTTGGACAGGGCCTCGAACATCTTGGAGGCCACGCCGCTGTGGCTCTGCATACCGGCACCCACGATGGACACCTTGGCGCAGGTGGTGTCCACGCTGACGTCGGCGTAATGAGCGCTGTCCTTCAGGACACGCAGAGCGGTCTCTGCCTCGCCCTGTGCGCAGGTGAAGGAGATATCCTTCTTGCCGTCACGGCCGGTGGTCTGCAGAATAATATCCACATTGATGTTCTTCTGGGCCAGCAGACCGAAGATCTTGAAGCTGGTGCCCGGCTCATCGGGAACATTCAGAATCGTAATAACAGCAACGTCGGTGTCCTTTGCGACGCCCTTGATCAGCATACCTTCCATTTTTGCAACCTCCTTGACGACCGTACCGGGCACGGGGTTCAGGCTGGAGAGCACCTCCAGCTCCACATTATACTTTTTAGCCAGCTCCACGCTGCGGTTGTTCAGCACCTGTGCGCCCAGGGATGCCAGCTCCAGCATCTCGTCGAAGGTGATCTCCTGCAGCTTGCGGGTGTTGCGCACCTTGCGCGGGTCGGCGGTGTAAACGCCCTCCACATCGGTGAAGATCTGGCAGCGGTCCGCGTGCAGAGCCGCCGCAATGGCGACAGCGCTGGTGTCGGAACCGCCGCGGCCCAGCGTGGTGATGTCGTCCAGCTTGTTCAGGCCTTGGAAGCCTGCCACGACGACGACACGGTTGCGCTCCAGCTCGGAGGAGATGCGCTCGGTCTCCAGCCGGGTGATGCGGGCCTTGGTGTAGGCACGGTCGGTGCGGAAGCCTGCCTGCCAGCCGGTCAGACTGATGGCATGGCAGCCCAGCTCGTTCAGAGCCATAGCCAGCAGGGCGATACTGATCTCCTCGCCTGCTGCCAGCAGCATATCCATCTCACGAGCCGACGGGTCATGGCTGATCTCCGCCGCCTTTGCGATCAGGTCGTCGGTGGTGTCGCCCTGTGCGGACACCACGACCACCACGTCATTGCCTGCGTTGTGGGTATTGGCCACGATGCGGGCCACGTTGAAAATACGGTCACGGTCCTTCACGGAAGAACCGCCGAACTTCTGTACGATCAACGCCATAGTTTGTCACTCTCCTCTTTTTTTCTGCCCTGCCGCTTTTGCGCAGGGAGTACGCCTTATATCATTCCACGGTTGCGCCGGTATTGTCTGCATCCAAGCGCAGCAGCGTAAATGCTTCACATCCGTCCAGCCCTTCCAGCTGTTCGAGGCCCGTTTCAAGGCCCTTGTAAAATCCCTCTGCGTCGGCCCGCTCGGCCACCGCCATGACGGTGGAACCGGCACCAGACACATACACGGCCTTGGCCCCGCACTGCTTTGCCAGCGCGAAGGCTTCCTTCGAGCCGGGCATCAGGGGCATCCGGTAGGGCTGGTGCAGCTTATCTTCCGTCGCAATGGCCAGCAGCTCGTGGCGGCCTCGCAGAAGGCGGCGGGCACCAGCGCAGCGCGCGTCAAATTGTAAACGGCATCCTTGTGGGACACTTCCTTCGGCAGCGCTGCACGGGCCGCCTCGGTCAGCAGCTTATAATCCGGCACGATGGCCGCAAAGCAGAGGCTCTGGTCCACATCCCGCTTGACGGAATAGACCACGCCGTCCTCATAGACGCTGCTGGTCAGACCGCCCAGCAGAGCCGGAGCCACGTTATCCGGGTGGCCCTCGATGCTGGTGGCCAGCGTGAGCAGCTCCTGCGTGTTCAGGATATCGCCCAGCATCCGGTTCGCGCCCAGCAGACCGGCGATGATGCACGCCGAGGAGGAGCCAAGGCCCCGGGCCATGGGGATGGGGTTGGTCTGGACGATCTTCAGCGGCGGGATCTTCTTGCCGACTTTATCGAACAGCCCCTTGGCCGAGCGGTAGACCAGATTGGACTCGTTGCGGGGGATGCGGGTGCCGTCCGCCGCCGAGATATCCAGCGTCGCTCTCCTCAAAGGTGACCGTGTTGTACAACGTGACGGCCAGACCCAGCGCGTCGAAGCCGGAGCCGACGTTGGCGCTGGTGGCCGGAACAGAGACCTTGATCTTCATAGCTGTCCCTTCCCTTTTATGCTTCCTCCGGCAGACGCTTGAGCACCAGCTTCACGCTGCCGCCCACGGCCTCCACCTTCCGGGCTGCCTCGGCCAAGGCCTTTTCGTCGGCCTGTTCCACGAAGTAGGCGCACCCGTCGAACCGTTCCTCCACGACCTTGCCGGTGCCGTAGATGGCCTCCACGACGGCCGGAGCAATGCCCGCCACACGCACATAATATGCGGCGGGCGCAGGGTCGGTGAGCAGCCCTTCCACAGGCTCTGCGGGCTGCCAGAACAGGCTGTCGTGGACCTTGGAGCCGTTTTTGAGGGCATCCACCACATCGGCCACCACGGCGCTGGCGGTGGGCAGCTTGCCCGCGCCCTTGCCGTAGAAGACCACACATCGCCAGCATATCGCCCTTGACGAGGACGGCGTTGAAGACGTCATCCACACCGGCCAGCTGGTTCGACTTGGGTACAAGGCAGGGTTCCACGCCCGCAGCCACGCTGCCATCGTCTCCCCGCTTCATCCACGCGATGAGCTTGATGACACAGCCCAGCTTCTCCGCAGCGGCCACATCGGCCACCGTGATGTCCCGAATGCCTCGGGTGGGGATGTTCTGGGGGTAGATCTGATGGCCGCAGACCAGCGAGGACAGGATGGCGATCTTGCGGCAGGCGTCGCGGCCGTCCACATCGTCGCCGGGGTCCTTGGTCTCGGCGTAGCCTAGTTCCTGCGCGATCTTCAGGGCCTCATCAAAGCCCAAATTCTCGCGCACCATCTTGGTCAGCATGAAGTTGGTGGTGCCGTTGACGATGCACTCCACCTCGGTGATGACGTTGGCCGCGAGGCACTGGTGCATGGGGGTGATGATGGGGGTGCCGCCGCCGACGGACGCCTCAAACAGGAACGCGCAGTTGTGCGCCTTGGCCAGCCCCAGCAGCTCGGCGCCGTAGGTCGCCACCATCTCCTTGTTGGAGGTACAGACGCTGCGGCCGCTTTCGAGGCACGCCTTTACATACGGGTAAGCGAAGCGGGTACCGCCGATGGTCTCGACGACCACCTTGATCTCCGGATCTTCCAGAATGGTGTCGAAGTTCTTGACGAAAAGATGGGCGGCGGGATGGTTGGAGAAGTCCTTGGGGTCGAGGATGTACTTCACCTCAACGGGTTCCCCCGCCCGGCGGGACACGCCCGCTGCGTTGCGGCAGAGCACCTCGTACACGCCGCTGCCCACCGTGCCAAAGCCTAAGATCGCGATTTTTGCCATGGTAAACCCCTCGTTCCTATCACTAAATTCAAACTTACAGATTATACCCACAGTGCACGCCGACGACCATCCGCTGCCGGGAGAGCTTTTCCGTGAGTTCCTCCGGGGTCATCTGCATGGTGTCGGTGCGGATGGTGACTGCCACCAGTGCGGCACCGTTTTCCGGTGTGGACTGGTTGATGGTCACAATGCTTGCACCTGCGGCGCTGATGCCGGCCAGCAGGCTCTGCAGTGCACCGGTCTCGTCCCGCAGAGTAGCCATGACGGTGATCACCTCACGGCCATTCTCGGAGTCAAAAATGCAATCCTTATACTTATAAAAAGCGCTGCGCGACAAGTCCACGCTGCGGGTCGCAGCCGAAATGCTGCGGGCTTCTCCGCTGGCCAGAAGCTCCTTGGCCTTAACGACCTTGAGGAAAACCTCCGGCAGGACCTGTGCGTCCACCAGATAAAAGCGGCGTTCCAACTTGTTCACCTCACAAACACAAGTGTTCTTGCAGAAAATATAATAACATCCGGCCCCCTGCATTGCAAGAGGCCGGATGTACTTTTGGCAGATTGTCCAGTTTTGATGCGTGAAGTGACGGGTCACCTTGCCGGAATGGCACCCGCAGACCGAAAAAGTATGAGTTTTTCGGTCAGTCGGTGTCGAGGTTGGTGGTGTCCGGCTCCACCGTCTGTGCGACGATGCCCGAAGAGTGGGAGTAGTTGCAGGTATCGGGCAGGTCGTCGGCGCGGTAATAGCCCGTTGCGCGGCTGGGGCAGTTGGGACCGGCCAGCAGACCGCTCTGGGTGCAGTAAGCACGCTCCACCACGCCGTCGGCGGCCGGGAATGCCTTATAGGGCAGGTTCGCCTGAACCTGCTCCATATAGGCCTTCCACGCCATGACGCAGGTGCGGGTCTTGGCCTGATCCTTGGAGAGGGTGTTGGTCATGTCATAGGGCGCATCGTAGCCCCACCACACGGCGGTGACGTAATAGGGCGTGCCGCCCACGAACCACAGGTCCTTTTCATCGCTGGCAGTACCGGTCTTACCGAAGGATTCCATGCCGTTGGAGTTGGGATAGCGGCCGCTGGCGGTACCGACGCTGGAGAACAGGACGTTCTTCAGCAGACGGTTCATGACGTAGGCCGCTGGGGCGTCAGAGCCTGATAGCTGGTGTCGTTGCTCTCCATATAGATGTTGCCGTCCCGGTCGAGCACACGGGTGTACAGGTGAGGGGTGGTGTACCCGCCGTCATAGAAGATCTGGAAGGCCGCGGCCAGTGCCGTAGGCGTAACGCCGTGGGTCTGGCTGCCCATGACCATCTGTGCAAGGCCCACATCGCTGGTGGGGTCCAGCGTATTCAATTGCAGGGTATTATAGACGAAGTTGAAGATGTTGCTTGCGCCCACAAGGTCGCCCACGCGGATCGCGATGGTGTTCAGCGAGCGGGCAAGGCCGTTCCACAGCGGGATATCGGAGTTGTCGCCGTAGTTGCCGCCGTAGTTGCGGGGCCAACTGCGCCATGCGTTGGGGTAGGCCTTCAGCTGCTTGTCCGTCAGGCCCATGAGGCCGTTCCGGCGGCAGTAGTCCTCGTCACGGATGACCATGTCCTGCTTGAGGTAGAGGGGCGAGTTGTTGAGCATGGTGGACCAGTTGACCAGACCATACTCGATGCCCAGCGCATAAGCGCCGATGGGCTTGATGGTCGAACCGGTCTGCCGGGTCACACTGTAAGCGCGGTTCAGGGCGAGGCTCTTGGTCTTCTGGCCCAGACCGCCCACCATGGCCAGCACGTTGCCGTCATAGTCCAGCGTGACCATCGCCGCCTGCGTGCGGACATTGCGGTAATAATAGACCGTACCGTCCTCGCCAGTGCGGGTCTTGGGGGTACCGTCCTCGTTGTACACCTGCACATCGTCGTCGGAGATGCTGGTCACCTCTTCCTCATGCCAGCCGGCCGGGAAGTAAGCGTCGTCGGTGTTGAGCATCAGGTTTTCCATGGCCGTCTGCATCTTGGGGTTGACGGTGGCCTCGATGGTATAGCCGCCGGTGTAGAGCATGTTCTGCGCGGTGGCTTCGTCCACGCCCTCCTTGGCCATGATGTCGCGGACGACCTCATTGAAGAGAGCATCGGTGAAGTAGCTGGTCACGGAGGAGGTGTTCTTCTTGCTGGTATCCTCCGCCAGCACCAGCGGCTGGGCGGCGGCGTTGCGGTAATCCTCTTCCGGGATGACCCCCTGCTGCCACGGAGGATACAGGATAAAGTGTCGGCGGTGGATCAGGTTTTCGGGGTTGGTGTAGGGGTTGTAGTTGGTGGGGTTCTTGGTGATGGACGCGATCGAGGCACACTCCCAGAGGGTGAGCTGGCTGACGTCCTTATTGAAGTACTCGTTGGCCGCCGTTTGAACGCCTTGGATGGTGCCGGTAAAGCTGATGGTGTTCAGGTAGGCTTCGAGGATGGTCTCCTTGGAGTAGCTGCGGCTCAGGCAGAGGGCGCGGTAAATTTCGCGCAGCTTGCGCAGAGCACCCTCGATGCCGCTGGCGCTCTTATCTGAGGTCAGGTTCTTGATGAGCTGCTGCTCCAGCGTGGATGCGCCCTGCTTGGAGCTGTAGATGGGCAGCAGATACTCGTTGATCATTGCGCCGATGGTACGCTTGAAGTTGACGCCCGGCTCATTGTAAAAGTCTTTATCCTCCGTGCAGATGAACGCATACTGCAGGTTGGCAGGGATCTGTTCCAGATCTGCCCACACGCGGTGGCTGTTGGAGGAGCGCAGAGTCGCGTACTCCACCTGTGCACCAGTGTCCGGGTCGGTAGCCACCACCATACTGGACTGGCTCAGCTGGATGTTGTCCAAGTCCAGCAGGTCACCGTCGTTGGCGGTAGCCTGCACCACATAGAACACCATGCCCACGGCCACCACGCTGCCCAGCATGATGCCAAGGCAGAGCACCGTAGCAAGGGTGCGGCCGATGAATTTCAGCACCGGGTGCTTGCTCTTTTCCCGCGGCTCCTTCGGCTCCTTGGCGGGCCGCGGGCTGGATGCCGGGGCTCTGCGGCTGTTGTTCAGATTGACTTGACGTCCCACTGCGGGCTGCGGGTCACGCTTGGCCCCGCCTTGGTGGATCTTTCTCGGTTCGATAAGGATCGCCTCCTGACCGGCCCGTAGGCCGATGATTCGCTGTGGTTATACGTGGACCGCCCCGCCGGTTTTTCCGACAAAAGGGCAGAATTCTCCCCAGATAGGGATAGTATAGCACATTTGGCCCCGGAAAGTACAGCATTCCGGTGTGAAAATTCTTGCCTCCCGTCTGCATTTCTCCGTTTTTGCACATACTACCGTTTGAAACTTCCCCTGCAAAGGAGTGATTTTGCCATGCGCAAGCTTGCGCTCTGTCTGTTTTATGCGCTTTGCACTTTTACCATCGCCTTCAGTCTGTTCTGGATGGCCCTGCCCCGGCTCAATGCCCGCTCCCCCGCCCCGCAGGACGAGGCAGACTCGGTGCCGCTGAGCCTCGCCGCACAGGCTCTGCCGGAGCGGACGGCCCTCTATTACCTCTGCGACGAGGGCGGGATGCTGACCGTTTACGCCTGTGGGGCCGACGGCCAGCCCGCCGACCGGCTGGAGGAGACCGGCATCTACGTCAACCTCCTGCCCGAAAACGATGCCCTGCGGATCAAGCAGGGGCTTTCCGTCTACAGCGAAACCGAACTGCGCACGGTCTTGGAGGATCTGGGCGAATGAAAAAAGCCTGACCGACCTGCCAGAATCTCCCACTCCGGGGGAGCTGGCAAAGCCGTCAGGCTTTGAGTGAGGCTGCTTACGCTTCCATGGCTTCCAGCGGGACAAGGTATTCCTTGCAGCACTGTTCGTAATGGAGCAAATACTCCTTGGTGGGGTTGTGGTGCATCAGGTTCTTGAGGGTGTGGGAGTCGTAATCGTCGCCCTCGCTCATGCCGACCAGACGGGCCGCGATGTTGGAGCAGTGGTCCGAGATACGCTCCACATTGTTCAGCACATCGAGGAAGACAACGCCGGTATCGATGGAACAGATGCCATCCTTCAGGCGCTTGATGTGCTGGTCGCGGAGCTTTTCCACCATGATGTCGATGACCTCTTCCAGCGGCTCTACCTGACGGGCCAAGGTGAGGTCGTCGTTCTCGAAGGCGTCGTTGGTCAGGTCAAGGATGCGCTCCATGGCGCTGGTGAGGAGCTTGAGCTGCTCCTTGGCATGGTCGCTGAAGGAGGCTTCCTTCTCGTACAGCTCCTCGGATTTCTCCATGATGTTCACGGCGTAGTCGCCGATGCGCTCGTACTCGGTGACGAAGTTCAGCAGCTCGGTCACGGCATGGCTCTCGTCATCGCCCAGCTCCTGATCGGTCATCTTGATGAGGTAGTTGGAGACCTCGACCTCCATCCGGTCGATGAGGTTCTCACGGACGTTGATGGCGCTCACCACATCCTCGTCCATCTTGATCAGCAGCGGCGCAGCCAGATTCACGTTGCGGGCCGCACGGCGGGACATCTTGACGACGGCGTTCTTTGCTTGCTGCAAAGCCACCGCCGGGCTCTTGAACAGGCGTTCATCCAGCACAGGCATACTCAGCTCCTGTGCCTCCTCGGCGCTGTCCGGCACAGTCAGGACAGCCAAGCGGGACAGCACCCGGCTGAACGGCAGGAAGAGAATCATCGCCGCCACGCTGGACAGGGTGTGGATGTTTGCGATGGAGCTCTTGTTCATCACATCGTCCCAGACCGGGATGCCGATGGTGTAGCGCACCGCATAGATGGCCGCCAGCAGCACCACGCTGCCGATGATATTAAAATAAAGGTGGATCAGGGCGGCGCGCTTACCGTCCTTGGAGGAGCCGCCGATGGTCAGCAGCGGCGTGAACGCGGTGCCGATGTGGGCACCCAGAATGATGGGGATGGCGGACCCGAAGGTGACAAGGCCGGTGCTGGACAAGGCCTGCAGGATACCGACCGAGGCCGAGGACGACTGGATGATGACCGTGGCCACCACGCCCACCAGAATGCCGAGGATGGGGTTGGTCATGCTGACGAACAGCTCCTGAAAGGCTGCGCTCTCCCGCAGGGGGGACACGCCGGTGTCCATCAGGCTCATGCCCGTAAACAGGATGCCGAAGCCCAGCATGATCTGGCCGATGTTCTTCTTTTTGGCGTTGCGCAGGAACACATAAAAAATGCAGCCGACAAATGCCACCACCGGCGCAAACGTCTTGGGCTGGATGAGGGTCAGCAGAAGGCTTTCGCCCGAGATATCCGCCATGCGGATGAGCTGGCCGGTGACAGTAGTACCAATGTTCGCACCCATGATCACGCCCACCGACTGCGTCAGGGTCATAATGCCAGAGTTGACAAGGCCGACACAGATGACGACTGTGCCTGCGGAGGACTGGATCACGCCGGTGATGAGGGTGCCGAAAATGACGCCCTTGATGGTGGAGGAGGTCAGCTTTTGCAGCACGCCCTGCATTTTGCCGCCGGCCAGTTTTTCCAGGCCGGCACCCATAATGGACATACCATAGAGAAACAGCGCAATGCCGCCCAACAATGAGGTAATGTGTGTGATATCCATAACGATACTCCTAAAATTGATCTTCCTTTTTGCTTTTGAAACAAAGGACGGCTGTCAGGCTTTCTCTGCCCGAACGCCGTCCCTTTTATTATAGCATTGCGCGGCCTGTTTCAACAAGCCTTATTTTACATGTTTTTTGCGTTTTTGATACATTTTTGCCTTTTCCGGCCCAGCCTTATCCGGTTCTTTTCGCAGATTTTACATTGATTTTACAAAACGTTCAGTTTGCCACAGCAGACACCGTTTCCCGCCGCCGGGCCGTCTTGGCCCCAGCCTGTTCGCTCCGCGCCTTATCGTAGCAATAGCGGATGATGGCCTGCCGCCGCACGATGCCGATAAAGATGCCCCGGTCGTCCACCACGGGCACAAAGTTCTGGTTCATGGCCGCTTCGATCAGCTGGTCCATGCTGGTGGTGACGGTCACGGCCTTGTAATCCCGCTTGTGGGCAAAGCTCGAGATGGGCACATCCTCAGCCGCTTCCAGATCCAGCCCATGGTATTTTTTCAGGCCCCACAGGATATCGCCTTCGGTCAACGTGCCCACATACTCGCCCCGGCGGTTGAGCACCGGGATGGAAGCGTAGCGGTTGTTTTCCCACTTTTCCAACGTCTGACGGAGGGTAAAGTCATCGTAAACGTACATCAGATCCTGCGTGGGGAAAGAAAAAAGAGAATGTTCATCATCAGCTCTCCTATCGAAAACAATTGTCTGCCGTTCTGGGCGCAGCTCCCCTTTTTCCTGCTTTGATTTTAGCACTTTTTCACAGCGAGATAAAGGGAAAAATCATACTTTTTAGATTTTATTCACAGTCATGTTTCATCCTTTTTTAAAAGATGTGTAAAATCGGTGCACATTCCCGCGTTTTGTGCTATACTAACAGGAAGGGGCTGCCCCACCGGCCCTTCGGCGCAGCGGTCGTACTCCAACAGGATACCCGCTTCCGGGGGCGAAATCCTGCGCAATCCGGCGCTGCTGGGGGCAGCCGCTTGAATTTTCCGCTGTACAGCGAGCCTCTAAAGAGGTATAATAGGTAGTGTAGATTCCTTCCTCGGTTCGCCGGGGCAAATCAACAACATAGTAAAAAGGAGCAGAGCGACTATGATCACTTCCCGTTTTCCGCTGGGAGATGTCAGCTTCTCCGCCGAGTATTTCTCGACACTGGTGGGCGAAGCAACCAAACAATGCTACGGTGTGGCTGCAATGACGCCCCGCGATCTGACCGACAAGGTCCGCAGCATGGTGCACGGTGCCGATTTTTCTGCAAAAGGCGTCCGTGTCACGCAGGAAGAGGGCCGTCTCGTGATCGAGCTGCACATTGCCGTCAGCTATGGGCTGAACATCTCGACCGCCGCGCGCAGCATCTCGCACCGCGTCAAGGACGAAGTAGAACAGGCCACCGGCCTGAAGGTTGCCCGCGTGATCGTCTCCGTTGATGACGTGATCGCCTGATCGGACAAGATAATAAGGAGTAAATTCAAATGATTTCTGGTAAGATCCTGCGCGACGCGATCATCTCCGGCGCGAACAACATCAACAATCAGCGCTCCCGCGTGGACGAGCTGAACGTCTTCCCCGTCCCCGATGGCGACACCGGTACCAACATGGGCATGACCATCGGCGCCTCCGTCCGTGAGCTGGAAGCTCTGGACGACGATTGCACCGTCGGCGAGGCTGCCAAGACTGCCGCCTCTGCCATGCTGCGCGGCGCGCGCGGCAACTCCGGCGTCATCACCAGCCTGCTGTTCCGCGGCTTCTCCAAGGCGCTGGAAGGCAAGAAGGAAGCCGGTGCCGACGACCTCGTGGAGGCCCTGAAGAAGGGCGTTGAGGGCGCTTACAAGGCCGTCATGAAGCCCACCGAGGGCACCATCCTCACCGTCGCCCGCGTGGCTTCCGAGGAGGCTGCCGCCTGCGGCGAGGCCGAAGTGCCCGCCCTGTGGGAGGTCGTTCTGACCGCCGGCCAGAAGGCGCTGGACGATACCCCCAACCTGCTGCCCGTCCTGAAAAAGGCCGGTGTCGTGGACGCCGGCGGTCAGGGCATCATGATCATCTTTGAGGGCATGAGCAAGGTCTTCCACGGGGAGGACATCGTCGCGGGCGGCGAGGCCGTCCCCAACAAGGCCAAGCTCTCCACCGAGAATGCGGGCAAGGGCGTCTTCACCGATGACCTGATGAAGGTCGAGGACATCAAGAACGGCTACTGCACCCAGTTCCTCATCAACAAGAATGAGGGTGCCAGCGCCGCAAAGATGCGTGCCTTCGCCGAATCCAACGGCGACAGCGTGGTCTGCATCGAGGACGATGACGTCATCAACCTGCATGTTCATACGGCTGATCCCGGCAAGATCCTGAGCGAGGCCATCAAGTACGGCTACCTGACCAACTTCAAGATCGAGAACATGCACGAGCAGTTCCTGGCCCGTCAGCGCCAGGGCAAGAGCCTGGAAAAGCAGGCCTCTGCCGAGAAGAAGTCCGACCCCACCAGCGAGTTCATCTATGCTGCCGTCGATCCTGACCGCGAGTATGGTTTCGTCGCCGTGGCCGCCTGTGAGGGCCTGAAGGATGTCTTCACCGATCTGGCAGCCGATGCTGTGGTCTCCGGCGGCCAGACCATGAACCCCGCCACCGAAGACATCCTCGCTGCGGTCCAAAGCGTCCCGGCTAAGACCGTCTTCGTTCTGCCCAACAACAAGAACATCATCATGGCAGCGGAGCAGGCCCAGAAGCTGGCTGACCGTCAGGTGATCGTTCTGCCCACCCGCACCGTGCCCATGGGCATCACCGCGCTGCTCAACTTCGACCCCTCCGCCAATGTCGAGACCAACACCATCAATATGATGGCTGCTGCCGACAAGGTCTCCACCGGCCTCATCACCTACGCCGCCCGCGACAGCGAGTACGACGGCAAGCGGATCAAGAAAGGCGAGATCATGGCGCTGGAGAACGGCAAGATCGTCGCCACCTCCAACGACATCACCAAGGCCACCTATCGTCTGGCCCGCAGTATGTGCAAGAAGGATTCCAGCTTTGTGACCATCATCTCCGGCTGCGATGTCTCCGACGAGGACGCCGAGAAGGTGACCGAGATCGTCAAGGCAAAGTGCCCCAACCACGTTGAGGTCAGCCACATCCGCGGCGGCCAGCCCGTGTATTATTATATGATCAGCGTGGAGTAAGCACTCCCCTGACCTGCAATCAAGAATGACCAAGGCCCCCTGCATCGGATCGTTGATGCAGGGGGCCTTGTTGTTTTGCGTCTTAAATTTTAAAAGAAACTCACCTGACTGCTCTCCGGCAGGTCGCCGAGGGCGCCGACTTGGCGCAGACGGTCAAGGATGGCGTTGCTGACGCCGGAGGCTTGCTGAAGCTCCTCGATGGAGAGGTACTCCTGCCCGTTGAGGGTGGCCTTTTCCAGCGCATCGGCAGCGGCACCGCCAAGGCCCTTCAGGGACGAGAAAGGCAGCCGCACCTTGCCGTCCTCCACGATATAACTGGAGCCGCGGCTCTTGCCCAGTTCGATGGGCAGGAATTCGTAGCCCCGCACCAGCATCTCGTTGACCAGCTGGAGCGAAACCAGAACGTCTTCGTCCTTGGCGTTCTTCTCCTCCTCTTTGAGGCGGCGTTTCACCTCGTTCATGTGGGCGCGGGCCACGGCCGCGCCGCCCACGGCGGCCTCATAGTCGATATCATCCCCACGGACGGTGAAATAGACCGCATAAAACGCTTGGGGACGATAAATTTTGAACCACATCAACCGAATGGCTGACATCAGGTAGGCGACGGCGTGGGCCTTGGGGAACATATACTTGATCTTGCGGCAGCTCTCGATGTACCAGTCCGGCACATCGTGCTCCCGCATGGCTTCCTCCCAGCCGTCCTTGAAGCCGCCCTTGGCCACCTTGCCTTTACGGACGGCCTCCATGATATCAAAGGCCATCTTTGGTTCCAGCCCCTTGCGGAGCAGGTAAAGCATAATGCTGTCACGGCAGCCGATGACCTCCGCGATGGTGCAGGTTCCGTTCCGGATCAGCTCATCGGCGTTGCCCGTCCAGACGTCGGTGCCGTGAGACAGGCCGGAGATCTGGATCAGCTCGGAGAAATTCTTGGGCCGGGCCTCCACCAGCATTCCGCGCACGAAGTTCGTGCCCATTTCCGGGATGCCGAAGGTACCGGTCTGGCTGTCGATCTGCTCCGGCGTCACGCCCAGCGCTTCCGGGCTGGTCAGCAGACTGTACACCTTGGGGTCGTTCATAGGGATGGAGTCGATGGGGATGCCGGTGTACTCCTCGAAATACTTGTAGAAGGTGGGCATATCGTGGCCCAGCTCATCCAGCTTGAGCAGGGTGTCGTGGAGATATTTGAATTCGAAGTGGGTGGTCAGCAGACCGCCCGCCACATCGTCCGCCGGATGCTGGATGGGGCAGAAATCGTAAATTTCGTAGGTGTCCGGCACGACGACCATGCCGCCGGGATGCTGGCCGGTGGTACGCTTGACGCCGGTACAGCCCAGCGTCAGACGGTTCTCCTCGGCGTGGTTGACCGTTCTTCCCCGATCATCCAGATACTTTTTGACGTAGCCATAGGCCGTTTTGTCCTGAATACCGGACACCGTGCCCGCCTTGAAGACGTTCGCTTTGCCGAAGAGTTCCTCGGTGTAGCGATGGACGTTGGACTGATACTCACCGGAGAAGTTCAGGTCGATATCGGGTTCCTTATCGCCGTAGAAGCCGAGGAAGGTCTCGAAGGGGATGTCGTGGCCGTCCACCAACATCCGGGTGCCGCAGTGGGGGCAGTTTTTATCGGGCAGGTCGAAGCCGTCATCCACGCTGCCATCGGTGATGAACTCGCTGTATTTGCACTTGGGGCAGCGGTAGTGGGGCGGCAGACTGTTGACTTCCGAGATGCCGGAGAAGTGGGCCACAGCCGATGAGCCGACTGAGCCACGGCTGCCCACCTGATAGCCGCCCGCGTTGGAGTAGGCTACCAGCTTGACCGCGATGACATACAGGACTGCGTAGCCGTGGCCGCAGATGGAGTCCAGCTTTTTGCAAGCGTTTCTCCACGATCTCCGGCAGCGGGTCGCCATAGTCGCGCTTGGCGTGTTCCCACGTGGCATCGCGCAATTGCTGCTCTGCACCCTCAATGCTGGGCGGGTAGGTGCCCCGCGGGATGGCGCGGACGTTGTTGTCGATGGACGCCGCGATCTTGCGCGGGTTTGTCACAACGATCTCATAGGCTTTTTCTTTGGGGAGGTAGCTGAACTGGTTCAGCATATCCTCGGTGGTGCGGTAGAACAGCGGCGGCTGGTTGTCGGCATCCTTGAAACCGTTGCCCGCCTGAAGGACCGCGCGGTAGACGGCGTCCTCCGGCTCGGTGAAGTGGACGTCGCCCGTGGCGATGACCGGCTTGTGGAGGTCTTCGCCCAGTTGGATGACTGTGCGGTTGAAGTCCTTGATGACCTCTTCGCTGTCCACCTTGCCCTCGCGCACCATATAGGCGTTGTTGCCAAGCGGCTGGATTTCCAGCACGTCGTAATAGGCAGCGATCTTCTTCAATTCCTCGTAGGAACGTCCTTCCACGATGGCGCGGTAGAGTTCGCCCGCCTCACAGGCGGAGGTCAAAATCAGGCCGTCGCGGTACTTGTTGAGCAAGCTGCGGGGCACGCGGGGCTTTTTGAAGAAGTAGTTGACGTGGGCCTCGCTGACAATCTTGTACAGGTTTTTCAGGCCCATCTGATTCTTGAAAAGGATGATGAGGTGGTAATATTTCTTTTTCAGCACCTCGCGGTTGCCGCCAAGGCCGGTGTTGATGCCGCTGACTGCAGTGACCTGCTTTTCCTCCAGATCCTTCAGCATGACGCAGAAAATGCGCCCCAGCGCACCGGCATCCTCACAGGCGCGGTGAGCCTCGTAGGCGGGCAGCTCCAAGTGCTTGTTGATGGTGCCCTGCTTGTAGTTGTGGAGGCCGGGGTACATCGCCTGCGCCATGGTCAGGGTGTCGATATACGTTGGCTCGAACTCGATGCCGCTCCGCTTGGCGGCGGCGATACGGAGGAACCGGATGTCGAAGGAGTGGGCGTTGTGGGCCACGAGGATGCGGCCATCCACAAAGTCGAGGAAGGCTTTCAGCGCCTCGGCCTCGCCGGGGGCGTCGGCGACCATCTCGTTGGTGATGCCGGTCAGCTCGGTGATCTTGGGGGTGATGGCCTTTCCGGGTTTTACGAAGGTGTCGAATTCCTCCACGACTTCGCCGTTTTTCACGATGACGCCGCCGATCTCGGTCAGATACTCCACGTTGGGGTCAAGGCCGGTGGTCTCGGTGTCAAAGACGCAGAACTCGCCGCTCAGCGGGGCATCCTGCACACCGTAGACGCAGGGGATCATATCGTCCACGAAGTAGGCTTCGCAGCCGTAGATGAGCTTGAAATCCGGGTCGCTCTTGCGGATGTCATCCGCCGCCAGCATGGCTTCGGGGTAGCCTTGGCAGACACCGTGGTCGGTGATGGCAATGGCCGGGTGGCCCATCCGGTGCGCCAGCCGGACGATCCCGCCGGGGTCGCAGAAGCCGTCCATACTGGAGAGTTTTGTGTGCAGGTGCAGCTCCACCCGCTTGACCGGGGCATGGTCTTCCCGCTTCTTGCGCTCGACGAAGAGGACATCGTAGGGGTAGACGATGTAGTCATGCTCGTATTTGTCGTAGGAGCAGTCGCCCCGGACGATGACGGTGGTGCCCTTGGAGATGGACTCCCACTTGGAGCAGTCCTCCCCTTCCTGCGCCCGGATCTTCAGGTTGATGGAGCCGGTGTAATCGGTGATGGAAACGGTATAGATCTTGCGGTAGTTGCCCTTGACCTCGGTGAAGAAGACATCGCCCCAGATCATGCACTTGCCGCCCTCGCCGCCGAGGTCCTTCAGCGGCGTCAGGTTCTTGGGGGTGAACATCTTGCCGTGGAAGATGGTCACGGGTTTGTCGGTCAGATCGAGGCCCTCCACCTTGATGGACGGTGCTGTGTTCTTTGTCGCAAACTTGACCACCGGTGGCGCGATGTTGCGCTCCAATTTCTCTTCCATCTGGCGCTGTTCGGCCTCGCCCACCGCGCTTTGCAGGGTCACCTTGGGTTTGACGCCAGTGTGGGCCGCGACCCGCTCCGCCAGCAGCCGCTCGAACTCCATCTCCTGCAAAAACTTGGTGCCGTGGCAGACGCCGATGGTGATGTTTTGGCCGGTGATCTGGATGGTGCAGCGATCCAGAAAGCCGTTGATGGGCACGCCGTCCCGCTTCATCTCTTCCATCAGCTCCCGCAGACCGGCTTCGTCCAGCGTCGCATAGCCGAACAGGTTCTGGATGCGCAGTTCAAAGCCCTCATAATCGGGCTGGAGCGAAGCCAGCAGCCGCGCACACAGCCCCTTGTCCAGCGGGGCGGCACTGCGCAGGGTAAAGATGACCTGCCGCTCCTGCCGCAGCATCTGGGCGTGCTCGACAACGACGCGCCCAAAACAGGACGCAAAGTCCGGGTCCGCCATGAACTGCGGCCATAGCTGGGATACGAGTGGTGTCACAATGGTACTCCTTTTTTACTCGAAAAACGGCTGTGCTCCGTCTCGGTGTGAAACGGGCAGCAGCCGTCTGCAATTCAGCCGAGGTCCCCGTCTTGAAGACGTGGGGACCCTCGTAATAGAACCTCTCCGTCAGATCTTGTAGATCTCATCCATGAACTGATCGAGGATATGATCGCCGGTCAGCTTCTTGACAGGCTCGCCGTGGATGAACAGGACGGCCTCCCCTTTGCCGCCGGCAATGCCGATGTCAGCTTCGCGGGCCTCACCGGGGCCGTTGACGACGCAGCCCATGACGGCGACCTTGATGGACTTTTTGTAGCCCTGCAGCCGCTTTTCCACCTCGTTGGCGATCTCGGTGCAGGGGTACTGGGTGCGGCCGCAGGTCGGGCAGGTGATGACCTCCGGGCCGGCGACCGGGAAGCCCACAGCGCGCAGGATGTTGTAGCCCGCTTCCACTTCCTTCTCCGGCTCAGCCGCCAGCGAAACACGGATGGTGTCGCCGATGCCTTCCAGCAGCATCCCGCCGATGCCCATGCCGGACTTGAGCAGACCCATCTGATAGGTGCCCGCCTCGGTGACGCCCACATGCAGCGGGTAGTCGGTGACAGCGCTGAGCTGGCGGTAGGCCTCCATCATGCGGGGCACGTTGGAGTTTTTAATGGAGATGACGATGTTGTTGAAATCGAACTTCTCCAGCAGATGGACATGGTACAGCGCGCTCTCCACCATGGCCTCGGGGACGGGGGCACCATACTTGGCCAGGATGTGCTTTTCCAGGCTGCCGCCGTTGACGCCGATGCGGATGGGGATATTCTTCTGCTGGCAGGCCTGCACGACGGCTTTCACGCGGTCATCGTCGCCGATGTTGCCCGGGTTGATGCGAATTTTATCCACGCCCACATCGGCGCACGCCAGTGCGGCCTTGTAATCGAAGTGGATATCCGCCACGATGGGGATGTTCACCGCGTTCTTGACGGCCTCGATGCACTTGGCGTCCGCTGCGCTGGGGCAGGTCACACGCAGGATCTGGCAGCCCGCCGCCTCGCACCGCTTGGCCTGTGCCACATTGCCCTCGATGTCCTCCACCGGGACATTCAGCATGGTCTGCACCGCGATGGGGTTGTTGCCGCCGATGGTCACGTTGCCGATTTTTACTTCTCGTTTCAGCTGCCGCATGGTCATTTTTCCTTTCTTTAGATCGCTCCGGTCACGAGCCGGACGATATCATTGTACGTTGCAAAGATCATCAGGGCGAAGAGGAGGGCGAATGCCGCCAGCGTCAGACCGCTCTGGATCTTTTCGGGCACAGCATGGCCCGTGACGCCCTCGATGAGCAGGAATACCACCTTGCCGCCATCCAGCGCCGGGAAGGGCAGCAGATTGAAGATGCCAACGTTGACCGTGATGAGCGCGAGCAGTTCCAGCAGGTCCTGCCAGCCGTAGCTGGCCGCCTGACCGATGGCTGTTACGATGCCCACCGGGCCGGAAAGATCGTTGATGCTCTCCCGCCCGCGCACAAGGTCCGCCAGCGAGGTGTAGATGATTCGCCCGTAATACAGCACGCTGTTCCACGCCTCTTTTATCACGTTGACCGGCGTTTTTTGATGCCGTAGACCGTAAAGCCGAGGCTCATATGGGTCTCGCCGTCCTCGTCCTGCCATGTGTCGAACTGCACGCGGGGCAGCTCCACCTTTTTGCCGTCCCGCAGGACGGTGAAGCTGGCGGAGTAATCCTCGGTGCGCATCAGCTCATAGAGCATATCGTTAGCCACAAAGCAGCGGCGGCCGTTGACGGCCAGTACCTTGTCCCCCGCTTCCAGACCCGTCTGGCCGCAGAGCGCGCCGTCCTCGACGGCGTAGATGACCCGGCTGGTGATAGGCTCGTTCTGCGCCGTAAGCAGGATCGCCATGACTACAAAACCCAGCAGGAAGTTCATACAGGCACCCGCTGCCATGATGAGCGCCCGCTGCCAGACCGGAGCCTCGTTGAGGGGCTTGCCGGTGGGCTGGGAAAATTCCTCCTCTTTTGAGGCTCCCCCGTCAGGGGAACTGTCCGCGCCAGAGCGCTGGCTGAGAGGCCGCTCTTCCAGATCCGAGCGTTCCTCTCCTTCGGCCTGTTGGCTTTCCGGGCTCTCCTCCCCTTCCAGCGCGACGAAACCGCCCACCGGCAGGGCCCGGAGGCTGTACTGGGTGCCGTGGTGCATCTTTTTGAGCAGCACCGGCCCCATGCCGATGGAAAACTCGTTGACCTGCACTCCACAGAGTTTGGCCACCGCAAAGTGGCCGAATTCATGGATGGCGATCACCGCACTGAACACAAACACCGCAGCCAAAAGGGTAATGATAAAAGACATAGCTTCTCCAAAATTTTATATAGTACGCCGGATATGCTTACAGGTGGCTGCGCACGAAGGCGCGGGCCATCTTGTCGCACTCATACACGTCGGCCAGCGTGTAGTCGCCGCCGAAGCTGTCGCTGTCCACAACGGCTTCCACCAAGCGGCCGATGTCGAGGAAACCGATCTTGTCTTCGAGGAAGAGCTTGACGGCTTCTTCGTTGGCGCCATTGGCGGCGCAGGGGCCAAGGCCGCCCTTCTTGATGGCTTTTTTGCAGGCCGCAAGGCAGCGGAAGGTCTCTTCGTCTGCCACATCGAAGGTCAGCATCTTGAGGGTGGTGAAATCCAGCTCCGGCACCACGCCCGGCACACGGGCCGGGTAGGTCAGCGCGTACTGGATGGGGATGCGCATATCGGGCACGCCCAGCTGCGCAATGATGGAGTTGTCGCTGTACTGGACGGCAGAGTGGACGATGCTCTGGCGCTGGACGACGATCTGGATCTTCTCCGGGGGCAGACCGAACAGCCAGACAGCTTCGATCAGTTCCAGACCCTTGTTCATCAGGGTGGCGGAGTCGATGGTGATCTTCGCGCCCATGTTCCAGTTGGGGTGCTTCAGGGCGTCGGCCTTGGTCTTGCCCCGCAGCTCCTCGGTCTTCATCCCGAAGAAGGGGCCGCCGGATGCGGTGAGCAGGATCTTGGTCAGGCTCTTGGCGCTCTCCTTATCCTGCAAGCACTGGAAGATGGCGGAGTGCTCGCTGTCCACGGGCAGCAGCTTGACGCCGTGCTTTGCCACCGCCTGTGTGACCAGATGGCCGCCGGTGACAAGGCTCTCCTTGTTGGCAAGGGCGAGGTCGTGGCCGCTCTCAATGGCGGTCAGGCTGGCCCCCAGACCGGCGATGCCCACCACACTGTTCAGCACTACGTCCGGGCCATCCATGGCCGCCAGTTCCTTCAGGCCCTCCGGGCCGGTCAGCAGCTTGGGCGCATTGGCGCGGCCCGCCAGCGCGGCATCCAGCTTGGCGGCGGCATCGGGGTTCGTCATACAGACGTATTTCGGGTGAAATTCCTCGATCTGCTCCAGAATCTTATCCACATGACTGTGGGCCGACAGACCGAAGACCTCATAGCCCTGTGCGCGGATGACATCCAGACTCTGCGTGCCGATGGAACCGGTGGAGCCCAGAAGCGTAATTTTTTTAGACATCGTGTTTCCTCCTAAAATGAGCGAATCAGCGATAGAAGACGGCAATGATGACCATGGTGACGAAGGGCGCGATGAACATCACGCTGTCAAAACGGTCCAGAATGCCGCCGTGGCCGGGGAAAATGGTGCCGTAATCCTTGATGCCGCACTGGCGCTTGACGACGCTGGCGAACAGGTCTCCGTAAATGCCAAGCACCGCCGCCACACAGGCCAGCAGCGCAATGACAACGTACATCGAGACGCCGATATTGGAGCGGGTGAACTCTTCCATCCGGTCGGCTGCGATGGAGTAGACCAGCGTGACGACCACGCCGCAGACCATCGTGCCCAGCACGCCGCCTACAGCGCCCTCCACCGTCTTTTTGGGGCTGACCACCGGGCAGAGCTTATGCTTGCCAAAGGCGCGGCCCGCGAAGTAGGCGCAGGTATCGCCGCCCCAGGCGAAGCAGAGGATGAGCAGGATGAAAAAGATCGCATCATAGCCGTATTCTTCCACAGGCAGCAATTCCTTCAGCCGGATGAACGAGTAGAAGCAGAAGATCACAATGCCCGAAAACATGGCGAGGCCGCTGGCTTTCTGGTAGCTGATAACGCCGTTGCGCACCACGAGGTAGATGGCATAGAACAGCACGAGCAAAAAGGGAAGCCGGCATGACCAGCGCCCGGCAGACCGAGTAGCTGGACAGCATGATCAGCAAAGTGTATGGCACCGTGACTACGTACAGCAGCCAATCCTTTTTGTCAAAGCCGAGGGCCGTGTAGATCTCATGGATAGCGATGAGGGTGATGGCCGCAACCACGAGGTTGAAGACCATCGTGTCGAAGGTGAACAGCACGCCGATGAGGACGAGGATGCCCACGACTGCGGTTATGATTCGTGTTTTCATACAGTGTTTCTCCTTGGTTTTGTTTGCCGGGGCGGTTTAGATGCCGCCGAACCGGCGGGAGCGCTTATTGAACTCCATGATGGCCGCATCGAGGTCGTCACGGGTGAAATCAGGCCACAGAACGTCCATTTCCACCAGTTCCGAATAAGCCGCCTGCCAGAGCATGAAGTTGGACAGGCGCTTCTCTCCGCTGGGGCGCAGGATGAAGTCCGGGTCCTTCTGGCCGGTGGTGTACATGGCGTCGGACATCATCTCTTCGGTGATGTCTTCGGGCTTCAGCTCCCCTGCCGCCGCTTTGGCAGCCAGCTGCTGCGCGGCGCGGACGATCTCCGGGCGGCCGCCGTAGTTGACCGCGATGTTCAAGGTCATGCCGGTCTTCCCCGCGGAGTCCTCTTCCAGCTCGTTCATCAGCTTCTGGAGCTTGGGGTCCAGCGCCGTGCGGTCGCCGATGAACTTCATACGGATGTTGCGGTCCTTATAGTTGAAGCCTTTCAGCAGATACTCGCCGAACAGCTTCATGATGGCGTTGACCTCTTCGAGGGGGCGCTTCCAGTTTTCGGTCGAGAAGGCGTAGAAATACACCGACGACACACCCAGCTCATCGCAGTAGTTTGCGATATCCTGAAAAACGGCTGCGCCCTTTTTGTGGCCCGCCGTGCGGGGCAGACCGCGCTGTTTGGCCCAGCGGCCGTTGCCGTCCATGATGATGCCGATGGAAAGGCCCTCGGCGAATTCTTTGGGATGTTCCATTGTTGTTCTCCTATCTGCGGCAAAGGATCTTTTCCCCTGCCGGTCGGCAAAAAGTGCCGCGCACTACGTCCAGCACACGGCACTTTGAAGGGTTCCACTCGCCGCGGCGATCAGACGGACATGATCTCCTTCTGCTTTTCCTCAACGGCTGCATCGATGATCTTGATATACTTATCGGTCAGCTTCTGGACATCCTCTTCCATGGTCTTCTGGGTATCCTCGGTCAGCTCACCGGTCTTCTTCATGGCCTTGGCCTTATCCATGGCCTCGCGGCGGATGTTGCGGGTCGCCACCTTGGCGTCCTCACCCAGCTTGAGACTTCCTTTGCCAGCTGCTTGCGGCGCTCCTCGGTGGGAGCCGGGAAGTTCAGGCGGATGGTCGAGCCATCATCAATGGGGTGATGCCCACATCGCTGGCCATAATGGCCTTGCTGATGGCGCGCAGCAGGGTGCGATCCCACGGGGTGATGGTCAGGGTGCGGGCCTCGCTGACGGCCACGGATGCGACCTGCTGGATCGGGGTGGGGGCACCGTAGTAATCCACGCTCACCTTGTCCAGAACGGCGGGATTCGCACGGCCTGCGCGAACGGCTGCCAGCTCACGGTTCAGATGCTCGACCGTGCTCTTCATCTTTTCTTCAAATGCCTTCGTGTTGCTGCTCATTGTCCTTGTCTCCTGTTTGTACTTATTCTGCACAGGCTGCGGGTGCCGCCTGTTTCATTCTATTGTAATGGGCTGCGGGCTATGCTCAGCCCTCGTAGACCAGCGTGCCGACGTTCTCGCCCTGCACGGCCTTCGCGATGTTGTCCGGTTCAGCCAGATCGAAGACCAGAATCGGGAGCTTGTTGTCCCGGCAGAGGGTGGCGGCGGTGCCGTCCATGACGGCCAGTTGATCTTCCAGAACCTTGGTGAAGGTCAGGGTATCGTACTTCTTGGCGTCGGGGTACTTGTGGGGGTCCTTATCGTAGACACCGTCCACCATCGTTGCCTTGAACATCACGTCCGCCGAGACTTCCACGGCGCGCAGTGCAGTGGCCGTATCGGTGGAGAAGAAGGGATTGCCCGTGCCGCCGCCGAAGACCGCGATCTTGCCCTCTTCCATGGCGCGCAGTGCGTCCTTGCGGGTAAAGGCCGGGGCCACCTGCGGCATCGTGATGGAGGTGAACACCTCGGTGGGCACGCCCAACTGCTCCAGCTTGTCGGAGACAGCCAGCGCGTTCATCACGGTCGCCAGCATCCCGATCTTGTCGGCGAGGGTACGCTCCATCTTGCCGCTGGAGCGGCCGCGCCAGAAGTTACCGCCGCCCACAACGATGCCGATCTGCACGCCGAGGTCGTGTGCCTTCTTGACGCCGCCGCAGATGGCGTCCATGGTCGGCTCATCAAAGCCGGTGCCCTTCTCGCCGCCAAGGGCCTCGCCGCTGATCTTGAGCAGGATACGCTGATATTTCAATGCCATAATTCAATACACCACCTATAATATTTGTGCTGCCTTGACCGGCAGCTTTGTTTCTCCTGTCTATTTTACAATAAAATGCCGGTATTGTAAACAGAAAAAGCAATTTGTCCCGCCAAACAGCGCAAAAGTAAAATTTTCTCTGGACATTTCACGTAAAACCTGCTATACTATCTCTTGCATTCGCGGGCATCGTACATCGGCTAGTATATCAGCCTTCCAAGCTGAGGAGGTGGGTTCGATTCCCATTGCCCGCTCCATGCAAACAAAAAGTCCCACACTGTGTTCTGATTGGCACAGTGTGGGATTTTTGTTTTACGCTTAACAGCAACTCGCTCAGAACCGATCCGCTGTTCCTTGCATGCGCTTGGTATATGTGATTTTATACGGCATCCGTTTGTACCATTCGCACATCTCATTCCCACGAAAAATGCAATCATTCCACCGTGTACAAAATCACCCCCGGCGCAGAAGGTTCCGAGCCGGGGGTGGGGTTCATCTTATGGTTCTAGTTCCGCTCATTTGAGCATGCAGTACACATAACCGGCGGCCGTGCCGATATTGGCGAGGCCCAGCAGAGCGCCGATGGGCGAAGAGAAGTAGACAAGGGCCGAATCCCGGATCAGGGTGCCGTTGAGGGTGGTGCCCTCTTCCGGATACTGCTCCGGATAGGCCTTCTGGATCTGGCCGGCGATGGCACCGATGCTGGAAATGTTCAGGTAACCCAGCACAGTCGTGCCAAGGCCGCACACCGTTGCCATCAGGCCGGTGATCGAGCCGCTGCTGATGGCGCTCCCGACGGCTTTCACGATGCCCACTGCTGCCAGCGCACCCATGCCGATAGAATGCCGTCCGGACCCAACTGCCTTTGTTTTCCCCTTCGGCATCGCCGCCTGTGGTATACGTCATTTCCTCCATGGTGAGGAGTGCATAATTTTCAGGATAAGTCAAAGTCATCATTGTTCTACCTCCAGAATGATACGGTACGAAGGTGGTCTTTTCTTTCATTATAGAGGCAGTGGAAACTTCTGTCAAGAGACGAAACTTTTCCGTGCAGACGCAAAAGCACCGCACAGCGATGGTTTTCACATCGTGTGCGGTGCTTTTCACCAGAAGTTCACTTCTTCTGGTCTTCTTGTTCTTTTCGCAGCTTCTTGATCCGCTTCTTCTCGCTTTCCACATGGGGCCAGGGCCAGGAGAAGCCCTCGTTCTCGCGGCACCATTTGACCAGCGGATAGAACGAGAACGCCAGCCCGAACAGATACAGCAGGACGTACAGCACCGCGTCCAGCGTGAACAGTGCATCCAGCGCGGCAATGACTGCCATGATGCAGCCCGCCTTCAGGAAGAACAGGCCGTTCTGGCGGCAGTATTCGGCAAAGTTCTCCGCCTTGACCGCCTGACGGCCCTGGTCGCCCCAGACACGGGGGTTCTTCATGACCGAATAGCCGTAAAAGACCATCATCAGGCCGCAGGTCAATTGAAATCCGAAAAACATAGCGCACCTCGTCCGTGTTTAGTCGTCGTAGCCCTCGAACAGGGGCTTCATGGCGGGCAGGAAGTCCAGCGTTGCAAAGTAGTCGCGCGGGGTCTCGGCGCGGCGGATGAGACGGTGGGAGCCGTCCTCGCAGAGCAGAACCTCGGCGCTGCGCAGCTTACCGTTGTAGTTATAGCCCATGGCCGAGCCGTGAGCGCCGGTGTCGTGGATGTAGATCAGGTCGCCGATGTCGATCTTGGGAAGCATCCGGTCGACGGCGAACTTGTCGTTGTTCTCGCACAGGCCGCCGACAATGTCATACTTGTGGTCACAGGGCGCATCCTCCTTGCCCATGACCGTGATGTGGTGATAAGACCCGTACATGGCCGGGCGCATCAGGTTGGCTGCACAGGCGTCCAGACCGATGTACTCCTTATAGATGTGCTTCTCGTGGATGGCCGTTGCCACCAGTGCGCCGTAGGGGCCGGTGGTGAAGCGGCCCATCTCGGTGAAGATGGACACATCGCCCATGCCGGCCGGGACGAGGATCTCCTCATAAACCTTGCGCACGCCCTCGCCGATGGCCATGATGTCGTTTTCGGTCTGCTCCGGGCGGTACGGGATGCCGACGCCGCCGGACAGGTTGATGTAGGAGATGTGGGCACCGGTCGCCTTCTGCACCCGGACCGCCAGCTGGAACAGGATGCCCGCCAGCTCCGGATAATAGGCATCGGAGATGGTGTTGGAGGCAAGGAATGCGTGGATGCCAAAGTTCTTGGCACCCTTTGCCATCAGCTTCTTATAGCTGTCGATCATCTGCTCCTCGGTCATGCCATACTTGGCGTCGCCGGGCTTGTCCATGACCTGAAGCCTTCTTCGCTCGCACCCAGTTGGAACGTTCCGCCCGGGTTGTAGCGGCAGAAGATGTTCTCCGGCACACCGGCGACACGCTCCAGAAAGTCCACCATGGTGGCGTCGTCGAGGTTGATGTAAGCGCCCAGCTCGTAGGCTTTCTTCATGTCCTCCACGGGGGTCTGGTTGGAGGAGAACATGATGTCGCTGCCGGTGAAGCCGCACACCTCACTGAGCATCAGCTCGGTCAGGGAAGAGCAGTCCACGCCGCAGCCCTCTTCCTTCAGGATCTGCAGGATGATGGGGTTGGGCAGCGCCTTGACGGCAAAATACTCCCGGAAGCCCTTGTTCCAGCTGAAGGCCTTATTGATGCGGCGGACATTCTCGCGGATGCCCTTTTCATCGTAGACATGGAACGGGGTAGGAACATCCTGAATGATCTCCTGCGCCTGTTCTTCGGTCAGAAACGGTTTCTTTTCCATAATATACTTCCCTCTCATTTTATAGCGTCACCGCCGTGCGGTGCGGGTTCAGGTCTTGAGGTTGCTGCGGGTGGGGGTGAAGGTGGGGATCATCGCGGCCAGCTGCTTCACCACGCCCTCGTCGTTGTGTTCTGCCGCAGCGGTCAGCGTCTGCAATTGGCTGTAGAAGTCGGCAAGGTCGATCTGGCGCGGCGGAGCCACAAAGATCTTGTTGTGCTCGGTGCGGCGCATCTTGTCCTGCTCCTCGTCCATCATCAGCTCTTCGTAGAGCTTTTCGCCGGGGCGGAGGCCCACGATCTTGATCTCCATGTTCACGCCCGGCTCATAGCCGTAAAAGCGGATCAGCTGCTTAGCAAGATCCATGATCTTGACCGGCTCGCCCATATCGAGGACGTAGATGCTGCCGCTCTCGGCCAGCGCACCGGCCTGCAGCACGAGCTGAGCCGCTTCCGGAATGGTCATGAAGTAGCGCTCGATGTTGGGGTCGGTCAGGGTGACGGGGCCGCCCTTTTTGATCTGCGCCTCAAACAGCGGGATGACGCTGCCGTGGCTGCCCAGCACGTTGCCGAAGCGCACAGCCACACACTTCATGTCGGTGTTGCCCGCGAAGGTCTGGATCAGCATTTCGCAGATGCGCTTGGTGCAGCCCATGACGCTGGTGGGATTGACGGCCTTATCGGTGGAGAGCTGGACGAACCGCTCCACCCCGTGCTCGCTGGCACTGGTGAGCAGGTTCTTGGTGCCAAGGACGTTGTTCTTGACCGCCTCCGCCGGGCTGACCTCCATCAGCGGCACATGCTTGTGGGCCGCTGCGTGGAAGACCACGGTGGGGTGATAGGTCTCGAACACTTCATCGAGGCGCTTTTTATCCCGGATGGAGCCGATGAGCACCGTGACCGGGATATCCCGGCCGTACTTCTGCTGCAGCTCCATCTGCAGCTCGTAGGCGCAGTTTTCGTAGATATCAAAGATGAGCAGCTTGCCGGGCTTGAACCGCATGACCTGACGGCAGAGCTCGCTGCCGATGGACCCGCCCGCGCCGCCTGTGACGAGGACGGTCTTACCGGTCAGGTAGCCGGAGATCTTCCCGATATCCAGCGTGACCTCCTCACGGGAGAGGAAGTCGGCGGTGTTCAGTTCGCGGAATGCCTCCTGCTGCGGTGCGCCGGCCCCGACCAGCTGCGGGTCGCTCAAGATCTGGACCGCGCAGTGGGTGGAGACACAGAGGTCGATGACATGGTTCAGCTTGCTGCCCCGCAGCGTCGGGATGGCGATGATGATGCTGTGGATGTTGTACTTTTCGCAGATCTGCGGGATCTGCTCCAGCGTGCCCCGCACCGGCACGCCGTGGATGGTCTGGCCGAACTTGGCGAGATTATCGTCCACGGCAACGACGGGGTGGCCGTAGCTTTCGTTGGACTTGCAGACGTTGATGGCCCACGCACCAGCCTCGCCCGCGCCGACGATCAGCACCGGGCGGTTGGGGTCCTTGGCAGGGACGCCGCGCATCCGCTCGCCGATGGGATGGTTCAGGAAGAGCCGCCACGCCAGACGGCTCCCGCCCACCAGCAAAAAGATGAGCACCGCTGCCATCGCGTTGGCGGAGTCGAACAGCACACCGTGGATGAGGCCGTGGTTCACGAAATAGACGATGCCGGTGGGCACGGCGATCATCCCGCCGAGGCGGATGAGATCCCGCTCGCCCGCGTACTTCCACAAGGTCGAGTACAGCCCGCCCGCCAGAAAGCTGATGAGGTAAAGGGCCACGATCCACGGCAGATTATCATAGAGCAGCGCCCGGTTATGGGGCCACCACGCCGCTTCCACCGCACCATCGGCACGGAGCAGCAGCGCAAAAAGTAAAAGCTGAACAGGATGAGAGCCGCATCCAGCACCACCAGAATTGCCCGGCGCAGCCAGACCTGCGGCGTGATTTTTTTGATATCCTTCACAAAAAGTCCTCTTTACCTTCGGCGTCTTGTCCGGCGCCGGTTTATTCGCCACAGCGGCAGAAAAGAGCCTGTTCCGCCATGGTATCCATTGTATTATACTCGTTTCCCGCCGCTGTGTCCAGAAGATTTCATCTTTCGGGCGGATTTCCCCGCTTTTTCCGCACCGAGGATGGCCCGCACTTCCTCCCCAAGGCCCAGCGGCCACGCCGCCGCAGCCCCGACAAGCCCCATCCCGCCGCCGCCCGCGGCCAGCGCGGCGAGACGGAGCGGCAGCTCCCCGGCAGACCACGCTGCCAGCATTTCCCGGAAAACCATCCCCGCCCCCGCCGAGACGGCTGCCGCCAGCACCGGAGCTCCCAGCCAGCGCCACACCGCCGGGTGCACCCCGCTGACGCGCAGCAGCCGCCCGGTGTTCGCCAGACAGGTATAAACGCTGGACAGCAGGATGACGAAGAGAAAGCCCCGCATCCCGAAGCGGGGCAGCAGCAGCATGACTCCCGCAATGCGGAGCACAGCATCCCACAGGCTGTAGCGAAAGACGGCCTTCTGCTCTCCCATCCCCTTCATTGCGCCGTCCACCATGCTTTCAAGGTACATCAGCGGCATGGCCGGGCCGAGGACTGTCAGATAAAAGCCCGCCTCGGCCCCGTTTTCTCCGTACAGAAGGTCTGCCAGCGGGCCGCCCCACACCCAGAACACCGCCCCCGCCAGCGCAGAGAAGTAACCCGTCAGCCGCAGCATCCGGTCCAGCAAAGCCGAAAGCCGCTTTTTCTCGCCCCGGATGTGGGCTTGGGTGATCTCCGGCATCAGCAGAACGGATAAGCTCCCCAGCAGCCCGAAGGGAAAGGTCAGCAGCGGCAGGGCCATACCTTTCAAATTGCCGTATTTGGCCACGGCGGCGCTGCGGCCCCCGGCGGCCAGCAGATATACCGTCAGGCACGCGGGCACCAGCATGTTTTCGGCGGTATGGAGGGCGCTGGCAAGGCAGCGTCCGCCCTCCACCGGCCACAGGATCTCCCACAGCCGCTTCGCCGGGTCCGCCGGGCGTCGGGCAGGGCCCGCACCGAATGCGGACACCGCCTCCTGCCGGTAAAACAGGGCCATCATCCCGCAGGAGACGGCTTCACTCAGGGCCGTTGCCGCGAGGACGGCGGTGCATTTGCCGCCCACGTCCAGCGCCGCGCCCCGGCTCAGGGCGAACCAGATGGCCCCGATCCGGACCGTCTGCTCGGCCAGCTGGCTCACCACGTTGGGCGACACCCGCCGCCGCGCAATAAAAAAGCCGCGCAGCACCGCCGAGACCGCCATCCACGGCATCCCGAAGGCCGATACCCGCAGCGCCCCAGTGGCCCGGACATCCCCCAGCCACCATTTTGCGGCCAAGCCCGCCAGCCCAAACTGAGCGGCCAGCGCTGCACTGCCCAGCAGCAGCGCCGCCCCCAGCAGACGCACCAGCATCCCCCGCGCTTCGGCCCGGCTGCGGCTCAGCTCCTCGGCCATCAGGCGGGTGGCCGCCACCGAAACGCCGGACGTTGCCAGCGTGACAAAGAGCGAATACACCGCCAGCACCAACTGGTACAGGCCCATCCCCTCGCCGCCCAAGGCGTTGGCTAGCCAGATGCGCAAACCCATCCCCGCCAACCGGAGCACGATGTCCGCCCCCGTGAGCAAGGCTGCGTTTTTCAGGTAGCTCTGCCGCATTGCCGCACCTCCCCCATCTTCGCTTTTACTATATGAAGGCGGCTTTGCAAAATATGAGTTGGGCCGTGGGTTGTTTCTTTCCTAGTTTTATGATATGATAGGAGCCGGTCAAGACTTTTTGTCCAAACATCAACGAAGGAGGAAAGGCCGCTGCCCCTGTCCGGCCCGGCCTTATGAGAGTATGAGCGAAGAATGCACCCATGACTGCTCCAACTGCGGGGCAGCATGTTCTTCCCGCGCTGCTGCCCCGCAGCATGACGCCCCCAACCCCAACAGCAGTGTCAAGAAAGTGATCGGCGTCGTGTCCGGCAAGGGCGGCGTCGGCAAGAGCATGACCAGCGCCCTGCTGGCCTGTGCTATGGCCCGCCGCGGCTACCACTGCGGCATTCTGGACGCCGACATCACCGGCCCGTCCATCCCGAAGCTGTTCGGCATCCATGGCCGGGCCATGGCCGACGAGAAGGGCTGCTGGCCCATCCAGAGCCGCATGGGCATTGACGTGATGAGCATCAACCTGCTGGTGGAAAACGAAGAGGACCCCGTGGTGTGGCGCGGCCCGGTCATTGCCGGGGCGGTGAAGCAGTTCTGGACCGATGTGTACTGGAAGGACGTCGATTTCCTGTTCGTGGATATGCCTCCGGGAACCGGTGACGTCCCCCTGACCGTCTTCCAGAGCCTGCCCGTGGACGGCATCGTCGTCGTGGCAAGCCCGCAGGAACTGGTCAGCATGATCGTGGCCAAGGCCGTGAATATGGCCGAGATGATGAAGGTGCCCATGCTCGGCATCGTCGAGAACATGAGCTATATCGTCTGCCCTGACTGTGGCAAACACATCAACGTCTTCGGCGACAGCCATGTGGACGAGGTCGCCGCCAAGCACCACCTGCCCGTGCTGGCCAAGTGCCCCATCGACCCCCAGTTGGCCTCCTTGTCCGACGCCGGTCTGATCGAGACCTATCCCGGTCAGTATCTGGAAGGTGCCGCCGACGCCTGTGAGAAGCTGCTGAAGAAGTAAAACAATCGATCCTTCCCCTGTCCGTGTTCCTCTTGAGCACGCAGGGGATTTTTTTATTTGCTTTCCGCTCATTTCATGATGCAATGATGCGCTCCTGTTCGGCTCCTATGCCCGCGGTGAAGCATTATCGCAAGTCAAGAAATTAGCGCAACATTCAAACAGCATATTTGCGATATGCAATTCAACGCTGTTGCTGTTGCATTAAAAAGTCGAATTGCTATAGAAAGCTAGATTTTACGCAGTTTTTCGGGAGAGCAAAATGTTTTTGTGAAGTAGGTTCATCTTTTCTTCTGTTTTTTTGAAAGATTTTCCGGTTCCGCTCTCTTGTAAATCCGTACAGAAAGCTTTATAATGGTGAAGCGTTCTGTGAATTGGGACAGAACGGGTGAAAGTATAAATGGGAAAAGGAGTATTCGATTATGTTGACGAATGAATACCTGAAACGTGTTTATGATGGTCTGGCTCAGCGCAATGCAAACGAGCCCGAATTCCTGCAGGCTGTCCGCGAGGTTCTGGAGAGCATCCAGCCCGTCGTGGAGAAACACCCCGAGTACGAGAAGGCTGGCCTGATCGAGCGTCTGGTCGAGCCGGAGCGCATCATCACCTTCCGTGTGCCTTGGGTCGATGATGCAGGCAAGGTTCAGGTCAACCGCGGCTACCGTATCCAGTTCAACAGCGCCATCGGCCCCTACAAAGGCGGTCTGCGCTTCCACCCCTCTGTCAATCAGGGCATCCTGAAGTTCCTGGGCTTTGAGCAGACCTTCAAGAACAGCCTGACCAGCCTGCCCATGGGCGGCGGCAAGGGCGGTTCCGACTTCAACCCCAAGGGCAAGAGCGACATGGAAGTCATGCGCTTCTGCCAGAGTTTCATGACCGAGCTGTACCGCCACATTGGTCAGTTCGTGGATTGCCCCGCCGGTGATATCGGTGTCGGCGGCCGCGAGGTCGGCTATATGTTCGGCCAGTACAAGCGCCTGACCAACAGCTTCCAGGGCGGCATGCTCACCGGCAAGGGCCTGACCTTCGGCGGTTCTCTGGCCCGTACCGAGGCTACCGGCTACGGCCTGTGCTACTTCACCGCTGAGGCTCTGAAGTGCATGCGCAACGACAGCTTCCAGGGCAAGACCGTGGTCATCTCCGGTTCCGGCAACGTGGCAATCTACGCCTGCGAGAAGGCTACCCAGCTGGGCGCCAAGGTGGTTACCATGTCCGACTCCAACGGCTACGTCTACGACCCCAACGGCATCGATCTGGCTTACGTCAAGGATCTGAAGGAAGTGCGCCGCGGCCGCATCAAGGAGTACGCCGAGACCCACGAGGGTGTAACCTATGTGGCTGATTGCAGCAAGGTTTGGACTGTCCCCTGCGACATTGCCCTGCCCTGCGCGACCCAGAATGAGATCAACAAGGAGTCCGCTGAGGCTCTGGTCAAGAATGGCTGCACCGTCGTCTGCGAGGGTGCTAACATGCCCAGCACCCCGGAGGCTATTGAGGTCTACCTGTCCAACGGCGTCCTGTACGGACCCGCAAAGGCAGCCAACGCCGGTGGTGTCGCAACCTCCGGTCTGGAGATGAGCCAGAACTCCGAGCGTCTGAGCTGGACCTTCGAAGAGGTCGATGCAAAGCTGAAGGGCATCATGGAGGGCATCTTCCACGCTTCCTATGACGCATCCGTTGCCGCCGGTTCCGAGGGCAACCTGATGGTCGGTGCAAACTGCGCCGGCTTCCTGAAGGTCGCTACCGCCATGATGGCACAGGGCATCACCTACTAATTGTTCCATCGCATTTTCAAGAGCCGTGTTCGCAAGAGCGCGGCTCTTTTTGTGTGTTTGACAAAGTGCGGTGTATCGTTTATAATAAAAGCACAATGATAGACAGGAGGTGCCAAGCATGAATTACACTGTACCGTACAATGGCACATTTTGCAGCAAGAAGAAAATTTTGAAAAAGCGTGTTCCCTCCAAAGAGGCCATGGAGATTCGAAATTATTGCCTGTCGCATCCGCTTTCCGCCTCAAAAAGCACCGATGGTAAGATTGTTTTCAAAATTCAGGGGCCGGGTGAAAAATAGGTCATGAATGTTGTGGAGTACACTCACACGCTCACACCATTAGCACGAAATTTTGATTGCGGCAATCCCTATCTTAATCTGTTTTTACGCAGTCCGGATGCTTTAAACTCCAGCATCGGCAAGACTTATGTTTATCTGACCGAAGCAAACGACTGTATTTTAGGTTATTATAACATCAGTGCCGGTTCTGTGGATCAGCTAGAAAATGGTTTTCGGGTAAAATCCGGCGGCGCAATCCATATCGGTTATTTTGCGCTGGATGAGCGTGCGCAGCATCAATTTCAAGGGCAGATGCCTGACGGCACCAATCTTTATCTCGGTGATTATTTATTGATCGAATGTCTTGACCGTATCGAACAAATTCGGGAGGGCTTTGTAGGCGCCGCTGTTGTAACACTGGCCTCTTCTGAAGCCGGTGAGCATCTATACCGCAAACATGACTTCCTTGACCTTGACGACGACTTGACTTTCAGCCTGAGCGAAGGCGAGGGTGAGTGCATTCCATTATATCTCCCGCTCGATTATTAAATTCAGGAGCCGTGTTCGAAAGAGCGCGGCTCTTTTTATCTATCCGCTGTCCTGCCCCTCCCGGAGATGCGGCCTGTATAAAGCCCCGCCACCCCGTCCATACTGACCACATCAAACGAAGAGAGGGCTTTGAAATGGACGAAGCGATGTTTTGTTTTCAATGCGAACAAGCGGCCAACTGCACGGCCTGTACGGGGAAAGCCGGGGTCTGCGGCAAAAGCGCCGAGACCGCAGCGGCGCAGGACCGGCTGACCGGCGCACTCATCTCCTACGCCGGGCAGCTTGTCGGCGAAGGGCGGGCCCCGGCCCCGGAACAGGCCCTGCTGCTGACGGAAGGATTGTTCACCACCATCACCAACGTAAACTTTGACCCGCAGACCGTGGACCAACTGACCGAGACCGTTCACGCCGCGTGCCCCGGCATCGGGTTCGACTACGATATGCAGAAGCTCTGGCACGAACCGGACGAAGACATCCGCAGCCTGAAGTCCTTCGTGCTGTTCAGTCTGCGCGGGATGGGGGCCTACAACTACCACGCGCGGGTGCTGGGCCGCATCGACCCGGAGCTGGACCGCTTTTTCTGTGAGGCGCTGCAAGCCATCGGGAGCCAGTGCTCCATCGACGCGCTCTGGGCGCTGGTGCAGAAGACCGGCGAGGCCAGCTACCGCTGCATGGAGCTGCTGGACGCCGCCAACACCGGTGCCTTCGGCCAGCCGGAACCAGTGGAGGTGCCGCTGGTCATCGAGAAAGGGCCCTTCATCGTCATTTCCGGCCACGATCTCTACGATATGAAATGCCTGTTGGAACAAACTGCGGGCAAAGGCATCAATGTGTACACCCACTCGGAGATGCTGCCCGCCCACGGCTACCCGGAGCTGAAGCGGCTCTACCCCCACCTGAAGGGCAACTTTGGCACCGCATGGCAGAACCAGCAGCGGGAGTTCGAGGACATCCCCGCGCCCATCCTGTTCACCACCAACTGCATCATGCCCCTGCGCGCCAGCTACGCCGACCGGGTGTTCACCACCTCGGTCGTCTCCTACCCCGGCATCCAGCACATCGGGCCGGATCGGGATTTCTCACCCCTCATCGCCAAAGCCTTGGAGCTGGGCGGCTACAAGGAAGACACCGCCATGCCCGGCATGAACGGCGGACGCAGCGTCGTGACCGGCTTTGCGCGGAATGCCGTCCTCTCCCACGCGGGCGAGATCGTGGCTGCGGTGCGGGCCGGGCAGATCCGGCACTTCTTCCTTGTGGGCGGCTGCGACGGCACCCGCCCCTCCCGCCGGTACTACACCGAGTTTGCGAAGCTCACCCCGCCGGATACCGTCCTCCTGACACTGGCGTGCGGCAAGTTCCGGCTGAACGATCTTGACCTTGGCACGGTGGCGGGGCTGCCCCGCATCCTCGATGTGGGCCAGTGCAACGACGCCTACAGCGCCATCCAGATCGCGCTGGCGCTGGCCGATGCCTTCCAGTGCAGCGTGAACGATCTGCCCCTTTCCCTCGTGCTCTGCTGGTTCGAGCAGAAAGCCGTCTGCATCCTCATCGCGCTGCTGGCGCTGGGCATTCAAAACATCCGGCTCGGCCCCACTCTGCCCGCCTTCCTCTCGCCGGGCGTGGTGAAGGTGCTGCAGGAGAAGTATGGCCTCATGGCTGTGACCACCCCGGAGGAAGACCTGAACGCAATCCTTGGTTCGAAGTGAAATGCTTTCACCTCTCCATCAAACCGCACAAGAAGGGCGGAATTTTGGCTTTTACGTTTGGCGCAACTGTCGCTTGAAAATTTTTCAGCCGTCAGTATAATAAGAGGTAACGGAACAAAGGCGTTCCAGATGGGTAGAGTCTGCCCATCTGGGGCGTCTTTTTTGTTTTTCCGTGTTTTGAGGATGCGCTGCGGAAGGTGCCGCAGCCGAAGGATTTTCATTTTAGAGAACAAGGATGGGAAAGGCAATGGAAAAATTTACGGAAAACGCCACGCCTCTCGGCCTGTATGATCCCCAGTTCGAGCACGACGCCTGCGGCATCGGCGCGGTGGTGGATATCAAGGGCCGCAAAAGCCACCAGACCGTCAGCGATGCGCTCTCCATCGTGGAGCGTCTGGAGCACCGCGCCGGCAAGGACGCTGAGGGCAAGACCGGCGACGGCGTGGGCATCATGTTACAGATCAGCCACAAGTTCTTCTCCAAGGTCGCCGACGAGATGAACATTTCCTTGGGCAACGAGCGCGAATACGGCGTGGGCATGTTCTTCTTCCCCCAGAACGAGCATCTGCGGGCACAGGCCATGAAGCTGTTCGAGCTGGTCACCCGCAAGGAAGGGCTGGAGTTCCTCGCATGGCGTGAGGTGCCCGTCAACCCCGACGCCGTGGGCCAGAAAGCCCGCGACTGTATGCCCTCCATCTGGCAGTGCTTCATCAAAAAGCCCGCCAAGGTGAGCAAGGGCATCGACTTTGACCGCAAGCTCTATATCATCCGCCGGGTGTTTGAACAAGCCAGCAACGGCACCTATGTGCCCAGCCTGTCCAGCCGCACCATCGTGTACAAGGGTATGTTCCTCGTCCACGACCTACGCCTGTTCTACCTCGACTTGCAGGACGAGGACTACGAATCCGCCATCGGCATGGTGCACAGCCGTTTTTCGACCAACACCAACCCCAGTTGGATGCGCGCCCACCCCAACCGCTTCATCCTGCACAACGGCGAGATCAACACCATCAAGGGCAACACGGACGCCATGCTGGCCCGCGAGGAGTCCATCTCCAGCCCCATCATGCAGGACGACATGAACAAGATCCTGCCCATCATCAACACCTCCGGCTCCGACTCCGCCATGCTGGATAACGCCTTGGAATTCATGGTGATGAACGGCATGGACCTGCCGCTGGCCGTCATGATCACCATCCCGGAGCCTTGGGAGAACAACAAGCACATCAGCCAGAAAAAGCGGGATTTCTACCAGTATTACGCCACCATGCTGGAGCCGTGGGATGGCCCGGCGGCCATCCTCTTCTCCGACGGCGACGTGGTGGGCGCGGTGCTGGACCGCAACGGTCTGCGCCCCAGCCGCTACTACATCACCAAGGACGGCCGGATGATCCTCTCCTCCGAGGTAGGCGTGCTGCCCTGTGACCCCGCGGAGATCGAGGTCAAGGATCGGCTCCGCCCCGGCAAGATGCTGCTGGTGGATACCGTCAAGGGCGAAGTGGTGGACGACGAAAAACTGAAGGAATACTACGCCAGCCGCGAACCCTACGGCGAGTGGATCGACCGGAATCTCGTCCAGCTGAAAGACCTGAAGATCCCGAACATCAAGGTGCCGAACTACACCGGCGATGAGCTGACCCGGCTGCAGAAGGTGTTCGGCTACAAATACGAAGAGGTCAAGGAGCTCATCCTGCCCATGGCCCGCCTTGGTGCGGAGCCTTCCGGCGCCATGGGCACCGACACCCCGCTGGCGGTCCTGAGCGGCCAGCACCCGCCGCTGTTCAACTACTTCAAGCAGCGGTTCGCGCAGGTGACGAACCCCCCCATCGACGCCATCCGCGAGAAGGTCGTCACCTCCACCAGCGTCTATGTGGGTACCCACGGCAACCTGCTGGAGGACAAGCCCGAAAACTGCAAAGTGCTCAAGGTCCACAACCCGATCCTGACCTCCACCGATCTGCTCAAGATCAAGCACATGAACGTGCCGGGCTTCAAGGTCGCGACCGTTTCCATCAACTACTATAAGAACACCAGCCTCGAAAAGGCCATCGACCGCGTCTTCCTCGAAGTGGACCGCGCCTACAAGGACGGGGCAAACATCATCATCCTGTCCGACCGCGACATCGACGAGTACCATGTCGCCATCCCCAGTCTGCTGGCGGTGTCCGCAGTGTCTCAGTACCTCATCCGCACCAAGAAAAGCACTGCGCTGGCCCTCATTCTGGAAAGCGCCGAGCCCCACGAGGTGCACCACTTCGCCACCCTGCTGGGCTATGGTGCCTGTGCCGTCAACCCCTATCTGGCCCATGAGACCATCGGCCAGCTCATCGATCAGGGTCTGCTGGATAAGGACTACTACGCCGCCGTGGACGACTACAACAAGGCCATCCTCAACGGCATCGTGAAGATCGCCTCCAAGATGGGCATCTCCACGATCCAGAGCTACCAGAGCAGCCAGATCTTCGAGGCTGTCGGCATCTCGAAGGAAGTCATCGACAAGTACTTCACCGGCACGGTCAGCCGGGTGGGCGGCATCGACCTTGAGGACATTCAGGCCGACGTCGAGGCGCAGCACAACGCGGCCTTTGACCCGCTGGGGCTGGATATCAACATGGAGCTTTCCGACGGCGGTGCCCACAAGTTCCGCAGCGGCAAGGAAGAGCACCTGTTCAACCCCCAGACCATCCACCTGTTCCAGAAAGCCTGCTTCACGGGCGACTACAAGGCCTTCAAGGACTTCACCCGCACCGTGGACAACATGGGCGAGGAGGGCGTGCATCTGCGCAGTCTGCTGGACTTCAACTATGACCCCAACGGCGGCATCCCCATCGAGGAGGTCGAGCCGGTGTCGGCCATCGTCAAGCGGTTCAAGGCCGCAGCCATGAGCTACGGCGCGCTGAGCAGCGAGGCCCACGAGACCATCGCCATTGCACTGAACCGTCTGGGCGGCCGAAGCAACACTGGCGAGGGCGGCGAACCCGAAGAGCGCTACCACAGCGAGAGCAATTCCAAGATCAAGCAGGTGGCCTCTGCCCGCTTCGGCGTCACCAGCAAGTATCTCGTCTCCGCCGAGGAGATCCAGATCAAGCTGGCGCAGGGTGCAAAGCCCGGTGAGGGCGGCAACCTGCCCGGCGCCAAGGTGTATCCGTGGATCGCAAAGACCCGCCACAGCACCACCGGTGTGGGCCTGATCTCTCCCCCGCCTCACCACGACATCTACTCCATCGAGGACTTGGCCGAGCTCATCTATGACCTGAAGAACGCCAACCGCCACGCCAACATCAACGTGAAGCTGGTCAGCGAGGCCGGTGTCGGCACCATTGCCGCCGGTGTTGCCAAGGGCGGCGCACAGGTCATCCTCGTTTCCGGCTACGACGGCGGCACCGGCGCGGCCCCCCGCACCTCCATCAAAAACGCCGGTCTGCCGTGGGAGCTGGGCATCGCCGAGACCCACCAGACCCTGATTCTGAACGGTCTGCGCAGCCGCGTCCGCATCGAGAGCGACTCGAAGCTGCTCTCCGGCCGCGATGTGGCCATCAGCTGTATGCTGGGCGCGGAGGAATTCGGCTTCGGCACTTCCCTGCTGATGTGCGAAGGCTGCGTCATGATGCGGGTCTGCAACCTCGACACCTGCCCCATGGGCATCTGCACCCAGAACCCGGAGCTGCGCAAGCGCTTCAAGGGCAAGCCGGAATATATCATCAACTACCTGACCTTCGTGGCACAGGAGCTGCGGGAGTATATGGCGAAACTCGGCGTCCGCACCATCGACGAACTGGTGGGCCGCACCGACCTGCTCCATGTCAAGCCCAGCACCCCCGGCAGCCGCACGGCCAAGATGAACCTCGACTGCATCCTGCACAACCCCGCCATCCCCAACAGCAACATCCACTTTGTGCCCGCCGACACCTACGACTTCCACCTCGAAAACACCCTCGATATGAAGGTGCTGATGAAGAAGTTCAAGCTGAACAGCAAAACGCCCCAGAGCGTGACGCTGGACGTCTCCAACACCGACCGCGCCTTCGGTGCCATCTTCGGCAGCGAGATCACCCGCAAATACGGCGATTCCCTGCCCGATGATGTCTACACTGCCAACTGCAGCGGCGCGGGCGGCCAGAGCTTCGGTGCGTTCATCCCCCACGGCCTGACCCTGATGCTGACCGGCGACTGCAACGACTACATGGGCAAGGGCCTTTCCGGCGGCAAGATCATCGTCCGCCCGCCGGAGGGCATCCTCTACAAACCCGAAGAGAACATCATCACCGGCAACGTGGCTCTGTACGGTGCTACCAGCGGCAAGGCCTTTGTCTGCGGCGTGGCCGGCGAGCGCTTCTGCGTCCGCAACTCCGGCGCCACCGCCGTTGTCGAGGGCGTGGGCGACCACGGCTGCGAGTATATGACCGGTGGCACCGTCGTCGTCCTCGGCCAGACGGGCAAGAACTTTGCAGCCGGTATGACCGGCGGCATCGCCTACGTGCTGGACGAGAACTGGGATTTCTACCAGCGGGTGAACAAAGAGACCGTCAGCCTTGAACCCGTGGAGCACAAATACGACGTTGCCACCCTGAAAGAACTCATCCGCGAGCACGTGGAAGCCACCGGCTCCCCCCGCGGCAAGGAGATCTTGGAGCATTTCAGCGACTATCTGCCCAAGTTCAAGAAGGTCCTCCCCTACGACTACGACCGGATGCTGCGGGTGATCGCCTCCATGGAGGAGCGCGGCCTCGACGGCGAACAGGCACAGATCGAAGCATTCTACGCTGTGCAGAAGAAGAAGTAAGGAGGGGAACATCATGGGCAAGACCACTGGATTTATGGATTATACGCGCAAGACCAGCAGCGATGTTCCGCCGCTGGAGCGCATCGAAAACTTTAACGAATTTCACATCTGGCTCTCCCGCGAGGAGCAGCAGACACAGGCGGCCCGCTGCATGGACTGCGGCGTTCCCTTCTGTCAGGCGGGCATGATGATCGGCGGCATGGCCTCCGGCTGCCCGCTGAACAACCTGATCCCGGAGTGGAACGACCTGATCTATCAGGGCAAATGGGAGCTGGCGCTCCACCGGCTGCGTGCCACCAACCGCTTCCCGGAGTTCACGAGCCGGGTCTGCCCCGCCCTGTGTGAGGCGGCGTGCACCTGCGGCGACGTGACCGGCAGCAGCGTCACCGTCCGCGAGAACGAACACGCCATCGTGGAAACGGGCTACGCAAAGGGCTGGCTCCACGCCGCCCCGCCCCCCCCGCCCGCACCGGCAAGAGCGTCGCCGTCATCGGCAGCGGCCCGGCCGGCCTTTCCGTGGCCGAATACCTCAACATCCGGGGCCACGCCGTCACCGTTTTCGAGCGGGCCGACCGGGTGGGCGGCTTGCTGATGTACGGCATCCCCAACATGAAGCTGGACAAATCCGTCATCGAGCGCCGCATCAAGATCATGCAGGCCGAGGGCGTGGAGTTCCGCACCAACATGGACATCGGCGGGGCCGTGGCCGCAGAGGACATCCTGAACAGCTACGATGCCGTGGTGCTCTGCTGCGGCGCGAAAAAGGCCCGCGACCTGAATGTTCCCGGCCGGGACGCCAAGGGCGTCCACTTCGCCGTGGATTACCTGACCAGCGTGACCAAGAGCTTGCTGGACAGCCAGTTCGCCGACGGCAGGGGCTCTGAGCGCGGCGGGTAAGAATGTCCTCGTCATCGGCGGCGGCGACACCGGCAACGACTGCCAAGGCACCGCCCTGCGGCAGGGCTGTACCGACCTTGTGGCGCTGGAGATGATGCCCCAGCCGCCCAAGGAGCGCGCCGCCTCGAACCCGTGGCCGGAGTGGCCGAAGGTCCTCAAGGTGGACTACGGCCAGACCGAGAGCCTTGCCAAGTTCGGCAAGGACCCCCGCGTGTACCAGACCACCGTGAAAGAGTTTTTGACCGACGATGCCGGAAACCTGACCGGCGCGGTCATTTCCTACCTGAAGCCGGAGCGCGACCCGGAGACCGGCCGCACCAGGATGGTGCCCACCGGCGAAGAATTCACCTACGACTGCCAGCTGGCCCTCATCGCGGCGGGCTTCGTCGGCTGCGAAGCCTATGTGGCCGATGCTTTTGGCGTCCAGCTCACGGGCCGTGGCTGTGTGGACACCGACCACTTCCGCACCAACGTGCAGAAGGTCTTTGCCTGCGGCGACATGCGCCGAGGCCAGAGCCTTGTGGTCTGGGGTCTGCGGGAGGGCCGCGACTGCGCCGCCGAGGTGGACCGCTACCTCATGGGCTACACGAACCTCTGAGCCATCAACCTTACCATCCTCTTTTCCTATCCTAAACAGCAGAAGCGGGAGCCCGTCAAAAGGCTCCCGCTTCTGCTGTTTTTTGATATTGAAACGATACGAACGGCTGTTGCTGAATCTTAGTCCGTATCATGCACCGTATCATCCGGCGCGGTCTCCTCCGAAGAGGAAGCGCTTTCGCCGCTGCCGGAATCGGAGGCGGCGGGCGGTTCGGTGGTGATCGCCACGCTGGGGTCGGCGGCGATATACACGGTGATGACGCTGCCCACCTCTACGGCGGCTCCGGCTTCCGCGCTGCACGAGACGACACAGCCCGCCGCATAGGAACCATCGTTGACCACCATGAAGCAGCTCGGCATCAGGCCGCGGGCTTCCAGCTCGCTGACGGCTCCCTCCTGCGTGAAGCCGATGACGTCGGGCATCTCCACCATCTGCGGGCCTTTGCTGACCACAAGGCTGATGGTGCCGCCCTTTTCGACCACATCGCCCGCCGCCGGTTCTTGGCGGATGATCTTGCCCTTCTCCACCGTGTCGCTGTACTCCAGCGTCACATAGAAGAGGTAATCGCCCACGTATTTGTGATTGTTGCGCACCTGCGTGTCATAATCCATCCCCACAAAGTCGGGCGTCAGGGTCACCGGCTCGTCCAGCTCGACGCTTTCCGGCTCCGGCACTGACGAGGAGGGCGCTTCCGACGTGTGCGGCCCCTGATTCACCAGCCCCCACACGATGAGCAGGATCAGAATCGCCAGCAGGATCAAAATTGCCGCCAGCAGATTGCGCAGACCGAGCAGATGCTGCTTGGAGTCGCCCTCCGGCAGCGTCAGAGACCGGGATTCGGGGCGGGGCAGGTTCCGGGTCAGCTCGGCGGTGTACTCCTGCGAGGTCAGCGCCTTGAAGAGCTGGGGCACGGTCTGGATGCGCTCCACCGGCTTCAGCTTCAAGCCCATCCAGAGCACGTCGGAAAAGTACTCCGGCACGGCGGGGTTCACCGTCCGGGCGCGGGGGTTGGAGTCCGACACCAGCCGCTGCGCCGCCGGGACCGGACTCTGGCCGCAGACCATCCGATAAAAGACGGCGGCAAGGCTGTATTCATCGGTATAGCGGCCCTCGAACTCCGCCGTGGAGTATTGCTCCGGGGCCGAGAAGCCCTCGTACAGCTGCTCGTGGAGGCCGCTGCCCGCCGTGCGCAGGCCCACCGTCGCGTAGCCGGTCAGCCGGGCGCGGCCGTTTTCCAGCACCCGGATGTTCTCCGGGCAGATGCCCCGGTGCACAAGGCCGACTTGGTGCATGGCGGCCACGCCGTCGAACACCGGCTGCAGCATGGTGCAGACCTGCTCCGATGGCAGCGGGCCGGGATGCTGATCCAGCCAGCGGCCCAGCGGCACGCCGCCGGGGTTTTCCATCACGGCGTAGACGGTGTTGTTTTCCTCGAACACGTCCAGCACCGCCTCCAAGCCGTTGGCCGGGGTGATGCGCTGGATGGAGCGGTAAAGGTCGGCAAAGTCCATCCGGGTGGTCTTGAACAGCACCTCGCTGCCCAGTTTGGGCCGCAGGGTGGCGTCCATCCCCCGCTCTGCCGCCAGCGTCAGGGGCATATACTCCTTGATGGTCACCCGGAAGCGCCCGACGTTCTCCGCGCCCCGGTACAGGATGCCCTCACCGTCGATCCGTTCGATCTCGCCGACGGTATACCGCCCGCCCAGCACCGTGCCCACCGGCAGACTGCCCGCCGGATTGCGCCCCGCGAACACCCCGCCGCAATGCGGGCAAGCCGCCGCGCGCTCGTGCAGCTCCGAAAGGCAGTAAGGGCAGATGATGGACATGGGAAAACCTCCTTTTGTGGTCGTGTTGTGTTTATTATAGCACAGTTCCGGGCATAACAAAAGCCCCGCAGCTCGGTTGGAGCAGCAGGGCTTCGTGATTTTTCAGATTCGGTCTCCGCCGATCATTCCGGCAGGTCTTCCTCGTTCTCCAGAGAGTGCCAGACGTTCTGGACATCATCGTTGTCCTCCAGAGCATCGAGCAGCTTGCCCATGAGCTTGAGCTGATCGGGGTCCGTCAGGCGGGTGGTGGTCATGGGGACCATGGCGAGGTCATCGCTCAGGATCTCGTAGCCCTTTTCCTCCATGGCCTTGACCACAGCAGAGTAGTTGTCCGGATCGGTGGTGATCTCCGCTGCCTCTTCACCGGCATCGAAATCCTCCGCACCGGCGTCCAGAGCGTCCATCATGGCCTCGTCGGCATCCTTGTCTTCCAGAGAGATGTCGATGACGCCCTTCTGGCTGAACGAAGGAGACGCAGCCCATAGCGCCCAGATTGCCGCCGTTCTTGTCGAAGTAGTGGCGCAGGTCGGCAGCGGTACGGTTGCGGTTGTCGGTCAGGGTCTCGACCATGACGGCAACTCCGCCGGGGCCGTAGCCTTCGTAGGTGATTGCCTCGTACTCGGTCTTATCGCCGCCCTCAGCCTTCTTGATGATGCGCTGAATATTATCGTTGGGCACGCTCATGCGCTTTGCCTTGGCGATCAGGTCAGCCAGCTTGCTGTTGGAAGCCGGGTTCGGGCCGCCGGTACGGACGGCGACGCTGATCTCGCGGCCGATCTTGGTAAAGACCTTTGCCTTGGCGCCATCGGTCTTTTCCTTCTTACGCTTGATGTTGTTCCATTTGCTATGTCCAGACATGGGGAACCTCCTAAAGTTTATCGAAAATCTCCGCCTGCGGGCAGACGGGCTGTGGTCGCCCGCTTGTGGCAGCACACAAAATCTAACTCTATTATTGTAGCACAATCCCCAACGGCGTTCAAGCCTTATCCGGGGATTCTGCACGAAATCCAGCAAAAAGCGGGGTTTGACGCCCCTTTTACAGCAGCCGCAGGGGGCTTTGGGTAGTGGTTTTTGACCCGCCCGGCGGACACTTTGCCGCCGCCGAGGGGGTAGCCGTCCACCGTAACGCAGCACCAGCCGTCCGCCGCAGTGGAGGCCGCCATCTCCCGGCCCGACAGATAGTCGGTCACCCGCGGGTCGGCAAGGGTCAGCTCCTCCCGGTTCGTGCACCGGGCCCCAAAAGCCGTGAAGAGGTGGTGTTCGGGGATGAAGCGGCCCTTCTGCACACTGCCCACGAAGACGCCCGCCCGCAGGACGTGAAGCCCCGTCTGAGGGAAGGGCACCGGCAGCAGCACACCCCCGCCGTGGACGACGGCGGGGCGGTCGGCCAGCGCCGGGAAATACTGGGCGGCAAACTCGTGCCACGCGGCGAGGCTCTGGGCGGGAGAGGCGCTCTCCCCTGCCCCGCTGTCACCGGCCCGGTGGCCCCGCTTGCCCTGCACTTCCTCGCGGAGGACACGGGCGTTTTCCCGGCGGGAAGCACGGGCATCTCTGGATTCCCCGCGGGCGGGCTTGCCCTTGCCCGGCTTCTGCTTTTTGCTCTGCTCCGCAGCTGCCGCCAGCCAGAGCTGCTCTTCGGGCGTGTACTCCCCCGGTGCGGGCAGTGTGCGCGGCGTGCCCGCTTTGACCAGCCGGGCCATAAAGTGGCCCTCGCCGCCCTGACAGGGCCAGATACGGCGCACCTTGCTCACATCCAGCGGCAGACCGCCGGTGCGGTTGGCTTCGCCCGCACTGCCGAAGCTATAGTCCACACGACCGAACACATGGGCCAGCGCAAACTCCGGATGCCGTGCGAGGAAGGCCGCCACCTGCCCCTCGTCCTCTTCCGGAGCGAAGGTACAGGTGGAATAGATCATCTCCCCGCCCGGCGCAAGGAGAGCGGCGGCGTTGTCGAGGATCTGTGCGCCCAGTTCGGCGCACTGCTTCACCAGCGCTTCGCAGTGCTGGGTGACGGCCACAGCTTCCTTGCGGAACATCCCCTCGCCGGAACAGGGAGCATCCACAAGGACGCGGTCAAAAAATTCCGGCAGAGCAGCGGCAATGCGGCTCGTATCCTCGTTGAGGACGACCGCATTGGCCACGCCCATCCGTTCCAGATTGCTCTTGAGCACCTCGGCGCGGGCGGCCACGAACTCGTTGCTCACCAGCAGCCCCTGCCCACCCAGCGCGGCGGCAAGCTGGCTGCTTTTGCCGCCGGGAGCCGCGCACAGGTCCAGCACCCGCATCCCCGGCCGGACCCCCAGCAGCGGCGCAGCAGAGGACGCCGACGGCTCCTGCGAGTAGAAGACGCCCGCGTGGTGGTAGGGGTGCCGCCCCGGCTTAAAAGCCGCATCTTTCACCACAAAGCCCGCCCTGCAGAAGGGCGACGGCTCCACGGGGAAGTCCGCCTGTGCGGCAAAGGCCTCCGGCGTGGTGCGCAGGGCCGAGACCGTCACGCCGCGGGCAGCGCTCTCGCTGGGGGCGGCGTACAGCGCATCGTACCGCTCGCCCAGCAGCGCACGCTCCCGGTGCTCAAAATATTCCGTAGACATGAACGTTCCTCCCATGTATAAAGCCGCGCGCGGCGGTAAGACTAAGGGGTGTGAGGGGCACGACCTCCCTCGCGAAAGGAGATATTACGATGACCGACCGTACCGAAAACCGTTCCAGCAACCGCACCAACAACTGCAAAAACCAGAGCAAGAATCAGAGCCAGAACCGCACCGAGAATCGGACCGACAACCGCACGGAGAACCGTGCCACCAACGAGCACAAGCACCCCAACCAGTACACCAAGGGTGCCGATGACGAAGACAAGTAACCTCTCTCATTAAGAAAGCCCGCTGCCTTCCCTGCACTGTTTTCCAGTGCGGAAAGCAGCGGGCTTTCGCGTGTTTTATTTCTGATTCGGGTCAAAGTCTTCCCAGAGTTTGTCGAATAATTCCTCGACGCGGTCCTTCCGGCCGGTGAGGTACAGCCACCCCAACAGGCACTCGAAGCCGGTGGAGGCGCGGTACTCTTCGGGGGAAGCATGTTTCGACACGCTGGCCTTGCTGGCGTTGCGGCCCCGCTTGAAAACGGCCAGCTCCTCCTCGGTGAAGAGGGGTTCCAGCAGCTGCTCCTCGCGGAACTGTGCCCGCGCAGAGACGTACTTGACCTTTTCGGTGTTCAGCTTCCCGGCCGAGAGCCGATGATGCTGCGCCAAACGGGTGCGGACCAGCAGTTCCAGCACGCTGTCGCCCACAAAAGCCAGCGCCAGCGGGTTGAGCTCGCGGGGGTCGATGGTTTCTTCCTGCATGGTATTTCTCCCTTAGAAGATATAATCGAACTGATAATCGCCGATGAGGATGGTGTCGTTCTCCTGAACGCCCTTGTCCACCAGAGCGGTCAGGATGCCGCTTTCATCCAGCTGGCGCTGGAAGAACTGCAGACTCTCGTAGTCGTCCACATTGCTGCCCGCGAGGATATACTCCAGCCACGGCGCCTCAACGCTCCAGACGTGAGCTTCCATCCGCTTGATGGTAAAGGCGCGGTCGTTCGCCTTGGGTTCGGGCTTCTTGTACTCCGGAGCGAAGACCGGGATGGCCGGGATATCCTTCAGGCGGTTGTAGACCAGACCCGGCAGCTCCCGCACGCCCTGCATGGTGGCGGCAGAGATGGGCACGAAGGTCAGACCCTTGCCCTCGATATAATTCTGGAAGCTTTCGATCTGTTCCTCAGTGGCGAGGTCACACTTGTTGCCCACCACGATCTGGGGACGCTCGGCCAGAGCCGGGCTGAACTTTGCCAGCTCTTCGTTGATCTGCTCGAAGTCCTCGATGGGGTCGCGGCACTCGCTGCCGGAGACGTCCACGACGTGCAGCAGCAGACGGCAGCGCTCCACATGGCGGAGGAAGTCGTGGCCAAGGCCGATGCCCTCGCTGGCACCCCCTCGATCAGGCCGGGGATGTCGGCGCAGACGAAGCTGGCGCCTTCGCCCACCGACACGACGCCCAGCGTGGGCACGAGGGTGGTGAAGTGGTAGTTCGCGATCTTGGGCTTGGCCGCTGATGGTGGAGATGAGGGTGGACTTGCCCACATTCGGGAAACCGATCAGGCCCACATCTGCGATCAGCTTCAGCTCCAGCGTCACCTGAATGTCCTCGCCGGGCATACCGGGCTTGGCGAACTTGGGGATCTGGCGGGTCGGCGTAGCAAAGTGTGCGTTGCCGTAGCCGCCGCGGCCGCCCTTGGCCACGGTAACGGGGGTGTGGTCGGACAGGTCTGCAATGACAAGACCGCTCTCGGCGTCCTTGATGACCGTACCCAGAGGCACCTTGATGACGAGATCCTCGGCGTTCTTGCCGTGGCAGAGGCTTGCGCCGCCCTTGCCGCCCTCGTCGGCGGTGTACTTGCGCTTGTAGCGGAAGTCCATCAGGGTGGTCAGGTGGTCATCCACCACGAAGATGATGTCACCGCCGCGGCCACCGTCGCCGCCGTCCGGGCCGCCCGCCGCCACGAATTTCTCGCGGTGAAAGCTCACCGCGCCATCGCCGCCCTTGCCCGCATGGAGCCAGATGGTTGCGATGTCGATAAAGTTGGTTTGTGCTGCCATAGAGCTCCTCCTATGTTTAGCGATTCAACTTCTCCGGCAATGCGAAGCATTGACGGAGAGGTTTATTCCTTTCATCAAAAAGAGCCGGGCCACGAGGGTCCGGCTCTTTGGGTTGCAGTTTTTCAGGCAGAAGTTACTGCTTCACGCTGCACTTCTTGCCGCTCTTGCCCACGCGCTCGAAACGGACAGTGCCGTCAACCAGAGCAAACAGGGTATCATCGCTGCCCTTGCCAACGTTCTCACCCGGCTGAATGTGGGTGCCACGCTGACGAACGAGGATGTTGCCGGCCAGAACGAACTGACCATCTGCACGCTTTGCGCCCAGACGCTGAGCCGCGGAATCACGGCCGTTCTTGGTGCTGCCTACGCCCTTTTTATGTGCCATTGTAATTTTCCTCCTTAGCCGTTGATCGCAGTGATCTCAACCTTGGTATAGGGCTGACGATGGCCCATGCGGCGAGCACTGTGCTTCTTTGCGCGATAGGTGATGATGTTCAGCTTCTTGCCCTTGCCATTCTTGATGACCTTGGCAGAAACGGAAGCGCCCTCAACAACAGGAGCGCCAACCTTGACCGAACCCTCCTCGCCAATAGCGAGAACCTGATCAAACTTCACTTCGGAGTCAGCTTCAACGTCCAGCTTTTCGATGTAGACGATGTCGCCCTGCTCCACGCGGTACTGCTTACCGCCGGTAACAATGATTGCGTACATTTGTTTCATTCCTTTTCGTTGTACTCGCTGGTCGTAAAGGCAGACCCCTACAGGGGCCATTTACGGCGCCCACACCAAGCGGCTAGAATAGTATAGCAGAAAAGCGAGCTGATTTCAAGGGGTTTTTGCGTATTGCGGCAAAGTTTTTTCTGCTTTCTCATGATCAGGCTCATTTCGGATGTAGTTTACCGTTTCTCGCACATCCCGCCGCGCACGTTCGGTCCATTGGAGATGAGTTTTGCCTCTTCCATTTTCTTCATCGTGCGCTCAGCTCTTCCTTCACCCGCTTATTATAGGCTTCGGTCCGCTCCACAAAGAGCTTCCGGGGCGAGGAGGCCACAAGTTCTTCTTCCTCCAGCCGGAACGCGGGGTCGGCCTTTTTCGCCTTGGCGGCGAGGGTGCGGCCCTCGCTGTTAAGGGCCAGCTTGACCATGAGCGGCTTATCCTTGTATCGCTTGGTCAGGATGACCTCTGCGATGATGCCGCCGACCACGGCCACCGCCGCCACCACCTGCGACACCCGCAGCCCGATGGAGGGCACCAGAAGCAGACTGTCCGTGCGCAGGGCCTCGATCCAGAACCGGCCCGCGCCATACCAGATGAGGTAGCGCAGGGCGATGTCGCCGCCGCAAACTTCCGCTTTTTGATGTAATTCACCAGCAGGAACAGGCCCACGAAGCACCAGATGCTCTCATATAAGAACGTAGGGTGGACCGGCAGGTTCGGGTCGATGACGGTGCCCTTGGGGGCCGTGACCACGCTGCTGAGCAGGTAGTCGTGGGTCGCTTCGCTGTACATGCCCCACGGCAGGGTCGTGTTGCAGCCGAATGCCTCCTGATTGAAGAAGTTGCCCCAGCGGCCGCAGCCCCTGCCCGATGAGAAAGCCTATGGCCGCAAGGTCGAACATGGGCAGCACCGGCACCTTGCGCCATTTACAGGCAAGGCCGCCGAACAAAAAGCCGCCGATGACGCCGCCGTAGATGGCAAGGCCGCCGTCCCGGATGGCCAGCACATCCCACAGGCTGCTGTAATTGTAGGGGGACAAGGCCACATAGTAGAGCCGGGCGCAGAGGATGCCCATCACCACGCCGATGAGGATGACATCCACCATCGCGTCGGCGTCCACGCCGAACTCGACGCCATGCCGGAACGCAAACACCAGCGCAAGGCACATGCCCACGGCGATGCAGACGCCATACCAATAAATATTGATGCCGCCGATGGAAAAGGCCACGCGGTTCAGCGTGAAACTCAGGCCCAACGCCGGAAATTGTACCAGATTCGTCATTCTTCGTCCTCCGTCTCTTCGTCATCTGCTTCGGGCAGGTCCGCCGTGCCGTCCGGCTCGATGTACATCATCGCCATCCGGACGGGCTGTAAGATGTGCTGCAGGGCTGCGTCGGCGTCGTCCGCCGTCAGGGCCGCAAGTGCCTCGATCTGCTGCACCACCGTCTGCCCGGAGAGAGCGAAGTCCGCCATCTGGCTGGCCGAATCCTCCACGTTTTCGAGGTTTTCGATCAGTTGGCCGTACTTTTCGTTCTTGCAGAGGGTAAAGACCTCCCGGTCGATGCCCTCGCGCCGGACCCGCTCGATCTCGTCCAGCAGCATTTGTTTCACCGTGTCGGGCTCGTCACTCTCGCCGGTGAAGAGGATGCAGCAGCAACCGTCCACCCGCAGCACTTCCCCACCGAAACCGTGATTGGTCAGGCCGGAGTCGTACAGGCGGCGGTAGAGCGGCGACATCCCGCCGCAGACGCAGCAAAGGATGAGGTCGTACAGCAGCTCGCTGCGCAGATCATCCGGGGCGAGGGGCGTTTCCTTGAAGCCGAGGCCAAAGCAGGGCTTTGACACCGGCATCCGGATCCGTTTTTCCGTTGCTGCCAGCGTCATGGGTTCCTCGGCCCAGAGCCGCTGCACCCGCTCTTCGGGGCGGAGTTCCATCAGGCCATGGCGTTCGCACGCGGCCAAGATCTGCTCCATGGTGGTATTGCCCGCTGCGGCCAGCACCATATTTCCCGGTGCATAGAATGCCTCGCAGCAGTCATAGAGCATCTTCGGGGTGATCTCAGCAATGCTCTCGCAGGTGCCCGCGATGTCGCTGCGGATGGGGTGGCTGTGGTACAGGCACTCACACAGGCCGGTGATCAGCCGCCAGTCGGCGCTGTCGTCGTACATCTTGATCTCCTGCCCGAAGATGCCCTGCTCCTTGGCGATGGTCTGCTCGGTGAAGTAGGGGTGCCCCACCATCCCCAGCAGCACATCGAGGCTTTCGTCCAGCTGCTGCGTGGCGGTGAAGAGGTAACAGGGGCGGTCAAAGCTGGTAAAGGCGTTGGCGTTGGCCCCCGTCTTCGCGAACTTTGCAAAGGCGTCGCCGTCCTGATCCTCGAACATCTTGTGTTCCAGAAAATGCGCCACACCTGCGGGCAGATGCACCTCCCGCCCATTGAGCCGGAAGTCCCGGTCAATGGAGCCGAAGCGGGTGGCATAGATGACATGAGTGCCGGAATACCCCGGCATGGGCCGCACAAGGACGGTCAGGCCGGAGGGCAGGATCTTCCACTGATCCGCGGCGGCATCGGCAAGCGCTTGGCTGCGCAGTTCAGACATCGGCAGTCCCCTCCTCTCTCGTCAACAGATAACTGACCGACAGGCTCAGCTGCCGCAGAATGGCGCGAACGTCCTCTTTGGTCACGGCGCGCAGGGCGGCGCGGGCTTCGTCGGGCGTTTGCAGCCCGCTGCCCCGCAGCACTTCCATATAATACCACGTCTCGATGCCGCCAAGGCTGTCCTCAATGCCCGCCATCCCGCTGAGCAGGGACAGGCGGCAGTCTTCCAGTTCCTCGTCGGTGATGGGCCCGGTGCGCAGGTCATCCAGCTCCTTCAGGATGGCCGCTTCCGCGCGGGCCGCGTCGGCGTGCTCCACGCCGCTGTTGACAGCCATGCTCCCCGTGAAGCTCTGGAAGCTGGACGCGCAGTAGTAGCACAGGTGATCCCGCTCCCGGACGTTGAGGAAGAGGCGGCTGGTCACGCTGCCGCCGTACAAGGCCATAGCAAGCCGGACCGCCGCCATCTGGTCGGGGCGCATCGGCTCACCAAGGGTGAACAGCATACAGAGCTTGGCCTGTACGGTGTCGAAGCACTCCACCTTCCGGGCTGGTTCCCGCCGGGGCATTGCCATGTTCCCGCACAGGGGGGGCCGGGCGGCGTTCCACCGCCGAAAGCTCCCGGAGCAATGCGTCTTTGACCTGCTCCGTCTCCGCTTCTTCGCAGCCAAGGATCAGCAGCTCGATCTGCGCCGTTTCCAGCATCTCCCGGTAGGCGGCGGTCAGGGCCTCCGGCGTCAGGGCGTCCACCTCTTCCAGATAGCCCTCCTGCCGGATGCCGGCGGGGCTGTCGCCGAAGAATTCCCGGTTGGCCTGACGCTGGCAGTAGATGCGCTTTTCATTCACTTCGTCTTCCAGCGCTTTGCGGAGCATCTGCTTTTCGATGCCGACCGCCTCCGGGTCGAAGACGCCGCCCACAAAGGCGGGGTGAAAGGCCGTGCCCAGCGCCAGCCCAGCGTATTCGCGGGTCAGCGGTTCCCCTTCCAGCGCAAAGCGGTCCTTGATGCCGGTGGCGCTGACACAGAGGTTGTGGTTCGCGCCGAAGGGCCGGGCGTCCACGGTCAGGTCCGCCCCATAGAGGCGGGCCAGCGTTTTGGTCATCTGAGTCATGTCGGGGCAGTCCGCATAGCCGCGCTCCATCACCAAGGGCAGCAGCGCGTGGGCGGTAGCCGTCTCCCGCTTGGCCGGGAAGGCGAAGTGGATGCTAATGCGGCAGCGGTTGAATTTAGGCGCCGGGTCCCACAGCAGATGGACGCCGGGCGCGATCTCGGTTCGTTTCAATGGTTTCTCCTTCGATTTTTTGCAAATTTATTGTTTTGCGCGTTCCAGCGCGAGGAATTCTTCCAAGGAAAGGCCGCTTTCGCGGATGGCGCGGGCGTTCTCGACCCCCACATACCGCCAGTGCCACGGTGCATAGACCATGCCGGTGGCACTCTGGCGCTCCTCCGGCCAGCGGAGGATGAAGCCATAGTCCGCGGCATACGCGGTCAGCCACTCGTAGGCGCGGGTCTCGGCAAAAGCCTCCGAGCGCTCCGTGCAGTCCGGCGAGAGGATATCGGCGCAGTAGCCGGTCCCCTGCTCGCTGGTGCTTGCCGTGGGCTGCAGCGACGCAGCATACGCCGCTGCCGTCTCGCCGGTAAGGCGGCTGTTCTCGGTCTGATAGGCCGTCAGCCGGGCTTCATACGCGGCGGTTCGGGTGTCGGCATCCTGCCAGCCCGTAACAAGGTTCAGCTCCACACCGGCGGCCTGTGCGGCCTCGGCCATGCTGCGGTAAGCCGCAGCGGCCTCCGTTTCCAGTTGTTCACCGGTGGCGTCGTCCGCCACGGCCAGCTCCGGGGCCGGTTCGCTTTCCAGCGGGAGGTTGGCGTTCACCACCACCAAGCGGGCGTCGTCCGTGTCGCACACATATCCGTCGGCGCTGTAAGCCCGCGCCGCAAAGGGCACCGGCCCCGCGATAAGGGCGTGGGCTTTCGGCAGCAGCCACAGGATGCCGGTGGCCATCAGCGCCACAGCCCCGCCGCACGCGGCCAGAAACAGCACCCAGTTCCGCGCCAGCCGCAGACATTTGCGGATCTTCCACTCCCGGTACGACATCCGTTTGGCCGGGGTTCTTTGTTGGTTCATGTAAGGTTCCTCACTTTATTCTATCGTATCGCAGCGTTTGCCGCGTTTTATGACTCTTCCGTGCCTTTTGGCCGCGGATATCCTTACCCACGAACAGGCAGGGCACAAAGGAGGAAAGGCGGCTGGAAATTTTTTCGGTGTAGAGTTTCTCCAGCAGCGCCCCGTCCGTGATGTTCGTCGTGACGATGGTGGGCAGATGCGCACCGAGGCGGTTGTTCAGCAGACTGTACAGGGTGCTGAGGAAGAAACTGGAGTTGAATTCCGTGCCCAGATCATCGAGGATGAGCAGGTCTGCCCCGGCTGCCGTTTGCAGCAGGGTCTCTTCCTCCCGGAGGGGTCCGAGCCGAAGTGCAGCGCTTCCAGTTTGGCAAAAAAATCGGGGCTGGAAACATAGATCACGTCCATGTCCTTCGCCAGCACGATGCCCGCAATGGCAAGGGCCGCATGGGTCTTGCCAAGGCCCGCATTACCGAACAGCATCAGACTTTCGCTGCTGCGGTCGAATTCTTCTGCGTAGGCACGCAGTTCTTCCAGAAGTTCCCCATGTACGTCCGGACCGGCTCCCCCAGCTTCTCGTCCATTGTGTTGGGGTAGTAGCGCAGCTCCATCGTGTCGAAGCTGGAAACGGACAGGCTGGACAGCTTCTCGATCTCCTCGCGGCGGAGTTTCTGCATCAGTTTGTGGATGCACTCGCAGGTGTGCCCCTCAAATGAACCGGTATCCTGACATTTTTGCAGGTGAAATGCGGCTCCAGCGCATCGGCCGGGCGGCCGCTGGACGCCAAGAGCGCGGCAAGCTCCTGTTTGGCCTTGGTCAGCGCAGCGGCCGCAGCGGTGCGGTCCCCGCCGGAGGCTCCGGCCAGCGCACACCGCACGCCCCGCACCCGCACCTCTTCTTCGGCGCGGCGAAGGGCCGGGATGGCCGCTTCCGCCTCGGCGCGGGCATCCTCGGCGTTGGCACGGGCGGCCTGCCGCCGCAGCGCCACGGTGCGCATTGCCTCCTGATACAGTTCACGTTTGGTACGCATAGCTTCTCCTTATTGCGATGTCTCGTCCGATTTTTTTCGCAGCGAACGGCGGCGGACGGCGTTTTTGAGGAAATCGTTCCCACTGGGCGTTTCGCGGTCCACCCGGATGTTCCGGCTGGCCCCCGCCCCGGCCACCGGCCCGCGCACATCGTGGACGGTGCGCAGACCTTTGGCGTTCCACGTTTTGAGGATGCTGTTCCAGTACCACAAATCGCGCTTGGGGCCCGCTTGCACGGCCGCCTCCTGCACCATGGCGTCGTCGTAGCCGTACACCTCGTACCAGCGGGCAATGGCTTTCCGCCCGCCGAGGGTCAGCTCGCTCTCTGCAATGCCCAGCAGCCCGCTGACATACTGTTCGCGCTGGGCACGGAGGGCCAGCAACTGCAGATGCGTGTCCGCCTGTTCACCGGTCTCCACGCCCTCGGCGCGCCAGACTTTCAGCTCGTGGCTGACCGCGCCCATGGTCCGCTTGCCCTTGCTGGCGACATAGGCCACGCAGAGCATGACCGTCTCCGGCGCGAACCCGTCGATGATGTACAGGTTGACCAGCTTTTCCATCTCGCTGTGGGTCAGCGGGCGGGCAAACCCCGCCTGTGCGCAGTCGACGAGGCTGGAGATCATCGGGTCGGTGCGGGATGCCGCCGCGATCTCGGCCCACGTCATTGGGGCCGGGGCGCTAGGCTCTTCGCCGGGGGCCGCATTCTCCTCATAGCGCTCCAGCAGCCCGGCACCGGCCCAGAAGGCCAGCGCGCTCTCGGCGGTCATCTTGCTGCGCAGTTTGAGGTCCGCGCAGATCTTCTCCGGGTCGGTGACGCCGGTGGCCAGCACATACAGCGCCACCCGCACATTGTATTCCTCCGCGATGCCCAGCTTCGCGAACACGAGCTGCGGCACGGCGATGGCATCGCCCTTCTGCTCTTTTTAAGCGGTAGATCATTCGGCTTTGCCCTCCTCCGGCTCTGCGGGCGGGGCCCACGGCTCACAATCGAGGATGGAGGGAGGTTTTTCCAACGGTCCGGCTCGGCGTTGTAGGCTTCCTCCAAGCACTGAGCGGCGGTTGCGCGGCCCTCGTCGCTCAGTGGGAACTCCTCGTGGCGGCGCAGGGCAGGATCGGTCTTGTCCAGCGCCCACGGATCAGGCCAGATGTCCACTGCAAGGATGGCCTCTTCTTTTTCGGCCCCCTCCCCGCCTTCCGGGTCCGGCACGGTGCGCTTCGTCGGCGTGAGCAGATAGCGCATCCCGGCCTCGTTGCCGCTGTAAAGATTTTTGCACTTGAAGTAGTGCAGCAATGGCACAAAGATCATGTTGCGTCCTTTCCAACAATACAGATACTATCATTATAAAGCAAGCGGCGCAAAATGCAAGTTTTTTTGCCCTCCGACAAAACTTTCCACAAAAAACAGTTGACAAATCCGCCCGCCTTTGCTACACTAATAGCGCACTTGCAGGGTTAGCTCATCCGGTAGAGCGACTGCTTCCCAAGCAGTAGGCGGCGGGTTCGAGTCCCGTATCCTGCTCCAGTGAAAAGCCCGTCCAGTGGTATGCTGGGCGGGCTTTTTGTCGTTTTTGCGTGAGCTTTCTTCCAACCAAAGTTTCCCGGCAAGAAGATCTTTTCACTCCGTCCTCGTCTTGATCTCCACCGTTCTTCCACCAAGGTCCTCATAGATGCGGTGGGAGACGGAGAGGACGGTGCGGCCCGCCGGGGCGCGGCGCAGGGCTTCCAGGACCCGGGCCTCCGTGTCCGCATCAAGATTCGCCGTGATCTCGTCCAGCAGCAGAATCGCCGGGTCGGCCGCTGCGGCGCGGGCAATGGACAAAAAGCTGCCACTCGCCCTGCGAGAACATGCCGTCGGTGCACGGGCTGCCGTAGCCCTGTGGCAGGGTCTGGACGGCTCCGTCGATGCCCGCCAGAACGGCGGCACGCTTTGCCATCTCTTCCGTGATCTGCGGGTCGCCGAGGGTGATCTGCTCCAGCACCGTGCCCGGTACACGGGCAAAATGCTGTTCCACACAGCCGATGCAGGTGCGGCGCTCCCGGTCGGTGATGGCTGCCACCGGCACGCCGCCGATGGTCACCGTGCCCTCCTGCGGCGGGTAAAGGCCCAGCAGGAGCTTGAACACCGTGCTCTTGCCCGCGCCTGTCCGGCCGATGAGGGTGATCTGCTCGCCCTGTTTGACCGTCATGGAGAGATCGTGCAGGACTTCTTTTCCGCCGTAGCCGAAGGTCACATGGGAGAGCTCCACATCCCCCCGCCCGGCGCTGGGCTGCGCGGCGGGGGCAGTGCGCTCCGGCTGGCCCAGGAAGGCATCGATCCGCTCAACGCCCGCCATGGCCGACTGGACGGTCTGGATCTCCATGCCGAGGCTCTCGATGGGGGCGAAAATGCGGGAAATGTAGTTGATGACGGCCACCGAGGTGCCCACCGACATGCCGAAGAAGGTCAGGACCGTCGGATCGCCGGAGGCGGACAGGAGCATGACGATGCCTACCACCACGGCGTTCAGCACCAGCACCACCGGCGAATAGAGGGCGTCGTAGAAGTTGGTGCGCTCCATGGCGGCGTAGCCGGCCCCGATGCAGCGGTCATACCGGCGCTCCCTGTAGTCCTCCAGCCCCAGCGCCCGGATGGTGCGGATGTTGTGCAGCGTCTCCGGCACCTGACCGGAAACAGCGGCGACGGCCCGGCGGTTGTCCAGCTGGGCGGCCAGCATCCGCTTCTGCACATGGCGGGTGAACACGGCGAACAACGGCAGCACCAGCAGCAGGATCACCGCAAGGCCGGAGTTCTTCACGGCGATGACCGCGAGGATCGAGAGGATGCGGCACGCATCGGCCACCATGCTGATGATGCCGGAGGTGAACAGCGCTTCCACGGTGTCCACATCGCCCGAAAAGCGGGCCGCCACCTCGCCGGGGTTCTGGGCCGCCAGCGTGCTGGCGGGCAGCCGGGTCAGCTTCCGGGACATCTCCGAGCGGAGGGCGTGGGTCATTTTCTGGCCGAAGAGAACCAGCAGACTTTCCTGCGCCGAGGAGAACCCGCCCTCCAGTGCAAGGCTGCCGAAGTAGGCCAGCACGGCCCAGAACGTCAGCGGGAGGCCGACGGTGAGCTGGTCGATAACGCGGGCCAGCAGCAGCGGCGGCAGCAGCGATGCCGCCACCGACGCTGCTACGCAGAGCAGCGTGCCCGCCGTGAGGAGCGGATGGGACGCAGCCGCCATCCGAATGGCCGTGAACACGCCATTTTTGCGGCAGGTCTTCATGCTCCCTCGCCTCCTTTCTGGCTGGTCTGGCTTTCGTAGAGCTGGAGGTAGACCGGCTCCGCAGCCATCAGCTCGGCGTGGGTGCCGACGGTGGTCTTGCCGCCGTCCATAAAGATCACCTGCTGCATCTGAGGGAAGTGGTACAGCCGGTGGGAGATCAGGAACACGACCTTATCTTTGGCGTACTCCTGCAAATTTCGGAAGACGATGTCCTCGGTATTGCGGTCCAGCGCGGAGAAGGGGTCGTCGAGGACCAGCACCGGGCGCGGATGGGCCAGCGTTCGTGCCAGCGCCAGCCGCTGCGCCTGACCGCCCGAAAGGCGGGTGCCGCCGGGGCTGATGACGGTCTCCAGCCCCTGCTCCATCCGGCGCACCTCGTCGTCCAGCGCAGCCTCAGCCAGATAGGGTTCAGCCTCCTGTTCGCTGCCGCAGAGGACGTTGTTCTGCACCGTGTCGGCGCTCAGCTCCGGGTCGTGGCCCAGATAGCCGACGGTGGCGGAGATCTGCCGGCGCGTCAGTGCGGAGAACTCGGTCCCGCCGAACCGGGCCGAGCCGCCGTAGGGAGCCTCGCAGAGGAAAACACGGCCCAGCGTCGATTTGCCACAGGCCACCGGGCCGGTGATGCTGATGATATCGCCGGGGCGGGCCGTCAGGCTCAGGCCGGTGAAGACAGGCTCCCCGCCATAGGCAAAGGAGAGGTTTTCCAGCGTCACATCCGCCGGTTCCGGGATGCGGAGAGGAGCCAGCTGTTCCGGCTGCTTCATCAGGGGCTTGATCCGCGTCCACGAGACTTCGGCCTTCTGCACCGCGTTGAAGAGCTTGGCCGCCTTGGAGGACTTGACCACCAGTTTGGTGAAGCAGGACAGGAAGGTGGTAAAGGCCGCGATGTCCCACGGGCTCCACCCGGTGCCGAGGACGTTCTTGGCGCCGAACCAGAGGATGAAGAGCACGCCCGCCTCCGACGCCGCCAGATAGAGGGGCGGCAGGGCCGACTGCCAGACGTTGCTGCGGACGGCGGTCTTTTCGTAGGTGTTCAGGGCGTCCTCGTATTTTTCCGCACGGGCATCCTCGCAGCCGTAGATGCGGTAAGTGACCGCGTTCTGGGCGCGATCCAGCGTGGCGGCGCTCAGGGCACCGGCCGCCTTTTTATAGGCCGCTCCGGCGCGCTGCACCGGCTTTTTCATCCACGCGGCGCAGACGTAGGATACCGGCGTGAAGAGCAGGCTGAGCAGGGCCAGCCGCCAATCGTACACCAGCAGCATGACCACATAGCCGACCAGCGCCACCCCCGTGTCGAAGACCTCGGTGGTAAATTTCCGCATTCCCTCCACGCAGTCGTCCACGTCGGAGATGGCTTTGGTCATCAGCTCACCGGCCCCCTCTTTTTCGAGGGCGGCGCGGCTCTGGCGCACCAGATTGGCGTAGAGGATGCCCTTCATCCGGCGGTCGATGTTGTTGGCGAACCGGCGGACGTAGAACCGCTTGACGAACCGCGCCGCCTGCACCAGCAAGGTGACGAGGATGTAGGCTGGCACCAGCATCGCCATCTTTGCCGCAGTCTCGCTGCCGCCGAGGATGTCGGCAAGGCACTGGGCCAGACGGCCCTCGAACCACGGCGTCGCCAGCAGACCGATGTTATACACAAGGCCCGAAAGGGTCACGAAGGCCAGCGGCAGCCACTCCAGCCGGAAGTAGGAAAGAACCCGGTCAGGGCAGAAGTTTTTCTCAGGCTTCATCGGTGGTCTTCCCTTCTGCTGCGTTCCGGAAGTGTGGGAAGCCCGCCCGGCTCCCGGTCTTGGAGACGACGTACAGCTTTTTCAGCGCCGCCTCGATCTCCGCAATGTCCATAAATGCCTCCGGGATCTGTTGGAATGATGTAGATACAACGTTGTAGGTACAACCATTGTACCAGAAGGGATGGGTGTGTCAAGAGCGCGGTGCAGGAACACAGGCTGTCCCACAGTTTTTTACCCATCCTGTGCGTTGATGCAAAAAGCAGCATCCACTTGCCCAAAGAAACAGGACACACGTTGCTTTTGTGAAGGAATATATGAAATTGTATTGAAAAGCTTTCATGGTGGTGGTAGAATATTTTTATGTCTCTGTCCTGCTGTACCTACGCCTTTTCAAGTACCTTTTGTGGTATTCGGGATCGCAAAACGGGACGCACGCATTTCCGTGGGCGGGTTTTACAGCGCACACTCCTGCGGGCAGCGATGTGGGATCCATAAGCCACAGCAGCTTTGCCGCAAAACGGCGGCTGACCAAGAGTTGTGAGGAGAACGATTTGATGTACAAAAGAACATTGCGCCGCCTGATATCCGTGCTGGCAGCACTGGCGATGGGGCTTTTCCTGCTGACCGGCTGCGGCGCAAAAACCCAGAACAGGTACAGGAGCAGGAAGATGCCCAGACCATTCAGGTGTATCTGTGGAGCACCAGCCTGTACGAGACCTATGCCCCCTATGTTCAGTCCCAACTGCCGGATGTGAACATCGAGTTCATCGTAGGCAACAACGATCTGGATTTTTTTAAGTTTTTGCAGGAGAACGGCGGCCTGCCGGATATCATCACCTGCTGCCGCTTCTCGCTGCACGATGCAGCTCCTTTGAAGGACAGTTTGATGAACCTTGCCATGACTAACGAGGCGGGTGCTGTGTACAACGCCTACCTCAACAACTTCAAAAACGAGGACGGCAGCGTGAACTGGCTGCCGGTCTGCGCCGATGCCCACGGCTTTGTGGTCAACCGCAGCCTTTTTGAGCAATACGATATCCCCCTGCCCACCGATTACGCAAGCTTTGTTTCCGCCTGTCAGGCGTTTGAAGCGCTGGGCATCCGGGGCTTTACTGCCGATTATACCTACGACTACACCTGCATGGAAACCCTGCAGGGGCTTTCCGCCGCCGAGCTTACCACGACGGAAGGGCGCAAGTGGCGCACCGCTTACAGCGACCCCGCCAGCACCACACGGGTGGGTCTGGACGACACCGTGTGGCCGGGGGCATTTGAACGGATGGCGCAGTTCATTCAGGATACCCACCTTACGGCAGACGACCTTGTGTTGAATTACGATGATGTGACCGGGATGTTTCGGAACGGAGAGGTCGCCAGTACTTTGGCACCTCTGCCGGTGTCAAGATGTTTCGAGACGAGGGCATCGACACGATCTTCCTGCCCTTCTTCAGCCAGAACGGCGAAAAGTGGATCATGACCACCCCCTATTTCCAAGTTGCCCTGAACCGTGATCTGGAGCAGGACGCCGCGCGCCGCGAAAAAGCCATGAAGGTGCTGAACGTTATGCTCTCCGAGGAGGCGCAGAACCGCATTATCTCCGACGGGCAGGATATGCTGAGCTACAGCCAGAACGTCCCCCTGCGCCTGACCGAGTATCTGAAGGATGTGCGCAGCGTTGTGGAGGAGAACCACATGTATATCCGCATCGCCTCCAACGATTTCTTTTCCGTCTCGCAGGATGTGGTCTCCAAGATGATCGCGGGCGAGTACACGGCACAGCAAGCGTATCGGGCATTCAATTCCCAACTCCTTGCCGAGGATGGGTCTGCCGATGAGGAGATCGTGCTGACCTCCGGGCAAAGCTATTCCAACGTGTTCCACGCAAACGGCGGCAGCGCTTCCTTCTCCGTTATGGCGAACACGCTGCGGGGCGTTTATGGCACCGATGTACTCATCGCCACCGCCAACAGCTTTACCGGCAGTGTGCTGCAGGCGGACTATACCCAAAAGATGGCGGCTTCCATGATCATGCCCAACAGCCTGATGTCCCGCCAGCGCACCATGACCGGTGCCGAGCTGAAAGCGGTCGTCCGCGCCTTTGTGGAAGGCTGCGAGGGCGGCTTTGTGCCCTTCAACCGCGGATCTCGGCCGGTGGTCAGCGGCATTGCCGTGGAGGTAAAAGAGGCAAACGGCAGCTATACCCTGACCGGCATCACCCGGAACGGGCAGCCGCTGAAGGACGACGACACCGTTACCGTGACCTGTCTGGCCACGGAAAAACAGATGGAAGCGCTGCTTGCGAGCGGAAGCGGCACGCCTTTGGCCGAAGATACATGGGTAAAAGACAGATGGCGCGATCACGTCTCCGGCGGCGGCGCAGCGCTCGCAGAACCTGAAAACTACATCACGTTGAGGTGAGCGGAATGGCAGACAAAACCCACGAAATCAAACGAAACCGCCGTCTCCGGCAAAAATGGCTCTCTGCCGCTTGTGCCATCCTTCTGTTGATTTTTCTGGTGGCTGGCTTCTGCGTCCGGTACCTCTCGTTTGTGTCGCAGATCATCTATCAGGAAAGCACCTCACATCTGGAAGAAGTGCTGCACAAATCCAACAACATGCTGAACCAGATGGTGCGCAAGAACCTGACCTATCTGCATCTGTACAACCGCTTTCTGGAAAGCACTTCCGATGAAGCAGAGATTCAGGCGTATATCGAGAAAGCGCAGCAGGACACCGGATTTGCCAGCTTTTACTTCCTTTCCTACGACGGCAACTATACGACCGTGACCGGGGAAACCGGCTACCTTGGCTTGCAGACCAATCTGGACGAAATGCTTGCCGACGGCGATGATATCGTCATGAACTCAGCGCTGCCCGGCAAACCCCAGCTGCTTGTGTTTGTCTGCCCCGAAACGCAGGGCAGCTACCGGGGCTTTGCCTACGATGCCATTGCCATTTCCTATTATAACGATGCTGTGCTGCGGCTGCTGGACAACTCTGCTTTTCAGGGCAATGCCAGCAACTATGTGATCTACTCGGATGGGCGGGTGGTGATCGACAATTCCGTAAACCGCAAGAAAACGATCTACAACTTCATTGCGATGCTGCGCGACCACTCCGATCTTACCGAGGAGCAGATCCTTGATCTGTCCAATGCCTTTGCGCAGGGCAGAAGCGGAAACCTGAAGGTAAAGCTGGGCGATACCAGCTATTATCTGGTCTACGAGGGCACGGCGGTCCAGAGCTGGACGATGGTGGGGCTTGTCCCGGTCAGCATCGTCAATGCCAGTCTGGATAAGCTGTGGTCCCATACGATACAGATCGTAGTAGGCATCGCCTCCGGCCTTGCGGTGCTGGTCATTCTGCTCATTGTGCGCAGAAATCGTGCTACTGTGCGCCGGAAGAACACCGAGATCCTGTACCGGGACGAATTATTCCGAAAGCTCTCGCTGAATGTGGACGATGTTTTTCTGATGCTGGACGCAAAAACTTCCAAGACGGATTATGTCAGCCCGAACATTGGGCGTCTGCTGGGCATCCGTGGAAAACAGTCCGGCAGGATGTCCATGCTCTTGCGGAACTTCGCCCCCAGAACGACCCGGACCGCGACAAGAACTTTCTGGAGGGGCTTTCCCGCGGGGAACAGCGCGAGTGGGATGCGGCGTATCTGCATCAGGAGACCAGAGAGCTGCGTTGGTTCCACATCATTGCCATGGGCAGCGAGGTAGAAGGCAGAACCAAGTATATCCTTGTCATGTCTGACCGCACCGCCGACAAACAGATCAACCAAGCGCTTTCCAATGCCGTTGCAGCCGCGGAGACCGCCAACCGGGCCAAGAGTACGTTCCTCTCCAATATGTCCCATGATATCCGCACGCCTATGAACGCCATCATCGGCTTCACCACGCTGGCGGTGAGCAATATGGATGACAAGGAGCGGGTAAAGGATTATCTGGCTAAGACCCTTGCATCCAGCAACCATCTGCTCTCCCTCATCAACGATGTGCTGGATATGAGCCGCATCGAAAGCGGAAAGATCCATCTGGAAGAGGTGGAAGTCAACCTTTCGGATGTGCTGCACGACCTGAAAACCATCGTCAGCGGGCAAATTTACGCAAAACAGCTGGAATTGTATATGGACGCGATGGATGTTACCGACGAGGACGTCTATTGCGACAAGACCCGGCTGAACCAGATCCTGCTGAACCTGCTGTCCAACGCCATCAAGTTTACCCCGGCGGGCGGCACAGTCTCGGTGCGGGTGCGGCAGCTTGCCGGTAAAGTGCACGGCTGCGGGCAGTACGAGTTCCGCATCAAGGATAACGGCATCGGCATGAGCGAGGAGTTCGCCCAAAAGATCTTTGAGCCCTTCGAGCGGGAGCGCACCTCCACGGTCAGCCGGATACAAGGCACCGGCCTTGGCATGGCGATCACCAAGAACATCGTGGATATGATGGGCGGCACCATCGAGGTTCAGACGGCGCAGGGCAAGGGCAGCGAGTTTATCATCTGTCTGCCCATGCGCACTCAGGACGAACACCGCCCGGTGGAAAAGATCACCGAGCTGGAAGGCCTGAAGGCGCTGGTGGTGGATGACGATTTCAACACCTGCGACAGCGTGACAAAGATGCTGGTCAAGGTGGGTATGCGCGCCGAGTGGACCCTTTCCGGCAAGGAAGCGGTGCTGCGCGCGCGGCAGTCCATCGAGATGAGCGATGTCTACCACGCCTATATCATCGACTGGCGCTTGCCGGATATGAACGGCATCGAGGTCACCCGCCAGATCCGCAGCCTGCACGATGATACGCCCATCATCATCCTGACGGCCTACGATTGGTCGGATATTGAAGTGGAGGCAAAAGCTGCCGGTGTGACCGCCTTCTGTTCCAAGCCCATGTTCATGTCCGACCTGCGCGAGACCCTGATGAGTGCCCTCGGCCAGAAGCTGGCGGATGCGTCGCAGGAACTTCTGCCGGAAGAGGACGCCGACTTCAAGGACAGACACATCCTGCTGGTGGAGGACAACGAGCTGAACCGGGAGATCGCGCAGGAAATTCTGCGGGAGTACGGCTTCCGGGTCGATACGGCTGAAAATGGTGCCGTGGCGGTGGAAAAGGTCCGCACCGCCGCGCCGGGCAGCTATGATCTGGTGCTGATGGATGTGCAGATGCCGGTCATGGACGGCTATACCGCCACCCGGCAGATCCGCGCTCTGGCAGATCCCGCTCTGGCCGGAATTCCGATCCTTGCCATGACCGCCAATGCCTTCGATGAGGATCGCCGCAACGCCATGGAAAGCGGCATGAACGGCTTTTTGTCCAAGCCCATCGTCATCGGCGACTTGGTGCAGGAGCTGCACAAGATCCTGTGACCCAACCGCCTGTCAGGCATAAAAAATAAAGCACCCGCAGCCATTCGCATTCGGAGGTCAAGAACCTCTGCGAAGTTTGCTGCGGGTGCTTTTGTTTTTGTCGGCTGGTGTTATGATTTTAGTACATCTGCAAGGACCTGCAGCAGATGCGGGATATCCAGCGGCTTTGCAATGTGGCCGTTCATCCCGGCCTTCAAAGCATTTTGACGGTCTTCTTCAAAGGCATTTGCCGTCATGGCAAAGATGGGAATGTCTGCCTTTGCAGCATCCGGCAGGGCACGGATCTGCCGCGTCGCCTCGTAGCCGTCCATCTTGGGCATCTGGATATCCATTAAGATCAGGTCGTACTGCCCGGGGACTGCCTGCTTCATCTTCCGGACGGCGATCTCACCATCCTCAGCAGTGTCCACCGCAAAGCCCGCTTCCTTCAAAATCTCCTGTGCAAGCTCACGGTTCAGCTCGTTGTCCTCCACCAACAAAAAGGTTCTTTCCCTTGAGACCGGCGGCATTGGGCTGCGATGGTTCGGGGGCAGGCTCTGCGCAGAAGGGTTCTGCCAGCACTTTGCGCAGTTCGGAAAGGAACAACGGCTTTTCGCAGAAGGCGGTCACACCGGCGGCGCGGGCTTCCTCTTCGATATCTGCCCAGTCGTAGGCCGTCAGGATGATGATGGGGCAGTTTTTCCCGATCACCTTGCGGATCTGCCGCACGACCTCGATGCCGTTCATATCGGGGATCAGCCAGTCGATGATGTAGACGCTGAATTCGTCGCCCTGCTCCATGGCGTATCGGGTGCGGATCACCGCTTCCCTGCCGGAGATCGTCCACTCCGGCCGCATCCCGATCTTGGACAGCATGGTGCTGACGCTCAGGCAGGTATCGGTATCATCGTCTGCCACCAGCGCACGCAGCCCTTCCAGCTGCGGGAGCTGCTTGGGCTCCACCTTTTGTCCGCTGAGGGCGAAGCAGAGATCTACGATGAATTCGCTGCCCTTGCCCGGTTCGCTTTCAATGGCGATGGTGCCGCCCATCAGGTCCACAATGTTCTTGGTGATGGACATGCCCAGACCGGTGCCCTGAATGCCGCTGACGGTGGAGCTTTCTTCCCTGCTGAACGCCTCAAAAATGTGCTTCTGGAACTCCTCGCTCATGCCGATGCCATTGTCCTTGATGCGGAACTCATAGCAGCCACGGCCCTTGGGCGCACCGTTTTTCTGGGCAATGCGGAGGCTGATCATGCCGCCTGTGGGGGTGAACTTGACGGCGTTGGACAAAATGTTCAGCAAGATCTGGTTCAACCGCAGCGGGTCGGTGATGATGTCCTCATTCTCCACATCCATGGTATCAATGAAAAGCGACAGCCGCTTTGCCGAAACATTGAGCTGGATGATGGAGCGCACATCGTGGACGAGATCCGGCAGATGCACCGCTTTTTCTTCAATTTTTACCTTTCCGCTCTCGATGCGGCTCATATCCAGCACATCATTGATGAGGGAAAGCAGATGCTGGCTGGAGGTAGAGATCTTTTTCAGGTAGTCCAGCACCTGTTCCTTATTGTCGATATGGGTCGCAGCCAGCGAAGTGAAGCCGATGATGGCGTTCATGGGGGTGCGGATATCGTGGCTCATATTGAACAGGAACTCCCGCTTGGCACGGTTTGCCGCCCCCTCGTGCTGGAGTGCGATCTCCAGCTTGCGGTTTTGTTCCTCCAGCTGAGCCTGATACTTCTTCTCCTGTTCTTTCTTCTGCTGCTCCATCTCCTGCACGGAGCGTCTGCGCAGCACCTGAAGGATCATTACCAGCAGGATGTAACCGACCAGCGCCATCAGGATCAACGGAAGGGATTCCCGGAAGACCGATCTTTCATCCGTATACGCATAGAGATCGAACGATCTTCCATGACAGTACATTCCGAAATAGCAACCGGAGCCGTTCCAACCGCGGGTATGGGTCAGCGTTTCGGCGGTAACGGCTTTGCGGATCCCCTGCACCAGCGGACTGTCTGCAACATCCTGCCCGATCAGCTCCGGGCGGTTGGAGGCAATGACCTGATCGTCCTGCACGATGAACAAGGTGCCGCTGGTCTCAGCCGAGTAGCCGTCCAGTATACTCTGGATGGACAGGGCCGTTCCCTCAACAGATTCTGCCGGGGTATAGCGGTAGGCAAGCAGGATCTCATCTTTTTCTTCTGCCCGATATGCCGCAACATCCACGGCAGACCCATCCTCCAGCAGGACCCGCTTCAGGTAAGTCTTTTGCGGGTAAGAGAAAACGTCCAGAACGGCGTCATTTTTGAGCTGTTCTCCAAACCGGGCGTAGCCGATGCCGTTCGTTGTGGATTCGCACAGGAGCGTACCGTCCGGGGCCAGAACCGAGATCCCTGTGAGCCAAAGGGTCTCTGTCTGCTTTTTCAGGCACTGCGGGTCGGAAAGGTCCAGCGCAGGGTCCTGCGCCAGCTGATGCACCGACACCGCTGCGCGGCGGAGCGCTTTGGCCGCAACCGTATCGTTGTACTTTTCAAAGCTGGTGGATTGCGATTTGACAAAATCAAGGGTCTGGCAGAAACGTCCCTCCGCTGTGCGCAGTGCCCGCCAACCCGAGAGAAAAACGATGCCGGCCATAAAAAGCACACCGACGATCAGATAGATCCCCCGTCTCCTTGCATCTGAAAGGGTTCTGTTTTTATGCGCCAAGGGTGTCCACCTCCAGATACTGCGAAGCATGTTCAAGATATTTGCCAAGGATCTGCTCCAGCGTGCCGTCTGTGCGCATCTGCGCAAAGGTATCGTTCAGCTGGTGGTCCAGCCCGCGGCTGTCGTTTTTGGCAAAGGCGACGCCCAGCCCGGTGACCAGCAGTGGTTCTTCGAGGATGCGGAACTCCACGGAATTGTCCTTCATGTATTGCAGGATGCCTGTCTCATGGGCAGCGATGGCATCCACATAGCCGCAGGCCATCATCGCATACTGCACGCTGCGGTCTTCGGTGCTGAACACCTCGACGGTCTGCGGGATGCGTGGGTCGGAGCCGCTGAGAAAGATCTCCTCCGGCTTGCCGGTGCTCTGCACGGCGATGGTCTTTCCGGCAAGGTCGCTGAATGTCCGGATGCTGCTGTCGGCATCCACCGCAGCCACCTGACGGCTCACCATGTAGGGCCCCGCCCAGCGGTATACCTCCTCGCGCCCATCCATGGAAAAGCAGCCCCAGATGCAGTCGATGGTACCGCTTTCCACCAGATCTGTTTTTTGCTCCCAATCGATCGATTCAAACCGGGCAGCATATCCCATGCGGCGGAATGCTTCGGTGGCGATCTCCACATCGATCCCGGCGGGAACACCGTCATTGTTCAGGTAAATATAGGGCGGATAGGTGTCGCTCCCTACTATGATCTGCGGCAGACCGCTGTCCTTCGCGTCCGTTCCGCCGCAGGAAGTCAGACTTCCGACGGCAGCAGATGCCGCCAGCAGCGTGCAGCCGCGCAGAAATGCGCGGCGTGAGATTCTGTGTTTCATTTGGGCTTTTCGTTCTCCTGTTTTTATTGCATCCGCTGCTCAGTCATGCTGCCGTAATTCTTCTTTCAGGTCGGCCTGCACGTCGGTCAGGCATTGCAGCAGCAGCGGGTTGAACGCTCCACACTCGCCGTTCAGGATCATCTGCACGGCTTTTTCGTGGGAAAAGGCTTTCTTATAGCAGCGTTCGCTGGTCAGTGCATCGTATACGTCGGCCAGTGAGACCAGTTGTGCGCTGATGGGGATCTCATCGCCCTTCAGCCCATCCGGGTAACCGCGCCCATCCCAGCGTTCGTGATGCCAGCGGGCGATCTCGTAGGCCGTTTGCAGCAGCGGCTGCTCGCCAAAATTATCCAGATCGTGCAGCATCTCGGCTCCCAGCATACTATGGGTCTTTATGACCTCAAACTCCTCCGGGGTCAGTTTGCCGGGCTCGTTGAGGATCTTTTCGTCAATGCCGATCTTCCCGATGTCGTGCAGGGTAGAGGCCAGCGGAATCAGATCTGCTGTTCTGCAGAAATCGAGTAGTTGTTGCTGATCTCCAATAGACGGTGGAGCAGTATCTCTGTGATGGTACGGATGTGCCGCACATGGGCACCGCTCTCTCCATTGCGGAATTCTACGATATGGCTCAGGACACCCACCAGCATATCGGTGTTGTTTTCGCGGGCGCGGATCTGGTCCGACACCATCTGCACCAGCCGCCGCTGCTTGGCGTACAGCTTGATAGTGTTGGTCACGCGGCGGTAGACGATGCGAGCATCGAAGGGGCGATTGACATAATCACTTGCGCCCAGCTCATAGGAACGCCGGATCGCCGCGTCGGAGTCCTCGCTGGAGATCATGATGACCGGGGTATCCTCGATGGTGTGGTTGGCATTCATGGCTTTCAGCACTTCAAAGCCGTCCATCACGGGCATATTGATGTCCAGCAGCACCAGTGCAATGTTTCCGGCTTCCGCCTGCAATGTTTCCAAGCATTCCCGTCCGTTTTCCGCTTCTAGAATGTGGTAACTGTCCCCCAAGATCTCTGCCAGCATCATGCGGTTCATTGTAGAGTCATCCACAAGTAAGATCTGCGACTTATTCTGTAAAAGTTTCTCCAGCGTTGCAAGACTATGCCCCGGAACCTCCACCATGACAGCATTCTTGTGGCCCTTTGCCTGATACATCAGCCAATCGGCACGGCGAACCGCATTCTCCATCGGGTCGGTGATGGCCTGCATCGTTCCGCCGATGCTCAGTGAGAGGCGAAAATGCGAATAACCGGGTACAGTAGCCTGCTGCACGGCGGCTCTGATCTGCTCCAGCTTGGCTTGCAGGATGTCGCTCGGAATGCCGGGCAGCACCAGCAGAAATTCATCCCCGCCGTAGCGGATGAGCAGGTCGGCGTTTCGGATGCAGGAGCGGATGGCATTTGCCGCTGTTTCCAGTGCCATATCTCCGGCGTAATGCCCGTAGGTGTCGTTGCAGATCTTGAAATCGTCCACATCCATCAGCGCGATGCCTGCCGGACCGACCATACGGGATGCGATATCCTCATAGTAGCGGCGGTTGTATGTGCCAGTCAAGACATCTTGGTAAAGTTTTGCACGGTAGCTCTCTGTTGTTTCTTGAAGCTTTTCCTCGGCTTCGGCCTGCATCTTTTCCATGCTGGAGCGCTCGAACTGCCATTGCAGACGACCGATCAGCAGAATGTTCGCAGCGATACCAAGGCCGATCACGATGAGCTTTTGAAGGTTCAAAGAGGTGTAAAGAAAAAAGCTGTGGTCGGTAGAAAAGAAAAAACGCGGTGTATAGGAATGCAATGAGGCCGCTTACGATTCCTGCTGCATAGCCGTATTTCACGAGCACAGCAGAAAGAACAACAAAAAGCAGGATATTTGGATTTGGAATATGAAAATTCCAGACGATCAGGCAGGCGCTCAATTGGGCAAGTGCCGATAGCAACATAGGCCGGATTTTATTTGGCTGTTGTTCCATACGCAATACCATCCAATCCTTTGATTCATCCTGATTGCTCTTTCACAAAAAAGAGCTGGGCCGCAAACGGGCGGCCCTGCTAGGTCGTGGGTGTCGGTCATCTGTGAAACCGCGCGATCCCACTATTTATTTTCGGGGGTAACGCGGAAGCGTTTCACCGTCTGTTCCAGCGCGCTGATTTTCCTATAAAAATAGCGTTATTATTTTATCATTATGTTAAAAATGTTTCAAGCTGATTTTGACCTTCCTGCAATAATTTAAAAGAATTTGAGCTATTTGGAGACGTGTCCGTTCTGGTGCAGCACCCGCCGTTCCGTCGCTTAAAAGCCCCACTAGGGCTTCCATTGTTTCGCAAACGCTAATTTTCCGAAGAAAACAAATAATCCGAACCCATCTCCTATCGGAAACAAGTTCGGATCATTTTTGTTTGGTCAAATACGACAGAAGTCATTGATTTTCTTTGTTTATCTGTGATACCATTCGTTACGAGACCAACGGCGTTGCTCTCTTCGCCTATGGTGGAGACTCCGGCACTCAAAGAAACTTTCCGAAAAACACAACGAGGTGACCATTTTTGAAACGTCGAACTTTTCTTGTTTGCACCGCTGCACTTTTTGCAGTGCGTTTCTGGCAGTGGGGCTGCACTCAAAAAACCTCTTCAGCCCGTCCTTCAGCAAATTGAATACTCCAATTTGGCAGATTCGGATACACAGGATCTTCTTTCCAAACTTTTGCAGGATGCCGGCGTATCCGACCTGCGGATACAGACCTTCTTTGATCATGTGCAAAAGTTCAACAATGCTGTGGACCCGGCATGGCTCACCACAGGGTTTGAAAATGCCAAGCCTTCGGATCTGAAATACGATCCTTACTCCATGCAGGACGCATGGACGGAAAAATATGACACCTTCCCCGGCTGGAACTGTCGGATCACTGCTTGTGGGCTGTTCGGTGATTTTATCACTGTCACGGGCAAGGCAGACCTTGACTCAGCCGAGGACACCCTGTTTATGGACTATGAAACACTGGATTCTGACCCGGAATCCCTTTGCGGCGATGAACGGCAAAAGTTTGATGCGCTGTTCGCCCCGGTTAAAACCACCAATACGACCGATATTCCTACCCATTTGAAAACGATTCAGCAGGAATGGAAGAAACGCGGTCTCTCCTTCGTGGACGATGATAAGATCCGTCTCGTCTCCGTAGTCCTGCACGATCAGTTCTCTGAAACGGACAATTCTCTTATGATCGGTCATGTCGGCGTTATGCTTCCAACGTCGGATGCGGTATATTTTGTCGAAAAGGTCGCTTTTCAGGAGCCGTATCGCTTGTTGAAGTTCAAAAATCGAACCGAGTTGAGCGATTATCTGATGCTGAAATACGACAACTCGTGGGGACAGGATACTGCCCACACCTTTATTATGGAAAATTCAGACCTGATGGACGGCTGGCGCATTCTTGAAAATCAGGAAAATGCAAACTGAAAGTATATTATTCGCTGGAAGCCGTCCAATCTGACAGATCATTTGCCCTCTGATACCAAAAAGGACGCTGCAACCTCTCACCCAGAGGCGGCAGCGTCCTTTTTATATCGGAATGTTTGGTTCGCAGGGAAACTCTGGGCTTATGACAGGGTATGCGGTGAACACTGGCTCTTTGGGGCGAGGATCAGCAGGAAGTCTGCGTACTAAAATATCGGAGTTGACAACAGCGCAGTCAGTCAAGTGTCCGACTGTGCTGTTGGTGCTTCCTGTTGAACGGCTTTGTCCGCAAAAAACTGTGATTATGCAGTAAGTTTTCAAAAAATTCATGTGCAGTTATACAATTTTAAGAAATTCTATGGACAAGCGAAATAAATTGAGCTTAAATTTCGTTATCTGACTTTAATCGAATGATAGCTGACCACATTGACATGATTTCATGTTTCGTATGCTTATTTTATCTGTAGGCATGATGTTTCCGACAAGTATTGGCGAGTAAACATCATGCTTACTAGAATTATTGGATACAGCAGCATTATTATAATTGGCATAACAGTATTTACAACCATTTCGACAAGTATTATATACACCAATGTCTATGCTTTCTATACAGCCACATTCCATGCGTTGATTTTTGTCCTTTCCAATTTTAAGGGGACACCCCAAAGCTTTTCAAATAGTTTTTCATCGATACAATGAGCGTGCTGGATGCCATAATTCTGAAGATCAATTTTTTCTGCACAAGTATCAACTGACAACCCGTAAGAATGTGCGATTTCGCTTATTTTTTTTGCTATAAAAATTTGTGATTCGATTGGAAAAGGTTGTATGCCTAAAGTTGAAAGTTTTTTTTTCAGCGTTACGGTAATAATCGAGAAAACTGATTGTGCATTTTTTTGTATAGGGGGAAAGTCTTTTAGCGAGCATTTCAAAATAGTGAATATGATAGTCGATGGAATACTTTTGGCTCAGAAAAATCGGATCATATCTCCAAATTACTCTTTCGGGTCCAAGTTTGTCTGAAAGGCGTTGAAATGAGGAATAATAACATTGCTTTTGGAAGGTATATTGCTCTCGACATCTTCGCCGTAAGAGGTCAACGTGAACTGAAAATAATAAGTATATTCTTTTAATAAATCCAGTCTGTCCAACATAGGCAATGGGTTTTTTGTCCAAAAACAATTCCATCTACGACATCAGGACGCAAATCTATGCGGCTAATTTGATGCGCATTCATTGGATTTCGAACGAAAACAAAGCCTTCTTTTATACGATTGAAAAACCAGTCAGAATAGTATGTTGGAATATCTGTCCGCCTACTTGCGCTTATAATCATTATGGCTTTACCTCAATTATTGCTTGCGCGCCTGTGCAAACAATTGCGCAGTGAAACTTCTTTTTGTATTCTTCTGGAATTACAAAAAGATTTCCGTTCAATTCATGACGAGCCGACCCATCTTTAGCCTCAAAATTTCTGTCTTTAAAATGGTAATATGACCTTGTTCCGCCATATCCTGCTTTTGAAAGTTTCTCAACAAAAGAGTCAAAATATTGTCGAATTTCCCAATGATCAATATCATTTATTATGATAAGAAAGGGTGAATTTGGAACTCTAAACGGCAGGATATAGCTTATAATATCATCAAATATCTGATTGACAAATATAGAACGATTTTCGTTTGGAAAATGAGAAAGCAAATAATTGATTACGACAATATTATAAGAAAAATTATAAATATTGTTTACAACTAATCCATCGAATACATCAGAAATTTCAAATTGAACTGTCGCATTTGGATATATTGCCGAATAATCAATGATTTTTCGATGAATAGTTTGCCAGCAATCACTAATATCATATCCTCTATAAGAAAAATTTTTATTACCATAAGTGAATCGAAGTGCGTCAAAAGCCATCAAATCAGGTGCATTTCCGCACCCAAGAGACAGAATTTGATACTGTGGGTATTTTGAAAAGTCTAGCATTTTTAGTGCATACATGATTTCCGAGGCATATTTCCAAGAGTATTTTACTGTGTAGTAATAGATATAATTTTGACAGTTATATAAAGATCGCCCACCTTGTGTATGATAGTTGATTTGCTTTGAACACTTAAGACAAGATCCACTGCATTTCCCAGAAGGGTGAGTACAATCAGGACAGGGATCGTCTTGACAATGTGGTTTATACTCTTGATCACAAAATTCAGTCAAATAATGAATCAAACTCATTTTATGTACAATCCTCCCAAAATCAAACATCGACTCAGCGTGAATATATGTTTAGTATAGCACATTTGAAAAAGCCTGCATAGTACATTTTGTAGCGAGGTTACTTTTCCTCTTTAAGCAGAATGTCGTTCTGAACAAACTATCTTTGGTATTGTTCATAGCTGTTTTCGTGGTTGCTGTTGTCATAATGGTTGTAAAGTGGTGGAAATGGAGAACGAAGTGACAGTTGTCTGCATTGACTTCATTGCACAATATGGGTATAATATAATTAGAATTTTACTATTATGTATAGGTCACACAGGAGCAGGAGGTGCTTTTATGAATATCCGTCCATCTGCAGCGATTCGCCAGAACTACAACGAGATTGCTGATTTGTGCAGAGAAACCGCCGAGCCGATTTTTCTCACCAAGAACGGCGAGGGTGACTTGGTCGTCATGGACATCGAAACCTACAACCGCCGTGAAAAAATGCTGAAGCTCCGTGAGGAGCTGCTTTCCGTGGAAGAGGACCGGATGCGTGGAAGCGAGGGCTATTCGATTGACGAGGTCACTTCCATGATGCGCAGTGCAATCAAGGAGGCGGCTGGCCATGGAGCAGCAAAATAAATACCGCGTGATTGTGTCAGCACGGGCAGCTCAAATGCTCGTTTCCCACGCTGCATTTCTGGCACAGGTCAGCCCTGCGGCAGCAGAGCGGCTTACGGTCGAATTTGAAAAGGCTGCAAAATCTTTGGAGCAGATGCCGCAGCGTTGCCCATGGCTCAAAGGCGAATACATTCCTAAAAATGCTTACCGATTTATCTTGTTTGAAAAACGCTATATGCTCATCTTCCAGATCGTAGATAATACGGATTATGCAGATTATGTGGTAGATTGCAGACAGGATTACGGCTGGCTCATCCGATAATCAACAAAGGCGGTGGCTTCCCTTATTGTGGGAGACCACCGCCTTTTTGCTGCGTCTGTGTAAAAGTCAGAAATTATCGGAATGTTTTGTTCGCAGAGGAACTCCGGGCTTATGACAGGGTATGTATAATGTGCAGAGCCATATCAGCATTTTCTTTGTCCACAAACACCTCTGTGACATACCTGCGGTTTTATGCCGAAGGTTCCAATTCTCGCTTGGTCAAATGTGTTATGCCGATTGACATCTTTGGATTTGCAATAGAATTTAATTCCAGCTGCCGCCAACGCATCCGTGATGCGATTGCATTGGTAAGGGTCAGAAACTGTTGCAACTAGCGATTTGAAAAATGCTCTAACATAAAGAGACCTCCTTGTATACAGCCCTAATCGCTTGTAAAGCCATCCGGCACATAATGGTCGCTGTATCATACTGACACCATACTCTTTCTTGAATACCCGGCTAAAATAGAGTGGGTTATCATACCCTACGATCTCTGCAATTTCTCCAATATTGTATTCGGTGTTCTCCAATAAGCTTTGTGCATTTACCATCCGAAGGGACAGGATGTATTGTGCAGGGCTTATTTTCATGTACAGCTTAAAATTACGGATAAACCAGTTCGTACTGATATGCAGCGATTCTGCGTAATCGTCCACACTGACCTTTGTATTATAATTCTCGTTAAAGTAGGCAACGGCGGCTTCGATTTCTTCGGGGATGCTTGTAGTTGTTTTCTCGCTTTCCTGCTGTTGCCTGCTTACTAAAAGCAGAATGATGTTGAAGAGAGAAGCAATATAGTCTTCATATCCATATTCACATTGTTGCAGTTCCCGGATGATCTTTCGGAACAGCATTTTGTAATCCGGCAGTGTGCCGCTGTAAAAAACATGCTTGTCCAAGGGTATTCCGTGATAGTTCAGGATGTTTTTGACATCGTATCCTGTAAAGTGAATCCAGAACACCTCTGGATGATCTTCTACATAGTAGACATACTTCTGGATTTCTTTCGGCTGATAAAGCACCATGTGTCCAGAAGTCACCACTTCCTCAACACCATCGAACCAGAAGTGTGCTTTACCAGATGCCACATAGAGGATTTGATAGTCTCTGCGACCCTTTGCCCAAAAAGTAGGTAGCTTAGGGCGTTTTTTCAAGCGATAAGTGCCGCAGCTGCCTACGACCAGCGGCTTTGAGTAGTCTTTGAAATCCAAACGGGAGTTGTTCAAATATCCTGAATTGAAATACATCCCTGCGTCCTCCTCATCTTCAGAGATTTTACAGTGATTTGGAAAATGTTCTATCAAAAAATTACAAACTCTTTGATTTTGTGCATATTTTGTTCCATCTTGTCTATATCTTTTCGCTCCATTAGATTCTATAATATTATCAGCCGAAACGCAAGAGATTTGGGTAACTTGCGTAATGAGAATTCCAGTCTGAAGTGCGCAGCAGATTGGTCACGCCCACACAAAACAAGCAAGATGGGAGAAAGCACAATGACTGGGAAGCGTTATCTAAAGTGGTATAATAAAGTCGGCTATGGTTCAGGCGATATTGCGGGCAATGTGGTGTATGCGTTCCTGTCCTCCTTCGTCATGATCTATCTGACCAACACCGTTGGCCTGAACCCCGGTATTGTCGGCACTCTGATTGCATTTTCCAAACTGCTGGACGGTGTGACGGACATTTTCTTCGGCTCTCTGATCGACAAAACGCACTCCAAAATGGGCAAAGCCCGTCCTTGGATGCTGTACGGCTACATTGGCTGTGCCATTACGCTGGTGGCAATTTTCGCCATCCCGACCAATCTGGGACAGTTTGCACAGTACGCATGGTTCCTGATCGCATATACTCTGCTGAACGCTGTATTCTACACTGCCAACAACATTGCTTACTCTGCACTGACTGCTCTCGTCACGAAGAACAGTGCCGAACAGGTCGAGATGGGTTCTTGGCGTTTCATGTTCGCCTTTGCCACCAGCCTGCTCATCCAGTCCATCACGCTGGGTGCTGTTACGGCATTGGGCGGTGGTGCTGCCGGTTGGCGCACTGTTGCAATCATCTACGCCATCATCGGTCTGCTTGTCAACACCCTCTCCGTTTTCTCCGTGAAGGAACTGCCGGAAGGCGAATTGGTGGATACCACCGACAAAAAGGAAATCGAGCAGGACGAAAAGTACAATCTGGTTCAGGCTGCAAAGCTGCTTGTTGGTAACAAATATTATATGATGATTTGCGTCACCTACATTTTGCAGCAGATCTACGGTGCTATGATCAGCATGGGCACCTACTATGCAACCTACATCCTTGGCAACCAGAATCTGTTCGGTGTGTTCTCTTGGGCAGTCAATATTCCTCTGATCATCGCACTGGTGTTCACCCCGACGCTGGTTGCAAATGGAGCGGAATGTACAAGCTGAACGTCATGAGCTATACTCTGGCAACGATTTCTCGTGCACTGGTTGCTGTAGCTGGTTACATGGGCAGCGGCAATGTGACCTTGATGCTGCTCTTTACTGCAATCGCTGCTCTTGGGTCAGGGTCCTTGGCAGGGCGATATGAACGCCGATCGCAGCCTGCTCCGAGTACACTTGGCTGACGAAGCACAAGCGTGTGGACGGAACGATGTACTCCTGCACTTCTCTCGGTGTGAAGCTGGGCGGCGGCCTTGGCACCGCCATCACCGGCTGGCTGCTGGCTGCAAGCCATTTCGATAGTGCGCTGGCTGTCCAGCCCGAATCCTGCATCTCGATGCTGAAGATCATGTATCTGGTGATTCCGTTTGCTCTGGATGCCATCATCACCTTCATTCTCTCTCGTATGAAGGTCGAAGAAGCAAATGAAAAGCTGCGTGCAGCAGTCTGATAACAAGCCATTATCATTTCTCCTTCATCTGCTGTTCCCCGGAGGAATCCAGCGATTCCTCCGGGGAGGCTGGAGAAATATTATAAAATTATAAAAGGTAAATGAGGAAATACTATGGCTGCATTTGATTTTGCAAAAGTAAAAGACCCCACCTTTTTCAAGGAAAACGTGCTGAATGCTCATGCAAGTTTCCGTACTTACGCTTCCCGCGAAGAATATCTTGCAGGAGAATCTTCGCTTGCGCTGAAGCTGGACGGTATCTGGAAATTCGCCTACGCAAAGAACTACACCAGTGCCATCCCCGGCTTTGAAAAGACAGATTACGATTGCAGCGTCTGGGATGACATTCATGTTCCGGCACACATCCAGATGGAGGGCTACGACATTCCCCAGTACGCGAATGTTCAGTATCCGTGGGATGGCCGTGAAGAAGTACAGCCGGGTGAGATCCCGCAGCGGTTCAATCCGGTGGCAAGCTATGTGAAATACTTCGAGCTGCCGGAATCCATGCAGGGCAAGCCCGTCCACATCGAGTTCGAGGGTGTGGAAAGCGGCATGGCTCTTTGGCTGAACGGGTCTTATGTGGGCTATACCGAGGACAGCTTCTCCGCACACGCATTCGATCTGACTCCCTATCTCCAGCCGGGCGTGAACAAACTTGCTGTGCAGGTGTTCAAGTGGACTTCCTCCAGCTGGTGCGAAGATCAGGACTTCTTCCGCTTCTCCGGCATCTTCCGCAGCGTGTGGCTGTACGCCATCCCCACCGTACATCTGGAAGATGTATCCGTCAAAACGCTGTTTGCCGGGGATGATTTCGCTCATTCCACGCTGGAAGTTGCACTGCAGGTGGAGGGCAAGGGCGCAGCCCGTCTGACCCTGTGCCGCAGTGAGCTGGAAGTGTTCTCCGAAAAAATCCCACTGAACGGCGGCGCTGTGCTGTTCAGCCATGCGGTGGAGAATCCCCACCTGTGGAGTGCAGAAGACCCGGCTCTGTATGAACTGGAAATCGAGCTGCTGGACGATGCAGGCCATCTGGTAGAGGTGACCGGGCAGAAAGTCGGTTTCCGCAAGTTCGAGTTGAAGAACAATCGGATGCTGCTCAACGGCAAGCGCATCGTGTTCAAGGGTGCCAACCGTCATGAGTTCAGCTCCATTACGGGTCGTGCTGTGGGCGTACACACCCATGAGGAACTGCTTCGGGACATCATCACCATGAAGCAGAACAACATCAATGCCATCCGTACCAGCCATTACCAGAATCAGGATGCACTGTACGACCTGTGCGACGAGTATGGTCTGTATCTGATCGCAGAGAACAATCTGGAATCCCATGGTACATGGGATATTCATCAGGCGGGCATTCGCGGCATCGAGGGCGTTTTGCCCAATGATAAGCCGGAGTGGAAAGCTGTCTTGTTTGACCGCATGAATTCCACCTTACCAGCGTGACAAAAACCATCCTGCTGTTCTGATCTGGTCTCTGGGCAACGAATCGTTTGGTGGTGAGACCCTGCTCCAGATGGCCGAGATGGTCCGCCGCTTTGATGACACCCGTCTGGTGCATTACGAAGGTGTGGTCAATGATCCCCGCTTCCTCGAAACCACCGATATTGAGAGCCATATGTACAGCACGGTCAAGGACATTAAAGAGTATCTGGCACAGGGCGATAAGCGGCCTTATATCGAGTGCGAATACTCTCATGCTATGGGCAACTCCAACGGTGCTTTGCACAAGTACACGGAACTTGCCGACCAGAAGGACTGCGGCTATCAGGGCGGCTTTATCTGGGACTACATCGACCAGTCCATCTGGAAAAAAGACCGCTACGGCAAGTGGTTCCAAGCCTACGGCGGCGACTTCGGTGAGCGTCCTACCGACTATAATTTCAGCGGAAACGGCATTGCCTACGGTGGTGATCGTGCTCCTTCTCCCAAGATGCAGGAGGTCAAGTTCTGCTATCAGAACATCGCCATTTCCATCGACAACTCTGGCTTTGAAGTCTGGAACAAGAACCTGTTCACCTCTACGGATGCTTTCGACTGCGTTGCACTGCTGCATCGTGATGGAAAGCTGTATCAGCAGCAGGAACTGACCAATATTGATGTTGCTCCCGAAGAGCGTTCCAGCTTCCCGCTGCCGTTTATGGTCCCTGCGCTCCCCGGTGAATATGCAGTGACCATCAGCTTCCGTTTGAGGGAGGACACCAGCTGGGCAAAGAAAGGTCATGAAGTCGCCTTTGGACAGGGTGTGATCGCAGTGGTCCGTTCCATTCCCAGCAAGAAGGTCACGCCGTTTACCGTTACGCACGGTACACACAACATCGGTGTCCGGGGCGAGAATTTCGATGTTTTGTTCTCCGATCTGAACGGCGGTCTGACTTCCTACCGCTATGCTGGCAAGGAGATGATTCAGGAGATCCCCCGGCCCAACTTCTGGCGCGCTCCCACCGACAACGACTGCGGCAACAACATGGGCGGCGTTCGCGGTCAGTGGAAGCTGGCAAGCCTGTACGCTACCGCCAAGGGCATCGGCAAGGAGATCCCGTCTGTTCATGGCGGCACCATTCTCCAGAATCCCACCTGCGAGGTGGAAGCCGACAGCGTGGTCGTGACCTATCTCTATAACCTCCAGACCAGCCCCGCAGCAGAGTGCAGCCTGCAGTACCGTGTGTTCGGTGATGGCCGCATCCAGACCACCCTGCACTATGACCCGGTGGAAGGACTTGCAGCAATGCCGGAGTTCGGCGTACTGTTCAAGATCGACGCTGACTACGACACGGTGGAGTGGTACGGAAACGGCCCTGCCGAGACCTACTGGGATCGTCAGCATGGTGCAAAGCTGGGCATTTACCAGAACAAGGTCGCAGACAACATGGCACAGTACCTTGTGCCGCAGGAGTGCGGTGCAAAGACCGCTGTGCGCTGGGCAAAGGTAGTGGACCGCAAGGGTCGTGGGCTGCTGTTTACCGCAGATGCCGCAAAGCCCATGTTCTTCTCTGCGCTGCCCTACACTCCTCATGAAATGGAGAGTGCCAAGCATCCCTACGAGCTGCCCCCGGTCCATTACACGGTGATTCGTGCCATCGGCGAGCAGATGGGCGTCGGCGGTGATGACAGCTGGGGTGCCAATGTCCACCCGGGGTATATTCCTGATGTGACCAAGCCTGTGGAGTTCACCTTTACGTTCCGTGGCATCTGATGATTGCCCGCAAAAAAGCGCAACGGTTGATATGAATACTGCTGCATTGCAGTATTTCTCTCAGATTACTCGTGATCTTTCCCCAGAACAATTTCATCGACTGCTAAACATCATAAAAGAGATCGTAGCCGTGATGAGATGACCCTCGTTATGAAGACACCTTCGCGTTGAGATATGGACATCCCTGCATGAGATTCCTATCAAAAGCGAGGGTGTCTTTTGGTATCACAAAATCTCAATTCCTGACACCACTATTTATAAGTAGTGCTTCGCTCTACATAAGCAGCGTTTCTATGTCAAAATAGCCGTATTCGGCTTTTGTTTGGAGCATTTCTTTGAATGGTTCTCCAAACTTTCTTTAACGTATTGAAGTATAAATGAGGTCAAATAAATAAAAAAATCCAACGATTTCTAACGTGAAATCGTTGGATTTATGGTCCAGCAGAGCTGGACAAATCCGAACTTTTTCCTCCGCTGAGTCAGCGGTCAAAGCGTCCTCAAAACGGACGGTTTGGGTGCCATCCTTGTAGTTGAACGTGATCAAGATTCGGTCATCATACAGGAAAATGGCATTCACAAAAATTTCAATCAGCGCTTTCCGCTGCTTTTGTCGCGAAATATCGAACTTTCTAAATTTCATCAGCCAGAATCGGATGAAATCCTCATTGAAGCTGGGCTTCTTCAACTTTTCATCTGCGATTTTTGCAGTCAGCTCATCCTTTTGGATTTCCACTTCCAGCCGCTCTTTCGTTGTCCGTGTGTACAAGCCATCCTCGATTGCCTTCATCAGGTTGTCCAGCTTTTTGTTGACCTCTCGCAGTTGCTTTTCCAGCAGCGGGATCGTGGTGTTCTCCTGATTCTGGACATCCATGACCAGTTGAACGATCTTGTCGATCACCGCATCGTCCTGAATCAGCTTCATGGTCTCCCGGACGACCAGATCTTCCAGCCAGTCCTTCTGCACGGTCTTTTTGTTGCAGCCCTTACGCCGCTTGACGTTGGCACATTTATAATAATAGTAGGTGCGTCCGGTGGCACTGGTTCCGCTTTCGCCGAACATCAGCGCACCGCACTTGCCGCAGAACAGCTTGGTGGTCAGCAGATATTCCTCGTCTGCCTTGCCACAGGCAGGGGCACGCTTGTTCTTATCCAGACGCTTCTGCACCCGGTCAAACAGGTCTTTCGGAACAATAACCGGAATTGCATCCGGCACAACGATATCCCGGAAAGACAGTTCGCCAATGTACCGACGGTTCTTCAACATGGTGTTCACACTGCTGTGAGTCATTTTGCCGCCCAGCATATTGCGGACGCCCTTATCGTTGAGGAAGCTTACGATTTCCACCATCTTATCACCGTTGTCATACCGCTGAAAGGCTTCCAGCACCAGCGGAGCAGTCAACGGGTCAAGATGATAGAACTTGGCATCGTCGATTTTATAGCCAATGGTTCCCGTACCGCCAGTGCACTTACCCTTCAAGGCGTTCTCGGTCTGACCACGAATCACTTTTTCGGACAGCTCTGCCGAATAGTATTCTGCTATACCCTCTAGAAGGGTTTCCACCAGAATGCCCTGTGAACCCTCAGCAATGGGTTCGATAACGGAAATCAGGTGGACACCGTTCTTTTTCAGGAGCATCTTATAGTTTGCGCTATCAAAACGATTCCTGGCAAAGCGGTCAAATTTCCAGACGAGAACAACATCAAACAGCTTCTTGCCGCTGTCTTTGATCATCTGCTGGAACTCCGGGCGGTTGTCTGTTTTGGCGGAGAATGCACGATCAATGTAGTGCTTGATGACCGTGCTGCCGTTCTTTTCCGCATAAGCCGTACATTCCCGAATCTGCCCTTCGATGGATTCTTCGCGCTGGTTATCGCTGGACTAGCGGGCGTAAATTACGGCGGTCATTCAAACACCCCTTTCACTTCATTCTCCGCAGGCGGCGCACAAGGTCAGATGCACTGTACAGCACACGAGCCACCGACACGGCATCCTCGCCCACGATGTAGAATACCGAGTAGTTGTCCACCAACATCTGCCGCAGCCCTTGGGTGCGCTCCGGCTCACTTTCCACTAGCGCACAGCGTTCCGGCAGGATGTTCAGCGATTGGATGGCTTCTGCAATACGATTATACTGCCCCATAGCCGTGTCAGGCTCCAGCAGACGGTCCGCAATGTAGCTGTAGATCTGCTCCATATCGCTGAGGGCTGCATGAGAAATTTTCACATTATACTGCTTCATCTGTGTTGTTCCCTGAACTGTGCGAATGCGCTTGCGGCATCCACGGTATCACCGTTCTGAATCTCCTTAATACCCACCTGCAAGGCTGCGTGAAGCTGATCATCGGTCATGGTGTCAGCGTTCAGAGCCGCAGGAGCCTTCGGAAGGGATAGCGAGAAGGGAATGCCGCCAGTCATGGTAATCTGGCGCAGGTACATATCAATGGCGGTCGCCATCGGGATGCCAAGCTGCTTCAGCACATCTTCGGCTTGCTGCTTGACGGTAGGGTTCACACGAAGATTGAGTGTCATCGTTTTTTCCATGGTTATCACCTCGGTTTTATTGTAACGCATTTTACGTTATTTTGCAACAATACCCATTAGTTTCTGCAGGTTGCACAGAATTTGCCGAAAATTTTTGGTACTTGTCCAGATGAGCACCGTTCACCCCTTTATTTTAACACCTTATTCAGCAATTCCTGATAGTTGCTTACATGGTCATAGGTCACAAGTCCATCGGACAACTTCGCAAACAGCTTTTTAGCACAATCGATTTTGGATTTTTCGATGGGGCGCAGATTCAGACTTTCCATTGTACCCTTTGTTTCGGCAACGAAGTAAATATGCTTCACTGCGCCTTCATGGAATACGATTGCCCAGTCCGGCGAATAGTGCCCGACTGGCGTAGGGATAAAGAAACCTCTAGGCAGCTTTGCATAGATGAACACTTCGTCTGCACCATCAAGACTTTCGGCAAATTTGCGTTCCACACTCTTTTCGGCAGAGCCGTCGGTAAAGACATAGTCCTGAATGGCTTTCTTTGCAGGATAGGCTTTATCCATTGTCAGGCCGTGCTTTTCAGCAGTAAAGATGCTGCTGTCATAGCTGCCCTCAATTGTATCGTAGGTGATATGCTCTACGATCATGGTAGCTTTCTGCTCTTTGATCAGGCGAGTGACCTTCGTGATGAACTCTTCCGGGTTGCTCTGATACATTGCAAACGTAGACGGCTTGATTCCCTTCAAAATCGCCGCAACGGTGCGGCGGGTCAAGACGGTTCCCTCCGCAATTTTTCCAAGCAGATCATAAGGAACCTGCCCATGTACTGCGTGTTTCAGTGTTTTAGTGCGAGTCTGGGCAGCATTGAAGCTGTCACCACTACGCACCATGTCTGCATCCAGAGTATCCCGCTGTGCAGCATGACTGACGGCGTATTGCAGCTGGCTGACATAGAGTTCACTGTCAATATGTGTGATTGCTTTGGAAATCAGTTCATCGGAATTGAAATCAACAGTATAGGCGTACTTGTGGTTGATGGTATTCCAGAGTTTCTGGAACTCTGCTTTTTCAAACCGCCCGTTCAGCGGATTTTCCAGAACCTTTGGCTTGTTGGCATCCGCAAACATCTTCTGGAGAACGCTTGCGTCATAAATCGCCTGCACCAAGGTGTGGATGCCCTCTTCTATCGGTTTCAGAGAATCCGGAACAGGAGCAAGCGATTTTGCCTGTGCATCCTCCGGTATTCCTTCGTCACGTTATCTTCTTCGTCCACATAGTTGTTGCGAATCAGATACTGATAAATGGCTCGTGCCTGATGGTCGTCCACCTTGACGGTTCGCCCATCCAATTTGATCGACTTTCCGGCAAAATATTCAATGGTCGCTTTCCGAGGACGGTCGTACAGCACAGCCTCGGTCTGCTTCTGCAAGCTGTCCACAAAAGCGGCATAGCTTTCGCTGGCAATAACCGTCAGGACATTGATATCCTGCACTTTATCGCCTAAAAAGCATCGGCATCCATGCGGCTGCCGGACTGGTTCACGCACAGGCGCAAGCCGCGGCCAACTTCCTGACGCTTCTGTGTGGAGCTGTCGCTGTGTTTCAGCGTACAAATCTGGAACACATTCGGGTTATCCCAACCTTCACGCAGGGCAGAGTGGGAGAAGATAAACCGGGTAGGCTCCTCAAAGGACAGCAGCCGTTCCTTATTTTTCAGAATCAAGTCATAGGCGGAAATATCATCGGACAGATCCGTGCCGCGCTTGACAGAACTGTTTACGCTATGCCCCTTTTTATCGATACTGAAATAGCCCTTGTGCACATTGTGTACATCGACAGAATCCAGATAGGCCAGATAGTCCGTGTCGAACATCGTGCGGTGCTCGTTCAGAACGGATAGATACTCCTGCTCAAAAACTTTTCCGTACTCGCCCAGAAGCTCATGGCCCTCTTCATCATACTGGTGATATTTTGCCACCTCATCAATGAAGAACAGAGAAAGCGTCTTGATGCCCATTTTGAAACGTTCTTGCTCTTTTTCAAAGTGCGATTCGATGGTTTCACGGATCTGCACCCTGCGCATATCATCTTCGGACACGTCACCTGTCACATCGTGAACATGCAAAGTTTCCCCATTCGTAAAAGTCAAAATGCCGGTAAAGGGATCAATTTCAGAAACGACAAAACCTTTGTACTGTTCCATTTCGTTGGAGAGATAATACAGATTATCCCCCACATTCAGCTTATGAAATTCGCGCTTGGTACCACCGTTGTGAGCGACTTCCAATTCGATTTTAGCCTGTGGGGCCTTTTGAGGAGTAACAAGAATATCTTCCAGATACAGATATTTGTTGGTGCCACGCAGGTTCTTGACCTCAAAGCCCTTGACCTCGATTTTTTTGACCAAACGCTTATTATAAGCGTCCAGCGCATCCAGCACATACACCAGATTGTGCTGCTTTGCATGGGTGGCCGAATAGTTCAGTGTAAACAGAGGATTGAATTTTTTCAGAGCTTTCTGGGTAGCAGAATCCTCTTTGCCCATCTTCTGCGGCTCGTCCAGAATCAGAATCGGACGGTTGGCGGCAATCACATCAATGGGGCGGCGGGAACCAAACTCATCCCGCTTTGTGTAGATAATGCGCGCAGCAGCATCGCCCTTGCGGCCTTCCACGTTTTTGTCCTCGTTCATGGAAGCTGCAAAAGCCTGTGTATTGATGATCATAACATTGATGCCCGAATTACTGGAAAAGGCATCCAGCTGATTCAGGTTGCTGCTGTTATAGATGAAGAACCGTGCCTTTTTTACCATAGCACTCCATAAAGTGATCTGCGGTAATTTCAAAGGATTTTTTCACACCTTCACGGATAGCGATGCTGGGCACGACCACAATAAACTTGCTCCAACCGTAACGTTTGTTCAACTCGAACATGGTTTTGATGTAAACATAGGTCTTGCCCGTGCCGGTTTCCATCTCGATATCCAGCGAACATCTTCCCAGCGGAGCCACAAGCTGAGTGGACTGGTGGATATTGCTCTCATTTTGAATGCTCTGGATATTGCGCAGAATCTGCTCATCGGTCAGCTGCAAGGCTTCATTCTTAAAACCGGAATCGTCCAGAACGTCCTGAAATTCGACCTGCGTGCCATCTTCGTAAGACTGCGTCACACTGATCTGCTGCGGTGTACTGGGCAGATCACCAATATCACGCAGATAGGATACGCCTGCATTGTAGGGCTGTCCCTGAAAGACCCGTGCCACGGCATCCACGGCATCCGTCTGGTATTGCTGAATCTTGAATGTAAATTTCATGGTTATATCTTACCTCTGGTAGCAACTGTCAGCTTTTTCTTGACAGTTGCTGCCGCTTCTGCCACAAAATATCGTTATCTAATTTTGATGTTCGACTGCTCAACGATATCCGGAGACATATTTTTAGACTTTAAAAGTTCTTGAATACCAATCTTTGTAAGCTCAGATGTAACGAACGGGCTGATCGTAATTTTCTCTATAATATCAGCAACAGGGAAATATTACAGTTCAAGCTGTGGGCGAATTGTATTTCCGACCAGCGTAAACTCTTTGGTGGCTTTTTTCGCCCAAGTACTGATCTTCAAATAGAATGCCAAAGCGATATTCATGCTCAAAAGAAAAGTCCGGAGATTTAATGCTCAAGCAATATTGCAGGACATCATCATAAATCATTGGTTCGTTATGGAGTTCCAGCCAACTCTTTACAACTGCATCCATACTTTGCCCGGCATTATAGCTGACAGAGCCCTTTATTAAATTTGTAAAACCGTTTTTTAAATTATCATCACGGAGTGAATATAAAAACTCGTTCAATTTTTGACTATTAAATTTTATAGAGCAACCATCTTTGGCATACATCCGCCACATAGCAAGGTCGTCGTAGTTTTTGCGACAGGGAAAGAATATAGTAATTCAAGTCGCACATATTCCATTGCAGATACGGCAGATCTTCGCCAATCCCTTTGAGCCGTTCAACTTTACCTTGCTCAATATTTTCGATTGCAGTCAAAAGTTTTTGCACAAACTCATTTTCAGCCATCGGCTGAAGGAGTGCTTTCAGCCAATGGGTTGCGTAAGAAAGCTCCTGCGTATCATTCAAAAATCGATAGTCTGTCAAGCGAATGGTTTCATTCTGCAAAATAGCAAAAAGTGACGCCAGTGATGTATAGTGATAAAAGTCAATGTCCTCGTATTGGATTTTTGCCGCCATCTCACAACACCTTCCTTACTGTATCCGGGCTATAAGTTTCAAAAATCTGGTCAAAGTTCGTTGCAACACTGTCGTTTGCCATAGAGCTGTCACGGAAAACAGCATAGTACGGCTTCATCTGCGCAATGGCCTTAACAGTTTCATCCGTCACATCATGGTCGAAACAGGCCAGCAGGAAGCCATTTGCCACGTTGAACACCTTTTTGCCTGCAATTTCCGTTGCCTCAATAGGGCTGGAAAGCAGCACACCCAAATCCAGCATGACCTGAAACAGCAGATCTTCCGGGGTGCGGTCGGGTTTGACGTTATCTACCAGAGAGAACAGATCCTGCTGCTGGGTTTCCTCCGGCGTGTAGTAGACGTTTTCCATATTGCTACTGTCCAGACGCAGACAGCGGAAACCAATATCCAAATCCGCCGGAGCGGTTAGCCCAGCATCTTCCTTAATTTTTCGACCCGCACGGCGGATACGCTCCTTGCCGATTTCGCAGATGTTCTTGTAGCCCGCCTTGTAGGCTTCGCTCTTTTCGTCCGTCTTTTCGGGCAACTGCACCATGATAAACTTGCGGTGTCCGCCATCTTCGGCGTTCAACTGCATTACAGCATGGGCGGTTGTAGCAGAACCAGAGAAGAAGTCCAAGACGAGTTCGTCCTCTTCAGCACACAGCTTTAGACATCGTTTAACTGTTCCAATCGGTTTCGGTTTTGGGAAAGTCCGTTTGTTGAAACCGAGATTTATAAATTCCTCTGTACCGCGTTCGCTGTTGACATCTTTGAAAGTCCATGCACTTGTTGGCTTAACAAGTGCACGGCCCTCAAGATAATCTTTTTGCATAATACCCCATATCTTTCTGGTAGGCATGAATTTTGGAACCAACTGAGAAATCTGTTTACTCGATGTCTCGATACCCCATCGCCAGTTTCCTTCTTTTCCATCTTCCCTTTGTGGCTTAATTTGTAGAAAACCTTCAGGAATAATATCTTCACGGGAAGGATAGAATTCTCCGCTTACCTCGTTGTAATAAAAGTAGTAAAACAAATTTGGTCGATCCTCTCTCAAGTCGTTTTCGCCCGTCTTACGAAGATCAATTTCACGATATTTTTTCCATTTTTATCAATTTTATTATACCGCTTGACAATCTCATCTGTAGGCTCAAAACCATTCCAATTTACGGAATTGATGTTTTTGCATAAACAATGATGTATTCGTGAGCAGTCGCAACATATTTATCATCAGAACGTCCCTTTGGATTATTAACATTAGCAACAATCCCAACACGATTATCCAATCCGAATATATCTTCACATAATTTATTTATGTTGGACGATTCGTTTTCATCAATGCTAATAAAAACAACTCCATCCTCTGCCAGCAAATCCTTTGCAAGTTTCAATCGAGGATAGATCATATTGAGCCAGTCCGTATGAAAGCGGCCATTGCTTTCGGTGTTTGTCACCATACGGTTGCCTTCTTCGTCATACTGACCGCTGTTGCCATGTAATCCTCGGTGCTCTGTGCAAAGTCGTCCTCATAGACAAAGTCCTTACCCGTATTGTACGGCGGGTCAATGTAGATCATCTTGACCTTGCCCAGATAGGTTTCCTGCAAGAGCTTCAGCACTTCCAGATTATCGCCCTCGATGTAGAGGTTCTCGCTGTCAAAGCCACCGGGAGTGCCATCTTTGCCAACGCTATCCGCCACAACGGGACGCAGGGTTGCCGTAATGGGCGCATTGGCCGCCAGCATCGCCTTTTTCTTGTCCGGCCATGTAAACTGGTAGCGCTCTTCCCGACCTTCCACGATGGAATCGGAAAGCTCCTGCCGCAGAACGTCAAAATCAATGGCGTGTTCTACTTTGCCGTCACGTTTTACCTCGGTAATTGCATTGGGGAACAGCTTGCCGATCAGCTCAATGTTGCGCTGTACACCGTCAAGGCTGTGCATTTTAAGGTTGTCCATCTTTGGATTCCTCCATTTCCTGTTTCGGCTCCAAATGTATAATGAAATCGGTTATCAATATTGCATTCAAGGACGCTTTTTTATTAGGGTACTTTTTGTATTTGCTATGTGAAACGCCGTTGCGGTTTGGAACACCTTCTACCACTTCATCTACTGTATTGCAGTCACAAACAATCAGCTTCTCATAAAAATCTCCGAACACGGGGTCAAAATTATTTTCTTCTATCAACGCAACTAACCCTTGACCAGTTTTCTTCTGACTATAGCGGCCAGTGATATGTAGCTTGTGGTGAATTAGACCTTCCCACATAGTAGAAAAACATGCTATCGATAGCGCATACTCTCCTCTAATATGTGCTTCAATCGCTTGTCCAAGAATTTTCTTAATATGAGGCGGGAGATCGGAATTTCTCCATTCACATTTGATATTTTTTAGTTCTTGAGTAGTGTAATAATTGAGAATCAATTTATCAATACGCTTTTCTCTACGCTTGCTGCACCCTCTGCTAGAGAACAAAACCCTGTAGATATCTTCAGCCAACCCAAAATCTGCTGACCAACTTGCATACGGGAACCATTTGCATTCATATAATGCCGCCAGACATATTTTATCAATTTTACGATAATACGAGTCAAGAATGCTATCCTCAATATGCAAATTCTGTAAGACAGACTGCAGTGGAGAAAAATCAATACTGGATATCCATTGCAATGCCGGTGAATTTGCAATTTGAGTTGCCGCAGCAGTGTAAGACGCTAATATATTTTGAGTTGATTGTGTAATGGCTTGAAAGAAGTTGTTATCATATAGATTCTGAAATGCATTGACTGTGTTATTAGCGAGAAGCCACCTGTCAGTATTGAGCGTAACTGATGAAATTGTAGAGGATAACGTTGAAGCCGCATGCGTTACCGCACTACAATTTGATGCTAAAATGGCAGTCGTTCTTTGAAAATCCTGTATTGCAGGATTACTCACAATTTGTTGAAGGCTATTTATGAGTGGAGCCGTTGCACATTGAATTCGCGCTTGCTGTTCAACAAATTGTGTAAGCGCCTGTGATAAATTTTCTGTCAAAGTAATGCTCTTCTGCAACGATTCAGAAAGAATGGGCATGGATTTCTTTTCACTATCGATAATTACACCTCCAGTTGCCGTCGCACAATTTGCAGTTCCTGTACCAATTCAAACTTTTTCTTCGGCTGTTTTTCTTTCCTAATTTTAGCTTCCAATGTAGCAATCTGTTTTTCGATTTGTTCTCGTTGCTTTTGCTGTTCAACGCAGTCTTTCAGGGATGTACTTTCGCCCGTGCCAAGCACATCACCTGCGATCTGCCGCACAAAATTCTCATACACAGCATCCATAGAAAGGCCATCCAGATGCACCGGCAGGTCGTCTTCGTCCAGCCAGTCCGTAGAATAATAGCGGTCAACCTTAAAGGCCGTCTTGCCCACCGCAGCCTCCTTGTAGCCGATGACAGCACGATACTTGCCCTCGTATTCCAGCAAAAAGAGGATGTGATACGGAATTTCCCGGTCGATTTGGCGCAGGACACTCTCATCCAGCTTCGGGGCAGACAGCCGTACCTCGAACACCTCGATCTCCGTCACGGAATCGCTGGCCGCAAGATTTACAGTAGTGGGAGCAATTTTATTGCGCCAATAGATTGCTTTTGATCTGATCTGTAAACGCTTTCTTTAAGGCTGGCGTTACCGAAAGATTGTCATAGAACTTCTGTTTCGGGATACGCTTGTTAAATTCTGTAGAGTTTGAAAGATTCAACATATAACAGCCTCATTTTTGCGCTTTTTCCTGATACAACTCTTTTTGGCGATAGATGGCTTGCAATTCGTCAAGTGTATAGTTTTCAAAAAATTAGAGAATTCCGCTCTTTTTTCAAGTTCTGTCAGGTAAGTATAAAACTGTTTGCATAATGTTTCTTCTAGCTGAAGTTGCATTTTTACCGTTTGTCTATATTCTTCTTTCTGCTTTTCATCTAGCGTTCTTCCTTTATCAATTGTAAAAGATAGAATCAATTTGGTTGCTGACACAAGAAGTAATTTTGCGTTTTTTACAACTTCATTTGCTAAAGAACCGTTATCTGTATCCAGATTTAATTGCTGAAAAAGCACCTGAAAGGATGTTCGAATGTGATTTGCTTTCAGTGCCGAATTAGTAGAGTATGTTTCGTCAGGTTTAGACAGAGGCCTAAAATCGGAAACTATAGAACTACACGAACATGCATCATAAAAATTTTGAAATGCCTCCCTTAGCATAGAAATTCTTTCGTTTTCATGTTCAATCATTTTCGATGTGATTTGCAGTTCGTTTGCGCGGACGCTCAACTTTTCCAGTCTAGTCTGTGCTTCATCGTTTTCCGTTTTGAAACGCTGGTTCTGCCAGAGGGCAAGTAATCCGAGAATGATGGATGCCATATAAGTCAAAATATCTCCAGCGCCCCACTTTGCCTGCCAAAATGGCTCTTTAGCGTCAATGCTGAAGAGGCAGTGCAACACAAATGCAAACACTATACTTGCAATGGCCCAAATGACTATCCACCAATAGCCTGTTTTCTGTCCACCGGATTTCATAAATAGCCCTCCCCATAGCAGTTCCAGCTTATTTTACCACAAGGAAGCAAATCAGTTCAAAATCATCCAACCCAGAAACCTGTCCCATAAGCGCAGAGGTTCCGCCAGCCGAGAACAGGCTATCAATGTCACTTTCTTCTTTGACATCGATAATGGAATCGATAGCTTCACTCAGCAATTCAGACATTTCGGACATGTTTTTTCCATCGTCTGTTTCCCGATTAAACCGTTCATAGACTTCTTTGATGGGCTGCGCTTTACCTCTGCACAGCAATCGTATATCATCCAAAAGCTTTTTGGGGTTCAGATAGTCACAAATGATTTCTCCATCCTTTCCAACATAAACCATATAGAACGGATGGATTCGGTTACGGTTATCCGCATTGACGCTGTTGTTGATATTCTTCAGGACAAAAATCGCACCCTCTGGAAGCTCGTCTGTTGCCGGAACCACTGCATGCAGGCCAAGCGGCTTTTTATCCGGTTCGCCATGGTGCTTGATGTAGTCCAGAAGATCCAACCGGAATTCGTTCAGACCAAGATCCATAATAGAGATACCGTCCGACATATCTTCGATATCTACAACTTCTTCCTGAAGCCGTTTCAACTGTGCTTTCCGGTATTCCAAATCGCCCTGTTCTTCCGGGTTGATGAGATCATCGTCACCAGTAGAAGTCATAACGGTGATTTTCATGCGTGTTTCGACGCGGGATTTCAGGTTGATGTAATCATCCAGTGTCAGATCCGGCCAGAAATTTACCAGCTGGATGCACTGATTTCGGCTTCCGATACGGTCGATACGACCAAACCGCTGGATAATGCGTACTGGATTCCAATGAATATCATAATTCACCAGATAATCGCAGTCCTGCAAGTTCTGACCTTCTGAGATACAGTCCGTTGCGATCAGCACATCAATTTCGGTGGTGCTGCCCGGCATCAGAACATCCCGACCTTTGGAAACAGGGGAGAAGCAGGTCAGAACATTGTTGAGCGTTGCCGGGAAGCCTTTGATTGTTGTCCGGCCGTCAATAGAACCAGTGATAACTGCGGTATTCAAGCCATATTTTTTCGATATAAAGGTGCTGACATTATCGTACAGGTATTCTGCTGTATCCGAGAAAGCCGAGAAAACGAGAATCTTTTTATTGTCCCCATTGATAGGATGCTCAATTTTCTGAGAGATCAGCTTAAAAAGCTCCTGTAATTTGATGTCATGTTCAGGAGTAATATCACCAACCATCAGGGTCAGCAGTTCCAGCGTATCCGCATCTTTTTTGGAGTTCTGTGCGCCAGCTCTTCCAATCCATATCGGCAAGGTCAATTTTCACTTTTTTGCCAACAGTGAGGAAGTCACTGTTTTCATCATCCAAATCAAAATCAGCATTACTGAGATCGTACATGGCCAGATTGGTCTGTCCATACTGCTCAAACTGATTGATGGACTGAATCGTACCATTGATCAGTTCCTTGATTCGGGTCAGTGTCAGTTGGAAAGAATGTACGGAGCTTTCCAGCCGTTTCAGAAGATTGATGCTCATCAATCGTTGAACGCCACGTTCACGTCCGCTTTGGGTCAGATTTTCTCCCTTGTTGTGGGTAAGCTCCCGATACTTTTGCAGTTTGCTTGGAAAAATATAATTGGAGGGAGTATAGACACACAGAGTAAGTAGCATCAACTGATCGTAAATTTCGTTATAGTTGATTGCGTTGTTCAGGTCCGTCAGGCAGGGACGAACAGAGATAGGCTTCAATCGCTCCGGGAACTTTCCGATATCATTCGTATTATAGTACTTTTTTCAATGTGCCTGCGAGAGCGAGCGATTGTAACGCTGTCCAGCAGCTCAAAGAAGTCAAAGTCCAAGGTGCGAAGCAAGGCATCTGTTGTCCGCTCCGCCTGTGGAAGCTTACTCCACGCATTAAACGACTTCTGTGCCTGTTTGAAAATGTCGTCAATGCTCTTTGAAGTGTTCAGCTGTTCGTCAAGATACTCGGAATCACCCTCATAGGCAAGGGCAAGCTGGTTTTTCAAATCGACAAATCGATTGTTGACCGGTGTTGCAGAAAGCATCAACACCTTCGTTTTAACACCGGCACGAATAACCTTATCCATCAGTTTCTGATAACGGTTTTCCTGCGTCTTACTGTGAGTTCCGATACCGTTTCGGAAATTGTGCGATTCATCGATCACAACAAGGTCATAATTGCCCCAGTTTAGTCGGTCAAGATCAATGCCGTTTGATTGTCCACCAGTTTTTGATAGATCCGTATGAAACAGAACGGTGTAATTTAGGCGGTCTGATGCAATCGGGTTGTTGACATAATTGTCCTTATAAGTATTCCAGTTTTCTGCCAGCTTTTTGGGGCAGAGAACCAGCACAGACTTATTCCGGTTCTCATAATACTTGATAACCGCCAATGCAGTAAAAGTTTTGCCCAGACCAACACTGTCTGCAAGAATGCAGCCGTTGTATTTTTCCAGCTTGTTGATAATGGCCAGTGCTGCGTCTTTTTGGAAATTGTACAGCATACTCCAGATTTTGCTCTGCTTGAAACCAGTAGCCTCGTTCGGCAGTTCATCTTCAGAGATATCATCCAGAAATTCACTGAACACATGATACAAGGTCATAAAATAGATGAACTCCGGAGAATTTTCCGCATAGGCCGTGCTGATATTCTCAATTACAACATCCGTAACATCTTCCAGTTTCTCACGGTCATTCCACAGCTGATCAAAAGTTGCATATATTGCTGTGCGAAGGGAGCATCGAAGCAATTGACCATGTTGTAGCGATTATTACCACGTTCGCAGCCAATATCGACCGTTGTAAATCCATTGATTGGCATATATGCTATTTGGGATGCCCCGGAATCCACGGTCATGAAGCCTCCCATGTTTTCGCCGGTCGTATTGGATTTGAAAGTCACCTTTCTGCGAATCCAATGTGCACACTCTTTTGCGATAGCTCGCTGGGTCATCTCATTGCGGAGCTTGATTTCAAATTCTGTGCCATACAGACTTTTTTCTCTGGCCAAACGCGGAATATAGAACTCGCGCTTTTGTTTTGAAGCCTTTTCAGCTACAAATGTAGGCGATGTAAAAATAAACCGGAGTTCATCGATGGAATCCAGTTGTTTTTTCAATTCCTTGTAAGCGTACATGGAAAAACACGCAGCTGCAATGGAAACCTTGCTTCCTCGCTTGATTTCTGATTGCAGATCATCACGAACAGTACTGGAAATATTATCGAGAATCTTCAACCTATTCACCCCTGCCTTTACGGTTATCGGCAAATTTTGATTTCGTCATTCAAGCCATTTAATTTCCCGAATCATCCGGCACTATTTCCAGAATATCATCTACCGTGCAATTCAATTTCAAGCAAATTTTAGCAACAACTTCCATCGATACAATTTCATTGCGTCCCATCTTGCTTATTGTACTTGGACTAACACCGGCAAGTTCGCACAATTCTTTCTTTTTCATTTTCTTATCAATCAGAAGTTTGAACAATTTATTATAGGATATCGCCATCTTTTCATCCTCTTGTCAACAGAGAGTTTTCCAACTTAAATCTTATGATTATTATATCACCTCTATTTTTACAAGTAAACAAAAAATGCTTACTTCTCCCAAGTTTTCATCTCATAGCTTTCTAGGTTTCCATCAAATAGTCCTACTCTTTCCACTTTATTGCCATAAATTTCCCAAAACCCTCTTGACGAATTCCACACACGGTGGTATTTTTCCTGTAAATCCCACTGATTTTGTAGATTGGTTTGAAACCATCTACAAGTTGTGGTCGTGTTCATTTTGAACACAGCCACAGAAAGTGGTTGGTTATCACCGTGAGACCCACCACTTCAGTGAGGGAAAGTCCACGAAAGAATTTACCGCCCCGCAACACACCCGATCTATTTTGCCGCCGATTCACCCGACAAAATCCATCGCTGCGCTGCGTGGGCGGTATTTTTCTTTTTCACAAATAAAATCTTATGTAGTTGTTCAATCTTCCAAAATTTGTTGTTAGTTGTTGACTGTACAACTTCAAAGTGTTATTCTTGTGCTTGAAAGAAGTAGGACGTAGTGTCCGCACTGCGCCCGGCTTTCTTCATACTGTACCTTGAATCTTTCATAAGCCGTCTGAACGTGATACTGTGCCATGACCTCACACTTTCTGTGGGCGAGCCGGACAACGCCGCTGCAAAACAGGGGCAGGAACTTCGTTCGGAGCAAACGGTGACCCCCTTACATGAGCAGGACCACCTCTACTTGTTTTTTGCGTCTTAACAATTCGGAAACAATTACCCAGAAACGGTTTTGAGCGCAGCGGTAGAGGGCAAGAACCGTCCCGTGGCCACAAATTTTCAATTCTTGAAAATGTTGTGCTCCACTGGGACTTCACTTCTGCAATGCGTCTGCATTTCCGAAGTGATCTTGTTGGGGTAGGCTTGTCGGGGCAACGCCCTCCATCTGCTGTCGCAGACCGCGCTGCCGCTTAAAAGCCCCACTGGGGCTTTCATTGCTGCGCTGCGCTTCGCAAACGCGGTCCAACCCCAAACCCTGCTCATCGTTCGCACCTGACGGTGCGAACAGCAACGGCGTGTCGTGCTTTACATAACTTCACCGAGGAGTTATCGAACAGACAGGAGGTACAATGACCAAAACGAATGTTCAGCCGACCCCTAGCAATTCCCAGCACCACGACACGCCGAACAGCAAAACGCACGTCATCAAGTTCCGTGTGACAGCGGAGGAAAAAGCGTCACTGGAACTCACTTGCAAACTCCTAAATCTCTCCCTCTCCACTTTTATCCGCCGTGCCATCCACAACGTCAAGATCGAGAAAACGGTCATCGTTGCAGGCGGCGGCGAAGAAACCCTGACCACTGTTTCCACCCTGCTTGCCCAGTGCAGCAAGGTGGGCACCAACCTCAACCAGCTTGCAAGGCACTTCAATTCTGGCGGTGCGGACACCGCGCAGATCCGGGCGAAACTCCTTGACGAACTTGCAGACCTGACCGCATTTCGTCTGCACGCCGAGAAAGTTCTGGGTGAACTGTATGGCAACGCTCAAGCATATCGCCTCTAAAAACTCGGACTACTCTGCCATTGAAGCGTATCTCATTTACCAGCACGATGAATTTTCCGGCAAGGTAATTCTGGACGAACAAGGCCGACCCATGCTGCGAAAATCGTACCTACTCGACACCCTTGAGTGCGGCGATTTCTCGTTTGCAACGGCCTGTCTGCTGGCAAACCGCAAGTATGGTAAGAATACCCAGCATGGTGATATCAAAAGCCACCAGTATATCATCAGCTTCGACCCACGCGATGCAGCCGACAACGGCTTGACCATGGAAAAGGCACAGGCACTTGGCCTGAAATTCTGCGAAGAAAACTTCCCCGGTCATCCCGCCATCGTCTGCACTCACCCCGATGGGCACAACCATTCGGGAAACATCCATGTCCACATCGTGATCGGCAGCATCCGAACACGAGAAGTAGAGCGCAAGCCTTATATGCAGAAACCCCGTGACTGGCTAGAGGGCATGAAGCACTCCAGCACCGCCCAGACCATGCGGCATTTGCGTGTCGAGGTCATGGAACTGTGCGAGGGTGCCGGACTATACCAGATTGACCTACTCAACGGCTCGAAAGAGCGCGTAAGCGAAGCGGAGTATTGGGTACGCAGGCGCGGCCAGTTGAAACTTGACCGTGAAAACGCAGCCCTCACTACAGCCGGACAGCAGCCCCGGCAGAAGAAGTTTGAAACCGTAAAAGATACCCTGCGGAAACAGATTTTTTCAGTGCTGTACCGTGCCACGAGTTTTGAAGATTTTTCTGACAGGCTCATGCAGCAGTATGGTATTGCCGTCAAGGAAAGCCGTGGGTGTCTGAGCTATCTGCCCGCTGGCAGAACGAAGTTCATCCGCGCGAAACATCTCGGGGACAAGTTCGATAAGACGGCAGTGCTTGCCACATTGCAGGCAAACGCCGAACGCAAACCCAAGGTACAGTCCAAGCAGGATACCATCGGGAAACTGATCGACATCCAGTCGAGGATGACCGAGGGCAAAGGCATTGGCTATAAGCGTTGGCTCACGAAACACAATCTCAAAGTTATGGCACAGACCGTGAAGCTTCTGCAGGAAAAGGGCTTGACCGACGAGGATGCCTTGAACCGGCGCATCGGCGAACTGGAAACCAAGTATCACGATGCACTGGCAGTGGTGAAAGACCTCGAAAGCTGCATGAAGGCCAACAAAGAGCTGCGCTATCATGTCGCAGCCTATACCAGCACTAAGAATGTCGCACAGCAGTTAAAGACTGCCAAACGACCCGCAGCCTTTGAGGAACAGCATCGTGCAGAGCTGACAGCGTACCGAGCGGCAGCAGCCTATTTCAAGGCAAACAACATCACAAAGCTGCCCAGCCCGAAAAAGCTGGAAGCCGAGTATGCGCAGCTGGCATCCGAAAAGGCAAAGTTCTACGAGCAGTACAAGGAAGCTAAAGAGGAACTGCTCAAACTGAAAACCGCAAAGCAGAATGTTGCGTCCTTTTTCCGGGAGGAAGAACCGGCGCAGCAGGAGAGATAAAGGAGTGTGCGTATGATCAATCTGAAAATCGACCCTGAGTTCCAGTCCCAGATTCCTCCACTGACCGATGATGAATTCAAGCAGCTTGAAGAAAATATCCTGAAAGCGGGCAAGCTGCTCTCTCCTTTGATCGTGTGGAACAATACACTTGTTGACGGTCACAATCGTTATGCCATCCTCCAGAAACACCCGGAGATTTATTTCTCCACCATGCCGCTCCGATTTGAGAACCGCGAAGAAGCCATTGCGTGGATTTGCCGGAATCAGTTTGGACGGCGAAACCTGAGTCCCGAACAGAAACGCTATCTGCTTGGGAAGCAGTACGAAGCCGAGAAGAAGGCTGCAAAAATCTTTCGGGGCAATCAGTACACTTTAGCAAAGAAAAGTGGTGGTGCTCACGGTGATAACCACCACTCTGGAAAGAAAACCTGCGACCGAATCGCAGAAGAAAACGGTGTCAGCCGTGCCTCTGTTCTCCGTGCCAGCCACTATACACGAGGCATCGACATTGCGGACAACCTCTCTCCCGGCATCAAGCAGAAAGTCTTTTCCGGTGAAGTGAAGTTCACCAACGAAGAAATGTCCAAGCTTGTGCAGGCAAGTGTCGAGCATCGTTCAGATGTCCTTGCTCAAATCCTGCATCCAGAGGCATTGGAAGTGTTGGAATCTGCCAGCGCTGAATTTGAGCCTGAAAAAGCGGAACCCGTTCCCATGCCCACGCCACAAACAGAAGAATTCCGGTGCTATCATGTGCCGGACGAGTTTATGAAGGTTTACAAATCCTTGAGCCGTGCGACCGAAATGATGAAAAACTCATGGAAGAAAACGCTCAAAAACAATCCCAGCTATTTCACTGACCCGGAAAAGCAGAAGGTTCTCCGCTTCGCAATGCAGCGACCTGCTAACTACCTGACTGAAATCGAAACCTATCTGGAAAAGGCTCTTGCAGAAGCCCTTGAAGAAGAAAAAAAGACCGCATAACAGCAGACACCTGTAAGCCATCAATGAGCCACCAGCCGCAAGCGCAGGGTGGAAAACTTCCGCGCCCTTGCGCCTGATAAAAATTGGAACTTTGATTTTCTCGCCCGACTTTGCCACGGTGGGACGATCAAAGGAGCGTGCGTTTGAACAAAAAGAAAAAGTCCACAAATACTTCCCCTTATCCCGATGAAGTCATTGACCGTCTGGCACGGGCATTCTACCCGGCCATCCTTGCCTGCTGGAACAGCGAGGAAGGCCAGCGGGAGTTTGCCGCGTGGCAGGCGGAACAGGCTCATCATGCAAACAACGAAAAACAGGAAGTTCCCACTGGGGAACTCCCTGTTGTACATATCGCTATCGTCTGTGGCTTTTGGCAGGGTGCGTCCAGCAGGGCGCACCCTGTTTTTGTTTTGTTCTCAATCTTCTAACCCGTGACTCCCAGCCGCATTCTTCAAATATTCTTCCGGCTCGCCGTTCAGAATCAAATCCGCATAGCCCAACGGATCGTTGTAGATGAGGTAGTCCAGTTCCGTCCTCTGCGCCATGGTCACGTCCAATTCATCCTCGACCCCAGTGCAGTCAATGGAGATCATTCTCCCATCCCGGAGCAGCAGCTCCACGCAACCGGTGTCCATGTTGAAATGGCAAGCTCTTTCATCGTACTTCATGTTCATGTCCTCCTGAAATCATGTTGCGGCTTATGTCGGTCAATCTATGATTTCGGATTTCATCTTCCACGGACACCTGCATGGAACTTGTCGGGGCAAAGCCCCTCCATCTGCTAACGCAGACCGTTCCGTCGCTTAAAAGCCCCACTGGGGCTTTCATTGCTTCGCAAACGCTAATTTTCCGAAGAAAACAAATAATCCGAACCCATCTCCTATCGGAAACAAGTTCGGATTATTTTTGTTTGGTCCGAGTGGCGAGAATCGAACTCACGGCCTCTTGAACCCCATTCAAGCGCGCTACCAAAACTGCGCTACACCCGGATATCGCGTCCGCCTCCCTACCGAAGCGTGGCGACAGAAGATATTATACGCGAAACAAGGGTGTTTGTCAACAGTTTTTTTTTGAGTTTTGCAGCTTTTTGCAAAACAAGCGGATGTGCGTTATTTCTTTTTGTCTTCTTGGCGGGAGCATTTACGGCGGCCTCGGCTTCCTGCGCACGCAGGAGCTTATCCTTTTCAAAAGCGGCTTCAGGTACTGGCCGGTGAAGCTGCCCTCCACTTCAGCCACCTGCTCCGGGGTGCCCTCGGCGACGATGAGGCCGCCCGCGCTGCCGCCTTCGGGGCCGAGGTCGATGATGTGATCGGCACACTTGATGAGGTCGAGGTTGTGCTCGATGACAATGACGGTGTTGCCCGCATCCACCAGCTTCTGCAGCACTTCGATCAGGCGGTGGACATCCGCGATGTGCAGACCGGTGGTTGGCTCGTCGAGGATGTAGACCGTCTTGCCGGTGCCGCGGCGGGCCAGCTCATTGGCCAGTTTGACGCGCTGGGCCTCGCCGCCGGAAAGGGTGGTCGCACTCTGGCCCAGCGTCACATAACCCAACCCCACGTCCAGCAGGGTCTGCAATTTGCGGGCGATCTTGGGCTGGTTGGCAAAGAAGACCACCGCCTCTTCCACGGTCATGTTCAGAACGTCGGAGATGGTCTTTTCCTTATACTTCACTTCCAGCGTCTCGCGGTTGTAGCGGGCACCCTTGCAGACTTCGCAGGGGACGTAGACGTCCGGCAGGAAGTGCATTTCGATCTGCAGGATGCCGTTGCCCTCACATGCCTCGCAGCGGCCGCCCTTGACGTTGAAGCTGAACCGGCCGGGGCCGTAGCCGCGCATTTTGGCGTCCTGCGTTTCGGCAAAGACGGCGCGGATATCGTTGAACACCCCGGTGTAGGTGGCCGGATTGGGCGGGGCGTGCGGCCGATGGGCTGCTGGTCGATGCCGATGACCTTATCGACAAATTCCAGCCCCTCTACCCCGTCGCATTTGCCCGCACGGGCGCGGGCACCGTTCAGCTCGCTGGCCAGCGTCTTGTACAGGATCTCGTTGATGAGGCTCGACTTGCCCGAGCCGGAGATGCCCGTCACGCAGATGAACTCGCCCAGCGGGAATTTTACGTCGATGTTGCGCAGATTGTTCTCCCGCGCCCCCGGACGGTCAGGTAGTTGCCGCTGCCCGCACGGCGGATCTCCGGCACGGCGATCCGCTTGCGGCCGGACAGGTAGTCGCCGGTGATGCTCCGCTTGGCCTTGCAGATGTCCTTGACGCTGCCCGCTGCCACGATCTCGCCGCCATGCACGCCGGCACCGGGGCCTACGTCCACGATATAATCCGCGCTGCGCATGGTGTCCTCGTCGTGCTCTACCACGATGACCGTGTTGCCGAGGTCCCGCAGGTTTTTCAGGGTCGCAATGAGCTTGTCGTTATCCCGCTGATGCAGACCGATGCTCGGCTCATCCAGCACGTACAGCACGCCGGAAAGCGCACTGCCGATCTGGGTGGTCAGGCGGATGCGCTGACTTTCACCGCCGGAAAGGGTGCCCGCCGAGCGGGCCAGCGTCAGGTAATCCAGACCCACGCTCTGCAGGAATTGCAGCCGGTTCTTGATCTCCTTCATGATCTGGCCGCCGATCTGCCGCTGCTTTTCGGTCAGATTCGGCTCATTTTTTGCAATGAACTCCAGCTCCTGCCGGATGGACATCTCGCAGAATTCACTGATGTTCTTGTCCCCGATGGTCACGGCAAGCACCACCGGCTTCAGTCGGCGGCCATGGCAGTCCGGGCACTCGACGCCGGACATGAAACTGCCGATCTCTTCTTTCATCCACTCGCTGTTGGTCTCGCGGAAGCGGCGCTCCAAGTTCTCGACGATGCCCTCAAAGCCGTTATAGTAGACGCCGCTGCCGAACTCGTTGGTGCGGTGCATCTCGATCTTTTCGCCGTTGGTACCGTAAAGGATGGCGTTCACGGCCTCGGTGCTCATCTCCTTGATGGGTGTATCCAGCGTGAAGCCGTACTTTTTGCCAAGACCGAGGTAGTACATCTCGGACACCGACCCTTCGGCGTAGTACCAGCCGCTGGCCTTGATGGCCCCCTGCCGGATGGACAGGTTCCGGTTGGGCAGGATGCGCTCCTCGTCCACCCGCATAAACGTACCGAGGCCGGTGCACTTTTCGCACGCGCCCAGCGGGTTGTTGAAGGAGAACAGTCGGGGCGACAGGTCGCTGATGGAGATGCCGTGCTCCGGGCAGGCGAAGTTCTGGCTGAAGGTCATGCACTCGCCGCCGATGACGTCCACTTCGGCGATGCCGCCGGTGAGAGCCAGCGCCGTTTCCAGCGAATCGGCCAGACGGCCCCGGATGCCTGCGCATGGCGAGGCGGTCCACGACGATCTCGACGGTGTGCTTGATGTTCTTTTCCAGCGTAATCTCCTCATCGAGGTCGTAGAGATTTCCGTCGACGCGGACGCGGGAGTAGCCGCCCCGCCGGGCCGCGTCCAGTTCCTTCTGCTGGGTGCCCTTGCGCTGGCGCACCACGGGGCCAAGATCTGAAACTTTGTACCCTCGTCCAGCTTCAGGACGGCGTCCACCATCTGGTCCACCGTCTGCTGGCTGATGACGCGGCCGCACACCGGGCAGTGGGGCACGCCCACACGGGCGTACAGCAGACGCAGATAATCATAAATTTCCGTCACCGTGCCCACTGTGGAGCGCGGGTTGCGGGAGGTCGTTTTCTGGTCGATGGATATGGCCGGCGACAGACCGGTGATCTCGTCCACATCGGGCTTGTCCATCCGGCCAAGGAACATCCGGGCATAGCTGGACAGGCTCTCGACGTAGCGGCGCTGGCCGTCGGCGTAAATGGTATCGAAGGCAAGGCTCGACTTGCCCGAACCGGACAGGCCGGTCATGACGATGAGTTTTTCGCGCGGGAGGGTCAGATCTACGTTTTTCAGGTTGTGCTCCCGCGCCCCTTTGATGACGATCTTATCGTTTGCCAAGGTACTTTCTCCCTCTTCTCTGTGTCTGTGCATGGTTTTGCTTGCGCTCCGTTTCGGCGTCGGAGTCCACGGTGGGGTTCTCGCCCCGGCGCAGACGGTCGATCTGGTCGCGCAGGAAGGCCGCGTGCTCAAATTCCAGCAGCTTGGCGGCCTCCTTCATCTCGCGGGTCAGGCGCTCAATGGCCGCTTCGCGCTCCATCTTGCCCATCCGGCGGGTGTTCCGCTTCGCGTTCTCGGCCTTGTCGCTGATCTCGATGGAATCCGGGATGGCTTTCACGATGGTCTTGGGCACGATGCCGTGGGCCTCGTTGTAGGCCATCTGGATGGCGCGGCGGCGCTCTGTCTCGGTGATGGCGCGGTCCATGCTGTCCGTCACCTCGTCGGCGTACATGATGACCAGACCTTCGGCGTTGCGGGCGGCGCGGCCGATGGTCTGAATCAGGCTCGTCTCGCTGCGGAGGAAGCCCTCTTTGTCGGCGTCGAGGATGGCCACAAGGCTGACCTCGGGCAGGTCGAGGCCCTCCCGCAGCAGGTTGATGCCCACCACCACGTCGATGGAGCCGAGGCGGAGGTCTTTGATGATCTCCATCCGCTCGAAGGTATCGACTTCGTGGTGCATATACTTGACCTTGACCCCCTGTTCCGTCAGGAAATCCGTCAGGTCCTCGGCCATTTTCTTGGTCAGGGTCGTCACCAGCACCCGCTCGTTCTTTGCGGTGCGGGCGTTGATCTCGCCCAGTAGGTCGGTGACCTGCCCTTCCACCGGGCGCACCGAGATGAGCGGGTCCAGAAGGCCGGTGGGCCGGATGACCTGCTGGGCCACTTGGGTGCTGTTCTGGCGCTCATACTCGCCGGGGGTGGCCGAAACGAAGATCATCTGGTTCAGCTTCGACTCCACTTCTTCAAATTTCAGGGGCGGTTGTCGAACGCCGAGGGCAGACGGAAGCCGTACTCCACCAGCGTTTTCTTGCGGGCATAGTCGCCGCCGTACATGGAGCGAATCTGCGGCACGGTGACATGGCTTTCATCCACAAAGAGGAGAAAATCCTTCGGGAAATAATCCAGCAGCGTGGTCGGCATACTGCCCGGCGCGCGGCCCGACAGCACCGCCGAATAGTTTTCGATGCCCTTGCACATGCCCACCTCGGTCAGCATCTCCATGTCGTAATTCGTCCGCTGCTGGATGCGCTGGGCCTCGATGAGCTTGCCCTCGGCGGTGAACTGCTTCACCTGCTGGTCGCACTCGGCGCGGATCTTTTCCAGCGCCTTCGCCTTTTCTCGGCGCTGACGATGTAGTGGCTGGCCGGGAAGATGGCCACATGCTTGACCACATTCTGCTTGCTCCCCGTGACCGGGTTGAACTCGATGATGCGGTCGATCTCGTCCCCGAAAAACTCCACCCGGATGGCGAGGTCACTCATATAGGCAAGGTAGATGTCCACCGTGTCGCCGTGGACCCGGAACTTGTTGCGGATAAAATTGATGTCGTTGCGCTCATATTGCAGCGTCACCAGCCGCTTGCACAGCGCATCCCGCTCCATTTCCATGCCGGGGCAGAGGCTGATGACCATGCTGCGGTAGTCGATGGGGTCGCCCAGCGAATAGATGCAGGACACCGACGCCACAATGATGACGTCCCGCCGCTCTGACAGAGCGGCGGTCGCCGAATGGCGCAGCCGGTCGATCTCGTCGTTGATGGCGCTGTCCTTTTCGATATAGGTATCGGTGCTGGGGATATAGGCTTCCGGCTGGTAGTAATCGTAGTAGGAAACAAAATACTCCACCGCATTGTCCGGGAAAAAGGACCGGAACTCGGTGCAGAGCTGGGCCGCCAGCGTTTTGTTATGGGCCAGCACCAAGGTGGGGCGGTTGCACTGGGCGATGACGTTTGCCATCGTAAAAGTCTTGCCGCTGCCGGTGACGCCCAGCAGGGTCTGGCACCGGTCGCCGCGCTCCACTCCCTCCACAAGCTGCTGGATGGCCTGCGGCTGGTCGCCCGTCGGGGCATAGTTCGACACCAGATGGAACTTCTCGTCTGCCATCGCCGCACTCTCCTTTCCGTCAGAACCACAAATAGTTGTGCTTTTTCATGCTCAGTATAGCACAACTATTTTATATTGTAAACAAAAAGATTCAATACGGCCTCAGCATCTCCCCTGTTGCAAAGTCATAGAAGGGCAGCCGATTCTCATCCCGCATGGAGAAGTACTCGCTCTCGGTCAGGATGATGTGGTCCCGCAGATGCACCCGGACCAGCCCCAGCGCCCGCACGATGTTCTCGGTGGCCTGAATGTCCTCCCGCGAGGGCAGGGCCATGCCGTTGGGATGGTTGTGGCAGAGCACCACGCTGTCCGTGCCGCCCTTCAGCGCCGCGGCCACCACATCCTTGATGGCAAGGCTGACCCGGTCGCCGGTGCCGTCCTTGAGCCAGAGGGTCGCCTTGATGCGGCTGCGGCCGTCCAGCGCCAGCAGCAGTGCCCGCTCCTGCTCCGCCCCGGCAAATAACCGGAGAAGATAGACCGCCAACTGCTCCGTGGTCTTGAAGCTGATCTTCCCGTTGGTGCGGCATTGGGTATAGTATCGGCTGACCGCCGGTAAAAGATGCAGCATCCGCGCTGTGGCGGGGCCGACGCCCTCCACCGTCAGCAGGTCTTCTTCGGTGGCTTCCAGCACCCCGGCAAAATCGCCGAACCGGCCCATAAGGTCATGGGCCAGTTGGTTCGTATCTTTCCGCGCGTTGGTGATGTACAGCAGGTATTCCAGCGCCTCATGGGGTTCCAGATTTTCAAAGCCCTGCTGTTCCACCCGCTGCCGCATCCGCTGGCGGTGCCCCTCGTGGGTCTTCTTTTCTTCGGCCATGGGTCGGCTCCTTTCGCGCATTCTTCCTTCTAATAGTACCCGATTTTTCCCAAAACACAAGAGTCCCGCCCAAATTTTCGCGTTGACTTCGCAAATCCGGTAGTTTATTATAGAAAAAGAGGACCCGATCCTTCGTACGGCCTCTCAGGCGCTTTGCGCCAGCTCCCCTTGCAGGGGAGTCCTTGGCATAAGGATAACCTCTTATTTTTGAATCAAAGGACTCTGTTTTATGAAACAATTTACCGCCACTGCCAACGACGAGGGAGTGCGCCTGTCTCGCTTTGTACAGAGCGTGACCCGCGATTTTCCCACCAGTCTGCTCTATAAAAGCTTCCGCAATAAGCGCATCAAGGTCAACGGCAAAAAGGGTGTCCCCGAAGACCGCCTCAAGGCCGGGGACCTCATTGAGCTGTACATCAACGACGAGTTTTTTCCGCCGGAAGGGACAAAGCCCGCGCCGAAAGCGCCTAAGAAGCAGCCCAGCCAGCCCAAGGTGACCGTCATCTACGAGGATGAGAACATTGCCGTCCTCTATAAGCCCACCCACCTGCTCTGCCACAGCGACCGCACCGGCGACGCCAACCTCGTGGATGCGTTCATCCAGTACCTCGCGCAGAAAGGCGAATACGACCCCCACGGTGAAAACCGCTTCAAGCCCGGCATCTGCAACCGGCTGGACCGCGGCACCGAGGGGCTGGTCATTGCGGCCAAGAGCTACGCCGCCCTGCGGGATATGAACGAGATCATCCGCACCGACCTGCTCAAAAAGGAATACTACACCATCACCGTGGGCATCCCCCAGAGCGGCCGGTTCGCCGCGTGGTGGGAGCACGACGAAAAGAACAACAAGGTCAGCATCCACGCCCACCAGTCGCAGGACGAGCGCCGCAAGCAGATCATCACCGATGTGGATGTTCTGCGCACCGCCGGGCCTTTCGCGCTGTGCAAGATCGGCCTCATCACCGGGCGGACACATCAAATTCGCGCCCACCTCGCGCCTCTCGGCAAGCCAGTTCTGGGCGACATCAAATACGGCAACCGCAAGATGAACGAGCGCACCGGCACCAAGACCCAAGCCCTCTGCGCCGTCCGCATCCGTTTCCTCGACATCCCGGAGGAAAACACCCTGCATTACCTCTCCGGCAAGGTCATCAAGCTGAAAGACCCCCAGATCGTCAAACAGTTCGACGCGCTGGATAAGAACAAAGAAAACGCCCATGAATAACTGTTTTGTAGAGACCAGCCGTTTGCTGCTCCGACGGCTGGAAGAGGCCGATTTCCCGGCTTACGCCGCCTATGCCGTGGACGACGAGATGTCCCGGATGATGGGCCGCGCCTTTCTACACGCTGAAACCGATATTCGCCAGAACTTCGACTGGCTCAAGGACAAGGAACCCCGCTGTTACGGCATCGTGGAAAAGGCCAACGAGCAGCTCATCGGCAACCTGAACATCGGTGCCCTCCCGGCTCCCCTTGCTGCCCTGCCGCAATTGCAGGGCAAACGCGGGCAGACGCTTTCCTTCTGCATCCGGCGGGAATCCCAGCGCAAAGGGTATGCCGCCGAAGCCATCCGCGCCGTCATTGCCGAGCTTTTTGACGATGAGCACTTCGATTTCGTCCAGTGCGGGTGTTATTCGTTCAACACGCCCTCCCGGATGTTGCAGGAACGGCTGGGCTTTCAATTTCTGGCCAACCTCTGCGTTCCCACTCCGCAGGGCGAAGCACAGACCATCGAACACATTTTATGGAACCCAAGGAGGACTCCCATGTCTGATCTGAACGCCTATTTCAAAAGTGTCATCGACCAAGACACCGCTTCGGTCGTGCTGTGCGATCTACAGCACACCATCATTTATATGAACCCCGCTGCCATCCGCAATTATGCGAAACGCGGCGGCGCGCAGCTCATCGGCCGCAGTCTGCTCCACTGCCACAATGCCAGCTCCAACAGCCGCATTCAGCAGGTCGTGGACTGGTTCGCGGCCAGCCCGGAGCACAACATCATCTACACCCATCACAACGAAAAGCAGAACAAGGACGTCTACATGGTCGCCCTGCGGGACGCCGACGGCACTCTCATCGGCTACTACGAAAAGCACGAGTTCCGCAGCCCGGAGACCATGGAGCGGTACGCCTTTTAAGAGAAAGCTTTCCGCCATGGAATTCGACGAGTACGACCGGCCCATCGTAAGACAAAAGCCACGCTTTCGCGTGGCTTTTGCTATTTTTCTTATCGGTCCCACTTGTCGCAGAGGGCGTTGATCTGGTCGGCGAACTTGGCAAGGTCTTTGTTGGCCCCGCCCTCGTTGTGCTCGATGACCCGCAGCAGCCGCTTGCCCGCGCTGACGAGCCGCTGGAAGACACTGGCGGCCCGGCTGGCCCCTTCACTGGGCCGATGCTCGATGCGGGCCTTGGTGCCCTCCTGCACGCAGACGGCCCCTTCTGCCCCGATGGCCCACTGGGCCCCGTTGTAGGGCGCACAGGCGGTGAAGCCTTCGTCGGTCAAGGTCTGGGCGAAGATATTCTCCACCTCGTCGTCGCCGTGGACGATGAACACCCGCTTGGGCTTGGGGGCAAAGGCGTTGATCCACGCCAGCAGACCGTTTTTGTCTGCATGGCCGGAAAGGCCGGTGAGCTGGCAGATCTCCGCCCGCACCTCGATGGGTTCCCCGAACAGCTTGACGTCTGTCGCCCCTTCGATGAGGGTGCGGCCCAGCGTGCCGACGGCCTGATAGCCCACGAAGAGGATGGTGCACTCCGGCCGCCAGAGGTTGTGCTTGAGGTGATGGCGGATACGGCCCGCCTCGCACATGCCGCTGGCCGAGAGGATGACCTTCGGTTCCCGGTCGGCGTTGATCATCCGGGATTCGTCGCTGGTCACGCTGACCCGCAGACCGGGGAACTGGATGGGGTCGATGCCCTTTGCCAGCAAAGCGCGGGTCTCGTCGTCAAAGCAGTCCGGGTCGGTATCCTTGAAGATGCGGGTCGCCTCGATGGCAAGGGGACTGTCGATGTACACCGGGAAGTTGCCGTGGCCCTTCACAAGACCCTTTTCCTTGATCTCCCGGATGAAGTAGAGCAGCTCCTGCGTGCGGCCCACAGCGAAACTGGGAATGACCACGTTGCCGCCCCGGTCGAAGGTGCGCTGCAAAATTTTGGTCAGCTCCCCGACATAGTCCGGGCGGGGGCCGTGGAGCCGGTCGCCGTAGGTGGATTCCATCACGACGTAATCTGCGTCGGCGAGGTAGGTCGGGTCCTTGATGAGGGGCTGGTTCTGGTTGCCGATATCGCCGGAGAAGACGAGCTTGGTGGTGGTGCCGTTCTCGGTGACCCAGATCTCGATGCTGGCCGAGCCGAGCAGATGGCCCACGTCCACAAACTCGATTTCCAAGCCCGGTGCCAGCTCGGTCTTTTTACCGTACCCCACCCCGCGGAACAACCGGACGGCCGCCTCGGCGTCCTGAATGGTGTACATGGGTTCCACCGGTTCTGCACCGGAGCAGCTTGCCCTTGCGGTTTTTCCACTCAGCCTCGAACTCCTGAATGTGGGCCGAGTCCCGCAGCATGATGCCGCACAGCTCCACGGTGGGGTCGGTGGCATAGATCCTGCCCCGGAACCCGTTGCGGACCAGCAGCGGCAGAAGGCCCGTATGGTCGATGTGGGCATGGGTGACCAGCACGCCATCGATCTCTCCGGGGCCACAGGGATGGGCTGGTTTTCGTACATATCCTTGCCCTGCTCCATGCCGCAGTCGATGAGTTAGCGCTGCCCGTCCGCTTCCAGCAGCGTACAGCTGCCCGTCACCTCGTGTTTCGCGCCCAAAAACGTCAGTTTCATAGATTGCACCCCTAGTCGATACTCTCTGCCGCCCGCTGCGCAGACCGGCGGAGCGAAGCGGAGAGAGTTCATCTGTATTATACCATACTTTCGCCCTTCAAGCCGCCAAAATCACGGCGGGAATATCAAGCAAAACGCCGAATTCCTGAAAAATTTTTTATACAATCTTGACAAACCACCCCCAACTGAGATAAACTTAATTCGTATGACGTAACTTCTACACAGATTCAAAATAGAGAGGTTGTTATTTATGGTTCGTAACGATTTGCGCAACGTCGCCATTATCGCTCACGTTGACCACGGCAAGACCACGCTGGTGGACGCCATGCTGCGTCAGAGCGGCGCATTCCGCGACAATCAGGTCGTGGCAGAGCGTGTCATGGACAGCGGTGATATCGAGCGTGAGCGCGGCATTACCATTCTGGCCAAAAACTGCTCCTGCACCTATAAGGGTGTCAAGATCAACATCGTCGATACTCCGGGCCACGCCGACTTCGGCGGCGAGGTCGAGCGCGTTCTGAAGATGGTCAACGGCGTTCTGCTGCTGGTGGACGCCGCTGAGGGCTGCATGCCCCAGACCCGTTTTGTTCTGCAGAAAGCTCTGCAGCAGAACCTGAGCCTCGTGGTCGCCATCAACAAGATCGACCGTCCCGATGCCCGCATCAAGGAGGTCATCGACGAGGTGCTGTACCTGCTGATGGACCTCGGCGCTACCGATGAGCAGCTCGACTGCCCCATCCTGTTCTGCTGCGGCCGTCAGGGCACCGCAAGCCTTGACCCGGATGTGCCCGGCACCGACCTGATCCCCCTGTTCGACACCCTGCTGAGCACCATCAAGCCGCCGGAGGGCGACCCCGATGCTCCCTTCCAGATGCTCGTCTCCTCTGTGGACTACAACGAGTTCGTGGGCCGCATCGGCATCGGCCGCATCCAGAACGGCATTGCCAAGGTCGGCGAGGAAGTGCAGGTCTGCGACTGGCACAACCCCGACCTGAAGATGCGCGGCCGCCTGACCAAGCTGTATGACTTCCAAGCCAACGGCCGCCAGCCCTGCGACAACATCACCGCCGGTGATATCGTCGCCTTCTCCGGTCTGCCCGATGTCACCATCGGCAACACCCTGTGTTCCCCTGCTCAGGTCGAGCCGCTGCCCTTCGTGAAGATCAACGACCCCACCGTGGAGATGACCTTCTCCGTCAACGACAGCCCGCTGGCCGGCCGTGAGGGCAAGTTCGTCACCAGCCGCCAGATCCGCGACCGTCTGCAGAAGGAACTGCTGAAGGACGTCGCCCTGAAGGTGGAGGATTCCGCCACCACCGATTCCTTCCGTGTCATGGGCCGTGGCGAGATGCACCTGTCCATCCTGATCGAGACCATGCGCCGCGAAGGTTATGAGCTGCAGGTCTCTCCCCGCACGTTCTGACCAAGGTCATCGACGGCAAGACCTACGAGCCTATGGAGCATGTTGTCATCGATGTGCCCACCCAGTATCAGGGCGCTGTCATGACCGGTCTGGGCCAGCGCAAGGCTATCCTGCAGCAGATGGAATCTCTGGGCACCGACCGCGTGCGTCTGGAGTTCCGTATGCCCAGCCGCGGCCTGTTCGGCTACCGCAACCAGTTCCTGACCGATACCCACGGCGAGGGCGTCATCAACCAGATCTTTGACGGCTACGACGTCTGGGCTGGCATGATCGCCAACCGCTCCACCGGTTCTCTGGTCAGCTTTGAGACCGGCGAGGCCGTCACCTACGGCCTGTTCAACGCGCAGCAGCGCGGCACCCTGCTGGTCGGCCCCGGCGAGAAGGTCTACGAGGGCATGGTCATCGGCTACACCGCTTCCGGCGAAGATGTGGATGTCAACGTCTGCAAGACCAAGCACCTGACCAACACCCGCGCTTCCGGCTCCGACGACGCTCTGCATCTGGTGCCCATCAGCAAGCTGAGCTTGGAGGGCTGCTTGGAGTTCCTCGCACCCGATGAGCTGCTGGAAGTCACCCCGGAGAACCTGCGCATCCGCAAGCAGATCCTCAACCACGACCAGCGCATGAAGGCCAAGAGCAAGCTGAAGTAAGCTCTTCCCTTCCCAAAACGCATTTACGGCACTGTAAGCCCACCGGCTTGCGGTGCCGTTTTTTGTGTTTGTCTGCCTTTCTATTTGCAAACCGGCTCCATTCCCTGTATAATAAAGAAAACTTCATTTCACAGCGGCGCTGTGCCGCGTGAAAGACGCCAACAGGGAGGTTTTGTTATGAACGACATCATTCAGGCCATGGAGACCCGCCGGAGCATCCGACAGTTCAAACCCGACATGCCCCGCAAGGAAGATCTTCAGCAGATCATCGAGGCCGGTCTTTACGCCGCCAACGGCAGAGGCCGACAGGGCGCGATCATTCTGGCCGTGACCAACAGAGAGCTGCGCGACAGGCTCTCCGCCCTGAACCGTGAGATCGGCGGCTTCCCGGAAGGCAAAGACCCCTTCTATGGTGCCCCGGCGGTCCTCATCGTGCTGGCAGACAAGAGCTGCCCCACCGGCATCTACGACGGCAGCCTCGTCATGGGCAACCTGATGCTGGCCGCCCACGCGCTGGGTCTGGGCAGTGTCTGGATCCACCGCGCCAAGGAGGAGTTCGAGCGCCCGGAATACAAGCAGCTGCTCAAAGACCTCGGCGTCGAGGGCGAATGGGAAGGCATCGGCCACTGCGTCGTCGGTTCCATCGACGGCGAAGCCCCGCAGCCCGCACCCCGCCGGAACGGCCGGGTGTTCTGGGCTGAATAAGAAGGCACAAAAAGGAACGGCATACCAGACGGTGTGCCGTTCCTTTTGTGCTTAATTTGCCGCGTATGCGCTGCCGGGGGTCCAAGCGTTCGCAGCCGAATATTTCGCGTGGTTGCGCAGGTAAGTGACCCATGCGCCGTAGCCGTTGCCCGCCGAGAAGTGGACGCCGTCCGGCGCGGCAAGGATCTCTTTCAGGCTGCCCTCGCCGTCGGCAAAGGTCTCCCACAGGTCTAGGTAGACGCAGCCCTTATCGGCGGCCATCTGGGCCAACTGCTCGTTGACTGAGCGGAGGACGTCCGAGGCAAGGCCGGGCTTCTCCTCCGCAGCCGCCGGGCGGACCGGCGGGATGGACTGGACGTAGATCACGCAGTCGTCGCCAAGGGTCTGGCGCAGCAGGTCAAGCATCTGGCCGTAATAGGCAAGGAAGCGATCCGCCGCGCCGAGGGTGGTCAGGGTGTTGGTGCCCAGCAGGATATAGAGCTTTTTCGGCTGGGCTGCGACCAGCACGTCCAGCGCGATCTCCTCGCCGCGGGTGGAACTCTTGACGGCGCTTCGGTTGACGATGGCATCCGGGCCAACGCCGGTATAGCCGCAGATGAGTGCTCCGCCGAGGTTGATGCTGTAATCCGAGAAGCCAACCGTCAGGCTGTCGCCGAGGAAGGCCGCATCGGAGAAGTAGCTCAGATCGACCTGCCCGCACGCGGGCTGACGGATCACGCTGCTGTCATAGGCTTTGACGCTGTAGGCCCCGGCGGTCTGCCGGGCCGGGCCGAACTGTTCCAGCGTGACGGCAGCGGCTCCGGCATCCCCGGTGCTGTCCGCGCTGCCCTCCGTGCCGGATTCCCCGGCGGCGCTATTCGCCGCGCCCTGCATAGGCAGCGGGGCCAAGATGTTTTCCGCCATGCCGCTGGATGTAGCTTCCTGCGCCGCCTCGCTCTCCTTCTGGCCGTTTTCAAGGATGGCCGTGATGGCCAGCGACAAGATCAGGATGGCCGCAATGACCCCCGCCAGCCGCAGCCCGAAACCGGCCCGGCTGCGCTTTGCGCGGCTGTGCGCCGAATGATACTCGTGTGAAATTCCCATGGTCGATCCCCTGCCTTTTTCTATCATTACGGGTAGTATCCCCGAAAAATTGCACCTCATCCCGGATTGGCTCCGTTTTTGTGCCATATGCACATTATTGTATCACAATTTTTTTGCCTACGCAACCAATCAGGTCTTGCATACAACAGACGAATAGGTTACAATAGAAGAGAAGCAGGAATTGTGCCGTTTTCATCGAAGTGCTTGCACATCCTGCATTCTTTTTGTACGACTTGCGGCGTACGGCCGCGTCCCGCTCCGGGAGCAGTGCAGGGCATCCGGAGCCCAAACGGGGCGCAGCCGTCCGTTTTGCGGGATGTTTCAATCGTTTTTCGGATAAGAAGGAGGTTCTTCATGGCAAAGAATGTCATCATCGGCCAGTCGGGCGGCCCTACCGCCGTCATCAATTCCAGTCTGGCCGGCGTGTACAAGGCCGCATGCAGTCTGGGTGCCGATAAGGTCTACGGAATGCAGTACGGCATCGAGGGTCTGCTGAAGGAAGAGATGGTGGAGCTGAACGTACTGTTCGGCGACCGTATGAGCATCGAGCTGCTCAAGCGCACCCCGTCCAGCTATCTGGGCAGCTGCCGCTACAAGCTGCCCGACCCGGAAGCAGACCCTGCCCCGTTCATCAAGCTGTTCACCTTATTTGATAAGTACGATATCTGCGCGCTGTTCTACATCGGCGGCAACGACTCCATGGACACCATCGCCAAGCTCAGCCGCTACGGCGCCAAGGTCGGCAGCAGCGTCCGGTTCATCGGCGTGCCTAAGACCATCGACAACGACCTGTGCCTGACCGACCACACCCCCGGCTACGGCTCGGCGGCCAAGTACATCGCCACCATCCTGAAAGAGGTCATCCGGGACTCCTCCGTCTACAACATCCGCAGCGTGACCGTGGCCGAGATCATGGGCCGTCATGCGGGCTGGCTGGCCGGTGCGGCCTGCCTCGCAGGCGGCGACGACAGCGACGGCCCCGACCTCATCCTTCTGCCGGAAGTCCCCTTTGACCAGGACAAGTTCCTCGCCAAGGTAGACGAGCTGCAGAAGAGCAAGTCCAACGTCATCATCGCAGCCAGCGAGGGCGTGAAGACCGCCGACGGCACCTACCTGTGCGATCTGGTCTCCACCGCCGGCCAGCTGGACGCTTTCGGCCACAAGGCCATTCTCAGCGGCACCAGCCGCTACCTGTCCGACCTCATCCACGACAAGCTGAACTGCAAGAGCCGCGCCATCGAGTTCTCGACACTGCAGCGCTGCGCCAGCCATCTGGCCAGCCGCACCGACGTGAACGAGGCCTATGCGGTAGGCGGCGCAGCGGCGGCGGCGGCCTTTGCGGGCGAGACCGGCAAGATGATCTCGCTCAAGCGCATCTCCAATTATCCCTATCAGTGCATCACCGAGGCCGTGGATGTCCAGCAGGTCGCGAACCTTGAAAAAAGGTTCCGCTGGATTGGATCACCCCGGACGGGATGCAGGTCACGGCGGCGTTCGAGGAATACGCCCGCCCGCTGATCTTGGACGAAGTGACGCCTGTTTACGTCAACGGCACCCCGCGCCACATCCGCCTGTAACCTCCGGTTTATTCCTCTCCCCCACAGTCTGTTTTCGTGCTCCTGCACGATAATATAAAGCCGAAACAGAAGAAAAGGAGAAATCATCATGGGTAAAAATGCAATCGTTGGCCAGTCCGGCGGCCCTACTTCCGTCATCAACGCCAGTCTGGCGGGGGTCTTTGAGAGCTGCAAGAACCGCGGCGCACAGGTCGTTTACGGCATGTGCAACGGCGTGGCCGGTCTGCTGGAGGAAAACGTCGTAGATCTCTCGAAGTATCTGACCGACGATCTCGACATCGAGCTGCTCAAGCGCACGCCGTCCAGCTTCTTGGGCAGCTGCCGCTACAAGCTGCCCGATTGGCACGACGATGAGGCCGTCTATAAGAAGCTGTTCGCCATTCTGGAGAAGCTGAACATCGGCTATTTCTTCTATATCGGCGGCAACGACTCCATGGACACCATCGGCAAGCTGGCCGATTACGGCAACTGCATCCAGAGCGACATCCGCTTCATGGGCGTGCCCAAGACCATCGACAACGACCTGATGGTCACCGACCACACCCCCGGTTACGGCTCCGCTGCCAAGTACATCGGCGTCGTGATGAAGGAGATCATCCGTGACGCCACCGTGTATGGCACCAAGTACGTCACCGTGATCGAGATCATGGGCCGCAACGCTGGCTGGCTGACCGCTGCCGCTGCGCTGGCCAAGAGCGACGACTGCGAGGGCGTGGACATGATCTGTCTGCCCGAAGTGCCCTTCAACGTGGATCACTTCGTCGAGAAGGTCCGTGTGATGCAGGAGAAGAAGCCCAGCATCGTCATCGCCGTTTCCGAAGGCGTCAAGCTGGAGGATGGCCGCTACGTCTGCGAGCTGGCCGACGATGTGCACGCGGTGGACGCCTTCGGCCACAAGGCCCTGACCGGCACCGCCCGGTATCTGGCCAATGTGGTGGCCCGCAACCTCGACACCAAGACCCGCAGCATCGAGCTGTCCACCCTGCAGCGCTGCGCCGGTCACCTGACCAGCCGCACCGACATCACCGAGGCCTATCAGGTCGGCGGTGCTGCCGCCAAGGCTGCCTTTGAGGGAGTCACCGGCCAGATGGTCGCCCTGAAGCGCATCTCCAACAACCCCTATCAGTGCACCACCGAGCTGCACCCCATCAGCGAGGTCGCCAACCTCGAGAAGAAGGTGCCGCTGAGCTGGATGAACGAGAATCACACCCAGATGACGGAAGAGCTGAACTACGCTCGTCCCCTCATTCAGGCTGAGCTGACTCCGCTGTACATTGCCGGTCTGCCCCACCACATTTACATGAAGAACTCCAAGTAATTTCTGTTATAGGCATAGCAAAAAAAGCCCGTCCGAGTTTTGGCCCGGACGGGCTTTTTGTTGTTTGGGTCACACCGTTGTCTCAACGCGGGGTGCACCGCCAGCGATCTCCTCGGCGGTCAGGGGCTTGGCCGGGGCGGCGGGCGTTTTCAGACGCTCCTTAGCCACGGCCAGCATCAGCTTGATGCGGTTTTCCTGATTGACCTTGGTGGCACTGGGGTCGTAGTCGATGGGGGTGATGTTTGCTGCCGGGTAGAGGGCGCGGATCTTGTTCACCATGCCCTTGCCGACGATGTGGTTGGGCAGACAGCCGAAGGGCTGGGCGCAGACGATGTTGCCGTAGCCGCCCTGCACCAGCTCGATCATCTCGGCGGTCAGCAGCCAGCCCTCGCCCATCTTGGCCCCCAGCGAAATTATGCCGTGGGGCTTTTCCACCAGCTCCTTGAAGGGGCCGGGGGCGTAGAATCCGGCGTCGGAGGTCGCTTTCAGCATGGCGCGCTCGACGCTGTCCAGCCAGTTCAGGAGCTGGTCGGTGCCGATTTTGACGGCCAGCTTGCCGCCGTAGAGGACATGATCCTCGCCCATGTTGAAGATGCAGTACTGCACAAAGCCCATCAGGCCGGGGAAGTTGACCTCGCAATCCTGACTTTCGAGGAACTTTTGCAGGTCGTTGTTGCCCAGCGGGCTGTACTTGACGTAGATCTCACCGACGACGCCGACCTTGACCTTCGGCACGCGGGTGACGGGGATGGACGCAAAGTCCTTCGCGATGAGGGGAAAGGTGTGCTTCATCTCCTTGGAAGTGAAGCCCTTGCCCGCCAGCAGGACGCGGCCCAGACGCTGGACCCAGAGATCTACCATCTTGTCGGCGCTCCCCTTCTCGTTTTCGTAGGGGGCCACCTGATTGCGCAGGGCGCAGAGCATGTCGCCGTAGAAGACGCACGCCAGCGCACGTCGGGCCAGCGGCAGGGTCATCTGGAAGCCGCTGTCCTTCTCCAGACCGGAGAAGTTCAGGCTGGCAACGGGGATCTGCGGGTAGCCCGCCTTGACCAGCGCCTTGCGCAGCAGATGGATGTAGTTGGACGCACGGCAGCCGCCGCCGGTCTGGGTGATGAGCAGGGCCGTGTGGTCGAGGTCGTACTTGCCGCTGTTCAGCGCATCAAGGAACTGGCCGATGACCAGCAGCGCCGGGTAGCAGGTATCGTTGTGGACGTATTTCAGGCCCAGCTGCGCCACAGCGCTGCCGCAGTTGCCAAGGATCTCGCACTTATAGCCGTCGTACTTCAGCGCGTACCCCAGCAGACGGAACTGGGTGATGGCCATATTGGGGATGAGGATGGTGTGGGTCGCCTTCATCTCCGGGGTAAATTTCGGATAGTTGTATTCCATAGGTTTATCTCCTATCCTCGTCGCGCTCGTCCAGCGCCGCAAACAGGCTGCGCAGACGGATGTTCACTGCGCCGAGGTTCGTGATCTCGTCGATCTTGAGCTGGGTGTAAAGCTTGCCGCCCTCCTGCAAAATTTCGCGGGTCTCGTCGGTGGTGATGGCATCGACGCCGCAGCCGAAGGAAACGAGCTGGACAAGATCCATGTCTTTCTGGGTGGTGCAGTATTTGGCCGCTGCGTACAGGCGGCTGTGGTAGGTCCACTGGTTCAGCACGCTGGTGGGGAACTTCTCCACCCGGTTCGAGATGCTGTCCTCGGTGACGACCGCCGCGCCGTGGCGGGTGATGAGGCGGTCGATGCCGTGGTTGACCTCCGGGTCCACATGGTAAGGGCGGCCCGCCAGCACGATGATCCGCTTGCCCTCGCGGCGGGCAGTGTCGATGATCTCGCTGCCCTTGACGCGGATCTGCGCCATGTGGGCCTCGTGCTCGGCGTAGGCGGCATCTGCAGCCGCCTGCACTTCCTTCTCGGAGATGCCGCCGAAATACTTGGGCAGCACCTCTTTTGCCATTTTATGTACGAAGTCCTTCGGGCGATGAATGCCGACGTAATCGTAAATGAACTTCTGGCCCTCCAGCTCCGGGCAGTTGCCCGCGAGGACCTCCGGGTAATAGGCGACCACCGGACAGTTGTAGTGGTTGTCGCCCAGACCTTCGTCGAAGTTATAGGTCAGGCAGGGGTAGAAGATGGCGTCCAGCTTCATCTGGCTCAGGGCCTTGATGTGGCCGTGGCTGAGCTTGGCCGGGAAGCAGGCGGTATCGCTGGGGATGGTAGCCTGACCGGCCAGATACAGCCCCCGGCTGGACACCGGGCTGGTGTGGACGGCAAAGCCGAGCTTGGTCCAGAAGGCGTGCCAGAAGGGCAGCATCTCGTACATATTCAGGCAGAGCGGGATGCCGATGGAACCGCGCTTGCCGGGCACCGGCTTGTAACTGGCCAGAAGCTGCTGCTTATAGGCGTACAGGTTCAGGCTGTCGTCCTCGCTCTTGCCGGTCACGGGCTTATCGCAGCGGTTGCCGGAGATGAACTTGCGGCCATCCGCGAAGGTGTTCACGGTAAGTTGGCAGTGGTTGCCGCAGCCGCCGCACTTGACGCTGACGACCTTCTGGTCGAAGTGTTCCAGCTCCTCTTGGTTCATCATCGAAGACGCAGTCCGGCCGCTCTTTTTGCTCTGGCGAAGGCCGAACAGGGCCGCGCCGTAAGCGCCCATCAGGCCCGCAATGTCGGGACGGATGACCTCGACGCCCATTTCCTTTTCGAAGGCGCGGAGGACGGCCTCATTGTAGAAGGTGCCGCCCTGCACGACGATCTTCCGGCCCAGCTCCTCGGGGCTGGAAGCGCGGATGACCTTGTACAGCGCGTTCTTGACGACGCTGATGGACAGGCCGGCGGAGATGTTCTGGATGGATGCGCCATCCTTCTGCGCCTGCTTGACCGAGCTGTTCATGAAGACGGTGCAGCGGCTGCCCAGATCCACAGGGCGGTCCGCAAACAGGCCCAGCGCCGCGAACTCCTTGACGTCGTAGCCCAGTGCCTGCGCGAAGGTCTGCAAAAAGCTGCCGCAGCCGGAAGAACAGGCTTCGTTCAGGAAGATGTTGCTGATGGCACCATCCTCGATTTTGAAGCACTTCATATCCTGGCCGCCGATGTCGATGATGAAATCGACATCCGGCATGAAGTATTTGGCGGCGGTAAAGTGGGCCACCGTCTCCACCAGACCGTAATCGCAGCGGAAGGCATTCTTGACCAGCTCCTCGCCGTAGCCGGTGGTGGTCACGCTGGCCACCTGAAGGCCGGGATGCTCCTTGTAGATCTTGACGAGCTGTTCCCGGATCAGGGGCAGCGGGTTGCCGAGGTTCGGCTGATAGTTAGTGTACAGGATCTGGCTCTTTTCGTCCACGACCACCAGCTTGACGGTGGTGGAACCGGAGTCGATGCCGATATGGACCGGGCCGCACTGCGCGCTGAAGGGCACATGCGGCACGCTGTGGGACATATGGCGGGCGTGGAACGCCTCATACTCCTCCTTGGTGGCAAAGAGCGGCGGCTCGCTGGCATAGGTGGCGGTGGCGGAATACTCATCCAGCGCCTTGGCCACGTCAGAAAGGCTGAACGCCTTGTCCGCGTAGAGGGCAGCGCCCAGCGCCACATAGAGCAGACTGTTCTCCGGGCAGGTGCCGGTAACGCCCAGCGCCTCGTCGAAGCTCTTGCGCAGCACGGTGCTGAAGGTCAGCGGGCCACCCAGATAGAGGATCTTGCCCTTGATGGGGCGGCCCTGTGCCAGACCGGCGATGGTCTGGTTGACCACGGCCTTATAGATGCTGGCCGCGATGTCCTCCGTGCGGGCGCCCTGATTGATGAGGGGCTGGATGTCGCTCTTGGCAAACACGCCGCAGCGGGCGGCGATGGTGTAGGTGCGCTCGGCCTTTTCGGCGGCCTTGTTCATCTCCTCGGCGCCCATCTTCAGCAGGGTGGCCATCTGGTCGATGAAGGCGCCGGTACCACCGGCGCAGCTGCCGTTCATCCGAACTTCGGTGCCGTTGGTCAGGAAGAGGATCTTTGCATCCTCACCGCCCAGCTCGATGACACAATCCGTTGCCGGAACGAACTGCTTGACCGCCACGCGGGTGGAGAACACCTCCTGCACGAAGGGCACGCCGCAGCTATCGGCCAGACCCATGCCCGCCGAGCCGGAGATGCTCAGCAGGGCTTTCTGCCCATGCAGCTGCTCGTCGTCGATGCGGCGCAGCAGCTCCCTGCGCCTTTTCCAGAATGTGACTATAATGGCGCTCATATGTCGAATATAAAATCGCATCGTGTTCATCCAGCACCACGCATTTGATGGTGGTGCTGCCGATGTCAAGACCTACTCTCACGTTTTTCTTTCCTCCTGAAAGACGATTCCTACCAGTTTTTATGCAGCAGACTTTTCGTCTGATCTTTGCCAAAAATTAGTTCGTTAGCGAATCATTCATTCGGTTCGCATACAATTGTATTATAACCAAAACCGTCGGAACAATCAATTAGCATACTCCATTTTACACGCAAAAAATAGTATTTTCCGCTCATAAAGTTAAACATTTTGTTAATTTCACAGAACTTGCGGCATCTTTTTCCAGCAAAATAACTAAGATTCTTTACTCTGCGTGTTTTTGCCCCGGACAAAAACTCCCCCGCAAGCGGGTGCTTGCGAGGGAGCTGCGGTTTTGGTTGGTTTTGCTGCAGGTATGAAAATGCGGTTCAATCCGACAGCGGTGTTTTGCGGGTGAGCAGATAGAGTTCCCGGCGGAGCTGGTGCTGCAATGCAGTGGGGGTCCTGTCGGCGGAGGAGCGGAACTCGACCGTCGCTTCGATGGGGACGGGCCGGGCGGGCAGCGGGAGCTTCAGCTCCGCGCGGGCCCCCTGCGGGCTGCGGGGCAGAAGCGCAAGCTCCCAGCCCAGTTGGCGGCAGTACCGGCGGCAGAGCAGCAGCCCCGCCTGTGCCCCGCCCAGAAAGCGGCGGCGGTTTTCCAGCCAGCTTTCGCCCTCCGGCAAACCACAGCCGTCATCCTCCACGAAGAGGGTGACGTCCTGCTCGGTCCTGCGCAGCCCCCCACGGTGATGCTGCCGCCGGGGGCGGCGGCATGGAGAGCGTTGGAAAGCAGATGGAAGCAGATCTGCTCCGCCATGGCCCGGTCGCCCCAGACGAGGCACTGGGTCAGGCCGCCGCAGTCCACCCGGAGGGTCGTGCCGCACTGAGCCTTGATCTCCTCCCCCATCCGGTCCATCTGGCTGACCAGTTGGCAGAGGTCCAGCGGGAGCTTGTGCAGCGGCTGCTCCGGGGCGGAAAGCTCCATCACTTCCCGGAACGTCCGTTCCAGCCGGGCCGACTCCACAGCCATGTCGTCCAGCGCCTGTGCGGCGCGGGAGTCGGCGGCCGGGGCAAGGTGCATCTGCAAATACTCCCGGTTCTGGTCCATCAGGCGCAGCGAGTGCAGAAATGCCGTTTCCAACTGTTTTTGCGGAAATTCCGCTTCTCCCTGCCCCTGCCTGACCATAGTGCCGACCTCCTTACAGATGCTCCCGTTTCACGATGCCCTGCCGCAGCACGGTCCGCTGCAGCGAGTAGATCAATTTTCCCGTCGTGATCTTCATCCCGGTGAGGCTGTTTTCGGCCTTGTAGCGCTCCCAACCGGAGGGGGCCCGCGTTTCGAGCCCGTCGATCATGCGCCGCAAGCCGCTGTCCACAGCGGCCACCGTGATATGATATTCATCCGCGACGCCCCGCAAGATTTCTTTGCGGAGCGCCAGCTTTCCATCGGCTGAACAGGCGATCTGTAACGCCAGCGTCAGATATTCGCAATTGGTGTTGGGCTGCGGGATGCCCCACTGCTCGTACAGTTGGATGCAGAAGCGCTCGATCCGGGTGGAGTTCTGGCCGGGGACCCCCAAAAGCCCCCGCATCAGGTCCTGCAGATGACCGTGTTCGATGCAGAACATCTTCCGGCTGCGCTTCAGGCAGGATGTGGTGTGATCGTCGTACCAGCCATCCCCCTGCAAAAGCAGCGCGGGGCGGTTGGGCAGTTGGTTCAGCCGCTCGATGAACGTCAGGCTGTCCATATCCTCCAACTGGCCGCTCAGTACCAGCACATCGAAGCACCACGCTTTCCGCAGCGCTTCCAGCACCGGTTCCCCGCTTTGGAAACAAGTGCACGAGATCGTCCGGCTTTGCTCCTCCAGATAAAATTTCCGGACCCGGAGTTCCCGTTCGTCGTAGCTCATCAGTGCGACGCGCATGCCCGCCGCCTCTCGTTCACTGCTCACGCGCGGTGCCTCCTCTCGGTGCGGCCGCCAGCGCCGGGAGATGATCCGCAATCACATCGTCCCACTGCTCCGGCTGCACGGCATTTTCATAGAGATACTGCAGCAGCCGATACCCCTTTTTGGGGTCCAGCGGAACCAACATGCTGACCCGCTGTTCCTGCGCTCCCTGCCGGGCCAGCGTCAGTTGACAACTGCCCTCGGCGGCCGCATCCAGCGAGTAGACCAGCGTATACGCGGTCTGATAGCCCTTGATCGACGAAAACTGCCGAACCAACGGGGCATATGCTCGTTCCATAAAAGATTCCTCCTTGCTGCGTTCCTTCCTGTACCTTATTAGATACAGGTTTTCATTCTTATTTTATAGAGCAGACAAGAAAGATTCAATCCCCTAAAAAGCGTTAAAATGTGTCGTTTTGCCCCAGATTTTCGCCTTGTTTTTCACGTTTCAGCGTACTTCGACAAAGAAAAGCCGATGGAAAAGCCTTTCGTGCTTTCAGAATACCATCTTTTCGCTGCAATTGCAAGAGGGAGTTATTTCTTTGTTCATCGTTGAAAAGTTCTTTCATTGTGTCAAACTTTCCCAACCGGAAATGGAACAAGAAGCAACGATTTGTTCACATTCGTCTGATAGAATAGAGTGATTTATCTTCAGCGTTTACAGAAAGGCAGAACCCATGCTTCAACTCAAAAAGATCCACAAGGAGTACAAGACCGGCGATCTTGTGCAGACGGCCCTTGACAAGGTCAGTTTGAACCTTCGCGACAGCGAATTCGTCGCCATCCTCGGCCCCAGCGGCTCCGGCAAGACCACACTGCTGAACATCATCGGCGGCTTGGACCGCTACGACAGCGGCGACCTCATCATCAACGGCATCTCCACCAAAAAGTACACCGACCGCGACTGGGACTCCTACCGCAACCACACCATCGGCTTCGTGTTCCAGAGCTACAACCTCATCCCGCATCAGACGGTGCTGGCCAATGTGGAGCTGGCCCTGACCATCTCCGGCGTTTCGGGGGCCGAGCGGCGCCGCCGGGCCGCCGAGGCGCTCCAAAAGGTCGGCCTCGGCAACCAGCTCCACAAGCACCCCACCGAGATGTCCGGCGGCCAGATGCAGCGCGTAGCCATCGCCCGCGCCCTCGTCAACAACCCCGACATCCTGCTGGCCGACGAGCCCACCGGCGCGCTGGACAGTGAGACGAGCATTCAGGTCATGGAGCTGCTGAAGGAAGTGGCCAAGGACCGCCTCGTGGTCATGGTCACCCACAACCCGGAATTGGCCCAGCAGTACGCCACCCGCATCGTCAACCTGAAGGACGGCGTCATCCTCTCCGACACCGCCCCCTATGAGCCGGACACCTCCAAGCTGTCCCCGCCGGTGCATAAGAGCATGGGCCGCTCGTCCATGTCGTCGCTCACCTCACTGGCCCTGAGCTTCAACAACCTTTTGACCAAAAAAGGCCCGCACCCTGCTCACAGCCTTCGCGGGCAGCATCGGCATCATCGGCATCGCCCTCATCATCTCGCTGTCGGCGGGCGTCAACCAGTATATCGACGACACCGAAAAGTCCACCCTGTCCGAATACCCGCTGCAAATTTTGAGCAGCGGCATGGACCTGACTTCCCTGTTCACCTCCGGCGCGCCGAGTTCCAGCTCCAGCACCGCCACGGAGGAGGGCATGGTCCCGGTGCGGCAGCTCATCACCCAGATGGTCGCGGGCATCACCTCCAACGACCTGAAGTCCCTCAAGGCCTATCTGGAAAGCAGCGACTGCACCATCGCGGAGGATGCCACCTCCATCGAGTATTCTTATAATGTGCAGCCCCAGATCTACCGGGAGAACGCCGACGGCACCGTTCGTCAGGTGAACCCGGACTCCTCCCTCGCCTCGCTGGGCATCAGCTCCACCAGTTCCTCCAACGACATGATGTCCTCCATGATGAACACCAGCGTCTTCTACCAGCTGCCGGAGAGCGCGGAGCTCTATAACTCCCAGTACGAAGTCAAGGCGGGCCGCTGGCCGGAGAACTACAACGAGTGCGTGGCGGTCCTCGGCGCGGACGGCACCATCACCGATTATGCGTTGTATGCCCTCGGTCTGCGGGACAACGCCGAACTGGACAAGATGATCAAGCAGTTTGCCCAGAACCAGAACGTCGATGTCCCCTCGGACTTCAAAACGTACCGATACGATGACTTTATCGGCATTGAGTTCAAGCTTGTGAACAGCGCCGACCGCTATCTGCGGGACGACGAGCACAACGCTTGGGTGGACAAGTCCGACGACAAGGACTTCCTGAAAGACCTCGTCGCTTCCGGCGAGTCCCTCACCGTCGTGGGTGTTGTCCAGCCGAAGGAAGATGCCTCCGCGGCCATGCTTTCTTCCGGCATCGCCTACCCCGCTTCCCTGACCCAGCACGTCATCGCCAGCGCCGCCGATTCCCCCACTCGTGAAGGATCAGCTGGCCAACCCCTCCATCAATGTAATGAACGGTGAGCCCTTCGGCACCGAAAAGACTTCCGCCTTTGATATGGCCTCCCTGTTCAGCATCGATACCGACCAGCTCAAGAGCGCCTTCCAATTCGACACCAGCAAGCTGAACTTTGACCTGAGCGGTGCGTTTGACTTCGACAACGGGTCGGTGGATTTCAGCCAGCTGCTGAACCCCGACGACTTCCAGCTCGACATGGACCTGACCGAAATGCCCGACATGGACATGAGCGCCCTGACCGAGATCTTCGCCAACATGGACCTTTCCATTTCGGAGGATAAGATTCAGGAGCTGGCCCACAAAGTCCTCGTAGGCTACAAGGATTACGTCATTGGCAACGGCATCCTGAACCTGAACAAGATCAGCTTCTCCCAGTACCTCAAGAGCGACGCCTTCAAGACCCTGATGAACGGTGCCATGAGCGATCTGTTCGATCAGGACAAGCTGCAGACGCAGTTCTCGGAGGCCATGCAGAAGTCCATGTCCACCATTATGGAAAGCTATTCGTCCCAGATCACCGAAACGCTGCAGACCCAGCTCGGCGCCGCCATGCAGACGGCCATGACGCAGGTGATGGCACAGATGGGCCAGAACCTCCAGAGCCAGATGCAGCAGAGCTTCGCCCAGCTGGGCAGCCAGATGGAAAGCGCCCTCAAGATCGATGCTGAGGCCTTCCAGAAAGCCATCAAGGTGAACATGACCGAGGACGACCTGACCGACCTGATGAAGTCGGCCATGCTCTCCTCCAACGCCACTTACGACAGCAACCTGCAGACGCTGGGCTACGCCGACCTCGACGACCCCAGCCAGATCAAGATCTACCCGCAGAACTTCGACCACAAGGCCAGCGTCGTGGCCAAGCTCGACGCCTACAACGACAACATGAAGGCGCAGGGCGCTGAGGATAAGGTCATCCAGTACACCGACGTCGTCGGCACCCTGATGACCTCCGTGACCGAGATCATCAACATGATCTCCAACATGCTGGTGGCCTTCGTTTCCATTTCGCTGGTGGTCTCCTCCATCATGATCGGCGTCATCACCTATATCAGCGTCCTCGAACGCCGCAAGGAGATCGGCATCCTGCGCGCCATCGGTGCGTCCAAGCGGAACATCTCCGAGGTGTTCAACGCCGAGACCTTCATCATCGGCCTGTGCTCCGGAGTGAGGGGCATCATCCTGAGCGAGATCCTGCTCATCCCCGGCAACATGATCATCCAGAAAGTTTCCAACGGCACCAACGTGGTGGCCCGTCTGCCGCTGAACGCAGCCCTCGTGCTGATCGTTCTCGCCACCGTGCTCACCATCCTCGGCGGCTTCATCCCCGCCAAGGGTGCCTCAAGTCCGACCCCGTCAAGGCTCTGCGGTCGGAGTGATTTCTCCCTCAGAACCGCAAAAAAAATCCCGCTGGCAGACTGAACTGCACCCCATTTGTTAGACAGTATGGTATACTGTTTAGGAAATGGGGTGTTTTTGTATGCCAAAGGGACAACGAAAGTACAACGGAACGCAGAAGGTAGAAATCATTAAACGAATCCACAGAGAAAACCTGAGCTTTAAGGGAGCGTCCAGAGAATATGGCATTTCGGACCGTACACTCAGGGACTGGGAGCGCATTTATTGGGAGGAAGGAGAAGAAGCACTTCTGTTAGAGCGTCGAGGACGAGCCTGTGCCGTCAGTGGGACGCAGAAAGGTCGGAAGCCAAAGCTGGATAAGCAAGTAGAAGAAGATCTTATTGCAGAAAATCAGCGACTTCGGATGGAAATCGACTACTTAAAAAAATTGAATGCCTTGGTGCTGGAAGAGGAACGCCAAAACAGAAAGCACAAGTAGTTCAGGAACTAAGGCAGAAATACCCTCTGAAAGCACTGCTGCAACTTGCCGGACTTCCTCGCAGCACGTTCTACTACTATCTGCACCAGTCTCAGAATCCTGCCAAATACCAGATGGTAAAGGAACAGATTGTTATAATCTTCAACGAGAACAAAAAACGATACGGATACCGCAGAATCAAAAAAGAACTGCATAACAACGATATTTGTGTGAACCACAAGACGGTTCGGAAACTCATGAAGCAGCTTGGTTTAGTCTGTCAGGTTCGTGCAAAAAGGAAGTACAGTTCTTACAAAGGCGAAGTTGGAGAAGTAGCTCCAAACCTGCTGGAACGGCATTTCAAGACAAACCAGCCGAATCGGAAATGGGTCACAGATGTTACCGAGTTCAAAGTGAACGACCAGAAACTCTACCTGTCTCCAATTCTTGATTTGTTCAATGGCGAAGTTGTCAGCTACAATCTGAGCCGCCATCCGAACTTTAAGCAAATCACGGATATGCTGGAAGGTGCTTTTCAAAAGCTGCCGGACAAGGTTGACAATCTGATTCTGCATTCGGATCAGGGCTGGCAATACCAGATGAAGTCCTACCAGAATCTACTGAAAGCAAAAAGGAATTACGCAAAGTATGTCTCGGAAAGCCACTTGTCTGGACAATGCTGTTGCCGAGAACTTCTTCGGACTGCTCAAGACGGAGCTGTTCTATCTGGAAAAATTTGATTCCATTGACCAGCTCGAAAAGGCTATTGTCGATTACATCGACTATTACAACAATCGCCGAATCAAATTAAAACTAAACGGTCTGAGCCCTGTACAGTACAGGATTCAGACCGTTGGAGTTGCTTAATTCAATTTTTGTCTAACTTTTGGGGTTCATTTCAGAATCGAATCGGGGGTGTTTCTCTGTTTAAGATGTCAGATCTCCGCAAGGATCGCGTCGCCCATGCCGGTGCAGCCGACACAGGTGCAGCCGCCTTGGCGCGGCGGAACATGCTCTCGACCACCGCGCAGTACTTATCGGCCAAGCAGACGATGATCGCCTCGCGGCAGGTGGGCACATGCCGGAAGGTCAGCGGCCACATGTGGCTCTGGATGATGTTCTGCTCCTTCTTGGTGATCTGGAAGTAGCGCTTCGCGTTCACACAAGCGGAACCGGGGTGGGAAAAGCCGTGCATCTCGAACAGGCGGCGCAGCCCGTGGAAGCTGCTGGTCTTGTGCCAATCATACAGATAGAAGTCATGCAGGAAGCCGCCCACCGCCAGCGCCGTCTCATCCGCGCCCAGATGAAAGCGGCGGTTGATCCAAAAGCTGACCAGCACCACATTCTTGCAGTGCTGATAGGTGGTCACATCGCCGTGCTGGATGAACTCCCGCATTTCCTGCACCTTGGGGTGTTGGTCGTATTTTTCGAGGATGGCGTAAAGCTGCTCCCGTTCGATCTGAGAAAGCTGCATCGCTTGGGTTCCCTTTCCTTATTCCAATAATATCAAGAACGAAGCTGCACCGGGTTTGAGCTGCCGAAGTTTTCGGCCACGGTGGGGTTCGAGCGCTTCAGGCCCATATCCACGAGGTACTGCTTGCTGCCGTCGCCCATAGCATCCAGCTCTGCCAGCTTTGCGTTGGCGGACTCCACATCCGGATACCACTGAATCAGGAAGAAGTTCTCCTCTTCCACACCGTAATAGAGCCACTGACCGTCCGCGCGAAGCAGATCGTCCAGATGATCCACCTCTTCGCCGTCCGGCAAACCGAGGCCCTCCTCGGCGTAGAGGTTTTCCGGCTCCACCTGAAGCACCTCGATCACCTGAATGGCGCTCTGAAGATATTCGTCCTGCGAGATGCTCTTGTCGGAGAGCTCCCAGCCGGTCAGAAAGGCCTGCATCAGCAGGTCCTTGACCGAAATTTCCGGCCGCATCGCCATATGTATTCCCTCTTCTCTTCCGGGGTGTGCCCCGGCGTTCGTTTTCGCTGAACCAGTATACGCTAATTTTTGTTGCAGGTCAACTATTTTTTCATGAAATTTTTGTAGACACGCACAAAACCATTTTATGCCAGATGAAAATCGAAGGTGTCGTTCAACCACTCCACAGCCAGCTGCACCCAGTGGGCGCGGTGGGCGCTGGCAGCATCGACCTCGGCGGTGGAGATGCTGGTACCGTGGACGCCCTTTTCGAACAGATGTACTTCGCAGGGGACGCGGTTCTTCCGCAGCGCTGCGAGCAGCAGCAGAGTGTTCTCCACGGGAACGGTGGGGTCCTCCATCGTGTGCCAGACAAAGATGGGCGGGGTGTCCGGCGTAATCTTATCTTCCAGCGAGAATTTCTGGTGGTCCGCCGGGTCCTCGCTGCCGGACAGCCGAACAAAGCTGCCCCGGTGGGCGTGCTCTCCCGCCGTGACCACCGGGTAGGCCAGCAGCACCGCATTGGGCCGCTGCTGGGCCGCCGCCTCACCGCCGGGCAGGTCCAGCACAGCCCCGGACAGGGCCAGATGCCCGCCCGCCGAAAAGCCGCAGACCGCGATCTGTTCCGGCAGGACGCCCCACGCCTCCGCATGTTCCCGCAGCAGCGCAAGCGCCGCGCTGAGCTGGCGCAGCGGCTGGTAATTCCGTGCGCCCTCGCCGACGCTGTAGGTCAGCACGGCGGCGTGGTACCCCGCTGCCGCAAACTGCAAAGCCACCGGGTCCGCCTCGCGGGCGCTGACATGCTCGTACCCGCCGCCCGGCACCACCAGCACCAGCGGCCGCCGCAGCGCGTTCGGCATCGCCGGGGCCGGGGTGCGCAGATATACGTCCAACTCTCCCCCGCCGGGGAGAGGGTAAGTCTTAAACTGCATTGGGGTCATCCTTTCCGGTTTGGTTTCCGAATCATTATAATAAGTTTGCAGGAGAATGTAAAGGAAATCGAAACATTTCTGAACTTTTTATGAAACCCCTTGATTTTTGGTGCGAAGCGGTGTATATTAGCACTCGAAAGTTATGAGTGCTAAGCAGTCATTCCGAAACTCCGGCTCCTTGGCGCCAAATCTGAACAAAAGAGGTTTTGCATTATGGCGAAAAAAGAATTTCAGGCGGAAAGTAAAAAGCTGATGGATATGATGATCAACTCCATCTATACCAATAAGGAAATTTTCCTGCGGGAGCTGATCTCCAACGCTTCGGACGCCATCGACAAGCTGTACTATAAGAGCCTGACCGACACTTCCGTCGGCATGAACAAAGGCGATTTCCGCATCCTGCTCACCCGTGATAAGGACAACCGCACCCTGACCATCTCCGATAACGGCATCGGCATGACCAAGGAGGAGCTGGAATCCAACCTCGGCACCATCGCCCACTCCGGTTCGCTGGACTTCAAGAAGGAGAACAAGGACGAGAACATCGACATCATCGGCCAGTTCGGCGTCGGCTTCTACCCGCTTTCATGGTGGCCGACAAGGTCACCGTCATCTCCAAAGCCTATGGCTCCGACGAGGCTTGGCAGTGGGAGTCCAGCGGTGCTGACGGCTATGAGCTGAACCCCACCGAGAAGGACACCGCGGGCACCGAGATCATCCTGCACATCAAGCCCAGCACCGACACCGACAACTACGAGAACTTCCTCGACGAGTATGGTATCGTGGCCATTGTCAAGAAGTACAGCGACTATGTTCGTTATCCCATCCAGATGGAGCGCGAGAAGAGCCGCCAGAAGCCCGAACCGGATCCCAAGCCCGACGATTACAAGCCGGAGTGGGAGACCTACACCGAGCTGGAGACCCTGAACAGCATGGTGCCCATCTGGAAGAAGCAGAAGAGCGAAGTCACCGACGAGGAGTACGCCAACTTCTATAAGGACAAGTTCAACGATTACTCCGACCCCGCCCGCGTCATCGTCAGCCGCACCGAGGGCACCGCGAACTACAACGCCCTGCTCTTCGTGCCCAGCCACCGCCCCTACGACTTCTATACCAAGGATTACGAAAAGGGTCTGGCCCTGTATGCCTCCGGCGTGCTCATCATGGAAAAGTGCGGCGACCTGCTGCCCGATTACTTCAGCTTCGTCAAGGGCGTCGTGGACAGTCAGGACCTGAGCCTGAACATCAGCCGTGAGATGCTCCAGAAGGACAACCAACTCAAGCTGATCCACAACGCACTGGAAAAGAAGATCAAGAACGAACTCCACGCCATGCTGGCCAATGACCGTGAGAAGTACGAGGCTTTCTGGAAGGAGTTCGGCCGCCAGATCAAGTTCGGCGCTTACTCCGATTACGGGATGCACGCCGAGCTGCTGCGCGACCTGCTGCTGTTCTGGTCCGCCAAGGAGCAGAAGATGGTCACCCTGCAGGAATACGTGGACAAGATGCCCGCTGAGCAGAAGTACATCTACTTTGCCGCCGGCGACTCCACCGACCGTCTGGCAAAGCTGCCCGCCGCCGAGCTGGTCATGGACAAGGGCTACGATGTCCTGCTGCTGACCGAAGATGTGGACGAGTTCTGCCTCCAGATCATGCGCACCTATCCCCGCAAGGATGCCGAGGGCAAGGACGGCACCGTGGAGTTCAAGAACGTCAACAGCGGCGACCTTGGCCTTGAGACCGAGGACGAGAAGAAGGCCGCCGAGGATGCCACCGCTGAGAACAAGCCCCTGTTCGACGCCATGAAGGACGCGCTGGACGGCAAGGTCAAGGAGGTCAAGGTCTCCACCCGCCTGAAGGAGCACCCGGTCTGCCTGTCTTCCGACGGCCCCCTCTCCATCGAGATGGAGAAGGTCCTCTCCAAGCAGCCCGGCAGCGAGGGCGTCAAGAGCGACAAGGTGCTGGAACTGAACATCAACCACCCCGTCTTCGCGGTGCTGAAAGCCGCGCAGGAAGCGGGCGACACCGACAAGGTGAAAAAGTACAGCGCCCTGCTCTACGCACAGGCTCAGCTCATTGAGGGTCTGCCCGTGGATGATCCCGCCGCCTATGCTGAAGCTGTTTGCAGCCTGATGAAATAAGGCTTTTACTCCCCTATTTGCTCCCAAAGAAAATATCTCTTAACAAAAGAGCCGCGTTCCGCTATAATAAAGTGGAACACGGTTCTTTTTATTTAGGAGGATTTTGCCCCATGGAGCCAAGACGCAGCAAACATTATCTCGCCCGCATCCCCACCATCGCCCTTCTGGTGCTTTTCGCCATGTCGCCGGAACTGAGCATCCTGTTCTTCATCCTGCGGACCATCGATCGGGACGCGCTGAAAAAAAGAGCAGGAAAACGCCGACTACGCCAGCGATTTCCGGGCCGAGGACACCCGCGCGGACCAGAGCACCCGCCCCGTCGGCTGCGACGACGAGACCGTTTACGGCCACGACATCCCCACCGCCGAGCAGAAGAACGCGAAAAAGTGGCACAAGAATCTGACCACCCTCTGCACGGTGTTCGGTGCCATCTTCCTTGTGGTAGGCCTTGCCGGGCTGGGGGACATCATCGACTTGTGGGGCTACTGGTTCGACTGGGGCGAGTTCATCACAGCGCTGACCCAGATCCTCGGCGGCGGCGCGGCGCTGGGCATGGGGCTGCGGATGCGCAATGCCTGCAAGCTGGAACGCAAACTGGATAAGATCGTCGGGGACCGGAACAGTATCCCGCTGGACGAACTCTTTGCCGCAGCGGGCATCGACTCCGCCAAGGGCATCTCGGTGGTGGAGCGGGCCATCGACCACGGCTATTTCGGAGCCGATGCCTACATCGACCACCGCACCGGCACCCTCATCGTGCGGGGCGCAGCACCCCAGCCGCCCCAGACAGAGGAAGAACCCAAGGCGGAGCCCGCCCCGGAGGATCTCTATGCTTCCCTGCAAGCCCAGCTCCGGAAGGCCAACGAGGCCATCCCCGATCCAGTGATGACGGCTAAGATCTCCCGCTTGGAGGAGGTCAGCGCCCGCATCTTTGCGCTGGCGAAGAAGGACCCCGGAAAAAAGGCCCAGCTGCAAAAGTTCATGGACTACTATCTGCCCACGGCCCTCAAGCTGCTGAACACCTACGCCCAGCTCTCGGCGCAGGATGTGCAGGGCGAGAACATCTCCGAGGCCAAGCAGAGCATCGAGCGCTCCATGGACCTGCTGATCACGGCTTTCGAAAACCAGTTGGACAAGCTGTTCCAGTCCGACGCGCTGGACGTCTCCGCCGATGTAGCCGCGCTGGAGGGGATGCTCAACCTCGACGGGCTGGCCGCCAGCGATTTCAAGCCCGGAAACGCAAGTTAAGGCTTCATCGAGAGGCAACAATAATACATGGTCTTTTCCGCAGAGATTCTTTATTATTAGGGTAAGAGAAACCGGAGCAGCGCCTGCCCCGGTTTGGGAATATTGATCGCTCAGAGGAGGAACTTCACCATGATGAGATCCGTTTCTGTCTGGAAGCAGGAGCTGGCCGACGGCACCCACGCCAGCCGTCTGGCTGCGCTGTACTGCTGCGCCCCCGAACAAACGCCCACACAGGCTGCCCGCTATGCCGCCGTGCTGGACGGGCTGGAAACCACCTTTGGCTCCCACACCGAGGCCGGGCTGTACAGTGCCCCCGGCCGCACCGAGCTGGGCGGCAACCACACCGACCACCAGCACGGCCGGGTGCTGGCGGGCAGCGTCAACATTGATATGATCGCTGCTGCTGCCCCCAACAGCCTGAACCAGCTCCGCGTCCAGAGCGAGGGGTACGACCTGTGCGTCATCGATCTTTCGGACCTTGCCGCCCGCAAGGAGGAAGAGAACACCACCATGGCCCTGCTGCGCGGCGAGTGCGAAGCCTTCCGCCAGCGGGGAGCCAAGCTCTCCGGCCTTGACGTGTACATCTCCTCCAACGTGCCCAAGGGCAGCGGCGTCTCGTCCTCGGCGGCGTTCGAGGTGCTGATCGGCGTCATCCTCAACGACTGCTTCATGGCCGAAAAGGTCTCCCCCATTGCCATCGCGCAGATCGGCCAGTGGGCAGAGAATGTTTACTTCGGCAAACCCTGCGGCCTGATGGACCAGATGGCCTCCAGCGTCGGCAACATTATCACCATTGACTTTGCGGACCCTGCCCACCCCGCCGTCGAGCCGGTGCAGGGCGATTTCTCCAAGGCGGGCCTCGCGCTCTGCATTCTGGATTCCGGTGCCGACCACGCCGACCTGACCGACGAGTATGCCGCCATCCCCAGCGAGTGCCGCGCCGTGGCCGCTGTCTGCGGCGGCGAGGTGCTGCGGGATGTTCCCTTTGAGACCTTCCTCGCAAAGCTCCCGGAGTGCCGCAAGCAGTGCGGCGACCGCGCTGTGCTCCGCGCCTTCCACATCTACGCCGACAACGAGCGGGTGGCAAAACAGGTGGCCGCCCTCCGCGCGGACGATTTCGACACCTTCCTGCAGCTGGTCACCGAGTCCGGCCTGAGCAGCTGGGAGTACCTGCAGAACGTCATCCCCGCCGGGTACAAGGAGCATCAGGAGGTGGCCGTGACCATCGCCGCCGCCAAGCACTTCCTGCGCGGCAAGGGTGCCGTCCGCGTCCACGGCGGCGGTTTTGCGGGCACCGTACAGGCCTTTGTGCCGGTGGAAGAGCTGGCCCAGTTCAAGGAGCAGATGGAGGCCATCCTCGGCGCGGGCCGCTGCCATGTCCTCTCCATCCGCCCGGAAGGAGGCGCTGTCCTGTGATCTCCACTGCCATCCAACAGCTCGTCAATTACGGTCTGGACACCGGCCTCATCCTGCCGGACGATGAGATCTACATCCGCAACCAGCTGCTCATGACCATGCAGCTGGACAGCTTCACCGAGCCGGAGGGCGATGTCTGCTACGCCGACCTCGAGAGCATTCTGAAAACGCTGGTGGACGATGCCGTGGCCCGCGGCGTGTGCGAAGACAGCCCTACGGCCCGCGACCTCTTCGACACCCGGCTCATGGGTGTGCTGACGCCCCGCCCCAGCATCGTCCGCGCCAACTTCGAAGAGCGGTACGAGACCGAAGGTCCCGAAGCGGCGACCAACTGGTTCTACAAGTTCAGTCAGGACACCGATTACATCCGACGCTACCGCATCAAGCGGGATCTGAAGTGGGTCACCAAGACCCCCTACGGCGATCTGGATATCACCATCAACCTTTCCAAGCCGGAAAAAGACCCCAAGGCCATTGCCGCCGCTAAGCTGGCCCCCCAGAGCGCCTACCCCAAGTGCCAGCTCTGCGTGGAGAACGAGGGCTATGCGGGCCGGATGAACCACCCCGCCCGTGAAAACCACCGCATCATCCCGCTGACCATCAATGACAGCGCGTGGAATCTGCAGTACAGCCCCTATGTCTACTACAACGAGCACTGCATCGTCTTCAACAACCAGCACACCCCCATGAAGATCGAGCGGGCCACTTTCCGCAAGCTGCTGGACTTCGTGGCCCTCTTCCCCCACTATTTCGTGGGCAGCAACGCGGACCTGCCCATCGTGGGCGGCTCCATCCTGAGCCACGACCACTTCCAAGGCGGCCACTACGAGTTCGCCATGGCGAAAGCCCCCATCGAAAAGGCATGGGTCTTCCCCGGCTATGAGGATGTGGAAGCAGGCATCGTCCACTGGCCCATGAGCTGCATCCGCCTGACCTGTGCGGACGACAAGCGCCTTGTGGACTTGGCGGACAAGATCCTGACCGCATGGCGCGGCTACACGGGCGAAAACTGCTTCATCTTTGCCGAGACCGACGGCGAGCCCCACAACACCATCACCCCCATCGCCCGGATGCGGGACGGCAGGTTCCAGCTCGACCTCGTGCTCCGCAACAACATCACCACCCCGGAGCACCCGCTGGGCGTCTACCACCCCCACGCCAAGCTCCACCACATCAAGAAAGAGAACATCGGCCTCATCGAGGTCATGGGCCTTGCCGTGCTGCCCAGCCGCCTGAAGCAGGAGCTCTTTGACCTGGCCGACCTGCTGGTGGCCCGGGCTCCCACCGCCGGGTACCCCGAGGCCCTGCAGAAGCACGCCGCATGGGCCGAGGAGATCCTTGCCAAGCACCCCGACCTGAACGGTGACAACGTCCACCTCATCCTGCAGGACGAGGTCGGCCATGTCTTCGCCGAGGTTCTGGCAGATGCCGGTGTCTATAAACTGGACGAAGCCGGACGCGCTGGCTTTGTGCGGTTCCTCGCTTCCGTAAACTAAACTTTTTCGCAATACAAGACCCGTCAGCAGTTCCTGTTGGCGGGTTTTGTTGAACTGTTAAGCAAGACGGTGGGTGTTTTCCCCAGCAAGTGTCCGACGGGTGGGACCCTGTTGCCGTAGGCAATAGGGCGGGGTATGGAATCCCCGTCTCACTTGCGGGGAGAATACCCACTGGCTCGCGAGTATCGATGCACAAAACAGAGGAGATTTCCATGGCGTATATATTAGAAGTTTGTGTTGACAGCACCGCCAGCGCCCTTGCGGCGAAGGAGGGCGGGGCCGACCGGCTGGAACTCTGCGCCGACCTCATCGTAGGCGGCACCACCCCCAGCCTTGCGCTGGTGCGGCAGGTGAAGGAGACCACCGGCCTCCCGGTCCGCGCCCTGCTCCGCCCCCGCTTCGGCGATTTCTGCTACGACCGCTGGGAGCTGGCGCAGATGGCTGCTTCCGCCGCGGAGCTGGTGGTTGCCGGGGCCGACGGCATCGTGACCGGCGTGCTGACCCCGGACGGCGCACTGGATGTGGAAGCTCTGCGCCCCATCTACGACGCCGCCCACGAAGCTGCAGCCAAGGCGAACCGCCCCGTCGCCCTCACCCTCCACCGCGCCTTTGATGTCTGCCGCGACCCCTTCGCCGCACTGGAAGCGGCCTGTGGGCTGGGCCTTTCCACCATCCTCACCAGCGGCCAAGCCGCCAGTGCCCCCGCAGGGCGCTCCCCCCTGCTCCGGCAGCTCGTGGAGCGGGCGGCGGGCCGCATCGAGATTCTGGTGGGTGCGGGGGTCTCCCCGGCCAACCTCCCCGCCCTCACAAGGGAGACGGGCGCTTCCGCCTTCCACCTCTCCGGCAAGCAGGTGTTGGACAGCCGGATGACCTTCCGCCGGGAGGGCGTCCCCATGGGGCTGCCCGGTTTCTCGGAGTTCGAGCTCTGGCAGACCAGCAAGGACACCATCCGAAACGCCCGCACCGTTCTGGATACGCTGTAACAAACGATCCCGCCATTGGATGTGGCGGGATCGTTTCGTTTATTTGTCCTGTTTTAAAGCTTCCTTGACCTCGACGTAGTGCAGCCCCCCGCGGCTCTTTTGCAGTTCCTGCTCAAATTCCGCTTCGGTGTGGGTCTTCCGGTACTCTTTCAGCCGGTCGATCTCCGTCTGATGGATGTACTCGCTTCGCCACTCGCCGACTTTCCAGCCCGGTTTCCGCTGGGGCATCGGAGCCGGGCTGGAAAGAAGCGCCACGTTCTTTTCCACGAACCGGATCAGGGTGTCGAGTTCTTTCTGCAAAAACGGAACAGTCTGCGCCGCCCGCTCTTCTTCCAGCTCCTGCTTCAGATATTTAAGCTGCTCTGTTTCATGCTCGGCATAGCCATCTTCCCCGAATATGCGAACATGAAGCTTCCCATCCGTTCGCAATAGCGGTTCAGCACGATCGCTTCCATGGCATTTTGAAAGAACGTCCGGTAAAATGGGAGATGTTCCGGGTTTTCTTCTCCTTTCAGGGTGGCGAAGAAATCCGCCATCAAGATCAGATCCTGCCCATAGAACCAATCGCAGTAGGAAAGGCATTCCAGCAGCACATCCGACACCGCCGGATTCTCTTTTGCCCGTTCCAGCTCGATCAGCAGTTCCAGCAGCTGCGTCTGCACCTTGGCGTATTTTCCTGCACGGGCCATGGCGCGGAAGGAGCGCGCCAGCGCATTGTCTCCCCCATCATCACGGTCGTGTTGTCCTTCGGGAAACGGCCATGGATGCGGTCCAGTTGATACGCTTCCCAGCGGGCGAGCCACTCCTCTTTTCTCGCGTCATAGAAGACCTTGTGCAGCAGTTCCTCCACCTCGTTTTCCTCGTCGGTCAGCTCCGAAAGGCCGTTGGCCATCACGTTCCAGACCAGATGGTCGATCTTTGCGTTGTGCATCTCGGTCTGCACTTTCTGCTTCCGGTTCCGCTCTTCATCCCCTCCCTGAAAGGGGATCTGATACCCCAGAAGCATCAGCAGCCAGAGGTGCTCGGAGTTTTCGCCCCGCTGCAGCACTTCTTCCAGCGCCGCGCGGCGCTGTTCCTTTCCCGCCGCCGACTCCCACTGCCGCGGCTTGCGGTACCGGTCGGCCAGTTCCAAAAGGGTGCGCGGCCCCTCCTCGGTCTCAAATACAAATATTCTTAGCGGGCTGGTTTTCGCTTGCAGGGCCGCGTACTCCTCCCGGAAAAAGTGCTTGATCAGCAGCACCATCGCCACGGTCTCCGCATTTGTCTGCCGGGCGAACTCCTCGTTGGAGGTCAGCAGGACCTTGACCTCTTCCAGATAGAACTGCACCTTCCGGATCGAGACCAAGGACGTAAGGTCAAAGGATGCCTTCGCATCCAGCCCCACCGCAGAGTTCAGCGTTTCGTAAGATGGGCGGGTCACGCCGATGAGGCTCAGCGCGTCTTTTTTCAGCGGCAGGGTATCCATCTCGAACCGATCCCAGAAATACCCCACCAGCGAGGCGAAGGAGATCGGCGTCAGGCCCACATTGAAGGGCACATACTTTTCCAGATACTCCTTCTCCTGGAAGCGGCCCGGCAGGGCCTCCTTGTTGTACTGGAAGACCACATGCACCCGGTCCGAGGCCAGCTTCTCCGAGATGGCAAAGATCTTCTGGATGACTTCCTCGCTGCGGATGCGGTCGATGTCCTCAAAGTTCAGCAAAACCTTCTTGGGCAGCCGTTCCAGCTCCTGCTGCAGCGAGTCGAAGGTATCCGAAAAGCCGCTTTCCCCGCGATGCCCCCCCCAGCTTTTCCAGCGCGCCGTTCTTGCCCAGCTGTGCCTTGAGGTAGTGGGCGTTTTCCGGGTAGATCTGGCCGCGCTCCAGCACCTTTTCCAGCTCCCGGATGAGGAAGGCTTCGATCTGGTCCAGATCACAGGCCAGCAGGTCGATCTGAACGATCTCGAACTGCGCCTGAAGGTCGGACCGGAGATTTTCCCACAGAAAGCTTTTTCCGTTGCCCCATTTTGCGTGGATGCCCACGATCGGCAGATCCCGTATGTATTGGATGAGCCGCGCTTTATCCGGCACTTGTTCCTTGAACAGCGGCGGCTTCTCCCGTTTCGGGGCTGCATCCGCCCGGCAGCTCCACAGCAGTAGGCCCGCCCAGAGCAAAAAGTTCAGAAAGAGCAGGGCGTATTCCGACGCGGAGACCATCCGCAGCGGCCGATCTTGCAGCATAGTCCGCGCCAGCACAAAGCCGCCAAGGCAGCCGATGCCGCCCGCCATCACCCGGCCAAAGAACCGGGACGAGGCGTTCCGGTACAGCAGCCCCAGCGCACAGAGCCCTGCCGCCAGCAGCCCCAGCAGGTGCACCAGCCGGAGGCCGGGCACCGCCGCGAAAACGACCAGAAAGGCCAGCACCGCCAGCACAAGCCGTTTTCCCTCCGCCAAAAGATAGCCTTTCATCCTGCATTCCTCCCGCTGAGATGAGAAATGTCCCGCCGTTTGGGCGGGACAGGTCGTGTAGAGATCGTCGATTTAGAGGATCGGGCTTTCCAGATTGCCGTTCTCCTGAATGTGGTGCTTTTCCACATAGCCGGTCAGCATCAAGGTCAGCGCGCCGTCGCCGGTGATGTTGCAGGCGGTGCCGAAGCTGTCCTGCAATGCAAAGATCGCCAGCATCAGAGCCGTGCCCGCATCGTCGAACATCAGCACGCCGGTGATCAGGCCCAGCGACGCCATGACCGTGCCGCCGGGGACGCCGGGGGCACCGATGGCGAAGATGCCCAGCAGCACGCAGAACAGGATCATCGTGCCGACACCGGGCAGCTCACCGTAGAGGATCTTCGAGATGGTCATGCAGAAGAACACCTCGGTCAGCACCGAGCCGCAGAGGTGGATGTTTGCGAACAGCGGGATGCCGAAGCTGACCATATCCTTGCGCAGCACCTTGCTCTTGTGGGCGCAGTCCAGCGCAACGGCCAGCGTCACGGCGCTGGACATGGTGCCGACGGCGGTGAGGTAGGCCGGGCCGTAATGGCGGAGAACCTCCCACGGGTTCTTGCCGGAGTAGGCCCCGGCCAGCAGGTAGAGCACCGCCAGCCAGATATAGTGGCCCGCCATGACGATGAGGATGATCTGAATAAAGGCGGGGAGCTGGTGGGTGATCATCCCCTCATAGCTCAGGTTGCAGAAGGTGGCCGCAATGTAGAACGGCAGGATGGGGATGATGATCTTGCTGACGACGGACAGAACGATGTTCTGGAACTCGCCTAGGAGATCACAGGTCAGCTCGCTGTTGGTCCACGTTGCTGCCAGACCCACGAGGACGCTGAGCACCAGTGCGCTCATAACGCTCATGATCTGGGGGATGTTCAGCTCAAACACCACCTCCGGCAGCTCACGCAGACCGGCCACCTCGGTATCGATGGACAGATGCGGGATGAGCGCATAGCCCGCGCCGGTGCTCATGAAGGCCGCGCAGACCGAGGAGGTGTAGGCGATGACGATGGCAACGCCCAGCAGCCGGGAGGCATTTTTGCCCAGCCGGGTGATGGACGGCGCGATGAAGCCGATGACGATCAGCGGCACACAGAACGTGATCAGCTGGCCCATGATGTATTGCAGTGTTACCACAACTTTCATGGCTCCCAGCGGGAAGACCTGCCCCAGCAGCACGCCGACAACGATGCCCAGCAACAGCCGGAACGGAAGACTGTTCAGTAGCTTTTTCATCTGGTTCCTCTCCTTATCCTATCCTGAAAACCCTGCTCAGACCTTGCGCCGCAGCAAGCTCATGGGGGCAGCTCCGGGGTGGGGATGGTGTATTTTTCCATAGCGTGCGGGGTGGAGTCCACGCTCTCCCCTGCCTCGTTCTTGATCCACTCCGGGTGCAGCGGGATGCTGCGGCCGTCCGGGCAGAGAGCCTCCAAGCTATCACCAAGGGTCCACTTGCCCCGCTGCTGGCAGCTGGCAATGCCATTTTCCCAGCCGTCCACGGTGCCCACGAACTCCCACTGGCGGATGTAGGTGGCGCTGTCGGTGGCCTGTCTGGCCTGTTCGCGGCCGAAGTAGAAGCCCGGCGAATAATGGCGGTGGCTGGTGCGGGTCAGCTCGGCCAGCACCTCGTCCGGCAGCTCGAAGTTGTCATTGAGGGGGTCGGCAAGGTACTGATCCAGCGCCTTGCGGTAGGCTGCCGCGACGCTGGCCACATAGTAGAAGGTCTTGGCGCGGCCCTCGATCTTCAGGCTGTCCACGCCCGCGTTGCAGATGAGGTCGAGGAAGGGGGCTGTACACAGATCGTTGGCGTTGAGGATGTAGCTGCCGTTCTCGTTCTCGCCGATCTCATAGAGCTGGCCCGGGCGGGTCTCCTCGCTCAGGTAGTATTTCCAGCGGCAGGGCTGGGCGCACTGGCCCCGGTTGGAGTCGCGGCCTGCCATGTAGTTGGAGAGCAGGCAGCGGCCCGAGACGCTCATGCACATGGCGCCGTGGACGAAAGCCTCGATTTCCAGCTCCGGCGGGGTCTTGTCGCGGATGGTGGCGATGTCCTGCAGCGTCAGCTCACGGGCCAGCACCACACGCTTGGCGCCCATGTTGTAGGCGGCGCGGGCTGCGGCCCAGTTGGTGATGCCGGTCTGGGTGGACATGTGGATCTCGATGTCCGGGGCGAACTGCTTGCACGCTTCCATCACGCCGAGGTCCGCCACGATGAAGGCATCCACGCCCGCAGCGGCGGCAGCGTTTTTGATGGCCTCCGGCAAACGGTCTGCCTCCTCGTTGGTGGGCAGAGTGTTCATGGTCAGGTAGACCTTGCGGCCGCGGGCATGGGCATAGATGACGCCCTCGGTGAGCTGCTCCGGCGTGAAGTTGGCCGGGGCAGAGCGCATCCCGAATTCGGGCAAGCTGCAATACACGGCATCCGCGCCGTAGTTGATGGCGTAGCGAAGGCGTTCCAGATCGCCCGCCGGGGAAAGAAGTTCCGGGATTTGTAGCATAATGATCCTCTTACTTATAATTTTTATTCACCTGCGCTGCTTTTTCGCAGTTGGCTTGGTGCTCCGCATAGGTGCGGGCGTAGTAGTAATGGCCGGAAAGGTCGGTCACGAAGAAATAGCAGCCCTTGACGTCCTCGTCGGGCTGGGGGGCCAGCGCGCGGCTTGGATGGCCGCCAGACCGGGGTTCGAGATAGGCCCGGCGGGCAGCCCGGTACAGCTGTAGGTGTCGTAGGCGTTCAAAATATTTTCCGGGATCTTGTCCCAGCCGCCGTACCACGGGGCCACCCAGTTCCACAGGTAGTTGTTGTCCTCATCGCTCTGGACATAGCTCGAAGTGTTGCTCTGGAGCTTGGGGTAGGGCGAGCCCTCCGCCAGCCGGTTGCGGAACACCTGCGCCACATTGGAGTCCTGCTCGTTGCCGGCCTCCTCCTGCACGAAGGACGCCAGCGTGATGACCTCCGAAAGGCTCAGCTCCTGCTTGTCCAGTTCTTTGTACATTTCGTCGGTGAACTGCCGATCAAAATGAGAATAAAACGTTGCCACGTAGTTGTGTACGGTATCTTCCGTCAAGAATTCGTAGGTATCCGGGAAGAGATAGCCCTCGCACTTCATAAAACGGTCGGGGGCTTCCTTGTTGTTCGGGACATACTGCCAGAATTTGTACGCGCTGAAATCGCCGGTATTGGCTTCTTCCAGAAACTCCTTGGCGGTGCACAGGCCAGCCGCTTCCATCCTCTGTGCGATGTCGATGGCGGTGATTCCCTCCGGGAAGGTCAGGCGGACGCTCTCGGCCTTGGCGTATTCGGAAAGGGCTGCGATGATCTCATCGTAGGAACTGCCGGGCTCCAGCGAAAATTCGCCGTACTGGAGCTTTGCCGCCGCGCCCTCGCGGCCCACGTACCAGCGGAAGAGCTGCGGGAAGCGGATGACCCCCGCCTGCTGCAATTTCTTGGCAATGGTGCTCACGCCGCTGCCCTGCGCGATCTCGACCGTTACGGCCTCTTCCTTCGCCCCGCTGCCGTCGATCTCCCGCTTTGCCAGCAGGAGGGCGGCGCCCGCCGCCAGCACCAGCAGCACCAGAATGACCAGCAGGATCTTCAGCGCACCGCCCTTTTTGCGGGGCTTCGTATGATTGCTTTTCGCCATCCGTCCATTCCTTTCAGTCCAGCATCAGCCGTATGTAGCTCTCGCTCACGTCAAAGGTCTCGCCCTCAAAGCGGATCATGCCGTAATCCTGCCGGGTGCCCGCGCCGAGGAAGAGGTTCTGCGCGGCCCCCACGGTGATGACAGCCTTTTCCACGATGACTTCCTTCTCGCGGGCCGCTTCCATCAAAATTTCGGCAGCGCGGTCGTTCTCGGCCATCAGCTCCACAAAATAAAGGGTATCCTCTTTCCGGAAATAGATGCCGTAGCCGTCGTTGTTGGAAACGATGGTGGCCCCGCGGGAGTACAGATCCCCCAGCACCACAGTCATCTGCTCCGGCGGGAGCTGGACGGTATCGGGCCAGAACCTTGCCCGCAGCTCGCCCAGCTTCCGGGCCGTCACGGAGTCGAACTCCGCTTGGCTCCACAGGTTCCGCTCCACTTCCCGCGGGAGGCACCTCAGCGGGAACGCCCACTGGAAGCCCTTGTCCTGCAAAAGAGCGGCCTGTTCGGCCCCGGCGGGCACCACGACCACGAAGCCGGCGCCCCGCAGCTTCTGCTGCGCGCACAGGTGATCCACAAGGCCCGCCAAGATCAGGCTTCCCTGCCCGGTCAGCCCGTACAGGCAGCAGCCGGGCCGCCCCTGCAGCGTGACCGGCACAGCCATCGCCACAGCTTCGATGTGGTCATTTTCCTCGGCCACGTAGACATTTTCCACTCCGGCAAAGCGCTCGATGGCGTTGGTGACGAAGGTTTCCCCGTCGCCCCGCTCGCGCTGCCATAGCGCCAGAATTTCCGCCCGGTCGGACGGCTGCATCAAACGGTACATGAAATAGGATTCCTCCTTACGCATTCGTTATTCAAGGGCAGAAAGGGCAAGCTGCCGAACTTCCTCCCCAATTTCCTCGATGCTGCGCATCTGCCCGCCCGCATCGCAGCGGACGGAGCACCAGCCGAGATGGGCGGCGCAGAACTCCGCAGCTTTGCGGCTGCGGTTCAGGTACTCCACGTCCTTTTCGTGGACGTCCTTCTTGGTCTCATCGCCGTGGTAGCGCTGGGTCATCAGCTTCTGGCTCACGGCGGGGTCCACTTGGAGGTAGATCACCCGGTCCGGCGCGGGCAGACCCAGCAGCCGGAACTCGTAATCAAAGAGCCAGTGGAGGAACTCCTCCCACTGCTCCGGCGGCAGCTTGGAGCACTGGTGCACCGCGTTGGAGGTGGTGTACCGGTCCGCAATGAGGATGCCGCCCTCTTCGTAGAATTTCCCCCAGTCGGCCTTGTAGCCCGCATAGCGATCCACTGCATAAAAGCTGGATGCCGCATAGGCGTTCACATCGTCGGGTTTTTCGCCGAACTGCCCGGCCAGATACATCCGGACCAGCGCGCTGGAGTCGCTTTCGTAGTTTGGGAAGGTGATCTCCCGCACCGGGCGGCCTTCGGCAGTCAGAGCCGCCGCCAACCGCTTGGCTTGGGTCGCCTTGCCGCTGCCGTCCAGCCCTTCCAGCACGATCAGCTTTCCACGGCTCATACGGCTTCCCCTTCAGCGCGGCGTATTGATCCCGCACCTCGGCGGTCTTGCCGCAGCACATCTTGCCCTCCGGGCAGGGGCCGGACACGCGGCGGGCCCTGCCGTGCGGAACAGATGGGGTGCTACCGGATAGACCAGCCGCAGCATTTCCTCGGCCAACGCCCGGATCTCCCACTGGGCGCGGTTACAGCAGCGCAGGTGGAAGAAGTTCTGCAGGCTGCGGGCGTTCATGGTCACGACCATCTTGGTCTCACAGGCGTTGGGCAGCACGAAGCGGGCGTCCTCGTTGGCCTGTTTGGAAGCCTTGGCGCGGGCCTGTTTTTCGGGCATTCCCTCGGCCATCAGGCGGGCGGTGTGGCCGTCCTCCAGCTTCTGCACAAGGTCAAGGTAGCGCTTAGCATCCTCGTTCATGCTGTCAATAAAGGCTTCCTTCGCTTCGGGGATGGCCTCGATCTCCGGCGGGATGACGTAGCGGAAATCGTCCAAGCGGACATAGCGCTGGCTCTGAACGCTGAAGGACGCGATGCGGTGGCGGGTGATCTGAGCCAGCAGGGTGCGGCTGACGCCCTCGATGCCAAAGGTGAAGCTGGCGTGCTCGATGGGGCTGGCGTGGCCAAGGTCACTGAGCATGGTCAGGAACTTTGCGGTCTTCTCCTCGGTCAGGCCGTCCAGCAGGTCGGTGATGTGGGCATCGGAATAGCAGAGCTTGGCCGCCGCCGCCACCACCTTTTCGGGTTCCGGGGTATGTGCGATCAATCGTACCGTCATCATCTGTCATTCCTCCGTAATCTTCACAAGCGGCGCAAAATTTGCCATGGTCTTTTTCACGCCGACCTTCTCGAAGCTGATCTCCACGATCTGGTCGCCCGCTGCGGGCTTGACCTTGAGCACCTTGCCGCGGCCGAAGACCTTGTGCTCCACGATGTCCCCCGGCTCGTAGTGCTTGGGGGTGTTGGCAGCGGGTTTCTGAGCCGCCGGTGTTCCTGTAAAACTGATGGGCTTTGCAGGATTTCTGCTCGTACCTGCGCTGGAATATCCAGCACCGAAGCTTCCGGCGCTGCGGGGGCTGAGCTGCCGAAGCCGGAGGAAGAGCTTCCCCGCCCGGCGTACTCGGAGCCGAAGCCCCGGCTGCCGCCGTTGTACTCGGAATTCAGGTAGCCGGAGCTGTAACCCGAACCGTAGCCGCCGGTCCTGCTGCGTCCCCAGCCGGAAGCGCCAGAGTAGCCCGACGCGCCGCCCGGCACCGTGTCGCTGTAGGAAGAACCCCAGCCGCCCATCTGAGAGCGGCGCTCCAAGGCGGGGCTGCGGGTCTCCTCAATGTACTCCGGCTCGATCTCCCGCAGAAAGCGGCTGGGCTCGTTGCGCTGGGTGCGGCCGTAGAGCATCCGGGTCACGCTGTCGGAGATGTAAAGCTCCTGCTTGGCGCGGGTGATGCCGACGTAGGCAAGGCGGCGCTCCTCTTCGAGGTCGGCCTCGGAATACTTGCTCATCTCGCTGGGGAAGACACCCTCCTCCATGCCGATGAGGAAGACGTAGGGGAACTCCAAGCCTTTGGCGGAGTGGATGGTCATCAGCACCACCTGATCGGCGCTCTCGTTGTAGCTGTCGATGTCGCTGATGAGAGCGATATCTTCCAGATAGCCTTCCAGCGTGGCGTCCTCGCCGTGCTGGTCGCAGTAGTTTTTCACGTTGTTGACCAACTGGCCGAGGTTCTGCATCCGGTCGGCGGCGTCCTCGTGGCCCTTGGCCACCTCCTGCTCCAGCATCGCTTTGTAGCCGGTCAGCTCAATGACGTCGGACGCGAACTCGTCCAGCGTCCTTGTCTCCAGCGATTCCTGTAATCTCTCGTAGATCTGCCAGAATTTCAGCAGCGGCATCATGGAGCGGGACAGCCGCGCGTATTGGTCGGCGTGGCTGATGATCTCCAGCATGCTGGTGTTCTCCTGCGCGGCCAAGTCGGCGATGACCTCGATGGTCGTATTGCCGATCTTCCGGGCGGGCTCGTTGATGATCCGGCGCAGCCGTACATCGTCGCGAGGGTTCGCCACGATGGACATGTAGGAGTGGATATCCTTGACCTCTTTGCGGTCATTGAAGCGCTGGCCGCCCACGATCTTGTGGGGAATGCCCGCGCGGGTGAAATAGCTTTCGATGGGGGCCGACTGGGCGTTCATCCGGTAGAGCACGGCGTGGTCAGCCAGATGTCCGCCTACTTTCAGGTGCTGGCCGATGACGTCCGCGATGTGCATAGCCTCGTCCTGCTCGTTCTCGGCGGTGTAGACATGGACCTTATCGCCCTCGCCGTTTTTGGTCCAGAGGGTCTTGCCCTTGCGCTCGGTGTTGTGCTGGATGACACAGTTGGCGGCGTTCAGGATGTTGGAAGTGGAGCGATAATTCTGTTCCAGCCGGATGGTCTTGGTGCCCGGATAGATCCGCTCAAAGTTGAGGATGTTCTCGATGGTCGCGCCGCGGAACCGGTAGATGCTCTGGTCATCGTCGCCAACCACACAAATATTCTTTTCTGGCCCGGTGAGCAGACTGACCAGCCGGAACTGGGCCACGCTGGTGTCCTGATACTCGTCCACAAGGAGGTAGCGATACTTGTTCTGGTAGAACTCCCGCACCTCGTCGTGCTCGGCCAGCAGCTGCACGGTGTGGTAAATGAGGTCGTCGAAGTCAAAGGCTCCGGCATCCTTCAGCTTTTTCGTAGGCAGCGTAAACCTTGGCCGCGATGGCACCTTTCGTATCCCGTGCCGGGGTGCGCAGGGCCTCTTCGGGGCTGACGAGCTGATCCTTCCAGCGGCTCATCTGGTTGATGGCGCTCTTCATCGGGAAGAATTTATCGTCGATGCTCAGCTCTTTATAGACCGTTTTCATCACACGCTGGGCGTCGTCGGTGTCGTAGATGGTGAAGCTGCGGGGGTAGCCGATCTGTTCAGCCCAGCGGCGCAGGATCCACACGCACGCCGAGTGGAAGGTGGAGGCGAACACCTCGTCCCCCTCTTCGCCGCCCAGCATATTCCGCAGACGCTCCTTCAGCTCCCCGGCCGCCTTGTTTGTGAAGGTGATGGCCATCACATTCCAGCTCCGGACGGCGTCCTTGCGGAGCATCCCGTCCAGCCAAGCCGGTGCATCGGTGCCGGTCATGATGGCCATCCGCAGGGCCTTGACGTCCTCTTCAGTCACCTCGCGGGGGGTCCAGCCCGATCCGTGAGCCGAACCGAACCGGATGAGGTTCGCGATGCGGTTGACCAGAACCGTGGTCTTTCCGCTTCCGGCACCGGCCAAGATCAGCAGCGGGCCGTTGGTCGTAAACACCGCCTTGCGCTGCATCTCGTTTAGGCGGCCAAACTGTTTTTCAATGTAGGTATCGCGCAGGGCACAAAATTCCTGCTTGAGATCTGTTGCCATTGTTTCACCTGTTCTTTTTGCTAATTTCCCATGAATCACTAAGATATAGTATATCACATTTGCGGCTCATTGCACAGGGTTTCCAGTATAAAAAACCGCCCGTCCGCGGCAGTTGCCAGCAGACAGGCGGTTTAAGATTTTTTATCGGAGGATCATGCTTAGCCGAAGATGTTGATCAGGATACCAGCAGCAACGGCGGAGCCGATAACGCCAGCGACGTTGGGGCCCATGGCGTGCATCAGCAGGAAGTTGGAGGGGTTCTCGCTCTGGCCCACCTTCTGAGAAACACGGGCAGCCATAGGAACGGCGGAAACACCGGCGGAACCGATCAGCGGGTTGACCTGACCACCGGTCAGGGCATACATGACCTTGCCGCACAGCACACCGGCTGCGGTGCCGAAGGAGAATGCGATCAGGCCCAGCACGATGATGAACAGGGTGCGGGTGTTCAGGAAGGTGTTGGCAGAAGTGGTGCAACCAACGGACAGGGCAAGGAAGATGGTGATGATGTTCATCAGCTCATTGCCAGCGGTCTTCTGGATACGATCTACAACACCGGATTCCTTCATCAGGTTGCCCAGCATCAGCATACCGACCAGAACGGCGGCATCCGGGACGATCAGGGAGACGATGATGGTGACCATGATGGGGAAGACGATCCTCTCGGTCTTGGTCACGGCACGCAGCTGCTTCATGACGACGGTGCGCTCTTTCTTGGTGGTCAACGCCTTCATGATGGGCGGCTGGATGACAGGCACCAGCGCCATGTAGCTGTAGGCCGCCACGGCGATACTGCCCAGCAGCTCAGGAGCCAGACGGGAGGTAACGAAGATGGCGGTGGGGCCGTCGGCACCGCCGATGATGGAGATGGCAGCAGACTGCTTCTGGGTGAAGTCCACCAGGCCGGTGGCGGCCAGCAGACGGGCGCCCATGTAAGTACCGAAGATGCCGAACTGAGCAGCAGCGCCCAGCAGCAGACTCTTGGGGTTGGAGATCAGGGGGGCGAAGTCGGTCATGGTGCCGATGCCGAGGAAGATCAGCGGCGGGTAGATGCCCAGCTTGACGCCCATGTAGAGCATATCGGCCAGACCGCCGTTGTTCAGGATCTCGACCCACATCGGGTGTTCCAGACCATCGCCGACGAAGTACTGCATGTGGATGATACCGCTGCCGGGCAGGTTGGCAAGGATCATGCCGAATGCCATGGGCAGCAGGATCAGGGGCTCATATTCTTTCACAATGGCCAGATACAGCAAGAAGCAGCCGACGCAGATCATGATTGCGTACAGCCAGCCGCCCGGCTCGCCGAACCGTGCGAAGCCGGAGCTTTGGAAAATACCGACCAGAGTATTGATAAACTGTGTCATGTTCTTCCTCCTGTGTTAAAAAGGTGCGGTGGTGTCATTGACACCGGCCTTGCTCCAGCCATTGCGGCTGCGGCGCACGGCCTTGAGGGTGTACTTGCCATTGCCCATGGCGTGAATGGCTGCCATGATCGCGGCAACCACATCACCGGGGATACCCTCCTCCACCACAGGAGCGGGTGCTGCCTGCTGCACGGGGGCTGTAGGCTTTGCCTCAGGGGCCTTTGGCACAGCCGCCTTTGCTGCAGCCTTCTTCACGTTCATGCCGTCGAAAATCTTGCCCTCCAGCGTGACGATCGCCATCAGCAGGACAAGGATCGCAAACACCAGAACGATACCGGTTATCGTGATAACCACATCCAAACCCAAATTCATGGTCTTCCTCCTAGTCATTTATTGTTTCGCAGCCGGGGCACGACCCCCACCCGCAAAAAACCGATTTGAAATCATTATACAATATTTTCCGGCCCGATTCAACAACTATGAACAAAAATCATCACAATTTTTTCCAAATCGTGAAGAGCCGCTTCCCTGTTCCGGCCCCTCAGCGGCGGCCGATGCGGGGGGTAGCGTCGGTGAAGCCGGTCTCCAGCTTATCCCGCACACCAAGGCTCATGGCCGTGCCCAGCGCCACGCAGTTGACGGGGTCGGGCGAGACTTCGACGTTGACCTTCAGCTCTTGGCTCAGGTACTCCGGCAGACCGTGGAGCTGTGCGCCGCCGCCGGTCAGCACCACGCCGTTGCGGAAGATATCGCCCGCCAGCTCCGGAGGGGTCTTTTCCAGCACCTGATGGGCGGCGGTGCCGATCTGCTCGCTCAGCATCATGACCGGCTCGTACAGATCGCTGGTGGAGACGTTCACCCGGATGGGCAGACCGGTCAGCAGACTGCGGCCCTTGATCTCCATCGTCTCGTTGAAATCCGCTTTCTGGGGGCAGCACGCCACGTTCTTTTTCAGCTGTTCGGCGGTGCGCTGGCCGATGGCAATGCTGAATTTGTTGCGCACATGCTTCAAAATTTCATCGTCGTAGTGGTTGCCTGCCACGCGGACGCTGGTGGCCTTGACCTTGCCGCCGAGGCTCAGCACGGCGATGTCGGTGGTGCCGCCGCCGATGTCGATGATCATGCGGCCGTCCGGCACGGTGATGTCGATGCCGGAGCCGAGAGCTGCGGCGATAGGCTCATCGATCAGGTACACCTGACGGGCACCGGCGGCCATGACGGCCTCCACCACGGCGTCGCTCTCGATGCCGGTGATGGCGGCGGGCACGCAGACCGCCACGCGGGGCTTGACCATGTGGGAGCTGTACACCTGATTGACGAAGCGGCAGATCAGCTCACGGGTCATGGTGTGGTCGCTGATGACGCCGTCCTTCAGCGGGAAGATGGCGGAAATATAGTTGGGGGTGCGGCCCACCATGGCCAGCGCCTTGTCGCCCACCTCCAGCACCGAGTTCTTGCGGGTATCCACCGCCACCACGCTGGGCTGGTTGAGCACGACGCCCGTGCCCTCCTGCGCGATGATGATGGTCGTGGTACCGAGGTCAATACCGATATCATTCTGTGCCATAATGCGTTGTTCCTTTCTCTGCTTCCCCTAGTTCGTTTTGTATGGGCAACGCCCGCTGCGGGGCGTGATCTCAAATCATCTTATTATAACACAACGGTCACACTTTTTCCACTGCAACTTGCTCCGGCGGAATGGCTTGCTGCAGCAGCGCACACAGCCCGCTGTACCGCAGGTTCTGGCGCACATTGCCCATCATCCGGTTCACGACGTCCCGCCGCCCGGTGACGATGCACAATTTGCGTGCGCGGGTGACGCCGGTGTAGAACAGGTTCCGGTAGCACAGCCGGGGCGGCACCTGTGCCACCGGCAGCACCACCGCCGGGAACTCGCTGCCCTGACTTTTGTGCACCGTGATGGCGTAGGCGATCTCCAGCTCGTTCAGGTTCTCGGCCGGGTAAAGCAGCCGCCGGTCATCCATCCGCACCACCATCGACCGTTCCCGCGTGTTGATGGACTCCACGATGCCGATGTCGCCGTTGTAAGCGCCCACGCCCTGTTCCCCGCCGATGCGCTGCCAGACGATCTCATAATTGTTGCGCACCTGCATCACTTTATCCCCCACCCGGAAGACGCGGGCCGCGCTTTGCAATTGGGGTCTGCCCTTCTGTTCCGGGTTGAGCAGGTTCTGCAATTCCACATTCAGCGCCTGTGTGCCGGTGGGGCCGAGCTTGGTCGGGCAGAGCACTTGGATGTCCTTGATGGGGTCGAAGCCGTAGCTGCGGGGCAGCCGGGTGGTGACAAGGTCGCAGACCAATTTCTGCGCCGCCTCGCCGTCCGACTCCAAGAAGAAGAAGTCGTCGGTCTTGCCGCCCTTCTGAAGCGGCTCGCTGGAAATGATGTGGTGAGCGTTCTCCACGATGAGGCTCCGCTTGGCCTGACGGAAGATCTCGTTCAGGCAGACGGTTGGCACCAGCTTGGAGCGGATGACCTCCCCAGAATGTTTCCGGGGCCGACGCTGGGCAGCTGGTCGGCGTCGCCCACCATGATGATGCGGCAGCTATACCGCAGCGCCGTGATGAGGGCCTGGAACAGCTTGACGTCCACCATACTCATCTCGTCAAGGATGACGACGTCGCACTTGAGCAGGTTCTTGTCGTTGTGGATGAAGCTGACCACGCCGCCGGTGTAGTCCACTTCCAGCAGCCGGTGGATGGTGGAAGCCTTCCGGCCCGTCAGCTCGCTCAGCCGCTTGGCCGCGCGGCCCGTGGGGGCACAGAGGGCCACCCGCTCCGCCTGATGCTCCAGCAGCTGCAAGATGGCGTTGACGGTGGTGGTCTTGCCGGTGCCGGGGCCGCCGGTGAGCACAAGGCAGTTCTCGGTCATGGCCTTGCGGATGGCTTCCTTTTGCAGGGGCGCGTAGGCAAAGCCCTGCGTCAGCTCCAAGACCTGAATGTTCCGGTCAAGGTCGCAGACGGGGTTCTTGCCCCGCCGGGTCAGCAGAGCCAGCCGGTCGGCAATATCCTGTTCCGCTGCCAGCAGGTCTGGCAGATAAACATACGGTGTGCCGTCAAACATCCGAACACAGAGTTCCTCGGTCTCAAGGCAGCGGTCCAGCGCGGCCGCCAGCTTTTCCGGCGGCTGGTGGATGAAATTGGACGCCGTGTCCAGCAATTGTGCGCGGGGCAGACAGGTGTGGCCGTTGCCCGCGTTATGGCGCAGGGTGCGCAGCAGGGCCGCTTCCAGCCGCTGTGCGCAGTCCCCTTCCATATGGTAATACTGGGCGATGCTGTCGGCGTGGCGGAAATCGAGCTGCAATGGCTCGCCGCAGAGCAGGTAGGGGTTCGAGGAAATGGCGTTCATGGCGCCGGGGCCGAAGACCCGGAAGACTTCCATGGCGCGGCGGGGGCTGATCTCAAACTGCGCCAGATAGGCGATGAGTTCCCGCATCCCGAACATCCGCTTGAACTCCTGCTGGATGCGGTCGGCCTTGTCCGCCGAGATGCCGGGGATGGTGACCAGCTGAGCCGGGTCGTTCGCGATCATTTCCAGCGCCTGTGCGCCAAATTTGTCGATGATCTTGTTGGCTGTCCGGGCTCCGATGTAGGGCAGCGACCCGCTGGCAAGGAAGGCGTAGACGGCCTCCAAGTCCTTGGGCATGTCGGTCTCGCACTCCTGCGCGTGGAACTGGCGGCCATAGGTGGCGTGGTTCTCGTACTTGCCGCGGCAGACGACGCTCTCGCCCGCGTGCAGCTCCCCCACCACGCCGCAGACCACCGTGAGCACCCCGCCGCCGGAGATCTCTAAGACGTGTAGCCCGTGTCCGTATTCTCGTAGATGATGTCCTCGACTGTGCCCTCGATCTGTTCCAGTTCCTGTTCCATCGGCTCCACCGCCCTTTCTGTGACATAAGTAATTTTAGTATAATATAAAAGGAAGCGTTTTGCAACGCATCGTGTGCAAAACGCTTCCTTTTATATTTATAGGTTTGCGTGGGGCGTCAGCTTCTCCTTTTGCAGCCGCCGATAGACCACGATGTAGGCGGGGATGAGGAAGAAACAGGCGAAGAACCACGCCACCGGGTTCGCGATGCAGGCGGCAAAATAACCCCACAGCGGCACGAACAGGAAGCCCACCAGCGCGCGGGCCACCATCTCGGCCACACCGGCGAACATGGCAAGGCTGGAATAGCCCAAACCCTGAATGGTGTACCGGTAGATGATGAGGACCGCCAGCGGGATATAGAAGACGCTGTTCCAGAAGATGAAGCTCTGGGCGTTGGCCATGATCTCGGTCTGGTCGCCCTCAAGAAGAGGCCGATCAGGGGCTTATCCAGCACCCGCAGGATCAGGAAGGAGGCCACGCTGTAGACGCAGCCGATGCCCAGCGCCGTGTTGACGCCCTTGTTCACGCGGCCAAGGTCGTGGGCGCCCATGTTCTGACTGGCGTAGGTGGTCATGGCTGTGCCGATGCTCTCCAGCGGGACGGACAGGAAGGAGGCCGCCTTGCCGCCGGCGGTCTGGGCCGCCACGATGTCGCTGCCCAAGCCGTTGACCGCGCCTTGCAAAAGCACACTGCCGATGGCGGTGATGCTGCACTGCAAGCCCATGGGGATGCCCATATTGCAGAGCTTGGCACAGTGCCTCTTGCTCAGCTTGCCCTCTTCCTTCGACCAGCGCAGCTCACCGTAATGCTTGAGGATGTAGAACAGACTGCCAATGCCAGCCACGGCCTGACTGAAGACCGTCGCAAAGGCCGCACCGAAGGCTCCCATCTTGAACACGATGATGCACAGCAGATCCAGCCCGATGTTCAAAACGCTTGCCACCAGCAGGAAATACAGCGGGCGCTTGCTGTCGCCGAGGGCACGCATCAAGGCGCTGGTCATGTTGTACAGCAGGGTGAACGGGATGCCCACAAAGATGGTGCGGATGTAAATATCCGCCAGATCAATGATGTTATCCGGCGTGTTGGTCCACACAAGGATGGAGCGGGTCATGGCCACCGTGGCCACGGTGAGCACGGCGGCGAAGAACACCGACAGCCAGACCGCGTTGGCGGTGTAGCGGCGCATCTCGCGGTAGTCCTTCGCGCCGAAGGCCCACGAGATCGGGATGGAAAAGCCGCACGCGATGCCGTTGACGAAGCCCAGCACCAGATAGTTCAGGCCGCCCACGCTGCCGACCGCCGCCAGCGCTTCCACGCCGACGAACCGGCCCACGATGATGGTATCGGCCAGATTGTAGAACTGCTGGAACAGGCTGCCCAGCATCAGCGGCACCGCGAAAGCGAGGAGCAGCTTCAGCGGGCTGCCCTGTGTCATATCTTTTGTCATGTCAGCGCCCTCCTTTGGGAATCATCAAAAGGCAGAAAAAACGATTTTTTACCGACAAAAACGTCCTGCCGGAAAAGGGGCAGGACGTTGTGGGATTCACGAATGTGATTATAACAGATTACAGGTTTTTTTCAAGCGTCTTCTTTTGATAAGCTTCACTAAAAAATAGATGCAAAAATTAGTGATTCTGCGCATGACCGTTCACCGGGCCAGTTGACGGCAGACATTCACGGCGTCATCGACGTGGTAAGGCTCGGTGTTGTGGTTTCCCTGCGCCCCCGCCGTGACCATGAGATAGGTCTTCCCTTTCACTTCCGCTGCGCTGGCAAGGCAGAGCCCGGCGGCGCTGGTATAGCCCGTTTTGCCGCCCAGAAATTTTCCCCGGCGCAGCTCCGTGCCGTCCAGTTCGCTCCAAAACGTGCTCTCCATCGTAAAGCCGTCCGGGTGCAGATTCGTTGGCGGCACGGTGTAGCGGGCTGTTGCGAAGATCGTACGGAACATCTCATTCTGCATCGCCGCCCGCAGCAGAACAGCCATGTCCCGCGCGGTGGAAACATGCTCCGGGTCGTGCAGACCGGTGGGGTTGCAGAAATTGGTGGATGCCATCCCCAGCTCTGCCGCCTTTTGGTTCATCAACTCCACAAAGGCTTCCTCCGAGCCGCTCACCTCCCGCGCCAGCGCCTCGCAGCACTCCGCGCCGGAGGGCAGGAGCGCACCGTATAACAGGTCCCGCACGGTGGCCGTCTCACCGGGCAGAAAGCCCGCCATCGATGCGCCCTCGGCCCGCAATTCCGGGAAGATGTCCTCCGGCAGCGTCACCGGCGTATCCAAGTCGGGGTTTGCTTCGAGGACGAGCAGTGCCGTCATCACCTTGGTCATGGACGCCGGATAGATGGACGCATCCGCGTTTTTTTCGGCCAGCACTTCCCCGCTGTCCGCGTCCATCAGAACCGCTTCAGGGCTGATGAGTCCTTCCAGACTGACCCGCCGGGGCCAGAACAGCAGCAGCGCCAGCAAAATCAGCAGAAAAATCAGCCACCGCCGCCGCGTGCGGCGCTTTTGCGCAGAACGTCTCCGTTTCATAGAACACACATCCTTTCGCTCTATAAAACGATGCAAAACGCCCTTTTACTGCATGGAGCACAAAAATCCGCGATTCCCCGCACGCCCCCTTCTTGGCCGAAGCGCCAATTTTTGCCGATGCGGCCAGCAAGGCAGGGTATCATAGAGGGGCATGAAATTCATACTTTTTTGCCGGAACAATGATGGACAGAACCATGCTTCCAAGATATAGCGCCCAAATCACCCAGCCGAGCTCCACGCCGACCCGTTTCCCGATCCATGTTCCGACCGCAAACAGCGGCGGCATGGTCAGCGCGGTGACGACCGTCCAGATCCGTGCCCACCGCAAAATGATCGGCCAGTTATGATTGTTGAAATAGACTCCCGGAATATTCATCCGGAACGCACCCTGCACAATGTAATTGATGCGGTTTTCATCATAGTAGCTTGGAAGAACTTCCTCCGTAAAGAAATAGTATGCTCCGAAAAAGAACCCAAAAAAGCAGCTGACCCACAACAGCGTTCCCATTTTTCAGACACCCATCCCAGATTCCAGACGGCCAGCGCTTCCACCGCGCCCAGCACGTTGCAGACCAGATACACCGGCAGGTATTTTTTCACTCGTCCACGCCGGACTTCTACCGGCTCTTTGGGGATGGTCAGCGCCTTTTTGACCAGCGCTTCCACCTCATTGGCTGGGAGCTGCTGCTCTTCCAGCCGCCGTCCTTCCAACAACTCCGTCACCGAAATTCCCAGCAGTTCGGCCAGCGGCAGGAGCAGGGAGACGTCCGGCACGCTCAGCCCCCGCTCCCACTTACTGACGGCCTTATCTGAAACGTACAGCCGCTCCGCAAGGTCCTTCTGCGTCCAGCCCTTTTCCCGCCGCAATTGCGCAAGAAATGATCCAAACGCTTGCTTGTTCAGCTCAAAGTTCTGCTGTTCCACATTGCTGCCCCCTTTGTCCGGTTTTGCTGGTACCAGTGTAGCAAAACCGCGCCCAAACCGCAACCGACCAGTAGTAGAATCCACGAAAAGACGCAAAACGCCCCCGGAAAGGCAAGCTCTCCGGGGGCAGATGTGGTCATTCAGAATAGTGGGCAAGGAACTGGTTGGTGCGCTCCTCCTGAGGGTGGGCCATGAGCTCTTTGGCAGGGCCCTCTTCCACCACCACGCCGCCATCCATGAAGAGGACGCGGTCCGCCACATCCCGGGCGAAGCTCATCTCGGGGGTAACGATGATCATGGTGGTCTTGCGGTCGGCAAGGTCCCGCAGGACGCGCAGAACTTCACCGGTCAGCTCCGGGTCAAGGGCCGAGGTCGGTTCGTCGAAGCAGAGGATGTCCGGGTGGAGAGCCAGCGCGCGGGCAATGGCTACCCGCTGCTGCTGGCCGCCGGAGAGCTGGTGCGGGTAGTGGTTCGCCCGCTCGGACAGGCCCATCTGGCCCAGCAGCTCCTTTGCCTGCTGCTCCAGCTCGGCGTGGATGGCCTTTTTGTTGGCCTTGTAGTCCGGGCGCTCCTTCGCCAGCAGTTCCCCCGCCAGCATCACGTTCTGCAGGGCGGTGTACTGCGGGAAGAGGTTGAAGTTCTGAAACACCAAGCCGAAGTGGAGCCGCTTTTTCGGATCTCGCTCTCCTTCTGGGTGGCGGGGTCGGCGGCGTCCCACATGGTCTCGCCGTTCACTTTGATGACGCCGGTATCCGGGCGCTCCAAGAAGTTCAGGCAGCGCAGCAGCGTCGTTTTACCGGAACCCGACGAGCCGATGATGGCCAGCGCCTCGCCTTTTTCCAAGGTCAGAGAGATGTCCTTCAGGACATGGGTCTCCTCAAAATTTTTCCCGATGCCGGAGGCTTCGAGCAATGCCATAATATCGTTCCTCCTTAGCAGCGGAAATAATCGAGCTTTTTCTCAAGCCAGTTGAACAGGATGGTCAGCACGCCCACGAAGACGAGGAAGAAGATGGCCGTGGAGAACAGCGGCCAGATCAGGCCCTTGGCGCTGTACTCCTTCGCCATCATGATGATCTCCTTGTTGGCGATGGTGTTGGCCAGCGAGGTATCCTTGACGAGGGTGATGATCTCGTTGCCCATGGGGGGCAGGATGCGCTTGATCACTTGTAATAAGGTCACCTTGAAGAAGATCTGGGGCTTGGTCATGCCCAGCACCTGCCCGGCCTCGGTCTGGCCCTTGGGCACAGCCTCGATGCCGCCGCGGTAGATCTCCGAGAAGTAGCACGCATAGTTGATGACAAAGGCCACCACCGCTGCCACCATCCGCCCGCCGGAGCCGGTGGGCCACGGGTTCGTCATGCCCAGCAGACCGGGGCCGAGGTAGATGACGATGATCTGCAGCATCAGCGGGGTGCCGCGGATGATCCAGACGAAGGTCTTGACCACAGCCGACAGGGGCTTGCAGCGGCTCATGGACCCAAAGGCCACCACGAGGCCCAGCGGCAGCGCGAACAGCAGCGTCAGCGCAAAAAGCTCACAGTTGAGCAGGAACGCGCCGGAAAGGCGCTCAAGAATCACAGACACAAAAAACACACCTATCCATCAGTTTTTTCGACGGCAAAACTCCCCCAGTCCGCTTCGCAGCCAGCCCCCTCCCAGAGAAAGACTCCCCCGGCCGGGGGAGGTGGCACGATTGTGCCAGAAGGGGGCATTGGCATCGCGCAGCGATGACGGAAGGAGTTTTTTTACTTAGTCGGCCAGCGTCAGCTCGTACTTTTCAGCCAGAGCGCCGAGGGTGCCGTCGGCTTTCAGTTCATCGAAGGCCTCGTTGACGGCCTCGGCGGCGTCGCTGCCCTTACGGAAGGCCACGCCGTATTCCTCGGCGTTCAGCTCATCCACGATCTTCAGGCCGGCATAGTCGGTGCCCTCGCCGATCATGGCGTTGGCCAGCGTCATATCCAGAACCGCAGCGTCGGCGGTACCGGCGGCAACCTCCATCAGGCAGTCGGTCTGGACGTTCTTGGCGATATAATCGGCCTGTACCAGATTCTCGTCGCTCTCGATGGCAGCCTCACCGGCGGAACCGGCCTCGGCGACCACGGTCTTGCCCACAAGGTCGGCGGTAGAAGAATACTCCGTGCCGTCCTTCACGATCACGACCTGCGCGTTCTTGGCGTAGGGCTTGGTGGTGGCGGCGTTCGCCTTGATGTCATCGGTCAGGGTCAGGCCGTTCCAGATGCAGTCGATGCTCTTGGCGTCCAGCTCCACGACCTTGGTATCCCAGTTGATCTCCACGAACTCCGGCTCAACGCCCAGCTTCTCGCAGACGGCGGTAGCCAGCTCAGTATCGAAACCGGTGAAAGTTCCGTTGTCGTCGGTATAATTCATCGGCTCATACACGGTGTAGCCGATGACCATCTTGTCGTTGCCCTTGATGTAATCGAGGTCGCTGTCTGCCGAAGCGGAAGCAGCGGACCCCGCCGCAGATGCGGAAGCCGAAGCTGCCGTGGAAGTGGAAGCGGCACCGCCGCAGGCTGCAAGGCCCAGTGCCAGCGCACCGGCCACCATCATCGAAAGAATGCGTTTCATCCTCATCCCAGAAGCCCTCCTCAACGAGCTTATTTTATTGCTTTATCATGCTAAAGAGCTAAATCGTGACTATAGAATAGCGCGTTTTGCCGCGTTTGGCAAGAGGAAAACAGGATTTTTCGCAGAATGCCGGAAGACGTCTGCCTTTCGGCGCTCTTTCTGGGCGTTTTGCGCAAAAAAGCTGTTGCGGAACTCCCTCTGTCATCGCTGACGCGATGCCACCTCCCTCAATGAGGGAGGCTTTCACAGCTTACCGTTACGCCAAGGCTCCCTCCGAGAGGGGGAGCTGGCACGGCGAAGCCGTGACTGAGGGAGTTTTGCAACAGCCCGATTTTCTTTTGCTCGTTTTGGCTCAGTTGACCGCCGCCATAGCGTCCAGAGCGGCTTTCTGCAGGTCCTCAATCGAGATCGTGCAGAGGGCCATCGGGTCGGCGTCCGAGCCGTCGGAGGGGATGTCAGCCACCTCGGCGCGGGTCTTGCCCTTGAGGTAGCCGCAGAAGCCCTCGCTGTGCTCATACCACTCCTTGTCGATGGAGGAGGCCCCCGCATCCCGTAGCGGTCGCCCTGTTCAAGCTTGGTCTCCACCATGTCCGGGGCCTTGATGCCGCCGTCGGACATCACGGTGAGGGCCGGTTCGGCCATGTCGGCCACGGCGCTGGTCACGCGGCCGTCGGCGTCCAGCGTCACGGCCACCATGCTCACGTCGATCTCCGCATTCACGTCCTTGTCATCGGTGGCGGTCACATCCGAAGTCGCATTCACGGCCTCAATGCCCAGCGAGACCCGGTCTCCCTTGGCCGCGCCCAGCACCTTGGCGCTGCTGCACGCTTTCGAGATGGCGTCCCGGTAGCGGTCCACTGCGATGGTGCACCCGGACAGCAGGTCCGCGTCCGTCGCCCTGCCGTCGTTGTCCAGTTTCAGCATGGACACCTCTTCCGGCGTTTTGCCGATGAGGTAATCCGCAAAGGCATCGGCCTGTTCTGCCCAGCCCTTTTTCAGGGAGGACGCCGCCGCCAGAGGGCAGTCGTCCCCTTTTTGGCGCTTGGTGCGGTAATCCTTGGGTAGGTTCACAGCGCCGGCGCCACCCGCAGAAAAGGTAGTTTCCAGCTCATCCAGCTTCACGCCGGAAATTTTCCCGTCGCCATCCAGCAGCACCGCCGCCGCCACCAACTCGATGCTCCCGGTGCGGTCCTCTTCCGATGCCTCGGTGATGACGCCGAGGCCGGTCTTCCACGCCGCCGTTGTCTGGGAGGCCGAGCTGCTCCCGCTGGCCGCCCCGCTCATGCTGCCGGAACCCGACGACCCTGCATTGTTTTTCCCGCAGGAAGTCAACAGCAGCGCCGCCGCCAGCGCACAGCCCCAAAGAACCCTTGGTTTTCTCATAGATACGCTTCCTTTCCGGATAGGTTTAGGAATAGTATATCCGGTAAGGATTTTCTTATTCGTCAGCGGGGCTTGCCCTCGCCTTATCGAACGCAGTCGTAAACAAAGGCCCTGCTGCCCCGTCCGCATCCTCGCCCTCTCTGCCTTGCGGTACGCTGTGCTAAACAAAGGCGCAGCCTTCCCTCTGCCGGGCTCGCCCTCTCAGTCAAAGCCTGACGGCTTTGCCAGCTCCCCCAAAGTGGGAGCCCTTGGCAAAGGCGTGCAGTCTGAGCGTAACGCCTGACGGCTCTTTTTGTGGCAGCAGGGCGTAAAGTGTAGAACCGGAAGCTTCGCGGACTGCCAAGGCCTCTCACTTTGGGAGAGGTGGCATCGCGAAGCGATGACGGAGAGGGCAAGCCCGCTGGCGGCGAGACTCCGCGTCAGTTTAGATCAAGCCTACGATACAGCCAAGGGCAAATCCCTTCGGGGCGTCGGCAACGCCGTCAGATGTTAGTATCACATCAGCGGGCTGAGCAGCCGCAGCACACTATCCAACAGGGTGCCGACGAGGGAGGTGCGGCAGTCGGAGAGGCTCACTTCGCGGCACCGGGGGAGCGTGGCCAGCACATCGTCCCGCAGGGCGATGACCTGACTGTTGTTGTAGAGCAGCGCCCCACACTCGAAGTGCAGAAACAGGCTGCGGTAGTCCATGTTGATGCTGCCCACCACCGCCAGATGGTCATCGCTGACGTAGCACTTCGAATGGAGGAAGCCGGGGTAAACTCATAAATGCGCACCCCGCCCGGAGCAGCGGCACATAGTAGGACCGGCTCAGCCGGAACACCAGCTTTTTGTCCGGGATGCCGGGCAGCACCAGCCGGACATCTACCCCGCGCTTGGCCGCATTTTTCAGCGCATCGAGCATTTCTTCGCCCACCGCAAGGTAAGGCGTATAGATATAGATATACTGCTGCGCTTGGTTCAGGATATTCAGGTAGACCGTCTCCGCCAGCGGCTCTTCGTCCAGCGGGCTGTCCGCGTAAGGCTGCACGATGCCGTCCGAGGTTTCGGGCAGCTTCGTGGGCGCAAAGGGAGCGTAATCCGTTTCCTGCGGGCGGAAGGCGTTCCAGTTGTTGAGGAACATGACCGTAAAGTTCCAGACCGCCGCCCCTTCCAGCCGGATGGCGGCGTCCTTCCAGTAGCCGAACCGGTGCTCGGCGTTGATATATTCATCGGCAAGGTTGACGCCGCCCGTGTAGGCAATGTTGCCGTCGATGACCACGATCTTCCGGTGGTCGCGGTGGTTCATGACCAGCGACACCAGCGGCACCACCGGGTTGAAGGGGATGCAGCGGATGCGCGCCCGCTCCATCTTCACCACGAAATCGGACGGCAGACCCAGCAGACTGCCGAAATCGTCGTAGATGAGCCGGACATCCACCCCGCGGCGGCTTTCCGCTTGAGGATGGTCTCCACGCCGTCCCACATGATGCCGGTCTTAACGATGAAAAATTCCAGAAAGATGAACTTTTCCGCCCTTTCGAGGTCGGCCAGCAGTTTGGGGTACATGGCCTCGCCGCTGGGGAAATATTCCGCGTCCGTGTGCTTCCACGCCGGGTAGGGGCCGTATTTTTCCACGTAGCAGCTCAGGTTTTTGGCCGACCGTTCCGGCGTGTCGGTCTGATTCTCCTGCGGGGCAAGGTCGGCGGTGTGAGCCCGTTCCACCTTCTGCATCCGGGTGCGCAGCCCCTTGGCCGGGGCCTTATTGCCAAAGGCGAGGTAAAGCGCGCCGCCCAGCAGCGGCAGCAGCCCGATCAGAACGATCCAGCCGATCTTGTAAGCGCTGTTTTCGTCCTTCCGGACAAGGTACAGCACGATGCAGATGCTCAGCGCCTTCAGCAGACCGTTCAGCCAGATCCGGCCCGTAGTGAAAGCCCAGAACGCCCACAGCAGCCACGCCGTCTGCAAAAGCACCAGCGCAATGGTGACGGTGGCCCGATTGATGATCCGGCGAAAAATTTAACGAATGGCAGTCTGAACACGCTGTACCCCTCCCCCCGCCGCCCCGCGGCTCTTATGATGGAGATAGTATAGCGCAGCTTGGCTCGGTTTGCAAGGCGGCTTTCTTACGCCTCTGCGTCCTCATACCCAACCAGCAGCCCGCCCAACTCAGCGTAGTAGCTGCACAGGCCGCCGCAGGGGTTCACAACGACCTGTGCACCCTCGAAGACCGCCTCGATCATATGCATGAGACGCTCGGCGGCGGCGGGGTTGCCGCAGTGGGAGACGATCACCCGGCCGCCGGCATAGCCGTGCTCCTTGAGTTCCAGCACGATGCGTTCCAGTGCGCCGTGCTCCCCCCGCGTTTTGCAAATAACGTCCAGCTCTCCCGCCGCGCTGGCCTGACCAATGACCCGGATGCCCAGCATCCGCGCCACAGCGGCGACGGCGGGCTTCACCCGGCCATTGCGGGCCAGATTCGCCAGCGATTCCAGCGAGAAGAGCAGATGCGTGTGCTCGTGGTAGCGGAGCATCTCCGCACAGATGGCGTCGAAGTCCTTCCCAGCCGCCAGCTCGTCCCGCAGGTGCTCGGCCAGAAGCTGCTGCTCCGGGCCGGTGGACAGGCTGTCCAGCACGAAGACCCGCTTGCCGGGGTGCTCCTGCTGGTATTCTTCTGCCGCCAACTGGGCCGCATTGTAGCAGCCGGACAGGGTGCCCGTGATGGTGATGGCATACACCTCGTCGGCTCCCTCGAAAGCCTCCAGCCAGTCGCTGACGTTCGGGCAGGAGGTGGAGGTCTTTCCTTTGTAAGTGCGCAGGGTCGTTGCCATGCCCACAGCGTCCAGCGTGCCGTCGTCGCGGTACTCCTCATGGTCGGTGATGATCTTCAGCGGGACACAGGCGAAGTCCACGCCCTCCAGCGCATACAGGTTTGCGGCGGAGTCCACAACGATCTTGGTCTTCATAAGCGATCTCTCCCTTTCAGCGGCCGGATGCGCCGCCACGTCTTCATGGTTGTCGGAGACATGATATCAGTTTTTCAAAAACCTGTCAACTGTTTTCGCAAATTCTTTCAAAAGATTTCACACACCTGTTGACCTCGCTGGAAAAATACGCTATACTATCCGCATGAAAGAAGAATCGAACCGCCGCATTGCGGCCTGTGCCGTGGATTTTGCCCTGCCCCGGTACGAGGAGCTGCCTTCCGTTGGGCTGTATCTCGACCAGACCGTTCAGTTCGTCAACGGGTATTTTCGTTCGTTTCAAGGAGTGGAGCTCACCGCCTCCATGGTGAGCAACTATGTCAAGAAAGGGATCATCAGCCACCCCGTCAAGAAAAAATACACCCGCGAGCAGCTGGCCAGCCTGATCTACATCGTCGTCTCCAAAACCGTCCTCTCGATGGAAAACATCGACACCCTGTTCAAAATGCAGCGGCAGCACTTCTCCGCCGCACAGGCTTACGATTATTTCTGCGACGAGCTGGAGAACTGTCTGCCCTACGTCTTCGGCCTGCGCCACACCATCCGGGACCTTGCCGAAGACGCCGGGGAGGAAAAGCTGCTGCTCCGCAGCACCATCATCTCCGCCGCCAACAAGATGTATCTGGACTGTGCCTTCGCCGTCATGCGGCAGGAGGAAGCCCTTTGGCCGGGCATTCTCGCCGACCTCGCCTGAGGACGCCGTGTTCGATGAATAAAAAGAGGCTGCTGCACGTTCGACTAAAACGACGTGTAACAGCCTCTTTTACATTATGAAAGCAGACGACCGCTCAGAACAGATCGAGCATGTTGTCCAGATAGACAGCCTCCCGGACGTGGAGCTGGTATTCCGGTTTGGTCAGATAGTGGAGCAGAAACTCCAAGATCAGGGCGCTGCCAAGGCCGCGGCCCTCGATCTTGAACTGCGAAAAGCCCATGGGCAGGTAGCAGTCCCGGATGTCCTCCACGCCGATGAAGCTGGGGCTTGCCATCGCCTTGGAGAAGCGGTAGCCCTCTGCCGCCTTCGGCGCGGCACAGCGGTGATCCGGGCAAGGCTCACCGAGGTTTTTGCGGCTGACATTCTCATAGCACCGTTTCCGGTCGGTGCAGCCGACCCAGCAGCACTCGTTGCAGAGAAACTCCACCTTGTCCTTCAGCGTCTGCGGCAGAGCGTCCAACTCCGAAAAGGCTTTGTTTAAGCGGAAATCCGGCACGACATAGCGGAACTCCTCCCGCTGCAACTCCTGCAAAAGCCGGGGAAACTCCGTCAGCACCTTGGTGGTGGAGGAGACAAAGTACAGCGCCGGATAGTTCCGTTTCAGGTAATCCAGCAGCAATTCCGAGTGGACGATGACGCCGCTTTGCACCCCGCCGCCGGCCGCGAACCGGGCGCAAAGGGCATTGCACTTCGGGTCGGCAAGGTGCTCTTCCCGCAGCAGAGAGTTGCTGAATGTCAGGCGGGCGGAGATGCCGTACTCCTGCGTCAAAGCAAGGACCTCGCCGGTGTCGGCGCTGCCGAAGCCGGTGCGTCCCCCGCCCCAGATGCAGTCCGACGGGGCACCGTAGAGCGAACCGATCTCGCACCAATCGTAAAAATACTCCCGATGGGTGCGGAACAACGGCAGAAAGACGCGGTACAGCTCATAAAACTCGAACAGGCCGGGCAGATGATAATACGCCGTGTGCTTCATGGCCGGATCACAGGTACGCGACCGTCTCCGACAGCGGCTTTCTGGAAGCGTGGTTGGGCAAGGGCTTGGTGCCCTCGGCGGCGTAGCCAAGGTCGAGGATCATCAGGATCTCCTCGTTCTCCGGCAGCCCCAGCGCCTCGGCCAGTTTGTCCGGGTCGAAGAAGTTCAGCCAGCAGCTGTCCACCCCCTCGTTGGCGGCGGCCAGCATCAGGTGGGTCGCCACGATGGAGGCATCCTCCACACCGGAGTTCCGCTTCCCGCCGGGGTAGGTAAAGGTATTATTCCGGTCAAAGGCCACCACCACGCAGGTGGTGGCGCCGTAGCGGCAGGGCGTGGCAGCGTCGATCTTCGCCAGACCCTCTTCAGACTGGATCACATAGATCCGCTGCTCCTGCAGGTTCTTGGCCGTCGGCGCAAGGCGGCCCGCTTCGAGGATGGCGTTCAGCTTCTCGGCGGGAACTTTGCCGGGGCCAAACCCTTTGCAGGAATAACGATCTTTCACAACTTCATGAAATTCCATAGTCTTGACCTCCCTATTCTGGATGGCTTTAGTGTATCACGCCCCGCAGAAAAAGGCCAGAGCTGTTTTGCACAAATAATGTTTTAGTGCCCCGCTTTCGTTCCCTTTTGCAGCGTCTCGTGCATCGCCCCCATCAGGATCAGGATCACCAGCAGATAATAGGGAAAAATGGCGATGGTGGTATGGTTTGCGGCCGCGCCGAACAGCGGCGGCATCAGGCAGTTGCCGATGTAGGCGCTTGCCATCTGCACCCCAATGATCGCCTGTGAATTTTCCGCCCCGAAACGGCCCGGCGTCCCATGGATCAGGCTGGGGTAAATGGGTGCGCAGCCGAAGCCGACCAGCAGCAGCCCCGCCAAGGCCGCTGTTTCCCCAGCGGCAGCAGCAGGAGCACGACCCCCATCGCGATCAAGCCAAGGCCCATCCGAACCATCTGTGCATCGTTCAGCTTCAGGGTCAAAAAGCCGCAGAGGGCCCGGCCCGCAGTGATGCCGAGGAAAAAAACAGGCTGGCAAAGCTGGCAGCGGTTTCCGGGGAGATGCCCCTGTTCAGCACCAGATAGCTGCTGGCCCACAGACTCGTGGTCTGCTCCAGCGAGCAGTAACAGAAAAATGTGACCAGAACCTCTTTCACGCCGGGGATGCGGAAAATTTGTTTCAGGGTCAGAGCCTTTGCGGGGGCCGCTTCCTGCTCCCCTGCGTCTGCAGTCGTTTTGGCCTTCCAGAGCGGGAGGCTCAGAACGATGATGATCGACAGTACCACCTGCATCCCGCTGATGATACGGTAGCCCATCTGCCACCCGGCGCCTCGCGTCAAGGCAGCCCCCATGATGTACGGCCCGACTGAGGCACCGATGCCCCACATGCAGTGGAGCCAGCTCATGTGGCGGCTGGCGAAGTGGAGCGCCACGTAGTTGTTGAGGGCCGTATCCACGCTCCCGGCACCGAGGCCGTAGGGAATGGCCCACAGGCACAAAGCCCAGAACGAATTGCTGGCGGAGAAGCCGAACAGCGCCGCCGCCGTCATGGCCACGCTGATGGCTGTGACGCCGCCCGCCCCGAATTTCCGGGTCAGTCGGTCACTTTGCAGGCTGGAGATCACCGTCCCCACCGAGATGATGCAGAAGATCACACCGGAATAGGAGACCGGAACCCTGAGCCCCTGATAAATAGACGGCCACGCCGCCCCCAGAAGGGAATCCGGCAACCCCAGACTGATAAACGAGACATAGATCACGGCCAGCAACAGGTGGATCATCTTGCATTCCTCCTTTTCATTGATGCAATCATATCACACAAAGGGAGGAATCCATAGGACAGATCCGCTTGCTTTATACAACAAAACCGTCATTTCCACTTCTATCTGCCCATCCGCTCCGATGCTTCAAGGCGTGATGTGAAAACGAAATCCTGTTTCAGCCGATTTGTTTTCAGCAGCCGATGCACGCAGACACGGTCATCTTTCCTTCCCTGCTTTGACCAGCCGCGATCCCAGACCGGATAAGATTCAGAAAAGATTTCCGTATCCCTCTTGACAGCCTTCCCCTATTCTGTTTTAATGCCTTTGATAAAAGGGAGTAAAGAGCAGTTTTCGTTTTTTTTCGGGAAACTGCTGCATGGCAGCGTCATCACGGCAGAAATGCCCGATGTCATGTGTTGGCTTGAGACTTTTGTCACAGACAGAGTGCTGTGGCAGGAGTCTCTTTTTTCTTGCCGCCGTACCGGAGCACAAGGAGGCAAGAAAACATGAACTTTCTGAACACATTCGCCAGTCTCTTTTCCAATTTTGGGAACCTGACCTGGCAGATGGTGGTGATGTGGGGCATCGGCGCCCTGCTCATCTACCTTGCCATCGCCAAAAAGATGGAGCCGAGTCTGCTGCTGCCCATGGGCTTCGGTGCCATTCTGGTCAACCTGCCGCTGTCGGGTGCCATCACGCAGGGGGACACCGTCGGCCCCATTTCCGCCTTGTTTGAAGCGGGAATGTCCAACGAGCTGTTTCCCCTGCTGCTTTTCATCGGCATTGGCGCCATGATCGACTTTGGCCCCCTGCTGGAAAAACCGTGGCTCATGCTCTTTGGTGCCGCCGCTCAGTTCGGTATCTTCTTCACCCTATTTCTGGCGGGCTTCTTCTTCGACCTGAGGGACGCCGCTTCCATTGCCGTGATCGGTGCAGCGGACGGGCCCACTGCCATTTTTGTGGCAAACACCCTCAATTCCCAGTACCTCGGTGCCATCATGGTGGCAGCTTACAGCTACATGGCATTGGTGCCCATCGTGCAGCCGCCGGTCGTCAAGCTGCTGACCACCCGGAAAGAGCGCCTTATCCGAATGCCCTACGAAAAAGGCAATGTCAGCCAGCTGACGAAAATTCTGTTCCCCGTTGTGGTAACCATCATCGCCGGTATGGTGGCTCCGGCCAGTGTGGCTCTGGTGGGCTTCCTGATGTTCGGCAATCTGCTGCGGGAATGCGGCGTGTTGAATGCGCTCAGTGAAACGGCACAGAATGTTCTGGCAAACCTCATCACCCTTGTGCTGGGCCTGACCGTGGCCGGGCAGATGACGGCAGACAAGTTCGTCCGTCCCGACACACTGCTCATCCTTGCACTGGGTCTGGTGGCTTTCGTCTTTGATACGGCAGGCGGCGTGCTGTTCGCAAAGCTGCTGAACCTGTTCCTGCCCGAAGGCAAAAAACTGAACCCGATGATCGGTGCAGCCGGCATCTCCGCCTTTCCCATGAGCGGCCGTGTGGTCAACAAGATGGGATTGGAAGAAGATAACCAGAATTTCCTGCTGATGTACTCCATCAGCGTCAACGTTTCGGGGCAGATTGCATCCGTCCTTGCCGGCGGACTGATCCTTTCCCTGATGGCTTAACGGAGGTACGCATATGCTTCATCTTTCTTCGTGGATGACCACGCTGCCCATGATGTTCATCGGCATGGTCGGCATCATTCTCGTCATCGGCGTCATTGTTTTGGCCGTGATGCTGCTGAACCGGTTGACCAGCCGGAAATAATTTATTTCGTCGAATCCGACGCAAAAAGCCCCCGGAGAGCCTTTTCACAGCTCTCCGGGGGCTTGCATTATACACTGGGCACCGATGCTCCTCACACCGATGCACGGCTGTTATTCAATTTCGATCAGGTTGGGGTTCACAGGCAGAGCCTTCTGCTGCTGCGGTGCGGGCAGCGTGATGTGCAGGATGCCATCCTCGAACTTTGCGTGGATGTCCTCCTTCTTCACGGCGTCCCCCACATAGAAGCTGCGGGCGCAGGTGCCGGAGAAGGTCTCGCGGCGCAGGTAGCGGCCATTTTGATCTTTCTCGTCATTGCTGTGGCTGCGGACGGCCTGAATGGTCAGGTAGCCGTCGTTCAGTTCCATCTGAACATCTTCCTTTTTGCAGCCGGGCAGGTCAACGGCAACGTCATAGCTGCCGTCGGTGGTCTGCTTCACATCGGTCTTCATCATGTTTGCACCGCGCTTGCCGAAGGTCTCACGCTCTTCACGGTTCATCGCACGTTCCAGCGCGCCATCGTTCCAGAACGGGTCAAAGAGATCATCGAACAGGTTTTCATGGAAAATAGTCGGCATAAACATAAATCATTCCTCCAATCCCGGCGTTCGGGTCGGGTAAAAAATCTTTATGTTACCCATTCGGCGGGGCTTTCCGGGGGAGCCTTGCGGCTCTCATCTTTGCCCTTCCTCCTGAGCACGGCCTAGTTATACCACACGTTTTTAGCACTGTCAAGTATAGAGTGCTAAAATTCACAAAAGAATAATACTTTTATAATATTCCATGCAATCTTTTCAGTTGCACCTGCCGCACAAAGGACGAAGCCCAGCGTCAGAGATATTTCTGGATGGTCGGCACAAGGACATTCCTATTGATCGGCTTTGAAACATGGTCGTTCATCCCGGCATCCAATGCCGCCTGTTTATCTTCGGAAAAAGCATTTGCAGTCATGGCGATGATGGGGATATCCGCTTTGGGGAGATCATCCATCCTCCGTATCTTTTTTGCCGCATCGTAGCCGTTCATCACAGGCATCTGGATGTCCATAAGGATCAGCTGATAGGTTCCGTTCGCAGCTTTTTCCAGCATATCCACACATTCCACGCCGTCTTTGGCGCGGTCTACCGTGCAGCCCTCTTCCTGCAGCAGCTTGACGGCGATTTCCGCATTCAGGTCATTGTCCTCGGCCAGCAAGATTTTTGTACCGGACAGGCTCCTTTTGTCCGAAGAAGTGGTATCCCGTTTCGCCTGTGTTTCCTCCTGCGATGCAATGCGGCAGGGAATGGTGACGGTAAACGTGGAGCCCACACCGATCTTGCTCTCCACTTCCACGGTGCCGCCCATCAGCCCGACCAGCTTTTTCACGATGCCCATCCCGATGCCGCTGCCTTCCACCTTGCTGACAGTGGAAGTGCGCTCCCGTTCAAACGGTTCAAAGATATGCTTCTGGAACTCCTGCGACATGCCGATGCCGTTGTCGGCAACCGTGACCACCGTATCGCACCAGCCCTCTTTTTCGCCGGGCTTCTGCGCGATATCGCAGTGGATCATGCCACAGGCACCTGTGTATTTGACAGCATTGCTGACAAGGTTTGTGCAGACCTCGGTCAGGTGCGGAATATCCGCATAGATATACGGATGCTGCAGCTGTGCTGTCACCGTAAGCGTCTGTCTCTTGCTGTCTGCCTGATTCTGGAACATCGCAATGCAGTTACGGAAATCTTTTTCGACATCCGAAACAGAATATTCGATCTCCGTTTTATCGTTCTCGATGCGGGCAAGGTCCAGCACATTGTTCAGCAGCATCAGCAGGTTCTGCCCGCACACCTGAATGTTCTTCATGTATTTTTTCAGCTTGGCAGGGTCGTCCAGATGCCGGGAGGCAAGGTCTGCGTAGCCGATAATAGCGTTCATGGGTGTGCGGATGTCATGCGACATATTGAACAGGAAGGTGGACTTGGCGCGGTTCGCGCTCTCTGCGTTTTCCACGGCGACCTGCAATTTTGCATTCAGTTCCTGCGTATCGTTTGCGGCTTTCCTTGCAGCAGCTTCGGCCTTACGCGCCTTCTGGAGCAGCTTCAGGATCGTGAGCAGAACAGCTGCAACAGCAATGCTGCTGATCAACATCACCATAAAGAAGTTATCCTTTATAAAATCGCTCAGGGTAACCTTCCGTGCAGAACTCCTATACATTGCAATAGAACCGGTAAGCATATTGATCGGCATTGCCTTGATCGTTTTGTTCAGGATGGACAGCAGGCTGCGGTTTCCGCTATTGACCGCAAAGCAGGATCTTACAGGGTTTACCAGCGGAACGCTGTAAAAGCCGTATTTCTTACTGTAATTTTCCTCACTGCTGATCCCGGTAACAAAGCAATCTGCCTGTCCGGTTTCCATCAGCCTTGCCGCATCCTCCTGTGTATCGCAGTCCACGATCTCCCACTGCGGATAATAAAACGCAAGGTACTTTTTCAGGGAGAGCTTGTTTTTGGGAACGGCAATGCGGTTTGCCTTGCTCTCATTAAAGTGCTGTTTGTTCGTGACCGCCATCAGGTTGGAGGTCCATGTTGTGTTGGTACAGGCAAAGTGATACTCTTCCGCCAGATTGGGGCTCTGGTCGAAATGGAAGATCATGTCGATCTCGCCCGATTTCAGCGCATCCAGTTCTGCTTCCTTGCTGTCATAGCCGACCAGATGGAATTCCAGTTCCTGATTGCCCAGACAATCTGCTGCAAACTGAATATAGTCCGTGATTACCCCGGTAAACTCTCCGGTGGCAGGGTCAAAGGTGCTGACGCCGCTGTCGCTCGCCAGAAAGCCCATCCTGATCGCACCATGCTTTGTGAGCCACGCTTTTTCCTCCCCCGTAAGGATGGGCGTATAATCCAACGAGAAATACCGTTTATACAGATCCGCCGTATAAAAAGGATCCGCTTCGTCCAACGCGCGCATTGCATCGTCCAGTTCTTCCTTGATATCAGGCCGGTCCTTATTGATCGCATAGTAGATGCCGGATTCTCCCACACGGGTTATGGTCGAGATGCCACGCTCTGCCCAGAAGGATTCTTCCAGCGAAACAAAGCAGTCGATCTCGTGGTTTGCCAGCTTTTGCTTCACATCCTCGTTGTCGGAAATGTTGACGTGTTCCGTTTTTATGCCGTGTTTTTCCTCCCATTCGGTCAGCATCACTTCCGGTTCTGTTCCCATCAGAACGCCGATCTTTTGCCGTTCAGCGTCTTGAAATCGGAGGCGGAGATGTCTGCGCGTGAGAGATCGGCGTAGAGGTAATATTTTTCCACCCCATCGGCTCGTCTGAAAACAGCATCTCCTCAGCGCGGTCTTCCGTATAGGAAATATCGCCCATGATGTCGATCTCGCCGTTTTTGAGCTTTTCAAAGCAGTCTGACCAGTCGCAGGTCACATACTCGAACTGCCAGCCTGTATAGCCGGATAGTGTCTCCAGCAATTCGTAGCCGTAGCCTTTTCTTGCACCCCTCTCGTTGACATAGTTAAAGGTATCCTCAAACGAGCCGACACGGACGATCTTTGCAGGGGCGGTTTCCGCGGCAGCTTTCACAGGGAGCACGGCTGACAGTAGCAACAGCAGGCTCAGCACCACACAGGCGCTTTTCCGCATCAGCGTCTGCATGGTTTCGCTCGTTCCAGAGTTTTTCATTTTTCCCAATCTTTCTCTGCCCCAGACGGTCTCATTCCGGTTTCATTTCCATTGCACAGGTTTCAAGAAGTTCATTGCAGCATGATTCATGCCATGTTGTCAGCAGTTTTTTGAACCGTATATACCAACATATCTAGTATGTATTGTAACATTCCGACAGAAGCATTTCAAGAGTTTATGCTTGTGAATACTACTTATTATTTATGATCCGTGCTTGACAAAAAATCCGCCGAGGAGCCTTCCAACTGGGAAAGCATCTCGGCGGGATTCGTCTAGTGGGTCTGGGTTTTCTCGGTGGTGTTCTTTTCCTCCGCAAAAAAATCGTTCCACGTTTTTCTGTGCCCGAACCAGTTCCTGCAAGGATCATACCACCTTTCCCGCCAAAGCGGTATCAGTCTGCCCAGTGTATTCAATCCAGAATTTTACCGTCAATGGAGATGGTGACCACCTGCCACGGAATGAACTTTCCGCTGGTCTGCAGTGCCTTTTTCGCTGCCATCTCCAAGCCGCCGCAGCACGGCACCTCCATGCGCACGATGGTCACGCTCTGGATGTCGTTGTTGCGCAGGATCTCGGTAAGTTTTTCGCTGTAATCCACAGCATCCAGCTTCGGGCAGCCGATGAGAGTCACTTTGCCGCGCATAAACTCCTGATGGAAATTGGCGTAGGCATAGGCCGTGCAGTCCGCTGCGATCAGGAGCTTTGCACCCTCAAAGTAGGGCGCGTGGATGGGTGCCAGCTTGATCTGCACCGGCCAGTTGCGGAGCCGGGAGACCGGCTGTACGGGAGCAGAAGCCACACTTTCGGCAGCGGTCTCCGGCTGTTCCAGCATCCGCATCCGGGAGCCGGGGCAGCCTCCCTCGTGGAGATGCTTCATCTTTTCCTGCAGCTCCTTTTTTCTTTTTGTTCTCCTGCACCGCCGCCTCGTCGTAGGCGGGGGCTTCCCGCTCCTCAAAGGTGATGGCACCGGTGGGGCAGCCCGGCAGGCAGTCGCCAAAGCCATCGCAGAAATTTTCCCGCACCAGCTTTGCCTTGCCGTTGATGATGTCGATGGCTCCTTCGTGGCAAGCGGTTGCGCACAAGCCGCAGCCGTTGCATTTTTTCTTCGTCAATATGGATGATCTTCCGAATCATATCTATACTCTCCTGTTGTGGGTGTTTTTTGCATTTGCAGGTTTATTATAGTATACTAAAGGCGAGTTGTATGTTTGAATTCCAACAAGGAGGGCTTTTATGCAAAAATATCTGCCTGTTCTGCGGAACTGCCCCTTTTTACCGGGCTTACCGATGATGAAATTTTGTCCATCCTGCACTGCGTCAGTGCAGCGAAAATCACCCGGCCCCGGGGCTCCTACATTTTCCGTGCCGGAGATTCCACGGAGGTCATGGGGCTTGTGCTGTCCGGCTCTACCCTTGTGATACAGGAGGATCTTTGGGGACACCGCAACATCCTGTCCAAGTGCAATACCGGAGACTTTTTCGGGGAGCCTTACGCCGCCACTCCCGGTGCCATCCTGAACATCAGCGTGGTGGCAGAGGAGGATTGCGAAATTCTGCTGCTGAACGTCAAGCGGCTGCTCACCTCCTGCCCCACCGCCTGTGACCATCACCAGAAACTCATCCGCAATCTGGTCAGCGTTCTGGCAAACAAAATACTGCTTTTTAACGATAAGATCACCCATGTCAGCAAGCGAACCACCCGGGAAAAACTGCTGTCCTACCTGTCCGCCGAGTCCATCCGGCAGTCTTCCCTCTCCTTTGACATTCCCTTTGACCGTCAGCAGTTGGCGGATTTTCTCTGCGTGGAACGCGCCGCCATGTCGGTGGAGCTTTCCAAGCTGCAAAAGGAAGGGCTGCTGGTCACAAAGCGGAATCATTTTGTGATATTGTCAATATCAGTTGACAGATAAAACTCACTGGCCCACATACTTTCGCAGCGAGCATTGTCATGGCAGCAACCGCCTGCACGATTCATGCTTTGCCGGATACCATACCGTGTGATTGCTCTGCGGTACAAATCGCTTTATACTGAGCACCGCGGTCGGAATGAAGGATAGTACCGCGCAAAGCCGGATAAGAAGCCATTGCGTTGTCCAATGTCTGAACGCACAACTCCGCCTTCATGTTTGTACTCATAGCAAAAAACACTCAGATCGCATTTTTTCTGTTTTCTCTTGACGATGTCCCGCCAATGGAGTAGGATGGTGCTGCAAAAACGAATTGCAAATTCTAAATGCAAATCAGCCTTTTATTGATGCAGCAGATCGCGCAGCTATTTCTGATTCTGCTGATGGGATATGCCGTTGTAAAAACCGGCCTGTTGAAAGCATCGGACAGCAAGGTGCTGTCTGTGGTCTTTGTCTATCTGGTCATGCCCTGTGTCGTTCTGAACGCCTTTCAGATCAAGGATACACCGGACATCCGCACCGGGCTGCTTTATTCCATGGGCATCGCCGTTGGAATGCACATTGTATTTCTGCTTCTGAATGCGCTGTTCCGCAAAGTTCTCAAGCTGGACGCCGTGGAGCAGGTCAATGTCATTTACAGCAATGCCGCCGCTGGTCATCCCCATCGTGCAAGCCCTGCTGGGGAGGAATATGTTGTCTACTCCTGCGCCTTTGTCATTGTACAGCTGGTGCTGCTCTGGACCCATGCAAGCGCCTGCCTGCAGGGCTCTGCCCGGCTGGAATGGCGCAAGCTCCTTACCAATGTCAATCTGATTGCCATTGCAGCCGGTGCTCTGCTGTATCTGCTGCACATCTCTCTGCCTGCCCCAAGTCACCAGCACACTGAGCAGTGTCGGCAATATGATTGGCCCCATGGGAATGCTGCTGGCAGGCATGGCCATTGCGGAAGTCCCCCTCAAAAAGGTTTTCTGCACCCCGCGCAACTATCTGCCGGTATTTCTGCGTCTGCTGGGTGTTCCGCTGGTCATCGTTCTGCTGCTTTGGGCAGTTCACGCATCCCTTTGGATTCCGGACGGCAAGCCCATCCTGATGACGGTCTACCTTTCTGCCATTACCCCCGCCTGTGCAACAGTCACCTCCATGGCACAGCTCTATGACCGGGATGCTTCTCATTCCAGCGCGATCTATGTCCTGAGCACGCTGCTTTCCATCCTGACCATGCCGCTGATGATCGGGTTGTTTGAGCTGCTGCTCTGAAATACGAAAAAAGGCCACCCGGCACCGCAGCAGGGCTGCCTTTACAACTACAAGGATGTGTCTCTATGAAACTCAAACAATTCATTCAGCAGGAAACGGTCCTCACCGCAGCCGCTGTGCTGGCCGTTGTCTCCGCTTTCTTTGTTCCGCCGGATGTGCAGTATCTCGGCTACATCGACCTGCGCACGCTGGCGATTCTGTTTTCCCTGATGACGGTCATGGCCGGGCTGCGGCGGCAGGGCTTTTTGATGAACTGGGACGGGCATTGCTGTCCCGTACCCACAGCACCTTTCAGCTGACACTGGTACTGGTCGGGCTGTGCTTTTTCGGAAGCATGTTCATCACCAACGATGTTTCCCTGCTGACCTTCGTTCCCTTTACGTTCGTGGTTCTGAGCCGTCTGGGAGCGGATGTTCGCCGCGCTCTTCTGATCCCGGTGGTCTGTATGCAGACCATTGCGGCAAACCTTGGCAGTATGCTGACCCCCATCGGCAACCCGCAGAACCTCTATCTTTACGGAAAAAGCGGCATGAGCATCGGGGGATTCGTCCTTCTTATGCTGCCCTACACCCTGGTCTCTCTGCTCCTGCTGCTGGCTTGGGCAGCAATGGTCTGCCGGAAAGCCTCTGCCGCCCTTTCCGTGGATGAGCTTGTTTCTTCCTTCTGCGTCTCAGGGGATCAGAAGATCATCCTGCTGTATCTGGTTCTGTTTGCCGTTTGCCTGCTGTCCGTGATCCGGGTGCTGCCCTATGGCATTGCCTTTGCCGCTGTACTCGTCTGCGTTCTTTTTGCAGATTCGCACACCTTACGGGCAGTGGACTATTCCCTGCTTTTGACCTTTGTGGCTTTTTTCATCTTCATTGGCAATCTTGGCCGCATTCCGGCCTTTTCCGGCTGGCTGCAGGAGTTTCTGACCGGCCGGGAAGTGCTTGTGGCGGTTCTTGCTTCGCAGGTCACCAGTAATGTTCCCGCCGCCCTGCTGCTGTCCGGGTTCACGGCAGAGACACAAGCCCTCATCATCGGCACCAATCTGGGAGGTCTTGGCACTCTGATCGCATCCATGGCCAGTCTTATTTCCTACCGGCAGATCGCGCGGGAGCTGCCACAGCCTGCGGGAACCAATAACGATGTTTAAAAAACAATTCAACTTTCTCAGCGGTCGCTGCCGGTGCGCCCCAGCTTGACGCAGCGGCTTGTCTCCCGGATCTCATACTCAAAGCCGTTGATGTCCACCGGGCAGCGGATGATCTCCGGCTCTTTGCCCTCCACTTCCAGCGTCATGGTCTCAGCATGCTGGAAATCCGGCAGAAAATACTGCCCTTGGTGCCAAGGATGCGGGCATTGCGCTCCAGCTCCTGCCCGATGGTCTGGACAGACTCTGCCTTGCAGCCGCCGGGGTAGGTCAGCACAAGGCGACTGTAATCGTCGGTGCCGTACTCGTTGATGTGCACCTCTTTGGTCTCCACCTTCTCCGGGTCCTGCCCGGTGAGAATGCGCAGAAAACCCAGATTGTAGATGCCGATATCCAGCAGCGCACCGCCGCCCAGACCGGAATCAAACTTGCGGTCCTTCCGGGCACCGGAGGCAACAAAGCCGTACTGACAGGTGATCTGCTTCAGTTCCCCGATGGTGCCCGCCGCAAGGATCTGGCGCAGACGGTCGTACAGCGGCAGCAGCCAGATCCAGAACGCCTCCATGAGAAAGAGGTGCTTTTCCTCCGCCAGACGGTACAGCTCCTGCGCCTGTTCCGGGCTGATGGTAAAGGGCTTTTCGCACAAAACGTGCTTGCCCTGCTCCAAGCAGAGCTTGCAGTTTTCGTAATGGGGTGTTGGGGGTGGCGATATAGATAGCCTCCACCTCCGGGTCGGCGGCAAGAGCTTCGTAGGAGTCATAGCAGCGGGGGATGCCGTACTGCTGTGCAAACGCCTGGGCGCTTTCCAGATGCCGTGACCCCACAGCAACAAGTTCCATGGTGAACTGCGCCCATCTGTTCCACCGTAGACGCAAACTTTTTTGGCAATGGTGCCGGTCGCTAAAATTCCCCACTTCATAACGGTACCTCCCGGTTTATTATCGCAATTTTCAAAAATAGTGCCGATCAAAACGGCATATTTGCGATATGCAGTTTGCGGATGTTGCTTGAGCATCAAAAACGCAAACTGCTATACTTTGGATTCAGTATACCATGGTTTTCCCGCCGCGGAAAAAATCGTCTGTGCCGAAACAAAATGGCCCCGGAATTTTGACGAGGACTTGCCGCTGGGAAAAGAGCACCTGCACGCAAAAAGACCCCGGCAGCTTTCAAGGCACGCCGGGGTTCTTTTTGTCATTCTGCTGCAAAATGTCTGCACTTTCTCGGCAGAACGCAGAAAATGTGGAAACCGCTTGATTTAGCTCGGTTTCCGCACTAGAATGGAAACTGGAAAAGCAACTACAGTTTCCACGAGGAGGACGCTCATGCAGGAAAAGCTCGATGCGCTGGTGCGCACACAGGCGATGCAGTTATTTCGTCAACAGGGGCTGCATTTCACCATGCAACAGGTGGCAGAGCCGCTGCACATCAGCAAAAAGACCATCTACACCGTTTACCCTTCCAAGGAAGCGCTTCTGCTGGACATGGTAGACCATGCCTTTGCGGAGATCCACCACTGCAAGCAGAAAATTCTGGCAGGCAGCGGTACTTTGCAGGAGAAGCTGCGGGCAGTCATCATTGCCATGCCGACAGAATACGCTGCGCTGGACCTGCGGCAGATGAAGGAGCTGGACGAGAAATACCCGGTGGTGGCGGCGCGGGTGCGCAGTCAATTGGAAAACGGCTGGGAGCCCACCATGGCGCTGCTGGAACAGGCTGTGGCAGAGGGGGTCATGCGTCCGGTGTCCCTGCCGGTGCTGCGGCAGATGATCACCGCATCCATCGAGAGCTTTCTGGCAGACCGCAGTCTGGCAGAAAGCGGGGTGCAGTATGTGGCTGTGCTGGAGGAAATGATCTCGATCTTACTGGAAGGAGTGCTGCCGCGATGAAACACAGTTTTTGCGAGGATTGGGAGTTTACACGACACTGGACGGAAGCCTTTGGCAAGGGGCTGCCCGTACCAAAACAACAAGCCGTTCGCTTGCCCCATACCTGCCGGGAGGTGCCGCTGCACTATGCCTCCCCTGCCGATTACGAGATGGTCTGCGGCTACCGCAAGCGGTTCCGGGTGCCGCCGGTGCAGGCTGCGCCCCGACTGTTCCTCCGCTTTGACGGAGCTGCTCATCAGGCGGTGGTGCGGGTCAACGGCAGGGTTGCCGGGCAGCACCGGGGCGGCTATACCGGCTTTAGCGGTGGAGATCACCGACCTTGTGGACCGGGAGGGTGAAAACCTGCTGACCGTGCAATTGGATACCCGTGAAGACCCGGCCATTCCACCCTTTGGCTTTGTCATTGATTACCTGACCTACGGCGGGCTGTACCGGGAGGTCTGGCTGGAAGCTACGGCAGAGAGCCGCCTGACGGATCTGTTCGTCTACACGCCCACCCTACATGATGCCGTGGTGCAGTGGACGGCAGAGCTTACACCCGCAGCCGTGGCGGTCCGCATCCGGCTGGAGACCGCAGACGGCACCCTGCTGGCAGAGCAGACCGCACAGGCGGCAGAAACCGGGAAGATGCAGCTTTCCGTCCCGGACGCACAGCCGTGGGATACCGAGCACCCGGTTTTGCATCATGCCGTGGCAGAGCTTTTGAACGCAGCCGGACAACCCATCGATCGCAAACAGGTGACGTTTGGCTTCCGCACCGCAGAGTTCCGGGCGGATGGCTTTTACCTCAACGGAAAGACCTTCCTGCGGGGTCTGAACCGACACCAGAGCTACCCTTACATCGGCTACGCCGCACCGGAAAGTCTGCAGCGGGAAGATGCCCGCATTTTGCAGGAGGAGCTGCACTGCACCGCCGTGCGCACAAGCCACTACCCCCAAAGCCCATATTTTCTGGACGAGTGCGACCGGCGGGGTCTGCTGGTGTTCACCGAACTGCCGGGCTGGCAGCACATCGGGGACGACAACTGGAAGGACGCCGCTTGTGAAATGCTGCGGGAGATGCTCCTGCAAAACCGCAGCCACCCCAGCATCATCCTGTGGGGCGTGCGCATCAACGAGAGCGTGGACGACGATGCCTTCTACACCCGCACCAATCAAATTGCCCACCAGCTGGACCCCAGCCGCGCCACCTCCGGTGTGCGGTATCTGGAAAAAGTCATCTGCTGGAGGATGTCTACGCCTACAACGATTTTTCCCACAACGGCGTAACGCCCGGCGCAAAGCCCAAAAAGAGACGTGACCCCGGATATGGGCAAGGCGCTGCTCATCTCGGAGTGCAACGGTCACATGTACCCCACCAAGCCCTTTGACGATGGCCCTCATCGACAGGAGCACGCCCTGCGGCACGTCCGGGTGCAGAACGCCGCCTATGCCAGCGGAGAACACGCCGGGTGCTTTGGCTGGTGTATGTTCGACTACCAGACCCACAAGGACTTCGGCTCCGGGGACCGCATCTGCTACCACGGGGTGCTGGACAGCTTCCGCAACCCCAAATTGGCGGCAGCGGTCTATGCCAGTCAGGGCGATACTGACCCGGTTCTGGCGGTCAGTTCCTCCATGGACATCGGCGATAACCCCGCCGGGCAGCTGGGCACGGCATACGTTTTCAGCAATGCCCAGCAGGTCAAGTTGTACAAAAACGATGTGTTTGTCACCGCCCTGCGCCAAAGCGAGTGGACGGCGCTGCCCCACCCTCCCTTTGTGATGGACGATCCCATTGGCGAGCTGCTGGAAACGCAGGAGCACTTTTCCCCCGCCAAGGCAGCCGCTGTGCGGGACTGCCTGCTGGCCGCCGGAAAATACGGCTTGGCGGGGCTGCCGCTGGCTTACAAAGTCAAATTCGGCTGGTGTATGCTGCGCTACAAAATGAGCTTTGAGGATGGCGTGGCGCTTTACGGCAAATATGTGGGCAACTGGGGCGGCGAAGCCACCCGCTGGCGGTTCGATGCCGTACAGGACGGCAACGTGGTGCGCAGCGTGACCCTCTGCCCCAGTGCAAAGCTGCACTTGAAGTCAAAGTCAGCCGGACGGCTCTTCGGGAAAAAGATACTTACGATATGGCGGCTGTCCGGGTGCGGATTCTGGACGAAAACGGCACCCCTGCCCCCTATGCACAGTTCCCGGTGCAGTTTGCGGTGGAGGGCAGCGCCGCCCTTGTGGGCCCACAGACCGCCGTTGCCGAGGGCGGCATGACCGGAACCTATCTGCGCACCGTGGGCACTGCCGGAGAAGCCCTGCTGACCGTTTCCGCACCGCAGACCCAGCCCGTTGTGCTGCGGTTCACCATTGAAAAGGAGGACGCTGTATGGAACTGACCCTGAAACAGAAAACCGCATTTGGTATTGGTGCCGTGGGCAAGGATATGGTATATGCCCTGTCGGCTTCTTACGTCATGTATTATTATCAGGATGTGCTGGGGCTTTCGGCCAGCTTTGTGGGCGTCGTGCTCATGGCTGCCCGGTTCTTTGATGCCTTCAACGACCCCTTTATGGGGGTTCTGGTGGCAAAGACCCGCACCCGCTGGGGACGTTTCCGTCCGTGGATCTTTTCCGGCACGCTGCTCAATGCGCTGGTGCTCTACGCCCTGTTTGCCGCCCCGGCGCTGGACGAAGCGGCGTTGATGGTCTATTTCAGCGTGATGTACATCCTGTGGGGCGTCACCTACACCATGATGGATATTCCGTACTGGTCCATGATCCCGGCCGTAACCCGCACCCCAAAAGACCGGGAGAACCTTTCCATGGTGGGGCGTACCTGTGCAGGCGTTGGTTCGGCTCTTATCGCCATGTTCACCATGCTGCTGGTGGGAGCCCTTGGCGGCGACAGCGAGCGCGCTGGCTTCCGCTGGGTGGCATTGATCGTAGCGGTAATTTTTGCAGTGACTGAGCTGGTGTGCTGCATTTCCATGAAAGAAACCACCCCCAGTGAGATGAAGACCGCCACCGTAAAGGAGATGTTCTCCGCCCTGTTCCGCAACGATCAGGCTATGGTGGTGGTAGGCAGCATCGTGCTGATCAACTCGGCGCTGTACCTTACCTCCAACTTCATCATCTATTTCTTCAAATACGACCTTGGCGGTGCAGGCTGGAAAGCCACCTACACCCTGTTTTCCACCGTGGGCGGTGCGGCGCAGATCCTTGGCATGATGGTGCTTTACCCCTTGCTGCGCAAAAAGTTCAGCAGTACGCAGGTATTTTACCTGAGCCTTTTGCTGGCGCTGTGCGGCTACGGCACGCTGCTGGTGTTCTGCCTGACCGGCCTTTCCCATAGCCTTGCCCTGCTGTGCATTCCGGGCGTGGTGGTGTTCGCCTGCAACGGGATGCTGAGCGTGCTGACCACCTGTTTCTCTCCAACAGCGTGGATTACGGCCAGCTTAAGACCGGACGCCGGGAGGAGAGCGTTATCTTTTCCATGCAGACCTTTGTGGTCAAGGCTGCCTCCGGCGTGGCGGTGTTCCTGACCGGCATCGGGCTGGACCTCATCGGTCTTGTGGGCAACACGGAGGAGACCGGCCCGGTGGCAGTACAGAGCGCCGGAACCCTGCTGGGTCTGCGCCTGATGATGACCGTTCTGCCCATGCTGGTGCTGGCTGGTGCGCTGGTGCTGTTCCGCCGCAAGTTTGTTTTGACGGATGCCCGCGCTGCCGAGATCAGCGCACAGCTCCACGGGGAGGAAACGCACCATGACTGAAACGCTGCACTGGTACGCGGAAACTTCCGGCGGCGTACAGACAGGCAACTGCACGGTCACGGAGAATGGCGGTGCGCTGCATCTGACGACAGACCTGCCCGCCGGGACGCTGAAGGCGGTGCGTGCCGAGCTGCCGTGGACGATGGAAGCAGACGAGCGTCTGTTCATGAACGGCTACCAGACATGGACCTACAGCCCGGAGCTGGACCGGAACGGCAAGCTCCGCGGCACCGACCACATCCCCGGCTTTCTGCGCAAAAAATATGCCTTTGACCGCTACGGCGATTATCATTTTGCGCCTTATGGGCATCAAAAGGGGCAGAGCCACGGCTTTTCCTACTGCTATTTCCGCAAGGGCGGGGAGTTCCGGCTGGTGGCATCGCTGGACGAGAAGCCGGGCTACACCATCCTCCGCTACGACAGCGGCAAAGCCCTGCTGACGCTAGAGCGTGATTGCGCCGGGGTGGAGCATCCCGGCGGCAGTTTCCCACTCCTTGACCTGTTTTTTGCCGAGGGCGGCGAGACGGAGGTGTTCGACGGCTGGTTTCAGGCTATGGGCATACGCCCTCGGACTGAAAAGAAGCTGGCAGGCTATTCCAGTTGGTACAACCGCTATCAGGACATCACCGAGGATACCATCCGGGAGGATCTGACCGGCTGCCGCAGCCTACTTTGCCTGGGAGACCTGTTCCAGATCGACGATGGCTGGGAGCCGAAGGTGGGGGACTGGCTGGAAACAGATGCACAAAATTCCCCCACGGGCTGAAAGACATGGTGGAGGAAATTCACGCCACCGGATTTCAGGCTGGGTTATGGCTTGCACCCTTTGTGTGCGAAAAGGACTCCGCCCTTTTTTCCGGCAGCACCCGGACTGGCTGCTGAAAGTGGACGGCAAACCGTGGTGCTGCGGCAGCAACTGGAGCAGCTTTTATGCGCTGGATCTCGACAATCCGGCCGTGCTGGACTATCTGCGCCGGGTATTTGACCGGGTGCTGAACGACTGGGGCTTCGACCTTGTCAAGCTGGATTTTCTGTACGGCGCTGCCCCCTTTGGCAACGCCCGCGAGAGCCGGGCAGCCCGGATGTACCGTGCTATGGAGCTGCTGCGCAGCTGGTGCGGGCAAAAGCAGATTCTCGGCTGCGGCGTACCGGTGATGCCCGCCTTCGGGCTGGTGGAGTACTGCCGTGTCAGTTGTGACGTAAGCTTGGACTGGGACGATGTGTGGTATATGCGCCTGTTCCATCGGGAGCGGGTGTCCACAAAGCAAGCCATCAACAACACGCTATTCCGGCGTCAGCTCAATGGCCGTGCCTATGGCAGCGACCCGGATGTGTTCTTCCTCCGGGAGGAAAACTGCAAGCTGACGGCAGAGCAAAAACGCACCCTTGCCACGGTCAATGCCCTGCTGGGCAATGTGTTCCTTACCTCGGATATGCCGTCTCACTACACGGATGCGCAGCGGGCAGAGTACCGCCGTCTGCGCACCCTCTTTGAACACGCCACGCAGGTGCAGACAGAAGCGGAAAACGACCGTCTCTCTATCCGGTATCTGCTGGACGGAACTCCACAAAAATTATGTTTCGACCTGTTCTGACAGTGCGAACGAACCACAACAAAACCGCACCCGCCCGTGTACTGTGCTTTGCACACAATACGCAGGCGGGTGTTTTGCTGTTCTTCCGGTACGATCCTCAGTTTTTTAATACAGCTTGGGTCTGTGCAGCGCCTCAGTGTCAAAGGTTTTCTGTGCATTCCCCTGCCATCAGCCCCGTGCCACCGTCGACTGTCATGACCGTATCATCGGTGAAGTCGATTTCTCGCTCAGCAGGGGAAATCTTGTGCCCGCAATTCCTGTGGCAAATCCAAAGGGGCTTCGGCCAATGCCGCCGGTGATTGCAGGCAACATGGCTGATTTCGCCGCCCCTGATGCCGCATTGCGCAATCGGCATCCTCAACGCCGGTGCTTTCCAATCTGCGCCGACGGATGCCGGGGTCACCGATCTGCCAAAATCGCAGGTGCCCAATGGCGATAGGCGGCGGTCGTCATCTCATCGCCCCCGCCGCCTGCTAAATGGCGTGCCGAAGGTCTGCTGCCCATAAAAGGTTCCGGTTCGCCGGGTTGACGATGGCATCCGCTGCCACCTTGGTGATGTCGTTGCGGATCATCAAAAAAGGCATGGTGCTTTCCTCCCTCATGTGGTTTTTTCATCGTTCTTTTCTTTCATCCTTCCCGCTGCTCCACGATTTCCAGACTGTCCCGCCCGACATGGCAAAGCAGGAACAGCACCCTCACGCCTGCGGCTTTCGCTTCGGACAGCGCTGTGCCAAACTCCGGCTGAATATCAACATTCGGCCTTACCTCGGCGACGCCTTCCATCTGAATCACAAAGGCCACTGCGCACCGATATCCCGCCCGCTGCGCCTGTGCTAACTCGTGCAAGTGCTTCACGCCCCGTTCGGTGGGTGCATCCGGGAAATAGCCGATGCCGCCCACTTCCAGTGTGCAGCCTTTGACCTCCAACAGGTATTTCTGTTCACCCTTTTCCATGTAGAAGTCGATGCGGGATTTTCCGTATGCAAACTCCGGCCTGACAAGGTCGAACTCCTGCTTGGAAAGCCATTCTCCTACCACCTTGTTGGGTGCCTGACTATCCATGTTGACCCAGCCAAGTTCCTGCTTGCGTACCGCCACAAGGTCGTATTTTGTCTTGCGTTTCGGGTTATCCGACACTTCCAGACGCACCGCCGCACCGGGCAGCAGCAGTTCCCTGCACCGCCCGGTGTTTTTGACATGGACGGTTTCCACCGTGCCGTGCACATCTACATGGGCAATACAACGGTTGGGACGGTCAAGAAAAATGCCGTCCACAATTTCTCTGTATTTCAATGTTTACTCCATTTTCATTTTTGTCTGATACGCCTACGCCAGAACCATTGGCTGCACGCCAAAACAGACTTCTGCAAGTGTTTAACCACTGGCAGGAGCCCGTTCATTTCTTAAAGCTTCGTCATCCACAGACCATGCAGGTTGCAGCAAGCGTATTAATCCCCCATCGGAATGTTGTTGGTGTTTTCTATGGCTATATGATAACATTTCCTAGTTATATTTTCTGTGACTGGGTCACGCAAGACAGTTTTTTCGCTCTATGTCTACATCTTTTTTATCAATCATAAAACGCCATACTTTTTTTTAGGATTTTCTTTACTTCATCTCCCTCGCCTTCCTTCAGCATATCTCTTAGCCCTCTTTCGAATTCAATATGTCTCGTCTTTTTTTTTACCATATTACTTATTACTAATTTTCTTTCTTCCACCACCACTTCATCTCTATACTTCTGAGCAGCCTTAAGCGCACCATCCACACTACCATAATCGGAAACACTAAAATTCTTATAAAAAGTCTTGCCCGCTAGATTGTAGTGAATTTTGAAACTGCTCGGTTTATCTTTTCTTCCATTTCTATGGATATACTGCATATCAGATTGCTCATACTTGCTAGAAATATTCGTACTGTTTAGTATTGCTGCATTGAAAAGTCTCAAATTGCAAATCCTGTTATCCAGTGGATTATTATTTATGTGATCTACTGTTGTCCCCCACCAATCAAGTTCATCATACTCATGCTCAACAATTACACGCCACAATGTATTTGATTGCTTGTTAATACTAGTTTTAACGTTTATTCTTGTCCCACTTCTAATCGCCGTCCACGAATAGTGTTTCAAATATTCATCCCATGCTTTTTTATCAACAATAACCTCATGAATTTCTTTCCCTACTGTTCGAAAAACCACACATTTTTGTCCGTCAATCATTCTTTCTTCGTAGGGGTTATTTCCAGTCTTACATCTGCCCATGTGTTTTTCCTTTCATAGTTATCACGTTTGAAAAAACATGACACATCCTTATAAATAGTCACCATACTCCTACACCGTCCGGGCATCAAAGCAGCAGAAGATGACCTTTATATCGTAGTTTGCCTGTCTCAAGCGGCCCTGTGCCGTGGAAATGCCCTCAGCTTCCCATGGCAATAAGCACCAGCACGACCACCACCGCAATGGCAATGAGACAGCCGCAGCCGCTGCCGTCCCCCGCCGCCACCGCCATTATTGTTGTGGTTTCCGCCGCCGCCACCGCCGCCGGACGAGCCACCGAAGTTGCGGTTGAAGGCCGTCATGTACTGGGCATAGCCCGTGTCACCCTTGCCGAAATAGCCGTAATCACCGTTTGCCATGGTATTTTCCTCCGTCTGAAGTGTGTTTTGCTTCTTCTGAGGTCATTTTATCGAAAGAGCTGTCCCATAAATCTCTCTTTCAGCATTTCTTATCATCTTATTCTTTCCGGATGCCCAGATACACATCAATGTCCATGATGCCTTCCCCTCTGACCTCCACCAGATCTTCAAAGGGCACTACGGTTTCGCCCACCTGCAAGGTGCGGAACACCGGGTCGATGCGGTCTGCTTTGCCGGTCAGGGTGATGTAATTGCCCACCGCCGGAACCTCCGGGTGGGCGGTGTCCTCCTTGAAATACCGCACCGTGATGGTCATGCCCTTGGTGACCTGCATCAGCTTATCGGAGAGAGCCGACATTTCTTCCTCGGTCAGAATGCGCTTAGCCACCCGCTCCGTGCGCTGCTTTTCTGCGGCAAGCTGCTCGTCGTAACCTCGCAGCGGAGAGAAAGGCGAGAAAATTTTAGCCCGATTCTGAAGGGTCATGCGGGGGGGTGCTTGCGAAGGGATTCTTCGGTCTGGGGGCGTTCCATCTCTAGGATATCCCCATACTTTTGGGCGGTTTCCTGCCCGATCTTGCTATTTTTGTAGTTTTCCATCTGAACCTCCCGCCGAGCCTCCTGCGCTGTGCCCGCCGATCTGCGCATTGCGCTGGCGCATGGTGGCACCTTCCTCGTAGCTGCTGGCTTTCAGCACGGCGTTTTTGCCGTACTTGTTCTTGATGCCCAGCATGGCTTGCTGGAGTTTTTTCTCCTTTTCCAGCTTCTTGGTGTCCGTGAAAAAAGTCCACCTGATAGATGCCCTCGTCCGGCGTGACCTTGTTGGCGTTGATGGTGATGCGCCGCACCGTCAGCGCCGGGTCGGTGATGCGCTCAAACAGCTTTGCGCTTTCGTTGATGAGGGTGCTGCCCAGATTGGTAGGAGCATCGAACCGGACGGTGCCGTGGGCTGCTTTGGGGATGACTCTGCCGTAGCGGTCGGTCTGGGTCAGACCACGGTAGCCGCCCTTGTCCACATTCTCCCGGTCGTAGCCTATCTCCAAGGTGATGGATTCCGTCACCAGCTTCTTTTCGGTGAGCCGGAACATCAGAATCTCTGCCATCTCCCGGACGATGAGCTTGGCTTTGTCGTTGGGGTAAGGGCAGGTCAGCACCTGTCCCTCACTGATGCTGTTGGTGCTGGGCTTGTAGCTTTTGATTTGTTCCATGCCGCAGGGCTCATAGCCCCATGCGTGGTCAATGAGAATTTCCGCATCCACGCCAAAAATCTCATACAGACGATCTTCTCCGTGGATAGAAAACCGTGCCAAGTCCCATGGTATAGATGCCGTGGGCTTCCAGCTTTTTCACTGTGCCGGGACCGGTCATCCAGAAATCCGTCAGCGGGCGATGGTTCCACAGCAGATACCGATAGGACTGCTCGTCCAACTCCGCAATGCGGACACCATCCTTGTCCGCCGGGATGTGCTTTGCTACGATGTCCATGGCCAGCTTTGCAAGGTAGAGGTTGGTGCCGATGCCTGCCGTTGCGGTGATGCCGGTGTTGTACAGCACCTCCCGCACCATGGTCATGGCAAGTTCATGGGCGCTCATGTGATAATAAGGCAGATAGCCCGTCACATCAATGAAAACCTCGTCGATGGAGTAGGGGTAGATGTCCGCCGGGGACACATATTTGAGGTAGGTCTTGTAGATCTGGGTGGACACATCCAGATACCGCTGCATCCGGGGCGGCGCAATGATGTAACTCAAGCCCAGCGCCGGGTCTGCGTTCAGGGCGTTGGCATCGAAAGAGGTGCTGGCAAAGTGATATTTGCCATCCTCTCCCCGGACTGCCTTTTTCTGCCGGATGGCGGTTTGCAGCCGCTGGGCGTTGACCTCTTTCACCCGCTGAACGGCTTCAAACAGCCGCGCTCTGCCGGGGATCTTGTAGGCTTTCAGGGAGGGCGATACCGCAAGGCAGATGGTCTTTTCGGTGCGGGAGGCGTCTGCCACCACCAGATTGGTGGTCAGGGGGTCCAGATGGCGGTCTACGCACTCCACCGAGGCATAGAAACTTTTCAGGTCGATTGCCAGATAGGTGCGCTGCGCTGCCATAATTCACTCCTCTTTTGTTTGTTTTACAACCATTTATCTCATTATAATAAATCTTTACGCTGTTTTCAAGAGGAAGCGGCCATTTTATATAGAATTCAGACAACAATAAAGAGTGACAGCATTTCAAGCTGAAACGCTGTCACTCTGTAAGAATTGCGTAATGACTGACGATTATCCTTCTACTTTGACCGTAGCACGATCGCTCTTTGCGTTTCCATCCGCATCCAGCGTGATCTGCACAAAATGTTCCGGCTTATCATAATCCTTTGTCTCGCCGTCATCGGTATAGTATTCATAGGATGCACCATCGGGAGCATAGGCAAGCAGGCGCAGATCTGCAAAATCCACATCGGCAACGCTCTGGATCTTTTGCTGTCCTTGGCAAGGGGCAGAAGGTGTCCCTTGCGCATAAAGAACACCACTTCATCCAGCTCCACCGGAATGTAATGATGACCTGCTGGCAGCACGCTGGTTTCGATGCGGTTGCTTTCGCTGCACTTTACCCGCACCTGCAGCATCTCCTCCGGCAGATAAACATACCGACCTCGGGCATTTTGCTCATATACCGGGGCGATCAACAGGCTTTCACCGATCATCACCTCATCCTCCACCCGGCGGGCAAAGTCATCCTCCGGGAAGGCGAACGCCAACGGCATACAGTACATGCCGTCGTGCAGGGCAGCTTTCATGTACTCGCTGTAAATGTAGGGCAGCAGCAGGTAGCGCAGCTGTAAAATACCGGCAAAGGCAGCCTTGTTCTTAAAGCGGTAGGGCTCCTGCCGGCGGGTGCCGTTGGCAGAGTGGTTCCGCAGCAGCGGAGAGAAGATGCCCATGCCGTACCAGCGCAGCACCAGATCCTCTGTAGTATTGCTGCCAAAGCCGCCAATGTCGGGGCCTTCGTACAGGAAGCCGCACATATTCAGGGAAGGCATCATGTGCAGGGCAAGCAGAATGTGGCTCCACCAGGAATGGTTGTCACCGGTCCAGATGCCGCCATACCGGTGCATACCGATGCAGGCCGAGCGGGAGTACATCAGGATGCGCTTGTCCGGCTCAAGCCGCTCAAAAGCCTCGCCTGCAGCGCGGGTCATGTTGTAGCCAAAAACATTGTGTACCTTGTCGTGCCGCATACGGCCCTGTCTGGTGTTGTGGTAGAACAGCTTATAATCGTCTTCGTTGTTGGAAAGCCCTGCCACCATGCTGGTAAAAGACCAAAGCTGGAAATATCTAGGTTTTGCTTGTCGTATTCCCCAATTTTAGCAAAGACCTTTTTTTCAGTCGTTCCTCTGCGTAGAAGATCGCAGGCTCGTTCATATCGTTCCAGAAGCCCTCGATCCCCTGATCCAGCAGAACTTTATATTGACTGCCAAACCAAGCACGGGCATCCGGGTTGAGCATATCGGGGAAGTGTACCCGCCCCGGCCACACACCGGCTACAAAGGGAGGTGCCATCCTGATTCGTGCAGAAGTAGCCGTTTTTCACGCCTTCCTCGTACACATCATATCCCTCTTCGACCTTGACTGCTGCATCGATGATGGGGACAAGACGGATGCCCTGCGCTTTCATCTCGGCGGCAAAGTCTGCAAAACGCGGGAAGCGCTGCGCATCCACCGTAAAGTCCTTGTAACGCTCCATGTAATCGATATCCAGAACCACAGCGTCCAGCGGCATATTGTTGGCACGGTAATTTGCCACCACCTCGCGGACCTCGTCCTCGTTCATGTAGCTCCAGCGGCTCTGGGCGTTGCCAAAAGCCCATTTGGGCGGAATATAACTGCGCCCTACCAACTGGCGGAACTGGTGCACAATATCGGTCAGGCTCTCGCCCTCAATGATGTAGAGATCGTAATTTTCCTCGGCCACCGTGATGCGTAAGGTATCCAGGTCGGTGTAGCCGCAGTCAAAGGTGACCTTGCCCGGGTAGTCGATAAAAAAGCCAAATGTATCCTTGCCGGACACGATCATAAAATTATAAGCACCGTACAGCGAGGATTTGCCCTCGGTATGGTTGCCGTCATCGGAGCATTTGCTTTCGTACACCCACCCGCGCTTGTTGATACCACGGACGTTTTCGCCAAGACCATACAGGACATCCTGCGGTTCCATGGCATAGGAGAAGCCATCCGGCTCCTTGGTCAGATAGGGTATCGTTTCCATCATGGGCAAAAAAAACCCACTACACTTTCGGTATCAAACGGTTGACCGTATTGCTTTTTGTAGATCATAGCAAAACACCTCTCCTTTGTTTTTTGAATCGTCACAGTGTAAAACGTACCAACGTATTTTTGATGGACAATTAAGAAACGTCTGCATGGATGGCACAGACCTGCTCCCGCAGCTCGGTGCGCAGCCGGGCAAGCTTCTGCTGACGCTCTGCCTCCAGCTCCTGCGGTGTGATGAGATCACAGCCACCGTTTCAGCACATCGTTCAGCTTATTCAAATCAAGCGGTTTGGCGATATGCTCGTTCATGCCGGTGTTCTTTGCCAGCTGCACGTCCTCGGCAAAGGCATTTGCCGTCATGGCAATGATGGGCACTTTGCCCCGGCTGCCGGCAAGGGCACGGATCGCAGCAGTGGCTTCGTAACCATTCATGATGGGCATCTGGATGTCCATCAAAAATGAGATCGTACCACTTTTCTGGCGCTTCCATCACCTTTTCGACTGCAATTTTTCCGTTTTCGGCGCTGTCGATGGTCACGCCCGTCATTCCTATGATCTCGGTTGCGATCTCACGGTTCAGCTCGTTATCTTCCACAAGAAGGATCCGCTTACCCGCATAGTTTTCCTTCGCAAAGTCTTCCAGATAGTTCCGGGCGTTTTCCTCCTTCTTTCCGGATGTAAACTGCCGCAGAGTTGCCGTCAGACGGGAACGGAACAGCGGTTTTGCCATAAACGCATTCACGCCCGCCGCTCTGGCTTCTTCTTCGATCTCGCTGAAATCAAAGGAAGTCAGGATGATGATCATGACATCTTCTCCTACCCGTTCCCGGATTTTTCTGGCGGTTGCAATACCGTCTATTTCCGGCATCTTCCAGTCCAGGATCACCGCAAAATAGTCGCTGCCGGTCTCATGCCGCGCATAGCGCAGCGCTCCACAGCTTCCTTGCCGGTCAGGACCCATTCGCCCGCTATGCCGATCTCCTGAAGGGTCGCAACGGTGCTTTCGCAGCAGGTCTTGTCATCGTCCACGACCAGTACCGGCAGATCGAGCAGTTCTTTTTCCTGTTCCCTCTCGTTCTCCTGAAGCTTCAGATAGACCGTGACCGTGATCTTCGTTCCCTTGTTGGGAGCGCTTTCGACCTGAATGTCACCATTCATCAGGTTGACGATGTTTCTTGCAATGGCCATGCCAAGACCGGTGCCCTGCACCTTGGTCGTCCGGTGATCGTCTGCGCGGCTGAACGGCTCGAACATGATCTTCTGGAATTCCGGCGTCATACCGATGCCGTTGTCCTCGATGGAAAACTCGTAGCAGCCAAGCTCCGAAAAGCCATTCGGTTTTTCCTTGATCGTAAGGGTGATGTTTCCTCCATCCGGGGTATACTTGACGGCGTTGCTCATCAGGTTCACAAAGATCTGCTGGATGCGCAGGCTGTCGCCGCAGACAGCTTCGTGCTCGATGTGCTCAACATGGACTTCGAGCTGATGGTGGTGCTCGTCAATTGCCGGTTTTGTGAGGGTGAGCAGGTTATCGACCAGCTCCGGCAGGCTGAAATCCTCCTCGGCAAGGCTTATTCGTCCGCTCTCGATCCGGGCCATATCCAGCACTTCATTGATCAGTCCCAACAGATGACGACTCGACTTTGTGATCTTGCCAAGGCACTCGACCACCCTGTCCTGACTCTCGATATTCGCACCCGCAATGGCGGTCAAGCCAACGATCGCATTCATCGGTGTCCGGATATCATGGGACATATTGGAGAGAAATTCTGTCTTGGCGCGGCTTGCGTTTTCCGCCGCCCGGTACGCATCCTTCAGTGCCTTATGGGATTCGATCTCGGCCTTTTTCTCCTGTGACACATCCATCGAGGCCAACAGTGCTTTGACCAGCTTTGTGCCCTTCCACTCCAGCGGAATGAAGGAAGCGATCTTATAGGTGTTTTCATCTATGGAGCAGTATTCAAATTTGTAGATGTCGTTCTCGCCCTGCAGATTCTTTCGGATATTTTCCGGTGAAATCAAAGCAGCCAATGGCTGTCCAGCGGCTCCAGTGTCTTATACCTTGCAGCCACCTGCTCCACAAAATCATGGTAAGCCCCGTCGGCGCATAGATCATGTCACCTTGCAGATTATAGAACCGATACCGGTCATTCTCCAGATCGCAGACGACAAAGCGGTCCAGCAGACGCACCATACTCTTGATCAAAAGATCCATCGATGCGTTATCTGAGGCCATCTGCATCCGCCGTGCCGTCTCTGCTTTGGACTCTGTGATGTCCCGCAGAAAAATCATCGCATATTCGGAATCTTCGATCTCGCCGCGCATGACCACGTTGCTGACCCATCGTTCCTCCCCATCCAGAACGATGCGGCAATCCTGACGCAGCTCCGTCTCAAGCCCCTTTAATTTTTCCGTGATGTAGGCGCGATTGTAGAAATTCGTTACAGACTTTTTGTCCTCTTCCACCACATAGTTGTCCACAAGAACCTGACCAGCTCATCCCATGTATGGTTCTGCTCAAAGGCCGTCATCAAAGAGGGCTCCACTTTGAACGTATCAAAGGTGTTCTTTTCCAGATTTACATAGTATTCGCAGAGGTTTGCGCTGGTAAATGCACGGTGAAATGCCGCTGCCCGCTGGGCCTGCATCCGGCTTCTTTTTTCTGCGTCAATGTTGCTGATGATTCCAGCAATTCGATTGGCCGAACCATCCAGACGGCGTATCACCTCCGCCGATGCCCGGAACCAGTGGTATTGGCCATCCCGTATTTTCAGCCGGTACTCAACATTATACTTTGTAGTATTGGTTTTGTCCGCAATCGTTTCCAAAAGCAGCTGCATTACCCGGTCATAGTCCTCCGGGTGCAGAAGGTTCGACCACGAATCCAGTTTGTTCGGAAAATCCAGAATGTCATGATATCCAAGGATCTGCCGGAACGCATGGCTCCAGTTCACATGAACGATCTCACCGTTTTCATTACACTCAAAATACCATAGTGCAGAATGGATGGATTCGTTGACCAGCGCAAGGTTTTCATACGCCCAGTTCATCTGTACTGACATGAGCCAGATCGGTGTTCCATCCGTATCGACTGCATCTTTTTTAGTAGAGACGCACATAGACGGGAGCCCCATCTGCTGTGAGGATCCGGCCTTCCCCTTCGCCCTGAATCTGACGAAAGCGCGCATTGTCGAGGAATGCGGCATCTTTCTTATAGAAAAGATTCTTCAGCGAACCCTTTGTCTGCTCCATCAGGGACGCATAGCTGTGGTTCAGATTATGCAGCAACAGATCACTGACCGACAGGATCGACAATTCGGCATCATAGTACCCGGTAATGGTTCCGACACCGCCATTATGATAGATCGTCTCCTGCATGGCCTGAAATACATCTTTCCCAGCCTTACCGTATCGGAAGTGTAGATTTCATCTGTAAGTCTTCTATCGAATTTCATTTTCTTCATCCTCGTAGGGTTTTGATCCTGCTGCCGCACTTCAATGCTGGTATGTCTTTTATGGTCAACTGGCATACTGATTTTGATTAAGCCTGTACAGTATAACTAGTATAGTATACTTGCGCAGCGTTTCGATTTCAAGCGCTAATTGGCATTGGCTGTGTAAAAAAGAGAGGCCACTCTGCGTAAGAATTTACGCAAGTTGCTCCCTGTACTTTTCCACAGTCCGGCTATCGGTATAGACAGCCGCCCTGCGATGCGGTATACTCGAACCAGATCAACCGTTTCAGGAGGAAATCATGGCAGGAGAAGACAACAAGGTGGTCATTGTTACCGGAGGAAGCTCCGGCATCGGACGGTGCACGGCATCCATGTTACCGTCGTAGAATTGGGTGACATCTGCACCGGATTTACAAAAGCACGTCAGAAAAGCATTCTCGGCGATGAGGAATACGGCGGGGCGCGCATCTCCCGGAGCGTCAGTCAGATGGAGCATGACGAGCAAAACGGCATGGACCCGGCACGCATTGGACGGTACATCGCCGGTAATGTGGAGAAAAAGAACCCGGCAGTCGTTTACGTTGCCGGCGCACAGTATAAATTCCTGAGCCTTTTGTGCAAACTCCTGCCCGCCGCAGCACGTGGAAAGATCGTGGGGAAACTATACGGGTAACAGGCGCATTCAAGAAAAAACACAACATCCGTTTTGTGCTGCCCTCCCACCTTTTGCTGCCGGGTGGATCTCAGATATTCCAGCAGCGTCTGGCTCACCACAGAGCTTTCCGTCTTGGAAAGCGCCAGCCCCACTTCCTGTTCCAGCTCCCGGATAGCATTGGTCGGGCTGGACTGAGAAATATAGAACTACTGCACTGCATGTCTGATAGTGCCGGTGCCGGCAACAGCCGTGACATAGCGGAGTTGTTGAAGGGTCACGGCAGTTTCCTTTCGGCGTGTTTTTTCTATCCTACCGCAGAGCCGCCAAAAACGCAACGTATTTTCTTCTTTGAAATACCAAACGAACATTGCCGGCATACCCAAGATACGTTTTACCCGCCCTGCAATTTCCCTTATAATAGCACCGCAGTCTTGAAACAGCTGCAACATTCCCATATCATAAAGGAGGCTTTCCGGTATGGGACAACGGCAAAGTGAGATCATCAAAAATCACATGGAAGTCTACTGGCACGATTATGCGTCGGCCAGCAAGGGCGTCCCCATTACCGAGGCGGGGCTTGTGGAAAAAGCCTCCGTTATTGGACGCACCGGGCTGATGCTGCTGGAATGCGGCACCGGCGCATGGCGTGTCCGAAGCTCCATGAACACCCTTTCGCGGGAGCTGGGAGTCACAACAACAGCGGACATCGGCCTGTTGTCCATTGAGTTCACCTGCTTTGACGGTGACCAGTGTTATACCCAGTCACTCTGTCTGACAAATACGGGCGTGAATACCTCCCGGCTGAACCGACTGGAGCATTTCGTCAACGACTTCGACCGGGAAGGAAAATTTATGACCGGCGAAGAACTGCACAGCCACCTTGATGAGATCGAGCGCATCCACGGCTTGTATTCGCCCATCGCACTGGGCTTTGCAGCTGCACTGGCCTGCGGCTGCTTCACCTTTCTGCTTGGCGGCGGCATTGTGGAAATGCTGTGTGCCTTCTGCGGTGCAGGCATCGGCAACTTTGTACGGTGCAAGCTGACAAAACACCATTTCACCCTGTTTCTGGACATTACGGCGTCGGTCTGTTCAGCAAGCCTCGTGTATGCCATCCTGCTGAAGCTGGCAGAAGTTCTGTTTGCCGTATCGGCGCAGCACGAGGCGGGGTATATCTGCTCCATGCTCTTCATCATTCCGGGCTTTCCGTTCATTACCAGCGGCATCGACCTTGCCAAGCTGGATATGCGCTCCGGGCTGGAACGTCTGGCCTACGCCGTCCTCATCATTCTGGTGGCAACCATGACGGCTTGGATCATGGCACTGCTGCTGCATTTGCGGCCGGTGCAGTTCCCTGCCCTGAGCCTGACACTCCCGGAAGAGATCGTGTTCCGGCTTCTGGCAAGTTTTGGCGGTGTGTTCGGCTTTTCGCTCATGTTCAACAGTCCCCGGAACCTAGCAGTCTGCGCCGCCCTTATCGGTGCGGTAACGAACACGTTCCGGCTGGAGCTGGTGAGCCTTGCGGGCTTTCCGCCCGCTGTTGCAGCGTTTCTGGGCGCACTGCTGTCCGGACTGCTGGCCTCCTGCCTGAAGAGCGCCGCCGGTTATCCCCGCATCTCCGTCACCGTGCCGTCCATCGTTATCATGGTACCGGGACTGTATTTCTACCGTGCCATCTATAATCTGGGCATCCTGTCTCTGATGGACTCTGCCACATGGTTTGCAGATGCCATTCTCATCATCGTGGCACTGCCGTTAGGGCTGATCTTCGCCCGTATTGTCACTGACAAAACTTTCCGTTATTGCACCTGATGTGCAGCATTTCCATTCTCCCATATAAGGCAAAACGCAGCGAATCTTTTAACGGTTCGCTGCGTTTTGTTTTGCTGTGATGCACTTTATAAAGGGAGTTCGTTTACAGGGCGTTTACTCGCCGTAAACGATCTTGGTAGCAGTTTCCACATGGCGTTCCAGCCGGTCGGCAAAGTGTTCCAGCGGCAGAAAAACGCCAAGTTCATCATAGCGGGTTCCGCCGTCCTTGAGCGTATCCTGTCCATAGTAGACCACGGAACGGGGCAGTGCGTGCTGCAGCTTCATCTGGATATCCCAGACGGTGGAGTAGGCCTCCGCTTCCGTTACCTTCTGCTTCACGGTGTCCGGCAGTTCGTAGATCAGCAGCAGCCCCAAATGCTGGTTGTAGTGGTACTCCACCACATCCATCGAGCCTTCGTCGTAGCCGTGATACTTGCAGTAGCCGCTGGCAAGGTACATTTTTCTTTTCCTGCTTCTGGAACACTTGGATGAACCGGTCGTACACTTTGCTGCTCACGGCAAATTTGTTGTTCGGCAAAAGAACGCCGGCATCATCCGTCAGGATCACCGGGTTCGGCTGACCATCGGCGTTGAATTTAAACGGAATCAGGGCAGCGTTCCGTAGCAGGTCAAACATACTGTGCTGGCAGATCGCCATCAGATAGGCAGACAGATCCTTGTTCTCGTAGGCATTGAACAGCGCGGCGGCAAACTGCTGTGCACTCACGGCCGGCGCATCCAGTACGTCTGCCATGTCCAGCGAGTCGTTGAAGGTATCCATCAGGCGTCGGCAGGCTTCTGGATTTTTCAGAATCTCCCCGAACAGTGCCTCTGCCTTTTCTTCTCTTGGAAATATCGTTGCCATCAAAAAGACCCTCTTTCTGTTTATTTCCAGCTACTATTATAGGTTCATAATGCCCCGCTGTGAAATACTGCTTTCATATTGCTGCTATATGCAGAACATGCCTGTACAATGGACGCTGCAATCATGAAATTGCACGAGGGAAATCGAAAAATATATAAAGTTGGTTTGAACGAAGGCAGTTCCTATGTCTGAAGTCAAAAAGGTCGTGCTGGCATATTCCGGCGGTCTGGATACGTCCATCATCATCCCGTGGCTGAAAGAGCACTATAACAACTGCGAAGTCATTGCCGCCTGCGGCAATGTGGGGCCGAAGGGTGCGCTGGAAGGCTTGGAAGAGAGTCTCGACCAGATGCTGCCTTGGGGAAAGATCATTCAGAAAAACTTTGGACAAAATGACCGTTCTGAGTCGGATGCCTCTTAGTCCCACCGACACGATAGAACACCCTGTTTTTTCCTGCTTTTCTTTTCGGTCGGTCTTGTGGTCCAATTTGAGCAGCCCCATCTCATGGAATTTCATCACAAACGTCCGAATGGTTGCATACGCATCTCATGCGTTTTGCATACGCAAAATCCTTTTCCAGCTGCTTTGTGGTAAACTCCTCTGCACCATAAGCAGACAGAACATACTCCCAGAGCAGCCGTTCTTTCTGTGATTTTTCCTTCCGCAAGAGCAGTTTGATATACCTCAAGATCAGTTTTCAGCGGGACTGCATCCACCTGCAGGCGGTTATAGACCTCATTGCAGAAGTAGAACAGAAAGGGAGTCACATCCGTATAGCCGGAAATCAGAGCATTTCTCTCCACGCGTTCGTAGGCTTTATAATATGCGTCCTTGTTTTCAGCGATGTATCGGGAAAACGGCGTGAACAGTGCCGCAGGATAGCCCTGCTGAACAAGATACCAGAGGTGGAATAGCCGTGCAGTGCGTCCATTCCCGTCAAAATAGGGGTGGTAGTACGCAAAGGCAAAGTGCAGAATGGCAGCCTTATGCAGCTCATTGATGCCGTCATTGGCATTCGCAAAATCGACAAGACATTTCATAGCACCGGGAAGCCGCTCTGCCGGAAGTCCCGGTCTGGGTTCTTCACCGCCCACAATAAAAACCTCGCCATGCCGATAAAAGTGGTTTGGCAGTAATCGATCTTCATCCGGGAGATAATCCCCTGTGCTGATCTGATATAGGTGATGCAGATTCTCCTCAGTGATCCTATTCTGACGATTCGCGATAAACTCCAGTCCGCGCTTCATACCATAGATGCGGGCTTCTTGTTCATCACGAGGGGCATAACCATCGAGGATATAACGGATACTGCTGCGGGTCGAGCGGATACTTTCAATTTGAAAAGTAGCATAAATTTCCTCGGTCATCGCCGACAAACCGAAGTTTTGTCCACTGACAGGGACAGAGAGCAACTGTTTCATACCATTTGTTGAAATTTGCGCGAGGTTCGGCAGGTAAAACAGCTTATTTCCAGAAAAATCAGTCAACGGCAGAGGCTGCGCAAAGTTTTGCCGCAGCAATTCGGCAAATTCTTTGACGCTGACAGTCGAGTACTTGTATTCCATCCGATTGAGTTCAAACAAATGCTTATCTGAAAGCATTTTGGCAAACTGTGCCCCATCCATTCTGTCCACCTCGCAGTTGATACTTATTGATACTATATAGTATCAATATACCGATTCTTTATAAAAAAGTCAACCGAAACAGGCCGAACCAACTTTTTTCCATACTCTCCGTCAAAATTCCCGTGGCACAGCCACGAATCACATCTCCATCGGCTTATTCCCCACTTCGTCCAGATTCAAAGCAATGCTTCTGAATCATTTTTACACTCAAACACTGTTTTCGTCAGCCGGATACCTGCTGCCGTTTTCATCGTATGTTCCATAAAGGTTCGGATTGTCTGCTGGTCGTACCCGCTTTCGGACGCATTGACGATATAATCTGCCTCAATCAGAATCTGATAGTCAATGCCGTCGATCTGCGCCGGACTATGGTGGTGCCCTACCAGATAGGCCACACGGTCGATTTGTTCTGCTGTCATGCCGGTATCCGCCAAGAACTCCCGCACCAGCGGGGCACCCTCCTGCTCCTGATATTTACCATTGGTGTTGCCGTACTTTTTGCGGCAGAGCGGGCAGGCGATTCGTGGGTGATGGCCGCCACCTCCAGAATAAACTGCGTGTCTGCGTCCAGCCCCTCCAGTTCACCGATGATTTTGGCGTAAGTCCACACGCAGCTCAGGTGCGTGATATCGTGAATGTTCCCCTCGGAAAAGGCGATCATCTTTTCCATGATCTGTGCAATGGTCATCATTTGTTTTCACTCCCGTTTTTAATGCTTAAATGTTCACCTTGATAAACGCGAATTTGTTACTCTAATTCCGTGCGAAGGGTGAATTCATCGGAAGATCGTAAATCGCTTTTTCAGGAAAAGCGGATAAAAATATTCATCTTTCAATCTATCAAACTCCAGCCATTCAAAAGTATGGATATGCTTTCCTTCTGTCAGAGTAAAGACGTTTCCTCTTTCCAGTAGAGTTGTCTCTGAAATATCCACCAGAAAATAAATACACAGTTCATGATAATGTAGATTATCCACATCTTCGGTAAAAAAAGCCTGATTGAGCCATAATGGACGTGTATCTCTGGAGTTACACCAAGTTCTTCCTGAACTTCCCGAACCACTGCTTGCTCAGCAGTTTCACCCATCTTAACTCTTCCACCCGGAAGATAAAAATAGGGTGAACGTTCATCGTGCATCGCTAAAATTTTATTTTCCGCGATTATCATGGCACATACTCTATAATTAAATTTTTGATTTTCACAATTATAGGAAATATCCATTGCATTGCCTCCTCTAAATTCTAATTTTCCAATTTAACAAATTCCGATTCATAAAATCCCCGTCAGCGCCACTGCAACCAGAAGGGACGGCAGCAGGTTTGCCACCTTGATGGTTCTTGGCCACACCAGATTGATGCCCACACAAAAAAAAAATCAGAATATCCCCGCATTTTCGTTTTTCCTTTGCTTACTGATTCCTGTATTTGTTTAAGACTTCATCCGGGATATGACAGTAGCTGCAGTCTTCCGGGTACCGCTCCAGATGATGCTGATGCTCCTCTGCACTCCGGACGTAATTCGTCAGCGGCAGCACTTCCACAACGATTTTATCCCGGTCCTTCCGGCTGTCAATAAAGGCTCTTGCTTCTTCCAGATGTCCGGGATTTGTGCTGTAAAGCCCCGTGCGATACTTTTTTCCAACATCAACGCCCTGTTTGTTCAGGCTGTACGGGTCGATGATTTCAAACAGATGCTCCATAAGCTCTGTAACACTGGTACATTTCTCATCAAAGACCACTTTAACGCACTCTGCGTATCCATCATACGGGCCGTCCAGCGTGTTTGTTGTTCCGTTGGCTCTCCCGGCTTCGGTCGTCCGTACACCGGGCACCGTGTCAAAAAAATGCTGGACGCCCCAAAGGCACCCGCCTGCAATGTATACCGTTTCCATACTCTTGACTTTCCTTCTTTTACTGGTACAGTTTGCATCCATGCTCTGTACTCCTTACGGTTTCCTTGCTAGCTGCAAATCGATCCATCATACCAACTCACAAAAAGTGCTTCCGCACCATTGCAGAGTAATTATCATACGGATAAAAACAGTTTCTGCAATTCATCGGCCGTGAAATCTTTTGTTTGTTTATACTCGATTTCCATGATGCACCCCTTTATAACTTCCACAAATGCGAATTTTTTACTTCTTCATCTTAGGCGCAATAAACAGCACGACTGTCACAAGAACATACAAACCATACAGTAACCAAGTAATGGTATTGTTCCAAGGAAAACTCATTTCTGGATGGTTCAATGCAAACACTATAAATGCAACAGCTATAATCAGCATTACCAAACCGACGATTCTTGATGTGCTCTTTTTCATGTAAATCACCTCTCCAAATTCCGATTTATCAAATAAGAATTTCCGTCAATTTTTCTCTTGATGTGGCTTGCTTCTAAGAGTAGGAACGAACTGTTCTGTTGCCGGAGACGGACCATTCAGGTCGGCCTCCGGCAGTATTTTTGTTATCGCCTATTAAAAAACAGCCGGAACAACTTTCTGCTGCGCTACATCGATGATGCCGTATGTATTCAGTCTGAGTTTGGGAATGACCGGAAGGCTGACGAAGGCGAGGGTCATAAAGATGCCGATATCTTCCGCCACGCCATGTGCCTTGAGGGCATCGTTCAGCGCCTGCATTTTCGCCGCAACGCTCTCTGCGCTTTCGGTGCTCATCAATCCGGCCACCGGAAGCGCAAGTTCTGCCACGACCTGTCCATCTGCCACAAACGCAAGTCCGCCTTTGTTTTTCCGCACAGTGTTGCCAGCCAGCATCATATCGGTATCGTTGTCCCCTGCCACGATCAGGTTATGGGAATCATGTGCGATGCTCGATGCAACGGCTCCGCATTTCAGGCTGAAGTTTCCTAAAAAGCCAATGCCCACATGGCCGGAGTGATGATGCCGCTCAAAAACGGCCAGTTTTACGATGTTGTGTTCCGGGTCCACACCGGGAGCTTTGCCCGGATGCCGTTGGAACGGGATGATTTTCTCCTCCGTAAGCAGCTCGCCCCGGTTCAGGCATGACACGCTCCTGCTCCCCGCTTTCCCGAAGTTCCATGTCCTGCAGTGTGATCTCATCCAAATCGAACGAGTTCATGACGCGTGCAAAGCGCGCATGGTCGATGTCAAGCGATGCGGGTTTCAGCGTTTTTCCGTGCTCGGCCACCAGCGTGCCATTCTTGTAAACCTGTTCGACCGTAAAGGATTCAAAATCCGATACTACAATGAGGTCTGCAGCATACCCCGGTGCCACGGCACCGTGCTGCTTGAATCCAAAATACTGTGCCGGGACCAGCGTTGCCATTTTGACGGCCACTGCCGGGTCCGCCCCCAACCGGATTGCTTTGCGGATGTTGGAATCGATGTGTCCGCTGTCCAGCAGATCACCGGGGTGCTTATCATCCGTCACCAACATGCAGCGGCTGCAATAGGGCTCCCGGAACAGCGGCATCAGGGCCTCCATATTTTTGGCGGCCGTTCCTTCCCGGATCATGATGTATTGTCCGCGCCGGAGAGTTTTTCCATGGCTTCCTCGATGTTGGAGCACTCGTGATCGGACTGAACGCCTGCCGCAATATAAGCATTCAGGTCCTTATCGCTCAAGAGCGGCGCATGGCCATCCACGATCTTTCCCGCTTCGGTGCAGTCGCGGATCTTCTGCAGGATCTTCGGGTCACAGCGCACCGTTCCATAGGCGTTCATCAGTTCCGCAAGCCCCAGCACACGGGGATTGCCGTAGTAAGGCCGGAGCTGTTCTGCGTTCAGCACCGCACCGGATTCATCCAGATCCGTGGCCGGAACACAGGAGGGCAGCATGAAATAAACCGAAAGGGTCAGATTTTTTGTCGTTTCCAGCATAAAATCCAAGCCTTCCAGCCCCGCAACGTTCGAGATCTCGTGTGGGTCTGTGACCACCGCAGTGGTACCGTGGGGCAGCACTGCCTGCTCGAAAGCCGGACCACAGAGCATGGAGCTTTCGATGTGGATATGCCCATCGATCAGGCCCGGACAGACATATTTGCCGTGCAGATCAACTTCTTTCCGGCCATGATACGTGCCCACGCCCACGATCGAATTTCCGCTGATGGCAATATCAGCGGTGTCGATCTCATCGGTAAACACATTGACGATTCTGGCATTTTTCAAAACCAGATCGGCCAAAGCATCTCCTCTGCCTGCCGAGATCCGGCGTTTCAGCTCATCAGACTTCATAGAAACATCTCCTCTCTCTGAAGTTCGATTTTCTCACCTGTGGATTGGTTCTGCCCTTATTCTACCACGCCTTGCCGCTGCGGAAAAGATGTCGGGAAACAAAAATGGCCCCGGAGGGCTTGTTACAGCTCTCCGGGGCCACCTTATGTGCGTTGTGCTTTGGCGCAGACCGTCAGCACTCCACTGCCACCTTGATCACGCCGTCCCGTTTCTTTTCAAACAGCTCGTAGCCCTCTGCGATCCGGCGCAGGGGGTAGGTGTGGGTGATGAGCGGTTCGGTATCGATCTTGCCTTCTGCAATGAGACGCCGTTTCTTCACAATCGCAGCCGTCCACGCCGCCGGTCTTGAAGGTGAGGTTTTTGCCGTACATTTCCGGCAGCGGCAGGGTCTGTGCCTTATCGTACAGCGCCACCACCGTCACAACGGCGTTGGGCCGTGCACACTCCCATGCCAGCCGGAAGGTGGAGTCTGCCCCTGCCACCTCCAGCACCACATCGGCCCCACCGTGGTCGCTGTGGGCACGCACAAAGGCGGCGCAGTCCTCCGGCTGCACGGTGAGCACCTGCGGGTAGTGCTGACGGATGAACTGCAACCGGTTCTCGTCCTTTTCGCAGACGATGATGCGCTTGGGGCTGTGCAGCATGACGCACAGCAGCGTGCAGATGCCAGTCGGCCCTGCACCGAGGATCAGCACGGTATCCTCCGGGGTGATTTCCGAGATGCGTGCCGCCCAGAAGCCGGTGGCCAGCACGTCCCCCACCAGCAAAGCCTGCCGGTCGGTGACGCCGTCCGGGATCTTGTTCAGACCCTGATCCGCAAAGGGCACCCGGACATACTCTGCCTGCCCGCCGTCAATGCGGCAGCCCAAGGCCCAGCCGCCGTTTTCATCGGTACAGTTGTTTACAAAGCCCTTCTTACAGAAAAAGCACTCACCGCAGAAGGTCTCCACATTCACCGTCACCCGGTCGCCGGGTTTCACATTGGTCACCGCACTGCCCACTTCTTCCACGATGCCCACCATCTCATGTCCCACCGTGATGCCTGGAACAGCCCGGGGAACGCTGCCATGCTTGATGTGCAGATCGCTGGAGCAGATGCTGGCAAGGGTCACCTTTACAATGGCGTCCCGCTCGTGCTGCAGCACCGGCTTTGGTTTTTCCATCAGGGCAAACGTCCCCTTTGAAACATAGGTATAGGTCAGCATCCTTTTTTCCCTCCATGCGCTTTGATCTTTCCGAACGGAGTATCCCGCAAAAGTCAGCCGCTCACCCGGCTCACAGGATATACTCCATCTGCCGTTCCTTTGTTTTCATACCCATTTTTTCGTAGAAGTGCTCTGCCGAGGTGTTTCCTGCCCAGACGTTCAGCGTCACCTCATAGCAGCCTTGCTCTTTTGCCTGCTGCTTTACATATTCAAACAGGCTTTCTCCGATGTGCTGTCCCCGTGCCTGCTGGTCAACGCACAAATCGTCGATGAAAAGTGACTTAAAGGGCACCATATTCGTAGAAAATGGCTGCTCCTGCATTTGACAGAAAGCGTAGCCCATACACACATCATCCTCGTTCACGGCAACATAGATGGGTCTGTCCTCCTGCTTCAAAAGCTCTGCCAGCTCGCGGGCGGTGTATTTGGTGGTGCCGGAAATAAAAACATCGGGACGGATCTCTGCGTGGATCTGCAGCACCTGCCCCAGCAGCGCAAGCAGTCTGGGAATGTCTTTTTCCTTTGCCTTACGGATTCTCATTTTACGTTTCCTCAAATCTTTCTCCGGGCCGCTCGTTTTCCTGCGGCGGCTCCGAATTCCATCGTGACCCTTGCGGAAAAGATAGCGAAACAAAAATGCCCCCGGAGGGCTTGTTGCGGCTCTCCGGGGGCATCTTATGTGCGTTGTGCCTTGGCGCACACGACCGGCGTTTTACTCGATTGCAATCAGATTCGGGTTCTCAGGCAAAGCCTTCGTCTGCTGCGGAGCAGGCAGCTCGATGTGCAGGACGCCATCCTCGAACTTCGCGTGGATGTCTTCTTTCTTCACATCGCCCACGTAGAAGCTGCGGGCACAGGTGCCGGAGAAGGATTCGCGCCGCAGATAGCGGCCCTTCTGATCCTTTTCATCGTTGCTGTGGCTGCGCACTGCCTGAATGGTCAGGTAGCCGTCGTTCAGATCCATCTGAACGTCTTCTTTCTTGCAGCCCGGCAGATCAACCGCTACTTCGTAGCCGTTGTCCGTCTGTTTGACATCGGTCTTCATCATGTTTGCACCGTGCTTGCCAAACGCGCTGCGAGCCTCACGGTTCATCGCACGTTCCAGTGCAGCGTCATTCCAGAACGGATCGAAGAAATCATCGAACAGGTTTTCATGGAAAACAGTCGGCATAAGCATAAATCATTCCTCCAATCCCGGCGTTCGGGTCGGGGCAAAAAATCTGAAGCGTCCATTCGGAAAGGCTTTCCGGGGAGCCTTGCGGCTCTCCTTTTGCCCTTCCTCCTGAGCACGCCACTGTTATAGCACCATGCGTTAGCAGTGTCAATAGCAGAGTGCTAAAATTCACGAAAGAATAATACTTTTATAAAATCCTATGCAATCTTTTCAAAATTCAGTCGTATCATCGTGTTTTTATCATTTCTGCCGGTACATCGGCGTAGACAGATATTTCATGCCGTTGTCCGGGACGATGACCACGATGTTCTTTCCCTGATTCTCCGGTCTGCGGCCCACCTGCACCGCTGCGTGCAAAGCCGCTGCTGCCGATGTGCCCAGAAAGTCCTTCCGCCCGCAGCACCTCATGGGCCGTTTCGTAGGCTTCCTCGGTGCGGACATTGATGCACGCTACGGGGCGTTCCTCTACCGTCCGTAGCGATGCCCGGAAATTTTGATCGATGGCTTTCAATATCTTTTTTACTCCATTCTCTGAATCACCGCACCCAGCCATCGGCACAGGGTATCGCCTGCCTGATTTGCGATCTCCAGCACGCGGGCGTGGCTATGCTTGACCGTCTGGATGCCGGTGGCCATGTTGGTGATGCAGCTGACGGCCAGCACCTTCATGCCCATGTAGTTGCAGACCATGGTCTCCGGCACCGTGCTCATGCCCACGGAATCGGCACCCATACCGGCAAAGGCGCGGATCTCGGCAGCCGTCTCGTAGCAGGGACCCATGAAGCCCATGTACACGCCCTCCTGATAGGCGATGCCCAGTTCATCGGCGGTCTGCTTGGCAAGGTTCCGCAGTTCCAGACTGTAAGGTTCGGTCATATCCGGGAAACGGGGGCCAAAGCGCTCGTCGTTGGGGCCGATCAGCGGGTTGGTGCCCATCATGTTGATGAAATCGGTGATGAGCATCAGCGTACCCGGCGCAAAGCTGCGGTTGATGCCGCCGCAGGCGTTGGTCAACACCACCTTTTCCACGTCCAACAGCTTGAACACATAGAACGGGTAGCAGACTTCCTTCATGGAGTAGCCCTCATAGAAATGGAAGCGGCCTTCCATGGCGTAGACTTCCGTGTCCCCCAGCTTGCCAGCCAACAATGCGCCTTTGTGTCCTGCCACCGTGGATACCGGGAAGTTGGGGATATCCTTGTAGGACAGTTCTTCCGTGTCCGTAAAGTCCGCGGTCAGCTTGCCAAGGCCGGAGCCCAGCACCACCGCGATCTTCGGGCGCTTTTTCGTGTGCGTCTTGATATATTCCGCACTTTCCAGTGCCTTTTCATAAAGATGTTCCATACCGTTCTCTCCTTTTCCCAAAAAATTCGATATACTCTCTGGGTTCAGTATATCGGATTTTTCAGGCCGATGCAAGACGCCCTTCATCGAGTCTTATTAAAAACCAAGGAGCAGATACTTCACATCACGAGTGTGTTGTATCTGCTCCTTGGTTCTCCGAATGTCTTATCTCTGGCCGATGTTCCACCGAAACAGCTCATATCCTTCCCGGATATCCTCCGGCAGACGTTTCAAAGTCTCGTCCCGCAGTTTCTGCGGCATCCCATAAAAGGCTTCGGCAATGCCGCCGGTGATGCAGGCAAGGGTGTCGCTGTCGCCGCCCAGAAAAACTGCATTGCCAAGTGCATCCCTTTATATCAAGTTTCGCCTTTGAAATCAGAGAGAATCATAGTATTGATGTATTTTCTCGGCCATCAGTTCCCGACGCCTTTGTAGAAAATCCTGATAGTCGCCAATCTCCATGCTTTCAAATCCGTCTGGAATACAATTCTGTTTAAGATTTTCAGCCAGCCTATCTTGTTCTATGATTCCACCATAAACAGGCTTTTTCGTATTGCATTGCCCTATCACTTCAGTCATATAGTGGGCTGGCGAACTATCTTTAATTTTAATGTTGATTTCCTGTTGAATAAAAGCATAATTTGCAATTTGATTGTATTGTGCTTGCACAATTCCATTTTTTATCAAGTAATTTTTCGGGAACAAATGGTGAATATCGCCTCTGTTTTCCAACATGGACTCAATATCAATTTCCATCGACAAAAAGCCTTTATCGTGTGCCTTGACCTGTGCCACAAGGAACATATTAAAATATGGACTGCTCGCAACCGATGTGTTCAGCCGTTGAACAAGATTTACCTTCCAGTACGCCTCAGATAATTCGCCCGCCTCTGTGATATTCAGGTACTGCATCGGATCATCATAAGCAAAGAATCTCTTAATGTCGTAATCAAATGCAGACTCTGGCGAGCCAGAAGAATATCTTCCCGTCAAAATAGACAAAGCCAGCCACTTGCGTACAATCTTTTCAATTTGATTACTATCCACTTTTCGTTCACGAAGTGCAAGAAAAAAAGCGCATAGCCAAAGTTCAAAACATTTTGTGAACGAATCAGCGATTTTTTCACAATTCCCGCTGAGCGCACAATCATCAAATACCGTTCGTAATTTGTCTGATTCACCGCTTGCAGAACTGCCTCATGTAATTGATTGAACGACCTTTCTTCTATTTCGATCTTAAATTCACGCGTTTCAAAATCTCGACCTGAAAGCAAGCTAACCAAATCTGCTAGCTTTCCTCGCTTGAATTTATATGTAAATGCAACACGAAGAATATCCGTATAACATGTGCGATAAATCGGTGCATTCTTTGCAGCTGCCCACTTTATAGCTTCGAATTCCGGTCTCGCCGCAAATTCAGCATCATTTTTCTTGATTTCTTTCAAATCCTCCGGAGACTCCAACAAATGACAGAAGTAATCAATCGTTTTTCGGGTCACATTTCCATTATATATTTCATTCGAAGAAATCTTAGACATTGCAAAATCTGCTTGCGACAGAACCACACCCTTAGAATTGATTCGAATAAAAATTTCCGTTACACTGTCAATATCCAAATCTTCTGCCAGCGTAATAACACCAATGCTATTATTTTGTATTGCCCTCAACCGATTGATTGTGTCATTGATTTCCTGTGCTTTATCCATAATTCCGTTTTTCTGGCAATATTCCATCACAAAAGAAAAAAGAACCAAAGGACACATCCAGCACTTTTGCAATATCCGGAATCCATTTACTGCTTTTTTGATTTGCGGAATTTGCCACTTCAAATATTTCGTCAATGGGGTTAAACGCAATACAGACCCGTTTCCATTTATAGTGGCTGTCTAAAACCTCCTGTCCCACAATTGCAGCCGCCATAGCAGTAATACGCTGTTGCCCGTCGATCAGAACTTTTTTCCCTATTGCAACTGTTCCGTCTTTCAACTTTACACTTGGATTGTGCCATACGATAATATATCCGACCGGAAAGCCCTTATAGAGCGAATCCATTAAATCACGCACTTGCGTTGCGTCCCATACAAATGGACGTTGCATTTCCGGAATCGCAATACTACCGGATTTTATATCCGCCAAAAGCACATCCACCGTATAATTATTCACGCTATATCGTGCCATAGTCAAATTCCTTTCTGTTGTATCATCTTGGAATTCTATCTAAAGTTGTTTTCATACAAAGCGTTATTAAATTTTGTTTAATCTTATCACATCCGGCGGGGCGGCGCAAGGGGTGCTCTTGTTTCCTGTCCGCGTAGCTATTATAATAATAGGTACCGAAAGAAGGTGAGCTTCCTGCACGACATCTGGAATCCATGGCACGGCTGCGTCAAGTGCAGCGAGGGCTGCCAGAACTGCTATATGTACTTTCTCGACCGGATGCGGGACCAGAACGGAGCCGAGATCTACAAAACGAAAAGCGGCTTTTCCTATCCGCTCCAGAAAGACCGCACCGGACACTACAAAATCCAGAGTGGTGAGCAGATCCGGGTCTGCATGACCTCGGATTTCTTCTTGGAAGAAGCCGACCCGTGGCGGGCTGAGGCGTGGGACATCATGCACCAGCGCAGCGATGTGGTGTTTTTTCTGCTCACCAAACGGCCGCAGCGGGTACGGGAGTGCCTGCCGCCGGACTGGGGCAGCGGATGGGATAACATCTTTTTCAACGTCACCTGTGAAAATCAGCGCCGCGCCGATGAGCGCATTCCAATTCTGTTTGACCTGCCCTTCAAGCACAAGGGCATTATGTGCGCGCCCTTCATCGGGCCAGTAAGCATCCGGCAGTACCTTTCCGCCGGGCAGATCGAGCAGGTCATCTGCGGCGGCGAAAACTACGATGGTGCCCGCCCCTGCAATTTTGATTGGGTCAAGTCTCTCCGGCAGGAATGCGTGGATGCCAATGTGACCTTCTGCTTTATCGAGACCGGCACCGTGTTCATCAAGGACGGCAGGCGCTACCACCTGCCAAACAAGCAGCTGCAAAGCCGAATGGCCTGTAAATCCGGCATGAACTTTCAGGGCAGGCCCATTCATTTTGACCTCGTGGACGACTGGGGCTACCCCATCCCGCAGGAAGATTTATATACGCCCCATTTCCGCGCAAACTGCGAGACCTGCGGCAGCAAGTTGATCTGCAACGGCTGCAGCGATTGCGGAAAATGCTTATAAAATAAAGGAGTTCTATCAATACAAATGGAACTTATGGCTGATCTGATGTGCAATTTCATCCGGCAGCGGGCGGAAACCGATGCAGGTCAGGGTCATGCCTTCTCCGTTTTCATCAAATTCTTCCGGCTCCAGCTCGGTGTGGCAGGCATCCCGGATAAGGAAGAAGTCTTTGTTTTCCACAAGGCCCAATTCCTCGGCAATTGTTTTTGCTTTCAGCAGTTGATTGCGGTTCTTTGCCCCGCAGATAGTTTTGGTAAAAGAGCCATCGAACCATTCTTCATAGGTTGCTTTCTCCAACATGATTTCTGCCCGATAGCCGGTAATTTCTCCGTTTTTCTCAATGGGTTCCACGCCCTGTCCCATACCGATGGGGTCGGTGAGGAACGCCAGCGAAGCGTGGCAGCACTGCGCCGCCAGCTTACCGGGAGACATCTGCAGATCTTTTCGTGCAATGATGAGTTGACGCATTTTTCTCCTTCTTACGACAGCTTGATCTTCAAATCTGCCAACAGATTCACCGCTTCCGGCAGGGAAAACTTTGCATCCTTCAGGCGGCTGCCCAGAATGTCCACCTTATAACCGGCGGCATCCCGGAAATCCGCCTTGCGCAAATCACACTGGTAGAACTCCGTTTCGTGAAGTTCTGCACCCTTGAAATTCGCCAGCTGCATCTCGCATTTGGCAAACATGGAGCCGACAATTTCGTTGCCGTCCGAAAAGTCGAAGCGGTTAAAGTTCATTTCGGTGAAGGTGTTATATTTCAGACTGCACTCTTTCAGCGTGTGAATGGGGTCTGGGAAGGCACCGTTGGACATCAGCGGTGCCCACTCGATTTCATTCAGGCGGCAGTCCTCAAAATCCAGCGACTGCACCGAGGAATGGGTACTGCGCAGACCTGTGATCTCACACCGCACGAATTTGCACTCGTTCAACGTGGTATGATCCAGTTCGCATTTGGTAAAGGAGCAATCCACAAACACGCAGTCGGTAAAGTCGCAGTCCTCAAAAGTCTCCTCGGTGAACGACAGGTCAGCAAACCGTTCACCCTCACAATAACGCTCTGTCATAAAATTCTCCTGTCAGCGCAGTTCTTCCAACAATGCCGTGCAGCTTGTATCGTATCATTTCAAATTTGGAACGTGCGCGTTCCAAATTTACGCTTGCTTCAAGAACTCCCGCAGCACATCCTCTGGGCGGGGTGTATGGTTCGGGTACTTTTCCCGCAGCGGTGCGGCGGCACCATCCATAATGTAGGGCACGCCCACAATGTCCAGCATCGACACATCGTTATAATTGTCGCCAAAAGCCATCACATCGGCAGGGCGATGTCCAGAGTCTTGCAGATGCTGCGCACACCAATGCCCTTGTTGGCAAAGGTGGTATCGATCCAGTACGGGCCCGCCACCGCACAGTTTGCCGTTTTCCACCGTGGGACAAACCGTTCTGTATAGGCCCCCACGCCCTCGTGCAGATACACCGATACTTTTGTGATCTCCTCCGGCACCTCGGAAGGGTCATGGATGATTTGATAATTGTTCCCGATGAACTGAATACGCTTGAGCATTCCCAGACCCCGCTCCATCAGGTATGCAGTATTCTGACCGGAAAGCATTACCTCGCCCTGCCCGTCGCTGCGGGTCCACAGGTCGTTGGCGATTTCTTCGGCCAATGCACGCGGCATCGGATTCTTGGCAATGCACTGCTCGTCCTTATAAATCACACCGCCGTTTTCGCAGAGAAACACACAACAGTCTGCCACCGGTGCAAAGAGCTTGCGCAGGCTGGTATACTGCCGACCGGATGCCGGGCAAAACAGAATGCGCGCCGATGCAGCTCCCGTATCTGCTCAAAGATCTCGTCTTCCAGTTCCTTTTTTCCGTATTGCAGCAGCGTACCGTCAATGTCGCTGCAAATCAGTTTGATTGACATTTTCCGTCCTCATTTTTCAAGATAATTTTAGGCAATTCCCCGGCATCCAGAACACGGATGCCTTCGTCCATCAGCATCTTGGCAAAAACACCCTGTCCGGGAATCTTTGTCCCGGAAAACGTTCCGTCGTAGATTTCCTTCACGCCGCAGCTGGGACTGCGGGATTGCAGGATGGCAAGCTCCACCCCATTTTCTTTTGCGATGGCAAGGGCTTTCGCTGCACCTGCCCGGAACTCCCGGTCCACATTGATGCCCTCTTTGTTCGTGACAATGCCCTGCACGATTTCCGCCGGGCACCGCGGTGTGGACAGGCCGCCCAAAACCTCCGGGCAGACCGGAACCACCTGATGTCCCCGCGCAAAATCACAGACCGCCTGATTGTAATTGTTTCCGCCGCTGTATTTGCAGTTTTCGCCCAGCAGGCAGGCGCTGACCAGAATCTTCATTGTTGCGCGCTCCGTTTTTCAGATACTGAATCTTTTACCTATTCTACCACGCTTTTGGGCATTGAAAAAGAGGATTTTGCTTTTTCCTATCCCCATACCGGGAGGTCCGCCGTAATCTTTTTTCAATTCCTTGGCAAAATCAACTTTCCTTGCAGACATAAATTGAACATTATTCATAGCCATGATAACCGTCAAAAGAAAAGATGCTTCATCCAACATTAAATTTTCATCAAAAAACGGGGAGTGACATCAAATCACTCCCCGTTTGCATTGATTGTATCAGAGTTTCGTCATCCAGAGCCCATGCAGATTGCAGTATGCGTAAACGGCCACCGGCTTTTCACTTCCCAGTTCAAACCCCACGTTGGGAGCCTGCCCCGGATTCAGATAGCGGATCTGCCCGCCGTTCTCAGTCTCCACAAAAATCCACTGAATATAGTGAACATCCGCCATGGGGTGCTCCACCGCGCCCACTGTGACCGTGAGACGACTGCCGGAAAGCTCTGCCACCGGCAGATGCTTCTCGCCACTGGCTTCCACCGTATTGGGAACCAGCTCTTTCATTTTCTCCCCGCAGCAGACCAGCGGAACGCCTGCGTTATGGATAATAGTGACGAGGTTGCCGCAGTGATTGCAGATGTAAAACTTTGCCTTCATATCGAAATCCTCCATTGGAATGTTATCGGTGTGTTTCTTGTATCTATATGATAACATTTCCTATTTATGATTTCTGTAACTGAATCACGCAAAGCGTTTTTCTGCCGTCTTCACCCTTCCCTCTGCTCCACGATTTCCAGACTATCCCGCCCTACATGGCAGAGCAAAAACAGCACTTGCACACCTGCACCCTTTGCTTCGGCCAGTGCCGTGCCAAACTCCGGCTGTGTGCTGACATTTGGCCGAACCGCCGTACCGGGCAGTAGCAGTTCCTTGCACCGCCCGGTTTCTTGACATGGACGGTTTCCACTGCTCCACTCACTCCCACATGGGCAATAAAGCGGTTGGGACGGTCAACAAAAATGCCGTCTGCGATTTCTCTGTATTTCAATCTTTACTCCATTTTCAGTACAGGATTCGGGAGCCATGCCCATCCTGTTTACCAAGATACAGTTCCACGACCATCCTGCCGCTTTCACTGTTGCAGAGTTCTTCCCTGCAGTAGCCGCAGAGCTTTCCTTCCGCTTCCGATACGTAGCGGTGCAGCGATTCCTGCAGGTCTTTCGGGATGCTGCTCCATGGAATGACATAGCTCATGCCCGTATCCCCCACATCCACGATGCAGGCCCGCTCACTGTCCTCATCGGACAAAATCAGGTTCACCAGAAACACATCCGCAAACGGTGCCCCCTGATACTCTGCCTTTTGCCGTCTGCGCTCTGTCCGAAGCTCGTCCAGTGCCCGATTCAGGTCATTTTCTGGCAGCGTGGACTTGTACAACAGGACATGCAGTTTCTGCTCCACCGCCCCACTGTCATTCTGACCGTTGGCCGAGAGTTCTACATCTGCATGGATGGCGCAAATTTGTTTCTGCATCGCAGTGCGCAGAGTTTCCAGTTTCTGCTGCCGTTCTGCTTCCAATTGCTGTGCGGACTTTTGATGTACTTCTTTTTGGCTCCTAACTGTTGCGCAGCCTGCTCCTGCTTGGGCTCTGGCTTAGGCTTTGACCATTCGCTGTGCTTTTCTGCATCAGCCTCCGAAACGTTTTGCCCTAGTACAGTCGGCACCGACACATTTTGGACGCTGCTTTGTGCTGCCGATGCTTTCTGTTCCGCAGAAGAACGCTCCGTTCTCTTTGGTTTCACCGACCGCGTTGCACCTGTGCTCGTGCTTTTTGCCTCCGGCCTTGGTGTTTTCACCGCAGGAACAGCATTTTTAACACTTTCCGGTCGAACCCGTGTCTGCGTCTGCCAGAAATCGCTGCCTGTGCGCTGATAATAGGACTTTTCCGCTCGTTCCCGGCTGCTGCGCACACCATCACAGATCCACGAAAAAATCAGGTAGCGCTCCAGTGTGTTCCAAAAGCTGCTGCGCCGATGGCAGGGTTTATGCCGTCCACGGGACGCATACACAATCACTGACAAGCATCCGAAGAACAGAAATCCTGCCGCAAAACCGATCCCTGTAAACAGCTTTTTGAAAAAGCCCATCTCTCACACCTCTTCCGGTTACAGCCTTGCCTGATACACCCGCTCCGTCCGGGCATCGAAGCAGCAGAAAATCACCTGCATGGCGTAATCCGCGTGATCTTCCAGCCACTGTGCCACTGTTTTGACTGCAATCTCCGTGGCATCTTCCAGCGGGTAGCCATACACGCCGGTCGAAATTGCCGGGAAGGCAATGCTGTGGACGTCATGCTCTTTGGCAAGGTCCAGCGAATTGCGGTAGCAGTCCGCCAGCTGCGCGGCATCCTCTGCTGTGCCGGAATAAATCGGGCCTACCGTATGAATGATATACTTTGCTCTCAACCGGTAGCCCTTGGTGATTTTTGCTTCTCCGGTGCGGCAGCCGTGCAGCGTGCGGCACTCCGCCAACAGTTCCGGCCCTGCTGCCCGGTGGATGGCACCATCCACACCGCCGCCACCCAGCAGACTCCGATTGGCCGCATTCACGATGCCGTCACAGTCCAGTTTGGTAATATCACCCTGCACCACTTGAATTTGACTTTTAACCTTTTCGGAAATCATGGTAGATACCTCACTTTTTGAGCAGCTCCAGCGCCTTGTCCATGGGCACACAATCGGCATAGCGGTCCGGCCAGAGGAATTCATTGTAATAGTGGTAGCTCTGCTCCCCTGTCATATACTCGTTGTCCTGCGTGGAATTTGCATAGGCAGGAACAATCATGTGCAGGCCATGCTCAAAGCCCGCCTCCACCGTTGCATTGATGCAGAAGTCGGTCATGATGCCGCAGACCATCACATCTTTTTTCGCCCTTTTCCGTCAGATATTCCAGCAGACCGCTTTCTTTTTTGAACGCACTGCATACGGTTTTGACGAACCGTTTTTCAGTCAGCAGCGGTGCAAACCCGGAATAGACCTCAAATTCATCGTCTCCGATGGAAAAGCCTGTACCGGGCCCATCGTCATGCTGGACATAGACGACCTCGATTCCCTGTTCGCGGGCAGTCCGGATTAGTTTCCTGATGTTGCTGACAAACTTTTCAAACGCATACAGGCGTTCATCCACGATACCTTTCTGTGTATCCACAACCAGTAAAACCATGTGTAAGCCCTCCTGTTTTTCTTTGATTTCATGCTACCATAAACGGCCGTTTTCTACAAGCAGATTCGAAAAATCCCCACAGGGAAAACCTGTGTTTCACCTGCAGGGATTGATTCAGCCACCCAAGACGATCAGGATCAGCACCACGACCACTGCAATAGCGATCAGGCAGCCGCATCCGCTACCGTACCCGCCGCCACCGCCATTGTTGTTGTGGTTTCGCCGCCACCACCGCCGCCGGACGAGCCGCCGAAGTTGCGGTTGAACGCCGTCATGTACTGGGCATAGCCCGTATCGCCTTTGCCGAAGTAGCCATAATCACCGTTTGATATTGTTTTGTCCTCCTCAGAAGTCTGTTATTGCTTCTTCTGAAGACATTTTAGCTACAATCAACATTATCACACCGATAATCCTTGATATACTCTTTTTCATGTAAAGCACCTCCTCGTCAAACTGGAATTTTCAAATTAGTCTTTGCAAATAACCTTTGAACCTTCACCATCAATTACAATTCCCTGACGGTTGTTAATTGGGCATAGATTCAAATCCGAAAACTCAGTCATTATTTTCTCGGTAACTTTCTTAAATGGTGCTGTAAGATAATGCGGAAGAACGTAGAAATCAATCAAATCAAGCCCTGCATCATCTTCTTGTGAGTAGTCCTCCGGCTTTTCATCCATTTGCTCGATATATTGGATGCTTGGAGCGCATATAATCGCACCTGCCGATTCACCAATCATCAGTTTTCCCTTTGCCAATTCTTTCTTCAACAGCTCATCCGTTCCCGTTTTACGGAGCTGGTCTATAAGGAAAAAGAATTTCCGCCGGTAAAATATATCACATCCGCATCTTCAAAAACAGACTGTATCGTTGAATGAGCCTCCGTTGAAATATCAATTTCAGTTACGATTGCTCCCAACTTTTTGAATAATTTTCGAGCCGAGCCGACATAACCGGTGTAGCCTTCACGCAGCGAAGCTGTTGGAATAAATGCGACTTTTTATTTTCAATTTCTTCCTTTATCAGACTTCCTACACTTGAAAAGTGCGAACATAAAAACAGTTTCATCAATATTCTCCTTTATATATAAATTCCGATTTATCAAATTGAACAGGGATGTTCAGTTCCGCTGGAACCCAAGATAGCGGGTGCCTTGAAAACTCAGCTTTCCAATGTCGCCCTCCACAAGCATTCCGTAGTCCGAACCATTTACGGTAAGCTCCATGCGGTCGCCGCTTTCCACCTGAAAGGTCACATAATAGGTGGTAAACGTATGCATCATCGTGTTGTCCGTGTGGTGATGAGAGACCTCCGTGCGCTTTGCCACCACCGCTGCCGGAACGGTAAGCCGCGGCGAGTGGTTGTTTTTATTCCATGTGCTGATATTTCCGATGATGGTGTATAGGATCATCCCCAAAACCACAAGGAACAGGATGGGAAACAGAATGCTGAACAGCATATCAAATCCAGCGTAAAACATTTCACTCCTCCAAAATTTCTTCCAGCAGGTCCTTTACATCATCCAGAAAAGATTCTTCTCCGAGGGTGTTCACCTTGAAGAACACCGCTTGACTGCCTCCTGCGGTGATAGCAGACAGCCGGATCGGGCTGTCCGCATTCTGGAACATGGTCAGTGTCAGACTCAGGCGGTTGCCGCCCATCATGCTGTACCGTTCAAACACACGAACGCTGCACCGGGCATCGCCCTCTTTGAAATCACTGCCTGCCTCTAAATCTGCCGACCAACTGCTGTCCGGGATTTCTTGTTCCAGCTTCCGAAGCAGCTTGTCAAAGTTTTTGTTTCGGATGGTCTTTTCAAAGATTGCCATAATGGTTCCTCCGTTCTGACAATTAAAAATCGGTCCCTTATTTTTGATACGAGCAGAGCCACAGGAAAATTGCGGAGAAATCGCTTGAAGAGAGGAATTTTGTCTAATTTGATTATAGCATATCTTTTGGAAGAACAAAATACTTTATGTACGCCGCCCGCAGGCGGCAAAGATCAGTCCAGTGGAAATTCCAGTTCGGCAAACTCTGCATCGGTCAGCAGGTTCAGCTTTTCGATAACACCCTCCGACAGTTCCCGCAGGGCGGTTTCATCCGGCATCAGGTAGCACTGCATGAGCCGCAACTCGTGGATAAGCCCCAGTCGGGTTCCGGTGTTGTAGAGCATCATCAGCATCAGTTCCTCATGGTTAAAGTTCATGTTCAGCCCTTTCCGGCACCCAGTTGGGTTGCACTCCGGGGCATCGCACTTTTCCTTGAGAGTTTGCAAAATCGAGGTGCGCTCCTGCTTTTTATCCAGAAATCCCGGCAGTTCCTTGAAGCCGATGCTGTCCACATAGTGCGCTGAAATCTTCCCATCCTGATTCAGCATGATCACATCGCTGACCGACAAGCTGTGCCCGTGGTAATCCAGAGGGCGGGCGCAGTTGAATTTCTGGTACAGCTGCTCCAGCAGGTTGTTCCTTCTTCATGTGGTCATTTTACCAAACGAGCTGCCCTATAAAAATCACGTTCAAGAAAAAACACAACATCCGTTTTGTGCTGCCATCCCACCTTGCCACATAAACTATAGGAGAACTGCTCCGGGAGGTGCTGCTATGCTGTTGTCGCTGCTGCAATTTTTCGCTACAAAGTTTCTGGTGCTGGCGCTGCATTTGGAGGCGGGGAGTTTCCCAAAGCCCCTGACCGCGCGGGAGGAGATCGAAACCTTTGCGGCTCTGCGGGCGGGGGACAGGAGTGCGCGGGAAAAGATCATCCGGCACAACCTGCGGCTGGTGGCCCATGTGGCAAAAAAATACTACGCCCAGCCCGGCGACCAGGAGGACCTGATCTCAATTGGAACCATTGGGCTGATGAAGGCCGTGGATACCTTTGACACCACCCGCAAGGCACGTTTCTCCACCTACGCCAGCCGGTGCATTGAAAACGAGCTTCGGATGTATTTCCGGCGGGAGCGCAAGAACGGCGGGACGGTCTCGCTGCAGGAAACGCTGGAAGCGGGCAAGGATGACACGGCCCTGACTCTTTCGGACGTATTGCAGGACGGCTTCTGCATGGAGGACCGGTGCGAGCAGCAGGACGAGGCCCGGCGGCTGCGCAGGCTGATCGAGGGCCTGCCCGCCCGGGAGCGCAAGCTGATCTTGCTGCGGTACGGGCTGGCGGGCCAGCCGCCGCTAACCCAGCTGGAAACGGCACAGCTGCTGCAGATCAGTCGAAGCTACGTTTCCCGGCTGGAGACCCATGCCCTCGCGCTGCTGCGGGAGGGGTGGGAACATAAAACGGCACAGAAGGAGTGAGCTTCTGTGCCGTTCGTCTTATTTCAAAATTTCTGCTTGGAGTTTGTCCAGCTCTTCGAAGCTGTACAGGCGGTTCAGCGCCTCCACCAGCTCCTTTTTCGAGATCCGGGGCGGAAGACCGAGGGCGTTCAGCAGGGTGTATTTCCGCTCGGCGCTGCCGGGCGTGCCGGAAAGTTTCCAGTTGTACAGGTCGGTGTAGGTGATGGCGCGGCCCGCCGCTTTCGGGGCCGCGGCGGCATCGGCCTCCGGGCCGAGGGCGTCTTTGAGGGCCTGTAATACAATGGCGTCGTCCACGCCTTCGACCCCCAGCAGCCCTTCCTTGCCGGGCTGGGGCTTCCGTTTTTCCTTGCCGTGGATGGCCGGAACGTAAGCCTGAACCACATGCTCGGCCCCGACGAGGTTCGTGATATAGTGCGGATGCGAAACCCGGCGGCGTCCGAATCGGTGAAGAGGATGAGGCCGTTTTTCTTGGCCAGCGCTTTCAGAAGCTGCTGGCGCTTTTTGTCCTTGTAGATGCCGAAGCCGTCCGTCAGCAGGATCATCGCATCGGTCAGGTGGGAGAGGCGGGCCGCGTCGTATTTGCCCTCCACCACCAAGACTCGGTCGGTATGCAGAAGTTCTCGTTGGCTCATCGTCCGCTCCCCGCCAGCGCGAGGCGGCACAGGGCTGCTTCCAGCAGCACCTCGTCGTCTACGGGCTGGCTTTTCAAAGATTTATCGAGGTCCAGCAGCACCTGCAAACAGGCTTCGAGCTGGCCAAGGGTATAGTGGCTGGCCGTTTCGGCCGAGCGCTTGAGGCGGTAGTCGCTGCCCTTGTAGCCGAAATCCTTGAAGACGGCGCTGTAGCTCTTTCGCTTGGCGGCCCCCAGCTTGACCCGGTACAGGTCCACGTAGCTGCCGATCATGGCGGCGGTGATGGCGATGGGCTCCTGCTGCAAGCGGAGAAGGGTCTGCATTTTTTGCACGCCCCGGTGGCATTTTTTGCCGTGATCATCCGGATCATCTCGAAAACGTCGGCCTCCAAGCTGACGGTGCCCATCTCGGCCACCATGGCGGCGGTGACGGTCTGGTAACCGGACAGGGCGCAGAGCTTATCCACCTCGTTTTCCAGCAGGAAGGGGTCCTCGCCGCAGCGCTCCAACAGGGCGGCGGCAGCGCCTTCGGGCAGGGTGGTGTCCTGCGCCTTGGCCCGGTCGATCAGCATGACCTTGAGCTCATAGGGTTTCGGCTTTGCCAGTTCTTCGGCAAAGCCGATTTTTTTGCACGCGGCGATCAGCTTCTGGGCCCGCTTTCCGGTCTTGAGCTTCCCGCGTTCCAGCGGGAAGACGCTGCCCAGCACGGCCACGGCGTTCTCCAAGCTTTCCAGCGTCCCGCACAGCTCGTCGAGGTCCTTGTCGCTATAGGCGGCGGGGTCGAGCTCCGGCAGCACGACGACGCGCCGGGTGCCGAAAAAGGAGATGGTGCCCGCCGCCATGATGAGCTGTTCCAGCTCCGGGGCCGCACCGTCCAGCACGGTGGCCTCTTCGCCGCTATCCGCCGGGAGGACCCGCACGGCGGCAGCCACGGCCTGACGCACGAGATACCGCTCGCTGGAATAAAAATAGTAGACCGGGCAGCCGCTGTCCGCCAGCTGCCGGAGTTTTGCTTCCGTTGCCAAAAAAGGACCTTCTTTCGTGGGTGCGGGCTTTTTTGCGGCCCGCGGATGCCGGAGAAATCCGTACCGTTAGTGTACCTGAGTTGGGCGGCGTTGTCAATCCGCCCTGCGGTCTGATACCGAAAAAATGCCGCACAGGGGCTTTTCTTAGGGTAAAAAGCATGATATACTGAGCTTGATTTTCGAAAACTGCTGAAGACGGTTAAAACCAGCAGACAAGTACGTCCTGCCCGGAAAAACGAAAGGAAGCCGTCTGAGTGAAAGGATGGACCGCCTACGAAACGCCCCAAACTGACTTTGCAGCTCCAATATAACTCCCCCTGATCCTGACCTTTTTTCTGCTGTCGCTGGCAGTGTTCTTCCTCGGCCAGTGGACGAACGGCTGGACGACCATGCACCTGTTCTGCGTCTACCGCTCGTCGCTGAAGGATCCGCTGTTCTATGTCCGCCTGTTCGGGCATGTGCTGGGCCACGCAAGCTGGGACCATTTCCTGAACAATATGCTCCTGCTCCTCGTCATCGGCCCGCCGATGGAAGAAAAGAATACGGCAGTGTTCCCCTGTTGGAAGGCATCATCTTCACGGCGCTGGTGTCGGGCGTGCTGCAATGCGCCCTCTTCCCCGCACGGCCCTGTTGGGGCCTCCGGCATCGTCTTCATGCTCATCATGCTGGCGTCGCTGTCCGGCTTTTCGGGCGGCATCCCGGTCACGATGCTGCTGGTAGCTGCCCTCTACCTCGGCCAGCAGGTGTATGATGTCTTTTCGTCCACGACAACGTGGCCAACTTCATGCACATCGTGGGCGGCATCTGCGGCACCGGCTTCGGCTATGTCTACGCCCTGCGCCCCAAAAAGCGGAAAACGGCGGCTCACAAAGCCTCCGGCAAGCCCGGCCTGAAATTCGAAAAAAGACCTCCCGGCGGAAAAGCCGGTAAACGAAAAAAACGGGGTTGTTGCACAACTCCTTCCGTCATCGCTTACGCGATGCCACCTCCCTCAATGAGGGAGGCTTTCACAGCGAACCGTTACGCCAAGGCTCCCTCCGAGAGGGAGCTGGCACGGCAAAGCCGTGACTGAGGGAGTTATTGCAACAGCCCCGCTGTTTTTTGTCCGATGAAGCTTAGAGAGTCTTACAGAACTCCTTGAGGTAGGCACGGAATGCCTCGCCGATCTCTGGGTGCTGCAGTGCCAGCTCGACCTGCGCCTCTGCGACCTTGAGCTTGTTGCCCATGTCGTAGTGCTTGCCGGTGAATTCCACCGCGGTCATGCCGCCGTAATTGCGGGCATACTCGGCCATGGCATCGGTCAGCTGGATCTCGCCGCCCGCGCCGGGCTTGGTGTGGGCGAGGATGTCGTAGATCTCCGGGGTCAGCAGGACGCGGCCCAGAATGGAGTAGTTGCTGAACTCCTGCCCTTTCTTGGGCTTCTCGATCATGTCATCCACGAAGAAATAGTTGTCGTGGATGGGGGTGGTCTTCAGGCTGCAATAGCGGCTCACGTCGGCCCAAGGCACGGCAGACACGCCCGCTGCCGGGCGGCCGAATTCCTCGTAAGCGCGGATGAGCTGGGCGCAGACCGGATCCTCGCCCCAGATGACGTCGTCACCGTAGATGACCACGAAGGGGTCGTCGCCGGTGAAGGGCTTGGCCATGCTGACCGCGTGGCCGAGGCCGAGGGTCTGCTTCTGGCGGACGAAATAAATGTTGGCCATGTTGGAGATGCCGAGGCACTCTTCCAGCATTTTCTCCTTGCCGGGGGCAGCCAGCTTCTCTTCCAGCTCCGGAGCACGGTCAAAGTGGTCTTCGATGATGCTCTGGTTGCGGCCCAGAATGATCAGGATATCGGTGATGCCGGAGCGCACCGCCTCCTCCACGAGGTACTGGATGGCAGGCTTGTCCACGATGGGCAGCATACCCTTGGGCATGGCCTTTGTGGCGGGCAGCACGCGGGTGCCGAGGCCCGCAGCGGGGATGACGGCTTTCGTGACGTTCTTCATGATTCGTTCTCCTTCAAATGTGTTTCAGGCTGGGTGCATCAGCCGTAAACCAGATTGATGAGGGCATCCACATTGGGGCCCAGCAGCAGGGTGGCCGCACTGCCGACGACCATCAGCAGCAAAAAGCAGCCGAACACGGCGGCAATGCTCACGCCGCCCTGCGCCGCCAGAACGGCTTTGCGCTGGGCTGCGTCCGGGAACTCGGCCCGGATGCGCTTGATCTTCTCGGCAGCGCTCTTGCGGTAGAGCCACTTGCCGTACATACCGCGCACGACCATCAGCAGGAAGCTCAACGCCGAGCAGATGCGGGCCAGCACGACCATGGTGGAGTCGCTGAGGGCCGGGGCCATGGTGCTGCCGGTGATCTGCATCAATTGCAGCAGGGTCGGCACCGCCAGCAGCAGTTCCGCCGCCAAGAAGCCGAAGGCCGGTTTCCACGCCTTGCGGTAGAAGAAATAGAACGGCCCGAACAGCAGCGCTGAAAAGCTCATAGAGACCTTGCTGTGGGCAAGCTGCATCCGGCAGTAGGTGTTCATATAGGACGGGGATGCGGGGCCGATGTAGCTGGCCCAGTCCGCGCAGGGGATGCCGTCCATGGCTTCTTCCTTGCCGAAGGCTGCCTCATACGCCTGTTTCATGGGGTCTGCCGGCGGGGTACCGGTCTCCTGAAACTGGCGGTAGAAGCTGGAATAATCAAAGCTGCCCTCGCCGGGGTCCTCGCTGCGGTCGGCGGGCTCTTCGGCCCCCTCGGCGGCAGCACCGCGCCGCAGCAGCGGCAGTGCTCTTCGCTGCGCAATGTCCGCTCGCCGCACGCCGGGCAGGTGCACAGCTCGGATTCCTGATACGGGAACTTCCACTCGTATCCGGCGGCATGGGCGGCGCTGTGGATGCAGCGGCCCAGTTTTTCGTAACAATCCCGGTGATACGGTGCGCCGCAGTCCGGGCAGACAACAATATCGTCCCTCAATGTCAGCGGCTTGCCGCAGCCCTCGCAGGGACAGCCATAATATTTTGGCATAATTTCCTCCCATAATGGTACTTGATGCTATTATACTCCCTTCCCGGAGAAAAGAAAAGGTGAAAATCTTCAAATTTCCAGCACGATGATGATTTTTCCTCTTTACTTTATCATGAATTCCCGGTATACTAATGAAGTATCTGTGTATAAACTGTATCTTTTTGCGAGGTATATGAGAATATGATCACGACCGAAGAACTGAAAGTGAAGCTGGCCGAATACGGCACAGCGGTGAAGGACCTCGAAGAGGCTCTCGCCATCGAGGCTTCCCGCAAGCGTGTGCAGGAGCTGGAGCACACCATGTCCCGCCCCGGCTTCTATGACGACGCCGAGCTGAGCAAGAAGGTGTTCGACGAGGTGGGCGACCTGCGCGGCAAGCTGAACCGCTTTGAAAAGCTGCAGGGCCTGTACGACGACGCCGAGACCATGCTGGAAATGCTGGACGAGGAGTACGACCCCGACATGATCCCCGAAGCCGAGGAGGCCGTCAACACCGTGGAAAAGGCGGTGGACGAGCTGCAGCTCATGACCATGCTGAACGGCGAGTACGACCACAGCAACGCCATCCTGACCTTCCACGCCGGCACCGGCGGCACCGAGGCGCAGGACTGGGCCGAGATGCTCTACCGCATGTACAACCGCTGGGCCGCTGCCCACGGCATGACCGTGGAAGTGCTGGACTATCAGGACGGCGACGAGGCCGGCCTGAAGAGCGCTTCCATGATGGTCAAGGGTGCCAACGCCTACGGTCTGCTCAAGAGCGAGAACGGCGTGCACCGTCTGGTCCGCGTCTCCCCCTTTGACGCCAACGCCCGCCGCCAGACCAGCTTCGCTTCGCTGGAAGTCATGCCGGAGCTGGACAACACCATTCAGGTGGACATCCGCCCCGAAGACATCGAGATGCAGGTCTACCGCTCCTCCGGTGCCGGCGGCCAGCACATCAACAAGACCTCTTCTGCTGTCCGTCTGATCCACAAGCCCACCGGCGTCGTGGTCAGCTGCCAGACCCAGCGCAGCCAGTTCCAGAACCGCGACTACGCGATGGAAATGCTGAAGGCAAAGCTGTATCAGATCGCCCAGCAGCAGCACATGGACAAGATTGAGGATATCAAGGGCGTCCAGAACGAGATCGCATGGGGCCACCAGATCCGCAGCTACGTCTTCATGCCCTACACGATGGTCAAGGATCACCGCACCAACTACGAGACCGGCAATGTGGATGCCGTTATGGACGGCGACCTCGATGGTTTCATCTTTGCTTACCTCAAGGCCGCCAGCCGCGGGGAGCTGCAGGACACCTGATCTGCACGAACCAAAAAACGCCCGCACTTCTCGCGAAGTGTGGGCGCTTTTTTCCTTGCAGCGGGGCGGGGCCTATGGCTGCGCTATGGTCATTTTGTCGAGCACGGACAATTCGGTGCGCAGTCTGCCCTCAGGATGGGCAGGCTGCACATCATTTCAGCACAAGTTCATCTGCCAGCGCATCCATCTGCGCCTTGGCCGCGTCATTGGCGGCGGAACGGATGGTGACGACATTCTCGCAGACGGTGATGTTCTTCATACCCTCCAGTTCGGCGCGCATGAGCTTGGCCGCCATGGGGGCCCACGTGCCGTTCTCCATCAGGCCGACGGTGCGGCTCTGGAAGTTCTTGGTCTTGAGGTGGGCCAGCAGATTTTCCATCGGCGGGAAGAGGAAACCGTCGTAGGTGGCACAGGCCAGCACGATCTTGCCGCAGCGGAAGGCTTCGGTCACGGCGTAGGAGACGTCGGTGCGGGTCAGATCCATCTCCACGACCTTGGCTCCCTTGGCGCGGAGTTTTTCGGCCATCAGATGTGCGGCCTCGCGGGTGTGACCGTGGATGGAGGCGCTGGCGACGAGGACCTTTTCCGGCTCCTCGGCCTTGTAGCTGGACCACGTATCGTAGTAGGCCAGATACTTGCTCAGGTCTCCGGTCAGAACCGGGCCGTGGAGGGGGCAGATGGTCTGGATGTCCAGCGCGGCCGCCTTTTTCAGCAGGGCCTGAACCTGCGGGCCGTACTTGCCCACGATGTTCAGGAAGTAGCGGCGGGCCTCGCTGGCCCAATCGGCGTTTGCATCGTATTTTGCCACGGCGCCGAAGCGGCCGAAGCCGTCGGCGGAGAAGAGGACCTTCTCGGTGGACTCGTAGCTGACCATGACCTCCGGCCAGTGGACCATGGGGGCAAAAACGAAGGTCAGGGTGTGGGCACCCAAGCTCAGGCTCTCGCCGTCCTTGACCACAACGCGGCGGTCCTTGGCGATGGCGTCGGCCCCGAAGAACTGCTCCATATACAGGAACGTCTTGGCGTTGCCCACCACCTGCATCTCCGGGTAGAGCGCGGCGAGCTTGGCGATGTTGGCACCGTGGTCCGGCTCCATGTGGGAGACGACGAGGTAATCGGGGGCTGCACCGCCCAGTGCCTCGGCCAGATTTTCCAGCCACGGGTCGGTGGCGCGGGCATCCACCGTATCGAGGATCGCGGTCTTTTCGTCCCGGATGACATAGGAGTTGTAGCTGACGCCCGTGGGCACGGGGTACTGGCTCTCGAACAGGTCGATGGTGGTATCATCCACGCCGATGCCCAGAATGGCATCGCTGATCTTTTTCACGCTCATAGAAGACAACCTTTCTCTGATTTTATCGTTTTTCCGGCGAACCGGAAGTTTTTACTAAGAACCGTTCTTAGTATAGCACAAGGATACCCACATTGCAAGCAGTTGCTGCCCGTGGCCGCGGAGCCCGGACGTTTCCGACTGGCTGAAACTTTATTCATCCAGCTCAGAGCTGACCGTCCTGCCAAGGGCTCCCACTCTGGGGGAGCTGGCCGCCGATAGGCGGACTGAGAGGGCTGTCCAGCTCCAGCAGCGTTGCCGCGCTCTCCTCGTCGAGGCTCTGCACGCTCCGCAGTTTCCGGCTGATGGCGCGGGTGCGCACGCCGATGAGGTTGTCCAGCTCCTCGTCGGTCTGGCGGAGGCGCTGCTGCATTTTGGCAAGGCCCTGCCCGAACTTGTCGAACTCGGTCTTCACCGCGCCCAGCAGCTGCCAGACCTCGCCGGAGCGCTTCTGGATGGCGAGGGTCTTGAAGCCCATCTGTAAGCTGTTCAGTAGAGCGGCCATGGTGCTGGGGCCGGCCACATTGACCTGATAATCCCGCTGCAGCACTTCCAGAAGCCCCGCGTTGACCACCTCGGCATACAGGCCCTCAAAGGGCAGGAAGAGGATGCCGAACGTGGTGGTGTAGGGCGGCTCGACGTATTTTTCGTGGATGTCCTTGGCCTCGCTGCGCAGCACCAGTTCCAGCGCGTGCCGGGCGTTTTCCACGGCCTGTGCATTGCCGGAAGCCTGTGCGTCCTGCAAGTGGGCATAGGTGTCACCGGGGAACTTCGAATCGATGGGGAGCCAGACCGTGCCGCCGTCCACGCCCGGCATCTTGATGGCGTACTCGACCCGCTGGGTGCTGCCGGGGATGGTGGCCACGTTCGTTTCGTACTGCTCCGGGGCGAGGATCTCTTCGAGGATGGCTCCCAATTGAATTTCACCCAGAATGCCGCGGGTCTTGACGCCGGAGAGCACCTGCTTCAGCCCGCCCACATCCGCCGCAAGGCTCTGCATCTCGCCGAGGCCCTTGTACACCTGTTCGAGCTGGGCATTCACGGCCTTGAAGCTCTCGGTCACCCGCTTCTGCAGGGCGTCCTGCAATTGCTCATCGACGGTGCGGCGGATTTCATCCAGCTTGCGGGTGTTCTCGGCTTGGAGGGCTGTCATGCTGTCGGCCAGCGTCTTGCGCAGCTCTTCGAGCTTCTGGGTGTTGGCCGCTTCCAGCGACTGCAAGCGCCGTTCCAAAATCTGCTGCTGGCCGTTCTGCCCTTGGGCGAGGGTGGTGCTCATGTTCTGCACGGCGGTCTGTAATGTCTCGCTCACACTGCGGATGGCGGTGTAGTTCTGCTCCGCCAGCGCAGCCTGCCGGGCCGCAAGATCCTTGGCCTGTGCGTCGAACTGCTGCTGCATCCAGCGCTTGAGTTCCTCATTGTTCTGCGCGGCATTCTGCTTTTTGCCGGTGCGCCAGAGCACCACGGCCAGTTCCAAGCAGATGGCAACGAGCAAAAAGAGTATAAAGTCCTGCCAGATATTCCATTCGGTTCTCCTGATCTGAAACATTGAAAATGCGGGTCCCGCCGTACTGGGCGGGACCCGGTTTAAGGTCTTATTCTTCCAAAAGTTCGTAGTCCACCAGCTCTTTTCGGGTGTCGAGGGCATCGCCGTAAAGGCCCACGCCGTCCACTTCGCATTCGCCGGACTGGTTGTCGTAGGGGTCGGAGCGGAAACCGGTCATGGGCGGGTTAAAAGGCGCTTCGAAGGCGCGGCTTGCCACCATGCGGCCGGTGTCCAGACTGCCGAAATAGTGGCGGCGGAGCATCTCATCGCCCCGGCGTGCCATGGAGGCACCATAGGAGCAATCGGCGTACATCCAGCCCTTCGGTGCGATGTAGAACATGGCCCAGTCGTGGCAGCCGACCCCGGTGAGGGAAACGGACAGGCCGCTCTGCCACTGGGCCGGGATGCCCACGATGCGGCAGAGGGTGATGAAGGTCAGCGCCATGATGCCGCAGTCGCCCCGGCGGTCCCGCGCGCAGCGGTCGGGCAGACACTCCTGCACGAAGTAGGCGGGCTGATAGTGGTAGCGGACGTTCAGGGTAACGTAATCATAGATACGCTTGGCCTTTTCCGCCGGGTCGGTAATGCCGTCGGTCAGTTGATGGGCCAGCGCTTTCAGGTAGGGCGTAAAGACGATGTGGGGTGCTTCCTCCCCGGTGTCGAAGGTGGGCTGCTCTGCGTCGGGGGTGAAGTCCAGCGGGTCGGTATAAGCAGCCGTCTCACGGTAGCGGTACTGCACGCCGAAGCGGCGGTTCTCGGCAAGGTCGGCCTCCCAGTACACGGTGCGCTGGGGCGCATTTTCGTCTGCAATGCGGGCGGGCGGCTCGGTGAGATCAAGCAGCTCAATCTCGCTCTGGGAAAGGCACGCCGCCGGGATGGGCAGCCACGCCCGGACATGGACGCTGCTCCGCCCTTCCGCCTTGGCCTTTGCCAGCGCTTCGGCAAACGCTTCGTCCGACATACCGACGCTGGTGCGCAGGGTGATACGGGCGCTGGCGTTGCCGGTCTGCTCCATCTGCTCGTGCTGGCGGCGGCGGAACTCCCGCGCGGCGGTGTTCGGCGCGGGCGGGTCCAGCTGCCGGGCCGCAAGGTCGGCATGGGTGGCCAGCAGCGTTTCGGCGAAGCGGTCGAGGTAGTGCTTTTCCCCTTCCACGAACCGCCAGTCCACCCGGCCGTGCTTGACGAGCTGGCGGAACTCTCCGGCGGTGAAGTCCTTCACCAGCCCCTGCATCCGGGCTACGGCCTCGGCCTCGGTGTAGCAGTATTCTGCCGGGAGGCGGCGCATCATCTCCCGCTGAGCCAGCATCGCTTCCCGCAGCGCCTCCACGCCCTGCGGCGTCGGGTTCTGGGGCAGCGGGCCGCCCACCGGGTCAAGCCCTTGGCTGCGGGGGCTGTTCTGGGTGTCGGTCCAGTCCTCAGCCAGATATTCGTCGATCCGCTCAATGGCCTCTTGGTAATAGCCCGCGGCCTTCAGCCGCTCCACATCGTCCGGCAGCCCTGCATTCAGGCTGCGGAATGCCTTGTTCTGATCCATCATCGAACCATTCCTTTCTTTTTGCTTTCGTCGTTATGCGGCGGGCTGCTGTGCCGTCTTCTGCGCCGCCTGCTCTTCCCAGAACGCCGCCGCGTCGTACAGCCAGCCGTCGGCATCCGTTCCGGTGCCGATGCCGCTGACATGGGGGGCATGATCGTACACGATATACTTGTGCGGCACATTGTGTGCTGCAAGGGCTGCTTCCAACACTGGCTCCTGCTGGGCTGCGTTCAGAGCAAACAGCGTGATGTCGTCCTTCCCATGCCAGTGGTACGTGGCCGGGAAATCGTCGGTGACATAATCCGAAACATTCATGGTGTAATAGCGAGGCTCCCGGATGCCGGGGTCCTGCAAAAAGCGGTATGCCCCTTTCACCAGCGTCATATTGTTGACCGGATATCCCAGCAGCAGCGCCGCCGGTTCCGGAACCTGATAATTTTTGTATCCTACCGCGTCGGAGCCGAACAGCCCGGTCAGATGCCCGCCCATCGAATACCCCACGATGGCGTAGTTTTCCGGCTGGATGGCGAACTCTGCGGCATGTTCCGTGATGTACCGCACCGCCCGGCCGATGTCCTCCAGCGGGGCGTTATCCCCTGCATCCGTCCAAATGCGGTAGCGCAGCACGAAGACAGCATACCCCATTTCGTGCAGCTGCCACGCAGTGCACGCCCCCTCTTCCAGCTCAGCGCTCTCGTTCCAGCCGCTGCCGGGGATGACGAGGGCATACTTCACGCCCGCCTCCTTGGCCGGGAAATAGAACAGTGCCGTCTTCGCCTTGGTGGAGTCCTGCGCGATCTCATCCATTGTGTAGAACAGGTGGGTCACCTTGACGCCTGCGTTGTAATTTTCGATGACGAGGTTCATGCCGTCGGCGCTGCCTTGGGCCACATAGCGGTTGGTATACTGTTCCAGCGTGGTTCGTTCCCACAGGCGCTGGCCCGGCGGGCAGTCCTTATCCTGCGAATAGGTATAAAAAAGCCGGAGTCCGCGATGCTGGGGTTCTCCCGCAGTTCTTTCATGGTGGTCTGCGGGGTGATGTTGGCTTTCCCCTTCTTGCCTTCGGCGAAGGCGGGCAGGGCCAGCACCACCAGCAGGGCCAGCGTGGCCGCCAGCACCCGGTCGGTTCGTGTTTTCTGCATCTTGTGTTTCCACTTCCTTCTTTTCGTTTTATGGGGCGGTGTGCGCTTCCCAGAACGCAACCGCTTCCTTGATCCAGCCCTCGGCGTCAGTTCCTTCCCCGATGCCGACGCCGTGTTGGGCGCAGCGGTAGACGTGCTCCTGATAGGGCACGCCGTTCGCCGCCAGCGCCTGTTGCAGCGCGGGGCCCTGCTGCCAATAGTTGAACGCCATCAGCATCACATCGTTCCGCGCGTACCAGAAATACGTGGGCGGGTAATCCGCATCGATGCAGTCGGAGATGTTCTTATCGTAATAGCGGCGGCCGTCGCCGTGGGTATCCAGCAGCAGGTGGTAGATCGGTTTTGCCTCATAAAAGTTGTTGATGGGGTAGACCAGCAGCAGCACACCGGGCTTGGGCACATTGTAGTTCCGGTAGCCCAGCTCTTTGCCGCAGAACACCCCGCGATCTGCCCGCCGGAGGAATAGCCCAGCAGGGCGTAGTCCTCGGTGCGGACGCCGAAGGTCTCGGCGTTGGCGGTGATGAACTGGATGGCCCGGCCAAGGTCTTCCAGCGGGGCGTTGTCCTTGGCCTCCTTGCCGATGCGGTAGCGCAGCGCGAACACCGCATAGCCCCGCTGGTGCAGCTCCCATGCCGTCGAAACGCCGCCCCGCATCTCGCCGCTGTAGAACAGCGCATTGCCGGAAAGCACCACCGCGTACTTCGCGTTGGGCTGTTCCGCCGGGAAATAATACAGCTCCACATGGTCGCGGCTCTTGTCCTGCGCGATCTCCTCCGGGGTGAAGAGCTTATAGGTGATCTGCGTGCCCGCGTTGTAGGTCTCGATGATGAGATTCATCCCGGCCACACAGCTGTTGACCGACTGCTTGCCGATGACCTGCTGCAGGGTGTCGTTGTCCTTGCTGTTCTGCAAAAAGCCGCAGTCCCGCTCCCAGACGTACACGTAGGTGTACAGCCCGGAGCCTTTGATGCTGGGGTTTTCCCGCAGTTCTTTCATGGTGGTCTGCGGGGTGATGTTGGCTTCCCCTTTCTCCCCTTCCGCAAAAGCGGGCAGGGCCAGCACCGCCAGAAGGGCCAATGCAGCCAGCAGGATGCGCAAAGTTCGATTCCGGTTCATCATGTACGGTTTCCTTCTCTGTTATTCAGCGGTCTGGGCTTCCCAGAAGGCAGCGGCGTCGTCGAGCCAGCCTTCTGCATCGGTGCCGTAACCGAGGCCGATGCCGTGGGCGGCATTGTTGTAGACCGTGCGCTGGTGGGGCACGCCGCTTTCCGTCAGAGCCTTTTCCAGCGCGGGGCCCTGCTCAGAGTAGATGAGCAGCTTCAGGGTGTTGTCGTTCTTGCCGTACCAGAAATACGTCGGGGGGTAATCCGCATCCACGCTGCCGGAGATGGTATTATCATAGTACCGGGTCCCACAGACGGCGGGATCCATGACCAGCCTATAGAAAGGCCGCGCCTCGTTGAAATCGTTGATGGGGTAAGCCAGCAGCAGGGCACCGGGTTTGGGCACCTTGTACTTCTGGTAGCCCAGCTCCCTGCCGCAGAACAGACCCAGCAGGTGCCCGCCGGAGGAGTAGCCCAGCAGAGCATAGTTCTCGGTCTGGACGTCGAACACCTTGGCGTGCTCGGTGATGAACTGCACGGCCCGGCCGATGTCGTCCAGCGGGGCGTTGTCGCTGGCGTTCTGGAAGACGCGGTAGCGCATCGTAAAGACGGCGTAGCCTTTTTCGTGGAGTTCATAAGCCGTGGAGATGCACTCCTTCAGCTCGGCGGTGCGGGTGCTGATGTTGCCGGAGAGCACCAGCGCATACTTGGCATTGGGGGTCTTGGCGGGGAAATAGTTCAGCTCTGCGACCTCCTTGGTGGGGTCGGCAGCGATCTCCTCGTCCGAATAGAGCTTGTAGGTGACCTGACGGCCCGCTTCGTAGTTTTCCACCGCAAGGTTCAGGCCCGCCGCGCTGGCTTCGGCGTTCTCGCTGCCCACAAACTCTGCCAGCGTCTGTTTGTTGTAGTAATAGGTCTGCAGGGGCTCGATATCCCGGAACTTGGAGTTGGTCCAGATGCCCGCCCCCTGAACGCCGGGGTCCGAGCGGATCTCGCCCATCGTGGTCTCGGTGGTGATGGTGCCCGCCGCAAACGCAGGCAGCGCCAGCGTCATCATCAGGCCAAGACAGCACAGCGCCGCTGCCAGCCTCGTTCTCTTTTTCATGGGTACGCTCCTTTGCTGCCGCCCGGATTGCATTTTTCCGCGAAGTGGTCTATAATGATTTTCTGCACGGGCGAATACAGCCCAAACTATTTACTCTATTGTATCACAACCGATCCTTTTCGGAAAGGTTTCTGCCATAAAAAAAGCAGGTCATCGTCGGCTGCGACGCCCACGCGCCGGAAAAGCCGGACGCGGTGCCCCTGCTGCGGGAAAAGCAGTCCTGCCTGCGCAGCCTCGGCATCAAAGTGCTGGGTTCTCTGCCCGGCCCCGCCTGAGCCGTTGTACTTTGCCGAAAAGTCTGCTATACTGAAGCTGTCAGAAGGAATTTTGTGAGGGAAACGCGGAGCATTGCGGCTCCGGTCAGGATAGGAATATGAACGAGATCACAGTCCGGCCCATGACGCCGGAGGATTGGTCCGCAGTCGCCAAGATCTATCTGGAAGGCATTGCCACCGAGCACGCCACCTTCCAGACCGACTGCCCGCCTTATGCCGCCTGGGACGCATCCCATACCCGGGAATGCCGCCTTGTGGTGGTGGATGACGGCGTGCTGGCCGGGTGGGCCGCCCTGCACCGGGTAGACCCGCGCTGGTGCTACCGGGGCGTGGCCGAGATCAGCATCTACATCGGTGAGCGCTTCCGGGGCCGGGGGCTGGGTTCCCAGCTCCTGACCGCTCTCTGCCAAGAAGCCGAGGAGGCCGGGTACTGGACCCTGCAATCCACCGTCCTGCAGGACAACGCCGCCTCCAAGGGGCTGCACCTGAAATGCGGCTTCCGCCTTGTGGGCCGCCGTGAGCGGATCGCGCGGGACTGCCATGGCCGCTGGCTGGACACCTTTTTGATGGAACGCCGCTGCAAGGACGATGAGCCTTCCGGCTACCGGAAACTGTAACGAAAACCAAGAAAAGAGCGGGGACTCTGTGTGCGGCACAGAGTCCCCGCTCTTTCTTATCGCACTTCACCCTGCACAAAGGGAGCCGGAAGTTCTCCACCGTTTCTTGGTATAAGCGCCGAAGAGTGTTAATCTTTTTTGACACCCCTTGCAATTCCTAGAAAGTTGGTATAGTATAAGGGTCGAGAGTTATCCTACCGTACCACTCGGAATTGAGAGTGCGTGCGGTATTGCGTTACAAGGAGGTAGATCCTATGAGCAGTCCCCTGCTGGAAGTCAAAGATTTACAGGTCACGGTCGGCGAGGAGCAGAAGGTGCTTCTGGACGGCCTGAACCTGACCGTCAACCCCGGTGAGACCCATGTTCTGATGGGCCACAACGGCGCGGGCAAATCCACCCTGATGAGCGCCCTGATGGGCGACCCCCGCTATACCGTCACCCGCGGCAGCATTGTTTTCCGCGGGCAGGATGTGACCCACGAGAGCGCGGACGTCCGCGCAAGGCTGGGCATGTTCCTTTCCTTTCAGACGCCGGAGGAGATCCCCGGCATCACGCTGGAAAATTTCCTGCGCACCGCACAGGGTGCCATCACCGGCAAGCCCGTCAAGGTCTTCGCCTTCCGCAAGGAGCTGGCACAGCAGATGGAGGCCCTTGGCATGGACCCCAGCTATGCCGAGCGCTACCTGAACGTGGGCTTCTCCGGCGGCGAAAAGAAGAAGAGCGAGATCTTGCAGCTCCTCATGCTCAAGCCGAAGCTGGCATTGCTGGACGAAACGGACTCCGGCCTTGACGTGGACGCCGTAAAGACCGTGGCGCAGGGCGTCCGCGCTTACCACAACGAGGAGAACGCCCTCCTCATCATCACCCACAACGCCAAGATCCTTGAGGGCCTGAAGGTGGATTTTGTGCATGTGCTGGACGATGCCCGCATCGTGCGCACCGGCGATGGCAGCCTTGTGAACGAGATCATCGAGGAGGGCTTCCACGCGCTGAAGGAGGACGAAGCGAAATGAGAGCCTTTGAGACCGAAAAGACCGACGTTGCCGAAGTGGACCGCAGCATTTACGACATCAAGGACGCCGCAAACTCCGCCTTTGAGGTAAATTCCGGCCTGACACCCGACATCGTGGCCAAAATTTCCGAGGAAAAGCACGACCCGGAGTGGATGCGCGCGTTCCGCCAGAAGAGCCTTGAGATTTACAACAAGATGCCGGTGCAGAACTGGGGCCCTTCCATCGAAGGGCTGGATATGCGCAATATCGTCACCTACGTCCGCCCCAACACCGAGATGCGGGGCAAGTGGAGCGAGGTGCCGGAGGACATCAAGAACACCTTTGAGCGCTTGGGCATCCCCAAGGCCGAGCGGGCTTCGCTGGCCGGCGTGGGTGCGCAGTACGACTCCGAGGTGGTCTACCACAACGTCAAAGCCGAGGTGGCCGCGCAGGGCGTCGTCTACACCGACATGGAAAGCGCCCTCACCGGCCCCTACGCCGACATGGTCAAGAGCCACTTCATGAAGCTGGTGCCCCCCACCGACCACAAGTTCGCCGCCCTGCACGGCGCGGTGTGGAGCGGCGGCTCCTTCGTGTACGTTCCCGCCGGGGTGCATGTGGAGATCCCGCTGCAATCCTACTTCCGCCTGAACGCCCCCGGTGCGGGCCAGTTCGAGCACACCCTCATCATTGTGGAAAAGGGCGCTTACCTCCACTTCATCGAGGGCTGCTCCGCCCCGAAGTACAACGTGGCCAACCTCCATGCGGGCTGCGTGGAAATTTACGTGGGCGAGAACGCCCGTGTCCGCTACTCGACCATTGAGAATTGGTCGAAGAACATGTACAACCTGAACACCAAGCGCGCCAAGGTGGAAAAGGGCGGCACGATCGAATGGGTCTCCGGTTCCTTCGGCTCCCACACCTCCTGCCTCTACCCCATGAGCATTCTCTCCGGCGAGGGGGCGCGCATGGAGTTCACCGGCATCACCTTCGCCGGTGCGGGGCAGGACCTCGACACCGGTGCCAAAGTGGTCCACGCGGCCCCCAACACCAGTTCCCACATCACGACGAAGTCCATCGCGCGGGACGGCGGCATCTCGAACTTCCGCAGCTCCGTCACGGTGCTGCCGGGCGCGAAGAACAGCCGCAGCGCCGTCTCCTGCGAGAGCCTGATGCTGGACGACCGCTCCCGCTCCGACACCATCCCGGAGATGGACATCCGCTGCGACGCGGTGGATGTGGGCCACGAAGCCAAGATCGGCCGCATCAGCGAGGAAGCGGTCTTCTACCTGATGAGCCGCGGCATGAGCGAAGAGGATGCCCGCGCCCTCATCGTGGGCGGTTTTGCAGAACCCATTGCCAAGGAGCTGCCCGTGGAGTACGCGGTGGAGATGAACAACCTCATCCACCTCGAAATGAAGGGCAGCATCGGCTGAAAGGAGGGCCGGAAGTGTTATGAATGACTTGAACATGAATCGTCTGCCGGTTCCTACTTGGAACCAGTGCGGCGTCAACAGCGCTCCCAAAGCAGCGGCGCTGCCGGAGATCCCCGGCGACGACTGGGGCGAAGCGAACATCGCCTTCACCCTGCCCGCCGGGGTCGGCGAAGCCGAGAACGACTTCACCGCCTTTTCGGAGAGCGGCATGGGCGAGGCCGTCGATACCTATCTGCTGGAAAATGCCACCGTCCGCCATGCGCTGACGGTGGCCGAAGATACCAAGGTGGAAGCGCCCGCCCTCTTTGAGGTCACGCTGGACGCTGCCCACCCCAACGCCCTGAGCGTCCTCTCCGTGGACGCCAAGGCGGGCAGCAGCCTGACCGTGGTGCAGGTGGTGCGGGGCGACGCCGAAAACGGTGCCGCCGCTTCCCTCACCCGCATCCGCGCGGGCGAGAACGCCCACGTCAAGCTGGTGCAGGTGCAGCTGCTGGGTTCCCACGCCCGCCGCTGGAACGCCGTCGCCATCGAGGAAGCCAAGAGCGCCAAGGTGGAGCAGGTGCGCATCGAGCTGGGCGGTGCCCTCTCGGCATGCGGTGCCAAGGCACAGCTCGCCGCTTCCAAGAGCGAGTACGACCTTGATGCCGTCTACTTCGGCAGCGGCAACGCCGTGCTGGATCACAACGATGTCTCCGTTCACACCGCCAAGGACACCCTGTGCGAGATGCACACCGCCGGTGTGCTGAGCGGCCGGGCGGACAAGATCCTGCGCGGCACCATCGACTTCCGCCGGGGTGCCAAGCGCGGCGTGGGCCACGAGAGCGAGGATGTGCTGCTGTTCAGCCCCGCCGCCCGCAACCGCACCGCGCCGCTGATCCTCTGCGGCGAAGAAGAGGTCGAGGGCCAGCACGCTGCCTCCATCGGGCGGCTGGATGAGGCCAAGCTCTACTACCTGCGCTCCCGCGGCCTTTCCGAGGAACAGGCACGCCGCCTGATGGTGGACGCCCGCTTTGCCCCGGCCATTGAAAAGATTCCCCTCGCGACGCTTCAGGACGAAGTGCGCGAGGCGGCAGCAAGGAGGCTCGACGATGCAGAATCCATGGATTAAGGATTTCCCGATCCTGAGCGCCGACGAAAACGGCACCCGGCTCGTTTATCTGGACAGCGCCGCCACCACCCAGCACCCCACGCAGGTGCTGGACGCCGTGACCCGCTACTACACCCACGACAACGCCAACCCCCACCGGGGCGTGTATGACCTCGCCATGCGGGCCACCGACGCCCACGAGGGGGCCCGGCACCGGGTGGCCCAGTTCTTCCACGCGGAGGACGATGAGATCGTCTTCACCCAGAACACCACCGAGTCCCTGAACCTTGTGGCCTACAGCTACGGGCTCCACTTCCTGCACGCGGGCGACGAGATCGTGATCTCGGTCGCGGAGCACCATTCCAACCTCGTGCCGTGGCAGCGGGTGGCCGAGGCCACGGGCGCAGTCCTCGTGTACCTCTACCCCGGCCCGGACGGCCACCTGACCACGGATGAGCTGGACCGAAAGATCACCGCCAAGACCAAGCTCGTGGCCATCGGCATGGTGTCCAACGTATTGGGGCTACGCGCCCCGGTGGAAGAGATCGTGGCCCGCGCCCACGCTGTCGGGGCCGTTGTGGTGCTGGACTGCGCCCAGAGCGCGCCCCACATGCCCGTGGACGTGAAAGCGCTGGACGTGGATTTCGCGGCCTGTTCCGCCCACAAGCTCTACGCCCCCATGGGCATGGGCGCCCTCTACGCCCGCAGAGAGCTGCTGGACAAGATGCCCCCTTCCTCAGCGGCGGCGACATGATCGGCGCGGTCCATGAGCACAGCGCCACATGGGCCGAGGGTCCCCGCAAGTTTGAGGCGGGCACCCGGAACGTGGGCGGCGAGGTGGGCTTTGCCGCCGCGCTGGACTACATCGACCACATCGGCTGGCAGACCATGATGGATCACGAGCACGCCCTGCTGGAGCGGATGCTCAAGGGCATGGCCGATATGCCGTGGCTGACCGTGTACGGGGACCCCACCGCCGCCAAGCGGTTCGGCGTGGTGTCCTTCAATGTGCAGGACGTCCACCCCCACGACGTCGCCACCATTCTGGATGCGGGCGGCGTGGCCATCCGGGCCGGGCACCACTGTGCCCAGCCCCTGATGGACTTCCTCGGCATCGGCTCCTGCTGCCGCGCCAGCGCGTGGCCATCTACAACACGCCGGAAGACATCGACGCGCTGCTGAATAATCTCGAAACTGTACGAAAGGTGATGGGTTTATGAATCTGAACGAGCTTTACACCCAGATCATTACCGAAAACAGCCGCAGCAAGGAGAACCGCCACCCCGTCGAGGGGGCCACCCACAGCCTTGAGGGCGTCAACCCCAGCTGCGGCGACGACATCACCCTTCAGCTGCGGGTGAAGGACGGCGCCATCGAGGACGCCGGCTTCATCGGCACCGGCTGCGCCATCTCTCAAGCGTCGGCCTCCCTCATGATCGACCTGGTCAAGGGCCGCACCGTGGAGGACGCACGCCGCCTCATCGGCCTGTATTTTGATATGATCAAGGGCAAGATCACCCCGGAGCAGCTCGACGACCTCGAAGACGCCGCCGCGCTGCAGGGCATCGCCCATGTTCCCGCCCGCGTCAAGTGCGCGGTCCTCGCGTGGCACACGCTGGAGGAAGCGCTGGACGGCGAAGGCACAATTGAATCGAAGTAAGGTTTCCCTTCTACGCAAAAACTCCCGGACGAAGTGTCCGGGAGTTTTTCGTTTTAATGTACGATCTTACCAGAACCAATACCGCTTCTTGACCGCGATATAGGCGATCAGACAGGCGACGACCACTACACCGGCCCCGATGAAGAAGGTCCAGTTGACATTGGTGAAGCGCAGATTCTGGTTGGTCAGCAGGTACTCGCCCGCCACATCGGCGTGGAGGACGCCGTCCTTGTAGCTGTTCAGGAACTGCCACTTGCCGCTGACGCTGTTGTGCAGGTAGAGGCGGCTGTAGGCTGCATTCTCCCCGGTCAGGGCGATCTGCACCCCGCAGGGCATCTCGCCGCCGTCGTTCAGGGTAAAGCGGAGGCCGTTCTCGTCCGGCGTAAAGGTCAGCGCGGTGTCGATCTCACTGGTGGTGTTGCGGATAGCGCTGCCGTCCACGGTCAGGGTGTAGTCCTTGGCGTTGAGCACGAGGGTGCGGCCCGTGGTGCGCAGGGCGTTGAGCATCTCGGTAGTGATCACCGGCACCTGCTCCTGTGGGTAGGAGATGGTGTCCGACGCCGCATTCTCGATGGCGTTCACGATGGGGTCGCCGTCGGCGGGTTCGGTGCCGTCGCCGTCGGTGGTGCCGCCGTTGCTGCTGGAAGACGCCGTGCGGTTGACGATGACCGTCACCGACGAAGAGACCGTGCCGTTGGAGACGACCACGGAGGTTGCACCGGTGGAAACGCCGGTAACAACGCCGCTGGCGCTGACGGTGGCGATGCTCTTATCGCGGCTGGTGAAGGTCAGGGACTGGGATGCCGTGGAGGGCGCCACCGAGCCGGTGATCTTGCCGGACGCGCCCGGCTTGAGCACGAGGTAGTTCGTGTTCAGGGAGAGGGACTCCGTCGCGCCGGTGCTGGAGCTGGGCGCCGCCACCACCGTGACCGTCGCCGAGCAGCTCACATCGCCGGTGGAAGCCGTGATGGTCGCTTTGCCGGGGGCGATGCCCGTCACCTTGCCGAAGTTGTTGACGGTGGCCACGCTGGGGTCGGAAGAAGTCAGCGTCACATCGATGTAATTTGCCGCCGTAGTGGGCAGGACCGCCAGCGAGACGTTGGTGTGATCGCCCACCGCGACGGTGCTGGACGCCAGCGTGATGTCCATCTCGGTGGCGATCATCGTGCTGTCGGGCTGGGTGGTGATGGCATAGGTGCAGCTCACGCCGCCGCAGGTGGCCGTGATCTGGGCCGTGCCGAGGCCGACGGCCTGTGCCACGCCGTCCTCCGTCACCGAGACGATGTTCGGGTTATCGGAAACGTAGCTGACGCCGTTGCGCTTCGCGGCCTTGGCGGGGGTGACCACCGGCGAAAGCTGCTGCGCGGTGCCCACGGTCATGGAGGCGACATAATCGCCGGTCTCCACGCTCTCGGTGGCGACGGCGCTCCACGGGAAGGTGATGGCTGCGGGGGCAGAAATGGGGCTGGCGGCTGTGGCGGGCAGCGCGGCCCCTGCGGCCAGCAGGGTGAGCAGCGCGGCGCTTACGGCCAACTGTTTCGGGTTCAATTTCATTCTATCGTACCTCTTTGGGCGTTGGTTTACGGACGCTGTTTAACGGAACAGAACGCCCAGAGCTTCCATCGCGTATTCGAAATAAGTCAGCTCGTCATACTCGACACGGGCGGTCACGCTCATGCCGTTGGAAAGATCGACCTTGTCGCCGCTGTTGCTCACCACATAGGTGCTGTTGGGCTTGATGGTCATCTTGTAGTAGGAGCCGGACGTGCTGGAGGTCACATCGCTGTCGATGGAAGTGACGGTGCCGGTCAGGTTGCCGTAGGAATACTCGGACAGGCCGGTGATGGCGATCTTGCATGGGTCGCCCACGTTGACGAGGGGCCGGTCGCTGACGGTCAGGGCCGCCACCACCTCAAGGTCGCTGTTCTCGCTGGCGACGGTGGCCAGCGCGGAACCGGCGCTCAGCACCATGCCCTCCTTGTAGGGGGTGTCCATGTGGATGACGCCGGAGGTGGGGGCATAGATATAGTAATCGTTCGCGCCGCTTTCCAGTGCGTCCAGTTGGGTCTGCAGGTTGTCGATGTTGGCCTGAACGCTGGTCAGGTTCGCGGTCACCGACTGCAAAGTGGAGTAGTACAGCGACTCGATCTCGCTCTGGTTCTGCTCCATCAGGGCCTTGATCTGCTCGTCGGAGTAGCCCGCGGCCTGATAGGGCGAAGCGTCAAAGGCCTTCTGCTGTACTTGGCTCTTGTAGTTCTCGTACTGATAATAGTACGGCTGATCGTCGATATCCGTCTCGCTGAAGTAATTCTTGTCGTCCTGAATGGACTTGAGCAGCTTCTCGTACTGGGACTTCTGCTTTTCGTAGATCTCCAGCTGGCTCTTGTAGCCGTCGGTCTGCATATCGATGTCCGTGCTCTTGATGTGGGCAATGAGGTCGCCTTCGTTGACATAGCTGCCCTCGGAGACGTTCAGCTCGGTGATGGCGCCGGAGTAGCTGGACATGATGTAGGTCTTATTGGCGGCCTGCACGGCGCCGGCCGACTGGCTGACGTAGGTGCGGTAATTCTTGGTGCTCCAGATGGTCAGGAACACCAGCAGGAATGCCACGAGGAGGATCATCGCATAGCCGAAGGGCGGCAGCTTTTTCTCCATCATGATGCGGCGATCCTGCAGATCGGAAAGATTCTGAATGGTCGTCATAATTATTTGGTCTCCATAAAGACGTCAAGCACGCCTTCGTCTTCGTCCTGATTGACATAGATGCTGTACACATCGCCGGTGCGCTCGATCTCGTTCTCAAAGGCATAGATGTCGAGCTTCTGGCTGGCGAGGCTGCTGTGATCCATGGGGCCGACATAGTGGGCGTAGAGGCAGTTGCGCACACGCAGCACCGCGTCCATCTCGTAGCCGGGGTCCAGCCGGGTGATCAGCTGGTTGACCTGCTGCATAAAGTAGATTTCCGCCGTGGGGTTGGGGCCGGTGCGCATTTTAACGCACTGGATGATAGGGCCAACGGGCATGGCGTTGTGGCTGCGGATAAAGTTCTGCATCTGGGTCAGCACCACGGGCAGGTTGCCCAGCTCGCTGCCGTCCACCTTCCGCGCCAACACGTTGGTCAGCTTCAGGGTCTTGTGTTCTGCAACTTGAATTTCTCTCATCGTTTTGTCCACCTGTTTCATTAGATTTTATGGTAATGGGTGATCGTCTGTGGGAAAAGGGGGAAATTGTTATCCTACACCCTCGCTTGAATCTCTTTATGGATTTTCTCGCACACCGCATCGAACTGCTGTTCCACCTCGCGGTTGGAAAAGCGCAATACCTTCAAGCCATACTCGCGCAGGATCTGGCTCCGCTCTTCGTCGTAAGCCTTCCCCTGTTCAGTATAATGCTGTGAGCCGTCCAATTCAATAACCAATCGTGCTTCCGCGCAGTAAAAATCCACCACAAAAGATTCAATGATCCGCTGTTTGTAGATTTTTACTGGGTAGGAGCGCAGAAAGCGAAACCAAAGGTGTTGCTCTGATAAGGTCATTTCACGGCGCAATCTTCGGGCAACCGGAAGCATTTTGTTGTTTTTCACAACCGTGGTTTCCTTCACAAAAATGCCCCTTTCTGCCGTTTCTTGGGTCTGCCCTATCATACGCATCTGCTAAACCTAGGTACAGCGTCCCTCCGCCGTCCTCGCCCTCTCAGGCGCTTCGCGCCAGCTCTCCCAAAGGGAGAGGCCTTGGCAAAGGCTTGAAGTCTGAGCGTAACGCCTGACGGCTCCCCTTGCGGCAGCAGGGCGTAAAGTGCCAAACTGTAAACTTGGCGGACTGCCAAGGCCTCTCCCTTTGGGAGAGGTGGCATCGCGCAAGCGATGACGGAGAGGGCAAGGCCGCTCACGACGGCGCACCGCGTCCGTTTAGATTACGCTTGCGATAGAGCAATCATCACGCCAACCTTCCGAAAGGCACAGCCAAACCAAGAGCACAGCTTCTTGTCAGCATCCTCGCCCTCTCAGGCGCTTCGCGCCAGCTCTCCCAAAGGGAGAGGCCTTGGCAAAGGCATGAAGTCTGAGCGTAACGCCTGACGGCTCCCCTCGCGGCAGCAGGGCGTAAAGTGCCGAACTGCAAACTTGGCGGACTGCCAAGGCCTCTCACCTTGGGAGAGGTGGCATCGCGGAGCGATGACGGAGAGGGCAAGCCCGCTTCCGGCGGCGCACCGCGTCCGTTTAGATTGCGCTTACGATGGAGCAACTTATACTTGCGATAGGGCAGATAGCACTTGCGATAAATCAAATAGTTTTATTTCCCCACACACGATCACCTATTACCGCCCCTCCCCACCGTTGCATCCGGTTTACAGCAAAGCCATCACCGGGCGCGGAGCGTTGCGGGGCACATAATAAGTGACGCTATAAAAATAAGGTGTGCCAGAAGGCTCACGCCTCCTGGCACACCATTACGAGGCATTGTCATCTGCCCCGCCTACAACGTAGGGCGGTGCAAATGAAATACTCTTACTATTTAGTTGTTAAACTAAATTAGCCAACAACCTTGATACCGGGGGTCCAAGTCTTACCGCCATCAGTGGAGGTAAAGAGGGTCTTGGTAGCGGGGCTACCAGCCTTCAGCTTCACGTCGCCAGCCTTGTTAGCAACGGTGGTGTTGCCCAGCAGGTAAACAGCAGCAACATTGCCCAGAGTGTGAGCAATAGAGTCGCCGACGTTCTTGTTCTCAGCAACGAAGAAGCCCTTGAAAGCATCGCCAATGCCCTTCCAAGTAGCGTTGCCGCCGAAGACATAGCCCAGAGTGTTGTGGACCATGTTGTCAACGAAAGCGTTACCAACGATGGTCACAACGTTGGTGTTGAAGGTCTTGACGTTAGCAGCAGTCCAAACGGTAGCAGTGCGATCGCCAACCCAATCGATAAAGGATGCGCCGCCCTCGACATAGGACAGCTCGTTCTCTGCGATAACAGAGTAGTTTGCAGGCATCATCATAATGAATTACTCCCTTCAAATGATTGATCGAATTTGAGGCTTTTTTCCGGCTGCGCAACCTTCCAAAAGCCGTTTTTATGTAATCGAGTGCGCACTCGATTGCAACTTAATAAGTAATGGCCTCTTCACCGTCGTCATCTTCCTCGACAACGGCCGCTGCCACAGGTTTGGGCGCTTCCTTCTTATGGCGGAAGATGCCCTGCTGGAGGTTCCAAAGCTCGTAATACTTGCCCTTTTTTCTCCAGCAACTCCTCATGGGTGCCGCGCTCCACGATCTCGCCGTGATCCATGACCAAGATCAGGTCACAATCGCGGACGGTGGACAGGCGGTGGGCCACAATGAGCATCGACTTATCAGCCAGTTGGTTGTAGATCATGTCAAAGATGGTGTTCTCTGTGCCAAAATCCAGACTGCTGGTCGATTCGTCCAGAATATAGAGGTTCGAGTCCTTCAGGAAAGCTCGTGCCAGAGCGATCCGCTGCTTCTCACCGCCGGACAGGCCGTTGCCGGCTTCCTCCAAGTAAGTGTTGTACTGCAGCGGCAGCTTGCGGATGAACTCGTGTGCATCGGCCTTCTTCGCTGCTTCCTTCACCTGTTCCATGGTGGCGTTCGGGTTGGAAATGCGGATATTCTCAAACAGAGTCTTGCTGAATAGCTCGACATTCTGCGGAACGTAAGAGATTGCGCGGCGCACCGATGCGTTGGTGTACTCGTCGAGGTTGATGCCGTTTACATCGATCTCGCCGCTCTCCGGCTCATAATACTTGAGCAGGAGCTTGGTGATGGTGGACTTGCCGCTGCCGCTGCTGCCCACCAACGCCACCTTCTTGCCCTGCGGGATCGTGAAGGAGATGTGGCTCAGTGCGGGGTTGCGGTTGCCATACCGGAAGGTGACATCCTTGAACTCGATGTCGCCCTCGATCTGCTCCATCTCGGTGTGCTCCTCGTCTTCCGACTGCTCGGACTCGTAGTCCATGATCTCGGTCAGACGCTTCATGGAGATCTGTGCCTGCTGGATGGACATCTGCAGGCTGACCAGCTCGCTGACCGGAGAAGTAAAGTAAGAGGAAAGGGTGCTGAACGCCATATAGCCGCCCAGCGTCAGGTCGCCGTTCAACACCTGCATGATACCGGCAAGGTCGTGACCATGCCCAGCACCGTGGTGATAACGGTGGAGATCAGGGACTGCCCGGTGCTGATCTTGCTGGACCGGAGGCTGATCTTCAGGCTCTTGATGTACTCCCGTTCCAGCGCTTCCAGTTCGCGGTCTTCGCACGCATTGCACTTGATGGTCTCAATGCCGCGCAGACTCTCGATCATCTGGCTGTTCAGGATCGCTGACTGCTGCATCGTTTCTTCATTGATCCGCTTGTACGGCTGCTTGAAGATGATGACGAGCAGGAAGCTCAGCGCGGTGCTGAACAAGGTGAGGGAGAACAGGGTGGAGTTCATCCGGAACAGCACGACGCCCACACCCAGCGCCATGACCACGTCCATGACGATACTCATCGCCATGCTGGTCAGAACGGACTTGATGGTGCCTGCGTCGGAGTAGCGGGTGGTGATCTCGCCGGTCTTCCGCGTTGCGAAGAACTTCATCGGCAGTTTGTACACATGCTCGAAGTAGCCCATCATCAACGGGATGTCTACCTTGATGGACAGGAAGATCAAGATCCACTCGCGAACCGTGCTGAGCAGGTTGCTGGTGAGGTTGACCACGCTGAACACGATGATCAAGGAGACGAGCAAGTTCTTTAATCCGTACGGGAGCACCTCGTCCATCAGCGCTTTGTTGAACACTGTGGAGACGATGCCGATCACCGTCAGGATCACCGAACTGAGGATAGCGTAGAAAAAGAGTTTCTTTTGCGGCCACAACAGGTCGATGTACCGCTTCAACATGCGGTGCTTGCCTTCCTTGTAGCTGAACTCTTCCTTGCCCTTACCGTCGTCCTTCGCCGTGCCGTTGACACTGGTGGACTTTTTTCGCCTTGCCGCCCTTGAACTCGGAAGTCGGGTTCAGCAGCAGCAACACGCCGGTAAAGTTTTTATAGAACTCATCAAGGCTGATCTTCTCAAGGTCTTTTGCCGGGTCGCCGATGATCGCGGTGTCCTTGCATTTGTACTTCTTGGGTCTTCTCGGCCTTGCGTTCCTCTTCCTGCTGCACATGCTTGTGGCGGGCGGTGTCGTCCTTGATGGTGGTCTTTTGAAGACCACCACGAAGTGTGTCATGCCCTGATCTGTAATGACCTGTGCGATACAGGGAAGCGTAAAATCACTTAAAAAGTTCTCGCGATCCACACGGACAGCTGCCGTGTTGAAGCCCATCTCATTGGCGGCTTTCTGCAGACCCACGAGGTTCGTGCCTTTCATGTCGGTTCCCATCATATCCCGCAGGCGGGTGATGGTGATTTCCTTTTTGTAATGGAGGCACACCATTGCGAGACTGGCGGCCGCGCAGTCCGTAGAATCGTGCTGCCGCACATAGGTATAACGCATACGATGTTTCCTTTACAAGAGACCGACAACCAAAAGCAAACGATCTCTTCAACTTTCTAATATTCAAAACTGCCTCCCATATTCTAGCACAATACGGTCAAATACACAAGCAAAACTTTGTGCGCACCGCAAATGCAGAGCATCTTCAGCAGATTTTGACGCAGGAGAAAGGTTCTTCGCTCTCAAAAAGCAGCGCATAGCCTTCTGCTTTGCCCTGCCCTGCGGAGAACCAGGGCAAAGCAGAAGCCAAGCTGCTATCAAAAAAGAAGGGAGCGCCTACCCTTTGATCGATTCATCGCTTCAGGAAAACTTCCTAAAGCTTAGGTGCAGTATACCACAATCTGACAGCTTCTTCAAGAGGACATTTTTTAAGAAACCGTTAATTTTGAAAAAAATGTGAAAAAAAAGAAACAGAATGGTTACAACCCACACCGATAAAAAGGGGCGGCGGATCAAAAACCCGCCGCCCAAATTACTGGCGCCTCTTGCCTGACTCGAACAGGCGACACCCTGATTAACAGTCAGGTGCTCTAACCGACTGAGCTAAAGAGGCATCTTTATTCAGAGCTTTACAGCGGTGAAAGCTGCTGCGAGTAGGATTATACCTCTTTTACGGACTATTTGCAAGTCTTTTTTGAAATTTTATGTAAAATAGGGGTTCTATAGGAAGCGCCAGCTAAACCGGGGCGTAGTCTGCCCCATCATTTGCACTATCTAAACCTACGCCCTGCACCGCCTCTGCCGGGCTCGCCCTCTCAGGCGCTTCGCGCCAGCTCCCCCAAAGTGGGAGCCCTTGGCAAAGGCGTGAAGTCTACGCGTAACGCCTGACGGCTCTTTTTGCGGCAGCAGGGCGTAAAGTATAAACCGAAAACTTGGCGGACTGCCAAGGCCTCTCACTTTGGGAGAGGCGGCATCGCGCAAGCGATGACGGAGAGGGCAAGCCCGCCTCCGGGGCAGCAGCGCCTTAGTTTAACAGGTGCTCACGGTGGAGAGAGGGCAAGCCCGCCAGCGAGAACTCTGCGCCTTTGTTTCCCACAGCGTATAACAAGGTCGTGTCCCCCATTTCGCGCTTTCTTACCGGGTGCATCTGCTATACTCTCCCCAAAGGGGGCGGGGCATATCCGCACGGTGATCTATCTCGATGTGCTGCTCTTGGTAAATTTCGTCACCACAGCGTTGTTTTTGCTGGCGGCAGGGCTACTGAGCGGCGTCACAGCAAGCGGATGGCGGGTCACGGCCGGGGCGGCGCTGGGGGCGGCGGCCTCCCTCATCCTGCTGGCCCCGACGGCTCCATGGCCGCTGGGGCTGGCGTACCAGACAGCCACCGGGGCGGTCATCGTCCTCGCTGCCTACGGCTGGCCGGGGGCGCGGTGCTTTCTGCGGCTGGCGGCATGGTTCACGGCTCTCCACCTCGCGCTGACGGGGGGGTGCTCCTGCCCGGCGCCCACAGCAACAATTTCAGCGTCTATCTGCCCCTTTCGCCGGGGCTGCTGCTCCTCTGCGCCGGAGGCGTGTATCTGGCCGTGCAGGGCGTGCTGCGGCTGCTGGGGCGGCGCGGCGGGCAGACAGTCCCCGCCACCCTGCTCGTGGCCGGGGCCGCGCTGCCGCTCCGGGCCTTCTGCGACACCGGCTTCTCGATGCAGGAGCCGCTTTCGGGCCGGGCCGTGGTGCTGGTGCGGTATGCCGCCGCCCAAAGCGCCCTGCCGCCCCCGCTGGGGGCCTACTTATCCGCCTACTTTTCCGGCGGTACCGCCCCGCCTCCGCCGGAGCTTGCGCTGCGGTTCGTCCCCTGCACCACCGTCGCGGGCCACTGCATCCTGCCCGCCGTCCCCGCCGCCCTCGCGTCAGCCCCGGCCCGGCCCCTCTACGCCGCTTTCTGCGACCTCCCACCCCCGCCGGGCGGCTGGGAGATGCTGGCAGGGAGGAAGTGATGTGCTCAATCTAAACTGAGGTAAAGTCTCGCCGCCGGGGCATCCTTGCGTCAGTTTTGCTTTTACAATGTCTAGGAGGTATCTTTTTGATGCACCTTTTCTCATTTCTCCGCCGCCTTCTTCTCCTCCTCTCCTGCCCCTCCTCGGCGCATTATGTTGCCGGGGCGCCCAGTCTGCCGCCGCCGCTGACGCGAGGAGGAAAAGACCCTGCTCGCCCGGATGATGGCGGGGGACCGCGCCGCGCGGGATGACCTCATCACCCACAATCTGCGGCTGGTGGTCTACCTCGCCAAAAAGTACGAGAACACCGGCGTCCCCGCCGAGGACATGATCTCCATCGGCACCATCGGGCTCATCAAGGCGGTCAATACTTTCACGCCGGAGCGGAACATCAAGCTGGCCACCTACGCCAGCCGCTGCATCGGCAACGAAATTCTGATGTACTTACGCAAAAGTTCCAACCGCCGCCAAGAGGCCAGCATCGACGAGCCCCTCAACGTGGACGGCGACGGCAACGAGCTTCTCCTCTCCGACATCCTCGGCAGCGACGAAGATCTGGTCAGCCAGCGGCTCGAACAGAACGCCGAGCGGGCCACGCTCCGCCAGTCGGTCGCGCTGCTCTCCCCGCGGGAACGGCAGATCATGGAACTGCGCTTCGGCCTTGTGGACGGCGTGGAGCGCACCCAGAAAGAAGCCGCCGACGCCCTCGGCATCAGCCAGAGCTATATCTCCCGCCTTGAAAAAAGGATCATTCGGGAGCTGAAGAAAAAGCTGGAGGAATAAGCGGAACCCACCGTTTTCCGAAATATCGTGCTTTTTCATCCAGCTCAAGCCCCACCGACATGCCAAGGGCTCCCACTTTGGGGGAGCTGGCGCGAAGCGCCTGAGAGGGCAAGCCCGGCAGCGAGAACACTGCGCCTTTGTGCAGCACAGCGCAAGAGAAGGCCGTCAAATATTCCCATGTATTCTCCCCTCTCCCCCCCCCATACTTCCGGTAACGTCAAAACGAAACCGGAGGGGCGCGGATGTACAACAAAGTGGAACTCTGCGGGATGGATACGGCCCAGCTTCCCATCCTGACCGAAGCGCAGAAACGGGAGCTGCTGACCAAGGCCCACGCGGGCGACGCCGCCGCGCGCGCAGGAGATGATCGAGGGCAACCTGCGGCTGGTGCTCAGCGTGGTGCAGCGGTTCACCCAGCGGGGCGAGAACATGGACGACCTCTTTCAGGTGGGGTGTATCGGCCTCATCAAGGCCATCGACAACTTCGACCCGGCCCAGCAGGTGCGATTCTCCACCTACGGTGTGCCGATGATCATCGGCGAGATCCGGCGTTTTCTGCGGGACAACAACACCCTGCGGGTCAGCCGCTCGCTGCGGGACACGGCCTACAAGGCCATGCAGGCGCGGGAAACGCTGGAAAAGCAATTGGGCCGGGAGCCAACCGTGGACGAGATCGCCCGGCAGACGGGCCTTGCCCGCCCGGAGGTGACGGCAGCGCTGGAATCGGTGGTGGAGCCCCTCAGCCTCGAAGAGCCTCTCTACACCGACGGCGGCGACGCGATGTACGTCATCGATCAAGTGCGCGACCCGGACGGCGAGGACAGTTGGATCAGCGGCCTCGAATTTCGCGAGACGGTGGCCGCCCTCACCCCGCGCGAAAAAGCGGATCATGGAGCTGCGCTACCTCAAGGGCGAGACCCAGATGGAGGTGGCGCGGGAGATCGGCATCAGCCAAGCGCAGGTCAGCCGACTGGAAAAGGCCGCGCTGGAACAGTTCCGCACCCACCACTAGCAGCAAAAGCGGCGCACACCTTATTTATAAAGGAATGCGCCGCTGCTTTTATTTTTTGCTGTATTTCCGGCGGGTGGCCGCCCCGCCCCGCAGATGGCGCTCGGCCTTGTTCCGGGCCAGCACGGCCTGTACCCGCCGGAACAGGGCGGGGTCCACCTTCCGCAGCCGGGCCGAAACGTCCTTGTGCACGGTGGATTTGCTGCACCCGAAGGCCCGCGCCGCCGCCCGCACCGTCGCGCTGTGCTCCGCAATGTATTCTCCCAGCAGCGCGGCCCGCTGCTCCGGTTCCACTTTCATGTCCCGTCCCCTCCTCCGCAAGACTCCTTGGTAAAAAATATGAGGCGGAGTGCGCCAATATGCCCGCCGGGGCTTGACTTTTTTACCGCGGGCGGCTATACTGAAAAGCGGACATGAAAACAGGGGCGCCGTGAGGCTGAGATCTGCACCGTGCAGAGTACCCTTGAACCTGATCCGGGTAATGCCGGCGTAGGTAGTTTGCGAAACGTTCCCATCTTTCACAAACGAAGCCTCTGCGTCTGCTGTTGCGGACGCATTTTGTTTTTGTGTACTATTTTCAGAGGAGCGAATCCAAAATGTCGAAAACTTATTCCAAGACCCGCATTCTGGTGGAGTGCGCGCTGATGATCGCCATCGGCACCGTTCTGTCCAACATGAAGATCTTCACGATGCCCAACGGCGGCAGCGTCACCCTGCTGAGCATGCTGCCCTTCGTGCTGGTGTCCTTCCGCCACGGCGTGAAGTGGGGCCTGTTCACCGGCTTCGTCAACGGCTGCCTCCAGATGCTGCTGGGCTTCTGGGCACCCCCGACGCCCACCTTCCTGTACTTCCTCGGTGAGATCCTGCTGGACTACATCGTGGCCTTCATGGCGCTGGGCACCGCCGAGCTGTTCGCCCGCCCCTTCAAGAACCGGATGGTCGGCGTGGCCTTCGGCACCTTCATGGCCGGTTTCCTGCGCTTCATGTGCAGCTTCCTGTCCGGCGTGCTGGTCTGGGGCAACCTGAACGAGGGCCTGAGCGCTTGGACCTACAGCTTGGTCTACAACGCCAGCTACATGCTGCCGGAGACCCTCCTCACGCTGGTGGCCGCCGTCCTGCTCATCAAGGTGGCACCCCAGATCTTCGACCGCCAGTACGCTGCGGACTGATCTTTTGAATTTTCCACGCACCATCGCGCCCCGGCAGCTTTACCGCCTGCCGGGGCGCTTTTTGTGCAGAAATTTGCAAAATGGTGTTGACAACTCCTCTCCCGGCTGGTATAATAACTCACGTCGCAAGACACTGAACCGAATATGTGGGGGATTAGCTCAGCTGGGAGAGCGCTTGCATGGCATGCAAGAGGTCAGCGGTTCGATCCCGCTATTCTCCACCAAAAAACCACTGCACAATGTTTGTGCAGTGGTTTTCGTTTTTTTTTCTCCCTCATGTGAACAACACCCCCACCTGCGCAGGTGGGGGTGTTGTTGGTTGTTCTTTATTGGGAAGTTCCTTACCGAACCTAGGAAAAGATCAGACGAACGGGTTATAGAACCGCCCGAAGCGGAGGGTCACGGTCAGGCTGAGCAGCAGCAGCGCAGCGCCCAGCCCCAGCGCGATGAAATCGCGGCGGACGAAGGGGCGCTGGGTGTACCATGTGCGCTTGCTCTTTTTTGCCAAAGCCCCGCAGCTCCATGGCGTTGGAGATGGTGTCGATGCGGTTCAGGCTGGTCAGGATCAGGGGCAGCAGGATGTTTACGGAATTTTTGAGCCGTTTGAAGAAAGGTTCCTTCTTGCCCAGCTCCACGCCGCGGGCCTGTTGGGCCTGACTGATGCTGTGGTAGTCCCGCTGGATGTCCGGGATATACCGCAGCGCTATGGCCACCGAGTAGCCCACCTTATAGAGATGCCGATGCTGTTCAGGCTAGCCGCAAACTCGCTGGGGTCGGTGGCCGAGATGAAGAGGATGGCCACCGGCAGGGCCACGAAATACTTCAGCGAGATGTTGCACATATAGAACAACTGCTCCGCCGTCAGGTCATACCGCCAGAACAGGTGGCAGAGCACCGTGCGGGTGCCGTAGAGGGTCGTGCCCTGATCGGGGTCGAACAAAAAGATGAAGAAGTTGTTCAGCAGCAGGAATACCAGCATGAAGACCAGCATGAACCGCACTTCGCGGAATTTGATCCTGCTCAGCTTGAACGCCGCCAAGCTGACCGCCAGCAGCACCAGCAGCACATAGGTGTTGTAGGTGATCATGCTGGCAAAGGTAAACAGCAGGAAAAACGCCAGCTTGGTGGTACCCGTCAGCTTATGGACGACACTTTCCCGCGGGAGATAATTCAGCACCGTTTTAGCGGCCATTTTCTCGCACCTCCCTGTCCTGCGCGATGAAGCGCTCCACAAATTCCTGCGCGGACTCGATGCCGCAGCGGTTGGCCAGCGTATAAAGGCTGGTCTCCTTCAGCGCGGCCCGTTCGATGAGGGCCGGGTCGCACAGAACGCCTGCCGCGCTCCGGTCCGCGATCAGCTCACCATCGCAGAAGACGAGGGCACGCTGGGTGTATTCGAGCATCAGGTGCATATCGTGGGTGATCATGACCACCGTGACGCCCTGCGCGTTCAGGCCGCGCAAAAACTCCATGATGTCGGTATAGTGGCGGAAATCCTGCCCGGCGGTCGGCTCGTCCAGCAAAATCAGCTCCGGGTCCAGCGCCAGCACACTGGCGATGGTCACCCGCTTTTTCTGGCCGAAGCTCAGCGCCGACACCGGCCAGTTGCGGAAGGGATACAGACCGCAGATTTTCAGCGTCTGCTCGACCTTTTCCCGGATCTGCGCTTCCGTCAGGCCGGAGCGCTGCAAACCCAGCGCCACTTCGTCATAGATCATGGTCTTGGAGATCATCTGGTTCGGGTTCTGCATCACGTAGCCGATGTGCTTGGCGCGGCTGCGGATGTTCTGCCCGGCCAGCGGGTTTCCGTTCAGGAAGATCTCACCCGCATCCGGCGTCTCGAAGCCGCAGATGAGCTTGGACAGCGTGGATTTGCCCGCGCCGTTCCGGCCCACGATGCTGACCATCTCGCCCTTGCCGATGGTGAAGCCGACATGCTTCAGGGTCGGCTGGCCCTTCTGGTAGCCAAAGCTCAGATCCCGCACTTCCAGCAGGGGGACCGGGGCCGCCGCCGGTTCCGGCTGCGGGTAGGCGGTGAACCACTGCTTCAGTGCCGCCGTATCGACCTCGTTCAGCACAAGGCTGTCCACATGGGCAGGGCGCTTTTCCGGCGTGATGGCCACGCCCGCATACCGCAGCGCCGTGAGGTAGAGCGGCTCGCGGATACCGTTTTCGGCCAGCAGCGAAGTGGAAAGCAGTTCGTCCGGGCGCAAGTCGGCCAGAATCTTCCCCTCGTTGACGAGGACGATGCGGTCCACGTTCCGCCAGAGCACATCTTCCAGCCGGTGCTCGATGATGAGCACGGTGGTGTCGGTCTTTTGCTGGATTTCGTCGATCAGCTCAATGGCCTGTTTGCCGGTAGCGGGGTCGAGGTTGGCCAGCGGCTCATCGAAGAGGAGGATCTTGACCTGATCTACCATGACGCCCGCAAGGCTGACCCGCTGCTTCTGCCCGCCGGAAAGCTCGTGGGGCGCATAGCCGAGGTGGTTCTCAATGCCCACCAGCTTGGCGGCGCGGCGGGTGACGGCGTGCATCTCGTCCTGCGGCATACAGCTGTTTTCCAGCGCAAAGGCGATATCCTCGCCCACCGTCAGGCCGATGAACTGGCCGTCCGGGTCCTGCAGGACGGTGCCCACATGGGCCGACAGCTCAAAGATGCTGCTGTGGGGGCGTCCACGCCGTCCACGGTCAGGGTGCCGGTGCACTCGCCGGGGTTCGAGAAGGGGTTCAGCCCGTTGATGCAGCCCGCCAGCGTGCTTTTGCCGCTGCCGGAGGGGCCCGCAATGAGCACCCGCTCACCGGGGTAGATTTCCAGATCGATGCCGGTCAGCGTCGGGCGCTTCTGGGCGCGGTACTGGAACGAAAAATTCTGGAACGATATAATGGGTTCTCTGCGTTCTGCCATGGGTACGTTACCTCAGCTGTTCAAACAAAAAGCCCTTCCTCCGGGATGGCCGAAGGAAAGGCTGCGGGTTCCATCCAAAAATCACTCCTGATCGAGCGAGCCCTTCTTGGCGATGGTCTTGGTATAGGCCAGCACCAGCAGACCGCCCACCACCACTGCGGTGATGATGTTGGAGATAGCGGCGAACGCACCCTGCGCGAAGACCTTCTTGACCGGCTCGGCGTAGATCAGGATGTCCAGCACAGGGGCAACCACGACCCATGCCAGCAGGTGTGCCACGATGTTGGCGGCGGTGAAGGCCGCCATCTGCTTCTTGCCGAACTCGCCTTCCTGCAGGTCCAGCTTCTTGGCGAACAGGCCGACCACAACGCCTACGAAGGCCGATGCGATGACCCAGCTCCACCACGGACTGCCGCCCCAAGACAGATCGATCAGGGTGTGGCCGATGAAGCCGATCAGGCCGCCCGCCACGGGGCCGTACATGGCAGCCAGCAGGGCCAGAACGGCGTACTGCAGACTGATGTTGGTGTTGGGCACCGGGCTGGGAATCGCCACGAAGCGGCCCAGAACAAAGAACAATGCGGCGCCGATACCGACGGCGACTACCGGTTTGATGCTGCTGTTGTTGTTTTTCATTTTCTTTCGCTCCTCTTTCTTGTCCGCGCAATGCGGCGGGTTTTACAAGACACTGTAAGTATACGACGGGCCGCGAAGCCTTGTCAATGGACAAACGGCTTTCTTTGCAGAAAAACCGCGATTTTTAACGTTCCCCGCCGGAGCTTTCCTGCTCCGGCACCAGCTTGCAGACCAGCTTTACCATCACCGGCGTCAGCGGCAGCCAGACCAGCGTGCACGCCCCATTGAACAGGGTGTGGGCGTTGGCGATCTGCCGCGCAATGATCTCCAGCTCCGGCCCCTTGGGGGAAACAGCCTCCACGAGCTTTGTCATCCACGGCAGGGCCAGCAGACAGACCACGCTCCCCGACAAATTGAAGCAGCAGTGGGCAGCGGCGGTGCGCTTGGCATCCTGCGGCTGGCCGAGCGCCGCAAGGATAGCGGTGACGGTGGTGCCGATGTTGTCCCCCAGCAGGATGGGCAGGGCCCCCGCCAGCCCCAGCACGCTGTGGATGCCGTCCGGCCCGGCCTGTTGGGCTGCCCGCTGGAGCACCGCGATGGTGGCCGAACTGCTCTGCACCACCAGCGTCATCCCTGTGCCCAGCGCAAGGCCCAGCAGCGGGGCCCGGCGCACCTCGGCCATCCACCGCAGAAACACCGGGCTGACCGCCAGCGGAGCCATGGCACCGGACATGACTTCGATGCCGTCGAACAGCAGCCCGAAGCCGAACACCGCCAGCCCCAGCTGCCGGGTCGGCTCCCGCCGGGCCAGCGACCAGACCAGCACCCCGATGAACAGCAGGGGGAACACCCAGTCCTCCAGCCGGAAGGCCACCAGCTGCGCCGTCATGGTGGTGCCCACATTGGCCCCGAACACCACGGCCACCGCCTGTGGCAGCCCCATCAGCCCGGCGCTGACGAAGCCGATGACCATTACCGTGGTGGCCGAGCTGCTCTGTAAAATGCTGGTGACAGCCATCCCCGCCAGCGCCCCGGTCAGGGGCGTGCGGGTGACCCGGCGCAGGAAGCCCCGCAGACGCTCCCCCGCCGCTTGCTGCAAAGCCCGGCTCATGGTCGTCATGCCGTACAAAAACAGCGCCAACCCACCGGCCAGCCCAAACAAACTGCGGACCCAATCTTCCATGTGCGATCCCCTTTCCCAGTCGGATAACACAAAAATACTCGCCTTCCAGCGGGAAAGCGAGTACATTTTGGGTCTGATTTACGGATCGGTGCGGACGCAGCGCAGCGCATACCGCGCCTGACCGCCGGTGGTGCAGGTGAAGAGGGTCAAATCCCAGTCGTCGCCGGAGGACTTAACGGTCATCTTCTCGATCTGGGTCGGCTGCAGGACCTCCCCCGCGTTGACCTCGTAGTGCCACGTTTTGCCGTCCATGTCCACGAACAGCACCTCGGTGCCGACGGCCAAGTTCTTGATGGGGCTGAAATGGCGGGCGTAGTTGTGGCCCGCCACCACCAGATCGTCGGCGGCAAGGGAGCCGGCATACCGCCCCGGCGCGATCTTCAGGCCGGGATAGCTCCACTGCTTCATCACCGGCAGCGCCAGCCCGATGGACGGGATGGAGACATAGCCGATGTAATCGTAGCCGTCAATAAAGGTGACGGTCATACCGTCCGCTTCTTCCTCGGCGGGCTCCTCGGCGGTGGCCGACGCCGCTTCGCTCTCGCCGGGCAGGAGGATCTTGGGCTGCTCAGGGTCTCTTCCAACTGGTTCAGCACGGCATCCGCCGCCTTCTCGGCGCGGGCATTGTCCCACTGGTTGTAGCCGAAGAGGCGCGCAGCCCCCAGCAGCGCCAGCACGCCCAGCGCAATAAAGAGGGTGCCCAGCTTACTTTTCATCCTTGCGGGTCCCCTTCTTGAGCTTGATCCCCGCCGCCACCAGCACCACGCCGGTCACTGCCAGCACCGGGATCGGCCAATTCAACTGGCCGGTCTGGGGCAGACCGTGGGCGCCCATAACATAGCCGTTGGGGTTGTCCGGGCTGGGGGCTTCCGGGTTCAGGTAGATTTTCTCACCGTGGGCGCCGAGGACCCAGCCGTCCGGGTTGTCCGGGCCGGGAGCCGCCGGGGTATTCGGGTTCTCCTCCTCCGGCTTATCGGGGGTATCGGGGGTGTCCGGGGTGTCGGGCTTGTCGGGCGTGTCCGGCTTGTCGGGAGGTTCGGGGGTCTTCTTGGCCGCAGTGCCGACCTTGGGCAGGGCGTCCACATCGTAGACGTAGCTGCCGTTCTCCTGAATCGGGACCGACACAAGGAACGGGTTGATGACGTTGTAATTCTCTGCCGCCGTGGTCTGAACGACCAGATACAGGCCCACCTCAAGGTCGCCGAACTCGGCTGTGCCGAAGTCGCTGATCTCCACGGTAGTGGACTCGGCAGTGGCGGCGATCTTCTCGGCAAGCCGGCCCGCCAGCTCCCCCTCCGACAAATCCCCCAGCTCCACGCCGCAGTCCTCGAAGCCGTTGGTGTACACAAAGCTCAGGTTGGCGTTGTCCTTTTGGACCTTGGCCACGCGGTACAGGGTCAGCGTGCCGCCGCCCACCGCCTCGGATGTTTCGCTGTCGTAGAGCGACACCTTGATGGAACCGGTGCGGCTCAGATCGACCACTTCGAGGGCAAAGGCCGGAGCCGCGCACCACACCAACAGGGTCAGCGCCGCAAGCACAGCGGCCAGCCGTTTACGGATGCTCTTCATGATGGTTCTCCTCTCGCTGATTTTTGCGTTTGCGCAGATGCGGCACGGCCAGCATGACCACCAGCACCACCAGCAGCATGGGCACAGCCAGTGCCGGGGCCACGATAATGGGCTCGATGCGGAGCGCGTCCGCCGTTACGCGAATGTGTTTCTGGTTTTCCGCGTTCTCGATCCGCTTGCCGCGCACCAGAAGGCGGTGGGTGTTGATGCCGTAGGGAGTACAGGTCATCAGGGTGACGTAGTCCTTGCCCTCCACCGGCTGCAGAAGATCGGTCTCGGTGGGCAGGACGATGGAGATCTGATCGACCTCATAGGTCAGCACCCGGTCCAGCACCGTGATGGTGAAGGTGTCGCCCACTTCCAGCTCATCCAGATTGGTAAAGAGCTTGGCGCTGGGCAGCCCGCGGTGGGCCGAGATGACGGCGTGGGTGCCCGCGCCGCCCACCGGAAGGCTGCTGCCCTCCAGATGGCCCGCCGCCACCTGCAAAACGCCGTCGCTGGTGCCGTGGTAGATGGGCAGCTCCACGCCGATCTTGGAGATGGTGATGTACCCCATGATGCCGGTACCGGAGACGTCAAGGGTGTCGGTGTAGCCGCTCACCTCTTCGGGCCGGTAAAAGCATCGGGCGTTTCGGCCAGCCGCCGGTTGTAGTCGTCGGCGGCGTCAAAATAGGCCTGATAGTCCACGTCCGACAGGTTTTCAACCTCTTCCGAGTAGCTCGCCACAGCGCGCGACTGGTTTTTCTGGTTGACATAGTCACTGACGGTCGGATATAACATCACGGATAGACCCACGAGAAAGATCAATATTAAAATGATGTTGCTGCGATTCTTTTTCATGGGCTACTCCCTAATGTTATAAGGATATGTTCGGGGCAGATGCCCTCTTATTTCGGGGGAGCGGCCGGCTCCCGGTTGGTTTTACTTGTTTTCCATCCGCTTCTTCGCGATGAGCAGCACGGCCGCTGCAACCATCAGCCCGCCGCCGATCAGATAGAAGATCGTGGTGCCGATGCCGCCGGTCGTGGGCAGGGTGGTGCCAGCGTTGTTGAGAACCTTGATGGTGCCGGTGGCATTGTCCGTGCCATAAGAAACCTGACCCTTGCTGGGGTCCGTCGCTCCCTTAATTGTGAACGAAATTGCAGAATCCAACTTGTTATAGCCCTTGGGTGCCTCAACCTCTTCCAGAGCGTAAGTACCAGAGTCCAGACCCTCAAACTTGATTTCACCAGTTGCCGGGGTTTCAACTACTTTTACCAGACCCGCTGCATCCGCAACATCCCAGCCCTCAAATTTGTAAACCTTTTTGGCATTGTCATATTTGAAGGAAGCAACATTACCTCCGTTCTTAACTTGGAACTTTGCACCGGCCAGCGGGACTTCACTACTGTCACTGCCCTTCGTGTACTTCTTCACGTCAAAGCCCCAGACATAAGTGGTGGTCTGGCCGCCCTGAGCCATGCCGTTTGTGCCATACTTCAGGATTGCGCTATTCGTATTGCCAGTAGTGCCGACAACTGCCTTTTCGTTGATCTGTGCCCAGTAACTAATAACGACTTCGTCGTTGGTTTTCAGGACACCATTCGTAAACTTTACTTCAAAGGTGCATTTATCCTCAAAGCCTGTAGTAACCACTTCGTAACCGGAAGTAAGCTCTGTGCCATTGCGCGTAACCTTCAGGGATTGTGCGCCCTCATTGACAAAGGTCAGGCCAGCAGACATCGTATCGTGGGCAACATAGTTTGACGGCGTACCATCAACAACATTGATCGTAAGCTGGAACTCGACATAATCGCCAATGGCCGCATCGTTTGTCTCACCAAAGTCACTGCCTTCCTTGACTTTCTTGTCAATGGTCGGTTTGCCGTTCTTTTCGTTGATGGTGACATTCGGGTTCGTAGTGCCCAACGAGCACACAACAGGGCTCACACCAGTCCAGCCTTCGGGGACGACCAGATAGTAACCCAAATCTACTTCTTGCTCAACTTTGCTTCCGGTTGCTTTCACACTATAATTAACCGTCTTGCCGCTAACTGCTCCTGCCGCTTCTTCTGCAAACTTCTTTGCAAAGTCACCATTATCTGCTTCTTTCCTTAAAACAGTAACCGTGTCATCTGTGTTGACCGTAAAGTAAGTTTTCCACTGGTTTTCGCTTACAAAATCTTTCCATTCGGTGTTCGTTTTGTAAATAACACCCGTATACGGCTCGTCGTCTGTATGGGTCTCAATTTCCATAATGCGATAGAAGTTATAGGTCACGCCACTGACCGCATTATTGATCGTGATCTTGCCCTTTTCAGTTGCCGCCGAAGTGGTGCCGCTCTCCGCAAACGCTGGAACTGCCATCGCCAGCACGAGAGCCAGCGCGGCAAACAGCGCCACGAATCTCTTCATGTGTTTCATTTTCATCGTCTCCTTGTGAAATAAATCCATTTCCAATTTGCTTCTTTTTGCTTCCAAGCAATCCCAAAATCTGTGCTTCTTGTGGTGATCTGCGCTCCGCCCGCAGGGGCGGGAGGGTCACTCGCCCCTCCTTTCCTGTCTGCGTTTCCTGCGGTATCCACCCACCAGCGCGGCACCCATCAGCACCGCACCGGCGGTGGTGTACGGAGCCGTACCGGTGGAACCGGTCGCCGGGAGTTCGTAGCCGGGGGCATTCTTGCGGTTGGTCACGGTGATGGTGGCACCGGGCACTGCCGGGGTGGCAGCATCGTTGGTGTAGCTCACCGTGTAACCATTTACAGTGTCCTCGACAACGTAATACTGGGCATCGGGGTTAAGGCCAGTGAAGGTATACTTCCAGTTGCTGCCGTCGTCCTTTGTCAAGGTCTGGGTCTTGACCGGTTCTGCATCGCCTACCTTGTACAGCTTCAGCGTAATGGCAGTGCCCTCCGGCAAATCGGTCAGTGCGGTCTTACCGTCTTCAGCAAGCCACTTCTTCTCGACAATCAGCCAATTCGTCTTTTGTTGGTTCGTGATGGTCGCCGTTCCGCCAGCCGTCACACCGTGTTTCGACTGGGTTACGCAATCTTTGTCAACATAGCTGTACATTACATTGTAACCGTCCGGCACGCTGCTGCTGTCTTCCGTTACGAAGTAATAGTACGTACGGCCAGAGTCGTCAGCTTCCGGCAGCGAACCTGTATCAGGGTACGTCACCTTCCAACCGTTGCCCCGCGTAAGCGTCAACGTTTCATTAAACTTGTCGTCAACAACGTCGCCCACCTTGCGTTGCAGGGTAACGGTAATGTCGTCATGCGGACCCGTATCCACTTTGCCGTCGATATCCTTCCAGACTTTTTCGACCTTGATCTTTCGGGCCTCATTTTCGACCTTCAGAACATCCGTCGTCTGTCCGGCTGACACAAACTTGATGTCACGTTGTGCCACACCAGAGCGGCTAAAGTTCGAATACACCTCGTCTGCGGTTGCACCTTGCGACAGCATCACAAAGTAATGCGGTGTGTTATCAAGGATGTAATTGTTAGCCGGCTGTGTTTCCACCAGCTTATAGAGCGTGTCGGCGTTTACCTTCACTGTACCCTCTGCCGACTCGCCCCTTGCATTGTAGCGGAACGTGATCGTACCCTTTGCCGCGTCATCCGATGCTGTAGTATGGGTTCCCACCGGAGTCCAGCGGTTTTCTCCATATTCGGAAAGTTCAAAGGTCACACCGCCAAGGGTATTATTGTTTTTTTGCCCTTTTCCGATTTCACGAGGGTCAGGATGTCCGTCACGCCGTTCGATGCAGTGCCGCTGCCGCCCGCATTCTGGAAGTGTGTTTCATTGTTCGAAGCGATTCGCCCGAACATCTTCACTTCATTTGTTACAGTCCGCTGCTGGCCAGCGCCCAGATTTTCGTCCGGAACAAACTTGTACGTATAGGTCAAAACATATTTTGCTCCGTCCTTGATCTTGATCTTCATCGTGTGGTTGTCCGGGTCAATCTCGCAGTCCTTCAGCGCATCGCTTGTAACAACAGCGTCGTTTCCATCCTTCCTCACCACGATGCTGTTTTGATCAAGCGTGGCACTCAGGCCCTTCGGAACCGTAAGGATATCCTCCAGCTCCAAGTAGCCACCTTCATAGGGCAGCAACTGCTTGCTCTGTTCGTTGATGGTAACAGTATAGGTTGCTGTTTGATTCCTCTGGTCGTAATTCACACCTTTCTTCGTCTCAAAGTTCGTCCGGGTTACGGTTGCGGTTGCCTTCTTTGTAAAATCGCCCCACTTTGCTTCGTTGGGGTACTCCTTCGACGGATCATTACTGATGTCCTTCCAGTAGTCGTCGTCAACTATTACGCCGTAGATAATGGACGCATCATCATTCGTCAGGTCTCTTCCTTTAAGTCCAGACAAAGTGAACGTCAGCACTTGCTGTCCATTTCCATTCGTAGAGGACTCCAACTTGAATACGTTTGTGTCGGGTTGGCTGGTACACGCCCACTGTTCAACGAACTTACTCTTACCATCACTGTCATATTTCGTAGTTCCAACATAATACGAGTCCAGCCAGTTCCACTTTTCAGCTCCCGTAAAGTCCATATACTTCAAGCCCTTGGGAAGGGTATCCGTAATGGTGACCGTGTCTGCATTGGGATCGGGATGTTTGATCAAGAGCTTGAACCAGATCACCGTGCCATTGGGGGTTCCCGTCTGAATCGTAGCTGTTGTTCCTCCAAAATTATATGGGCCATTGCTGTTATAAGTAGCAACAAGCTTGCGTAACTCCGAATCCTTCGGCTTCTCCGGTTCCGGCTTCGTGTAGCTTGCCGTATTTTTCCCCTCATGATCCTTATCTACAAAGCATACATTCTCTGCTTTCACCACATCTTTTCCGGCCAGATCATTCAGCGTTTTACCCGTCTCTGTACATTTTATATAGGAATTATACGATGCTGTATTGAGCTGGGTAACCTTAAAGCCCTCTCCTGTCCAACTGACATCAATCTTAAACGCCCGGACTTCATTGCCAGTACCTGCTTCTTCTGTCATCTCCTGATTTTGTAGTAGGTTACAGTTACTGTGCCATTATACGGAGTATTCTGAAACTCATTAAGGTTGACTTTCGACGTAGGAGCCGTCGTTGTTCCGTCGACATTTTTAACAACAACGTCAAACGTTGTGTTATTACTTTCAAGGCTTTTCTTTAGATCATCATACTTTGCATAATGATCCAGCCCAAATGCTTTAGCCGTTCCGTTTTTATCCGCAACGGTTGGCGTCTGGAGTACATCATATACTGTAAACTGCTTCGACGTATCAGTACTTGCATTCGTGCGGACAGAGAAATACCATTTTTTTGCCAACAGTTCTCCATCACTGCTCAAAGACATATCTTTATCTACAGCTTTTACCAGCACCCACTTACGCTGGCCAACCGTTGTCGTTTCGCTGTCGGTATCTATTGGGGTATCATCATCTTTTTTGATATCGACTTTGTTTGTAACCGATGTCTCCGTGCCCTCTGTATTGTCCGGAATCGAAGTATAGTAGGTGTATAAGAGCTGGATGTTGCCGCTTTATCTGCGGGGAACGTATAGGTAAAGCCATCCCTATTCGCATTTACTACATCTTTTGGGTCGACCTTCGCAAATGTTTTACCATCCGCATCTTGAATCTCAATCCTCTCATCCGCGCGCTCCATGCGCATCTTTGCACCCGGCGTCTGAATCTGATCTACCACCTTCAAGCCAGCTAAATTTTCGTTGTTGGGGTTTGTGATCTTTATCTGCCACTTAATGCGCTGCAAACGTTCGGCGTTTCCATTTCCATCATAAATTACTCTTGTTTTCTCCACCGAAATCTTCTCTGGAGTGTAGCTTTTCCACTCTACGTCCGTCTTCGTTGTATTACCATAAGTCGCAGATGCCGTGTTGCCAACTGAATCTGCCGCAGCCAACTTACCTGCATTCGTAAGCTCATAGTAATAAGTCAAAACATAACGTTCGCCTTTCTCCAAAGGAGCAAGCTCTTCGATCACGAATTCCTTCTCATTCTCTGCATTACTAGAGTCTGGCGTAATCTGGGGATATCCGTCCGGAATAGTTACCGGTGAGCCATCCCCTTTCTTCAGTTCAAAGTTGCTGTATTTGCCAACAATTGCGCCGCTGTGAGTTATCACGTCCTTGATCGTGACGTTTTTGTCCGCAGTGCCCTCCTGAGAGCTGACTGTAACAGTATATTTGAAATATACCTTGTCGCCTTCTCTTATAATACCAGTATCCGCTGTTTTATCAACGCTGATATCGCTCTTCTTTTTCAGAGTAAAGCTTCCGTTATCGCCGGGGAATTCGATGGTCTGGTTCTCGCCTGTACCTTTTGCAACTGCCTTGCCCCAGACCTTGAAATCTGCATCAAACCCTTTTTCGTAATCAAAGGTACCGACATTATCAAAAAACTCAACCGTTACGTTTCCGTCCGTGTCCGCATCCAGATAGCCAATTACCGTTTTGTTATCGCTTCGATCTTTAATTTCCTGATGCACCAACGGTTCTTTCAGCTTAAAAGGCAGAGTATACTTGAGCTTATTGCCGTTTTCCTCATTCTTACTGAACATACCTGCCGGGGCCTTGATGCTCACAACCACCCGAAGGTCGTCGCCCTCATTCACTGTGTCACCCTTCTGAACCGGCTGATAAAGATCATCGCTATCCTTCTTTTGCAGTTCGAAGTGCGCTTGCAATTTCTTTGCAACCGTGTCGTCATCCAAATTGATGGGATACTGCGTTTCCCCGGAAGCCGCCACCGCCACTGCGCCCATTTCATCTGCCGGCTGCACTGCGATCTCCTCGTCATCGCTGCCGTCGCGGTCGTCGGCCTCGCCCACGTAGTTGCCGTAAGCCTGATCCACGAGGATGGTGCTGGTGACATCGGTGAAGGGAACGGTCACTTCCGCGACAGCGCCCTCGACGGCACCAGAAATAACGGTCAGGGAATCGTCGCCTACCGTCTCCACGATGCCGATGGTCTCATCGTCGGCAGTTCCGTTTTTATTATAGGTGACCACATCGCCGGGGATGGCTTCGTAAGCCGCATCTTCGCCCTCGGTGAGGTAGGCAAAGCCCATGGCATCCATATCGGCGCGCAGCGCCTCCAAGCCCAAGCGCTGCGGGATCTCCGTCTTAGGGATGCCCGCATAATGCTGGCAGAACGCGATGAACGCGACGTCCCAATCGGCGTAGGGGTTCCCGTAGAACGCACCGTAGCGGGTGTAATGGTGGACATCGATGATGTCGCCCAGTGCCTCGTCGGTCTGGAAGTTCTTTTCGCTTTCCTTGTAGCCCAGCTGCTCCTTTGCCACGGTCAGCAGGGCCTCGTTCCAATTATCGCTCAGGCCGACGCTGTATTTTTGCCAGTCGTCGTCGGTCTCCACGTCGGCGCTATAGTCCGCAAGGCACTCCAGCGTGTGCGTGTGTTCGGGGATGGTGCAGGTCAGCACCTTCTCATAGCACGCCTCGGTGTGGTGATGGAGCACCGGCTCAGAAACGGCCTCGCTGCTGCTGTCGTCCGCCACAGACGTGGCGGTGTTGGTATCTTCCAGCGCCGCAATGCCGTCCTCGTCTGCCGCACCGTCCGAGAGCACTTCGCCCTCTTCGTAGCCGCAGACCAGCTTTTCCTCGGTCTCCGTCTCAGTGGTGTAGCAGTCGTCCGTGTGGGTGTGCTCCTCATAGCCGCAGAGGAAGTCACCTGTATCGGGATCGACCGGGCAGGTTTCATCGTGGGTATGTTCTTCTTGGCCGCAGGTCAATTCCTTGTGCTCAACAAGCACGGTCTCGTAGCAGTCCGCCGTGTGGTGGTGCACCTCCGGTTCGGTCTCTTCCGGCTCCGGCTCTTCCGGCTCGGCTTCCGGTTCTTCCGTGGTCGGCTCCGAGTCCACGGAAAAGGCGGAGTCCGGGTCTTCCGGCTCGCCTTCCTCGTAACCGCAGACCAGCTCCTCGGTATAGCATTCGTCGGTGTGGACGTGCTCCTCCATGCCGCAGCAATATTCGTTGTCGGTGGTCAGCGCCGTGCCCACCTGATGCAGCCGCCAGCTGACCGAGAGTGATGTCAGCATCGCAAGCACCAACAGCATCGCCGTATAGCGCCGCGCTCTCACACGCTGCGCCCGCAGCTTCTGCATGATCTCATTGAACTGATTCCCCATCATGGCACCTCCTTAGTGCACCCATGAAAGACGTGACAAGGGCCATACCCTCAAGAACACCTTGCCGACGATCTGGCTTTTGTCCACGCAGCCGATGACGGTGCTTCGGCTGTCGATGGAAGTTGAACGATGGTCGCCCATCACGAAATAGCGATTTTCCGGCACCTGATACGGGAACTTGAGGTCGCACTCGCCCAGCGCGAGTTCATCGACGTAAGGCTCCTCCAGAGCCTCCCCGTTCACCGTAACAACGCCGCTCCGGTCGATGGAGATCACATCCCCGGCCCGCCGATGATCCGCTTGAGCAGAAGTTTATTCTGCCAATAAAAACCGCACAGATCGCTGGTTTCATATCATCGGTCTTGAGCAGCAGCAGGACATCCCCGCTCTGCAAGGTCGGGTTCATGCTGTCGCCCGACACCTGCAGCACCGGCAGGAGGATGGTCGCCAGCAGCACCGCCGCCGCAGCCACCACCACCAGCGCGTAGACCGTGCTTTTCAGCACCCGCACGTAGCGGTCCCGGTATTCCAGACGCTGCCGTTCCTTGTCCACTTCCTCCATGGAGGGGATCGTGGCCAGTTTCACGTGTCGTCCCTTCATTCTCCGTCCGCACCTCCGTTATCCGCAGACTGCGGTGGTTTGCTGGGCAGGGGCGGATTCATTGCCTTCACCGATTCCAGATACGCATCGGCAGCGGCCTGAGCCGCTTCGAACACCTGATGCAGCGCCAGCGACGCTTCCGCGATGGAACCGGCATGTTCCAGCCGCAGGGTGCGGTCGTCCAGCTGCTTCTGGAGCGCCGCGTTCTGCTGTTCCAGCTCTTCTTCGTGCTGCTTGAGTGCGTAGATGATCTCGATCAATTCGGTGCGGCTCATCCGCCGCAGTTCACGTTCCGCCATGTAGTTTATCTCCCTAACGGATGATTGTCATAATTACCCATTTACTACGATTGATTATAGCATCGCTCTTCTATTTTCGCAACGGGTTTCGTGAAATATATCATTGATTTCCGGCGTCTGAAAGCCCGATTTTCGCCGCTTTCGGCGCAAAAAAGCGCATCCGCTTTTTGCGGATGCGCTTTTCAGACATTTTAGGAAATTTCGTTTAGTTTTTGCCGGTCAGCTTGAAAGTGTTCAGAGCCTCAATGGTGGTGACGATGACCCTGACGTTGTTGATGATGGAGCTGCCAGCGGAGAAAACGCGGGCGACGTAGTTGAACAGGGCACCGACATTCATGAAGATCAGCCAGCCCTGCGTGTCGGTGATGGAGCCGCCGTTCAGGTAGACCATCTCGTTCTCGTCGATCGCAGCGTAAGCGGCGGGCAGTTTGATCTCATTGTTCATCATAATAAGGAATCCTCGCTTTCAAAATTTTAAGATAACTTTAGGCAAAAAGCTGACCGTTTCAGCCGTGCAGCGCTACCAGCGTGAACACAAGAATGGTCGTGCCAACGATCAGGACTTCTCCCATATGTTCTTCGATCTTAAAGGTCTTGGTGGGTTTCGTCTCCTCTGGCTGTGCAGCCGCGGCGGAAGAAGAACTGCCGTCCGCGACCGTCCAGTGAGCGTAGAGCGTCTGGCCTTCCTCTTTGAAGTTGTACTTGCTCGCCTTGATCGCGGTGCCGCCCACGATATCCTCATACCAGCCATCAAAGGTGTAGCCTTCCATGGTAGGCGTCGGCAGACTGGACGCGCGGTAAACGTCGCCGTACTTGTAAACGTACACCTGCGTCGGCACACCGATACCGCCCTGCGGCTCCAGATAGATGGTGTGATATTTTTCTGCGGCAAACGCCAGCGGGGTCATGCAGCAGAACACTGCCAGCGTTACGACCCCCAGCATCAGCCTCTTCAGAAATTTCTTCATGTTGCGGCCTCACTTTCCAAACGTTCCGTGAACGCCACACCCTTCCCGGATATGACGTCTCTATATAGGTTATACGATAAACGGCCCGTTTTGTCAATTGCTTCCTGTGAAATTTCGCAATTGTTTTGTCGTTTGTGGAAAAAAAGTGTCCGGTTTCAGGATTCGGTCTCAAAAAATTCCTTAACAAGTTTGACCACCGTGCCGGAAAGCAGCAGCAGCGCGATGAGGTTCGGGATGCTCATCAGGCCGTTGAAGGTATCGGCGATGTTCCACAGCAAGTCGAGTTCCACCGTCGCGCCCAGAATGGCCACGAAAGAGTAGACCACGAGGAAGGGCCGCACGACCTTATCCGTCTTGCAGAGGAACTCGATGCAGCGGGAGCCGTACAGGCCCCAGCCGATGATGGTGGAGAATGCGAAGCAGCACAGCGCCACCGCCGTAAAGATGGACGACCAGCCGCCGTAGGTGGCCGTGAAGCCGGAGATGGTCAGCTCGGCACCGGCGGCAGAGCCGTAGTTCACCGGCACCCCGCTGCACAGGATGACCAGCGCGGTCAGGGTGCAGATGACGATGGTATCGGCAAAGACTTCGAAGATACCGAACATCCCCTGCTTGACCGGCTTGCGGGTGTCGGCACAGGCGTGGGCGATGGAGCCGGTGCCAAGACCGGCCTCATTGGAGAAGATGCCGCGGGAAACGCCCTTCTGCATACTGAGGAAAACGCTGCCGATGGCACCGCCCGTGAAGGCCCGTGGGTCAAATGCGCCGCCGACGATGCAGGCCAGCACCGCCGGGAAGCGCCGGATGTTCAGGATGACAACGCCCAGCGCCAGCACCACATAGAACAGTGCCATAAAGGGCACCAGCTTTTCGGTGACACTGCCGATCCGCTTGATGCCGCCCAGCAGCACCATGGCTACCAGCATGGCCACCAGCACGCCCGCCACAAGGTTGACGGTGGAGAGCATACTCTTGCTGAAGTCGCCGTAGGCGGTCAGGGCCGAGTCGATGGCCGTGACGATGGTGTTCACCTGCGTGGCGTTGCCGGTGCCGAAGACGGTCAGCACACCGAACAGCGAATAGAGCGCCGCCAGCCAATGCCAGTTTTTGCTCAGGCCATTTTTAATGTAGTACATCGGGCCGCCCACCCACTCGCCGGTGGCGCTGCGCTCCCGGAAACGGACGGCCAGCGTCACTTCCGAAAATTTGGTGCACATGCCCAGCAGCGCCGAGCACCACATCCAGAACACCGCACCCGGCCCGCCGATGGCGATGGCACCCGCCACGCCCGCGATGTTGCCGGTGCCCACCGTCGCCGCCAGCGCCGTGCAGACCGCCTGAAACGGCGTCATGGCGCCGTCAGTCGCGTCTTTCTTGCGAAACATGCGTCCGATCGTTGTTTTGATGGCATAGGGGAACTTGCGGATCTGCAAAAAGCGGGTCCGCACACTGAGCAGCAGCCCCACGCCGATGATGCTGATCATGGCTGGGATGCCCCAGATAAAATGGTTGACCGCATCGTTCACGGCCGTAATGGTTTCGATCATGGTTCTTTCCACACCTCTGAAAAATCAACTTCCGCCGCCGGGTGTTTCCCGGCAAACATAGTTGTTATTTTATCGCATCTTTGCAGTTCTGTCAATTTTTCAAGACGTAGAAGAGATTTTTTCATCTTTTCCGATTCAAACGTCACAAATCAGTGAAACTGTGGTATCCCCGCAGGGTTTTCGGTCAAATTCCGCCTGCCATGTGACCGTTTCCGGCCGCACCGGGGCAAAATAGCAGGCGGAGGTTGCCGCAGCGGCTCCCTCCGTTTTTTCGGCACTTCCGCGCACCGTGCAGAACACGGCAGTCGGCCCATCGGCCCCGCCGATGACCGCAATGGCCGCATCCCCTTCCATCTGCGGTTCCAGCCTGTATTTCCGGGCAAGTGCCGCCTGTTCCGGCGGCAGCTTCCGTGGTTTGCGGCGCGGATGGTCTCCCTCGGCGCAGTCGGTCAGGTAGAAGTGTTCCGCTTTCGGCGTCAGACGGTACGTCATCATGCAAAAACAGTTTGGACGTTCCCAGCCGTCGCAATCCGGGAGCTCCAGCGTTTCCGACCGGACATCCAGCACCGTCAATTGATAGGCGGCATTCTCGTTTCCCGGTTCGTGGATCAACACCGACTCCCCCGCAGCCGGTGTCGGGAATTGTTCGGCCAGATGCTGCTCCAGTTCCGCTTCCAATTCCAGTTCCAGCGTTCGGAATCGTTTGGGACGGCTCTTCCGGCTCTTTGTTGCCCATGGGTAGCTGTTCCGCCAGAACCGCCAGACCTTCGTTTCGTCCAGCCCATAATAGTGCACCAGCGCCGCTGCCTCATCGCTTCCAGCGTCAGTTCCCGGAAGATACCCCATTCCGCAGCCATCGCTGGGGTGCAGACGCACCCCGTTCAGCCTCAGAGAGGCACAAAATCCAATATCCAGCGGATTCTCCTGCTCCATCTGGCGTTCTTCCGCTCTGGTCAACGTGCGGGTGCATTCGCCGTTTTCGGTCAGGCCCCATTTTTCCATATAGGCCCGCAGTTCTCCCTGCGGCACCTCTATCGCAAAGTCCACGACCAATCCCTGCCGGCACCGGTAGAGGGCCGGGATCAGCCACCGGTAGCCATTCCATTCAAATTCCCTGTCCAGATGCAGTTCCTCGCCTTGGTCGGTCCCCTTCTGCGTCCCCCAGTAATTTTTTCCAAAACAGACCTTCCAGCATCGGTGTTGGTGTTTCATGACCCTTGTCCCCTTCCGTTTTTCTTCATTCTAGCACGGTTTTCTCCGCCCCACAATCTTCCCAGTAAATTTTTTGCCGAATCCTTGCCGCCCGCATCTACACATCCGCTGCGATTTGTGCTATGATAGGGCTGAAAAATCGGTTTGGCACTGCCAACCACAAGAAGGTGTCGTTCATGTCTGATCTGCTTGAAACGCTGCGGCAGGAAGGCGTCGATCCCGCGCTGCTCTCCGCCGTGGAGGAATACCGTACCGCGCACCCGCTGGCTGAGGGGCTGCGCTCCCGCATCCCGGCGTCCGCCTTTACTTATTACGGAAACGAGGTCTGGGAACAGGCGCTGGCCGCCCTGCTCTGCGGCGAGAACCTGCTGCTGGCGGGCGGCAAGGCCACCGGCAAGAATGTGCTGGCCGAGAACCTCGCCGCCGCCTTCGGCCGCCCGGCGTGGGATATCTCGTTCCATGTGAACATGGATGCGGCCTCCCTCATCGGCATGGATACCTTTGAGGGCGGAGCCGTCAAGTTCCGGCCCGGCCCGGTCTACCGCTGCGCCCAGTGCGGCGGCTTCGGCGTGCTCGACGAGATAAACATGGCCAAGAACGAGGCGCTGGCCGTGCTGCACGCAGTGCTGGACTTCCGCCGTGCCATTGACGTGCCCGGCTACGACCGCATCCCGCTGGCCGAGGAGACCCGCTTCATCGCCACCATGAACTACGGCTATGCGGGCACCCGCGAGCTGAACGAGGCGCTGACCTCCCGCTTCGTGGTCATCCAGATGCCCACCATCACCCAGGACAACCTGGAAAAGCTGCTGCGGGCACAGTTCCCGGATCTTGCTGCGAAGTACGCCCACCAGTTCGCCCTCCTGTTCCTCGACTTGCAGAAGAAGTGCGACAGCGCCGAGATCTCCACCAAGGCGCTGGACCTGCGCGGGATGCTGGACGCCCTGCGGCTCATCCGCCGGGGCGTAGCCGCCGGGGCTGCGCTGGACATGGGCATCACCAACAAAGCCTTTGATTCCTACGAGCAGGGGCTCATCCGGGACGTCATCGCCGCCCGCATCCCGGCGCAGCTCACTGCCCAAAAGCTCTTCGGCTGATGGAAGCCCAGAGCTATACCGCCGAACAGCGGCGCGCAGCCAATCAGGTCTGGGCGGCAGCCGGAGCCTATGGATTTGAGCCGCTGTTCCTCGCGCACAACACCGACGGCACCATCGATTTTTACATGAACTGCATCGTGGGGCTGGTGCACAAATATTACGGCGACGACCTCGTCCGCAGCCTGTTCGACTGCTGGGACGGCGACATCCGCCAAAGCCAGCTGGACGACCTGACGTGGCTCTACCTCGAAAGCGCGGCCTACGCGCTGGAACTGCCCCGCCGCCCGGTGCTGGCCGAGCTGCGCCGCGCCCACGCCGACTATTTTTTTTCGGCATCCAGTACAAGCTCTCCCGGCAGGAGTGGATGGCGAAAAACCAGCTCGTCTACACCATGCAGGCCCACCGCTGGCGTACCGTGCAGGGCCGCCGCCCGCCGGTGATGACGCCCTACGAAGCCGACCTTGCCAAGGCCCTTGCGCCGGACACACCGCCCGCACCCGCCGCGCTAAAGGATGCACTGCTGTCTGTTTTTGCAAAAGCGAACCTCTTTGACGGCACCGTGCGGCAGAAACCCGCGCTCCACCTGCATCTGGAAGGGCTGCTGGCCTCCCTTGCCACCAAGACCCTGCCTACCCAGATGATCAAGACCGACCGCGTGACGGTGGAGCACTCCAACTCGGTGGATGCGGCCAGCACCGGCGGACTGACCGTGGACAAGCGGCTGGCCCACATCACCCTGAAGCAGAACGCCGCCGAGGACCGCGCTTACATCGAAAGCTGCTTCGGGCGGTCGCTCTACCCGCCGGAGCGGCTGCGCAAGGCCGAGCAGGAGCTCTGCACCGGGAACCATCTGGGCTGCCGCCTCTGGTTTGCGGCGGGCGTGCCCAGCCCGGAACAAGCCCCCAACCCGGAGGCGAAGCACCTCGCCGAACAGGCCCAACTTCAAGCCGACCGGAACCGTGCCTACTACGCCAAGAACCGGGAGCTCCACCGCAGCGTCGTGCTGCGGCTGACTGAGCAGATCCGGAACTGCATCCTCGTCCACCAGCAGCCCAACGCGCGGGTGGCCCGCAGCGGCAATCTGGACCCGGAGCGGGTCTGGCGCGCGCCCCTGCTGGACGATGCCCGCGTCTTCCGCTGTGCCGAGGAAGAGAACCAGCCCTCCTTCACGGTGGACCTGCTGCTGGACGCTTCCGCTTCCCGGCTGCACTGTCAGGAGGTCATCGCGGCGCAGGGTTCCATCCTCGCCGAGAGCCTTGCCGTCTGCGGCATCCCGGTGCGGGTGAGCTGCTTTTCCAGTCTGCGCGGGTACACCGTGCTGCGGGTGCTGAAGGGCTTCCAAGACAAAAATTTGCAGAACATCAATCAATATTTCGCTTCCGGCTGGAACCGCGACGGGCTGGCCCTGCGGGCGGCGGGCGACCTTGTGGACTTTGCCCCCGGCCCTGCGCCGCGCCATCTGCTCATTTTGCTGACGGATGCTTCCCCAACGACAGCCGCCGGGTGCCGCCCTCCTCCGAAAACCCGCTGGGCCACGATTACGGCGGGGCTTTCGGCGTGGACGATGCCGCCGCCGAGGTGCGTGATCTGCGCCGCAAGGGGCTGCGGGTCTCCGCCGTCTTCATGGGGAGGACAGCTCCAGCCGCGACGCCGAACGCATCTACGGCAAAAACCTCGCCCGCATCCGCGGCATGGACCAACTGGCCCGCGCCGCCGGCCGGCTCATCCAGAACGAGATCCGGGAGCTGGGCGATTGAACCGTTTCCTGAACCGGGACTGCGCAAAAACGCAGCCCCGGTTTTATTTTTACAACCATATCGCTTGTATCGTCGGGAATGCCGAAAAAATATTTTCGATTTCGTCAAACTTATAGTTGTATTTCGAGACAACTTATGCTATAATGTCCTCAGAAAACAACGAATCATTGGTTGTACAAGGAAGGAGACCCGCTATGGACGCCAATCGTTACTTTGAGGAAATGCACCGTGCCATGTCTGCGCAAAAAAGCGACTACTCGTTGATTTTGAGCGTAAAAGTGCAGGATCTTGGCGGGGCGGACGCCTATCTGGAGCTGCGCCGCAGCGCCTCCGGCCACGCGCGGGTCTTCTACTCTACCATGGGTCGTCAGAACTTCAACTTTCAGTTGTTCCGCAAGGGCTGGCAGCTCTGCCACAACGCTTCCGGCGAATTGACGGGCCGGTTCCCCACCAAGGCGGAGGCACTGCTGGACACAGCAGACTTTTCCGCCTGTATCCGGGACGACGCTTTTGACGCGGCCCGCACTGACTTCATCGTGGCCCAGCTCCGCCGCCTTTCGGACGCCTTCTGCCCGGCGCTGCCGCAGTCGGCCCGTGAGGGGCCATGATCACGGTAGACAGCTTCGTGGGCCGGGGCGGCCACTGGTGCTATTGGAGCACCCAAGCGGCGGACTGCCTTCCCATTGCGGCCATCCTCTGCTGGCTGGGCGATTTTCTGGCCGGAGCGGAACGCCGCACCCTGCAGAGCTGCCCACAGGCCATGGAGCTGGCCGCTCAGTGGCAGGCGCAGCTCTGCTCCCCCTTTGCCCGCCCGGCGGACGCTGTTCCCCGTCCCATTTCGCGCCCTGCCCCGCGCCGCGCTGCTCCTTCCGCCCAAAACCCGCACTGGCAGAGCATTCTGGCTGTGCTGGCGACCGTATAACAGAATGAAAAAAGAGGCTGCCTATACTCCCTCCGTCACGGTTTTGCCGCGTCAGCGATGCCGGAAGGAGTTTTGCAACAGCCTCTTTCTTTAATATTCGATTCCCTGCCGCGCGGCGATCCCCTTTGGTAGGGGTGGCGGTGGCACTTCATCTCGGTGCTGTAGTCGGCGGCGTCCAGCATCCACCGCGGTGCCGCGTGGGCGGTGAGGACGCATTCCTGCGCGGCCGGGCGGCGGAGCACCGCCTCCTGCAGCAGGTCTTTGTCTACCATGTCCAGTTCCCACGCGGAGCCCGCTTCGTCCAGAATCAGCAGGTCGGCGGGCTGGGCCATGGCGGCGCGCAGGTTCTCGTTCTGCAATTGGCGGGTGGCAGCCTTTTCGGCGTCATTCATCCGGAACACGAACTTCTGCCCGGCCTTGCCGCGGTAAATTTTCGCGCCCAGCTGCTCCAGCAGCGGAACCTCGCCGCTTTTGCCGCCCTTCAAAAACTGCACGATGACGACGGTTTTCCCGCTGCCCAGCGCACGCAGGGCAAGACCCATGGCGGCGGTGGTCTTCCCTTTTCCGTCGCCCCAATAAAGATGCAGCAGCCCTTGTTCCATCAGGCATTTTCCTCCGCATACTGGACCGTTTTCACCACGTGCAGGACCCGCTGCGTCTTCCAATCACAGGCATCCAGCACATAACCCCCCGCGTTGGGGCCGCACCACTCATGGAAGGTCTTGTGCGGCACGGCGAAGCGCTCCATGGCCGCCATCTGGGTGCCGCCGTGGGCCACGATGACAAGCTGTTCCTCGCCATTTTCCAGCGCTTCATCGACCAGTTCCGCAAATGTTGTGCAGACGCGGCGGCAAAAATCGCTCTTGCGCTCGCCGTCCGGGTGGGCGCTTGTTTCGTTTTCGGCCACCCACGCCAGATACTCCGGGTCCTGCTCCACATGGACGAATTTCTGCCCCTCGAAGCGGCCGAAGTTCATCTCCTTCAGCCCTTCCACCGGCACGAGCTTCGCTTCCGGGAAGAGGATCTTCGCCGTCTGGGAAGTGCGCTGCAGCGGGGTCACATAGACGATTTCCGGGGAAAAATCGGCCCGCCGCAGCTTCGCGGCGCTCTCCGCCGAAAGCGGGATGTCCCGCTGGCCCTGATAGCGTTTCTGGGCGTTGTATTCGGTCCTGCCATGACGCAACAGATAGATCAGCATGGTGCGTTCTCCTTTTTTCGCGTTTTTCCGCACCATTATAGCCTATTTGCGCTAAAATCGCAAGGCTGCATAGAGTGGAGATGCGGCCATGCATTAAGATTTTCCGCAAAAAAGCACCCGCCGCAGGATACGGCAGGTGCTCCGAAAAATCAAATGCTTACTGGTACAGGGGGAAAGCCTTGGTCAGGGCCAGCACACGGGCGGAGATGTCGTCCTTCTTCTCGTCGTAGTGCCAGATGCAGTCTGCAATGCAGTCCGCGATGATCTTCATCTCGGCGGCGCCCATACCGCGGGTGGTGACAGCCGGGGTACCCAGACGCACGCCGGAAGTCACAAAGGGGCTGCGGGTCTCGCCGGGGACGGTGTTCTTGTTGGCGGTGATGTGCACGCTGTCGAGGCGGGCTTCCAGCTCCTTGCCGGTGCACTCCTCGTCCCGCAGGTCGATGAGCATCAGGTGGTTGTCCGTGCCGCCGGACACCAGCTTGACGCCGCGGGCCTGAAGCTCAGCGGCCATGGCCTGTGCATTCTCGACGATCCGGCGCGCATATTCCTTGAATTCCGGCTGGAGCGCCTCGCGGAAGCAGACGGCCTTTGCCGCGATGACGTGCTCCAGCGGGCCGCCCTGCGTGCCGGGGAAGACGGCGGAGTTGATCCGCTTGGCCAGCACGGCGTTGTTGGTCAGGATCAGGCCGCCGCGGGGGCCGCGCAGGGTCTTGTGGGTGGTGGTGGTCACCACATCGGCGTAGGGCACCGGGCTCTGGTGATACCCGCCCGCCACGAGGCCCGCGATGTGGGCCATATCCACCATCAGGTAGGCCCCGTAGCCGTGGGCGATCTCAGCGATCTTCTCAAAGTCGATGGCGCGGGGGTAAGCCGATGCACCGGCCACGATGAGCTTGGGGCGCACCTTCTTGACCTGCTTTTCCAGCTCCGCATAGTCGATGACGCCGTCTGCATTGACGCCGTAGGAAACGAAGTGGTAGTTTTTGCCGGACATGTTCACCGGCGAGCCGTGGGTCAGGTGGCCGCCCTGCGACAGGTCCATCCCCATAACGGTATCGCCCAGATCCAGCAGGGCGAAGTAAACGGCGAGGTTTGCCTGTGCGCCGGAGTGCGGCTGAACGTTGGCGTACTTCGCGCCAAACAGCTTGCATGCACGCTGGATCGCAATATTTTCCACCTCATCCACATAGGCACAGCCGCCGTAATAGCGCTTGCCCGGCAGACCCTCGGCGTACTTGTTGGTCAGCACACTGCCCATCGCGGCCATGACGGCGGGCGAGACGATGTTCTCGCTGGCGATCAGCTCGATGTTCTCCCGCTGGCGGGTCAGCTCCCGGTTCATGGCGGCGGCCAGCTCCGGGTCTGCTTCCTTGACCAGACCGATGGTGTCCATCATGTTTTCGTACATAGTTTACTACCCCTCTCTTGATATTCTATCGCAGCAGCGGCGGCTCCTCAGCGAGCCGGGCTCCTACTTGTTACTATACCAAATCGGCCCAAAACCTGCAACCGCATTTTCGCCGAAACCCTTGCATTTTTCGACCGCAGCGTTTATTATATTTGTATATTTTTGCCGGATGGTTTTGTACAACTTTTCGCCGTCCGCCATGGGGAGGGAAAAGCCGATGGACACCGCCGCAGAAAAGGCGGCGCAGCGCAAAGCGGGCATCGCCGCGCGGCGGGCACTTTCCGAAGCCGACCGTGCGGCGGCCAATGCCGCGCTCTGCCGCCGCATCGCACAGCTTCGCTGTTTTCGCGAGGCACAGACCCTCCTCGCCTACGCCGCCTTCGGAGGCGAAGCGGACCTTTCGGCCCTGCTGGCCGAAGCCGAACGGCTGGGCAAAACGGTGGCCTACCCCGTCTGCGGGGAGGGCTTCACCCTGACCGCCGCTGTGCCGGAGCCGGACGGCTGGGAGGCAGGGGCCTACGGCATCCGCACCCCCATCCTTACAAAATCGCGGCTGCTGGCGCCGGAGGAACTCGACCTCGTGCTCGTGCCCTGCACCGCATTCGACGCCGCGTGCCGCCGCGTCGGGATGGGGAAAGGCTACTATGACCGCTACCTGCCCCGCTGCCAAAACGCCGTGACACTGGGCGTTGCCTTTGAGGTGCAGCGGGTGGAGCGGGCGGCAGCAGACCCCACGACCGGCAATTGGACAGCTATGCAACAGAGGAGAAAATTTATCGTGGAACTGACAAATTTGAGCTGTGAAGCCTTTTTAGCTGAGCTTGCCGGGAACGCCCCCGCACCGGGCGGCGGCGGCGCGGCGGCACTGGTGGGCGCAGCGGGGGCGGCTCTGGGGAATATGGTCGGCAGCCTGACCGTGGGCAAGAAGAAATATGCCGCCGTAGAAGCCGACATCCTTGCGCTGAACGAGCGCTCCGCCGCCCTGCGCAAGCGGCTGGAGGGGCTGGTACAGGCCGACGCCGAGGCGTTCCTGCCGCTGGCCGCCGCCTACAAGCTGCCCAAAGAGACGCCGGAGCAGCAAGCCCACAAGGCTGCGGTGCTGGAAGAGGCCCTCAACAGGGCCTGTGCGGTGCCGTTGGAGATCATGGCCGCGTGCTGCGAGGGGATCACCCTTGCAGAGGAATATGCGGCCAAGGGCAGCGTGCTGGCCCTCTCCGACGCCGGGTGCGCCGCGCTGTTCTGCAAAGCCGCGCTCCAAGCGGCGGGGCTGAACGTTACGGTCAACACCCGCCTGATGGCCGACAAAGCCCGCGCCGCCGCGCTGAACGCCGAGGCCGCCGCGCTGCTGGCCGATTTTGTCCCCAAGGCCGACCGGGTCTATGAACAGCTCACACAACAGGAGGGGTAATGGGATGGCAACGATCTTAAAAGGCGCGCCTGTGGTGGCCGCCATGAACGAAGCAAACGCCGCCCGGTGCGCGGCACTGAAAGCGCGGGGCGTCACCCCCACGCTGGCCGTGGTGCGGGTGGGTGCCCGCCCGGACGATCTTTCCTACGAGAAAGGCGTCCTGACCCGCTGCGGCAAGGTCGGCGTGGAGGTGAAGCAGTTCCTCCTGCCCGAAGATGCCGCGCAGGAACAGCTGCTGGACGTGATCGCGCAGGTCAACGCAGACCCGGCCATCCACGGCTGTCTGCTCTTCCGCCCGCTGCCCAAGCAGTTCGATGACCGCACCATCCGCGCCGCACTGGCCCCGGAAAAGGACATCGACGGCATCACCGACGGCTCGCTGGCCGGGGTCTTCACCAACAGCGCCATCGGCTACCCGCCCTGCACGGCACAGGCGTGCCTTGAGATCTTGAAGTATTATCAGGTGCCCCTCTCCGGCAAGCGGGCCGTGGTGGTGGGCCGCAGCCTTGTGGTGGGCAAGCCCGCCGCCATGATGCTGGACCGCGAAAACGCCACCGTCACCCTCTGCAACTCCCGCACCCGGAACCTCCCTGCCCTCTGCCAAGAGGCGGACGTTGTGGTAGTCGCCATGGGCAAGCAGGGTGCCATCGGCGGCGAACACCTGCGGGCCGGGCAGGTGGTGGTGGATGTGGGCATCCATGTCAACGCGGAAGGCAGGCTCTGCGGCGATGTCCGGTTCGACGAGGCGGAGCCGCTGGTGGAGGCCGTCACCCCGGTGCCCGGCGGTGTCGGCACCGTGACCACCTCGGTGCTGGTGGGTCATGTGGTCGAGGCAGCGGAAAAGGCCCTCGGCTGATTTTTGAATTTTTTACAATTTGATCGTATGCAAAAAAAGGCGCCCGGTGAAACCGTTCACCGAGCGTCGCTCATTCACATCTTTTTTCGCGTCAGCGGGTCAGCAGAAGCAGCCATGCCGAAGCGACGGCCTGCAGGATCAGCCAGCGGGCCACCACCTGCTCATCGCTCCAGCCCATCCGCTTGCGCACATGATCGTGCAGCGGGGTCAGGGTGTTTTTCAGGATGCTGATGTGCAGGAAACGCTTGAAGCTGATCTTCAGGATGCCCAGGCTGCCATCCACGATAAAGACCAGCGCAGCCAGCAGGAAGGAGAAGGGATGGCCGCTCTTGAGGGCCAGCACTGCGAGGAAGAAGCCCATGGCGCGGCTGCCCGCGTCGCCCATCAGCAGGGTGGAGGGCTTAGCGTTCATCCACAGGTAGGCCAGCAGAGCACCGATGAAGACGATGGCCGCCGTTGCGTAATCGCCCAGCTCCTTGCCGTAGGCCAGCAGGAAGGTGCCGATGCTGACCACCGCAAGGCTGGCGGACAGGCCATCCACGCCGTCGGTGCAGTTGACCACATTGATGCTGGCCCAAATCAGGACGACGATCAGCACGAGGTAGAGCGGATACGGGATGGCGAAGCTCCAGTTCAGGAAGTGGACCGCCGTGCTGTTGAAGTTCAGGTAGGTCACACCCGCCACGATGGCGATGACGAGGTCGATGAGGCCCTTTTTGTATTCGTTCCACGCCACTTCCGAAGCATCGTCAAAATAGCCAGAGAGCATGGAGGCGATGAGCAGCACGGTATAGATGATATACTCGGTGCGCAGCGGCACCACTGCCAGCGTGACCAGCGCGATGCAGAGCACGAAGATGAGGCCGGAACCGCGGGCCTTGCCCTTGGAGAGCTCGCCGTTCACCGCAAAGGCGCGGCCATGGTCTTGGGGGAGCTTTTCCCGGAAGACCGAGTCCATCAGCGCCGTCAGCGCAAAGGCCAATAGAAATCCCAGCGCATCCACGGTGCGCTGACTGCCCGATAACAGTTGCAGCATATTTTCCTCTTTCCCGGAACGGCAGAGCGCCGCCCCTGTTGTTTCACTCATACGCAAGGAAAGTGTATCACGCCCGGCAGAAAAAATCAATCGTTCCCGCCGAAAAGCCGCCGGTTTGACATTTTGCGCCTGCCCTTCTATAATAAGAAGGCAAGCTGTCCCCTTTGCGGGGCATTTTTTATTGCAACAGGAGAAACCATGACACTTTCACTCGAACAGCTTTCCGCCCGGATGCGGCAGGGCGAGGACATCCCTCTGCGCGAGACGGCGCAGGTGGTACTGACGCTGAGCATCCCTTCGATCTTGCAGCAGATGGTCGTAACGGCCATGGAATACATCGACGCGGCCATGGTCGGCCACATCGGGGCCGAGGCCACCGCCGCCATCGGCATCGTCAGCTCTAGCACATGGCTGCTGCACGGCATCCTTGTAGGGCTGTACACAGCCTTTTCCATCCAGATCGCCCAATACCTCGGCGCGGACCGCCAGCAGGACGCCCGCGGCGTGCTGCGCCAATCCATGCTCTTCAACCTGCTGCTGGGCCTTGGGGCGGCGGCCTTCGGCATCGGCATCAGCCGCTTTCTGCCCGGCTGGCTGGGGGCAGATGTCTCACTTCAAGCCAATGCGTCCGCCTATTTCGCCATCTGGTCGGCAGCTCTCCCCTTCACCATGGCCATGGGGATGTACACGGCCATGCTCCGCGCCACCGGCGACGCGCTGACCCCGGCCTCATCAGCGTGCTGGTCTGCATGCTGGACGTCCTGTTCAACTTTTTCCTGATCAACCCCACCCGCACCCTCTCCCTCTTCGGCTCCCGCTTCACGGTCTGGGGTGCTGGGCTGGGGGTGCCGGGCGCAGCGCTGGGCACCGCCCTTTCCACCGTGGTGGGTGGGCTGCTGGCGCTGGCGATCTTATTGCTGCGGGAAGGGCCGCTCTGCATCCGGAAGCCCGGTTCGTGGAAGATCACCCGCTCGTGTCTGCTGAACCTCTGGCGGGTGGGTGCTCCGCTGGCAGCGGAGCGCGCGGCCCTCTCCTCCGCACAGGTGCTTCTGGTGCGGATCGTCTCCGGCCTCGGCACGGTGGCCATTGCGGCCAACAGCCTTGGCGTCAGCGCTGAGGGTCTGTGCTACATGGCAGGCTACGGCATTCAGGATGCGTCCATCGCGCTGGTGGGGCAGGCTGTGGGTGCCGGACGGAAGGACATGGCCAAACGGTTCGCCTTTCTCTGCACCGCCATCGGCATGGGGATCATGGCGCTGTCCGGCATGGGGCTGTGGCTGTTCGCCCCCGCGCTGATGGGCATCTTCACCGCCGACGCCGCTGTCATCGCGCTGGGCGCGCGGGTGCTGCGCATCGAAGCCTTTGCCGAGCCCATGTTCGGGGCCAGCATCGTGGCCAGCGGCGCGATGCAGGGCGCGGGCGACAGCACCGCCTGTTTCGTGCTGAACCTCGTCAGCATGTGGGGTATCCGGCTGACGCTGGCCTTCTTTCTCGCGCCCCGGTTCGGGCTGGTGGGCGTGTGGAGCGCCATGTGCTGTGAGCTGTGTATCCGCGGGCTGCTCTTCCTTGTCCGCCTCGCCCGCGGAAAGTGGCAGGAAAAAGGAGCTCTAAGCTGAAAAAATCTCCGGGAAGCGTTGCTTCCCGGAGATTTTTCATTTCTCGATCACTTGCGGCCGTGCAGGATGGGCGACAGCGGCTTATAGATCACCATGCAGAGCGCCGCATCCAACAGGCCCTTGACCAGCGTGAAGGGCATGTTGAAGATGACGAGGCACTTGATGAGGCTGTCTGCCGAGGGCAGGATGGCCTGATACATGCCGAGGATGGCTTCCAGCGGCATGTGATAGAACTGCACATAGGCCGGATAGGTGATGAAGTAGTTGGACGGCACACTGAACACTGCCATAGCCGCTGCACCGATCAGCGCACCCATGATAGCCGTTTTGCGGCTCTTGCGGTGCTTATAGATGCAGCCCGCCGTGACCGAGAAGACCGCACCCAGCATGAAGTTGCACAGCTCGCCGACACACGCGGTGCTGGTGCCCTTGATGACGATGTGGAGCAGGTTCTTCATGAAGCTGATGACCGCGCCGTACACCGGGCCCAGCGCAAATGCCCCCAGCAGGGCGGGCAGATCGGAGAAGTCCATCTTGACGAAGGACGGGATGAGCATCGGGATGGGGAACTCGATGAACATCAGGATGAAGGCCACCGCGCTGAGCATGGCGGCTACAGTCAGATTGTGGGTCGTGTTTTTTTCATAGGTAATATCCTCCCGTCGGGGCGCTTCGGCCCCAAAATTGAATTGGAAAGCCCTTTTCGCGCTGTATCGGAACCGGGAAGACAACCAAAAACGCGCCCTGCTGCAACCAAACACTGCAACAGGGCGCGTAGACAATTCGGATTTGTCTGCCGTTTCTTGCATCCGGACTATACCGTTGGCCCCGGAGTCTCACCGGGTCAGCACTCTTTGGGAGTGGTCGCGGGCTGTACCGCCAGTGGGGAATCGCGCCCCGCCCTGAAACGAACTTTCTGGCCAGAGTATAGCGCGGCAGAGGGCCCTTGTCAAGCCCCTGTTTCGGTTGCCCTTTCCGCGCGTTTTATGGTATACTGGGGCGTAAAATATTTTTTTCGAGGAGTTTTGCCATGATTTTTTCCATCCGTGACCTCGGTTTCGAGCTGGGGCCCTTCCTGCTGGAAGGCTGGCTGGCGCTGGCGGCACGCTGTGTCTGCGCACTGGCGATCTTCCTTGCCGGGTCTTTGGTCTCCCTGCTGCTGCGCAAAAAAAAATCTGCCCCGCCCTGCGGGGGCGCACATGGCATTTTGCCGCCACCCCCATCCTGCTGCGGAGCTTGGAAGGCCCTCTGGAACGGATGGCTGTCTTCACCGGCTTCTACCTTGCGCTGGCCAGTCTGCCGTGGGCCATCGCCAGCCTTCCGAAATTCCTGCTCATAGTCTACAAGGTCCTGATGACCCTGCTGTTCTGCAAGGGCCTGTATCAGGCGTCGGATGTGGCCGATTTGCTGCTGGCCTCCTGCAGCCCGGAGATCCGCTCCAACAAGACCCTGCTCTCCCTGCTGAACACGACCTACAAGGTGCTGGTCGTCATCCTCGGTGTGGCCACGGCGGCCCAGATCGCCGGTTTCCCCATCGGCAGCATCGTCGCCGGTGCCGGACTGGTCGGCCTGACCATTTCGCTGGCTGCGCAGGAAAGCGCCAGCAATCTGTTCAGCGGCATCGTTATCCTGCTGGACAAACCCTTCGCGGTGGGCGACTGGATCACCGTCGGCGATGTGGAGGGCGAAGTCATCGACATCAACTTCCGCTCCACCCGCATCCGCTCGCAGGATAAGACGGTCAGCATCGTGACGAACAGCAAGATTTGTTCGTCCACGGTCCAGAACGCGGCTCTGCGCACCATGCGGCCCTATAAGTTCACGCTGGGCGTCACCTACAACACCACCCGCCCCCAGCTGGAGCAGCTGATGGCCGATCTGAAGAAGATGCTGGACGAAAGCCCCTACACCGAAAAGGGCGCGAACATCGTCCGGCTGACCAGCTTCGGCGATTCCAGCATCAACATCCTCGTTTCCGCCTACCTCAAGACCAACGCCTATGCCGTTTTTCTGGAGGAGCAGAACGACCTGAACCTGAACATCATGGACATCATGCAGAAGGACAAGGTCGATTTTGCCTTCCCCTCCACCAGCGTCTACATCGAAAGATCTGGTTCCTGAGCCGGTTTTCATTTGCTCCCTCCGGCATCGCTGGCGCGATGCCGGAGGGAGTTTTTTCATAGGGCCACATCCAGCGCCATCATCAGCGCAAAACCCAGTACCACGCTGATGACCCCGGCGGGCTCATCGTTTTCCACCGCTTCGGGGATCATCTCCTGCGCGGTCACGCAGACCATGCACCCGGCGGCGGCGCTCATCAGCCATGGCAGCGCCGCGCTCACCCAGCCCGCCACCGCAAGGGCCAGCAGCCCGCCCAGCGGCTCCACGAGGCCGGAGGCCGCCCCGGCGAAAAACGCACGTTTCTTGCTCTCTCCTTTCTGCAAAAGCGGGAGGCTGACCGCCGCGCCCTCCGGAAGGTTTTGCAGCCCGATGCCGAGGGCCAGCGCCAGCGCACCGCTGGCGGCGTCCGGCTCACCGGACAGAGCCAGCGCGGCGGCAAGGCCCACCACCATGCCCTCCGGCAGGTTGTGCAGCGTAACCGCCAGCACCATCCGTCCGCAGTGCCCGGCCCCGGAGCACAGCAGCCGCCCCGCCGCCTGTTCCAGCCGGAGCAGCCCTACCGCCCCGATGACCAGCCCCGCCGCGGGCGGCAGCCACCCCGGCAGCGGCCCCCGTTCCGCCCGCTCGATGGCGGGCAGCAGCAAACTCCACACGCTTGCCGCCAGCATGATGCCCGCCGCCATACCGCAGAGCATCCGCCGGGTGCGCGGCTCCTGCGTGGACCGCATCAGGAACACCCCTGCGGCCCCCACCGCTGTACAGAACGCCGGGAGCAAAAGCACCGCCGCAACCAAAAAAATCCCGTTCAAACCGCATTCCCCCTTCCTGCTGTTCTATGCAGAAAAACGGAATTCGGTGAACGGGGATCCTTGACACCCGGCAGGAGCTTCAGCCCGCCCCGCAGAACGGACTCAGATGCCCCAGAATACGATGCCCAGCCCCGCCGCAAGGACGATCATCCCGATCGGCGACGGGGCTTTTTTTGCTGCCTTTTTGTAGGCGAAATGCACAGCCCACAAAATGCCGAACACGGCCACCGACCGCACCGACACTGCCGCGCCGCCGCCCAGCCGGGTGATGCCCAGCAGGGTGGAAAGGGCCATGGTCAGGGCAGTGGCCAAGATCATCGCCACGACGCAGGGCCGCACGCCGGAGAGAAACGCTTCCACCCCGGCATATTTCATCAGGTTCCGGAGCACCGCCGCGATGAGCAGGATGATGAAGAACGAGGGCAGCACAACGCCCAGCGTGGCCAAAAACGCCCCGGCCAGCCCGCCCTGCGACGAGCCGATGAAGGTCGCCATATTGACGGCCAGCGGGCCGGGGGTGGACTCCGACACCGCGATGAAGCTCAAAAATTCGCTCTCGGTCAGCCACCCATGGTTCAGCACGACTTCCCGCACCAGCGAGATCATCCCGTAGCCGCCGCCAAAACTGAGGGCGCCGATCATCAGGAAGTTCAAAAAGAGCTGTACATAGATCATTTTCCCGCCCCCACTTTCTTCACAAGCCACACCAGCACCCCTGCCGCGCCGCTGAGCAGGATGTAGTAGATGGACGAAAAAGACACCGCCGCCAGCGAGCAGCCCACCATCGCCGCGACGACCGCCGCCAGAATGCAGAGGTCGAAGGGGTCCTTTTTCAATTGTTTCAGCATCTTCAGCCCCGCCGAAAGGATGAGGTAGACGACGCAGGCTTGGATGCCCTTGAACGCATTCGCCACCACGGTCAGGCTGAGAAAACGGTCAAAAAAGAGCGAGATGATGTAGATTACCACAAAGGACGGAAGGCTGACCGCAGCGGTAGAAGCCGCAGCCCCCGCCGTACCGCCGATCTTATAGCCGATGTAGGTGGCGCTGTTCACGGCCACGGGGCCGGGGGTGGACTCGGCAATGGCGACCATATCCAAGAATTCTTCTCTGGACATCCACTGTTTTTCCTCGACGAATTCATGTTCCAGCAGGGCCACCATAGCATAGCCGCCGCCGAAGGTGAACGCGCCGATCTTCAAAAAGGTCCCAAACAGGGTCGAAATTTTTTCATACGCAGTTCCTCATTTTTTTTTTTCGCCCTATTTTAGCACACTGCCCCGCAAAAGAAAAGCGGCCGATTGCTTCTCTTTCCAGACGGAACATGGTATACTGAGCTTGGTATTCTGCATCTGCGGAAAAGACAGGAAAAGGAGATTCGTACTATGAAAACAAAATTTGGCATCGTGGGCTGCGGTTTTCTGGGCGGCATCGTGGCGGATGCCTACCGGAAGGGCCTTCTGCCGGACTACGAGCTGGTGGGTGTGACCAGCCGCACCCGCGCCAAGGCGGAGGCCGTGGCAGAGAAGACCGGCTGCGCGGTCTGCGACGACGTGGATGCACTGCTGGCCCTCCAGCCGGAGTACATCGTGGAGACGGCTTCGGTGGCGGCCGTCCGCGCTATGGCCATCCCGGTGCTGAAGCAGAGCGTAAACCTCGTCGTCATCTCCATCGGTGCCTTTGCCGACCCTGCGTTCTATGAGCAGGTCAAACAGACGGCACAGGAGAGCGGTGCAAAGGTGCATCTCGCCAACGGCGCCATCGGCGGCTTTGACGTCCTACAGACCGTCACCCTGATGGCACAGGCACAGGGCCTGCCGGAGACTGCCGGCATCGAGACCCACACCGGAGCCAAGGGCTTCCGCAACACCCCGTCTGGGCCGACCATCTGCTGACCGACACCGAAAAGACTACCGTTTTCACCGGCAGCGCCAAGGAGGCCATTGCCACCTTCCCCCGCCGGGTCAATGTGGCCGTGGCCACTTCGCTGGCCACCACCGGCCCGGAGATCACCGGTGTGACCATGCACTCGGTGCCCGGCTGGGTGGGCGATGACCACTGCATCACCGCCGAGATCGAGGGCGTGAAGGCGGTGGTGGACATCTGCTCTTCCACCAGCGCCATCGCCGGGTGGAGCGTGGTCGCTTTGCTGCGCAATCTCGCTTCGCCCATCTGCTTCTATTAAGGGAGGATCGCTATGTTTGAAAAATTGGTGGCCATCGAGCCTGTCAGCCTCATCCCGTCCGCCGAAAAAAAGAGCTTTTCCAGTATGCCAAGGAGGTCGTGCTGTACGACGACATCCCCGCCGACGACGAAGAGATCATCCGCCGCATCGGCGACGCCGACGCCGTGCTGCTGAGCTATACTTCCCGCATCGAGCGCCCCGTGCTGGAGCGCTGCCCCAACATCCGCTACATCGGCATGTGCTGCAGCCTCTACCCGAGGCGAGCGCCAATGTGGACATCGCCTACGCCCGCACCAAAGGCATCAAGGTGCTGGGCATCCGCGATTACGGCGACCGCGGCGTGGTGGAGTATGTCCTCCACGAGCTGACTGGCATCCTCCACGGCTTCGGGATGCCGATGCTCCGCGACGAGCCGGTGGAGATCTACGGCCTGAAGGTGGGCATCGTGGGTCTCGGCGTGTCCGGCCGGATGATCGCCGATGCGCTGTCCTTCCTCGGCGCGGACATCTCCTACTACAGCCGCACCCGCAAGCCGGACGCCGAACAGGCGGGCATGACCTACAAGCCGCTGAACCAGCTTTTACAGGACAGCGAGGTGGTCTTCACCTGCCTGAACAAGAATGTCCTGCTGCTGGGCAAAGAAGAGTTTGCACAGTTGGGCAGCGGCAAGGTGCTGTTCAACACCTCCATCGGCCCCGGCTTCGACTCTGCCGCACTGGAAGACTGGCTCACCCAGCCGGGCAACCACTTCTTCTGCGACACCCGCGCGGCGGCGGGCCCCGTTGCCGACGGCTTCTTTGACCGCCCCAACGTCCACTGCCAGAACGTTTCTGCCGGGCGCACCAAACAGGCTTTTGTCCTGCTGAGCCAGAAGGTGCTGGCCAACATCCAGACGGCATTGGCCGAATAATTTTTTCGAAAAGAGGTCTTTTTTCATGAACACTGCATTGACCATTGCGGGCAGCGATTCCAGCGGCGGCGCGGGCATTCAGGCCGACATCAAGACGATGACGGCCAACGGCGTCTTCGCCATGAGCGCCATCACCGCCCTGACCGCCCAGAACACCACCGGCGTGACCGACATCTTCGAGACGACGCCGCATTTTTTGGCCGAGCAGCTGGACGCCGTTTTCACCGACATTTTCCCCGATGCCGTGAAGATCGGCATGGTGTCCTCGGCGGCCCTCATCGAGACCATCGCCGAACGGCTGCGCTTCTACGAGGCCAAGCACATCGTGGTGGATCCCGTGATGGTGGCCACCTCCGGCTCCAAGCTGCTGCGGGATGACGCCATCACCGCCCTGACCGAAAAGCTGCTGCCCCTGGCCGAGGTCGTCACGCCCCACATCCCGGAGGCGGAGATCCTCTCCGGCATGACCATCTCCGACGCCGCCGGGATGGAGGCCGCGGCGAAGAAGATCAGCGAAGCCTACGGCTGCGCCGTCCTCTGCAAGGGTGGCCACAAGGTGAACGACGCCGACGACCTGCTCTGGCGGGACGGCAAGGCCCAGTGGTTCCACGGGGAGCGGATCGCGAACCCCAACACCCACGGCACCGGCTGCACCCTTTCCAGCGCCATTGCGTCCAATCTGGCCAAAGGGTACGACCTCACCGCCTCGGTGGAGCGGGCCAAAGCCTACATTTCCGGCTGCTTGTCCGCCATGCTCGACCTCGGCCACGGCTCCGGCCCCATGAACCATATGTTTGAGCTGAAGAGCCGGTTCATCTGAACGTTCCGGCCCAAAAAGGAGAACCCCCATGGAACATTGGCATCGCAGCGGCACCGCCCTGCTGGACGAGATCGCCGCCACCCACCTGCCCGCATCCCAGCTCGCCGTCTGGTACATCGGGCAGTGCGGCTTCCTTTTCAAGTGCGGGGAGACGACCTTTTGCATCGACCCGGTGCTCAGCGACCTGACCGGCCCCAACGGCTCCCGCCGCCGCTATCCGGCCCCCTTTGCGCCGGGGCAGCTGCGGGCGGACTTTGTCCTCTGCACCCACGGCCACGCCGACCACATGGCAAAGGACACCCTGCACGGCCTTGCACAGAACGACGAAACACAGTTTATTTTTCCCTCCGGCTGCCGGGTGCTGGCCCATGAGTACGGCGTCCCGGAGGAGCGCATCCAGTTGGTGCAGGAAGGTTCCGCGCTGGAGCTTGGCGCTGCGCACCTCCGCGCCTTTTCCGCCGCCCACCCGGAACATGTCCTCGACGCTGAGGACCCACGAATGGCGCTGGGGTATCAGCTCGATCTCGGCGGGTTCACGGTCGTGCATCTCGGCGACACTTACCTGACGCCCCGCCTTTACGCGGCGCTTGAGGCTCTGCCCCAGCCCGACCTGCTGCTGGCCCCCATCAATGGGCAGGATTTCTTCCGCACCCAGCGGAACTGCATCGGCAACTTGGAGGCCGAAGAGGCGGCGCAGTTGGCCGTCCGGCTCCGCGCCGGGTGCAGCATCCCCACCCACTACGACATGGTGCAGGGCAATACCGCCGACCCTCTGCGGTTCGTTTCGGCCCTGCGCAGGCTGGACCCCGCCGCCCGGTTCGCCTTACCCGCGCTGGGCGAGCGGCTGATCTTCCAAAAAGACGAAGGCCGGAACCGCAGTGCCGTTTGGAGCTCGATGTCCTCATCGCCCTCCATCCAGCGGTAATTCGTGCTTTTTGTCAACATTTCCCGGTACACCACCCGGTTGGGCCGGGCCATGGAGGCCAGCAGCCAGTCCACCTCGACCGGCTGGGCGAACCGCACGGTCCCGCTCAGGGTCAGGAAGGTCTGGCCCGCTGCCGTCATCCGCACCGCGCAGCCGGTCCGGGTGCGGACAAGCTCCAGCCGCGCGATGTCCGTCCGGAGGACCCGCGCGGAATCCATGGCGCAGGACGCTGCCCGGAGGGTCTGTTCTGCCTTTCGCGCATCCCGGTCGGAGGGGTTTATCCGCAGGTCAAGAAAGGCTTCCACGGTGCGGACATTCCGCCGAGCCAGCGTAGCCTCCACGGCGTTCCGGGTCGTTTTGCCGCCGCGATAGAGCACAACCGCCCGGTCGTTCTGGGAGATGACCACCGCCGGGGCGCTTTTGGTCCCCACCAGTTCCACCCGGAGGGTATCCCGGCTGAGGGCGTTCCCTGCCCCGATGGCGACCGCCGCCGTCAGCAGCAGGGCGGGCAGAGCGACCCGCAGACGGAGCCTCCAATGGAACGCCAGCCAGCACAGCCCCGCCAGCAAGAGGCAAATGAGGGCCCCATAGGCCGTATCGAACCAGAGCTGTGCCCCCGGCCAGCCGGACACCCAGAGGGCCCACCGGTCCAGAAGGTCCGCAAGAAATTCGGCGCAGCGGGAGATCACCCGGTGGAGCGGAGCCAGCGCAGGGGCCAGCCCCAGCAGGGCCGTTCCAAGGCCCAGCAGCAGGATCGGCTCCACGAGCCAGAGCACCGCCACACTGGAAACAAGGGCGTAGAGGCTGGCGCTCAGCCCCCGGACCACCAGCACCGGGAAGGTGGCCGCACAGGCGCAGCCCGAAACGCAGAGCGTTTCCCACACGCTGCCGCCCAGTCGTTTTCCCCTTTGCAGAATGTTATGGTACACGCCGCCGCGTTTGTGGGCGGCGTTTTTCGTTTTGCGGGTTTTCTCCGCTCTGATCCGGGCTTCTTGGCTGCGGCGGGCCAGTTCCGCCCCGGCCAGCGTGCCCACCACCGCCGCGAAGGAAAGTTCGAAGCCCATATCGCAGACGGCGTAGCTGTTGCCGAGGGTCATCCAGACGCCCGCCACGCCGAGGGAAGTCAGGGCATCCGCCGGGCCGCAGACCCAGATGCCCACTGCGCTGACCCAGACGGCCACACCGGCCCGGAGCACCGAGGGCGTGGACCCGGTGACCCCCACCATCAGCACCACCATCCCGGCACCGAGCAGGGCCTTGGCGCGGCGGTGGGCGTAGCGGCGCAGAAGCTTGCGTCTGCGCCCTGCCGTGGGCAGATGTTCAAGGAAGCTGCCGCAGAGGATGGAGACGTGCATTCCGCTGACCACCAGCACATGCGAAAGCCCCGCGCCCCGGTAGGCAGTGCGCAGCGCGGAGGAGAGATGCGACCGGTCGCCCACGACCATGGCGGCCAGAACCCCCCGCCGGGTCATGGGCCATTCCCCGGCGCAGGGCCCCACTCAGCCGCCGCTGGAGCCGGGCCGTCCGGGCGCGGAAGGAGCTGCTCTCCCCAGCCGTTCCAGCGTTTCGTCCCTGAGAAGTTCCCCGGTCAGAGGGACGCCGTCCGCGTAGAGGTCGAGCCGGTCCGTTTCCGGCGGCGCTTCCAGCGTGAACCTCCCACGCACCCGCTCCCCGGCTTGGCATTTGGGCAGGGCGGCGCACCGGATGCGGAAGTCTGCCGCCTCGCCGTCCACCTGTTCCACCCGCAGCACCGCGTCCACGACGCCCGGATAATAGGAGCTGTCCGTCCGCTCCACCTCGGCGGTCAGGGTGGCGGTTTTGCCCTCGTAAGCCGTTTGCAGCGCTTGCAGCTTCGCATCCGTGTGCACCGTCAGCGCAAGGCCCAGCAGACTGCCCAGCAAAAGGCAGAGGGCACCCGCCCGCGCGGTTTTCCAGCGCAGGAGTGCGAACAGCAAGCCGGAAACAAAAATTGCCGCAAGCAGCGGCAAAAGCCATGCTTGCGGCAAAAAAGCGCACACCAACTCCACCCCCAGCGCACCGGCGCAAAAGAGGCAGAGCGGGCGTCTCATATTTTAGTGCAGGAACAGGGGCAGCGGCTCAAGGAAGATGATGTCCTTGCGCTCGGCTGCGTCGCCCTCGGCCAGAACAGCGGCCTGACCCACGATGGTGCACTTGGTCTGCTCGGCCAGTGCGTCCAGCGCCTTCAGGGAGCCGCCGGTGGAGATGACATCGTCCACCACCAGTACGCGCTTGCCGTTCATCTTGTCCAGCTCCTTGCGGTCAATGACCAGCTTCTGCTTGCCCGCAGTGGTGATGGACTGATCCTCGACCACGACCGGCTCCTTCATATAGAGCTTGACGCCCTTGCGTGCGCAGACGTAGGGCTTGCCGCTCTGGCGGCTCATCTCGTGGGCCAGAGGGATCCCCTTGGCCTCGGCGGTGAGCAGGATGTCGAAATTCGGGCACTTCTTCAGCAGCTCGGCGGCAGCGGCCACGGTCAGCTCGGTGTCGCCCAGCATGATGAAGGCCGCGATATCCATATGGTCGTTGACCTTGCAGATGGTCAGCTCGCGGGTAAGGCCCGCAACGTTCAGAGTATAGGTTTCAGCCATAACAATTCCCTTTCTCTTTGTATTCCGTTGATTTTCGGTGGCTCAGACCGGCAGCTTCTCGCCGCCAAGCACATGGAAATGCAGGTGCTTCACGGTCTGGCCGGCATCCTCGCCGACATTGGAGATGACGCGGTAGCCGTTGTCGAGGCCCTGCTCCTTGGCCAGCTTCGCGATGACCGCGAAGATATGTCCCAGCAGCGCGCCGTTTTCCTCGGTCAGCGCCGCAGCCGAGGGAATGTGCTCCTTGGGCACGACCAGAAAATGCACCTTTGCCTGCGGGTTGATGTCGTAAAAAGCAACGACCTGATCGTCCTCGTACAGCTTTTTAGAGGGGATCTTGCCCTCAGCGATCATGCAAAACAGACAATCTTCCATGGGAATTGCTCCTTTCCTATCAATTACTTGCCCTCTCAGTCTCACTTCGTTCGACAGCTATCCCCCTTCTGGCACAAATGTGCCACCTCCCCCGGTCGGGGGAGTCTTTCCCAAAGGGGTGAGCTTTTAGACGTCCCGATTTTACGCGGGTGCGGACGGAAAGAGCAAGCACGCTTACTATTTTTAAACCAGCTGCTTCTCCACGATGGACTTGACAGCAGCCAGTGCTTCGTCGATCTTGGTCTCGTCCTTCAGGCCGGCCATTGCAAAGTCCGGCTTGCCGCCGCCCTTGCCGCCAGCGATGGCGCTGATCTCCTTGACCAGATTGCCAGCCTTCAGGCCCTTCTCCTGAGCGAGCTTGTTGACGGTGACAGCCATGGTGACCTTATCGTCTGTCTTGCCGACCAGAACCGCCACGCAGGGGTTCACCGCCTTATCGCGGATGGAGTCGCACATACCGCGCAGGGTGTCGCCGGAGGTGCCGGTGAAGTATGCAGAAGCGATCTTCACGCCGCCGACTTCCTCGGCATTGTCGAACAGGCTGCTCACCTTGGAGGCGGCGACCTTGGCCTTGATCTCCTCCAGCCCCTTGCTCATGGCCTTGTTCTCGGCCATGACGGCCTCGGCACGGATGGGCAGAGAGGTGATGTTGTTGGCCTTCAGGGTGTTGGCCACGGTGTGCAGCATAGCCTCCTGCAGGTTTGCACGGATCAGCAGGTTGCGGCCGGTGACAGCCTCGATGCGGCGGATGCCCGCAGCAACGGAGGCCTCGCTCACGATCTTGAAGCCGCCGATCTGGGCGGTGTTCTTCACGTGGGTGCCGCCGCAGAACTCAGTGGACCAGCCCTCGATGTCAACCACGCGGACGACCTTGCCGTACTTCTCGCCGAAGAGGGCCATTGCACCCAGCTTCTTGGCTTCCTCAATAGGCATCTCCTTGACGGTGACGTTCATCGACTCGTAGATCTTATCGTTGACGATCTTCTGCACCCGGGCCAGCTCTTCGGGGGTGACGGCGCTGAAGTGGGTGAAGTCGAAGTGGGTGATCTCGGCGTCCTGATAAGAGCCTGCCTGATGGACATGGTCGCCCAGAACCTCGCGCAGGGCAGCCTGCAGCAGGTGGGTCGCCGTGTGGTTGCGGCAGACGGCCATGCGGTATTCCTTATCGACCTTGGCCGTCAGATGGTCGCCGACCTTGACGATGCCGCTTTCCAGCACGCAGGTGTGGACGTAGTAGCCCTTGGGGGCCTTCTTGACGTCCAGCACGCGCAGGGAGCACTCGGCACTGGTCAGCACGCCGTGGTCGGCCACCTGACCGCCCATCTCGGCGTAGAACGGGGTCTTGTCCAGAACGACCAGAACGTCTTCCTTCTCCTGCTCATCGGTGGCGATGGCATCGGTCAGGGTCTCCCTCGTCGCTCAAGGCCACGACCACGCCGCTGTCGTTCAGGGTCTCGTAGCCGGTAAAGACGGTGGGTTCAGCAGTCAGGCCGCCGAACAGATCCTCGCTCCAGCCGGAGATGTTCTTCTTCAGGCGCTCGGCGCGGGCACGCTCCTTCTGCTTCTTCATCTCAGCGTGGAAGCCGTCCTCGTCGATGTCGATGCCCTGCTCCGCTGCGATCTCCTTGGTCAGGTCGAGGGGGAAGCCGAAGGTATCGTTCAGCTTGAAGACGTCCAGACCCTTCAGCAGGTGCTGGTGAGCCTTTTCCAGACCGTCGATCATGTTGTTCAGGATGTTCATGCCGGCGTCGATGGTGCGGGCAAAGTTTGCCTCCTCGGTGCCGATGACCTTCTTGATATAAGCGTCATGCTCGCGCAGTTCGGGGTATGCGGACTCGCTGGACTGGATGACAGTCTCCACCAGCTCCACGAGGAAGGGGCGGCTGATGCCCAGCATCCGGCCGTGGCGGGCAGCGCGGCGGAGCAGACGGCGCAGCACGTAGCCGCGGCCCTCGTTGGAGGGCAGGATGCCGTCGGACACCATGAAGGTGCAGCTGCGGATGTGGTCGGTGATGACGCGGATGGAGATATCATCCTTGGGGTTGGTGCCGTAGGACTTGCCCGCGATGTGCTCCACATGGTGCAGCACGCTCTGGACGGTATCGACCTCGAACAGGTTGCCGACGCCCTGCATCACGCAGGCCAGACGCTCCAGACCCATGCCGGTATCGGTGTTGGGGCGGGCGAGGCGCTCGTAGTGGCCCTTGCCGTCGGCATCGAACTGGCTGAACACAAGGTTCCAGATCTCCATATAGCGGTCGCAGTCGCAGCCCACGCCGCAGGTCGGCTTGCCGCAGCCGTACTCGGGGCCGCGGTCAAAGTAGATCTCGGAGCAGGGGCCGCACGGGCCGGAGCCATGCTCCCAGAAGTTGTCTTCCTTACCCAGACGCACCATGTGGTCGGGGGCGATGCCCACCTTCTTGGTCCAGATATCGTAAGCCTCGTCGTCCTCTTCGTAGACGGAGATGTGGAGCTTATCCTTGGGGATGGCCATCCACTCGTCGCTGGTCAAAAACTCCCAAGCCCAAGGAATGACCTCTTCCTTGAAGTAGTCTTGGAAGGAGAAGTTGCCCAGCATCTCGAAAAAGGTGCCGTGGCGGGCGGTGATGCCCACCCGCTCGATATCCGGGGTGCGGATGCACTTCTGGCAGGTGGTCACGCGGTGGCGGGGCGGCTCCTCCTGAGCGAGGAACCACTTCTTCATGGGAGCCATGCCGCTGTTGATCAGCAGCAGGCTGGGGTCGTCCTTCGGGACGAGCGGGAAGCTGTCAAGGCGCAGGTGACCCTTGCCCTCAAAGAAGCTCAGGTACTTTTCGCGCAGTTCATTCAAACCGGTCCATTGCATAACTGTATCTCTCCTCGTGGTTTTTCCGGCGTCCTCCTCCGGACGCGATATTTTTATGACAGGCGCCAAAACAAAACAGCCTCCGCCCCAACAAAGGGACGAAGACTGTCTGAAAAGCTCCGTGGTACCACCCAAATTGCAGGAAAATTTGTCCCCTGCCGCTTTGTGCGCGGTAACGCTGCGCCGCGTCCGGCTCATCTCGCCGGAAGCTCCGGGGCGGCTTGAAAAACCCTCTGCCGGAACGCCTTGCAGCCATAAACGGGCGTTCTCTCTGGGCGGCATCGCGTGTTTTTCTGACCCCATCCTTGCCATCTGTCATAATCCATCTTTCCGCACAAAAGGACAAATTATCCCTTTGCGTTCAATTTAGATTATAGCATGGCCGCGGCGTTTGTCAACGGGTTTTCCACAAATTTTACGGCACCCAGATGCGGTCTGCATGGGTCACCTCGCCGTTTTGGATGGTCACGGTCGTGTTTCCCGCATTCCACCCATAACCATCTTCCTCATTGCTCATTGCATCGCAGACCGCCCGGTCTCCCTTTACGATCACCGGGTCGGCTTCAAAGTCTGCTGCACCGTCCGACAGTTCGATATCGTCTGCCATAACAAGCTGCTTTGCCACTCCCACTTCATAATAAACAGGAAAATCATCCCATGTCAAAGTCCGGTAGTGGTCATCCTCTTTGCATAAGTCGATCCCGCCTTCTTCTATTCCACCGTTGATGGTCACATAGTTGTTTTCCCGCTCAACGCTTTCCACGGTCAGGGCTGTGATTTCCTCTGTCCCGTTCAGATGCGTTGCAATGGTGTCTCCTTCGCTCAATGCTTCGATCTCTGGGGCTGTGTACCGGTCATAGTCGTATACGACCGCGTCGTTGATGGTATTCTTGCGTTCACCGACCCATACTTTATCGCTTTCAAAGCTGATGTGATAGGTGCCATCCGGAAGGGGTTCGCTCAGTAAAACACCTTGCATTGGCTGTACTTCCGTTTTTGCGCCTCCGAAGAGGTCGTGCTTGTCGCGGAAGCCGCCGGGCTGCTGGCCGTAGAAGCGGGCGTCCCACAGCCCACCATGGTTATCCCAAGAGCCAACAGCACAGTAAGTGTTCCTATTTTGTGGTTCCATTTCATACGAAAACCTTCTTTCTCTTGCTTGACGGAACGTTTCCGTTCCGCTACAATAAAAACGATTCAAAGACCCATTCTATTGCGACCGATTTTAAGATAGAGAGGATAATTTTTCGTGAGAATTTTGAAAGTGAAATGTCTGGCCCCCACTCGGCTGGACAATTATCTGATGCAGCAGTTCCCGGCGCTGAATCCGGGCCGCCTGAACAAGGCCCTGCGGGAGAACAAAATCAAGCTGAACGGCAAAAAACAGCCGCTCTCCACCCGCGTGATGGCGGGCGACGAAATCAAGCTCTTCATTCTGGACGAGGTACTGGACGCCGACAAGCGGGTGGAAGGCCCGGCGTGGAAGAACGCCCGCGGCCCGGCGCAGGTCATCTACGACTGCCCGCAGATCTTGGTGGTGAACAAGCCCGCCGGCCTTTCCGTAGACGGCCCGGAGGACGACACCCTGCTCAACCGTGCACTGCTCTACCTGAACCAGAAGGGCGAATATAAGGAGAACGACCTCTACACCCCGGCGCTGTGCCACCGGCTCGACACCGGCACCAGCGGCCTTGTCATCCTCGCCAAGACCCCGGAGGCCGAACAGCTCTTCCTTGAGGTCATCAAGAACCGCGAGGTCAAGAAGACCTACCTCTGCGTCACCTTCGGCCGCCCCGTTCCGCCGGACGGCACGCTGGGCGGCTACCTGCTCAAGGACGCCGACCGCGGCATCGTGAAGATCGTGCCCGACAAGCAGCCCGGCGCCAAGGACGTGGAGACCCAGTACGAGACTATTGCCGTCTCCGGCCGCCTCGCCCTGCTCAAGGTCCGGCTCATCACCGGCCGCACCCACCAGATCCGCGCCCATATGGCCAGCATCGGCTGCCCCATCCTCGGCGACAGCAAGTACGGCAACAACACCGCCAACCGCGAGCTCAAGCTCAAGTATCAGGCCCTCTGCGCGTGGGAACTCACCCTCCCCCGCTTCACCCAGCCCGACTTCGCCGACCTCTCCGGTAAGACCTTCCACGCCCCGAAACCGTGGTATTATCAGCAGGTGCTGGATGGGACGCTGAAGTAAAAATCAAAAACTCCCCAAAATCGGAAAAGCGTTTGTGCCGTATGGCACACCGCCCGATTTTGGGGAGTTTTATTCCTCTTTGGGGTCATTAGGGGCGAGCAGCCCCTAATTCGTGCTCCGCGCCCCGAAAAAGCGGCGCTTTTCTGGTACTCTTTTGGCGCGCAAAAGAGTACAAAACCTTTAGATACGCACCATCTCCCGGCTGATCTCGCTCAGGCTGTGCGCCCCGCACATCTGCATGGTATCGGCCAGCTCCCCGGCGATCTTGTCGATGTAGCACTTCACGCCCTCTTCGCCGCCGCCATAGACGGCGGTGACGAAGGGACGGCAGATGAGCACCGCGTCAGCCCCCAGTGCCAGCGCCTTGAAGACGTCCACGCCGGAGCGGATGCCGCCATCCACGAGGATCTTCACACCGCTGCCCTTGAGGGCGTCGGCGATCTCCGGCAGGACCTCGGCAGTGGCGGGGCACTGGTCCAGCACACGGCCGCCGTGGTTGGAAACGACGATGGCCGCTGCCCCGGCCTCCTTGGCCTTGAGGGCGCCCTTGACGGTCATAACGCCCTTCACGATGAAGGGGCGGCCCGCCAGCGCCACGATCTCCCGGAGCTCGGCAACGCTCTTGCTGCCCGCCGGGGGGGTCATGTTTTTGAGGAAGGGCAGACCGGCGGCGTCCACATCCATGGCAACGGCAAAGCAGCCGCTGGCCTTGGCCTGTTCCATCTTGGCCTTGACGGTGTCGATGTTCCAAGGCTTGATGGTGGGCACGCCGCAGCCGCCCGCCGCGCCGATGGCCTTGGTGGCCATGGTCATTACGTCGGGGTTCACGCCGTCGCCGGTGAAGGCCGCGATGCCGTTTTCGGCACAGGCACGCACCAGCACATCGTTATAGGTCATGTCGTTGTAGGCGTCGGAGTAGTGGAGGTTCACCGCACCCACGGGGCCCGCGAAGAAGGGCAGCTTGAAACGCTTGCCGAACAGCTCCACATGGGTGTCGGGGGTGCCGTTCTCGCACAGGGTATCCATGTTGACCCGAACCTCGGCCCACTTATTATAATTGCGGATGGCCGTGTCCCCCACGCCCTTGGCACCGGGGCCGGGGATCTGGTTCTTGCAGGCCACGCCGTTGCACACCGGGCAAGCCTTGCAGTACTGACCGATGCACTGCCGCGCATTGCTTAAAACATCCGAATAATTCATTGTGATCTTCCTCCTGTTCTGATTCAAATCCATCCGGAAGGGGTTCTTCCGCCCACGCTCTGCCCTCATCATAGTCCGATTTGGGGGCCGCGTCAAGAGGGTTTGCCGGGCAGATGCAGAGTTTGTAAATCCGCATTCGCGCCCCTGCGTCGTTTTTTCGATTTTTTCAAATTTTTTCAAAAAATCCTTGACAAAAGTGCTTCTTTCAGGTATTATAGTGGAGCGCTGAGGGCCACGGCCCGAAAACGCTGAAAACTGAAGATGTGGAAAGATGGCTGAGTTGGTCTAAGGCGCACGACTGGAAATCGTGTAACGTGTCAAAAGCGTTCTGGGGTTCGAATCCCCATCTTTCCGCCAAAATGCCCGGAACCGATGGTTCCGGGTTTTTGTTTTACAAAAGCGAGGCAGTTAAAGCGAGGCAGTTAAAATGAGTGTTACGATCGCAATGCCAAGAATGAGCACTGACCCGGAGCCGACGGCGGCTCAGGCCAAATATCCCGAAAGCCTTGCGCGGGCCGGGGCGGACGTCCGCTGGGTCGAGCTTTCTGACCCGGAGTGCGCCGTGCAGGAGGCGCTGACCTGCGACGGCTTGCTGCTGCCCGGCGGCGGCGACATGGACCCCAAATTCTACGGGCAGGAGCGCATCCCCGCCTGTGGAGAGCCGAACCTCCTCCGCGACGCCGCCGAGCCGCCGCTGCTACGAGCCTTTCTGGCCGCTGACAAGCCGGTGCTGGGCATCTGCCGGGGCATTCAGGTGATGAATGTCGTCTTGGGCGGCACGCTGTATCAGGACATCAAACCCTTTGAGCACGTCCCCCACAACGACCACTGGGCCAAGATCCACACCGTCACCGTCCGCCGGGGCACAAAGCTGGAACAGATCTTGGGGCAGGACACCGTCCTCGTCAACAGCCAGCACCATCAGGCAGTGGATCGGATCGCCCCCGGCCTGACCCTTGCGGCCCTCAGCGAAGACGGCATCGTGGAGGCCATCGAGAAACCGGACGCGAAATTCTGCCTCGGCGTCCAGTGGCACCCGGAGTGGCTCAGCGCCGCCGACCCCGCCATGCAGGGCCTGTTCGACGCCTTCGTGGCCGCGTGCCGACATTAAAAAGGAGGGTTCTTCATGACCGCTTCCAAACAAAAAAAGCGCGGCCGGGCCGCGCTCATCCTGTTGCTCTGCCTGTTGGTACTCTGCCTTGCGGCGGGCGGCACGGCCTACGCACTGCTGCGGCAGAAGGTCCGGGCCATTCAGGCCGGAGCCGAATTTGACTTCAGCTACACCGTGACCTCCCCTGCCGCCGAGACCCCTGCCCTCTACGGCGTCTTGCAGCAGGCGGGCGCGGCGCAGGGCACCGTTTCCGGTCAGTATGCGCCGGGCAAGTTCCAGTTCACACTGACGTCCGGAAAGACTGGCAATGCCTTTACGCGGGTATACATCGACGCCAAGGAGACCCTCTACGACGCCGGGCAGCTCTACACCTACCTGCGCAACGAAGTCGTGAGCGCCGCACCGCTGGCGGGGCTGGTGTTGCCGGGCTGGAGCATGGGCAGCTACATCTCCCAGACCCAGCTGGCTTCCCTGCTGGGCGTGGAGCTTTCCGCCGTGGAGCTGCAGGACATGACCAGCCTTTCCCTGACGCTGGGCGCGCTGCAGAAGGTCTCCCCTGCCGGGGCGCTGGACGGCTACACCTATTACCAACTGCCCACGGGTGAGAGCGGCCTGAGCTGCATCGTCGGTCTGCCCCTGAAGACGCTCTTCGCCAAGGAAACGCCCCTCCACATCCTGCTGACCATCCCGGAACATGAGGTAACCATCGCCCTCAACGGCACCGTCACCGCCGCCGAAACGGCTGTGGTGGCCCCCAGCTCCCGGATGACCGACGCGGACGTTCAGCGCTTCGTGGAGCTCCGCAAAGCGCTGGAGAGCTTTGCAGATGTATTGCAGAGCCTTCTCTCCTGAGATGCAAAAATGGCTGGACAAAAACCGCGCAGGGCGGCGCTCCCCTTCGGGAGGGCCCGCTCTGCGCGGTTTGCGTTTTTTCTGGAAAGATCAGGAGCCCCACTCGGCGTAGTGGTCTTGAAGCCACTGAGCACCCTCGCCCTTGCCGGTGACCTGACTGTAGGTCAGATTCGTCAGTTCCTTGGTCACAGCATCTTTTTTCGCCTTGTATTCCTGTTCGGCCTGATCCGCGATGCTCTGGTCGCGGCCATTGTCTGTCAGGTACTGGCGCAGTTCCTTGATGATGACATTGAACTCCTTATCACAGTCGTTCTGGATCTGGGTCAGCCGACTGGATTTTCCGAGGACCACCGAGACCTTCAGCGCAAGAGAACGCTCTTCGACCGGGTGAGAAATGTACTCGTTGTAGGAGTCGCTCACTGTATCAAACAGCCGTTTCCTTGTCCGCTTTTGCAAAGCCTTGATCTCCTGCACGTAGGCGTTGATCTTGGCATCCACTGCGCTTTCGGCACTGGCGCTGCTGGAAGGGGTGCTGGAAGGCTCACTGCCGGAAGCCGGATGAGAAGAGGCCGGGTGGGACGAAGCCGCACTGGACGCGGGCTGCGAATGGGCGGCGTCCGACGAGGAAGCCGAACTGCTGGCTGCTTCACTGGAAGATGCCGGTTCGCTCTCCGAAACGGATTCAGACTCCGCAGCCTCTTCTGAAGCTGCCGCGGAGTCTGCCGGCTCCGACACCGCAGAGCTGGCCGGGGATGACGCACTTGCCGCGCTGGATGCAGGCTCCTGCGCCGCTTCACTCGAACCGGATGCAGACTCCGAAGCCGCTCCTGAACCTGCGGGACGCGCCGCAGCAAAGCCCACCACCGCCAATATTATAATGATACCCAGCACGACAGCCGCCATGAGTTTTTTCGTTTTTTCTGCATGATACGCCAGATGCTCCCTTTTGATGGATTCTCCGCAGAATGCTGCGGAGCATTTTAAGGATACCATTTCACGTTCCAGAACACAAGGGATTTTTCGTGAAACTTTTGTTTATTCTAGACAGTCCATGAAATAGTAGGCGGGTCCGTTGTTTTCCGCCGCGTCGATCTGGCTGTCCTGCACACGGATGGTCTTGCCCTGCAAGTCCTTCCAGGCTGCGCAGCGGCTCGGTACCGTAAAAGGAGCGTGCCCCGGCGTCGTACCAGCTCAGGCCCACCAGCCTCCGCTGGGAGAACTCCTGCAAAAAGTCGTCTGTCCACGAGGCAGTGAACAGACGACGGCTCAAAGGAGAAAGAGAATGGCAAAAGTCAGGCGGCACTTATGGCCACTGCCATTACCGGGCGCGGACCGTGGGCGGCTCCCAGCCGTCCAGCGCGGTCCAATCCGGTTTGTAGATGCGGAGGAAGAGGTGGAACTCACCCTCGCCGACGGGGAGCCAGTTGGCCGGGTTCACCGGGGCCTCCTTGGAAAGGAGGATATCCACCGAACCATCGGCGTTCCGCTTCAGATTCGAGCGGTCGTTGACGCAGTAACGGCCAATGGCGTTGTCGATCAGGAAATCGTCTTCCCCGTAGGCTGTCACCGACCAGAAACCCTTTTCCAGCGTCGGCGGGAAGGCATCAAAATGCAACGTATAGGTCTTTTTGCCCGTCAGGGGATCCCCGTCAGCATCGGTCGAAGTCTTGGGATAAATAGCGACGTCCGTCGTGTTTGCCCCCAGCCCGGCCAGCGCCACCAAGGCGCGGTAAGTATATGCCGTCCCGAAATTGCCGATGGGGTCGCCGTAGTAGGCCCACTGGCCCAGCTGCTTCGCATACTGCTTTGCTTCGGTCTGCAGTTTTTTCTTCAATTGGAGCAGCATCAGCTTCCAGCGCAGCGTCCCGCCCAGACCGAGGACTTTTTCATCAAACGTTTCACCGGGGCCCACATGGAGGGTGGAAAGCTTCCGGAGCATCGGCGCATCTTCCGCAGCGGGCGGGTTCGTCTCCATCTGCGCATTGGCAGCGGCAAAAATTCCTTGGGGCTCATCGCAAGGACATGCTGCACCGGCACGAATTCGTTCGCCGGGTCGTAGCTGCCGGTGGGGGCCGTGTAGCTGCCCGCTTCATAAGCCGACAGCGGCAGCAGCGCCATCCGGTCCTGAATGGCATAGACATTGGGCAGGTCTTCCTGCCCGGAAAGCACGATGCGGGCGATGCACCAAACCGTGTCGGTGGGGGCTTCCACCCGCCGCACCCCTTCCGGCAGGGTGCCCTGCCAGCCGGAGCGGACGATGGCATAGGTTCCCGGCTCCTCCAAGACCGCGATGGTATTGGTCCAGCCGTCCAGCACCTGCACATTGAAAAAGCGGTCGGTCTCCGGCACCACGTAGAGCATCGGTTCCGCGCGGACATCCAGCCACGCCTGTGTATAGATGGTATCCACATTCGGGCTCACGACCGTGCGGCTGGACGCATCCATCAGGCTGCGGACATGGATGAGCTGATTGACGGGGGCCCGCCGTTCCGTGGCCGTTTTGGTGTTGGTCGAAACGATCTTGGTGGCGTCCATCAGCACCAGCGGGAAGGCGTAGAGATACGCCTCTTCCACCAGCTGCTGCACACTCGGTGCAGCCAGAGCCGCGGCCTGTCCCACCGGCAGAAGCGTCACGCCACCCGCGACAGCGGCCGCCGTGGAAAGATGCAAGAACTCACGTCGGGTCAATTTCATGGGGGGAACCTCCTGTTGTTTCGGAAACGTCAGCGGGCCAGCAGGACGGAGACCGTCACTTCCTTGGCGTCGGTGCTCAAGTCAAACGCACCGCCGTCCTGCAGCGCGAAGCGGATCTCGTACACGTTCTGGGCGCGGAGCTTGCCGGAGGCCTTTTCCAGCGACCAGTTCCCGGTAAAGGCGTGGTACCGGCCATCGGTGCCCAGCGCATAGAGCTTGTAGTCCGCCGCGCGGCCGGTCAGGCCGTTGACCCGGATGGCCGCGATGGTCTGGGGATGGAGATTGTCAAAGGTAACGGTGTGGAGCCATGTGGCCGGGGTGCCCTGCCCGCCGGCTGCGGCAAAGGCGGCGGGGGTGACAACGGTGCGGCGGGTCTTGTCCAGATCCACCTTGCGGTAGGGCATTTCAGGCAGATAGACAAAACGATCCTGCAAGCGGAGCAGTTCCTTGTAGCCGGTGGGGCAGTACAGCTTGTTGCCGTCCCGCCCGGCATACATGCCGATGGCCATGTTGTTGTAGCCGTAAAGGGACGAAACATCCACGGTCAGCACGGTTTTTCCGCTGTTAAAGTCGAGGGCGATGTACTGCCACATGCCGCTGTCCACATCCTGCACGAAGCCGTAGATGTAGCCGGTGGCGGTGGAGAGCTTCATCATGGACGTATCGCTCAGGTCATCCCGGCACCAAACGCTCTTCATAGCCCAGCTGCCGTCCGCTTTTTTCACGGTGTCCACCCGCTCGACGCCGGGCATGATCATGCAGTTGCCCTTGCGCAGCCAGTTCCGGTCGTAGATATTCTCATAGCTCTGGATGGAAGAATCACTATCCGGCTTAGCGAGGTTCGGGCTGCCCGCGCCGAACCAGTTGCAGACGATGGTGCTGACGGTGCCGTTGCCGTGGTCGTAGACGATGGCGGAGTTTTCCACCGAGACCGGCATATTGGCGGGCAGCTCGTCGATGACCGGGCAGCTTGCCGCCACGGCACCGGTGCGGATGTCCAGCGCCATCAGGCTGACCGTTTCCAGATTGTCGGTGAAGAAGACCAGCTCCGGGCTGAGGGAGGGCGAGCAGCCGCTGCCCCATGCAAGGCCGCCGCCGGTGGTGGCCGCACCTTCCCGGCTGTCCTTGGCCCCGGCGCTGGCATAGGGGGTGCGCCAGACGATGTCCACGCCGTTGTCGGCCCGCAGCAGATAGCACGCGAGATTGGTCAGGATGACCGCTCCCTCCCTGCAGGATGCGATGCCGTTTTCGGCACCCTCGCCGGGCTGCGGCGCGTAGACATGCACTTCGTGGTCAAGGTCGGCGGTGCCGCCCGCCAGAATGGTCTCGATGGCTGCATTGGAGATGTAGCCCATGGCTCCCTGCTGGCCGCGGTCGGGGTAGATGCGGAAGCCGCCCGTTACAAACCAGAGGTTGCCCTCGTAGTCGAAGACGATGGAAAGGAGGTTCTGTTCCAGCGTCCGGCCCAGCACCCGCTCGGCGGCGGCTTTGATGTTGATATCCAGCACCTTTTCGAAAATGGGCAGCGGGGTGCCGGTCTCATCGGTCGCCTTGAGCATCAGGACATGGTTGTGGCTGGTGGGGCAGACGATGAGGTTCCGCCCATCCACAAAGGAATAGGAGCTCTGGATGACATACCCGCCGCCATCGTGCTTTGCGGGCGAGAAGCAGCCCAGCGTGACCACCTCGGCGGCGTCGAGGTCGCGGATGGCAAGGCCGCCCAGCAGCGGGACCACGGGGTTGTCGAAATTGTCGAAGAAGATGGCCGGGGAGGCATTGGGGTTGATCTTTTCCATGGCCACGTTGACTTCCGGCTCGATGCCGATGGGCAGGACTGCATCGGTGGAGTCGGTGTTGTAGCAGTCGTGGTGGATGTTGGATTCGCTCCGGCCCATGAAGGGGTTCGGGTCCACGACCTTGGCCGTCAGGGGGTTGGGGGGCAGGGCAGTCTCGGCAGAGCTTTCCAACAAGCCGGAAAACAGGCCGTTGGTCTCGGCGGCGCTGGCGGCGGGGGCCAGCCCACAGGCCAGAAGGGTGAGCGCGGATGCGCTGAGGAAGCTGCGTCGTGTCAGTTTCATGATGTCGATCCTCCAGATTCCAGTAAAGTTGTTATAAATTCAGGAGCACATTGGCCCGGAATACGTTGTTTTCCGTCTCGACGGTCAGGTTGCCGTGGTATTTTTGCACGGTGGTATGGATGGAGACAAGGCCGATGCCCTGCCCTTCATGCTTGGTGGAGTGCAGGATGCCTTTCTGCTTTTTCAGCACGCCGTCGTAGCGGTTCTCCACCACGATGCCCAGCATCGCCGGGCTCAGCATCCGGGCCATCACCCGCACCTGCCGCTCGTCCGGCGGCAGCTTCTGGCTGGCGAACACGGCGTTTTCCAGCAAGTTGCCCAGCAGCGTACACAAGTCCGCCTCCGGCAGGGGCAGCCGCTTGGGCAGCTCCAGCTTCCATTCCACCGGGATTCCCTTCTGCCGGGCGTCGCTGTCGTAGTGGCCGGCCAGCGCATCCACGGCGGGGTTGGCGCAGAGGGTGGGCCGCGCATCGTTCAGCTCGTCCTCGTACTGGCGCAGGTAGCTCTTCAGCTCCTCCAGCTCCCCCGCCTCAGTTAGGCCGGAAATGACGTGCAGATGCTGGCGGAAGTCATGGCGCAGACTGCGGGTCTGTTCCATATAGGCCCGCAGCTCCATATAGCGGCGGGATTCCACGGCCAGAAGCTGATTTTCGCGGTCCAGCCGGGTGTTGCGGGTGTACTCCATTGCCACCCGGTACATCTCGTACAGCAGCAGGAAGATGCCAAGCAGGGAGATGGACACGGCCAGCACCGCGATGATCATGATCCGGTTGATGAGGATGATGGCCGAGTCCCGCGGCATACAGAAGATGAGGAAGGCCGCGTAGATGGCGGGCAGCGGCCACGCCGACTGCCAAAACGCTTCGCCGTGGTACTCCCCCAGCAGCCATGCGCTCCACCGGACAGCGGTGAAGGTGAAGATGGTACTCAGCACCACCGAGAGCGCCAGCGCGATCACCGCTGTGGATGCAAGAGAGACCGCCTCGTGGTTGCCGGTCTCGGCGCGGGCATTCAGCACCGCAGCCAGCAGCGAGCAGACCGCCAGCATCACCGCCGCAACGGCGAACAGGAAGGCCGTCTGGGTGACCGACACCCCCGGTGCCGCCCGCCACCGCAGCAGCCAGAACGCCACGATGAGGATGGGCAGCAGGAAATAGTTGCTCGGTACCTCCAGCACAGAGCAGACCCCCGCGCAGACAGCGCAGATCACCGTGACCAGCCCTGCCGCAATGCCAAAGGTCCTGCGGGGCGCGGTCAGGTGCTCCCGCAGCGGGGCAAGGCAGAGATACGCTCCCGGATACAATAATGCAAATTCGAGAAAGTAGCGTCCAAACTGCGCAGCATTCACGGCTTTTTGCCTCCTCTCCGAACTTAAAATTCCCGCTGCATATGGCGGAACTGATACTGTGTAAAGCGTGCCAACAGGGTGTTTTTGTCCTTCTGGCGGATGGGCAGCCGCGCACCGTCCAGCATCTCGAAACAGTCGCCTTCGAACCGCAGCACTTTGTCCATATTCAGCAGGACGCCCCGGTTGCAGACAAGGAAGTTTTCGTGGGCGGAAAGCTCCTGCTCCACTTGGGAAAAGGTCGCTGCGGCGCGGCACTCACCGTCGTCGGTCACGACCCGGACGATGTGGTTCTGGGAAGCCGCGTAGTGGACCTTGCTCAGCGGGATCTGCACGGTCTGCCGCGCGATCCGCACATCCAGCTCCGGTTCCTGCCGGCACAGCACCCGCCGCAGCTCGGCGGTCAGGAGCGCGATCTTTTCCTCTTTATAGGGCTTCAGTAAGTAATCGAAGGGATGCACCGGGAAGGCATCCCACACATATTCCGGCGAGGAGGTCACAAAGACGATGAGGAGCCGCGGGTCTTTCTCCCGCAGCTGCCGGGCCGTCTCGATGCCGTTGGTGCCCGCCATACAGATATCCAAAAACACCACCTCATACGCGCCGGTGGTAAATTGCGCTAAAAGATCGTCGCCGCTGGAAAACCTCGTACAGATAGGTCCGTCCCCTTGGAACGCCCGGCGCAGCAGCAGTTCCAGCCGCCGTGCTTCCGGTTCCTGATCCTCGACGATCGCTATTCGCAGCTCCATCGCTACGCCCCCTTACGACTCTATTTTACCATACTTTTTCTCCTGCCGCACCTGCCATTCACGCACGAAACACCCCCTTTCACGCAGGTTTGGGCCTATTTTGAGAGTCCCATGTCGAACAGCGTCGAAAACCGGCGGCAGAGCTTTCCCGTCTGTCCTTGTAAAAAAGTATTACTTATTCAGGTAAAATTTCATAAAATTCCAAAAAAATCATTGACAGACAAAGTACAACATGATACGATAACAATCGATTTTGAGAGACGAAGCGTGTCGAAGTCTTTTCAAAGCAATTTAACTAGGACCGCCCAGCGGGGCTAAGGCCATACGGACAGCCGGGTCCACTGCCGACCGGCGGCATTGCCGCCATTATTGATTGAGTTTGAAGCTCAGATTTTATAAGTTGGTTCCTTTACAACCATGAAATTGTGCATCGTGGTGCGCAGACTTGTGAAACGGTCAATAAGAGTAGTAAAAGTGTAGTTGCTATATAGACTCTCGTCATCCCGTCTTTTCGAATCATGCGAAAACAGCTTTGCTCCGGCCTTTTTCTGCCGGGGGGCTTTGTTCGTGTGCATTCACAGCTTTTTGAAAGCGCAGGTCTGCATCCCAGTGTGCAGGACCTGCGCTTTTTGTTTTGCCAAAAGGAGCCAAGGACGGAGGAAGAGTATGAACGAGAGCAGAACGCGGACCAAGCTTGACCAGCGCCGCGCGCCCATTTACGAGGCGCTGGAACAGTTCCGCCAGATGCGGGTGGTCCCCTTTGATGTGCCCGGCCACAAGCGGGGCCGGGGCAACCCGGAGCTGACGGCCTTTCTGGGCCAGCAGTGCGTGGGCGTGGACGTGAACAGCATGAAGCCGCTGGACAACCTCTGCCACCCGGTGTCGGTCATCCGGGAAGCGGAGGAGCTGGCCGCCGACGCCTTTGGGGCGGCCCACGCCTTTTTAATGGTGGGCGGCACCACCAGCAGTGTGCAGAGCATGGTGCTGACCGCCTGCAAGCGGGGGATGAGATCATCCTGCCCCGCAATGTGCACCGCAGCGTGCTGAATGCGCTGGTGCTCTGCGGCGCGGTGCCGGTCTATGTCAACCCGGAGGTGGACAAGCGGCTGGGCATTTCGCTGGGCATGAAGCGGGAGCAGGTGGAAAAGGCCATCCGGGAGCACCCCAACGCCGTGGCCGTTCTGGTGAACAACCCCACCTACTACGGCATCTGTTCCGACCTGCGCGCCATCGTGCGGATGGCCCACGACGCCGGTATGCTCTGCCTTGCGGACGAAGCCCACGGCACCCACTTCTACTTCGGCGGCGGGCTGCCCGTCTCCGCCATGGCGGCGGGCGCGGATATGGCCTCCGTCTCGATGCACAAGAGCGGCGGCAGCCTGACCCAGTCCAGCCTTCTGCTCATCGGGCCCAATGTCCACCCCGGCTATGTGCGCCAGATCATCAACCTGACCCAGACCACCTCCGGCAGCTACCTGTTGATGTCCAGCCTCGACATCTCCCGCCGCAATCTGGCACTGCGGGGCCGGCAGGTGTTCCATCAGGTGGCCGACATGGCCGAGTACGCGCGCGAGGAGATCAACGCCGTGGGCGGCTACTACGCTTTCGGCAAAGAGCTGTGCAACGGCAACTCCGTCTTTGACTTCGACACCACCAAGCTCAGCGTGCACACGCTGGACATCGGCCTTGCGGGCATCGAGGTCTACGATATCCTCCGCGACGAGTACGACATCCAGATTGAGTTCGGCGACATCGGCAACATTCTGGCCTACCTGTCCATCGGCGACCGTCCGCAGGAAGTGGAGCGGCTGGTCAGCGCCTTGGCCGAGATCAAGCGCCGCTACCGCACCGACGGAGCCGGACTGCTCAGTCAGGAATACATCGACCCGGTGGTGGCCGCCAGCCCGCAGGAGGCGTTCTACGCCCCGAAAAAGAGCCTTCCCTTACGGGAGACCGAGGGCATGGTGTGCAGTGAGTTCGTCATGTGCTACCCGCCGGGCATCCCCATTCTGGCCCCCGGCGAACGGATCACCAAGGAGATCCTGAATTACATCGAGTACGCCAAGGCCAAGGGCTGCAGCATGACCGGCCCCGAAGACCCGGACATCCTGCACCTGAACGTACTGGCATAAGGGGAATGAACCATGGAATTTTGGTTTTCGGAATTTCACACCCCGGACGTGAAACACAGCATCCGGGTGAACAAACAGCTCTACTCCAAGCAGAGCGACTACCAGCGCATCGATATTTTTGAGACGCCGGAGTTTGGCCGGGTGCTGACGCTGGACGGCAACGTGATGCTGACCGAGCGGGACGAGTTCATCTACGACGAGATGATCGTCCATGTGCCTATGGCCGTCCACAAAGAGGCGAAGGACATCCTCGTCATCGGCGCGGGCGACGGCGGCGTGGTGCGGGAGCTGACCCGCTACGACCGGGTGGAGCGGATCGACCTTGTGGAGATGGACCCGCAGGTGGTGGAGGCGTGCCGCGCCTACCTGCCCGGCAATGCCTGCCGGATGGATGACCGCCGGGTGCACATCTACTTCGAAAATGCCCTCAAGTTCATCCGCCGGTGCGAGGAGGAGTACGACCTCATCATCGTGGACTCCTCCGACCCCTTCGGCCCTTCCGAGGGGCTTTTCACCCGCGAATTCTACGGCAGCTGCTTCAACGCGCTGAAGGCCGACGGCATCATGGTCAACCAGCAGGGCAGCCCCTTCTACGCCGAGGACGCCAGCGCCATGCAGCGCAGCCACAAGCGCATCGCGTCCACCTTCCCGGTCAGCCGGGTCTATCAGGCCCACATCCCCACCTTCGCCGCCGGGTACTGGCTGTTCGGCTTTGCCAGCAAGAAGTACCACCCCATCGACGACCTCGACGCCGCCGCATGGAAAGCGCTGAACATGCGCACCCGCTACTACACCGCCCGGCTCCACGTCGGAGCCTTTTATCTGCCCGCCTTCCTCGAAGAGATGCTGCGGGAAGTGGAGGAACACTGATGCGACCCAACCTTGCAAACTTCATCGGCTGCGACAGCAGCTACCGCGCCGCCAGCATCGTGCTGTACGGTGCACCCTACGATTCCACCACCAGCTACCGCCCCGGTGCCCGGTTCGGCCCCGCTGCCATCCGGCACGAGAGCTACGGGCTGGAGACCTACAGCCCCTACCAGAACGCCGACCTGACCGACTTCGACATCTTCGACAGCGGCGACTTGGAGCTCTGCTTCGGCTCCAGCGAGTCGGCCCTTTCCGACATTGAGGGCCGCGCCGCCGAGATTCTGGCAGACGGCAAGTTCCCGCTGCTGCTGGGCGGCGAACATCTGGTCACGCTGGGGGCCGTGCGGGCTGCGGTAGAGAAGTACCCGGATCTCCACATCATCCACTTCGACGCCCACGCCGACCTGCGGGACGACTACCTCGGCGCGAAGCTGAGCCACGCCTGCGTGCTCCGCCGCTGCCACGAGCTTGTGGGGGACGGCCGCATCCATCAGTTCTGCATCCGCAGCGGCGACCGCGCCGAGTTCGACTTTGCAGCCCAGCACACCGAGCTGCACAAGTTCGACTTCACCGGCCTCGCCGAGCTGACGGAAGCGCTCTGCGAAAGCCGGGTGCCCGTCTACCTGACCATCGACCTCGACTGCCTCGACCCCTCCTGCTTCCCCGGCACCGGCACCCCCGAAGCGGGCGGCGTGAGCTTCTTGCAGCTGTTGGACGCCATCCGCACCGTGGCCAAGGCGAACATCGTCGCCGCCGACCTCAATGAGCTGGCCCCCACGCTGGACCCCACCGGCGTTTCCACCGCCACCGCCTGTAAGGTGCTGCGGGAGACCCTCATCGCGCTGGACAAGGGCTGGCCCGGCTTCCAAGCATAACGCCTGAATCAAAAAACAACGCAGCGGTCGGGGCGCAGACCCCAGACACGCTGCGCGATCAAACATCATAAAGGAGAGACTTACCATGAGCAAAGTTCTGATCATCGGCTGCGGCGGCGTGGCTTCCGTCGCCATCCACAAGTGCTGCCAAGTGCCTGAAGTCTTCACCGAGATCTGCATCGCCAGCCGCACCAAGTCCAAGTGCGACAAGCTGGCCGCCGAACTGGCCCCGAAGACCGCCACCAAGATCACCACCGCGCAGGTGGACGCTGACAAGACTGAGGAAGTCATCGCCCTCATCAAGGCCTATCAGCCCGACCTCGTGATGAACATCGCCCTGCCCTATCAGGACCTGACCATCATGGACGCCTGCCTTGCGTGCGTCGTCAACTACATGGACACCGCCAACTACGAGCCGGAGAACACCGACGACCCGGCGTGGCGCGCTGTTTACGAGAAGCGCTGCAAGGAGGCCGGGTTCTCCGCCTACTTCGATTACAGCTGGCAGTGGGCCTATGCCAAGAAGTTCGAGGAGGCCGGCCTGACCGCCCTGCTGGGCAGCGGCTTTGATCCGGGCGTGACCCAAGCTTACTGCGCCTACGCCAAGAAGCACGAGTTCGACACCATCGACACCATCGACATCCTCGACTGCAACGGCGGCGACCACGGCTATGCCTTCGCCACCAACTTCAACCCGGAGATCAACCTGCGCGAAGTGTCCGCCCCCGGCAGCTACTGGGAGAACGGCCACTGGGTCGAGATCCCGGCCATGAGCATCAAGCGGGAGTACAACTTCGACAAGGTGGGCCAGAAAGACATGTACCTGCTCCACCACGAAGAGATCGAGTCCCTCGCCAAGAACATCCCGGAGGCCAAGCGCATCCGCTTCTTCATGACCTTCGGCCAGAGCTACCTTGACCACATGCGCTGCCTCGAAGATGTGGGGATGCTCTCCACCACCCCCATCGAATTCAACGGGCAGGAGATCGTGCCCATCCAGTTCCTCAAGGCCCTTCTGCCTGACCCCGCCAGCCTCGGCCCCCGTACCAAGGGTAAGACCAACATCGGCTGTATCTTCACCGGCAAGAAGGACGGCAAGGAGAAGACCTACTATATTTACAATGTCTGCGACCATCAGGAGTGCTACAAGGAAGTCGGCTCTCAGGCCATCAGCTACACCACCGGCGTGCCCGCCATGTGCGGTGCCCTCATGCTGCTGACCGGCAAGTGGACCACCAAGGGCGTGCACACCGTGGAGGAGTTCGACCCGGATCCCTATCTGGACGCACTGGACAAGTACGGCCTCCCCCGCTCCGAGAGCCACGCCCCGGCTCTGGTGGACTGATGCGGCTGGCTGACACCCGCCCGCCCTTCGCAGGGCTGGCGAAGCTGCCGGAGGAAGCCCTCGCTTCCCTGCCCACCCCCTGCTACCTGCTGGACGAAAGCCAGCTGCGCCGCAACGGCGAGATCCTGCTGGGGGTGCAGCAGCGCACCGGCTGCAAGATTCTGCTGGCGCAGAAGGCGTTCTCGAACTTCGACCTCTACCCGCTGCTGGCTCCGTACCTCGCGGGCACCGAGGCCAGCGGCCTGTACGAGAGCCGCCTCGGCAAGGAGGAGCTGCCGGACAAGGAAAATCATGTCTTCTGTGCCGCGTTCCGGGCCGACGAATTCGACGAGCTGCTGTGCTGCGCCGACCACATCGTCTTCAACTCGCCCCGCCAGTTGAAAAAGTTCGGCCCCGCCGCCAAGGCTGCGGGCAAGAGCGTGGGGCTGCGCATCAACCCGGAGTGCTCCACACAGGAGGGCCACGCCATCTATGACCCCTGTGCCCCCGGCAGCCGCCTTGGCACCACCCGCGCCCAGTGGGACGCCGCAGCGGAAAAAGATCCCGCCCTGCTCTCTCTGCTGGACGGGCTGCACTTCCACACCCTCTGCGAGCAGGACGCCGACGCGCTGGCCGCAACGCTGGACGCCGTGGAGGCGCGTTTCGGCGACCTGCTGCCGCAGATGCAGTGGCTGAATTTTGGCGGCGGGCACCACATCACCCGCCCGGATTACGACCTGCCCACGCTGGAGCGCTGCATCACCCGGATGCAGCAGACCTACGGCGTACAGGTCTACTTGGAGCCGGGCGAGGCGTGGGCGCTGAACGCGGGCTATCTCGTGACGACCGTCCTCGACACGCTGCAGAACGGCGAAACGAGCCTTGCCATCCTCGATGTCCGCCGCGTGCCACACGCCGGACGTCATCGAGATGCCCTACCGCCCGCCCCTGCTGGACGCCGGGGAACCGGGCGAAAAAGCTTGCACCATCCGCCTCGGCGGCCCCACCTGCCTTGCCGGGGACGTCGTGGGCGACTACAGCTTCGCCGTCCCCCTCGCGGAGGGTGACAAGCTCATCTTCGGCGATATGGCGATCTATACCACCTGCAAAAACAATACCTTCAACGGAATGCCCCTGCCCCCCATCTGGGCCATGGACGAGACCGGCTCCTGCCGCGAGCTCGTGAAGTTTGGATATGAGGAGTTTAAGGGGAGACTGGGAAGAATTTGAATAAAAATGGCCGTGTCCGAAGTCTGCATGTGCAGAGACCGGACACGGTCGTTTTTTTTTCTATAGGAAAAAACGGGATTCGCTGAAAAGCGTTTCCCGTTTTTTCTGTGAAATCCCAACTCCAGTCCTTGCCCATGGGGGCGGGGTGTGTTAAACTGGAAGTAAAGGCGCGGGCAGGGGGAGGCCCCGGCCCGGCGCTGTGGAATGAAAAAACTAGGGGAGGAACTGACACGTGAAACATCTCGCTCAAATTGCCCGCCGGGCGGGCGGCGGCGCTGGTGCTGGCGGCGGTGCTGGTCTGCACACTGGTGCCCGCAGCCTTTGCAGAGGAGGAGATCGCCCACCCGACCACCATCGGCGGCGCGGACACCACCCTCGTCCCGGTGGAAGAGGAAAACTGCCTGAGCTGGCTCTTCGGCTCCAAAGATAAGATCACCATGCCCTACCTTAACATAAAGGGCAAGGGTTTGCGCCGGAACGTCACCCTCGACCTCGTGGACTGCCTTGTGGGTATCACTTACACCGAGCTGGGGTCCATCGGCAGCTTCGTCAGCTCCTCGGCGGCGCAGCAGGCGTGGAAGGCACAGGCTGTGGCCATCCATTCCTATCTGCTGTACCAAAAACAGTACGGCTCGTCGGCCAACGCCCTCGTCTACACCCCTGTGGACCAGATCCCCTCTTCGGCGCGGGAAGCCCTGCGCAAGGCCATTGAGCCGGTGAAGGACGAGGTGCTGACCTACAACGGCTCGGTCATCGACGCCGTGTGGTCGGCCAGCGCGGGCTATAACACCCAGACCGGCGTTTACGGCACCTGCTCCGGCCTTGATGCGTGGGGCACCGACGTGCCTTATTTGCAGAGCGTGGAAAGCCCCTACGAGGAGCAGTACCACAACCTCATGCGCCGGATCATCGGCAAGGATTACCGCTACACCGAGTACAACGACAGCAAGACCGGCCAGCCCTACGAGAGCGCCGACACCACCCACAAGGATCTCGGCGGCTACGTGCAGTACAACACCTTCGTCTCCAATGGCCGCAGCTACCGCTACATCGGCCAGTTCGTCAGCTCCCGCTACTGCTTCGATTTCTCCGCCGACGAAAACGGCACGCCGGTCATGAATTACTACGGCTACGGCCACGGCGTCGGCATGAGCCAGTGCGGCGCGGTGGGCTACGCCAGCGAGCAGGGGATGAATTATAAAAACATCCTCAAGCACTACTACACCGGCGCCTCCATCAGCACCTCCGGCAGCTCGTCCGGCGGGCTGTTCAGCTGGCTCTTTGGGCTGTTCAGCTGAGGAAAACCCCGGAAATTCGAAAGAATTGTAGAAAATCGCTTCTCAAATGGGGCGGAATTTGGTATACTATATTAGTTTGTAGTATCGCGGGCAGTCATACCCCGCAGAGAAGTGGAGAAATCAGACATGCAATTGGAGAAGGAAAAGGAATCGAGACAGGACGCCGAGCGCTGCCGTTTGCTGGCCCAGCGCATTGCGGAAGAGCTGGCTCCGGAGTCAGCGGCTGTGCTGGGGGATGATGAAGCCACCTGCACTGCGCTGCAAAAGGCCCTGCGCAAGGTGGGCGTCCGGGCAAACGAGTGGACGGCTGCGGCGGCCCGGCAGCCCGACCTGCTGGTGGTGGAGGACCCCACCTTCGTGGAACTGCCCGCACAACTGGCCGCGAAGGTGCTGCTGGTCTGCACCGACACCACCGCTCTGGCCAACTGGGCCGAGCAGCTGGCCCAGCGCGGCTACTACCGCGATATGTTCTGGCGCAGCAAGGGCCGCACCCAGCAGTCGGCCCTCTTCCGGGCCGCCCAACCCGGCGCTCTGGCCGTGGTCAAGGGCTACGAGCAGGAACTGGACACCCTGCGGGACCGGATGGTGCGGGCCGAACGGAGCTGCGGCGAACAGGCTGCCCTCATTGAACGGCTCCGCAGCGACCTTGCCCTGAGCCGCAGCCATGAAAAGCAGTTGGAAGAGACCCTCGGCGAGGTCACAGGCTCGACCTTCTGGAAACTGACGTGGCCCGCCCGCTATGTCGTCAGCAAGAGCCGCCAGCTCTGGCACACCCTGCCGCTCTTCGTCTTCCTGCACGAGCTGCGGACCGAGGGCATTTCCGGGATGCGGGAAAAGGCCCGCGCCCGCCGCGAGTACGCCGCTCTCTTCCCCGGCAAGACCCTTCGGGCGGATGCCTTTGCCCCCGTGGAGCTGCTGGTGAAGCAGTTCAATGCCCAGCCCGCTGCCCCGAAGATCAGCATCGTGGTGCCGCTCTACAACACCCCGCTGGAGTTCCTTGAAGAGCTGCTGGATTCCGTCCAGAACCAGACCTACCAGAACTGGGAGCTTTGCTGCGTGGACGCCGGGCAGGACGCCGCCGTGGGCCAGAAGGTACAGGATCGCGCCAAGGCGGACCCCCGCATCCGCTACCAGAAGCTCGAAAAGAACGAGCTCATCCCCGGCAACACCAACCACGGCATCGAGATGGCCACCGGCGATTACATCGCCCTGCTGGACCATGACGATATCCTCCACCCCTGTGCGCTCTGGTACACAGCCAAGGCCATCGCCGAGCAGGGGGCAGACTTCATCTACACCGACGAAGCCACCTTCGAGGGCAGCGTGGACAACGTGGTGCTCTACCACTTCAAACCGGACTTCATGCTGGACAACCTCCGCTCCAACAACTACATCTGCCACCTGACCACCTTCAGCCGCGCCCTGATGGAGCGCAGCGGCGGCGGCGAGCGGATGGAGTACAACGGCAGTCAGGATTACGACCTCTTCCTCCGCCTGACCGAACAGGCCGCGAAGATCGTCCACATCCCCCACGCCCTCTATTACTGGCGCTCCAGCCCCGGCAGCACGGCGGCGGACATCTCCGCCAAGACCTACTGCATCAACGCGGGCATCGCGGCCCTCAAGGCCCATTATGCCCGCTGCGGCGTCGCGGTGGACGAGGTGAGCCTCATCCCCGGCACGCCCGGCTATTACAAGACCGATTACACCATCGCCCATCCGGGCCGGGTCAGCATCCTGATCCCCACCTGCGACCACATCAAGGACCTCGAACTCTGCGTCGAGTCCATCTATGACCGCACCACCTACCCGGATTTCGAGCTGATCCTCATCGAGAACAACAGCAAGCAGCCGGAGACCTTCCGCGCCTACGAGCGGATGGAGAAGGAGCACCCGGACAACCTCCATGTCGTCACGTGGCAGGGCAAGGGCTTCAACTACAGCGCCCTGAACAACTTCGGCGAGACCTTCGCCACCGGCGAGTATCTGCTGCTGCTCAACAACGATACCGAGGTCATCACCCCGAACTGGCTGGAAGAGATGGTCATGTACGCCCAGCAGAAGCGGGTGGGCTGCGTGGGTGCCAAGCTCCTCTACCCGGACGATACCGTCCAGCACGCCGGTGTCGGCTTCGGCATCGGCGGCGTGGCGGGCCACCTGCACAAGTATTTCCCCGCCACCTCGGATGGCTACATGGGCCGCCTGAACTACGTGCAGGACGTCTACGGCGACACCGCCGCCTGTCTGCTCATCCGCCGTGCGGTCTACAACGAGGTCCACGGCCTCGACGAGAGCTATGCCGTCGCCTTCAACGATGTGGACTTCTGCGTCCGCGTCCGGGAGGCGGGCTACACCAACGTCTTCACCCCCTTCGCCCAGCTCTACCACTACGAGAGCAAGAGCCGCGGCATGGAGGACAACCCCGAAAAGCAGAAGCGCTTCCAAGGCGAGGTGCTCCGCTTCCAAGCCCGCTGGGGCGACCTGCTCGCCAAAGGCGACCCCTGCACCAACCCCAACTTCGATATCCGGCGGGAGGATTTCAGCCTGAAGATCTTGCCGCTGGAATGAGATGGTCAGTCCCATTGCAAGCGTGATCTAAACTAAGGCGAAGTCTCGCCGGAAGCGGGCTTGCCCTCTCAGGCCGCCTAACGGCGTCCAGCTCCCCCAAAGTGGGAGGCCTTGGCAAAGGCGTGAAGTCTGAGCGCAGCGCCTGACGGCTCTTTTTGCGGCAGCAGGGCGTAAAGTATTAAACCGGAAACTTGGCGGACTGCCAAGGCCTCTCACTTTGGGAGAGGTGGCATCGCGAAAGCGATGACGGAGAGGGCAAGCCCTCTGGTGAGAAGCCGCGCCCTTTGTTTACGACTGCGTTCGATAAGACCAGTGACAAGTCCATCGGAAGGAGCATTCATTGAAACTCTCAGCTTGTATCGTCATCTACAACGGCTTCGACGAGGCCCTCAAGGCTGCGCAGACCATTTTACAGCATACCCGCCGCTACCCGCTCACCCTCTATCTGGTGGACAATGCCAGCCCCGACGGCAGCGGAGAAAAGCTGCGCGCAGCGGCGGCGTCCGGTGCGCTGGCGGCAGGGGCGGGCCAACAGGTCGTCCTCCACTGCCGCACCGTAAACGGCGGCTTCGGCACCGGGCACAACATGGTTCTGCCAGAGCTGGACAGTGACTTCCACTTCATCCTGAACCCGGACATCCAGCTCACGGCGGACACCCTCAGCGACCTTGCCGACTGGATGGCGCAGCACCCCGACGCCGTGATGGCCCGCCCGTCCCTCGTCTTCCCGGATGGCAGCCCCCAGCAGCTGCCGCTCCGCCGGTGCGCCCTGCGGCCCATGATCTATCGGCAGCTTCCCTGCCTCAAGTTCTGGGCGAAGTACAACGACGCCTACCTCATGAAGGACGCCGACCTGTCCAAACCCACCTCCATCGAGTTCTGCACCGGCAGCTTCTCCGGCGTGCGCACCAGCGCGTTCCGGGCCGTCGGCGGCTTCGACGAGAACTATTTCATGTACGTCGAGGATGCCGACCTCACCCAGAAGATGCTCACGCAGGGCAAAGCCTACCTCGTGCCCCAGTATACTGCCATCCACGCATGGCACCGCGCCGCCCATCGCAGCCTGAAGCCCGCCCTCTGGCAGGCCGGGAACCTGATGCGGTATTTCAAGAAGTGGGGATTCAGGTGGTAACTCTCCCAGTCGCTTGCAGCGCTCCCCTCGGCGAGGGGGCCTACATTGGCTCTTATCATAGGTTTGATCGAAACTGACGCGAAGTCCCGCCGAAAGCATCCTTGCCCTCTCAGGCGCTTCGCGCCAGCTCTCCCAAAGGGAGAGCCCTTGGCAAAGGCGTGAAGTCTGAGCGCAGCGCCTGACGGCTCCCCTTGCGGCAGCAGGGCGTAAAGTATAAAACCGGAAACTTGGCGGACTGCCAAGGCCTCTCACTTTGGGAGAGGTGGCATCGCGTTAGCGATGACGGAGAGGGCAAGCCCGCTGACAAGAACGCACCGCGTAAGTTTAGATTGAGGCTTTCGGAAGTCTGCCCCATCGTAAGCGCCCTCTAAACCGGGGCGCAGTGTAAGATAAGGCTGGGCGAGCGCGCTGACAGCAAGACTTGGGCGTTGGTTCCCAGCAAGCTGAGCCAAACGCCCCCTAAACAAAAATAATTCTTAAGAGAGAACGGAATGCGTTGCAGAAAAATTTCTGTAATCCTCCGTTCTTTCTTGCTTTTTTTGTGATTTGATAGTAGAATAAGGTGTAAAACTATCTGCGGCATTCAGCGGCGGGCAGTTTTACACGCCACTTTGTTGACAGCGGACGCAGCTCCGCTTTGAATATTACGCGGCTCTCGGCAGCGAGGGCTTCGTATAGCTGCACAACTTTTTTCATTTCAATTAAAGGAGTGCGCAAATTATGAAAGGCATTATTCTCGCCGGCGGCGCCGGCACCCGGCTTTACCCGCTGACCATGGTCACCAGCAAACAGCTGCTGCCGGTCTACGACAAGCCGATGATCTACTATCCTCTGTCCACCCTCATGCTGGCGGGCATTCAGGACATCCTGATTATTTCGACCCCCACCGACACGCCCCGTTTCGAGGCGCTGCTGGGCGATGGCAGCCAGTACGGCATCCATCTGCAATATAAGGTCCAGCCCTCTCCGGACGGTCTGGCACAGGCATTCATCCTCGGCGAGGAGTTCATCGGCGACGACTGCTGTGCGATGATCCTCGGCGATAACATCTTCTACGGCAACGGCTTCTCCAAGATCCTGAAGAACGCCGCTGCCAACGCCGAGAACAAAGGCCGCTGCACCGTCTTCGGCTACTATGTCTCGGACCCGGAGCGCTTCGGCATCGTCGAGTTCGACCAGAACGGCAAGGTGCTCAGCGTGGAAGAGAAGCCGGAGCACCCGAAGAGCAACTACGCCATCACCGGCCTGTACTTCTATAACAAGGAAGTCGTCAAGATGGCCAAGGAAGTGAAGCCTTCCGCCCGCGGCGAGCTGGAGATCACCACCCTGAACGACATGTACCTGAAGAAGGACGAGCTGGATGTTCAGCTGCTGGGCCGTGGCTTTGCATGGCTGGATACCGGCACCATGGACAGCCTCGTGGAGGCCGCCGACTTCGTCCGCATGATCGAGAAGCGTCAGGGCATCAAGATCAGCGCCCCGGAAGAGATCGCCTTCAAGTATGGCTGGATCGACCGCGACACCCTGCTGGAGAGCGCCAAGCGCTACGGCAAGAGCCCCTACGGCCAGCACCTGAAGAATGTGGCCGACGGCAAACTGAGATACTAAGAGGAAATGCACATGAAAATCATCGTTACCGGCTGCAAGGGCCAGCTGGGCACCGAGATCATCAAGCAGCTCCGCGAGGGCCGCAGTGAGATCGGCCCCATCCCCGAAAAAGCTGCAAAGCGCCACCGTCATCCCGGTGGATCTGCCTGAACTGGACATCTCCAACTACAAGATGGTGGACGACTTCATCCGCCGCCAGCGCCCGGATGTCATCATCAACTGCGCCGCCTACACCAATGTGGACGGCTGCGAGGTGAACCACGACGCTGCCTTCAAGGCCAACGCCCTCGGCCCCCGCAACCTCGCGCAGGCTGCCACCAAGACCGGGGCCCGTCTGGTCCATGTCTCCACCGACTACGTTTTCTCCGGCCGCGAGAACGGCGGCATCGCGCAGGATGAGGCCACCATCCCCGGCCCCATCAGCGCCTACGGCTCCACCAAGCTCATGGGTGAGAAGTACGTCGAGCAGTTCTGCCACCGCCACTTCATCGTGCGCACCGCGTGGCTCTACAGCTACTACGGCAAGAATTTCGTCAAGACCATCGTGAACGCGGGCAAGAAGTTCGGCAAGCTGGAGGTCGTCAACGACCAGTGCGGCAACCCGACCAACGCCGTCGATCTGGCCCACGAAATTCTGCAGCTCTGCGTGACCCACGAATACGGCCTCTACCACTGCACCGGCGAGGGCATCTGCTCTTGGTATGATTTCGCCTCCGAGATCATCCGTCTGTCCGGCGTGGATGCCACCGTGGCCCCCTGCACCAGCGAGGAGTACAAGGCCAAGCACCCCGAAAGCGCCGACCGCCCCAAGTGGAGCGCCCTCGATAACCGGATGCTCCGCTGCACCGTCGGCAACGAAGTGCGGGACTGGAAAGCCGCCCTCGCCTGCTTCTTCGAGCACTGGGATGGGGAAAATGGGATGAAGTAAACGGGAAGGACTGCCTCTCGGCCTTATCGGAAGCAGCGCTGAACAAAGGGCGCGGCTTCCCTCTGCCGGCCTTGCCCTCTCCGTCATCGCTTCGCGATGCCACCTCTCCCAAAGTGAGAGGCCTTGGCAGTCCGCCAAGTTTCCGGTTTTATACTTTACGCCCTGCTGCCGCAAGGGGGAGCCGTCAGGCGCTGCGCTCAGACTTCACGCCTTTGCCAAGGGCTCCCCCTTTGGGGAGCTGGCGCGAAGCGCCTGAGAGGGCAAGCCCGCTGGCGGGGCCGCAGCACCCCGGTTTAGCAGGAGCTTTCGGTAGGGAGAGGCCGAGCTCGCGAAAAACAACAACATTCAACTTTGAGGAAAAATCAAATTATGAAAAAATATCTGATCACCGGCTGTGCCGGCTTTATTGGTTCGAACTTTGTTCACTATATGCTCAAGAAGTACCCGGAGATCCTGCTGGTCAACCTCGATAAGCTGACCTACGCGGGCAATCTGGAGAACCTGAAGGACGTCGAGGGCGACCCCGCCACGTCTTCGTGCAGGGCGACATCTGCGACAAGGAGCTGGTCGAGAGCCTGTTCGCAAAGTACGATTTCGATTACGTCATCAACTTTGCCGCGGAGAGCCACGTGGACCGCTCCATCAAGAACCCGGAGATCTTCGTCCAGAGCAACGTCATGGGCACCGTGAACCTGCTGCAGCGCGCCAAGGAAGCTTGGTACGACGCCGAGGCAAAGACTTGGAAGGAAGGCAAGAAGTACCTGCAAGTCTCCACCGACGAGGTCTACGGCGCTCTGGGTGCCGAGGGCTTCTTCATGGAGACCACCCCGCTGTGCCCCCACAGCCCCTACTCTTCCTCCAAGGCCAGCGCCGATATGTTCGTCATGGCCTTCCATGACACCTACGGGATGCCCATCAACATCACCCGCTGCTCCAACAACTACGGCCCCTACCAGTTCCCGGAGAAGCTGATCCCTCTGATGATCAACAATGTCAAGCACCACAAGCAACTGCCCATCTACGGCGACGGAATGCAGATCCGCGACTGGCTGTACGTTGAGGATCACTGCAAGGCCATCGACATGGTCTGCAACGGCGGCAAGATCGGCGAGGTCTACAACGTCGGCGGACACAACGAGCGCCCCAACATCTTCATCGTCAAGACCATCATCGAGCAGCTCCACGACCGCCTGAAGGATGACGGCATCAGCGAGGACCTCATCAAGCACGTCGCCGACCGTCTGGGCCACGACCGCCGCTACGGCATCGACCCCACCAAGATCAAGAACGACCTCGGCTGGTACCCGGAGACCCCCTTCGAGAAGGGCATCGTCCTGACGATCGACTGGTATCTCGACCACGAGGAGTGGATGGAGCACATCACCAGCGGCAACTATCAGAAGTACTACGAGGAAATGTACAAGAATAAGTAAGCTTGTACCCGCCCTCAGCGCATAAACCAAAAGGAGCACCCCCTGCTGATGCAGGGGGTGCTCCTTTGTTTCTATCCGGTGCCCCTAACCGAGGCTCACGCCCATGCGTCTTGCGACGGTGAGCAGCTCGCAGCCTTCGGGGACATTGCGGGTCTTGCCGGCGATGTCCTCCAAGCGGTTGGCGGTGACGTGGCCGTTGAGCAGGGCCACAGTGACGCCGTAGCGCTCGATCTCCACGAGCTTAGCGGCGTAGCTGCCGAACTGGGTGGCCAGCACGCGGTCATACGCGCTGGGGCTGCCGCCGCGCTGCATATGGCCGGGGATGCAGACGCGGGGCTCCATTCCGGTCTTCTTCTGGACGGCGGCGGCGATGCGGTTGGTGGCGGTGGTGTAGCCCGCCTCGGCGCGCTTGGCGGTCCACTCCTTCCGCTTCATCTTGGCCTCTTCCTCGTTCATGGCACCCTCGGCCACCGCGATGATGGAGAAGTTGGAGCCCTTCTTGGCGCGGCGCTCTACGGCGTCGCAAACGCGGTCGATGTCGTAGGGCATTTCGGGCAGCAGGATGATATCCGCGCCGCCCGCGATGCCGGAGTAGAGGGTCAGCCAGCCAGCCTTGTTGCCCATGATCTCGATGCACATCACGCGGCTGTGGCTGCCTGCAGTGGTATGGATGCGGTCGATAACGTCGGTGGCGATGTCCACAGCGGTGTGGAAGCCGAAGGTGACGTCGGTGCCGTAGATATCGTTGTCGATGGTCTTGGGCAGGCCGATGATGTTCAGCCCCTCCTGCGAGAGGAGGTTGGCGGTCTTGTGGGTGCCGTTGCCGCCGAGGCAGAGCAGACAATCAAGCTTTGCGTCCTTATAGGTTTTCTTCATGGCCGCGACCTTGTCGATCTTGTCCTCTTCGACCACCCGCATCAGCTTGAAGGGGGTGCGCTTGGTGCCCAGAATGGTGCCGCCCAGCGTCAGGATGCCCCGGAAGTCGTCCTCGTTCATCTCTTTGTAGTCGCCGGTGATGAGGCCGTGGTAGCCGTTCAGGATGCCCACGATCTCCACATTGTCGCCCATTCGGGCATACAGCGCCTTGGCCACGCCGCGGATCGTGGCGTTCAGGCCGGGGCAGTCGCCGCCGGAGGTCAGGATGCCAACACGTTTTTTCATCTTGCAAAATCCCTCTTTCCTCTGATCTTCCCGCATTGCGGGAGCAGGTCGGCACCTTCTGCCAGCCCTATTTCCGGTGAACAAATTCAACGCGGCAGCAAACCCATATCTAGTATTCCGGAAATATCTGCATTTTGGACACGAGGCAATCTTCCCAGGGCCCAGCGGCAGTTTTTCCCGTTTGCACCCGCCAGCCAATTTTATTGCCACCACTGCCTTTTTATTTGACTCGTCCCTTTCTCTGCTGTCACTCTGCCTGTATCTCTTCCACCAGCGGCAGATAGTCGGCACAGTCAGCGGCTGCACCAGTTGCCCTGCAGAGATGCTGCTTTGCGGGCGGCGGTTTCCTCATGTGCCCAGAGCTGGCGCTCATACTGCGCCGATGCCCGGGCGCACGCTTGCAGGGTCTGCCGGTATTCCTCCGGCAGTGCATCCCATGTGCGGCCGGAAGCCAGCTGCACCTCCGGTACGCGGCTGTGCTCATCGGCCATATAGTACCGCGCCACCTTGTAGTGCTCCATGGAATAGTAGGCCGGCCAGTTGTTTTCGGCGGCATCGATCTGCCCGGTCTCAAGCGCCGAGTAGACGTCGCTGTACGCCGTGGTCTCCGGCACTGCACCCAGCAGGCGGATCATGTCGATCACGATCTGCGAATCCTGCACGCGGATGGTCTTGCCCTGTAGATCGTTCAGGCTGCGCACCGGCTGACGGGCATAAAACGAGCGGGCACCCGCGTCGTACCAACTCAGGCCTACGCGTCCCTGTGCGGTAAAGTCCTGCAAAAACTCTGCCCCGATGCTGCCGTCCAGCACACGCCACATATGGTCGGCATCCCGGTAGAGATACGGCAGCAGCAGTACGTTGAGCCGGGGCAGATCGTTCGTGGCCACCGAGAGTGACACACGGGCAAAATCTACGCCGCCAATGGCAAGCTGTTCCCACACTTGCTGTTCCGAGCCGTACTCGCCGTTCGCTTTGACCTGAATGACCACCTTGCCCCCGGTCTGCTGCTGCACAAGGTCCGCAAAATACTGTGCGCCCTGCGTGGTAGGGTACCCGGCGGGCTGGTTGTCGGCATAGGTCAGCACATAGTCCGGTGTAGTCTGCGGCTTTGCGGCACAGCTTACCAGCTGCAAGGCTGCAAAGCCCAGCCCGGCTAAAAAAGTCCGTCTGCGCATGGTGCCCTCCCTCCCTTTGCAGATAGTATAGCGCACAAGGCTGCCTTTGTGCAAGAGACAGGAAAAGGGCAGTGCCCGCCGCAAAGCAGGTACCGCCTTTTCTAGGAGGAGAAGAAGGGAATGTCTCAGTTACATCAGACCCATTGCCTGCGGCAGTGCGGTAGACACTGCCGGGATAAAGGTGACCAGCAGCAGGCCGCCGATGATGGCCACATAGTACATAAGCATGTACGGCATGACCTTGGAAAGCGAGGTACGGCCCACCTTGATGCCAACAAACAGTGCGTTGCCCACAGGCGGGGTGATGTTGCCGATGCACAGGTTATACACGAGGATCAGACCGAACTGGATGGTGCTCATGCCAAAGCTCTGGCAGATGGGCAGGAACAGCGGGGTGAAGATGAGGATGGCCGGGGTCACATCCATAAAGGTGCCGGACACCAGCAGGATCACGTTCATGATGAGCAGGATGATGTACTTATTGCTGGTCAGGCTCAGCAGGGCTGCTGCCACAGCATCCGGGATCTGCAAAAAGGCCATGACCCAGCCCAGAATGTTGGAAACACCCACAAGGAACACCACCATGCCGGACATCTTGGCAGAGTCCACGATGATCTTCCACAGGCTCTTCAGGTTGATGGAGCGGTAGCAGAAAGCAAGGATCAGAGCATAGGCAACGGCAATGGCAGAGCCTTCGGTGGCAGAGAACACACCGCCGATGATGCCGCCGATGACCACGATGATCAGGGAGAGCGAAGGCAGAGCGCGCAGGGTGCAGACGCCGAGGTTCTTCCAATCGAATTTGCCGGGGGTCCCCTTATAGCCCAGCTTGACCGCCAGCAGCACGCCCACCACGCAGCAGCACAGCGCCCAGATGATGCCGGGGATGTAACCAGCCATGAACAGCGCAGCCACAGATGTGCCGCCGGACGCCAGCGAGTAGGTGATCAAGGCGTTGGACGGCGGGATCAGCAAACCGGAGCAGGAGGAAGCGGCATTGGTGGCAGCGGTCACGGCGGGGTCGTAGCCCTGCTCGTCGGCACCGTCGCGGATCATGGAGCCAACGGCAGCAGCAGCAGCGGAAGCAGAGCCGGAGATGGCACCGAACAGGGCGTTGGTGCCGATGTTGGTGACCAGCAGTGCGCCGGGCAGCTTGCCTAGGATGGCCATGACGAAATCCACCAGACGCTTGGCGATGCCGCCCTGATTCATGATGTTTCCGGCCAGAATAAAGAACGGGATGGCAGTCAGACTGAACTTGCTCATGCCCACAAAGGTGCGCTGGGCAGCGGTCAGCACGGCAACATTCAGATCAATGGAAGAAAGAATGGCAGTCAGAGAAGAGACTGCAATGGCGTACGAGATGGGCACGCCGAGGAACAGCAGCACCAGCAGCACTGCCAGAATTACGAGTAACGCTTGAATTGCCACAGCTTAGTCCTCCTTATTTTCCTTGTCAGCATCGGCAGCCATTTCGGCTTCCACCTTCGCAAAGTCTGCATCCTCCGGGGTATCCAGACAGATGGAGCCGTTTGCAATGCCGATAATGTTCAGCACGGAATACACCAGAATGATCACGCCGCAGATGGGCATGACCCAGTAGAACACGCCCACGGCAACGCCCAGCGAGGAGGTCTGCTGTCCCATAGCCAGCTGGGACACCTGAAAACCGCCGAACACCAGAATGGTCGCAGAGAAGAGGAAGGCGATGACCTCAGCAAAGATGTGGAACGCCTTGCGCATGGTGGGGTTGAACCGGTCTACCAGCACGGGGATGTTCATGTGGCCGCGCTCACCGGAGACGATGGTAGCGCCAAACAGGGCAGCCGAACAGATAGCCGACCAGCTCTTCCGACCAGGTGGAGGGAGAGTTGAAGATGTAACGGGCAATGACCTGATAGGTGGTCAGCACCACCATGACTGTCATGCTCAGACCTGCCAGCAGGTTGAGCACCTTGTTCAGGGTATTTCTCAGTTTTTCCATGATGCTCCTCCTCAGTCCGCAGTATGGGCAGCGTTGTGCTGCTGGATCAGGTCATAAATGGGCTGCAATTCCGGGTTTGCAGCCAGCACGGAATCGTGCAGGGGGCCATAGCCTCCTGAAACGGTGCAATGTCCGGGTAAATAAAGTTGACATGCTGCTCATTCTCGGCCTTATCTTTCGCCTCAGCCACAGCATCCTCCCAAGCATCCTGCTCGGTGCGCTTCACGATCTGGAAACCCTCTTCAAAGATCGCGCGCTCCTCGTCGCTGAGTTCGTTCAGGAAGGCGTAGTTTGCCACCAGCAGATCCGGCACCATCTGGTGCATATCGTAGGAGTAATACTTGCAGATATCGCCGTGACCGTTATCGGTCAGAGCCAGCTCGTTGTTCTCGGCACCATCCAGAATACCGGCCTGCAGTGCGGTGTACACATCGCCGAAGCCCATGGGCGTAGCGGTGCCGCCCAGCAGACGCATCATTTCCACGTTGGTGGGCGACTGCTGCACGCGGATCTTCAGACCCTTCAGGTCGGAGGGCTGGCTGATGGGGGTCTTGATGGTGTAGAAGTTGCGGGTGCCGGCATCCAGCCATGCCACCGTTTCCAGACCGGCCTTGGAAGTGGTCTTGAAAATGGGGTCCGTCACCTCGGGGTCGTCCATGGCCTCGTGGTAGGCTTCTACGCTGGAGAACAGGTAAGGCAGGTTGAAGATTTGGTATTTGGCGCTGAAGGTCTCCATGATGGCAGTGGACGCCACCACAAAGTCGATGGCACCGGTCTGGGTCAGCTGCACCATTTCGGTCTGGGAGCCCAGCAACTCGCTGGGGTACACCTCCACGCGGTACTTATCGCCCAGCTTCTCGTTGATGTAGTTGGCAAAGGCTTCCAGTCCCAGATGATCCGGGTGGGTCTGGGACTGCACATGGCCGATGCGCACGATCTTGCGGTCGTCACCGGAGCCGGCACCGCAGCCGGTAAGCATCATGCTGCTGGTCAGTGCCGCTGCGCCCATCAGCGACAGAAACGTTCTTCTCTTCATGAATGGCATCCTCTCTTTTCGCGTTTTTCTATGATTTTATTTTAACAACTCGTTCATTTTTGCGAAACCGGATTATTTTGTGAAACGCAGCACGATTTTGTCTTTGTTGTATCCAAGTACAATTTTTGTGTTTTATGGACGAAAAAAACTGGCAAAAACAAAAAAAGCACCCGTTCCTCTCCTGCTGACAGGCAGGAAAGAACGGGTGCATCCTTTTTATCCGATTTATCCTTGTACCGCTTTTTCTGCTGCGGCCACGCGGTATTCCGAAGGGGTCTGGCCCGTCAGACGCTTGAACACCCTTGTAAAATAGTTGGCGTCACTGTAACCCACAGCAGCGCCGATATCCTTCAGGCTCAGGCGCGGGTCCAAAATCAGCTGGCGCGCCTTGTTCACCCGGTATTCGTTCAGGTAGGCCGAAAAGTTTACCTTAAAGCACTGCTTGAACAGCTTGCAGAAGTAGGCGTCCGAGTAGCGCAGCGCAGCGGCGGCATCCTGCATGGAGATATCCTCCCCATAGTGGGCGTCGATAAAGCGGCTGATCTCGGCACGGATGATGGCGGTACGCATATCCTCGTCCTCTTCCCGGCGGAGGGGCTCTGCAGGCGCAGGGGGCTGTGCCGGGCGGGCAGGCAGCGGCACCGACACCTGCCGGATGGCATCCTCCACCGCGAATACCAGTTCCTGCTCGTTGTAAGGCTTGAGCAGATAGTCCAGCGCTCGCACGGAGATTGCTTGCCGCGCATAGTCAAACTTATCAAAGCCGGTCAGGAACAGGATGGCGCAATTTCTGTCTGTTTCGCGGATCTTGCGCGCCACCTCCAGCCCGGTGAGACCCGGCATTTCAATGTCCAGCACAGCCACCTGCGGCGCTTCGCGGGCAAAAATTTCCAGAGCCTCTCTGCCGTTTTTTGCTTCATACAGGCAGATCAGATCTCCCAGATACTTCTGCAAAGTCCGGCACAGCACCTTGCGCTCGATCAATTCATCCTCTGCCACCAGCAATTTGCACTTCACGAGAGCGTCTCCTCCTTTTCTTCCGGTTGCTGCGTCTGCGGGAGCTCAAACCGCACCACAGTACCGCAATCTGCGCGGCTGTATATCTGCATTTTTCCGCCCGGATACAGCATCCCGATGCGGCAGGAAATGTTGCCAAGGCCAATGCTGCGGCCGGTCTGCTCGCTCTGGGCAATTTTTGCCTGCACGGCGTCCAGTTCCTCTGGGCTCATTCCCTTGCCGTTGTCCTCGACCGTGAGCACCAGCACATTGTCCTGCATCCATGCCCGCAGCAGGATGCGTCCGCCCCTCGCGGGACTTGAGCCCGTGCGAGTAAGCGTTTTCCACCACCGGCTGCAGCATAAAGGACGGCACCAAAACCGCCGCAGGCTGCACCGGATGCTTTTTTTCTACGGTAATGCGTCCATCGAACCGCATTTGCTGCAAATAAATGTAGTCCTCCAGCCCGTCCAGTTCCTCCTCCAGCGTGATCTGCTGGCGCTTGGTGCGCAGATTGTGCCGGAACAAATTGCCCAGATGCACGATCATCTGGTCGGTGGTGGAAGCATCCTCCAGCCGCGCCATGCAGGAGATCATGTTCAGGGTGTTGAACAGAAAATGCGGATTCACCTGACTTTTAAGCACCTCCAGCCGGGTGTGCTCCAGATCCTTTTCCAGTGCAAGGTTCCGCACCTCTTCCCGGTGCAAGGCCTGCTGCGTGGTCAGCTGCTGTGCCATGGCGTGCTTCATCTGGTTAAAGGTTCCCGTCAGCCTCCCCACTTCGTCGCTGCTTTTCACCGGAAGATCCGGGCTTGAAAGATCCCCCTCGGCAATGCTGCGGGAGGCCTGTGCCAACCGCAGCAGCGGACGGACCACCGCGCGGCTCAGCACCCGGATGAGCAGCAGCACCAGCGCGGCTGCCGTCAGGAACAGCCCCAGATACAGCCACGGCAGATGCCGGATGTGAGCCGCCGTGCTGCTGTAAAGGGCATTTTCCTGTTCCAGCGTGGCCTGTGTCAGACGTAGCGCATACTCGGCAAGGTAGTCTTGCAGTGCCATCACATGATACATCTGTTCAATGTAGGTATCTGCCGAGGGGGAAAGCTGCAAAAAGGCATCCCGCTCCTGCCGATAGCCCGCATACCCCTGCAAAAGGTTCCATGTACGGGCATAGCGCTCTTCGCCGATGCGGACGTAATCGAAGGGCAGGGCCGCAAGGCTCTGCTCGGCGGCAGCGCAGGCGGCGGTATAGGCCTGCTCCGTTTCAGAAGTAGGCTGACGCACATAGCGTGCAAAGGCCTGTGTTTCGTCCTTGAGGGCGTCTTGCACCGTGTAACAGACGGCGTTGTCGGCCAGGAGCATATCAAAGGAGCGTACCGTCCACTGACCTGCCATGGTAGCAATGCCAGTGGAAAGCATGGTAACCAGCAAAATCGCGGCAAGCCATGCCGTGACCTTGCGGCGCAGGGATATACCGCCCTGTGCGGTTTTGTTCCGTGCCATACGCTTTCCCTCCTGTCCTTGCAGCACCCGGCCTTTTTTATAAGTATAATGATCTCCCGGAAAAAGTGCAACTGCAAAAAGCACCGGTTTCCGCAAAGAAACCGGTGCTTTTAGGCAACGTGCCAGGCTGTCAGTGGGTCAACAGCTCAAAATGATTCCGCTTGGTGACCAGCAGCCCTTCCTTTTGCAGCTTGGAAAGCTCCACCGACATGGCAGCGCGCTCCACGCAGAGAAAATCCGCCAACTGCTGACGGTCAAAAGGAATGTCAAAGGAGAGGGCGGACTGCCGGATGGACTCGGCGGACAGGTAGGACAGCAGTTTTCGCGGGTGGTCTGTTTGCTGACATGGGTGATCTTATCGTTAAAAAGCAGTATTTTGTTTGCCAGAACGCTGACCAGATTGCGGATGAGTTTCTGGTGATGGTCACAGACGGTGGGGCAGGAGGTGAGCAGCCGCTTGACGTTCAGCAGCAGGATCTCGCAATCCTCCTCTGCCACCACGCTGATGTTCAGGATGGCACCGGGGGTGGCGGCGTAAGGCTCCCCGAAAAAAAGTCTCCGGTATTGCACTTGGACAGGATGTTGCGGTGTCCCCAAAGATCCTCTTGTATCACAAGGGTAGAGCCGGACAGCACAAGTCCCATAACCTCCGTGGAATCTCCGGCACGGAAGATATGGGAGCCCCGGGGCCGGGTGATTTTCGCTGCACTGACGCAGTGCAGGATGGACAAAATTTCATCGTCGGTAAGCCCAGTAAAAAGGGGCAGTTCCGAAGAACAGGCAGATATTTTTTGCATAAAGCCCTCCTTGTTGGAATTCAAACAGACAGGTTGCCTTTAGTATACTATAATAAAGTTGCAAATGCAAAAAACACCCACAACAGGAGAGTATAGATATGATTCGGAAGATCATCCATATTGACGAAGAAAAATGCAACGGCTGCGGCTTGTGCGCAACCGCTTGCCACGAGGGGGAGCCATTGATATCATCAACGGCAAGGCAAAGCTGGTGCGGTAAAATTCTGGATTGAACATACCGGGCAGACCGATATGTATCCAGTTTTCTGGACACCGGGTTAAAATTGAATCATTAAGAATCCATCATGGGTGCTTCTCTGAATTTAATGCAGTTGTCGTAGCAGTTACCCTTTCGGGACATGGATTGAATGATTCCGTGTTCTTGAAGCTCACCACGATAGAATGCGTGCTGGTACTGCCAGCCCTGATCCGAGTGCATGACCAGACCTTGTACAGAGGGAAAGCGGATTCGGCCCGATTTCCTGAGCCAGCATTTCCCGTTTCTGGTAGCATACCAGATGAAGCGTATCCGTTTCCACGACCTGCGCCACCCGTATGTCAAGCACACGACAAAAATATATCCTGCAAAAGCAGAAATCCCAAACTACCAATTTCGATTTGATAGTCTGGGGTTTCTGTTTTTGTGTTGCATTAGTACCGTTATTCCTGTTGAAAATGCCGGTCACTGTCTGGCATTTTCATATCACTAACAGCCATCAAGGTTTTTTAATTATAACAGACAGTGTCTATTAAATTATCCCATGTGCTAAAGCATCAGTCATAGTACTTTCTATGCTAACTTAAGCCGTTCGGATTCTTTTCGAGGTAGTTCTGGTGGTATTCCTCGGCGGGATAGAAGTTTTTGAGCGGGCCGATCTCCACGAAGAATTTTTCGCTGCGGCCGCGCTCGATCTCCGCGATGCGCTTCACCGCCTCTCTCGCGCTTTCGTTGGTAAAGTAAACGCCGGTCTGGTACTTGCTGCCGCGGTCGTTGCCCTGCCGTTTTGCACCGTGGGGTCGATGACATAGAAGTAGGCCAGCAGCAGCACCGAGGCGAAAAGCAGTGCCAATACGCTTCGATACATCACGTTTCCTCCTTTCAGGGGAATCAGGACTCACTCCGACCTTTCGAGCGCCATGGGCAATGCAGCGGCACACAGCAGACGCTTTTTAAATCTCGGGTCAGCCCACATCGGCGGCGAGCGCCTGCTCGATGAGCTTTTGCAGCGTCTCCGCCTGCTTCTTTTCTGTGATGGCTCCTACGATGGGTTCACCCACGATATTGCCGCTGCGGTCGACCACATAGGTGGTGGGATAAGCAAAGATGTTGGTAGTAAACTTTCCCGCCTCACCATCGGAGTCAAAATACACATTCTGATAGGTGGCGCCCTTCTTGGCCAGTACGTCCTTCGCCTCGGAAATCGCTGCCTCGTCGCCGTCCAGCGTGAAGGTGTTGACGCCGATGAGGGAGCCGCCCTTCTCCGCGAGTTCCTTATTCAGTGCGTCCAGCTCGGCAAGCTCTCCCACGCAGGGATTGCAGGTGGTGAACCAGAAATTCACTACGGTGACGGTGTTGCCGGAGAACAGCTCGTCGCTCTTCACCGGATTCCCATCCAAGTCTTTGCCCTCAAATGCGGGGAACTTCTGCATACTGCCGTCGTCGGGCGGATTGGTCATGTCGCTGCCTGCGGGCACGCTCATATCGCCGTCGATGGATTCCTGCATAATCTCGGGGTACTTGTTTTCCAGCTCGGTCAGCTTGTTCTCGATATTGCTGATCTCCGTGGCCGACTCCTTCAGCATCTCATACTCTTCGTCGGTGAACTGGTCTTTGGCACCCTCGATGGTATCCAGCAGGAACTCGCCGTAATTTTTTCCGTCCTCCTGCAAGGTCATGCCCTTATCGGCCGCCATGAACACCTTCTCCCAGAGTTCGGCATTTTCCGACAGGAGCGCGTTTTCCCGCTCCAGCAGCTCCTTGTGCAGGGCGAGCGCCTCCTCGGCGGTTTTCGGCTCGCCGGTCATGGCGGAGCTGTCTCCGCTCATATCCGCCTGCTTGTCGTTGCCCTTTGCGCCGCAGGCTGCAAGGGAGAGCAGCATCATCGCGCCCAGCAGCAGAGCCAGTATCTTCTTTACATTCATATTCGTTTCTCCTTAAGCTTTGTTGTTGTTTTCTCGCAGCGTCGCTGCGTTTTCTTTCTCTTTTCCATCGCCGAAGCCGTAGCGGAAGCACACGGCGTTCGTCGGACAGGCACGGATACACATCCCGCAGCGGATGCACTCGGTATGGTTGGGCGTTTTCGTCACATCCACGTCCATCTTGCAGGCTCTGGCGCATTTCCCACAGGAGACGCACTTACTCTTGTCCACCTTCATCTGGAAAAGGGACACCCGATTGAACAGTGCGTAAAACGCGCCCAGCGGGCACAGCCACTTGCAGAAGGGACGGTAGAACAGTACGCTCAGCACGATCACCACCAGCAGGATGCTGAACTTCCATGTAAACAGCTTACCCAGCGCCGCCCGGATGCCGGAATTGGCAAGGGACAGCGGGATGGCTCCCTCCAGCACGCCTTGTGGGCAGAGGTATTTGCAGAAGAAGGGGTCGCCCATGCCCACATCGTTCACGAGGAATGCCGGCAGCAGGAAAACCATCACCAGCAGGACAGCGTACTTGAGATAGGTCAGTGGCCTGAGCTTCTTTGTGGAGAGCTTCTTCGTCGGGATCTTATGCAGCAGCTCCTGAAACCAGCCGAAGGGACACAGAAAACCACAGATAAAGCGCCCCAGCAGCACGCCCAGCAAAATGAGAAAGCCTGTGATATAATAGGAGAAGCTGAACTTGGAAGACCCCACCACCGCCTGAAATGCCCCGATGGGGCAGGCTCCGGAGGCCGCCGGACAGGAGTAGCAGTTCAGCCCCGGCACGCAGACGGTTTTCCCAGCGCCCTGATACAGTCCTCCCTTGAGGAAGTTCGGCAGGTTCAGGTTGGTCAGCAGCGTCGCACCCGCCTGAATCCAGCCCCGGAAGCGGGACATGGTCTGCGAAACGCCTGAAAACTTTTTACCCAATACCCACACACTCCAGACATAATTTGATTGCTTTGCTCAGCACTGTCGCCGCCTCGCCCCGCCAGACGCCGAAGCACAGCATGGCGACTCCGGCCATCAGCAGCGCGATCTGCGCCGCAGCCTTTTTCCCGCAGCTCATTTTTCATCATCCTTTCCAATTTTCCGCCCCCATCATAGCGCGGGAGAGTTAAAGTCTCTGTTAAGAACAAAAACTTAACGCAAACCTTATCTATTTTTGCTATAATAAAAACAACACAAAAACGGAGAAATAAAAAGGAGGGCTCTCATGCACCTTTTAGTAATTGAAGACGAACGCGCTCTGTGTGAAACAATCGTCCGCAGCCTGCGGCGGCTGGCCTACAGTGTGGACTACTGCTACGACGGGGAGAAGGCTCTGGAGTTGCTGGGCGTGGAGTGCTACGATCTGGTACTGCTGGATCTGAATCTGCCGAAAAAGGACGGCATGACGGTGCTGCGCACCCTGCGGCAGACCGACCGAGAGACGCGGGTACTGATCCTCTCCGCCCGCAGCGAGGTGAAGGACAAGGTGGAGGGGCTGGACGCCGGGGCAAACGACTATCTTGCAAAGCCCTTTCATCTTGCCGAGCTGGAGGCCCGCATCCGCAGCCTGACATTGAGGCAGTTCACCCAGCAGGATGTGCTGCTAAGCTGCGGAGGCTTGAGCTTCGACACCCGCTCCCGCACCGCCGCCGTCAATGGGCAGACACTGACGTTGACCCGAAAGGAAACGGGGATACTCGAATACCTGATGGTGCATCAGGGGCGGCCCGTGAGTCAGGAGGAGCTGATGGATCACGTTTGGGACAACAGCGTGGACGGCTTCAGCAATTCCATTCGCGTCCACATCTCCGCCCTGCGCAAAAAGCTCCGCGCCGTGCTGGGCTATGACCCCATCCGCAACCGCATCGGCGAGGGCTATCTGATGGGAGGCGAGGAAGTATGAAGCGTCTTTCCCTGCAGTGGCGCATCACGCTGATGTCCGTCCTGCTCATCGGCATCACCTGCGTGGCCATGAATCTGCTGCTGTGCTCCTCCGGTGTGTACTATATGGACACCATTGCGGACAGCTTACAGGGCGGCGGCACGGTGATCCTGAATGATGGCGGAGCGGCGAGCTTTGACCCGCAGCTCATAGCGCCCAACGAGGAGTTGACCATCGTCGTCGATGGGGTGCAGGGGCGCTTCCGCACCACCAACTGGTACATCACGGCGGCGGTAACGCTGCTCAGCGGCATCCTCGCCTATTTCGTCAGCGGACGCGCTCTCAAGCCCCTGCGCAGCTTTACCTCGCAGGTGGAGCAGGTGCAGCTGAACAATCTTGCCGATATGAGGATCGATGAAGACGCCATTTCGGAGTTCCGGCAGCTGAGCCGCTCGTTCAACCAGATGCTGGAGCGGCTGAACAACGCCTTTGCCGCCCAGCGGCAGTTCACCGGCAACGCCGCCCACGAGCTGCGCACGCCACTGGCACTAATGCAGGCGCAGCTGGAGCTGTTTTCCGCGGAGCATCCCGATGTGCGGCCGGAGACGGCGGAGTTCCTCACGCTTTTGCGCGAGCAGACGGAGCGGCTGACGCAGATGACCAAGACGCTGCTGGAGATGAGCAATTTGCAGCAGGTGGCGCGGAACGAGCAGCTTCAGCTCGCCCCCATGGTCGAGGAGATCTTTACGGATCTTGCGTCGCTGGCGGAGAAGCGAAGCATCACGCTGGAAGCGGAGGGCGACGCCGCCCTGACCGGCAGCGACGCGCTGATCTACCGCATGCTCTTCAACCTGACGGAGAACGCTGTCAAATACAACCGCCTCGGCGGCTCGGTGCGGGTCGAGCTTGCACAGGGGCAGGAAAAGTGCATCATTCGCGTTTCCGACACCGGCTGCGGCATTCCGGAGGAATATCAGCGGAGCATTTTCCATCCCTTCTTCCGGGTAGACAAATCCCGCAGCCGCGAGTACGGCGGCGCGGGACTGGGACTTGCTCTGGTGTGGGAGATCGCCGATCTCCACGGCGGCTCCGTTTGGGTGGAGGAAAGCTCGGACAAGGGCACGACCATCGCGGTGGAGCTGCCGGCAGGGGCGGAAAACGATTCCTCTGGCGCGGATATCCCATAATAGTCCTCGGCGGTTTCATGATGATCGTCTTTCAACCTCCACAATGTTATCGCAGCAGCTCCTCCGCCACACTCGCCGTAAAAACTGCGTTGACGTGTCATTGCCGCAGCAATAGATATTCCTGCGCCGGACTGCCGCTCTTGCTTTTTTCCATTTTGAACAATGCGATTTACCTCCATTTCCACGTCTGCCTGCTGAACCAGCAGTGCATAGTAATTTTTTGTTTTTGTAAGGCCGCGTTTTCGGCCTCTTGAACTTTGCCTCATAGAAGTGCTTTGCCACCACTTCCAGCGGCTGACCGTCTTTCTCGTACATGGCAAGAAAGAAGAGCGGCAGCAGCACCGCCATCATGCCAAGAGCGGCAAGGCTCAAATTCCCGCTGGATTTGAGCAAATAAGAAAGAAAGACCCCCAGCTAAAGCTGAGGGTCCTTCGTTATGCCGGCGGTGGGGGACTCCCGCGCACTGAACAACAGCCCGCAGGGCTGATTGCTCCCCTGCTGTGCAGGGTCGTGCTGTTCGACCCGCTCACACGCCGCAGATAAAAAGGAAGCCCCCAGACAAGCTGGAGGGCTTCCTTTTTATGCCGGTGGTGGGGGTCGAACCCACACGTGTTATTAGCACAAGGGATTTTGAGTTTTTATCCGCATCTTCCATCTGGTGTCATCCAGTGATATCTAGTGATATCTGGTTCCCACTGTGCAAAGGTAAAATTCACGCCTCAACGAACAATAATTTGAAATATCCACGATTTTTCGATGCGTTTTTCCTCTACTCTGTTTTTTCGGTTTGGACCGCCCAATGGAAATTGGAGGGATGTTCAGGAGGGATGCAGGGCAAAACGCTCCGCTGCTTAGGCACAAAACGAAAGGAAAGTCAAGGATCATGAATCAAAATCAAGCAAAAGAGTATTATAAAAAATTATTTGTGAACTATCCTGATGTGCTGTCTGTCGAAGAAGCAACAACTTTACTCGGTTTCAAAAGCCAGACTGCCATCATCAGAAGAATCCATCAACATAGAATTCGCTGCCTGAAAGTCGGACGATCTTTCATGATTCCGAAAGAATATCTCATCGACTATCTTTTGGATAGCTAAGTTATATAGCCATTATATTACATAGCGCACCACTTTTTTCAATAAGAAAAGAGTGCGCTTTTTATTTTCAAACGAAAGGTGGTCGATTTTTTGAACACAAGCTGGAGCAAAACGTTGAAAAAGCCACATGACCCTTGACTACTTTTACGGACAAGCCGGAGAACTGTTTTCGTTCTACCGCATTCCCAAGGCTCTGTTTTCAGGAGCCACGGTTCCAGAGTCTGTCCACCGATGCAAAAGCCCTGTACGGCATCCTGCTGGACCGCATGAGCCTGTCCGTGAAAAACGGCTGGCTGGACGAGCAGAACCGGGTGTTCATCATCTTCACGATAGAGGATGTCAAGAGGGCGTTGTGTTGCGCAGACAACAAAGCGACCAAGCTGCTCCGGGAACTCGAAAAGTTTGGTTTGATTGAACGAAAACGCCGAGGGTAAGGAAAGCCAAGTTTGGTGTATGTGAAGAACTTTTCAGCAGAATCGTCAAAATCAATATTCCAGAATCGTGATTTTCACGATTCTGGAGGCTTCAAAAACGCAAGTCAAGACCCTTCAAAATCACGATGTAATAAGACTAAAGAGAATGATACTGAAATGAGTGAGACTGATCCTTTCTATTCTGAAGAAGCGGATGGGATGAGCAAACGCACCCAACTGGAAGAATATTTTTCTCAGTCTTTGGAGATAGACCTTTTGCTCCGGCTCTGCCCGGATGATGAGGACACCATCTATCAGATCGTAGATTTGTTGGTGGACACCTGTGCCACCAAGCGCAAGACGCTGCGCATTGCTGGGGACGATAAGCCCGCCGAGGTGGTACGCAGTCGGTTTATGAAGCTGAACGCCGACCATATCCACTTTGTGCTGAAGTGCCTTGCAGAGAACAGCAGCCCGATCCGAAACATGAAACAATACCTGCTCGCTTCTCTGTACAACGCACCCACCACGATGCAGCTTTCCTACCAGAACCAAACCAACCACGACTTAGCGATGCGGGGGTGATAAAAATCTCAAAGAAAGCAACTACGATTGCCATCGTCAACCAGAAAGGCGGCACCGGCAAGACCACCACCTGTGAAAATCTAGGCATCGGTCTGGCGATGGAGGGCAAGAAGGTCCTGTTGGTGGACGCTGACCCGCAGGGCAGCTTGACCATAGTCGCTTCGCTCCTATGGCTAGTTGTGTGCACTGCGTGCAGATTTATATTGCCCGCCATGCGGACATTGCCATCAGTATGGGCTGGCAGCAGCCCGATGAACTTCCCACCACCCTTTCCACCCTGATGCAGAAAGCCATAAACGACCAGAGCATTCCGCCCGGTGAAGGCGTTCTGCACCATGCGGAGGGCGTTGACCTGATTCCGGCAAACATCGAACTGGCAGGGCTGGAAGTTTCCCTTGTCAACTGCATGAACCGGGAAAAGATGCTGAAACAGGTGCTGGAAGGCGCAAAGCACGAGTACGATTTTATTCTGCTGGATTGCACTCCTTCCCTTGGGATGCTGACCGTGAATGCGCTGGCAGCGGCGGACACCACCCTGATTCCGGTGCAGGCGCAGTACCTGTCTGCGAAAGGCTTGGAACAGCTTTTGCAGACCGTGCAGAAGGTCCGACGGCAGATCAACCCGAAATTAAAAATTGAGGGCATTCTGCTGACCATGACCGACAGCCGCACCAACTATGGACAGCAGATCGACAATCTGATTCGAGGTGCCTACGGCAGCAAGATCAAGGTGTTCGACCAGACCATTCCCCGGTCTGTCCGCGCTGCGGAGATCAGTGCTGTGGGTAAGAGCATTTTCCAGCACGACCCCAAAGGCAAAGTGGCAGAAGCCTATAAATCTCTGACAAGGGAGGTGATGGCGAATGCCGAAAAACAGCTTAAACGTGTCGCTGAAAGGGGCAGATGACATTTTCTCCACGGAAGAATCCCGGCAGGAACAGCAGCGGGAGCAGGTGCAGCAGATTTCCATCGGAGAGCTGTTCCCTTTCAAAAACCACCCCTTTAAGGTCTTGGACGATGAATCCATGCAGCGCACCGTAGAGAGCGTAGAGCAGTACGGTGTGCTGTCTCCGCTGATCGCCCGCCCACGCCCGGAAGGTGGCTATGAGATCATCTCCGGGCACCGCCGTCAGCACGCCGCACAGCTTGCCGGGCTGGAAACCCTGCCTGTCATCGTCCGTCAAATGGATGATGATGCCGCAGTTCTGCTTATGGTGGACAGTACGTTGGAAAATCCAATGCAATTAAATAAAGATAAACTAATTACAGAAAAACAAAAGAAAGAGGGATTAAATACCGATTCCCTTCCTATCCATTCCCCAAACCCCTTGCCTTCGGACGAGGACGAGGCAGCGGCACCGCCGCCGGAACGGACGGAAAACCGAAAGGAAGCGGCCTATCAAATCTACCGGGACCTGATTTTGGAGAATATCGAGTATGACACCCTCACCCAGAATCCCCGGATAGACCGGGAGCAGCTGGACGAGATCGTGGACATCCTGCTGGAAACCGTCTGCACCAACCGCAAGTCCATCCGGGTGGCCGGGGACGATTACCCAGCAGAGTTGGTCAAGGCCAAGTTCCTGAAACTGGGCAGCCATCACATCGAGTTCGTCATGGACTGCCTGCGGGATAACACCACCAAAGTCCGCAACATCAAGCAATACCTGCGGGCCATGCTTTTTAATGCGCCCAGCACCATCAACAGCTACTATGCGTCCCTTGTGGCGCACGACATGGTGCAGCCCGATTGGGGCCGCCAGCCCAACACCTGACCGAAAGGAGCGTCCACCCATGAGAAGCCTTTACCTGCGGCGGCTGGTGGTTCCACCCTAGCTGCCGCTCTGAATTTTCTGCAACAAGGAGGGATTCATATTGCAGGAAGAAGTCACCCAGAAAACCATTGCCCTGTCCATGAAAACGGGCAAACTCACCGCCCAAGCGTTGCAAGCTGCGCTGAAAAAATATTTGCAGCACCGGGCCAAGGGGCCAAAGCTGCACCACGGCAAGCAAAGCCTGAAACAGCTGAAAGCCCATGGTGCGGCCCTGACCAACATTGAAGTCACGGAGGCGAACATCGGGGCGTTCAAGCCCTGCGCCAAGAAGTACGGCGTGGACTTCACCTTACGCAAGGACAAGACCACCCAGCCGCCCCACTACATCGTGATCTTCAAGGCCAAGGATCTACCTCGTGGTGTATGCTTCCACGGAGCTGCCCGTCCGGCTGCGCCGCGCCTGCCTGAAGCTGGACAAAGAGCTGGACACCCGGCTCTACTCCATCGGCATCCCGGCCATCCTCAACCTGGCGCTTCCCTCTCTGCTGGTCACGTTCCTCAACAGCCTGCTGGCCGCGTTCTCAGGCAGCTATGTGGTGGTGCTGGGCATCTACTACAAACTACAGACATTCCTCTACCTGCCCGCCAACGGCATCGTGCAGGGAATGCGTCCCCTCATCAGCTACAACTACGGTGCCGGGGAGCACAAACGGGTACGCCAGCTCTACCAGATCACCCTCATCCTGAGCGCCGCCATCATGGCAGCGGGCACCCTTGGCTGTCTGGCAGCCTCGGAGCCTCTCATGCGGCTCTTTACCTCTACCCCGGAGACGGTGGAAGCCGGAAAAATCGCTCTGCGGATCATCTGCCTGGGCTTTGTGGTCTCCGCCATCTCCACCACCTCTTCCGGCGCGCTGGAGGGTCTGGGCAAGGGCACGCAGTCGTTGGTGATCTCCCTTGCCGCTACATCGTCTTCATCATGCCGCTGGCCTGGGTGCTCTGCCGACAGTTTGGCCCTGTGGGCGTCTGGAACGCGTTCTGGGCCACGGAAGTGCTCTCCGCCATCGTTTCCCTTATCGTCTACAAAAAGAGCGTCTGACACGTTTTCCGTATATGCAAAAAAGGCTCCGGGCCTGCACTCCCCTTTCACAGGGAGGCAAGCCCGGAGCCTTTTTCCGTTTCAGCCCAAGGGCTGGTTTTTATTTGGTGTGCTGCTCGGTGCTCTGGTCGTCCGATTCAATCGGCGTATCCAGTTCCTCCACGGGGGCAGCGTTCTTTTTGGCCTTACGGGCCTTACGCTTGTGGATCAGCTTCCGTGCGAGGAATGCTGCCACCAGCAGCGCGGCTACCGTGCCGCCGCAGAGCTCCCAGAGCGGGATGCCCTTGGGCACAAAGGCCATGACGATCTCGGTCCCGGCAGCAGCCGTAAAGGTGATGTAGCTGCCAAAGGTATCGGTAGGCACTTTGATCCATTTGCCATCCTGCTGGACATAGACGCTGCCCTGCTTGCCCTGCGGCAGATAGCGGATAGTGTGGGTCTCCTGCCCGTCGTCCGAGAAGTCCAGCAGCCACTGCTCGGTGGCATTGGCCACGCCGGACGGCGTCTGGGAGGTAACGCTCAGGGCATTGGAGCCGCCAAACAGGCCATCCACATAGAAGATCGGACGGCCGTTGATGCGGACATCAATGCTCTTCAGTGCCGGGGTGTAAGAGGTGTACAGCGCCGTGACCACGGTGTCCAGATGGAGGTCATCCAGCACCGGGGTGTTCCACTCGGCAAGGTAACCGTCTTTCTGGGGCAGTTCGGGGTAATCCGCCTCGGTAAACGATGCACCGTAAGTAAAGGTGCGCTGGTCCACGATGTGGCCGTCGGCCATAAAGGTCAGCGTCAGCTTCTGGAAGCCCTTGGGCGCGCCCTCCAGTGCCCGCATGGTATCGTAATCAATGGGCTCTGCCTGACCGGCACGGCTGATGCGGTCAACGCCGCGCAGGGTATCGGAGACAAACAGGTTCCCCGTGAACGTACCATCCTGGCCGCCGGAAATGGCGCCCCAATACTGACCGTCGGTGTTGCTGCTGCTCGTGGAGAGGGCCACTTCGGAGTCATCCCCGTCATCGTCCGGCTCATGGATCTCCACCATGGCGCGGTTATCCTTGATGATGCAGCTGTTGCCGGTCAGGACACTGTCCGCGCCCTGGCCCACGATGCCGCCAATGTACTTGCTGCCAGTCAGCTCACACTTGGCCCAGTTGGAGATCAGCTTTGCGGAGGAATGGCCTGCAATGCCGCCCACCTTGTTGTTGCCATCCACTTTGCCGTAAGCTTCGCAGCCCGTGATGTAGCCCAGATCCATCTCGCCGCAGATGCCGCCTGCCGCCTTTTTCTTGGAGGTAACGGTGCCCTCGTTGACACAGTTCATCACCACCGCGCTGATGGTGTACTCGGTGCGCAGGAGCGAACGGTTCTCATCCTTATCGTCGTCTTCGGGGTCAAGGGTGTTTTCCACCGCCATGGTACCCGCGATGCCGCCCACATTCATGTCGGCTTCCACGGTGCCGCGGTTGGTGCAGCCCTCGATCTTGCCCTCGTTCTGAGCCGTCAGGTTCTCGGACTCATCTTCAAAGATGTTCTTGCTGCCGGGGTCGCTGATCTCTTCCACAGCATCCAGCAGCAGGTTGGAGACCACATTGATCTGGTCGTTGATGGAGCGGAGGTTGCTGGTGAGGGTGTTGCTGGCCGAGAGCATATCCCGGTTGAGGGTGCTCATCTGGTCGGTCATGTTCGTCACAGCGTCAAACAGTTCATCCTTGGTCGCGGTCATCTCGGAAGAGGGGCGCGGCACATGGATGGGATCCTGCTCCGCCAGCCAGTGGACGATATCCGCCGCCTGGCTGGTCATGCTGGTCAGGCCGCTCATGCCCTCCGCCATGATGCCGAGGCTGGCGGACATGTGGCCCAGCGTTGCGCTGGTGAGGGCGGAATCCGTCTTGAGGATATCCAGAGACTTGTCAAAATCATCCGCAGCCTTGTCCAGATCCTGTGCGGCATCGCTCAGGGAATCCAGACCCGCCTGAATGGAGGCATTGCCGGAACTGATGTTGCCGGTGTTGAAGCCCAGCTTATCCAGAATATCTTCCAGATTGCCCAGCTGGTCGCCCACATTGCCAAGCGCGCCGGACATGCTGGTAAGGGCAGAAGCCATCTGGGGATTGCCCTGCTCCGAAACGAGGTTGGCGGTGTTGCCCAGCAGCGCGCCGATCTGCGTGGCCAGGCCTGCCATATTGCCCACGGCGCGGGTGACCTGCTTGCCGGCGGAAGCCAGCTGGCCGTCATCGGCCAGCAGCGTGGCGCTCCGCAGCAGACCCAGGCCGGTGGTCAGCAGCTTCATCTGGCCGCTCATGCCGGAGCCCAACGAGAGGATGCTTATGGCGGAATTCGCCACCTGCAGCAGGGAGATGGCTGTTTTGATGTGATCGTCCACCGCGTCACCGGACACGCTGGAATAGCCGCCCAGAATGGTGCTGATGGCGCTGCTCAGGCCGCTGTCATCCTTGCCCGGCAGCGAGGCGATCAGGTCGTCCAGGCCCTTGCTGATCTGCTCCAGACCCTGCTTGCTGGAATCCAGCGCGTCGCTGGCCTTGTGCGCGCCGGAAGAAGCCTTGGCCAGTGCCGTGGAGGCGGTCAGCATCTCGGCCGCCATCTCCGCGGTGACCCACTTGAGCTGGCCCACGGCGGTGGTCATCTTATCCAGTGCGTCGACACCCGTGTCCATCACGGGCTCCAGCCGGGTAAATGTATCGGAGATGAGGTCGCCCGTGCGGTCCACCTCGTCCGCCACTTCGTCAAAGTAATCGCCTCCCTGCTCCTGCAGACGGCGGGCTGCCTGCACGGCAGTGTCCATCTGAGAGTTCAGGGTGTTGAGGTCGGTATTGAGGAGGCTGGTGCTGCCGTCCATGTCATCGGCCGCGCCGTTGACCATGGTGTGCAGCGTGTCCAGCTCGGTGCGCAGACGGTTGATGGTGCTCTGGTCCAGGTCCAGCTCCACATAGGGCTCTGCCTGGCCGGCAATGCCGCCCACGTCCTTGCGGCCCTGTACCAGGCCTTGGTTGACACAGCCGGAGATCAGGCCATCGGTCCGGCCCACGATGCCGCCCACGTTATAGCCTACATGGGCATAGCCCACGTCGCCCGCGTTGGCACTGCTGAGGATCAGGCCGGAGGAGCGGCCTGCAATGCCGCCGGTATCCGAGGAGACATTGGAGATGTTATTGCTCAGGTCATCGCCCATATCCTTCTTGACCAGCTCCAGCAGGGTGGCCGGGAGGCCCTCCATATCGAGGGCGGACTCCTGATACTCGGAGTTGACGGCGCCCACATTGGTGCAGCCGGTGATGACACCGAGGTTGTAGCCCACGATGCCGCCGGTGGCATACGCACCGCTGACCATGGCACGGGAAGTGCTGTGGTCGATGGTTCCGCTCGTCTCATTGCGGCCCACCAGACCGCCCGCCTCCTCCTCGCCGTGGACAGCACCGGAAAACGTGCAGTTGATGATGGTGCCGTAGTTGGTGCCCACCAGACCGCCTGCGGTCTTCTGGGTACCAGCGGGATTGACCACACCCTTGATGGTAAGGTCCTGAATGGAACCGCCCTCTTCCAGGATGCCGAAGAAGCCGGCTGGAGAATAAGCCCCCACGAGGCTGACATCCGAGATGGTGTGGCCGTTGCCCTTGAACGCGCCGCTGAACGACGCAACGGGGGGCCCACCCGTATCCTCCAGCGAGAGGTCTTCCTGCAGGATCACGGTCTTGCCTTTGGACCACTGATCAAAGCCGCATTTGTCGGCAAAGGCCAGCAGGTCCGAAACACTGTTGATGTAAATGGTATCCGTCGGCGCGGTGTCGGCCGCAAATACCGGCAGCGCCGCCGAAGCCGCCAGCACCAGTGCCAGCAGCGCAGCGGTCAGGCGGTGCAGCAGCCGGGTGCTGCCCGCCGCAGACTCATTCGTCCGCATGGGAGTCGTTTTCATCCTGCACCTCCTGTGAGATTTTACCAGAAAGAACGGTAAGATGTACGTTTCCATCCACAACGGCGTTCATGGTACCGGCCACGGAGCCGTGGATCTCGCCCTGCACGATGCCGTTGACACGCACCCGGCCGCTGGCCGTGTTGGTGTGCAGCACCACATGATGCATGGAGAACGAAGTTTTATCCACCAGCTTGCCACCCACCAGCAGGATCTGAGGCAGGACGAAGAGGACGAGGAAGATGGAGATGATGGTGCCGCGGCCCAGACACTGGCCGATGCCCACGATGCAGGCGTCGGAGGTCATCTGGCCGATGAGGATACCGGACACCGTCATGATGGTGCCGGAAGTGAGGATGGTGGGGAACGCAAAGTTCAGCGTCTCGATCATGGCTGTCTTATGGTCCATCTTATCCCGCAGCTCGTTGTAGCGGGTTGCAATAACGATGGCGTAATCGATGTTTGCACCCATCTGGATGGAGCTGACGATCAGGTAGCCCATGAAGTACAGCGGCGTGTGGATAAAAGCGGGGACGGAGAAGTTGACCCAGATCGCGCCCTCGATGACGAGGATCAGTAGGATGGGCATTGCCACCGACTGGAACGTGAACAGCAGGACGATCAGCACGATCAGCACGGAGACCACGCTGACCACGATGTTGTCGATGGCAAACGACTTCTGGAAGTCGTACTCGTTGGTGGCGTCGCCCGCCAGATAGATGTCGCCGTCCGGGTAATACTTCCGGGCGATGGTGCGCATCTGGTCCGTGAACTCATACATTTCATCCCCGCTCTGCAGGCTGGGGTTCAGGTAGACGAGGATGCGGTTGTAGTCCTCGCCCTGCAGCTGGGCCTTTGCGCTCAGCATCTGGGTCTGGGCATCATGCAGGTCGTTGATCTGATCCTGGTCCAGGCTGACAATGCCGGAATCGACCTCGTCACAGACGTAGAGGAACATATCAATGAGCGGCACACTGTAGTTGGAGAAGTTGCCAATGACATGGCCGTACTCATCATTTTCCAACGCGTAGCCTGTGTAGACCACTTGGGCCAGCTCGTAATCCAGGCCCGCCATCTCAGAGAACTGGCGGGAAGTGAGCCGGTCTTCCAGCATGTAGCCGTCCATGGCCTCAATGTTGGAAAGGCCGCGGGTGTGGTCCACCTCATCGTGGCTTTCCAGTTCTTTGATCATGGCTGCTTCCACCCGGTAATCGTCGTTCTTTGGTACGACGAGAGCCACCAGGTTGGACTTGGTAAAGTTGTCGGCGATCATGTTGTCGGCGATCTGCGTCTCATTCAACACTGGCGTCTTGATCGGGCCGTAGCCATAGGCGTAGGGGCACTGTGTCTGGAAATGGTAGGCAAACACCAGCACCACTGCAAAGACGATGGGAACGATCTTGCGGGTTTTGTAAGCATAGCGGCCCACGAACGAGATCTTGGGCACAAAGTTGCGGTGCTTGGTCTTGCTCATGTAAGGGCCAAACAGCATCAGCAGGCCGGGCATGACCACGAAGACCGACAGCATGGAGAACAGGATGGCCTTGATGAGGCAGATGGCCATATCCGGGCCGATCTTGAACTGCATGAACAGCATGGCCACCAGACCGCCGATGGTGGTCAGGGAGCTGGAACTGATCTCCGGGATACTCTTGGCCAGCGACTCGATGACCGCCTCTTTCAAGGGCAGGGTCTCGTGTTCTTCTTTAAAATGGTTGCAGAAGATGATGGCGTAGTCCAGCGAAAGGGCCAGCTGCAGAATGTTCGTGACCGAGTTGGAAACGAACGAGATGGTGCCCAGCAGGAAGTTGGTGCCCATGTTGAGGATCATGCCCACCACGAAAGTGAGCAGCAGCACGGGAACTTCCGCATAGGTCTGGGAGGTGAAGATCAGCACCACCACAATGATGATGGCAACATACACCATGATGACATTGACTTCACGCTCAATCGTCTCCTCCTGCGTATTGCCCAGCGAGGTGGAAACGTAGATATCGTAGTCTTTCAGGTACTCCTTGACGCTTTCCAGCGTTTCCAGGCACTGGTCATCGTCCTCGGGGTAATCGAATGTGATGGAGTACAGCGCCGATACATTATTATAATGGGCGGTGGTATCATCGTACTCGATCATCTGGATGCCCCTGAGGCCCGCCAGCTCGTCGTTCAGCTGGTCTGCCTCGTCCGGCGTGATGTTTGCCACCATGACATCGGCAGAACCGTAGGTGGTAAACTCTTTTTCCATAATGTCCAGGCCCATGCGGGTCTCGCTGGTCTTGGGCAGATAGGTGGTCAGGTCGCTTTCCACCTTGACCCAGCTGCGGGAGAAGATGGTGAAGATGGTTCCCAGAATGACGATGAGGAACACAAGGTTGCGCCGCTCAACAATTTGCAGCGCGAGCTTGTGCATAAAATCGTTTTTGGGCTGTTCCTGCTCGGTCATCGTGTTCCCTCCTCTCGGCATTGCATTACTGGAGTTTTGCAAGGATTTCCTCAGCCGTCATACCGCTGGCCAGCAGCTTCTTCAGCACATCTTCTGCTTCGCCTTTCTTTGCTTCTTCCATTGCCTTTGCTTCGGCGGCAGCTTTTTGTTTTCGGCTTTAGTAAGTTCCTTGGTGGCGGCTTTCAATTCTGCTTTCTTGGCTTTCAGCTGCGTCTTCAGATCATCGAGATTTGCAGTCAGCGCAGCAACCTCAGATTCGATTTTTTCCTTTTCGGCGGTCTTTTCTGCAACGACGGCTGCATAATCAACGTTGGCATTTACAATACGGGTCTTATTCTTGCTTCCCTTGGGTCTTGCCATAATAATTTCCTCCCATACAGTGAAATAATTTGATACTTACAAGTATATTCCAAATAGTCATAATTGCAATAGGTAACCTGAGCTGTTTTCAACTGCTACTGTGCCACATCAGAAGGTAAGGCTTCATAATGGCAAGATACTTATCGCGTGCAGAACTTTCGTGCATATGCTTCTTGAGAATCCATCTAGTGAATACCGACACCCTCCATGATCTTTTCTATCCAATTTGTGGAAGAATCATTTTTCTCACTAAATGACCCCAAATAATGTGACGAACTCTCAACCTCTATTATTACACCATCCGGCATTCTGTATTTTTCTAAACTGAGATTCAAACCTTTAAGTGGGATTGTTCTAGCCAGTTGAGGGATAGAAACTGTATGGAGAATATCAATTTTTGATAAATCTCTATACGTTTCTGTCTTTTCGGCTTCACTTAGCAACCGTTCTGCATACTGATTTGAAATAACCTGTATGCGAAATTGTTCTTTTTCATCCTCGGTCATCTCAAGTGGAACGCCGTGCAATGTGTCTACAATATAGGACGAAATTTTAGCGAAGTACTCGTCAAAATCAGTGGTATTCAAATTTTCTTCCTGATTCACTTCTCTGCATGTACGGTCACCTCACTTTCCTTTTTTTTTTTAGGCATAAACCAATAAAATATAACACAAAATGCTAAAGCAAACACAACACCAAAAACATTTTGACTCACTCTAAGACTAACCGCTCCTTGTAGTCCATAAGTCTCTGCAGCAATGGCTAAAGCACCAAATGTGTTAAATACTGCCTGCCAGCCATATTGTGCTGAAAATCCTACACCGATTCCACCAAGAATTCCTATATATGCATAGATTGACGAAGGAAGCAGAAAATATAATACTGTAAAACATATAACACCTGCAATATTTCCGACAATCCTTTTACGGACTCTGTAGTGCATATCTTCCATAAACGGCAAAATCGCGGACATGGCCGCAATACCAGCCCACATTGCACGTGGCATATTACAAAGTTCTGCAATGCAAAGGACAATCGGTACGCATAAAATCTGACATATCTGCCATTTTGTTCTGGAAGAAGTGATATCAAATTCTTGTATCAGATCTTTCAGATTTCTTTTATAAGTTCTGTTTTTATGATTTCGATAAAATACAAAGCAGGTAAGTGCTGCACCTAAAGCCATTCCGACTAATCGCATCTGATAGCTTTTTCCCGTAACATCATAACCATATAGCAGCAGATACCCAAGAACCAATGTAGATTGATTAAACATGAATGGATTATGGCATCCGAACAGAATCAACACAGCCAGTGCCGCAATATTTAACAGCATTCCCAATACCGGTGAAAACTGATTTGCTAAATGCGGACATACAGTCATAATTACAAAGAACAAAGCCAAAAGCATCGTAGATTGTCCGGTGTGGATCCCCAGATCCGCATTCCTAAACACCATGAGACATAATAAGACTACTACACCTACAATGCTGTTCTCATTTCCAAATAGGATGCTGAAAATACTAACAAAGAAAAAACAAAATGCCATTGTAACAGCTATCTTCACCAGATATACCCACATATGATATAATTTTTCTTTTAGTGTTTCACTCTTTTTCAACAGGTTTTTAGAACCTGCCTGATTTAACTGCAATTCCTGATAAAATGTCATATAAATACTCCCATCTTCTAATTTATCTTAAAACTAGATAATCTCATCTTTCTGTATGGAAGCTCTACAACAAATCTGCATCCACCATATTCACGGTTTTCTGCTTTGATTGTTCCTCCGGCACTATCTACAATCCGTTTTACAAGTGCAAGACCTAGGCCATTTCCTTCTGCTTTATGAGATCCATCTACCTGATAGAACTTGTCAAATATTCTGGATTTTACATCATCCTCTATTCCTGGTCCTTCATCTTCCAGAATGAACTTAACAGAATCCTGTTCTTGTTTCAGAAACATCGTAATTGTCCCCTTTGAAGGGCTGAACTTAATCGCATTATCCAAAAGATTTATCCAGATATGCATAAAAAGTCCTTCATTCCCAGTATATTTAACTTCCTCCAATTCTACCTGAAAACCAATTTCTTTTTCTGTCCATTTTGTTTCCAATGAAAGAAATGCCTGGCGGATCTGTTCATCCAGACGATATTCTGTTTTTTTCATTGGTATATTCTGATTCTCTAACTTGGATAACAGCAAAATATTACCAACCAATCCGGAAAGTCTTTGGGTGTTAAATAAGATTTTTTCTACATATTCCTCTTGATCCGGAGACAGTTCTTCTCCCTGAAGCAGCATTGTATATCCTTCAATGGCATTAATCGGGGTCTTAAACTCATGAGAAACATTAGATACAAAATCCATCTGCAGCACCTCTGTTGCACGAAGTTCTTTTGTCATAACGTTAAAACTTTGATAAGATTCTCCAACTTCTGCTATACGGCTGTTCGTTTCCAAATGCTGTTCAAAATCTCCCTGAGAAACTTCCTTCATTGCTTTACTAAGTCTGGTAATTGGTTCCAGTAACTTTGCATTAATAAAGGAAGTGATCAGCCCTGCAATCAATGTATTGAAAATCAAAAGCCAGCCAAGCACAGGTATGCTGCCCGGCAGATGAAAAAAATGATTCAAAAAAGCAAATAATAAAGCAGATATGACTGTTGAAAATACAAGTGCCAGCCAGATTGCACCAGTCAGACAGGATCGGATCCGCAATCCTTTTTCTTTCTTTTGTTCCATTATTTTTTCACCACCTTGTATCCAATTCCACGCATTGTTACGATTTCAAAATCAGGGTTATCTTTAAAACGCTCTCTGATTCTTCCTATATGTACCTCTATCGTATGTGGGTCTGCCTCCGTCTCGTATCCCCATACTTCATCCATCAACTGTTGTTTTGTAAATGTTCTGCCTGGCGAAGCTGCAAGCTTATATAAAAGCAGGAATTCTTTTTTAGGCAAAACAAGACTTTCCTTATCAGTTGTAACCGTCATTGCATCATAATCAAACTCTGTTGAACCGATCACAATTTTGTGTTCATTCAGTATCTGTGCACGGCGAAGCAGTGCTCCGACTCTTAAAACCATTTCATTCACATTTACCGGTTTTACCATATAATCGTCACTTCCCGAAAGAAATCCCTGGCGCATATCATCAAAGGAACCTTTCGCAGTGATCATAAGCACTGGTATCTGATATCCTGCTGAGCGAAGTTCTGACACCAGTTCATAGCCATCCATAACCGGCATCATAATATCAGAAATGATCAGATCAATATATTCCTTATCCAATACTTCTAATGCCTGTGCTCCATCCGATGCACTTTTGACTTGATATCCATTCTTCTCAAGCACTTTTTGGAATAGCTGGCTTAATTCTTTATCATCTTCTACAATCAATATTTGAAACACGTTTTCCTTCCTCCTTATTAAAACAGATACCTTGCCCATCCAAGCAGATGCTGTACCAAAAATATTTTTCTCTGACGTTTCTTTGTTAATTCGATTGGCTCTACATGATATGGATCACTATAGGTTCCATCTTCCAATACCTGGCGGGACACTCTTTCATATTCCATCATGCTCTCTTCCAACTGTTTATTAATATCTTTACTGCGAATTACAAGCATCAGTTCCGTATCCAGATATGCACTTCTCATGTCCATATTAAAGGAACCGATTACAGACAGATCATCGTCAATCAGAATACTTTTTCCGTGGTATGAATAACCGCCTTCATATTCCCAGATATTAATTCCTGTACTTAAGATTCTATTTCTGTTTTTCGCATAATCGGCAGACCCAAATGGATTCCCATTATTCGCAACTGAATTTGTCATGATAGAAAAATCTGAAACGTTCTCTGCAATCTCCTCCCATGTATTATACATCATATCATTACAGATAATATATGGCGTGTGGATCTTCACACGATTTTTTGCATTTTTCATCAATTCTCCCAACTGATACCACACTACTGGTTCTTTGGAACCTGTGTGAATAGGATTTGACACTAATGTAATCTTTTCTGTCTCAAAAGTTTCGTCCGTATAATCGGTCTCGCAGATTCTTTCCTTATTCTCTTCAAAATATTTCTGATAGCTGTTCTGCAGCTCTAAAACTGCGTTCTTTACAGATTTTCTATTTGCCAGTTTTTTATTGTTATGAAAATAACCACTGTCTTCTTGTTCCCATATCGTTTCAAAATACTCTGACAACTGGTTAACTGAATTTTCTTTCTCAGGTTCATCGCAAACCACTAACACGTCTCTGTCATAGTTCTTATGTCCCGGAAAATCACCCAGGAAATAATTGTATGTATTTCTTCCCCCAAGAATATATCTCTTTCCATCTGCAATCAAATATTTATCATGCATTCTACCCATCATTTTCCACGGTTTCAACGGATTGGCCTTATTATATAGTTTAATTTCAACATTCTCATGGGAAGATAATCCATAGAAATACGGATTTCCTTCCATATCAATCCAGCTCTCCATTCCATCTACTAACAGACGAATATGTACACCTCTGTCTGCCGCATCATGCAGTGCTCCTAAAATCAATTTTCCACTTTCATCGGATTGAAATGCAAAAGTAGAAAGAATAATTTCCTCTTTTTGCATTCTTGATCAAACGCACTCTTTGTAAAAGCGCTTCTGGATTCTTTTCTATGATTACTGCCCGTTCTGTATTTTCACTGCATTCGTTCCATGACCCATTTTTTGTTTCTTTTTTGGTTGTATTGGACACTTCCGGCTGCTTTTTATATGCAACGCAGATTCCGAGCAATTCATAAAAAGCCACACATAAAAAAATTGCCAGTATAACAAGAAGGATTTTACATATTTTATACTTTTTCATTGTACATCACCTGATTCCTTTTTATTTCATACTTATACAATACAAAGTCAATCTCAATTTAACCTCAACAAGGTTTGTTTTTTCATCAATGCAAAATCTTCTTTGTACAACAGACTGTTAGATATAGCAAAAACGGCCTTTCAAAAACAGTTAACTTCTAAATCAACTGTTTTTTGAAAGGTCGTTTCATCAGATTCTTATAGCAATCCAGCAAATAATCTCATAAATAATTGTCCCAGTCGCAAATATGCACTTCGTCCGGTTTGATATTGGTCTGTCACATCACGACATTCTCCCATCGTTCTTATCAGATCATTTTTTATATCCACAACTGCCTGACAATCTGCCATAAAACAGCCGTTTTCAAAATGGTGATATAAACTTCGATAATCCAGATTAATTGTTCCACAAGTTGCCATACAGTCATCTGCCACACTCATTTTTGCATGACAGAAACCAGGAGTCCACTCATAAACACGAACACCATGTTTAACTAATCCATGATAAAAAGAACGAGTTATATTATAAATGAATTTTTTATCAGGGATACCAGGTGTGATAATTCTTACGTCTACCCCTCGCTTAGCAGCCAGACATAACGCATGCGTCATTTCATCTGTTATGATTAGATATGGTGTCATAAACCAACAATATTTTTCAGCTTTATTTATCATACTGATATAAACTTCTTCTCCGACCTGCTCATTATCCATGACTGTCTGCATAAGGCTGAACAAAACCTGTTTGCTGTGCTTTATAATCGTAATGAATAATGTATTTACTAAAATCAGTATCATTCGTAGCTTTTTCACTAACAGCATTCCACATTTCTAAAAATGTCACTGTAAGCGACTGAACAGCATCTCCTTCTAAACGAATACCTGTATCTTTCCACTGTCCATACGGGTGTGTGTAATTAAAATATTCGTTTGCTAGACTATATCCACCTGTAAATCCGACTTTTCCATCAATAACTGTTATTTTTCTATGATCACGATTGTTCAAAAACAGATTTAAACCTGGCATAAACGGATTAAATACACGGCAATGAATTCCTATTGTCTCCATTTTTTCACAAAATCTGTGTTAATAAAGCCTATAGAACCCATATCATCGTAGAATACTCTAACTTCCACACCGGCTTTTACTCGCTCTTCCAGAACATCTTGAATCTTATGCCATGCTTCAGCGTCTTCTATCGCATGATATTCCATAAAGATAAACTTCTGTGCTTTCTCCAAATCCTTAAGCTGTGCCTCTAATCCTTTCACTGCTTCATCAAAATACACAATATCCGTATTCTGATAGATTGGATACTGCGAATTTCTTTGTATGTAACTTGCTATATTTCCTGCTTTCGGAATTGTTTCTTTTATTCTGCGCAAACACTCCTGACTGTCCGGAAGCATTGGTAACAATTTTCTATCAATTTCTGCATACCGCTCACGCATTTTATGTGTGCCACCATTCAAACCAATCAACAAATACAGGCCTACACCCATAATTGGGAAAATCAGAATTAAGATGACCCAGGGCATTTTCATAGAGGATGTCTTATTTGATGCGTACAATCCCAAAACCAAGATTCCACTCAAAATCCTTGTAAATAAATTTATGACTTCTGCATATTCATTCAAGCGTGTTACGATAGTAATAATAAAAATCACTTCCAGAAGAATGCAGATTATGGAAAAACACAGCCGTTTTACCCCTTTTTGTTTTTGCTTTGCCCTCTAAAGTATCTTGTTTCATATATATTCCGCCTTCCTACTTGCTCAGTTTTCTCCCTAAATTTCGTGGAACATACCAATTTTGTCTTTTATTCTCTGCATTTCATTACACCGGACTGGATAAGTTTGGTGCGGATGTCCTCATACAGTGAAATAATTTGATACTTACAAGTATATTCCAAATAGTCAGAATTGCAATAGGTAACCTGAGCTGTTTTCAACTTCCAAGGCAAATCTTATTCGGTATGCCCGAAGATCGTCGCAAATGTATTCCTTCAATGGTAACAATCATGGAGATTAGTGTTTATCTGGAGATTACCAAAGGATAAATAGAAGCAGTATTAAAGCCGTTCACCACGCAGATTTTCCAGCGTGGCGAACGGCTTTTTTCTGCCCCTATATTTACAAATATGAAGAATCGAAGAAGTCTTTTAATGTAATTCCCAAACCCTGACAAATTCTTTCAATCGTCTCTACGCTTAACTGCCCTCCTCGACGGGCAGTACTTTGGATTGTGGAGTACGATATCCCGCATTTTTTGTCAACACACATAGATTCATATCACGCTCTTGCATCAAATCCTGAACACGTTTGATCGTATCCACGAAAATCCCTCCCATCTTTTTAGTTCAAAACTTTTCCAACGATCTCAAATCTTTGCTCTGGAGATATAAGGATCGGCGAATATTTGGTGTTAAGAGAAACCAAAACCGGTTGGTTATGCACCACGCCATAGCTGTCGGTAAGGAGCTCTGCTTGGGATTTGTCTGGGGTATGTTCATCGTATTTTTTCAGATATCCACAGTCATCATATACGAATATCCCGATATCTCCGCATTCAAGTTCTTCGCAGCGCTTTACCCATACGATCTGTCCGCTATGATAATGTGGCTCCATACTATCACCGCTAACGTATATCCCGAACTCAGCCCCTGCCGGAACACTGCTGGCAGGCACCTGTATCTGCTGAAACATTTCACCTTCAAGAAAAGCTCCTAGACCTGCCGATACTGGCAACTCTGATACAGGCATCATTATGTAGTCGATTTCCGCGGGCTCTTCTGCGTCTGGCTGGTAGCGCCGGGATGCAATCAAGTCCATTTCGTACTCAGCGACTTTTTTTTGCCCGATGTCATTTAGAAGGGCGGGTTTCTGAAAGTTCTTTGTAAAGTAGGAAGGACCCTCCTTGATGTTCAATGCGTAGCAGATTGCAACTAGTTGATAAATGCTAGGAGTGGTATAGCCTTTTTCCCATTTGCTGATTCCTTTATCACTGACATCGACGCCATAGTGACGGAGAAGTTCAGAGAAAGCTACAAGTGAATAGCCATTCCTTTTTCGTGTGCCTGCGAGAATCTGACCAACCTCATTGCTATCCCTCGCAGCGACTGCATCATAGCGCACTGTGGATGGGGCTATGTGTATTTTGGTGAGCGTGGTTTTCTTTTTCATAACAAGAACACTCCTTTGTGATCCGGTAGCTCTATTATAGTATAGAAAATACAGGAAATTAATAAGAAATCTCTAAAATAGCGACAAATGCGTAATTGACATCTCCATAAAGTAGGTATACAATCGAATCAAATCCACGAATAACAGCTTTTTGGTGTTGATTCTGGACCGAAATCGTATTTGTTCGGTGTTTTTAAGAGGTGATATTATGAGAAAAGAAAACGTAAGATGCCCGATGTGCGGAACCATGAACTATGATGTAGATCTTGATGCAACCGATGGCTGGACAAAATGCAGTCTGTGCAAAGCAGTAACCTGCTCTATGGATGAGTGGAAAAAAGCATACAGTGTCCGTTCCTCTGTTAAACGAAAAACAGTTTGTGGCACGCAGTATAACTCGCAAGTAATGCACGCTGCATTCTGATAAATCTGAAAAGGTCATCAAAAGGAAAACCCATCCACTGCCATCCATTGGACATCATCCGATTTGGAGAATAAACATGATTCAGTCAAATAATCGTCCTTTTAAAAAAAACCGCTGATATACAGCAGGCACAATTCAGCATTGGCTGGAGGTTTTGCCCGTTTGCGGAAAACACCAAAAAAGAGAGCTGTTCAGGCACTATCCATAAAGTGCCTCAAAACGAGCAACGGTTGATTTAGCCTATCGCAGGCGTTGATTGCGAAAACACAATTTCAAAAATCGGGTGCATTGCACCCTGAATATGGACTGTTCGTCACCGAGCAACGGGCCATTGCCGCAAGGCAATGTATGAAAACGCGCACCAAATAGCCGGGCAACAGCTGATAGAGTGATTCTGCTTTAGAACCGCTCTGTTAGTTGGTTGTCCGGCTATTTTTTAGCTTCAGGTAGCCTGCTCCCGTAAAAAGGAGCAGGCTTTATGTTTGTCCGTTTTTCGTGGATGCCCCAAGCGGCGAAATATCCGTAGCCTTCCAAATTTTCGACTTTTTACGCTTTATCGAAAATTTGGAGGTTTAACATGTCTTTAATAATGGTCACTGGGAAAACCCGCATCGAGTACGCAGATGCGGGAATGAGCAAAGAGGCCATCCAGGCAGATGTACGATTATGACCGTCTGCAATTCAATTCGGAATACCTTTATCGAGCGGACGCAGGAATTCACCGCTCCTGCGTATGAAAGCACGTCGCCTTTGATGCTACGCTATCAGGATGCGATTACCGTGACAGATACTTACCACGAAACTAAAAGCCGTTTTGCATGGATTGGTGAGATTGAGAACGAGCAGTTGCTTACTGCACTCGAAACTTTGAAAACCGAAGATTTGGAAATTATCACCATGTACGCTTACGAGGGATACGACATCACTGAAATTTCTAAAGTCTACGGCGTATCTCGGCCCACTATTAGTATCAAAATCAAGAGAATTACTAAATTTTTGAAAAACTTCAATTTCAATGCTACGAATTGACCTTTCTCGTCGGCTACCAAGTGAAGGACAATTTCCCAAGCGGCACCTGCCGCAGGGCGAAACGTCCGACCTCAGGGACCTTGAAAACTGAATAGTTCCGTCATCTGGTACTCCGATAATGATCCTTCCGTAATTCGCGGCCCGGTCACAAAGCAGACGGGGTGGCTGAAATGCCAATGAAGCGGTAAAAGTCCGCTGCCAGATGTTTATGCCCCACTCGCAGGGAGCCGAGGGCGAATATGCGAGACCTTTAATCATATTGATCCGGGAACTGCCGGGTACGTTCCACGCATCCGGCAGTTCCCATTTTTTACGTATCCCAATTTATTCTTTGTCCGAATATCCACTTTTGATACATAGGAGGACATTTTTATGGACGAGTTGAACCCCACGGTGCGCGAGCAGGAGATCTACGAGGAGATGGAGCTGACCCCTGAGATGGTCAAGTCCATCCGAACTCTCTGCGGTACCTGTCTGCGGCACTTTGTGGATGCAAAGGCTTTCAAAATCGCGCTTGTACCCAGCCCAGACCGGAGCATGGACACATGCACCGTCTGCCAGATGCGGCGCGGCTATGATTATGTGGTCATGCACCGCTGACCCAACCATACCACCATACCTTGAACGAAGCTCGTTGCGGAACATCCGGCAGCGGGCTTTGCACATAACAACATGGAGGTACAATTTTGCAGCAAAACTGGAAATTCCAACGCGGAGACATCTTCTTCACCCATTTCGGGGCGAGCACCGGCTCGGAACAGCACGGTGACCGCCCGGCGGTCATTCTTCAGAATGACGTGGGCAACTATCACTCTCCGACCCTGATCGTTGCGACCATGACAAGCAAGGCGGAAAAGAAAGTAAACCAGCCGACCCACTGCCTGTTGGAAAACGCAGGGTTGAATATGCCGTCCGTTGTGCAGGCAGAGCAGATCTTCACCATCGACAAAAGCCGGGCACTGAAGTATCTGGGGCATCTGACCCCAGAGGAGATGCGCCGGGTGGATGATGCGGTTCGCATCAGCCTTGCGCTGAACCCTATGGGCAGCATCCAGCAGATAGAGCCTATCCGGCGCTCTACGGCGGTTTATGCGCCGCCTGAGGTGGTGGATGGCAAACCGCCTGTCTACCCCTATACGCCCATCCGGTCGTCCTTTGAGAACGCCGGAAGCATCGAGGAAATGATGCTGTACACCGAGTTGCAATCCGCGGTTCATGCCATGATCCAGCGGTTGGAATACAGCTTCACCTTCAATCCCAGCCTGCTCACCAGCCCGAAGCGGAAGCAGCAGGTGACTGAGATCTTAGAGGAAGCCGAGAAGTACATTTGGAGAATCAAGGAGGAAATGCGATGCGCCTGAACGACAACAATACTTTCATTGGTATCAACCCGCCGTACCAGCTTTCGGTCATCCACAGCAGCAAGCTGATCTATCCCCGCGAGATCTACCAGCGGGGCGTGGAGCGCAAGAGGGTGGAGCTGATTGCAAGGGACTTCAACGAGTACATCGTTAACGAGCCGAAGGTCAGCTTCCGCAACGGCAGGTACTATGTAATGGACGGTCAGCACACCATCGAGGGCTGCATCCTCCTCAACGGCGGCGAGGACCGCCCGATCCTCTGCAAGGTCTACACCGGTCTGACGATGGAGCAGGAAGCCCTGCTCTTTGCGGAGCAGAACGGTCACTCTGCACCCCTGTCGGCGGGCATCAAGCTGCGCGCCAAGGTGGTGGGCGGCGATGCGCCCTCCAAGGCGTTTGTTGCAGCCACTAACCGGGTGGGGCTGTCCCTCAACTACGACAGTATGCAGCTGAGCGACTACCGCATCGGCTGCGTGGGCACGGCGCTGAAGCTGTACGACCAGCTGGGCGAAGGGATCTACTGCGAAGCTCTGCGGCACATCGTGGAAGCGTGGGAGGGCAGACCGGATTCCTTCCGGGCGGCTGTCCTGCGGGGCGTGATGTACTTTGTGCAGCTGTATCATGGACAGTACAGCGCGGAGCGGCTTGTCCGTGCGCTGAGCGGCGTCCATCCCATGGAGCTCTACCGTATCAGCCGGGATAACCCCGCCAAGCTCCCGGGCTGGCGGCGGTACGTTTACCCCATCTACACCACCTACAACGGCAAGTGCAGGAAGGATGCACTGCCGATGAAGTTCTAAACTCAAATATCTCCTTTGGCAAGGGCGATGGTACCCGGAAAAGGCCATCGCTCTTTACATATAGTATTTTCTTTGAAATAATTGACATATTGAACTAGAAAGGAGAGGACCGGAATGAGCGAGATCGCAGCCTGCACTTTGATTCAGGAAGAGCCCGACCGCAAGACAGAGCGGTACATGATGATGTTCAAGGATTACCCGGATGTGGTATCCGTAGACAGCGTGGTAGAGTACCTGATCGATCAGGATCGGCAACTTGGAGGGATGCGCCTTTCAAACTCTCTTGCGCCATCCTTGCAAAACACTTCAGAATCTTCTAAACTTATGATGCCTAAGCAAAGGACGTTTGGCTGCGAACAGAAAGGAGCATCACTATGACAAATGTGGCCGGACATTTAAGAGAACAAAACGGTATGTATCAGATGATTCTGAGCTGGAAAGACACAAATGGAAAGCGCAGAACCAAATCCATCAGCACAGGACTTCCTGTTAAAGGAAACAAAAAAGAGCTGAATCTCTGTTGCGTAAAACACAAAAAGAGTTTAACCCTGAAACGATGCAGCAGGTTTCCGACCTGCCGGTATCGGAATATCTGAACCGCTGGCTTCGGGAAAGTGTGATGAACCTTCCGCCCGAAACCTATGGCAGATATGCTTATGATCTGGGAAGAGTAGTTGTCCCATACTTTGAAAAGAAGCGGCTGTCTTTGAAAGCACTCTCTCCGCGCGATCTGGAAACGTTCTTCCGCTATGAGCGTCAGCAGGAGGAGGCCAGTGTACAGCAGCTTCTTGATTGGCACAAGGAGTTGACCGATGCCCTGCAATATGCCGTTGCCAATAATTGGCTGAAGGTCAGCCCCATCAAAGAAGTTGACCCCTGCCTTGATAACTCACCGGTACTTTTCACCGACTTCATCACGGACTGGTTGAAAATGATGAAGTCACGAGTGGAAATCACAACCTATACCAGCTATGAAAGAGCAATCATTCACAAAATCGTCCCATATTTTGAACCGCTCCACTATACATTGCAGGATATGGAACAGCATCCCAAATACATCCAAGACTTCTACCAGCATGAGTTGGATCGTGGCCTTACGGCAAACACCGTCATTCACTATCACGCCAACATCCGCAAATGCTTACAGTATGCTTTTCAAATCGGCATGATCCGTTCCAACCCGGCAGATCGCGTCCTTCGGAGTTTGGCGTTATCATGGCTGCATTCTACGGCCTGCGGCGCAGTGAAGTTGTTGGCTTGAAATGGGATGCCATTGACTTTGAGAACAAGAAAATCAGCATTCAGCATACGGTTGTGACCGCAAAGGTCAACGGAACGGTAACGGAAATCGCACGAGATAAGACAAAAACAAAGTCGAGCTGCCGGACACTTCCCCTGATCCCTGCCTGTGAGCAGATGCTCAATAAAATGAAAAAGGAGCAGGAGCAGAATCGGAAGGTCTGCGGCAAAAGCTATTGCAACGATTATCTTGACTATATCTATGTAGACCCGATGGGAAAGCGGATTCGGCCCGATTTCCTGAGCCAGCATTTCCCGGATTTTCTGGTAGCACACCAGATGAAGCGTATCCGCTTTCACGATCTGCGCCATAGTTGTGCCAGTCTGCTCTATGCCAATGACGTGAGCCTGAAGGAGATTCAGGAGTGGCTTTGTCACAGCGACATCAGCACGACAAGCAACATTTATACACATCTGGATTTCTCCAGTAAGGTATCTTCGGCGAATGCAATCGTCAATATCTTCCCGGAAGACGCCAAAGTATGAAAATGAGCCGGATGCGTGGAATAAAAAAACAGCCTAAAATCCCGATCCTAAGGGTTTTCGATGAAGTGCCGATGGTGGGACTCGAACCCACATGGTTTCCCGCAACGATTTTGAGTCGTTTGCGTCTGCCATTCCGCACATCGGCTGATATTCAATTTTGAGACATTCGTACCGGTTTCTGAAGATTGATAAAGGGATGTTCCCAGGGATGTAAGAAATCTGGAGGGACAAACCTTTTTCAACGCCGGTGTGAATTTCGAACCCACACAAGAAAAATCACAAAGGGATTTTGAGTCCCCCTCGTCTGCCATTCCGACACACCGGCTTACTTATTCAAAACAGAACGATAACATTATAATCCATTTTCGCGCTAAAATCAAGATTCAAATCGAAATTTTTTCCAAACGGGCGGAACGTCTTGTTTTGCTTGGGCACTTTCGTGTATACTGATGCTATCATTCTGCGGGCATTTCCCGCAAAAGGAGTTTCGTTATGAGTACTTTGCTTTCTTCTCCCGTGACAGCTGCGCAGCAGTCAGCGGGATCTTTTACTGGGCGCACTGGTGGGGCTGGCGCGCTCCACGGTCAACGAGCCCAAGACCGAGGACACCGACCATGTGCTTGCCGCCGGGCTGCGGCTGGCGGCAAAGCCGGAGGCCGATACCACCGCGCTGGAGCGGATGCCTGAAACATCGTGGAGACCGAGAAACACCGGGTCGCCCCCAACTGCGCCAACTGCACCATGCGCTGCGGCAACACGGACAACTACGACCTTGCCCGGCTGTGGAACGCGCCGGCCGAAGTCCGCACCCTGAAAGCTCGAACTTCTGGCAGCACTTTTCGCGCTGGCACAGCGCCGCAGCACCCAGCGGATCGCAGACGAAATTCGAACGACCTATTTGTCCTCGCAGAGGACTGGGATGCAACCCTGCTGTCCCCCATCGTTTCGCGCGCCCAAGAGCTATGCCGCGGGTAACTTTTTGGGGAAATTCACGCTGATTCTTGCATTATTCAGGCATTTTTTCGAAAAACCTCTTTACAAACGAAACAGAAGAAACTATTATATAGTTATGTGTTACCGTTTGAAATGATTTCTTTTTTCATCGGGGTCATCGGGCGCTGTGTGCAGCGCAGATCATTTGAGAAAGAAGGTTGAACTCATGTCTGAGAAAAAAAGCCCGCTGTTGTGGCAGACGCTCCTGCTGCAGAAAAGAGCCACACCCAAGCTGCCAAAGCTGCCAAAGCGGACAAGGCAGCAAAACCCACCACCAAGACCGGCAAGACCGCCCATCGCGGCCGCCCGCCGCTGGCACCGGAAGTCTATGTGGAATATTCCGGCAAGCAGTATAACATCACCGACCTCGTGGACCGCGCCAAGGCCGATTACCGCCTGACCCACAAAGTCGGCGTCCAGTCCTGCAAGGTGTATATCAAACCCGAAGAGGAAGCGGCTTACTACGTCGTCAACAAGGTCAGCGGCAAGCTTCCCCTGTAACCAACTGTGCCCCATCCGTTCCCACAACTGAGATGGCTCCACTGTGAAAGCAAAGCGGCACCGGAACGTTTCGAACGTTTTCCGGTGCCGCTTTTGTTTTGCCCTATTATAAGTTGTACAGCTCGGTATACTTCCGGGTCAGGTAATCGAGGTAGTAATGCGGGTCAAATTCGCCGCACGCATTCTTCACGATAGCGGCAGGCTCCAGCAGCTGCCCGTACTGGTGGACATGTTCCCGCAGCCAGCCGGTCACGCCGGAGAGGCTGCCCCTCGCCACCTGTCCAAATACGTCGAACTCCTGCTCCATGTTGTGCAGCATCTGGGCGCCGTACGCATCCCAGCGCGTAGGACGGGAAATAGCCGAAGGAGCCGCCGGACCAGTGGCTGTCCTGCAGACAGCCCTCGCGGTCATTGGGGACCTCCACGCCCAGATAGTCCTGATACAGCTTCGCCCACGCGGCGGGAACGTTCTTCGCCTGCAGCGTCCCGGCGATGAGCTGCTTTTCGATCTCGTACCGCACCATGATGTGCAGACAATAGGTCAGCTCGTCGGACTCGGTGCGGATGAGGCTGGGCTCCACCTTATTGATGGCGCGGTAGAACTGCTCCGCCGTTACATGGCCCAGCTGCTCCGGGAAGAATTCCTGCACCTTGGGGTAGATGACCCCCACGAAGGCGCGGGACCGGCCGATGAGGTTCTCGTAGAAGCGGGACTGGCTCTCATGGACGCCCATGGAGACGCCACCGGTCAGGCAGGTGTACTGCAAGTCGTCCCGGATGCCCAGCTCATACAGGGCATGGCCGCCCTCGTGGAGGACGGAGTACATGGAGGACGCCACATTGTGCAGGTCGTAGTTGGTGGTGATGCGGACGTCCTTGTTGTTGAACTCCAGCGTAAAGGGGTGCTCCGTCTCCCCCAGCCCGCAGTGGCTGCGGTCGATGCCCATGACCTCCATGAGATAGTCAGCAAAAGCCTTCTGCCGGTCGGCCGGGTATTCCAGATGCAGAAAGCTGTCGTCGATCTGAGGCTTTTCCCCGATGGCCCGGATCAGCGGCACGATGCCCTCCCGCAGCGTGTCGAAGAAGGCGTCCAGCTGCTTTGAATCCACCCCGCGCTCGTACTCGTTCAGCAGAGCGTCATAGGGGGCCTTTTTCGGCGTCGTAGTAGACCGCAAATTTCCGGTTGTAGTCCACAAGCTCCTGCAAAATGGGGCAGAAGGAGGCGAAATCGTTGTTTTCCTTGGCCTTATGCCAGACATCGCTGGCCCGGTTGGTCAGCTCGGTGTAGGCCATATACTCCTCCGCCGGGATGCGGGTCATCTTTTCGCACTCGCGGCGCAGCAGCTCCACCTCCCGCTTGTGGAGGGGGTCAAGCTTGTCCTGTTCGGCGGCCAGCTCATCCAGCAGTGCCTTGGTCTCCGGGGCGGTCAGCAGCTTCTGGCGCTCTCCGGCCAGAATGCTCAGGGCCACGCCGCGGCCCTCGGCGGTGTTCTTGGGGGCCACCGTCACGGAATCCAGATACAGCGAGCTCTCCGCGCAGGTGAAGGCATACAGCTTCTTTTGCAGCCCATCCAGCTGCGCCAGCTTTTCGGTCAATTCCATGGGTCGTTCTCCTTTTCAGTTCTCGGTCGGGAAGGCCGGGTTTTTCCAAAAAAATTTCCGCCGCGCTGCCGGGTCCGGGTCGGGGATTTCAAACTCATACCGTTCGGTGGCATTGATGATCGTGGTCGGGCCGTGGCTGCATACGCGGGGGAGTTTGGCATCGTAACTCAGGTGGATATGCCCATGCACGAACCACTTGGGCCGATACTCCTCCAGCAGGTCGTTGAAGCAGACGAAGCCTTTGTGCGCCTTGTCAAAGCCGTCATTGATCCCGCTGGCCGGGGAGTGGGTCAGCAGCAGATCGATGCCTCCCGCCCGGTGAGCCTTGAACCAGAGCTTCCGCACCCGGCGGCGCATCTCCCTTTCGGTGTACTGGTAGGCTTCCGGGTCTTTGTTATAGCGGATGCAGCCGCCCAGCCCCATGATCCGCAGCCCTTTCCAGATATAAATTTCATCGTCCACGCAGATGCAGCCGCCCGGCTCCCCTTGGCGGTAGCTGCCGTCGTGGTTGCCGTGGACATATAAAATGGGGGCCGCCGTAAAATTGGTCAGATATTCGAGGTATTTCTTCGGCAGGTCGCCGCAGGAGAGGATCAGGTCGATCCCCGCAAGCCGCTCCTTGGTGCAGTAATCCCACAGTGCTTTGGAGGGGGTATCCGAAATCGCAAGTATCTTCACGTCCGCAATGCTCCATTCTGTTGAATTTTACGCTGGTTACAGCGGCATCCCTTTCAGGCTGCCCAGCCCGTTGATGGCGATCAGGCCGCGGGTCTTCACATCCAGATCTTCGTACTGCGGCAGCGCTCCTTCCACACACTCGCCCAGCCAATCCATTTGCATCAGTTCCTTGGGGGTGTAATTGTCGCCCTGCGGCACTTTTTTCACATGGCCCTGTGCGTAGAGCCCGCCCGCCGGGAAGATGGCCAGCTCATGCTTCTGGAGCGCCTCGGCGATGAGGTTCAGCAGTTGGGCGGTGCCGCCCGCCAGCTCCTCGTAGTAGTCCACCCGCTCGGCGTCGCTCTGGAGGCCCCACCAGTAGTTCACGGCCTTGCCGCTGGCTTCGCTCCCCCATGTGCCGTTGAAGATGGAGCGGATGATGCCGATATAGAACACTTCCCACTTCCACACCGGCAGAGCCACCGGCTGCAAGCTGCCGTCCGGCAAGCGTCGGCACAGGCCATAGTCCCGGTCACTGCCCGCCGGCTCGCTGCTGCTGCGGGCGTAGAGCAGGGTGATATCCTTTCGGTCGGAGAAGTTCAGCGGCTGTCCCTCCACCGGCGCACAGGCCCAGCGCAGCACCACATGGGCGTCCGGCCGCACCGCCCGCAGACCGCGTGCGAAGGCGTTGACCGCCGCGGGCACACCGTAGACCGGGTTCGCAGCCACATAGCCCACCCGGTCGGGCTTGGAGAGGATGCCCGCCAGCATACCCAGCAGGTAATTCACCTCGTAGGTGCGGGGGTAATAGGTGCGCACCAGCGGGTGCGGCGTGTTGAGGCAGCAGTTCAGGAACTTCGTTTTGGGGTGCTGAGCCGCCACCTTCAAACAGGCCGGCCGCATCCGGATGCTGGTGGTGAACACCACATCTGCGTTGTCGTGGGCCACCTCTTCCAAGATCTGCTCCGCGTCCACCTCCGGGGAAACATTCTCCCGGTTGGTGATGAGGAGCCGGTCCCCGAATTCGGCTTTCAGGGCCTCAATGCCCTTTTCGTGGCCCCGCACCCACGCGCTCGTCTTGGCGTCGTACTCGTGCAGGAACACCACCTTCAGTTGGCTGGGCTTCTGGGCAATGATGTTCAGCTTGCTCAGCAGCGGCTCGCTGCCCGGTTTCGGCTCCAGCGAGAGCTGGACGGCGTGGGGCTCCGTCAGGATCTTAATCTCGTCCCACAGTCGCGAAAGGTTTTCCCGCACCTGCGCCGGGGTGGACTGGCACGCATCCGAATACCGGTAGACCGACAGATACACCAGCAGCGCGTCGCCGGGGGTCAGGTTCAGGGCCGAACCGCCCAGCGCGTAGAACTGCTGGCTGAACATGGTGTACAGCGACGAGAAGTTCAGCCGGTCGTCGTCGCTCCACGCTTCCTCCGACGCTTTGCAGACCAGCGTCTGCAATTTGGCGTAGCCGCCCAGCTTCGAGAAGCGGACGTTGTTCACCTTGGACAGTTTATAGAAATCGAGGAACTCGTAGTAAATTTTATTTTCCAGCGTCTCGTTCCGCTCCGGCACCAGCCGGGTCACGGTGCCGGGGATCTTGACCGCCTCATAGTACTTGAGCACCGAGACCCGCTTGTTGCCCTCTTCCACATAGAATTTGTTCAGGTATTCGTAGGCGATGATGGGGGTGTGGATGCCCTCTTCCAAGTGGGCGTCGCACAGGTTCGACCACTTGACCGCGAACTCGGTGCCTTCGTCCAGCAGGGGCATGAAGTTTGCCGCAAAGGCCGTGTGGCGGCCGTTGGTCTTGGTGCCCACGATGCTCTCGGCGGGGATGTCCACCAGCCCCAGCGGCTCCTGCGCCACGATATTCACCCCGGAAAGGATCTCATCCAGCACCTCCAGATAAGGCGACTGGCCCCGCGCCACACAGGCACGGTAGGCGCGCTGACCCGCGCGCAGGGCGTTTTTATAATCTTCCAGCATAGCAAGACTCCTTTCAAAGAATGCAAAGCTGATCTTCCTTTTTTTCAGAGCCTACGGCTCCAAGGACAGTATACCATGAAATTTTGATTTGTGGGACTTTCTCCCCCAAAGGTGTTGATTTCCATTCTTTTTTCAGGTACGATAAATAGAAAGATCGAATTTTGAGAGGTAGTCACTATGCAAACGGAACAGCTGCCCCGTCTGGAAGCGGGCGAATACCCCGGCGGCATCTGGTATTACGAACCCCACACCTACCAGCCCTACCGCTACGTTCTGGGCCGGGTGGGCAGACATCCGCTGGTCTGCATCGGCATCAACCCCAGCACCGCTCAGCCCGGTGCGCTGGACCCCACTCTGAAGAGCGTAGAGCGCCTTGCCGCCGCCAACGGGTTCGACAGTTGGATCATGTTCAACGTCTACCCCCAGCGCGCCACCGACCCCAACGATATGGACAAGACCCCCGACCGCGCCCTCTGCCACGAGAATCTGCGCTGGCTCAAGGCCGTCCTCGCCGAGACCGAGCCGACCATGTGGGCCGCATGGGGCACCCTGATCGAGAAGCGGGACTATCTGCCCAGCCTGATGCGGGAGATGGTGGCCCTGACCCGTGAGCGGGACATCCCGTGGGTCACCTTTGGCAAGCGGAGCAAGAAGGGCCACCCCCTCACCCCCTCTACCTGCGCAAGGATTCCACCCCGGAACCCTTTGATGTGGAGAACTATCTCGACACCTGTTTTTGATTTTTTCAGGAGGGCTGCACCATGACACCGGAACGCTATCAGAAGCTTTTGCACTGGATGGAGGCCCACCCTGCGGTCAGAACGGCCGTCATCGCCCTCAACCGCTGGCTCCCGGCGGTGCCCTTCGTCTGCTATCCGTTGCTCCTCGTGCTGTTGAACGTCCAGTGGTTCCGGCTGCTGCAAGTGGGGCTGAACCAAACCGCTCTTGATTTTATGCAGCTCATCGCCCGCGCCATTCTCGTGCCGGGGTTCGTCTTCTTCGGCGGAACGGTGCTGCGGGCCAAGCTCAACTTTCCCCGCCCCTATGAGCAGCCCGGCTTCACTCCGCTGGTGGAAAAGGAGACCCACGGCCATTTCCTTCCCCTCCCGCCATGCCCTGAGCGCGGCGGTGCTGGCAATGGTCTGGCTCTACTTCTATCCCGCCGCCGGGGTCGCCATGGTGGTCGTGGCCGCCGCCATCTGCGTGCTGCGGGTGCTGGCCGGGGTCCACTTCCCGCGGGATGTCCTCGCCGGGGCAGCTCTCGGTTTTGCACTTGGCTATGTCGGAATGTGGATTTTCTGACCGCATCGTGCCCCGCCCGGCGAAAAAATTTCAAAAAAATTGGTATTTTTGCTTGACAGAACCGGATGGGTATGGTATTATATCTCTCGCAGCCCGCCGCCGACGGCTCGCTGTCCAAGATAAGGAACCCAATGGGATAACAACGTGCGCCCGTAGCTCAGGTGGATAGAGCAACTGCCTTCTAAGCAGTGGGCCGGGGGTTCGAGTCCCTTCGGGCGCATTTATGTGGTGCCTTTAGCGTAGTCGGTTAACGCGCCAGATTGTGGATCTGGAGACCGTGGGTTCGAATCCCACAAGGCACCCTCTCAAAAAAGATGCAGAAGCAATCGCTTCTGCATCTTTTTTTTAGAGAGGTGCCTTGTGGGGTTCGAACAGGGCGGCGGTGCCTTGCGCCGCAAGCGATCAGCCCGCGGGGCTGTCGCTTAGCCCGCGGGTCCTAGACCCCTAGGAATGTCTACCGGGGCTTCTGCATCTTTTTTTATTACAGTGCCTTGTGGGATTCGAACAGGGCGGCGGGGCATTGCACCGCAAGCGATCAGCCCACTGGGCTGTCGCTTAGCCCGCGGGTCCTAGACCCTTAGGAATGTCTGCCGGGGCTTCTTCCTCATGCTTTCTGCCCGAAAGCAGCCGGGTCCCAAAGCCTGTATTCTGTTCTTCCCATTCAAACAAAATCAGCCGCAGCGCAGGAAAAAGCATCTCCTGCACTGCGGCTGTTTGGTTAGCTGTTGAGCTGCCTCATGATTCTCGCCACCTCCCCGCTGCTGTACCCCTCTTTTTAGCAGCTCGGTGCGGATGGCCGCATCATTCTTGCCCTGACTGCGCATCCGGGCGGCGGTGTAGGGCACGGTGCCACCGGAGGAAACGCCGCTCTTGCCCACGGTCAGGCCGCCGGTGCTGCCCAGTTGGCCGGTACTGCTTTTCGCCGCCGCATCCGCGCTGGCCTTTTGGACCTGCTGCGCTGCCTTCGACTGCTTCAGCGCCCATTCCCCCTTCGCGATGTTCAGCCGTTGGCTGGTCACATCGTTGGTGAACTGCTGCTGGCGGAGCTTGTCCTGATACTGCTGCTGGGCAAGGGTGTTGTCGAACTGCTGCTGCGTCAGGCCGTCCTGATACTTTTTCTCCTGCATCTGTTGGTTCCACGCGGTGTCGGCGCGGTCGGCCTCGTAATCGCGGTTGTTGGCGTAGATGTTGTACCCGGTGTTCAGCAGCGAACCGGCCAGCGAGCCGAGGCCCGTGGTGCCGGAGACCAGAAGCTGCACCGCATCGCCCACGACGCCCAGCGCCGTGACGGCATTGTTGAACCACTGCTGCTTCTTGGCCGCCTGCTGCTGTTCCTGCTGGGAATAATAGCCGTACAGGGTGTTCAGGCGGCTCAGGTAGTCCTGATACCGGCCGTAATCCTTCTGGTAGGCGCTGTTGTAGGCGCTGCCCAACTGTTCAAGCTGGGTGTAGTAATCCGAAAGTTTCTGGTTGTACAGCCCCTGCGCGTTCTGTTCCTGCGCGCTGAGCTGGTCCAGCCGAGTCACAAGGGCATCGCCGCTGCTGTCGTAGGTGTCCAGTGCCAACTGGTACAGGGTCGGGATGGCCAGATTCAGCGCCCCGATCTGCTGCTGGTACGCTTGCTGGGCCACGCTGGCCGCGTAGCTGGAACCGTAGCCGCCGGTCAGGGCTGCCGCCTGCGCCGCCGCGTCCGCGCTGGCGTTGTGGGCGTTCTGGGTATACAGCTGCTCATACTGGCGGTAAAGCGGGTCATTGACGTAATTGTAGCTGAAGTCCTTCTTCCCGCTCAGGTCGTCCAGCGCCGCGTCGATCCGGTCCTGATATTTGCTTTCATAGTCGCCGGGGCGGTTCTCCTGCAGTTCCTTCAGGGCATTGCCCGCCGCCGTCACGCTCTCAGAGGGGCGGTACCCCGCCGAGGCCAGCGCGTTCTGCACCTCCTGCCGGCTGTTCAGCCCCTCGGTGGAATAGGATCTCTTCTTTTCGTCGTTCGCCATAGGTTCTCCTTTCTCCTCACAGGCTGCGCAGCTTGGTGCCCAGCTCATCCGATACGTTTTCGATGTCCAGATTGGTCAGCACATATTGCAGCTGCTCCTGCATCTGGTAGAGGTAATTCCGCAGTGCGCGGGCATCCTCCGGGTCCATATTGTCGCTGAGTTTCGGCAGTCCCAGCTTGCTCAAACCGGAAACACTTGCCATCCGTCACACCTCCTGTTCTAAAATGCCGCCCCGCGCCGAAGCGATGGTCCGCGCCAGACTGCGCAGGGTGATTTGCCCTTCGCCGCGCAGCCGGAGCCGGAGCGGCTGCACCGGCGGGGGGCACAAAACTCTGGTCAAAGTTCTTCCGCTGGCCGCTCACCTGCCACGCGGCCACAGGCTCCCACCCGCCGCCGTCATAGCTCACTTCCAGCGCCACGGTGCTGGCGCAGTCGGCGTCCAGCCGGAGGGTCAGCCGGGAGAGGTAGCGGTCCTCCGCCCCATCCAGCCCGATATCCCCCGTGATGAGTTCAAAGGGGATGGTCGCCTCCACGCCCTCGGTGGTCTGCCAGTCGCTTTCGCGGCTGGGGTCGGCAGCCCAGATGTCCGCCCCGTCCCAGAGGTAGAGCTGGCCGCCGGTGCTGGCCATCTCGTAGGAGCAACCGTTCTCCTCCTGCCACAGGCCCCGCTCGGTGTCGTAGACCAGCAGCCGCTCTTCGGGCTTCTCCCCGCCGCTGTCCCGCACGAGATACAGGTAATACCGTCCATCCAGCGCACCGCCCACTGCTGCCCGCACATTGGACAGCCGGGCGGTGTTCAGTTTTTCGGATACCTTGCTGGGCACGCTGCCGTCCCACGCCATCACACCGTCCGGCGAGAGGTAGTACAGCGTCTCGTTCAGCACGCAGAGGCTGCGGCTGGCGTTCCGCGCCACGCCCCGGCAGCGGATGGCACTGAGCTGAAAGTCCGAGGGCTTGGAGCCGTACAGCTTGTGGATGCAGTTCTCCTTGAAAAAGAGCACATAGCCCAGACAGGTGGATGCGCCGGTAAAATCCCCATCGCTGCCCACGGTCACGGCGTAGCTGTCCTCCGTGATGCCCCGGTAGGAGAACCAGTTGGTCGGGTCGCCCAGCTTGCAGCCGTAGATCACATTCTCCGCCTTGGAGCAGCCCCATACCCGGTTGTCGCATTCGGTCAGGAAGTCGAGGTCTGGCACCCGCCGCTCCAGCCGGAACGGGTCGGGGCTGCCCTCCAAGCCGCTGCCCTTGCCGTCGATGCTCTTCCATCGGATGACGTCTCCGCTCTTGGTCAGGGTGCCGTAGAAGTAATCGCCGCCGGGCTCGGCCCGGACCTGCACCCAGTCCTCGCCGCGGGCGTAGACGATGCGGTCACCCTTCAGCCCCTTCCAATACCCGCCATCGTCGTCCTTGATGCCGCTCAGCGTCACGGTATCCCAGACTGCAAAATCGGCCCCGATGCCCTTACACTCGATCCGGCACCAGTTCAGTTCAATGGCCGACCAGTTGCCCGAAGCCTCGCTGTAGATTTCGAGGATGCTTTCACTGCTGTAGGGCACCTGCGAGTTGACCACCTTGAGGAACAGGTCGCCGTCTGCGGGGTCTGTCGGCTCCTTGGGGCCCCGGTTCTTGACGGTGTAGGTCTTCCCCGCCGCGTCGCAGGGCGTCAGCACCACATCCGCGTTCCCATTCGTCCACGCCGCCGCCAACGGCGTCACGGACAGGTCTTTCGTATCAAAGGCCGCCTTGTCCGGGAAGATGATGATCTTGGTGCCCATGCCCACCAGCACCTTTTTGCTGTCGGTCACGGCGTTCTCCACGGTCTGCACCGTCTGCGGGGCGTCGTCGGTGCTGTAGCAGAGATTCGTCCCTTCCACCACCAGCAGCCCGTTCAGGTGGTACATTCCGTTCACGGGGGCCGCCGTACGCAGCTTCCGGCGGGGGATGCGGGTGCTCAGCGCCGGGAAATTCCGGGCCGAAAATTCTTGCCGCGGCTGCATTCGGCCTCGGTGCAGCTGTACGTCTCATTCAGCCCACCGAAGGCCCGCAGCAGGGTGCGGGTGTTTTTCAGCCCCGCACGGTTTGCCAGTGCCATCGTTTCTCCCTCCTCACCAGCGCCAGCGCACCCGGCGGCGGGCAGGTTCTCCTGCCGCAGCCCGGCGGCCAGCCCGCTCAGGATGCTGTTGTACTGCGCCTGTTCCCCGGCGTAGCGGTCGGTCTCCCCCAGCGCCGCGTCGATGCGGGCGCAGAGGAAATGCGGGTAGAGGGTGTCGTAGGGCACCGGCACCAGCAGCTCCGTGTTGTCAGGCAGAGTGCTGCCAGACCATGCCGCATCGGCACCGACTTTTTTTTCGTACCCGGCCGCGCCGCTTTTCTCAAAATACAGCTTGCGCAGCATGGCATCCTCCTCGCAGAGCCAGCGTCTGCGCGTCTCGTCCGAAAGCTTGCACCCCGGCCGCAGCTCTGCGGCGCGGTTCAGCGCTTCTCTAACGGTCATCTCATCGCTCCTTTCAAAAAAAAGGCCCGGCTGGGCGATTTTCCCGGCCGGGCCGCTGTTTGTTACTGTACGCCGTTTTCGGCAGCCGCGATGCGGGCGGCGGTCCGCTCGTCCTGCATCTGGCTGTGCTCCAGCACCTCGGCCACCTCCGGCGGCACCTCCACCTCAACGCCCCGGCGGATCTTATAATTCACCCCGTTGACGCTGACGAACAGATCCTCCTTGTACCGGCTGTTGTCCTTGAAAAGCTTGATCTTCATAGTACTCCTCCTTAGTTCGCGGATGCGCTGGCCGAGAAATTCCCGCCGTTTAGCTCGACACATTTCAATGCGGATCATGTACTGCTCCACCAGACGCTCGGCGGCGCGCATTCCCTTCCAGCCCACGGATGCACGTTGGTTCAGCGGGTCATCACCGTAGCCCAGCTGCTTGACGATGTGCTCCAGACCGCCGCCTTCCAGCTCGGTGACGCCGTAGGCGTGGGCACCCAGCACCAGCGTGCCAAACACGGCCAGACCCGCCGGGCAGGTGGCGTCCTTCCAGATCTTCGCCTCGCTGGTCTCGATAAAGCGGATGTTGCCCAGCTTGCCGATCTCGCCGCGGAACATGGTGTCGGGGTCCGCGTACTTGTGCACCTCCATAAACTCCTTGCAGGTCTTGAGGTCATAGGCCGCATAGGGATGGATGATGGCAACGTAGCTGTCACCGATGGGGTCAGCGTTCATTGCGCCCAGCTGTGCCGCCGCCCGGAAGAACAGCTTCGGGGTCAGGGTGCAGCTCTTGTCCAGATTGGCGCGGCTCTTCACAACGGACTCGGTGCGCCGTCCGCCGCCACCTTGGGCGCATAGATGACATTGGTGCCGCCGGCCAGCACATCGCGGGTGATGCTGTCCATGGTGCGGCCCGCCTGACTAGCCAGCACGCGGGTGGCCTGTACCACATTGTTGTCGATGGCGGTCATCTGCAGCGGGTCGGTGATGGGGGTCCAGCCGCCGTACTGGTGCAGGTCGCTGGTGATGGTGGTCACATTCAGGGTCTGGCCGTTGGGAGTCACGCCCTCGGTCAGAGGCGTATCGGCCTTGGGCAGGCTGTCGTACTTGCGGAACTCAATGGTCTTGCCGCCGTTCTGGGGCACCGGGTAGTAATCCGCAAACTGGTCATGGACGAGGCGCGGCTCGGCCTGATCGATGAGGCGCTTCTCATAGAAGGTCTTCATCTCGGCAGTCATGCCGGAGGTGCTGGTGGTGTTGTTCAGCGCGGCAGATGCGTCGGCGAACAGCTGGAGGTCGATCATTTCATGCTTTTTCATAACATTTTCTCTTTGTTGTTTCATAGATTCTTGGCTCCCCCCTATCAGGAGCGTTCCGCAAGACGCCGCCGGTGGCGGATCGCTGCGGTGACAGGTCCTCAAAATACGATCCGTTCGCCGTGCAGCGCCTTCCGCTCCAAGGCTTCCCGCTGGGCGCGGCTCATCCGGGAGACATCGGCTCCCGTCACCGCCGCGCTGCCGGGCCGGGTGCCGTTTTCCGCCGGGCGGGCAGCGCGCTGGCGGATGCGCTCCACGACGCCCTGTTCTACGTCGTGGGCCGCTTGGCGCAGCGCGTCATTGTAGTGGGCCAGCCGGTAGGCGTCTGCCATCCGCATTCCGGGCAGCTGCATCAAGCGGCGCATTTCGGGGTTGCGCAGTTCCTCTTTCAGCGAGAACTCCGGCACCACCCGGCGCATCAGCGCTTCCTCTGCGGCCCAGCGGCTGTGGAGCCCGTCCACGACCTCCCGGCCCGGAAACCGTTCCGGCAGCGGCGGGCGGGGCGGCTGCGGCTTGATTCTGATTCACCTCCTTCCCCGCCGGTTTCTTCGGCCGTTTCCTCCGGTGCGGGCGGTGCCGCCTCGTCGGCTTCTGCACCGCCCGGCTTCATGGTGCCGGAAGCAATGGCCTGTTGGGTCTGGGCCGCGCTCAGGGCCGGGGCAGCGCCCTCGCCGCCCTCGGCGAAGAGCTGCAGATCCATCATCCCCCCTTCGCCCCGGCGGCTCACGTCGGCAAAGCGGAGGTTGTCCGGGTAGCGCTCGGCCAGCAGGGCAAAGCCCATTTTCGCCAGCTCGAAGGCCCCCTCCACCCACGGCTTCTGCGGAGCATCGGCCACCACAGCCAGCCGAGGGCCGTCCGGCTCGTCCCATGCGTCGCTGTGGGCGCTTTCCTCCCCGGCCAGCAAGCTCACCAGAGCCTGCATCAGGGTGCTTGCCCCGGCGCAGACGATGTCCTGCCCGGCGGGGGCGTAGCCCGCGTGGCCCGCCGCTTCCAGCCGGAGCGTCAGCCCCTCCGGCCCGTCCAGTTCGTTGTAGAGCACTTTGATCATTTACTTCTCCTTTCCAAGGCCCATGGCGTGCGCCACCGCCTTTGTCGTCAAGTTGTCGGCCGGGCCGGTCAGCGGAGCCCGCCGGGTCTGCATCTGCTGCATCTGGGCGAGCTGCGCCTGCAGGGCGGTCAATTGCTGCGCGAGGGTGCCGTTCAGCCGCACCCGCTGGCGCACCTTCTCGATGCCCTCAAAGTCCATCATGTCCAGCGCCGCCAATGCCGCGTCCGCGTTCGCCGGGGCAAAGAAGCCCAGTTGGTAGCACTCCTTGGCCGTCTCGTTCTGGGAGAGGCGGCTGAAGGTGGATTTCTTCTCGGCGCTCACCACGATGTCGAAGATCGGCTCGCGGCTGCCCAGTTCCACGCCGCCCACCATGCCGCCGGGCTGCGGGCGGAGCGCCGCACCGGAAAAGGGCACGAACTCGTTTTCGCCGGTGCCGCCCACAATGCGGAACACCCGCTCTTCGTCGTAGAACTGCCGCATCAGCTCGAGGATGAGGTAGCATTCTGGCGAAGGCCCGGTAGGCGCTCTTCAGCATATCGCGGGAGAGCTTCGAACCCGCTTCCTGTAAGGCCGCAATGGCCGAAGCCGCCGTCACGCCGCCCGCAGTGCCGCCCTTGGGTCATATCCCGGTTGCCGGAGATCTCCTTCAGCTCCTCAATGCGGCTCTGGCGGTAGCTCAGGCTGTTGCCCTGCAGGCCGGCCGTCTGCAGGGGACGGAAGCTGTCGTCGTTCAGACGGCCTACCACATGCACGATATCGCGGGAAAGATCCGCCAGCTCCTCTTCGTTCACCCCCGCCGTGTCGCTCAGCACATACCGCTGTTTCGCGGAGAGCAGCACGTTCTCGTCCATGGCGTGATTCATCCGGTCGATGGCGTTCTGGCACTCCTTCATCACGTCGATGTACCCGAAGCCCGCCGGGCTGTCCTCCTCCATAAAGAGCGGGTCGAACACGAAGGGATACTTGCCGTGGTCGTAGAAGCCCCGCCCGGCCAGCGCCGGGTCATTCTCGCTGGCGTAGAGGACTACGCCGTTGCAGAACTTGCAGTAGTGGAGCAGCACCCGGCCGTTCTCGTCGGGCTTTTTGTAGTACCAGTCCACCACCACGCTTTTCTCGCTGGTATCAAGGCCGCCGTCGTGGATGTAACGAGGCACATCCAGTACGCTGGCGCTGTGGCCCTTGAGCTGGGGCCAGCGGGCTTCCAACTGCTTTGTGTTCTCCATGTTCAGGGAGAAAAAGTGAGGCGATGCCTGAATATCCTCCACGCCCGGCTCCCAGTAGAGCATGAGCAGGTTCATGGGGCGGATGGCGATCTCGCCCACGCCGCCGTGCTGTTCCGGGTCCCAGAAAATGCCCTTGACGCCGGTGCCCTGCTTGAGCTTGCGCCACCATGTGTCGCTGTACACCTGCTCGTAGTCGGCCTGTTCCAGCACCACGGGCAGAATGCTGGACAGCACCCGCGCCGTCTGCTCGTCGTCCGCCGTGCGGGGCAGCACGTTGGGGGCCGGGTAATTGTCCATGGCATCGGCGTGCTTGTTGGCGATGGAGTTGAACAGCCACCCGCTCGACGTCTGGGGCTTGCCCTCCATCATCGGGTTCTGGTAGTTTTTCCAGTGCCCCATCCGGAACCACAGTTCGTTGTCCACCAGCCGCTTGTCCAGCGCAGCCTTGCCCGCCTTGTACTTCTGCAAGATGGCCGCCGCCTCCGCGACCTCCTCCGGGCCGATGGGCAGTTTGATTTCGTCCATTTCGTCCATATGTTACCTCCTATTCTTCATCGGACAGTCTTCCTCCATACAACCTCTCCGTCATTGCCTCGCAATGCTACCTCCCCTATTAGGGGAGGCTTTGGCAGTCCTCGCAAAGTTTCCGGTTTCGCCAGAGGCTCCCCTACTAGGGGAGCTGACGCGCAGCGTCTGAGGGGTTCCTCTAAGCAGAGCTCTACGGGTTGCGGCACCCAGCGTCTGCTTCGCTGCGCTCGCATCCTGCTGGCCGCGGCCCCAACAGCTCCTCCCTGCTTCCGCCACTGGCGGCGGTCGTCGCCGTTGCACTTTGGGGGAGCTGCAAGCAGCGCCGCCGTCAGGCGGACTGCGCGCTGAGAGGGCTAGATCCGGTAAAATCGCGCCCCCTGATGCAGCTCCAGCGGGTCATCCGGCTGCGGGGGCCGCACGGTGCGGCGGGGCGGCGAGATGGGCTTTTCCATCAGCACATACCGGCATTCGTCGTAGATGTGGTCTTCCTGCGTCGTGTCGATGTCCTCCACCCGGCTCTCGTCGTAGACCAGATTCGGGATGGTGCGGATGAAGTGCTTGCAGGTGTCGAAGACCTGAAACATCGGCTTGCCCTCCCCGTCAAAAGCCAGCCGGTAGTGGAACTGCATCTTGCCCGCCAGACGGGTGTGGTCGCCGGGCATCCAGTGCAGAAAGTTCGGCCCCCGCTCCATCATGGCGGCGATGCTCTCGCCCCGGCTCTCGTCGAAGATGGCCGGGTCGGCGATGCCCTGGATGACCCGCCCCCGCAGCACCGGGTCGTTCTGCTCGGCCTCCCGGATGCGCCTTGCCTGTTCCACCGGGTCGATCCGCAGGCCCTCGTTGGGGCGGCCGGTGCAGCCGTACAGCTCCTTGATGCGGTAGAGCCGCCCTTCCTCGTCCGCCGCGTACCACCCCACCGAGAAGGGCTTCGAAAAGCCGAAGTCGTAACCCCGGTAAATTTTCCAGTGTTTCGGGATGGGGAACGGTTCGATCACATGGGTCCAGCGCTGGTCGAAGTAATGGCCGGGGTCGTTCCGCCACTCGGTGAACACCTGCCCGGAAAAGCTGTCCCAGCTGCCGTAGAGCAGGGCCTGTTTTTCCGCTTCGGGCAGGGACGCAAGGCTGGCGAGGTAGTCCGGGTCATTTTCCAGCAGAGCGGGGTTGTCGAAGACGCTGGACGGGATGAACACCCGCGCCCGCTTCAGCCGCTTTTCGCTGCCGTCCGGCATTCGGATGGGATATTCCTCCACGATGGGGGTGCCGGGCGGTGCGGGCGTGATGAACCGCGCCTTCACCCAGCCGTGGCCGATGCCGCCGGGATTGGTGGTGGCCCGCATGTACACCCGGGTGCCCGGGCCGTTGGGACGGTTGCGGCTCATCATGTAGCTGTACTCTTCCCATTCGAAGTGGGTCAGCTCGTCGAACCCGATGAAATCGAAGGCCTTGCCCTGATAATTCGTCCGGTCCTTGGTGTACTGCATCGAGCCGAAGTAAATTTTCGCCCCGCTGGGGAAGACCCAGACATGGCTCGTGGCGTTGTACTGCGCTTCGGGGAAAGCCCTGCGGTAGTAGAGCTGGCTCTTGTCCACAAGGTCGCTCAGCTGGGGGAAGGTCTTGCGCAGGATCAGCGCCCGGTAGTGAGGGATATCCACCTGCCGCAGCGCCTCGATCACCAGCGCGTCGCTTTTTCCGCCGCCTGCGGCCCCGCCGTACAGGGCCTCCGGCTCCGGCCGGCGCATGAACTCCATCTGCCGCGGCTGAGGCCGCCAGACCACGGCTGCATTCGTTCCAGTCTTCATACGTCCTCCACCTTCGGCAGCAGCACCACGCCGCACTCTCCGCCCTCGGCCTCTGCCCCCTGCTCGTTCACGGTCTTGGTCACAGCGGCCACATCCTTCAGGATGGCCGTGATCTCCTTCATCGCCTTCACGATGCCGCTGGTCTCGGTGCCGTCGCGCCGCGCCGTTTTCTGGCGGGCGCTCAGCTCCTTGACCTCCAGCGCCAGCATCGCGCTCAGGGTATCGGCGGCGCGGTAAAGGTTTTCAAGGCACTTGCCCTCTGCGGATCGTTTTTTCTGCGCCATTCGGTTTGTTTCACATCCTTTCGTTTTGGCTTGGCAAAAGAATACCACGTTTTTGTCTTGCCCGGCAGTGTGTCCTTTTGTAGGCCCACAGAGTAGTTTTTGCTTTTCGTTATCCCGTTTGTATAATCCAAGCGTAAAAAGTTCCCTGCCCGCGTTCTTTTTTTTTCGCAGACAGGGAATCGAACCTCCAATTTTTGAGGGGTGGCATCCAATTTTTTGCGCAAAAAGGCCGGCACAGCCTCTGCTCCACCCGGAGCGGCCATGTCAGCCTTTTCTTTTTTCCAAATTTATAACGTCTCTACGCGGTCAAACAGTTCCTTTGCCGCTTCCACAGCTTCCTTGCTGCCAAAAGCAACGCGGGTGCCGTGCTCTGCGGCCTTGCCGAGGTCTGCCGCCATCGCTTTCAGCGCCGCTTCGTCCACGCCGCACAGCGCCCTGCGGTCCGCCGCCAGCATCTCGTCGGTGATGCCGCAGAAGTACCGGCGGTCGAGGTCCTTCGCCTCGGCACAGGGCTTCATGGGCTTGTCCATCTCGGAAACGGTGCCCACGATGGAATCGGTCAGGTCCTTTTCGGTGTAGCTACGGGCGGCCAGCTCCGCCGGGCCCTTGGCAAAGGTCTCGTAGCTCTCGGCCATGTGGGGTCGCGGTAGGTGTAATAGGCCTCCGCCCCGGCGCGGGTCAGCATCCCGGTGCCGTAGGCGCCGCCCACCTCGCGGATGTTGTGCCACAGGTATTCGTAGCTCATCACGCGGGCCAGCACCCGGCGCTCCGGCTTGCGCTCCTGCGGCCATGCCAGAATGTCATAGTTCACGCCGCCGTCAATGAGGAAGGCCTCGTTCACCGGGGCGGTCAGCTCCTGCGTGTAGGGTTTGGCCGTGCCGCGGGCTTCTTCCGCGAACACACTGCCGGGCAGCAGAGCTTCCAGCTTCTGTTTTGCCGCTTCGCTGCCGTGGAGGCTGATGGTCAGTGCCGCGTGGTGCAACACCTTTTCCCGCACTGCTTCCAGCTTTTTGCCCAGCGCCGCCCAGTCGGCCTGTTCCAGCAGACCGCAGAGGAACTTGTACCCGGTCACGCCGCTGCAAGCCTCGCTCAGCGCATATTCCACTGCATAGTGGCTCATGGCGCGGACCATCGCATACTGGTTGCCCATCTGGATGAACTGCTGCTCCATGTTCAGCTTCTGCTGGCTCAGCACGCGGGCGAACGCCGCCTCAGCCTTTTCGCCGGTCAGCTTGGTCTCGTACAGGAATTCCCCGCCCAGCTCGATGGCCTTTTCAAGGCTGCGCTCCAACAAGCTCATGCTCAACACCAGCTTTGCGTGGCAGGGGGTTCCCTCCTGCCGCCCGGTCCAGAACGCGATGCACGCCGTGCTGTCGCCCAGCCACGTGCTGCGCAGGGTGTTCAGCTGGCGGGCCGTGTGGCGCGGGGTGTCCAGCTCGTCCAGCATATCGGTCAGGATGTCCAGATACTGCACTTCTTCCTCGCTCAGCCCGCCGAGGTCGTAGTAAAGATTCAGGTACAGGCTGCCCTTGGAGGGGTGGTGCAGCAGCTCTGCCCCGGCCACTGTGCCCACCACGCCTTCGGCGCTGGGGCTGCCCTCGCCGAGGTCGGCAGCGGTCAGCGGATGGTCCAGCACCAGCTTGCCGTCGGTGCGGGCGGGGGCGGCATTCTCGTCGTCCTTCTTGGGCAGGGTCGGCACTTGATGACCTGCACCGGCGCGGGGGCAAACAGCTCCCGCAGCAGCTCGTTGAACCAGCCGCTGTCCAGCTTCTCCCGCAGGGCGGCAAAGAGCTTGTCCGTGTGGAGCAGCAGGGCCGGGTCTCCGGTGTGGAGCCAGCCGGTCGCGGCGTAGATGGCGTCCAGCACGCCGTCGGGCAGACTGCCCGGCCGCTCCAGCGAAGCGAACTCCGCCGCGTTCAGGCTGGCCAGCAGCAGCTCTGCCGGGATGCCCTCGGCAAGGATGCCGTCCACCGCGCGGCGGACCGCTGCGGCGAACTGTTCCGCCGTTTCCTCGGTCGCGCCCCGCAACACCAGCTCCAGAACGGGCTGCAGTGTGCTGTCATCGAAGCCCACATCGATATCCGCGCCCAGCTTTTCTTCCAGCAGAGCCGCTTTCAGCGGGGACTGGTTGGTGCCCAGCAGCGCGTCCAGCAAAATCTCCACGCCCAGCTGCCGCTCCCGGTCGGCGAAGGCGCCGGTGTACCACGCCAGCGCGCACTGCACCTCGTCGGCCTCCGGCTTTTCGGTGTAGTAGGGGATCTTCACGCAGACGCCCGGCTGCTCACTCTGCAAGGTCAGCTTGGGCTGGCTGGTGCCCTTGGGCATCTTGCTCAGGTATTCTCTGTCGAGGAAGTCCAGCTTCTCGGCCATATCCATCTTGCCGTACAGGGTCACGCAGCAGTTGTCGGCGCTGTAGTGGCGGCGGTACACCCGCTGATATTTCTCATAGGTCAGCGCCGGGATGGTCGCCGGGTCGCCGCCGGACACAAAGCCATAGGCCGTGTCCGGGAACATGGCACGCTCCAGCGCATTTTCGAGCTGAGCGTCCGGGGCTGCCAGCGCGCCCTGCATCTCGTTGTACACCACGCCGCTCACGGTACCGTCGGCGTCGCGGTGCCAGCCCTCCTGCTCGAACACGGCCTTGTCCACCATGGCCAGCGGGCAGAATACCGCGTTCAGGTAGACGTCCATCAGGTTCTTGAAGTCCGTCTCATTCGGGGTCGCAAAAGGGTACACCGTCTTGTCCGGGAAGGTCATGGCGTTGAGGAAGGACGCCATGCTGCTCTTGAGCAGCTGCAAGAACGGCGAGGTCACGGGGTACTTCTCGCTGCCCGCCAGCACCGAGTGTTCGAGGATGTGGAACACGCCCGTATCGTCGGAGGGGAAGGTGCCGAAGCCGATGCCGAAGGCCTTGTTCACGTCCTCGTTCTCCACCAGCAGGACGGTCGCCCCGCTGACATCGTGGGTCAGCACGGTCAGAGTGCCGTGCTGTTCGGGGCAGTCTTCGCTCCGCACGACCGTATAACCGGGATATTGCTTCATTGGGATTCTCCTTTTTTTCTGAATTGGGTTTTGTTTTATTGTATCACGCTCTCTTGTAAGACGCAACAAACAATGTTACGGAGGAGATGTTCTCTTTGCGTGCCAAAAGAGAACCAGAAAAGCACCCGCTACTTTCGAGGCGCGGGAGGCACGAATCAGGGGCTGCTCGCCCCTAATAACCCCAAAGAAGAAGGCCCTGTCAAAAAATCGGGCGGTGCGCCAGTCGGCGCAAACGCTTTTCCGATTTTCAGACAGAGCCGATTTCGAATGGCCCGACTGAGAGGTTTACTCTTTACAAGACATCTTGAACAGCACAAAGCCGATGATGAACAGCACGATCAGCGAGCCGACGCCCACATTGGCGCTGCCGGTCAGCTGGCTGCCCACGCTGACGATCATGGTGCCGAGGAACGAGGCCCCCTTGCCGCAGATGTCGAACAGGCCGAAGTATTCGCCCGACTTTTCCGGCGGGGTGATCTTGGCGAAGTGGGAGCGGCTCAGCGCCTGTACGCCGCCTTGGAACATACCCACGATGACGGCCAGCACCCAGAACTGCCACTGCTGGGTCAGGAAGAAGGCGAAGGCCGCGATGCCGCATAGGCCGCGATGCAGACCGGGATCAGCGTCGTGGACGGGTATTGGGAGGACAGCCGCCCGAAGATCAGCGCCGAGGGAAGGCGACGATCTGGGTCACCAACAGCGCCAGCAGCAAGCCGGTGGTGTCCAGCCCCAGCGCGGTGCCGTAAGCCGTCGCCATGTCGATGATGGTATACACGTCGTCGATGTAGCAGAAAAAGGCCAGCAGGAACCAGAACACCTGTTTGTCCTCGTGCAGATGCCGGATGGTGTGGCCGATGCGGGCGAAGCTCTGCCGGATGGCGTGCTCCTTCACCTCCACATAGTGTACCTGCTTATAATTTTTCAGCAGCGGCAGGGTCGTCACCAGCCACCATACGGCGGTGATGAACAGCGAAATGTTCAGCGCCGTCATCTGGCTCAGGCCGATGGCCCCGGCCCCCAGCACCAGTGCAAGGCAGACTAGGAAGGGCACGCAGCTGCCGATGTAGCCCCACGCATACCCGCGGGAGGACACTACGTCCATCCGCTCCGGTTCGGTCACGTCGCTCAGCATCGCATCATAGAACACCAGACTGCCGGAGAAGCCCACCTTCGCGAAGATGAAGATCAGCAAAAAGGGCAGCCACGTTTTCGCCAGCCCCATGGCGCAGCAGCCGGCCACGCCCACCACGAGGCAGAGGATGAAGATGGGCTTCTTGAAGCCCTTGGTGTCGGCCAGCGTGCCGAGGATGGGGCTCAGGATGGCCGTGATGACGGTCACCGCCGAGGCCGCATAGCCCCAGTAGGCCAGATACTCCACCGAACTCAGGCCGCCTTCCTCCGCCAGTGCATTGAAAAAGATGGGGATGAGGGTCGCCACCAGCAGCACAAAGGCCGAATTGCCGACATCGTATAAGATCCACGCGCGTTCCAGCCCGGTCAGGCGGAATTTTTCCTTCTGTTCCATTGATTCCTCTCAATTCTCTCCAAAGGTATGCTGATACGCCGCATCCAGCGGTGCATCCGTGCTCAGCCCGTCCACATACTCCGTGATGAGCCGTACCGCCAGCGGGATGGCCTTCTGGTACAAGGCATCCAGCCCGCAGCCGCTCTCGGCGCAGTCCGGGTTCGGCTTGGGGTTCGCCACCAGTCCGTGCATGAACTCCCACTTGCCCGCCAGCCGCATGGCGCTCAGCACCACCCAGCGCTTTGCCGGGTTGGAGGCCAGCAGCATCTTGTGGACGAAGACCATGCCGGTCATGGCCTGATAGGCTTCGTCCACGCTGATGCCCTCGTAGAATGGAGCCACAACATTCGCCCAGATGCGGCTGGGCTGGATGTGGCTGGCCGTCAGGTAGTGCATCGGGTCGTGGCCGTCCCGGCGGAGCAGCATGTTATCAAACTCCGTCTCGATCTCGCAGTGGCTCACCCCGCTGGAGCGGACATACTGCTCCACGTACGGGTGGCAGGTGCTGTCCAGCGCAAAGTGGCAGATGAACCCCAGCGCGTACACCAGCGCGGCATCCTTGTTCTTGGCCTTGCGGATGACGCCCCGCGCCCGCTCGAAGAACACCGCACCCGGCTGCTCGTGCATGGCGCCGCCCAACCGGCTCACATGGTTCGACTGCAATGCCTTGTAGTAAAACAGCAGGTCCGGCCCGTGGAGACCCAGATCATACAGTGCACGGTAAGGCTCGATCTTATCCCGCAGCTCTTCCGGCAGTCGGGCCAGAACATCCGCCCCGAACCGGCGGTGTGCATAAGTAGAAGGCATATTTACTCCCCCTTACGATTTTCATACGAAGCTAGTATACCAGAAACATTTTCCCTCTGCTACCCTTTCGGGCATTATTTTGGTAAAATATTTGAGATATCTTTTGTAAAAAAAAGCTGTTCGGTTGCCGCAAAGCAGCTTCCGAACAGCCATTGCCTCACTTCAATTCATTCTTCGGGTCGCGGTCCATCAGGCTGCGCACAGCCTCCGCCGCGCCCATGCCCTTGTTGACGATGGCATTCACGGTCTGGACGATGGGCATGTCCACCTGATACTTCTCGGCCAGTTCCAGTGCGGCGGGCAGGGCGTTCATGCCCTCCACCACCATGCCGACTTCCTTGACCGCATTCTCCGGCGTCTCACCCTTGCCGATGAGGATACCGGCGCGGTTGTTGCGGCTGTGCATACTGGTAGCCGTCACGATCAGGTCGCCGATGCCCGCCAGACCCGCAAAGGTGTGGACATTGCAGCCCATCGCCACGCCCAGCCGGGCGATCTCGGCGATGCCCCGGGTGATGAGGGCGGCGCGGGCGTTGTCGCCGTAGCCGAGGCCGGTGGAGATACCGACGCCCAGCGCGATGACATTTTTCATAGCGCCGCTCAGCTCCACGCCCTTGATGTCGTCATTCGTGTACACGCGCATGACGCTGTTGGAGAAGACCTCCTGCACGAACTTGGCCGCCTCCATGTCCGAGCTGGCCGATACGATGGTCGTGGGCAGGTCAACCGCCACTTCCTCCGCGTGGGTGGGGCCGGAAAGCGCCACCAGACGGACGCCCTTCGGGCCGCCCTCCTTGCCCAGCTCGTCGGCCAAGATCTCGGTCATGGTGTACAGGGTATCGGGCTCAATGCCCTTTGCCACGTCCACGATGATCTGGTCATCCGCCACATAGGGCCGCGCCTTGGCTGCCGTGGAACGCACGAACACCGACGGCACTGCAAACAGCAGCACGTCCTTGTCCTTGCACACTTCCTCGATGCTCTTGGTAAAGCGCAGCTCGTCCGGGACCTTCATTCCGGGCAGATTGGGGTGCACGCGGGTGCTCGACAGGCTGTCGATCTCCTTTTCGATGGCCGACCAGACCTGCACATCGTTCCCGCTCACGCAGAGCATCCGTGCCAGTGCCATGCCCCAAGTACCTGCACCCAGAACCCCGATATTCCGTTTCGTCACGTTCATATCCTCCGAATCCGCCGCGCGGCTTTCGCGCCGCTGGCATATTCCCCGCAAATTTGGCGGGGGCTTGTCAGTTTCTATTGTACACGAAACTCCCGTCAACGTCAACTCCTTGCCAGACTGCACAAAGTTAGCGCAGGTTTCCCCGCGCTTTTGGTAATAACAGGGGAATTGCCCAAACAAATTGCGTCCGCTGGAAATTCATGTTATAGTTTTCTGGTAGGAATTATAGGATTTCACTTGACTTCAAGTGCTCTTTAAGGTATATAATAGACACTCCGCAGTTTCTTTTTGTCAAAACAAGGAAGATTTTCAATGCTCGAAACGATTCTTTCCAACCGCACGGCCAGCGTTTTGTGGGAAGCGCTGCCCCGTATCCTGTCGGCGGGTCTCACCATGACCATCCCGCTGACCCTCATCTCCTTCTCCCTCGCCATGGTGCTGGCCGTGGTGGTGGCGCTGGTGCAGTACGCCAATGTTCCGGTGCTGCGGCAGGTGGCCCGGTTCTACATCTGGGTCATCCGCGGCACCCCGCTTCTGGTCCAACTGTTCATCATCTTCTATGGTCTGCCCAGTGTGGGCATCATGCTGGACGCCTTCCCGGCGGCGGTCATCGCCTTCGCCATCAACGCGGGGGCTTACTGTGCCGCGGCCATGCGCGGCGCGCTGGAAAGCGTGCCGCAGGGCCAGCTCGCAGCCGGTTACTGCGTCGGCATGACGTGGTGGCAGATCATGCGCCGCATCGTGCTGCCGCAGGCGCTGCGCACCGCCGTGCCCGCCCTCTCCAACTCCCTCATCGGCATGATCAAGGATACCTCGCTGGCGTCCAACATCACGGTGGCGGAGCTGTTCATGGCCGGCCAGCGCGTCGCGGCCCGCACCTACATTTTCCTGCCCATCTACTGTGAAGTCGCCGTGGTCTACCTGCTGTTCTGCACGGTGGTCACCAAGCTGCAAAGCCTGTTGGAGCGCCATCTGAACGCCCACGGCTTCCAGTGAGAAAGGAGGAAGCAGCATGGCTATGTTAGAAATTCAAGACATCCACAAATCGTTCTATACCTACGACGATAAGCCCCGCTTCCACCTCGGCCCCTTCCCCCGCGGCAGCGCCCGCCGGGTGGCCAGCACCCTGAATGTGCTGCGCGGCGTGGACCTGACCGTGGAAAAAGGCGACGTCGTGGCCATCCTCGGCCCCAGCGGTTCCGGCAAGACCACCCTTCTGCGCTGCCTGAACTTCTTGGAGCCCGCCGACAGCGGCCGCCTCGTCTTTGACGGCGAGACCTTCGACCTCGGCAAGATCACCAAAGCCGACATCGCCCGTCTGCGCAAAAAGACGGCCTTCGTCTTCCAGAACTACAACCTGTTCCGGAACAAGACTGCCCTCCAGAACGTCACCGAGGGCCTCATCGTTGCCCGCAAAACGCCCAAGGAGGAGGCCGACGCCATCGGCCGGAAGATGCTGGAAAAGGTCGGTCTGGCCGACCGGGCGGACTACTACCCCCGCCAGCTTTCGGGCGGCCAGCAGCAGCGCGTCGCCATCGCCCGCGCCCTTGCCACCGACCCGGAGATCATCTACTTCGACGAGCCGACCTCGGCGCTGGACCCGAGCTGACCGGCGAAGTCCTCGCCGTCATGCGGCAGCTGGCCGAGGAGGGCATGACCATGCTCGTGGTCACACACGAGATGGGCTTTGCCCGCAACGTCTCTTCCAAGACCGTTTTCATGGAAAACGGCGTGGTGGTCGAACAGGCTCCCTCCCGCGAATTCTTTGAGGAGCCGAAGGAAGAACGCACAAGAGAGTTTTTACGTAAAATTGAACACACAAATTAAGAGGTATAGTATGAAAAGAAGAACCTTTATTTCCCTGATGAGCGTCATGGCAGCCGCCGGTGTGCTCACGCTCTCCGGCTGCTCCTCCAACAGCAGTTCCACCAGCACCACCGCTTCCGGCGCTGCTTCTGCCGACTCCGCTGCGGCGGACCAGCTCGCCGCCATTCAGGCCAACGGCAAGCTGGTCGTTGCGCTGGAAGGTGCATGGCAGCCGTGGAGCTATCACGATGAGAGCGACACCCTCGTTGGTTATGACGTCGAGGTCTCCCGCGCCATCGCCGAGAAGCTGGGCGTGGAGCCGGAGTATGTGGAGAGCGACTGGGACAGCCTGTTCGCCGGTCTGGATGCGGGCCGCTATGATATGGTCTGCAACGGCGTCGAGGTCACCGACGAGCGCGCCCTGACCTACGACTTCACCACCCCCTACGGCTACATCCACACCGCCCTCGCCGTCAAGAAGGACAACGACGACATCAAGACCTTCGAGGACCTGAAGGGCAAGACCACCGCCAACAGCCTCGCCTCCACCTATATGGAACTGGCCGAAAGCTACGGCGCCACTGTGCAGGGCATTGACACGCTGGAGGAGACCATCCAGCTCCTGACCGCGGGACGCATCGACGCCACCCTGAACGCCGATGTCTCCTTCTATGACTACCTGAACGTCCATCCGGACGCCGACTTCAAGATCGTCGCCCAGACCGAGGAAGCTTCCCACGTCGCCATCCCCTGCGCAAGGCCGACGCCAGCGCCACCCTGCTGGAGGCCGTCAATAACGCCATCGACGAGCTGCGCGCCGACGGCACCCTCAAAGAGCTGAGCGAAAAGTATTTCGGTCAAGATATCTCTTCCGAAAACTGAGCTTAAATTAAAATCGGCCCTGTCGAAAAATCGGAAAAGCGTTTGCGCCGACTGGCGCACCGCCCGATTTTTTTGACAGGGCCTTCTTATTTGGGGTTATCAGGGGCGAGCAGCCCTTGATTCGTGCCCGCGCCTCGAAAAAGCGGCGCTTTTCTGGTACTCTTTTGGCGCGCAAAAGAGTACATTCCTTCAGGTGTGAAAATACTCGTAAATGGTCTGCGCCAACAGCGGCCCCACACCGGGCGTATTCTCCAGCGCTGCGGTGCTGGCTTCCCGCACCGCAGCCACGCTCTTGAACTGGTTCATCAGCGCCTTGGCTGTTTTCGGCCCCACGCCGGGCACCTCGGTCAGGGCGGAGGCGTAGCTCTTTTTTCTTCATCTGCTGCTTGCGGTAGGCGTTGGCAAACCGGTGGGTCTCGTCCTGAATGGCCGTGATGAAGGTGAATGTCCCCCGGTTCATGTTGATGGCGATTTCCCGCCCGTCGCTGTCCACGATGGCGCGGGTGCGGTGGTGGTCGTCCTTGACCATGCCGAACAGCGGCACATCCGCCAGCTTGGTGCCCGCCAGCGCCGCCTTGGCCGCGCTGACTTGGCCCTTGCCGCCGTCCATCAGCAGCAGGTCCGGCTTCTCGCCGAAGTAATCCTCGCTGGCCTGCCCATGGGCGGCCAGCTCATGAACCCGTTCGTAGGCCGCCGCCCGGCGCGAGACTGTCTCGGCCAGCGAAGCGTAGTCGTCGGTGCCCGGCACGGTCTGCATCTTGAACTTCCGGTAGCCCGTCTTGTAGGGCTTGCCGTCCCGGAAGACCACCATGCCGCAGACGCTGGAACCGTCGCCCCAGTTGGAGATATCGTAGCTTTCGATGGTGCGGGGGGCTTCGAAAGCCCCAGCACCTGCGCCAGCTCGTCCAGCAGCTTTTCCTCGCGGGCGTAGCGGCCGCTCTCCCGCGCCAAGCGCTCCACGGCGTTGGTGTGGGCCATCTCGATGAGGTGGGCCTTGTCGCCCCGCTGAGGGACATAGAGCTGCACCTCGCTCCCCCGCTTGTCGGTCAGCGCCTGTTGGAGCGCGTCGCTGTCCGGCGGCAGCTCGTCCACAGCGATGACCTTGGGGATCTGCTCGTCGTCCAGATAGTACCGGGGCAGGAACTCCTCCCGCGCCGCCGCAATGTCGGCGGTATCGTGGAAGAGGAACTCCCGCTTGTCGGTCAGCCGCCCTTCCCGGAAGCGGAGCACCGCCGCGCAGACGCTGTTGGGCGTGCCCGCCAGCGCCACCACGTCCATCTCCACGTCCGGGTCCACCACCACCTTCTGCCCCGCCGTCACCTTGGTGATGGCGTTGATCTGGTCGCGGAGCAGGGCCGCCGTCTCAAATTCCAGCCGGTCGGACGCTTCCATCATCCGCTCGTGCAGGGTCTTGAGGATGTCCTTTTGCCGTAGCGGATCAGGTGGACCGCGCTCTTGACGGCCTGATTGTAGTTTTCGCAGCTGATCTTGCCGCTGCACACCGCCATGCACTTACCAATGTGGGCGTTCAGGCAGGGGCGGCCCTTGCCGATATCCTGCGGGAAACGCTTATTGCACCGGGGCAGCAGAAAGGCATCCATGGCCGTTTCGGCCATCTGCCGCGCCGCAAAGCTGGAGGTATAGGGGCCGATATACTCCGCCCCGTCCTCCTCCTTTTTGCAGGGTGAAGGAGAGCCGCGGCCACTCCTCCTTGGTCACTTTGATATAGCTGTAGCCCTTGTCGTCCTTCAGCAGGATGTTGTACTTCGGGGTGTGGGCCTTGATCTGGCTGGCTTCCAGCACCAGCGCCTCAAACTCGCTCTGGCAGACGATGACATCGAACGCATAGGCGTGGGCGATCATCTGGCTGACTTTGTTGTCGTGGGGCACACCCTCCCGGAAATACTGGCTGACCCGGATGCGCAGCCGCTTGGCCTTGCCGATATAGATGATGGTGTCGCTTTTATCCCGGATGATATACACCCCCGGCAGAAGCGGCAGCATACAGGCTTTTTTGTAGAGTTCCGCTTTGGTCATGCTTCAGCCTTTTCAGCCTTCTTGCGGGCATACTTGTCCATATAGTAGTGGGTGCTGCCTAACCCGGCACCGATCAGCACCGAGTTCAGCCAGCTCGGCTTCTTTTTTTCGGAAAAGATGCACAGCAGCATGTTGATGACGAACAGCACGCAGTAGATGCCGAAGAACACCTTCCAGATGGTGCCCTCTTCGCAGACATCGCTCACCCTGCGCAGGAACTTCTCAGTGGATCCCTTCATGGCCAAACCCTCCTTGTTGTGTATCATACCAAAAAAAAGCGGCAGGATAACCTCCCGCCGCTTCAAAAATCAAAGGCTCGAATTACTCTGCAAAGCCGGACTCGACCAGCTTGATCAGGCCATCGACCGCTGCCTGCTCATCAGCACCATCGGCAATGATGCGGATGGTAGTACCGCCAACGATGCCCAGAGACAGGACGCCCAGCAGGCTCTTAGCGTTCACGCGGCGCTCCTCTTTCTCGACCCAGATGGAAGACTTGAACTCGTTTGCCTTCTGGATAAAGAAGGTAGCCGGACGAGCATGCAGACCAACCTGATTTTCAACGGTAACTTCTTTGACGTACATAGTAAAACGCTCCTATCTATTATCGTTCTCGGGGATGCAATTTTCTTTCGTGCCTGTTGCGTTGTACTCATTTTAGCGCAAGCCGAAACCGTTGTACAGCCCCTCGACGCATTTTTGGCGGTTTTCCCAATGATATCCGGGGCTTTTTTCGCCATTTATACAAAGATAACAAAATTATTCCCCCGGCATTGGCCGGGTAATACAAAAGTTTTCAACATTTTTTCGACTGTCGACCGCCTTTGCGCCCCTTCGGCAGCATTTTTCAGCCCTCGTACCGCATCACGAGAAGCTCGCTGTGCACGGCGGCGAAGCGATCTTTCGCGGGGTCGAACACCAGCTCCACGCCGCACACCTTCCAGCCCATCCGGCGGTAAAGAGCCAATGCACGGGTATTTTTGTCCAGCACGGTCAGGGTGGGGTGGGGGTGTTCCGGCAGCTTTTTGCGGGCAAAATCCAGCATTTTCTGGCCGCTGCCCTTGCCCCGCGCGCTGGCTGCGATGAACAGATGCTCGATCCGTCCGCCCTTGTGGTCCACGCTGATCATACCATCCGGCTCATTTTTCGTGTAGTGCAGGTAGCACGCCCAGCCCTGCGCCTTTTCTTCCTTGAGCTGATCGTAGAAATACTCCGGCGTCCACTCGGCCAGCCCCTCCTCGGTCCAGCAGCCGCGGCCCAGATCGCGCCGACCCTCCGAGAACAGCCGCGCTGCCGTGCGGAACTGTTCCTCCGTTTTCACGAGTCGGACGTTCTCGCCCCGCTTCCACTTGGGCAGCTCGGTGATGGGGTGGGTCTCGCACCACTGCTCATACAGCTCCGGGCGGCGCAGCCGGGGGGTGCGGGTGCGGCTCTGCTCGCCCCGCCAAGCGTCGATCTTCTGGTGGTCGCCGCCCAGCAGCACCTGCGGCACCGCGCGGCCCTCCCAGACTTCCGGCCGGGTGTACTGCGGATACTCCAGCAGCCCATCCCAGTAGCTTTCCTCTTCGTATCCTTTCTGCTCCGCCAGCACACCGGGCTTGAGCCGCAGCACGCTGTCCGCCACGACCAGACTGGCCAGCTCGCCGCCGGTCAGGATATAGTCGCCGATGGAGATCTCTTCGTCCGCAAAGGCGTCGATCACCCGCTCATCGATGCCCTCATAGTGGCCGCAGACCAGCGTCAGGTTGTCGTACTCCGCCAGCCTCCGGGCGTGCTCTTCGGTGTAGCGCTGGCCGCCCGCCGTCAAGAATACAATATGCGGCTTGGGGCGTCCCTGTTCCTCCACTTCCTTCTGCACGGCGCGGAGGCAGTCCGCGATGGGCTGGGCGTACAGCACCATGCCGCAGCCGCCGCCGTAGGGATAGTCGTCGGTCTGCTTCTGCTTATTGGTCGTGTAATCGCGGATCTGGTGGCAGTGGGTCTCAATATAGCCCCGCTTGGCGGCGCGGCCGATGATGCTGGCATCCAGTACCTGCTGGCACATCTCCGGGAAGAGGGTCACGATGTCCACACGCATTCCCATGGCTCACTCCTCCTCCCGCTCGCTGTCGCAGTCGTCATCCAGCAAACCGGGGATGGGGGTCACAAGGAGATACCCCTCCGGCGGGTTGCGCTCTTTCAGGAAGGCGTCCACGCCGGGGAACATATATTCCTTGCCGTTGGGGGCCTTGACGGTGTAGATATCCTGTGCGCCGGGGTGGTCCACACTGGTCACGACGCCGTACACCTTGCCGGTGTCCGCATCCCGCACCTCGCACCCGATGAGGTCGGCCACATACCACCGCCCGGCGGGCAGGGTGGCGTCGCCGCGGTCAAAGTAGAACACCTGCCCCCGCAGTGCGCGGGCGGCGTCCATGTCCTCCACGCCCTCCAGCTGGAGCAGCGCCATCTGCCCCTGCGGGCGGATGGAGACGATCTTGTAGCATTTGCCGCCCTTGGCTGAAGCGTACAGACGGCCCACTTTCTTCAGGAACGCCACGCCGTCGCACCACAGCTCCAGCTTCATTTCACCGCGCACACCATGGGTCGTAACCACTTTTCCCGCTTCAAGGTATTGCTGCATTTTTTTTTCTCCTATTCAACCTCTCCGTCTCCCTTGCGCTCCCCTCGTAGGGGAGGTGGCATTGCAAAGCAATGATGGAGAGGTTCTCGTTCTTTATAAGAAAAGCCCTCTGCCGCTTGGCAGAGGGCTCGTAGGGTGCTCAGTCGATCTCAACAAGGACCTTTTCATCGACCCGCACAGCAGCCGCGCGCATCACCACACGAATGGCTTTTGCGATCCGGCCCTGCTTGCCGATGACACGGCCCATATCTCCCTCCGCCACGCTCAGGTGGTAGACGATGGTGCCGTCCTCGCGGGGTTCGTCCACCGTAACCTTGACGGCGTCCTTGTCCTCCACGAGACCGCGGGCAACTGCCAGCAACAGCTCCTGCATGAGTCAGCCCTCCACCTTACAGAATGTTGGACTTCTTCAGCAGCACGCGAACGGTATCGGTGGGCTGTGCGCCGTTGGCGATCCACTTCTTAGCCTTCTCGGCGTCGATCTTCACCTCAGAGGGCTCCTTGCTGGGGTCGTAGGTACCGATCTCCTCGATGAAACGGCCATCGCGGGGGAAGCGGCTGTCAGCAACAACAACACGATAGAAGGGAGCCTTCTTGGCGCCGACGCGGCGCAGACGAATCTTAACTGCCATGGTAAATATCCTCCAAAAATTCTTTGTGCCCCGATGTTGGGGTGTTTAAAATCTATCTGTACAACCCCAGCGGGGTGTATACCAAAATCATTTCAGGCCGCGGAAGGCGTTCGGGCTGCCCATCATGCCGCCGAGCCGCCGGGCAAAGCCTTTGGGGCTCTTCTTGAACTGCTTCATCATCTTCTGCATCATCTCAAACTGCTTGAGCAGCTTGTTGACGTCTTCCACGCGGGTGCCGCTGCCGGCGGCGATGCGGCGCTTGCGCTTGGGGTTGATGATGGAAGGCTTTTCGCGTTCCTCTTTGGTCATCGAGTAGATCATGGCCTCGATGCGGTCGAAGGCCTTCTCGTCGATCTGGCTGGCGTCGATGCCCGACATGCCGGGCATCATGCTCAGCATGGCCCCTGCGCCGCCCATCTTGCGGATCTGCGCAAACTGGGCCAGCATATCGTTCATGTCGAACTTGTTCTCCATCATCCGCTTGGCGGTCTCTTCGGCAGCCTTTTCGTCGGCGGCGTCCTGCGCGCGCTCGATCAGGCTGAGCACATCGCCCATGCCGAGGATGCGGCTGGCCATGCGGGAGGGGTGGAACACTTCGAGGTCATCCAGCTTTTCGCCGGTGCCTTGGAATTTGATGGGCTTGCCGGTGACGGCCAGCACCGAAAGGGCTGCACCGCCGCGGGTGTCGCCGTCGGTTTTGGTCAGGATGATGCCATCCACGCCGACGGTCTCGTTGAAGGTCTTGGCGACATTCACCGCGTCCTGACCGGCCATGGCATCCACGACCAGCAGCGTCTCGTCCACAGGGACGGCTTCCTTGATCTGGACCAGCTCCTGCATCAGGACCTCGTCGATCTGCAAGCGGCCGGCGGTATCAAGGATGATGATGTCATTGCCGTAGTCCTTCGCGTGGGCCAGCGCCTTTTTGGCGATGACCGGCGGCTTTTCGCCGTCCAGCGTAAAGACCGGTGCCCCCGCCTGTTTGCCCACGACCTGTAACTGGTCAATGGCGGCGGGGCGGTAGATATCGCACGCCACCAGCATGGGGCGGCGGCCCTGCTTGATGAAATACTTGGCAAGCTTGGCCGCGTGGGTGGTTTTACCGTTGCCCTGCAAGCCGCAGAGCATGATGATGGTCTGGCCCTTGTTCTTGACGATCAGCTTTTCGGCTTCCTCGCCGCCCATCAGCGCAACGAGCTCTTCGTTGACGATCTTGACGACTTGCTGGGCCGGGGTCAGGCTCTCCATGACCTCCTGCCCCATGGCTCGTTCGGAGACCTTGGCGCAGAAGTCCTTGGCCACCTTGTAGTTGACGTCGGCTTCCAGCAGGGCCATCCGCACTTCGCGCATGGCGGCCTTGATGTCCGCTTCGGTCAGTTTGCCGTGGCCGCGCAGTTTTTTGAACACACCGGCAAGGCGGTCGGTCAAAGATTCAAAAGCCATGTGCGGTGCTCCTCTCAAAAGAATGTGGTTTCAGCTCTCGTTGACCTCGTCCATGGACCGGATGATCCCCAGCATCTTGGTCAGCGTGGCTGCGTACTCGGTGGTGGTGAGCTTGGCGTAGGGGCCGGTGCACTCGAATCGTGCATCGATGACGAGCTGTTCCAGCTCTTCCAGTTTTTCCTGCACCCGGCGATACCGGGCCGCAAAGCCCACCTTGGCTTCCAGCTCCTTCAGGGCGGTCTCACCATGCTTGATGGCGTCCCGTGCGCCCTGCCGGGTAATGCCGAAGTTCTCGCCGATCTCACTCAGGGAAAGGTCATCGTTGTAATACTGGTTCAGCATCTCACGCTGCTTGGGCGTGAGGACCTCGCCGTAAAAATCGAGCAGATAGCCCATCTCAAAATCTTTTGCCATTGTGCTTTTCTGCCCTGACCTCCCATTGTTTGTAAAGGTTTTTTGCTTTACATACGGAGTATAACAGACTGTCCGTCCCTTGTCAAGGCTTTTCTTCATCACTCTGCCAATTTTTTTCGCGAAATTTCTCCGTTTTTGCCAAAGTGCGGCTTGACGCCCCGACCCGTTTGCGTTACGATTATTATAATGTATCCCACCAAAGGAGGAATTTCGTGCCCATCCATCCGAATTTTTATCAGACGCTCCTGCCCTGCCCCATCGTGGAGCTGCGGGGCTACCTTGCGGCTTGCGGGCTCAAGGGGCGGCTGTATGCGGATCTGGATTTCAACGGCCCCACCGGCACGTCCCGCGATGGGCTGGCCGAAGGGATGCTGGCCCTTGCGGCGGAACAGCACGCCCTTGCCCCCGGCCAGCCCATCATTGAAGCCTCGTCGGGCGCCTTTGCCGTCGCACTGACGCTGGCCAGCCGCACCGCCGGGCATCCCATCGTGCTCACCATGCCGGAGGACGCCCCCGCCCTGCGGCAGGAGTATCTGCTCCGCCTTGGGGCCCAGATCCTCCACTCTCCGGCCCGGAACGGGCTGGCCGGAGCGCGGGCGTTGGCCGAGACCAAGGCCGCCGAAAACGGCTGGTACTACATGAACTGGCTGGCCAATGACAATAACCCCGAATACCACCGCCGCGTCACCGGCCCCGCCATCGCCAGAGCCATTGCGCGGGAGGGTTCCAGCCTTGTGGACAGCGTCGTGTCGGCGTGGGCAGTGCGGGAACCATCACCGGCGTGGGCGAAACGCTCAAGGCGTGGACCAACGATGTCCGCATGGTCGCCGTGGAACCCTTTGAGAGTCAGGCCCTGAGCGGCGGCTTTACCGGCGGCCACGGCATCCCGGAGATCGGCTTCGGCTTCATCCCAAAAACTATAACGCCTACGTCGTGGACAATGTGGCCGCCGTCACCCGCGCCGACGCTGCCCGGGCGGCGCAGAAGGTCCTCGCCTCCGACGCCATCCCCGCCTCCCTCAGCGCCGGTGCCGCCCTCCACGCCGCCGCTCAGCTCATCGCCAACGGCACCAGCCGCTCCGCTCTGGCCATTTTCAGCGGCAGACAAAATATTATTTGAGAAGGAATCCCCTATGACCAAAGACATGACGACCGGCTCCATTCCCCCGCTGCTGGTCAATTTTACCATTCCCCTCGTGCTGGGCAACCTGTTCCAGCTCACCTACAACGCCGTAGACAGCATCATCGTGGGCAAATTCGTCGGCGAGGACGCCCTTGCCGCCGTCGGCACCTCCAACCCGCTGATGACGCTGGCCATCCTCTTCATCAACGGCATGTGCCTCGGTGCGGGCATCCTCGTCAGTACCGCCTTCGGCGCAGGTGACAACAAGCTGGTGGAGCGCCAAGTCTCCACCACCGCCATCGCGGGCACGGTCTTCTCGCTGGCCTTCTCGCTGGCGTGCATCCTGCTGGCAAACCCGCTGCTCCGGCTCCTCCAAGTCCCGGAAGAGATCCTCCCCATCGCGGTCAATTACCTCCGCATCGTCTTCGCCGGGCTCATCTTCACCTTCTTCTATAATTTCCTCGCCGCCACCATGCGGGCGCTGGGCGACAGCAAGAGCGCCCTCTACTTCCTGATGGTCAGTTCGGTGCTGAACATCGGCGGAGACCTCTTCTTCGTGGAAGTCCTCAACTGGGGGTCGGAGGGCTGCGCCCTCTCCACCGTCCTCAGCGAGGCCGTGTGCTGCGTGCTCTGCCTCATCTACATCCGGTTCAAGATCCCGGTGCTGCAATTGGGCCGCCGCTGGCTCATTTTTGACAGCTCTCTGCTGAAAAAGACCGTCAGCTACGGCTGGACCAGCGCCATGCAGCAAGCCACCGTCCAACTGGGCAAGATCGCCGTCCAAGCCATCGTCAACACCATGGGCGTCAACGCCATGGCCGCCTTTGCTGCGTCCAGCCGCATCGACGACTTTGCCTACACCCCCCAGCAGAACATCGGCCACGCCACCACCACCCTGATGGCCCAGAACCGCGGCGCGGGCAAAAAGGACCGGGTGCGGGCGGGCTTTTTCTGTGGTCTGAAGATCGAAGCCATTTACGCCGTCTGCATCACGGTCCTCTGCTTCTTCGGCGCTGAGCCCATCATCCGCCTCTTCGTGGATGACCCCGGCGTCGTGGAGCTGGGCGTCCGCTTTCTGAGGCTCGTTTCCCTGTTCTACCTGATGCCCGCCCTCACCAACGGCATTCAGGGCGGCTTCCGCGGCCTCGGCGATTTGAAAATCACCCTCAACAGCAGCATGCTCAACATGGCGGCCCGCGTCGCTGCCGCCGCCGTCTTCGTGCTGGTGCTGAAGATGGACATCGAGGCTCTCCCCTACAGCTACGCCGTCGGCTGGGTTCTCATGCTCGTCTATGAAGTTCCCGCCCTCGTCCGCTGCCTGAAGGATGGGACGCTGTAATTTTTATCGTTGATACAGCAAAAATGCCTGTTGCAATGCAACAGGCATTTTTTGTGATAAGCTCTCTTTTAGCTGCGCTTTGCCAGCAGAGCCTCGATCTTCTGGATGGGGTCGATGATGCTGGAAACGGACATATCGTGGTTCAGAGCAACGACGAAGTACGCCGCATACTTGGAGACATCGACATCCACGTACCAGTCGCGGGTCAGCAGGTCGGGCATACGGTAGGTCAGGTTGGTGCCCACCACGTAGTCCAGCATCCCGTCGGCAACGGCCTGATCGAACTTTGCGAGGCCGCTGGTGAACAGCGGGAAGGTGGCGTTGGCGATGATGCGCTTGGCGCCGCGCTTCTTCAGGTTGCCGGCAACCTCCAGCATACTCTCGCCGGAAGCGATGATGTCGTCGGCGATGAAGACGGTCTTGTCCTCCACGGATTCGCCCAGATACTCATGGGCAACGATGGGGTTGCGGCCGTTGACGACGCGGGTGTAATCGCGGCGCTTGTAGAACATGCCCAGATTGCAGCCCAGCACGCTGGAAAAATACATGTTGCGGCTCATAGCGCCCTCGTCGGGGCTGACCACTATGAACTTTTCCTTGTCGAAGCTGATCTCCGGGTTCTTCTTCAGCAAGCTCTTCAGGACCTGATAGGTCGGCATGGCGTTGTCGAAGCTGAGCAGCGGCACAGCGTTCTGGACGCGGGGATCGTGTGCGTCGAAGGTGATGATGTTCCTGACGCCCATGGACTGCAGCTCCTGCAGAGCCACAGCGCAGTCCAGACTCTCGCGGACGACGCGGCGGTGCTGACGGCCGCCGTACAGGCTGGGCATAATGACCGACACGCGGTGTGCCTTACCGGCGACTGCTTGGATCAGGCGCTTGAGGTTGGCGAAGTGGTCATCGGGAGAGAGGTGATTCTCATAGCCGAACAGGTTGTAGGTCACACTGTAGTTCCCCGGATCGATCACGATGAAGATATCATCGCCGCGGACGGATTCCTTGACCAGACCCTTGGCGTCACCGCTCTGGAAGCGGGGGGCACTCGCAGGGGATGATGAAGCTCTCTTTTTCCACACCGGCAGACTTGGCCCACTCGACAAGATGCTTGTCGATGAGGGCGGTCAGCTCTTCCGCACCGGGGCAGGCCAGCAGACGCAGATCTGCAACACTGGGCTCCTGAAAAAATGCCATCGGATTAATTTCGTTGGACATATTTACACTCCTTCATGTTCCTGTACCAAACCGAACGATCAGACCACTTGAAGTCCATATCGTCTTTATTTTATCACAAAATTCCCGTTTCGACACCCAAAACTTCGCCCGTCAGCGGATTTTCTGCGCCTTGCACATCTGTTCTTCCAAAATCCGTAGGACTCTGTGAGTTTTTTACAAAAAGTACGATTTTTTCTGACAAAGCGACCCCCCGGCGCAGCAAAAAGGGGCTGTTGCAACGAACTCCCTCAGTCACGGCTTCGCCGTGCCAGCTCCCTCGGAGAGGGAGCCTTAGCGTGACGGTAAGCGGCGAAAGCCTCCCTCTCAGAGGGAGGTGGCACCGCGTCAGCGATGACGGAAGGAGTTATGCACAGCCCCTTTTTGCGAATCTTCGGTCTTACAGTGCCGCGACGGCAGCCTTCAGCTCCTCCACGCGGTCGGTGTTTTCCCACTTCACACCCAGATCCTCGCGGCCCATGTGGCCGTAAGCAGCCAGCTTGCGGTAGATGGGCTTGCGCAGACCGAGGTCGCGGATGATGGCGGCGGGGGTCAGATCAAAGATCTTCTCCACAGCCTGCTCGATCTTGTCGTCTGCCACCTTGCCGGTGCCGAAGGTGTCCACCATGATGGAAACGGGCTTTGCCACGCCGATGGCATAAGCCACCTGCACCTCGCACTTGCTGGCCAGACCGGCAGCCACGATGTTCTTGGCCACCCAGCGGGTCGCGTAAGCGGCGCTGCGGTCCACCTTGCTGGGGTCCTTGCCGGAGAAAGCACCGCCGCCGTGGCGGGCATAGCCGCCGTAGGTATCGACGATGATCTTGCGTCCGGTCAGGCCGGAGTCACCCTGCGGCCCACCCACGACGAAGCGGCCGGTGGGGTTGATATAATACTTGGTGTTCTCGTCCAGCAGCTCGGCGGGGATGGTGGCCTTGATGACCTTTTCCATCACGTCGGCGCGGAGCTTTTCCATGCTCACCTTCTCGCTGTGCTGGCTGGAGATGACGACAGTATCCACGCGGACGGGCTTGCCGTTTTCATCGTACTCCACGGTGACCTGACTCTTGCCATCCGGGCGCAGATAGTCCATCTCGCCGCTCTTGCGCACGGCGGTCAGGCGCTTGGCCAGCTTGTGGGCCAGCGAAATGGGCAGCGGCATGAGCTCCGGCGTCTCGTCGCAGGCATAACCGAACATCATGCCCTGATCGCCCGCACCGCCGACCTCGTCGTTGGTGCCGCGGGCGATATCGGGGCTCTGGCCGTCGATGTTGGAGATGACAGCGCAGGTGTCAGCGTCAAAGCCGTACTTTGCGCGGGTGTAGCCGATATCGGAGATGACCTCGCGGACGATCTTCTGGAAATCGACGTAGCAGCTGGTGGTGATCTCGCCCATGATGTGCACCAGACCCGTGGAAGCACAGGTCTCGCAGGCCACGCGGGCGTCGGGGTCGTGGGTCAGGATCTCGTCCAGAATGGCATCGGAGATCTGGTCGCAGATCTTGTCGGGATGTCCTTCGGTGACGGACTCGGAAGTAAACAGATGTCTTGCCATAAAATTGTCCTCCAGAAATGTGTGGTGATTCTTTCACAGCTTCATACGCGGCATCAAGATTTTGCGCAAACAAAAACGCCCAGAACCGAAGTTCTGAGCGTTGCACTCTTATCTTTCGGTTTCCCGCAGGATTTGGCACCTTATGCTTCCGCACAGGTTGTCGGGCTTCGCAGGGCCTGTCCCCTCAGCCACTCTTGATAAGTCGGTATTCAGTTGTTTTCCGAATGCTATCTTAGCATTCCTTCGTCGAAATGTCAAGAACAGTCCGACTATTTTTAGACAACTTTCTGAAATTGATAAAGGAGCACTCCCTCCGTCATCGCTCACGCGATGCCACCTCCCTCAATGAGGGAGGCTATCGCAGTGGACCGTCACGCTAAGGCTCCCTCCCAGAGGGAGCTGGCACGGCGAAGCCGTGACTGAGGGAGTTCTCAGTACCCCTTCGCCTGTTCGCCGTTCAGCAGCTTGACTGCGCGGGAAGTGCCCAGACGGTCTGGGCCCGGCGCGAGGAACTTTTCCATGTCCTCGACGGTGGAGATGCCGCCGGCTGCCTTGACCTTGCAGCGGCCATGCACGCCCTTGACCATCAGCTCGACGTCGTGGAAGGTGGCACCGGCGGTAGAGAAGCCGGTGCTGGTCTTGATGTAGTCAGCGCCCGCCTCGCAGACGATGTCGCACATCTTTTCCTTTTCCTCGTCGGTCAGCAGACAGGTCTCGATGATGACCTTGAGCACCTTGTCGCCCACCGCCTGTTTCACGGCGCGGATGTCCTCGCGGACGGCGTCGTACTCCTTGTTCTTCAGGCGGCCGATGTTGATGACCATGTCCACTTCGGAAGCGCCGTTCTCAATGGCCTTCTTGGCCTCGAACGCCTTGGACTCGGTGTCCATGGCGCCCAGAGGGAAGCCAACGACGCAGCACACCGGGATGCGGCCGGCCAGATACTCCACGGCCTGTTTCACATAGCAGGTGTTGATGCAGATGGAAGCCGTGTGATTTTCCACGGCCTCGTCGCAGATAACCTTGATCTGCGGCCAAGTGGCCTCCGGCTTGAGCAGAGTGTGATCCACATGGGAGAGAATTTCTTCACGAGTCATGTTTGTTTCTCCTTTTTACTTGCTGGCACGGCGCACCTTTGCCATGCCGACAGCACTCAGGGCAATTGCAGTTGCAGAGACCGTTGCACCAATGATGCCCAGCACCAGACCGGAGACCAGAAATGCAAAACCTTTCAGACCACGCTTCATAAAACCGTACCTCCTAAAATGTTGATATTTTTCAAACTCCCTTCGTCTGCGTCTGCGACGCAGCCACCTCCCTCAAGGAGGGAGGCTTCTCAGCGTTCTGTTACGCCAAGGCTCCCTCTCCGAGGGAGCTGGCACCGAAGGTGACTGAGGGAGTTATTTCTTCTTAAAATGATCAACTTGCTGAACACATAGTTCAGCACGATCACCAGTACATTGGAAAAGATCTTCACGGCAAGGCCCCAAAGCGCCTGTGCGTCGTAGAGGCCCGTGACGAAGATCGCCGTGGGGCCGTCTGCACCGCCGATGACGGCAATCGCGGCAGAGCCACCCGTGACCCCCGCCGGTGTGCCTGCATAGGAGTCTGCCATCTGGATGGCCGTATCCGGGCCAAGCCAGTGGGCCACCGCGCTCAGCACCCCCTGCATCAGCTCGTCCATCAGCGCTGCACCCTGCGCAGCCAGCAGATTGCCCAGCACCAGCATAATTGCAGTGTCCAGCAACATCGTACCCAGACGACAGGTGACGAATGCACCAAATTCCCTCGCCATGGCCTTGCCCTGCGTTTTGCTGCGGAACACAAAGGCGCGGTTGGTGCAGTAGGCAAACAGGATGCAGATGATGTTATCCAGCACATTGCCCCAGCTGTTGGCAGCTGTGTAGCCGAACAGCTTGTTGAACAGCGCATACAGCACAATGTTCAGCAGGGTGCACAGCACGCCGAAAACCAGATAGCTCAGCACTTCCCAGTGTTTCTTGATCCAGTTTATCATAAAATTATGTCTTTATTTTGTACTTTCTCCAAAAGAGAAAATTGGAATTTCAGTTATAAAAACAACCCCGCCGCCGTTATCCCGGCAACGGGGCTGTTGATCGCATTGTGTCAGGCAGATGCCTTCCCGATGCGCTGATTACTCAGCGTCGTCGTTCAGCAGAGCCTTCATGGACAGGCTGATGCGCTTCTTATCGAAGTCAACATCCAGCAGCTTCACATCGACCATATCGCCGACCTTCAGTGCGTCAGAGACCTTCTCAACGCGGTCATTGCTGATCTCGCTGATGTGGACCAGACCGTCAACACCCGGCAGGATGCGGACGAAAGCACCGAACTTGGTCAGAGAGACGACCGGAGCGTGGAAGGTGCTGCCGATGGGGTAGTTGTTCTTCAGCTGCTCCCAAGGATTGTCCTCAGCCTTCTTGTAGCCCAGAGAGACCTTGTGGTTCTCGGTGTCGATATCCTTCACGTACACATCGATGGTATCGCCGACGCTCACGACCTCGGACGGATGCTTGATGCGGTTCCAGGACAGTTCGCTGATATGAACCAGGCCGTCCACGCCGCCGATATCGACGAATGCACCGTAAGTGGTCAGGCTCTTGACAACGCCGGTGTAGGTCTTGCCGACCTCGACATTTGCCCAGAACTCCTCGCGCTTTGCCATGTTCTGCTCAGCGGTGACCTTGTTGATGCTGCCGACGATCTTGCGGCCGGAGCACTCGGTGACGACCAGCTGAACGTGCTGGCCGACCAGAGCAGTGTAGTCCTCGTCGCGGCGCATGGTGGCCTGAGAACGGGGACGAACACCTTGACGCCCTTGACGTTGACGACAACGCCACCCTTGTTGAACTCGGTCACGTCGCCCTCGACGACCTCACCGGATTCTGCTGCCTTGGCGATCTCTTCCATGCCCTTGCGAGATGCGAGCTTCTTGCGGGAGAGCTGGATGACGCCGTCTTGGTCCATAACCTTCTCGACGATGAGGTCCAGCTCATCGCCAACCTTCACCAGGTCTTCGACCTTGGCGGAGGAATCATCGGTCAGCTCGCTCAGCTTGACAAAGCCGGTCTGCTTCGCACCGATATCCACCTGGATCTCGTTGGCAGAGATGCTGGTCACGATTCCTTTCACAATACTGCCTGCATGAACACGCTTCTCCTCGGATGCGTTCAGCATCTCCTCGAAGCTCATGCTGTCATTGATTTCTGCGCTCATACTGTTAAGTACCTCCTCCATAATCGACGATGGCGTTGAAGCCCCGGCTGTGACGCCCGCCGTTTTAACATTCGCAAACCATTCAGGCCGAAGTTCGCTCGCTGTCTCGACCGTTACGGCTCGCGTGTGCTTTGCGGCGACCTGTACCAGCTTTTGGGTATTGGAAGAATGATGACCGCCAATGACAACAATGATGTCGCATTGCTGGCTGAGGTCTTCCGCTTCCTGTTGCCTCGCCCACGTCGCATTACATATTGTATCAAAAATTCGGGCGTTTGTATAGGCTTGAGAAACTCCGAACTTTCTTGCCATTTTGTCACCTGAAATGTGGTCTGTGCAACCGCAAAATGGGTTTTGAGGGGTCGGAAGGGCCTTTCCAAGCCTTCAATTCGTCCAGATCACTGAAAACAAATACCTCTCCCCGGTATGTCCGACGATGCCCTGCACCTCCGGGTGGGTCTTGTCGCCCGCCACCAGCAGCACCGCGCCCTCGGCTTCGGCCTTGGCAGCGATGTTCTGGATCTTCTTCACGAAGGGGCAGGTGGCGTCGTGGTAAACGAGGCCGCGCTGCTCCAGCGTATCGTAGATGCTGCGGGGCACGCCGTGGCTGCGGATGATGACCTCATATCCGGTGGGGATGTCGTCCACCGTATCGACCACCAGCGCACCACGCCGCTCCATGTCGGCCACGGCCTGTGGGTTGTGGATGAGCGGGCCCAGCGTTGCCACCTTGTGCCCCTCGTCCAGCAGGTTGTAAGTCAGCTCCACCGCGCGGTTCACACCGAAGCAGAACCCCGCCGTCTTCGCCAAACGGATCTCCATACTCACCCTCCTAATTTTTCCCACGCATCCAACAGCGCCTGTTTGTTGGCGCGCAGGGTCTTCAAGTCGCGGCGGCTTTCCATCGCGAACTGTGCGGCGGGCATCGGCTCGCCGTAGATGACTTTCACCTTGCAGAAGAGCCGCATCTTCCCATCCGGCGTGTCGTAAAGGATGCGCACCGGCACCACGTCCACCGCAGCCTGTGCCGCAATGACGAACAGACCGCTCTTCGGGGGCAGGAGCTTGCCCTCTTTTTCGCGGGTGCCCTCCGGAAAGATCAGCAGCGTGCCGCCGTTTTTGCACACCTCCACCGTCTTGTCGATGGTTTCCAGCTCGTCGCGGGTGCCGCGCACGCACAGCGCCCCCATACAGCGGAAGAACCACGTCAGCAGGGCGTTGATCTCAAACAGCTCCTTCTTGGCGAAGACGACCATCCGCTTTCCCCAGAACCGGGTGATGACCACGAACACCGGGTCGATGGCGGAAACATGGTTCGGCGCGAGGATGCAGCCGCCGGTCTGCACTTTTTCAGATTCTCACGGCCCACACACTCCACCCGGAAGCCGATGTGGAACACCAGCCACGCCAGCGGGAGCAAAATATAATATAGTACCATCGCGCGTTCCTCAGACCTTGGCGGCGATGATCTGCTTCATCGCTTCAAAGCTCTGCTCAAAGTTGAGCTCCGACGTATCCAGCAGCACAGCGTCCTCGGCCTGTTTCAGCGGGGCCGCCTCGCGGTGGGTGTCCTGATAGTCCCGCTGCTTCACGTCGGCCAGCACGTTTTCAAAGGAGACGTCCACGCCCTTTTCCTGATACTCCTTCCAGCGGCGCTTGGCGCGGGCTTCGGGGTGGCGGTCAGGAAGATCTTCACGGTGGCCTTCGGCAGCACCACCGTGCCGATGTCCCGGCCGTCCATCAGGACGTTCTGGGTCTCGGCCATTTTCCGCTGCTGGTCCAGCAAAGGCACGGACTGCGGGGTTCGCCCCCACCGCCGAAGCGGCCATGCCGGCCTCCTCGGTGCGGATGGCCTTGCTCACATCCTCGCCGTTCAGGTAGATGTGCTGCTCCCCCTCAATGGACGCCAGCCGCAGAGTGATCTCCGGCAGCAGCGCGTTGACGGCAGCGCTGTCCTTGGGGTCCTTGCCCGCACGCAGGGCATACAGGCCAACGGCGCGGAACATGGCACCGGTATCGACATAGATGTACCCGAACTCTGCCGCCAGACGGCGGGCCAGCGTAGACTTGCCCGCACCTGCGGGCCCATCGATCGCAACTGAAATCATGGTTTTCTCTCCTTATAAATTGTTCGCAAAACTCTGCGCGGTGCAAAAAGCGATCTGCAAATTATAGCCGCCCGTATAAGCGTCCACATCCAGCACCTCGCCCGCGAAGTAAAGCCCCAGCGCCTTTTTGCTCTGCATGGTCTTGGGGTCCACCTCCCGCACGGAGACGCCGCCCGACGTGATGACCGCATGGGCCAAGTCGCCGCGGGCATCGATGGGCACCTTCCAGTGCTTGCACAGGTGCACCAGCTCCCGCTTCTGCTCGCGGGTGATCTGGTTGGCCTTGGTGGCCGGATCGATGCCCCAGCGGGCCACCATCACCGGCTGCATGCTGGAGGGCAGCAGCTTGACCAGCGCCCCCTGCGCTGCGTGGTTCGCCAGCAGGGCAAAATCGCGGGTGATGCGGTCGTAGAGCTGCTCTTCGCTCAAAGCGGGCTTCAGGTCGACCTCGGCGTAGTAGGTGTGCTTTTTCATGTCGCCGAGGTGGCTGGATGCGCTCAGGGTCAGCGGGCCGCTGATGCCGAAGTGGGTGAACAGCATCTCGCCCTGCTCGTCGAAGATGGCCTTGCCGTCCTCAAAGAGGGTCAGGGTCACATTTTTCAGCGCCAGACCCATCATTTTTTTGCAGTCCGGATCATGGCTGACGAGGCTGACGAGGCTGGGCACCGGTTCCACAATGGTGTGGCCCGCCTGCTGGGCCAGCCTGTAGCCGTCGCCGGTGGAGCCGGTGGTGGGGTAGCTCAGGCCGCCCGTGGCCACCAGCACCACGTCGGCGCGGTACTCTTTGCCGGAAGCGCCCCGCACGCCCACACAGCGGGCCGCCGGGCCGGGCTTTTTCTTTTTGGTGTGGCGCGGATCTTCCGGGGCGGCTGCGGGTTCTTCTGCCGGGGCCAGCGGCTCCAGCAGCAGCTTTTTGCGCCGTCGTGGACGATCTCGGCCCCCTCGGCGTAGCGCAGCAGGGCCAGCCGGATCTCCTCCGCCTTGTCCGACACCGGGAACACCCGGCGTCCCCGCTCCACCTTCAGCTCCACGCCAAGACCCTCGAACAGCTCCATGGTCTTGGCGGGCGGGAAGGCCCCCAGCGAGGAGAACAGGAAGCGCGGGTTCGTCCGCACGTGGCGCAGGAACTCCTCGGCGGTGCAGTCGTTGGTCACGTTGCAGCGGCCCTTGCCGGTAACAAGGATCTTCTGGCCGGGCTTGTCCATATGCTCCAGCACCGTCACCTTGTGCCCCTGCCGCACCGCCGCGCCGGCGGCCATCAACCCGGCTGCGCCGCCGCCCACGATCAACACGTTTGCCATCCTGTTTCCTCCCGTTCCAGTTCTCTCGTCGAAATTTGTTCTATTGTATCATACCAGAATCGGCCCGCAATTGCAATCCGCAGCGGTTGGAAAATGCGTGCAAAAAACCCGCCGGGAGCACTTGCGCTCCGGCGGGCTGCCGCGATTTTAGTTCCTGCACTTTGCGGGGTCGAGGTAGGCGTCTCCCTGCTTCACTTCAAGGTGGATGTGGTCTTCCTCGGCGCACTCGCAGCCGACGCTCCCCACCTTGCCGAGGGTCTGCCCGGCGGCCACCATGTCGCCCTCCTTCACCTTGGGGCTGGCCACGCCGCAGAGCCGCCAGATGCGGCCTGCGTCATCCTTGATCGCAACGGTGGGGCCCCAGCTCCCGTCGGAACCGGCCAGCACCACGCTGCCCGCCACCGGCGCGGGCACGGCCTCGCCCGCCTTGGCGGCGTAGTCGATGCCGTTGTGGGTGCGCCAGTCGCCCAGCGTCTTGTTGTACACCAGCTCATCGCCGCTGTAGCCGTTCAAGATTTTTCCAAAGCCGGGCTGCATGGAGGCAGCCGCTGCCGAGCTGCTGGCAGAGGAGGAGCCGCCTTGCAGCGCGGAGGGTTCGCGCACCGAACCAGAGCCAGACGCCGCCCCAGAAGAGGGCGAAGAAGACGAAGCCAAGGGCGGCTCGGCCTTGGGCACATTGGCCACACTGTTTGCGGCGGGCGTATCGGGCTGCTGCCATTCGGGATATTCCTCCTCCGGGATGAGTGTCAGGTCTTGGTCGATGCCGGGCAGGGTGGAAGTGCTGTCCGGCGTTTTCAGGCCGTCGAGGTTCTCCTTCAGCTCGTCACGGACGGTGCGCACCGCCCAGACCCCCCGCCGCTGCCGCCGCCACCAAGCACGCCAGCAGCGCCAGCACAAACCCTTTGTCCCGCAGAAATTTTCGGAATTGTTCCATGGTTCGTTACTCCAATCATCGTTTGTGTACGGTTCAAATCCTGATGGTAGTGTGCGACCCCTGCGGGGACTTTATTCAGTTCGGTGCATAAAAATGAGAGGCACCCTCACCGAGAGCACCTCTCCTATAAATCAGGCGAATCAGTTGCGGCGGCGGCTGTTGCCCAGCAGACGAACCACATACAGGAAGATGTTGATAAAGTCCAAATACAGCGTCAGCGCACCGTAGACGGAAGCCTTTTCAGCCATCTCGGAGTCGGCGGCGTAGTAGCTGTACATCTGCTGCAGCTTCTGGGTGTCGTAGGCGGTCAGCAGCATGAAGACCACCAGACCAATGCCGCAGTAGAGCACCGAGCCGCCAAAGCCGAAGCCGAACAGCATCCCCACCAGACCGGTGACGAGCAGGGCCACCAGTGCCATCATCAGGCGGGGGCCCCAGCCGGTGAGGTCCTTATGGGTGGTGGTGCCGTAAACGGCCATCAGGCCGAAGTACACAGCAGTGGACAGGAAGGCTAAGATCAGCTCCCCCACCGAGAAGGCAAAGAAGTAGTAGCTGAGCACCATGCCGTTGAGCAGCGCGTACCCGAAGAAGGCGGCGCGGGCCCCATGCACGGACATATTCTGCACGCGGGCGCTGAGCACACACACCAGCGCCAGTTCGGCGATGGTAAGCACAAGGTAAAGCGAATCGACCAGATAGATCAGCGAGGTCGTCGCGGTGATATAGGCCATTGCGAAGGTGATGAGCAGCCCGCACGCCATCCAGCGGTAGGTGCGGGTCATATAGTCCGATGCGCTCATCGTAGGCTCCGCATAGCCGCGGTCATAGTTGTTGTAATCCATGGTAAGATCCTCCAGTCTTGTTCCGGAGCCTTGCCCCGGTCTGTAAAATATAGTATACTGCATAGAAATGAACGTTTCATGAAAAAGGCAGTGATATTTCGTGTCTCTTGGACTTTATCTGCATATTCCTTACTGTTTTTCCAAATGCCGGTACTGCGATTTCTATTCCGCACCCGGAAAGCGGGGCGTTCCCCGCGCTTACGTGGATGCCCTTCTGCGGGAGCTGCACCGCTTTGCACCGGACGCTCCCCTCCGGCCGGACACCCTCTAGTTCGGCGGCGGCACCCCCAGTCTGCTGGACCCGGCGGACGCGGCCCGGCTCATGGAAGCCGCGTCTCCCCTGCCCGGCGCAGAGATCACCTTGGAGGCCAACCCGGAGACGGTCACAGAAGAATCCCTCCGCGCCTTCCGGGAAGCCGGCGTCAACCGCATCTCCTTCGGGGTCCAGTCCGCGCGGGACAGCCAGCTCAAAACGCTGGGCCGCCCCCACACCGCCAAACAGGCGCGGGCCGCATTCCGGGCGGCACAGCGGGCCGGGTTCGAGAACATCAGCGGCGATATCATACTGGCCCTGCCCCATTATACGCAGGCCGAGTTCGATGAGACGCTGGAGCTGATCGAATCCGGCGGGGCCACCCACATTTCGGCCTACCTATTAAAAATCGAACCGGATTCCGCCTTTGGCAAGCACCCGCCGGAGGGTCTGCCCACCGGCGACGAAGCAGCGGACTTCTACCTCTATGCCGTGGAGCAGCTGGAACACCACGGCTACCAGCAGTACGAGATCTCGAACTTCGCGAAACCCGGCTATGAGGGCAAACACAACCTCATCTACTGGGACTGCGGCGATTATCTCGGCCTCGGCCCGGCGGCCCACTCCTGCATGGGCGGCAAGCGGTTCTACTACCCTGCCGACACGGAAGCCTTCCTCAACGACAACGCCGCACCCGTCTTGGATGGCGGATGCGGCGCGGAGGACTATCTGATCTTGCAATTGCGGCTGCGGAAGGGGCTGGACTTGGCCGAATACAAGGCCCGCTACGGTAAGGAATTTTCCACTGCCCAGCTTGCCTTTGTCAAAAACTGCGTCAAAAGCGGCTACGCCGCCTTCGACGGCCATACCCTCGCCCTCACCCCCGCCGGGCTTATCGTGCAGAACAGCATTCTGGCAGAACTGCTGTAAGGCAAGCGGGCTTGCCCTGCCATCCAGCAGCCGCGTTGCCAGCGGATGACCGGGGGTTCCCGGTTGTCCGCCGCTTACCCCAACTCGATAACCTGCCACCCCAATTCCTCAATGGCTTCCCTGTCGTGGGTCGCCAATAACACGACCTTTTCGCCGCAGCGTTCCTTCAAGAGCGCCGCGGCTTTTTTCATGGCGGCGGGGTCCATGCCGGTGAAGGGCTCGTCCAGCAGCAGGGTGTCGCTCTCGGCCCAGAGAGCCCGCAGCAGCGCCGCCCGCCGCTTCTGCCCGCCGGAAAGCTTCCGCGCCGGGAGCGCAAGGGCTGCTCTGTCCAGTCCAAATTGTAGAAAGTCCGTTTCAATTTGCTCTTTGTATTGTTCTTTTCCCTCCGGCAGCACCAGTTCGACGTTCTGGACGGCGTTCAACTGGGGGCAGAGACGGTCCTCCTGAAAGACAGCCCCCACCCTGCCAACGCCGGAGACAGTGCCGGAGGTAGGCACTTCCAGCCCCATCAGGATGCGGAGCAGGGTGGTCTTGCCCCAGCCGCTCGGTGCCCAGAGGATCGCCGGGCCGGTGACGGTCAGGTTCAGATCTTCGAAGAGAGTCTTTTCTACAAATCGTTTTGTAAGGCTTTGAATTTCCAGTTTGTACTGCATCGTTCACCCCTCCTCTCCCGCTGCGCGGGCCACAGCCTTGTCCAGCAGGGCCAGAAACAACTTCTCAAATGCCGCGCTCAGCACGATGATGACGAAGGTCCACGCGAACAGCTCCCCGGTGGAAAGGGTGATCTTGGCCCGGTAGAGAGCGTCGCCGATGCTGCCGTCCGGCAAGCCGATGACCTCCGCCGCAACGCCGCTCTTCCAGCAGATGCCCAGCGCTACGCTGCACCCCTGCCGGAACGCAGGCAGCACCGCCGGGAGCCAGATGGCCTTAACCCGGCGCGGGAGGGGCAAGCGGAAGACCCGCGCCATCTCCAAAAGCTGCCCGTCGGCGCTCTCGATGCCGGTGCGCACCGCGCCGTACAGCACAGGCAGCACCATGAAAAAGCTGATAAGGATGGACAACGACGACCCGCTGACCCACACCAGCGCCAGAATGATGAAGCTGGCCACCGGCGTGGCCTTGACCAGCTGCATCACCGGGGAGAGCAGGGCTTCCACCCACGCCCAGCGCTCGGCGGCCACGGCAAGCACCACGCTGGACACGGCCCCCAGCAAAAAGCCCAGCAGGATGCGCCCGGCGCTGAACCCGATGCGCTGCCAGAACTCCGGCTGCGGCAAAAGCTCCAGCAGGGTGCCCAGCGCCTGAATCGGCGACACCAGAAACACTTCCTGCCCGATGGCCATGGCCGCCAGCTGCCACACCACCAGCCAGAACACAACAGCTGCCCCGTACAGCAGCCTTTTTTTCGTTTTTTTTCATGAACCTTCCCGTTCTCCTCTCTTTTTTTCCCTCTATAAGATAACACATCATGTGGAAGAATACAATTCTTCATCTTTCTTTTTCTTGACATGAAGTCAATTTGATTCTACACTGGAACGTGTTCAACCACTTCACTTTCGAAAAGGGGGCATTTTTATGCAGGACCTGCGCGGCAAAAAATTGGTGCTCCTCGGTTTTACGCTCTTTTCCATGTTCTTCGGGGCCGGGAACCTGATCTTTCCGCCCCACCTTGGTGCGCAAGCCGGGGCAAACCTCTGGCCCGCCTTTGCGGGGTTCGCCGTCAGCGCCATCGGTCTGCCCATCATGGGCGTTGCCGCCGTGGCCAACGCGGGCGGGCTGGACCGGCTGGCCAGCCGGGTCCACCCGAAGTTTGCCCTCGCCTTTGCGATTTTGGTCTATCTCTCCATCGGGCCCTGCCTCGCCATCCCCCGCACGGCCAGCACTTCATTCGAGATGCTGGTGCCGCTGCTGGGCGGCGGGCGCGGGCTGCAGCTAGGGTATTCCGTCGTCTTCTTCACGGCGGCCTTCCTCGTGGCGCTCCGGCCCGAAAAGCTCACCGACCGGCTGGGCCATGTCCTCTGTCCGGCCCTCATCGCCCTGATTTTGATCCTTTTCGCGGGCTGTCTGCTCCACCCGGTCGCCGCACAGTACGGCACCCCTGCCGCCGCCTACGCTCAGTTGCCCGCCTTGGAGGGCATCCTTGGCGGCTATCAGACTATGGACACCCTCGCCGGGCTCAACTTCGGGGCCGTCATCGCGCTGAACATTCAGGCGCTGGGCATCACCGAGCCGAAAGCCGTCCGGCAGGGAACCATCCGGGCCGGCATCCTAGCGGGCGGGCTGCTGCTGGTCATTTACGCCATGCTGGCCCATGTCGGCGCGCTGACCGGGGCCGCCTATCCCGACTGCGCCACCGGTGCCGAGACCCTGACGGCCCTCGCCAGCACCCTTTTCGGCCGGGCGGGGCAGGTGCTGCTGGCGGCCATCTTCCTCTTGGCGTGCTTCAATACCTGCGTCGGGCTCATCTCCTGCGTGGGGCAGTATTTCCACACCCTGCTCCCCCGCATCCCCTACCCGGCCATTGCGGGCTTTTTTGCTGCAGCCAGTATGCTCATCTCCAATATCGGCCTTGCGGGCATCATCCGGCTGTCCACCCCGGTGCTCCATGGGCTTTACCCGGTCGCCATCGTGCTGATCGTCCTTTCCTTCCTGCCCGCGCAGTTCCAGAAGCGCCCGGCCTACGTGGGCTGTGTTGCACTGACCGCCGCGCAGAGCGTCCTCGCGGCCCTGCCGCTGACCACCGTGTTTGCAAACGCCCTGCCGCTGGGGCAGTTCGGCTTCGGCTGGGTCGTCCCTGCCCTCGTCGGCCTTGGGATCGGGGTTTTCTGCCGTTAACGAAAAAGACTGTTACAACCTCCCTCAGTCACGGCTTCGCCGCGCCAGCTCCCTCTCGGAGGGAGCCTTAGCGTGACGGCAAGCTGTGAAAGCCTCCCTCTAAGAGGGAGGTGGCATCGCGTAAGCGATGTCGGAAGGAGTCTGCAACAGCCCTTTTTGTTTTATCCTTATTTTACGGAAGCGACCAGCCTCTCAAAGGCTTTCTGCACCCGCTTGGCAACGGTAGCCTTGGTGTAGTAGAAGTTGCCGTCCGGCAGCTTGCCGCCCACGGCTGCGGGGAAGCATCGTACAGCACCTGCAGATAGGCGTTGACGTCGGCCTTCATCTCGTCGCCGATGCGGTAGACGATGTTGCACTTGGGCAGAGCCTTCTTGGCAATGGCCGCCTTGGCCACGACGCCCACCTTCTCGCACAGGGCAGCGGTGCCGTCGATATCGTTGTTGGCGGCCTCCACGCTCTTCTGGTAATCCTTCAGGAAGTTGATGACCTCTTCCGGGTGATCCTCGGCGTAAGCGGTGCGGACCACAGTGACGCCGGTGATGAGCTGGGTGTCACAGACCTTGTTCCACTCCTTCGTCAGGTCCAGCACCACACGCAGGTCGCTGTCCTTCATCTGAGCGGCCGTCACATAGGGCTGGGGCAGAACAGCGATGGCGTCCTTCTTGGTGGCAGCCATCTGGGCGGTCACCTCGGAAGCCTCGCTGTAGTATTCGATCTTCACATCCTTGTCCGGGTCGATGCCGGTCTTGGTCAGCAGGTAGCGCAGCACGTACTCCGGCGTGGTGCCTTTGCCGGTGGACAGGATGGTGCGGCCCTTCAGGTCGGCAAAGCTGTGGACGGTGTTTCCCTTTTCCACCACGTACAGCACGCCCAGCGTGTTGACGGCCATGACCTGAATGCCGCCGTTGGTCTTCTGGTACAGGGTAGCGGCAAGGTTTGCGGGGACGGCCGCGATATCCACTTGGCCCTTGATGAGCTTGGGCACGATCTCGTCGGCTGCGCCGTAGAGCTGCAGATCATACTTCTGGGAAGCGGTGCCGTTTTCCTCCATGGCCAGCAGGTTCACCAGACCCATGGTGGTGGGCCCCTTCAGGCCCGCCACCCGGACGGTGGAGCTGGTCTTGGCCAATGCGCCGCACGCCAGCAGACTGACCAGCAGCACCACCGACAGCAGCAGAGATGTCAGTTTTTTCAGCATTGTGTTGTTCCTTCCTCTCTCGATTTGTTCCAAACCCGAACAAATTTGCAAATTTTTCGAAAAACATTTGCTTTACAGGCTCAAGTTTACTATAATAGAGCCAAAAATACCGTTGCACGCGCAACGGAATCATCAAAGGGCGGTGAGGGCCCGGAGAACGCCTCACAGGACGATTATGGAAAACATTCTTCCTTTGTTGCAAACGACCTCTCTTTTCACCGGCATCGAGGCCGACGCGCTCCGTATTCTGCTGGGCGAGCTGGGCGCTGTCATCCGCAGCTACGGTCGGGGGAAGCCCTTGTTCAGGCCGGGGCCACCAACCGCCGGGTGGGCGTGGTACTGACCGGCAGCATCGAGGCCTACCGCCCCGCGCCGGGCGGCGCACGGGTGCCCATCGCCCAGATGGGGCCCGGCGGCGTCTTCGGCGACGTGCTGGGCGGCTCCAGCCTCGACAGCCCCGTGACCGTAGTTGCCGCCTCCGGGTGCGAGGTGCTGCTGATCCCCTACGACCGTCTGCTCCTCTCGGACGGCAGCGCCGCCCACCAGAGGGTGCTGCAGAATCTTGTCCGCACCATCAGCGACAAGTATTTTCTCCTCTCCCGCCGGGTGGACCTGCTGGTGCTGAAGAGTCTGCGCGCCAAGGTCTGCGCCTACCTGCTCAGCGAAGCCGAGCAGCAGGGCAGTCTGACCTTCTCCATCCCCTACTCCCGCATCCAGCTGGCGGACTACCTCAACTGTGACCGCAGCGCTCTTTCGCGGGAGCTCAGCCTCATGCAGCGCGACGGTCTGCTGGACACCTACCGCTCCAGCTTCAAACTGCTCCAGCCCGACGCGCTGCGGCAGATGATCTTATAAAAACGAGGTATCATTTTATGTCCAAACCGATTCTCTGGATCGTGATCCCCTGCTACAACGAGGAGAAGGTCCTGCCCATCACGGCACCGATGTTCCTGCAAAAAATCAAGACCCTTGCGGAAAAGGAGATGGTCAGCGACAAGAGCCGGGTGCTCTTCGTCAACGACGGCTCCAAGGACGCCACTTGGGAGCTGATCTGCAAATTTGCACAGGAAGACGAGCATTTCATCGGCATTTCTCAGAGCCGGAACCGCGGCCACCAGAACGCTGTGCTGGCCGGGCTGATGGAGGCGAAGGACAATGTCTGCGACATAACCATATCCATCGACTGCGACGGGCAGGACGACATCAACGCCATGGACGAGATGGTCCAGAAGTATCTGGACGGGGCCGAGGTGGTCTACGGCGTGCGCAGCCGCCGCGACACTGACACCTTCTTCAAGCGGTTCACCGCCGAGGGCTTCTACCATGTGATGAACGCGCTGGGCGCGGACATCGTCTTCAACCACGCCGACTACCGCCTGATCAGCGCCCGCGTGCTGGAGAGCTTTGCCGACTACAAAGAAGTCAACATCTTCCTGCGCGGCATGGTGCCGCTGGTGGGTTTCCCCAGCGCAACGGTCAGCTACGAGCGCCACGAGCGCCTCGCCGGCGAGAGCCACTACCCCTTGAGCAAGATGCTGGCGCTGGCCTTTGACGGCATCACCAGCCTGTCCAACAAGCCCATCCGGCTCATCACCGGGGCGGGCATCATCGTCAGCCTCATCAGCTTCATCGGCGTCATCTGGGCCATCGTACAAGCGGCCATGGGCAGCGTGGTGGCGGGCTGGGCCTCCACCGTCTGCATCGTCTGCTTCATGGGCGGGGTACAGCTCATCTGCCTCGGCGTCATCGGCGAATATATCGGCAAAATCTATATGGAGACCAAGGCCCGCCCCCGCTACATCATCAGTGAGCGGACATGGGCCCCCTACGAAAGGAAGTATCACGGATGAGCAAACAGAGTTGGAAAGGCAGCACCCTTCGAACCCGGAGCCGCCGGTGCTGGTCTCCTGCGGCGGGCTGGAAACGCCCAACCTGATCACGATCGGCTGGACCGGCACCATCTGCACCCAGCCCAGCATGGTCTCCATCAGCGTCCGGCCGGAGCGATTCAGCCACCACCTGATCCAAGAGAGCGGCCAGTTTGCCATCAATCTGCCCACCGAAGCGCTGGTCCGCGCGGTGGACTGGTGCGGCGTCAAGAGCGGCCGCGAGGTGGACAAGTTTTCCGCGTGCGGCCTCCACGCTGCGCCGGGCTCGGTGCTGACGGACTGCCCCATCTTGGAGGAAAGCCCCGTCAACTTGGAGTGCAGGGTCACACAAGTCCTTCCGCTGGGCAGCCACGACCTGTTCTTGGCTGAAGTCGTGGCCTGTGACGTGGACGAATCCCTGCTGGACGAAAGCGGCAAGCTCTGCCTCGACAAGGCCAAGCTCATCGTCTACAGCCACGGCGAGTATCTGGCCCTCGGCAAAAAGCTGGGCACCTTCGGCTACAGCGTGCGGAAGAAAAAGAAAACACGTCGATAAGTAAAAAAAGTCCATCTGACACCGTCAGATGGATTTTTTCTTTACTGGTTCAGCAGCTCCGTCAGGCACTGTACCGTGCGGCCATGGTAGCCGGTCACGGTCTCGGCGTGAAGCAGACTGCTCAGAACGCTTTCCTCCACGCACTCGGCCACCGCGCGGAAGAGCGGGTTGATGGCGTCGTCGTGGAGCATCTGCAGGGGAGGATGGCCGTTTCAGAGTCATGGGGGACCCGGTTGGCCGTGGTGAAGGCGAGGACGATCTCGCCGCTGCCGTTGCCGCACATGGACCCGGTGCGGGACAGGCCCACCAGCGCCCTGCGGCAGAGCCGCCGCAGCTGACGCTCACTGAGCGGGATATCCGTCGCCAGCACCGTGATGATGGAGCCTTTGTCCTCATGGGGCGGGATCGATTTGTCCAGCAGGTCGTGGATCGGAGTCCCCGCCACGATGAGGTCGTCGAAGACGGCGTGGTTCGAGAGAACGAGGGCACCGATGGTGTAGAGTTTCCCGTCCAGCTCCAGCTGCCGGGAGGCCGACCCGATGCCGCCTTTCAGGCCGTGGCAGCGCATTCCCCGCCCGGCCCCGACGGCACCCTCGGCAAAATCAGCCTTGCAGTCGGCCAGTGCAGCGAAGACGTGTTCTTCGGTGACGTGAAGACCCCGGATGTCGTTCAGGCCGCTGTCGTTGCACTCGCAGACCACCGGGTTCACGCTGCCGGTGGTCTCGCAGATGTCGGGGTTGCGGGCCAGCATATACTTCACCAGCGCCGTCTCCACGGTGCCAACACTCAACGTATTGGTGAACAAAATCGGAGTTTCCAGCGTGCCCAGTTCATCGATCTGGACAAGGCCGGTGGTCTTGCCGAAGCCGTTGATAACATAGCTTGCCGCCAAGAGTTTGTCGTGGAAGACATCCCCCTGATGGGGCAGCAGAGCCGTCACGCCGGTCTGGATGTTTCCCTCCGCCAGCGTGCAGTGGCCCACCGTCACTCCCGGCACATCGCTGATCTTATCCAAGGGGCCGTGGGGCAGCCGCCCCACCGTGAACCCCCACTTGTTTCCTGCAATTCCCATGCTGCTTCCTCCTAAAAATGGGCCGTCGCCGCGCGGCAGTCCTTTTCTGACATATTATCTGGTTTCGTGCTTCACCCGCTCGATGGCACCAAGGTCATAGGGGGTATTCTGGTAGACGTAATAGTTCAGCCAGTTCTCATACAACAAATGTGCATGGGCCCGCCAGCGGAAGAGCGGCGGCTGCTCCGGGTCATCGTTGGGGTAGTAGTTCTTGGGGATGGCAATGGGCAGCCCCTTGGCCACATCCCGCTTATACTCGGCATCCAGCGTATACTTATCGTACTCCGGGTGGCCGGTAACGAAGATCTGCCGCCCGTTCTCGGTGCTCATCAGGAAAGGCCCGGCCTCGTCGCTCTCGGCAAGGATGCGCAGGGCCTTGCAGCCGTCCACGTCCGCGCGGGAGATGCCGGTGTGGCGGCTGTGGGGGGTAGAACACCTCGTCAAAGCCGCGCACCAGCGGGTTCGAGGGCCGGGTGACCCGGTGCTCGAAGATGCCGAACATCTTCTGGGGCAGGATCTCCTTGCGGATGCCGTAGTGGTAATACAGCCCCGCCTGTGCACCCCAGCAGACATGGAGGGTGGAGTAGACATTCGTCTCGCTGAAGTCCATGATCTCGCACAGCTCCGGCCAGTAATCCACCTGCTCAAAGTCCATCGTCTCCACCGGGGCACCGGTGATGATCATCCCGTCGTAGCGGTTGTTCTTCACCTCGTCGAAGGTCTTGTAAAAGGCGTCCAGATGCGCCGCCGAAACGTGAGTTGCCTCGTGGCTGACCGTCTGCAGCAGGGTCATATGGACCTGTAGCGGCGTGTTTGCCAGCAAGCGGGCGATCTGCGTCTCGGTGGCGATCTTGGTCGGCATCAGGTTCAGGATGAGGATTTCAGCGGGCGGATGTGCTGGGAAGCCGCCCGTTCCCGGTGCATGACGAAGACGTTTTCCTCATACAGCGCATCGTAGGCGGGAAGCGTTTTAGGGATGATCAGGGGCATAGCGGTTCTTCTCCTTCAGGGTCAGATTTTATCAAGAGCCTGTGCGATATCAGCGATCAGGTCCTCGCTGCTTTCGAGGCCGCAGCTCATCCGGACCAGCTCGGCGGGCACACCGGCGGCCTTCAGCTGCTCATCGTTCATCTGGCGGTGGGTGCTGGACGCCGGGTTCAAGCAGCAGGTGCGGGCATCGGCCACATGGGTCTCGATGGCGGCAAGCTTCAGGTTTTTCATAAAGGTGCTGGCGGCTTCGCGGCCCCCGGCCAGACCAAAGCTGACCACGCCGCAGCTGCCCTTCGGCAGATACTTTTCGGCCAGCGCATGATAGGGGCTGGATGCGAGGCCGCAGTAGTTGACGTAAGCCACCTTGGGGTGAGCTTCGAGGAACTGGGCCACTGCCATGCCGTTCTCACAGTGGCGCTGCATCCGGACGTGGAGGCTCTCCAGACCGAGATTCAGCATATAAGCGTTCATGGGGGACTGCATGGAGCCGAAGTCCCGCATGAGCTGGGCCGTGGCCTTGGTGATGAAGGCGCCTTCCTTGCCGAAGCGCTCAGCGTAGGTGATGCCGTGGTAGCTGTCGTCCGGGGTGCACAGGCCGGGGAACTTCTCGGCGTGGGCCATCCAGTCGAACCTGCCGCTGTCCACGATGGCACCGCCCAGCACCGCACCGTGGCCGTCCATGTACTTGGTGGTGGAGTGGGTCACGATATCCGCGCCCCACGCAAAGGGGCGGCAGTTCACCGGCGTGGGGAAGGTATTATCCACAATGAGGGGCACGCCGTGGGCATGGGCAGCCTTGGCGAACTTCTCAATGTCCAGCACGGTCAGGGCCGGGTTTGCAATGGTCTCGCCGAAGACGACCTTGGTGTTGGGGCGGAAGGCGGCGTTCAGCTCCTCCTCGGTGCACAGCGGGTCCACGAAGGTGGCCTCGATGCCCATCTTCTTCATGGTGACGGAGATGAGGTTGAAGGTGCCACCGTAAATGGTGCTGGACGCAACGATATGATCCCCGGCTTCGCAGATGTTGAACAGCGCGAAGAAGTTGGCAGCCTGACCACTGGACGTCAGCATGGCGGCGGTGCCGTCTTCCAGCTCACAGATCTTTTTCGCCACGAGATCGCAGGTGGGATTCTGCAGACGGGAATAGAAATAGCCGTCGGCTTCCAGATCGAACAGCTTGCCCATGTCCTCACTGGTGGCATCCTTGAAGGTGGTGGACTGGATGATGGGGATCTGGCGGGGTTCGCCGTTGCCGGGGGTGTAACCGCCCTGCACGCAGATGGTATCGCGATTCATACTACATACTCCTTTACTGGGTTTGTCTAAATAGCACAATTCCCCGCAGGAGAGCAGCTGCCTCCGGCGGGGAATCGAAACGTTAAATTGGAACTTCCTGCCGGAGAGATGGGCGGTGAGATACGGCTTTACTTTCTCAGCCGCTTATCGCTCTGGTTGGCCCAGAACGTACCGACGGACTGGAACGCCTGCACCAGCAGGATCAGCAGCACGACGCAGACGATCATGATGTTGGTCTGGTAGCGGTAGTAGCCATAGGAGATGGCCACCTTGCCCAGACCGCCGCCGCCGATGGCACCGGACATGGCCGAGTAGCCAAGAATCGTGGTCAGGGCCGTGGTCATGCTGGAGATCAGGCCCGGCAGACACTCCGGAATCATCACCTTGGTGATGATCTGGAACGGGGTCGCGCCCATGCTCTGTGCGGCTTCCACCACACCTTCGTCCAGTTCACGGAGGCTCGTTTCCACGAGGCGCGCCACAAACGGGAAAGCGGCGACCACCAGCGGCACGATGGTGGCCTTGGTGCCCACCGTCGTGCCCACGATGGCGCGGGAAAGCGGGAAGACGCAGATCATCAAAATCAGGAACGGAACGCTGCGCAGGATGTTGATGACGATATTCAGCAGGTGCATCAGCCAGCCGGGCAGGGGCAGGACGCCGTCCTTATCCCCGGCCACCAGCAGCACGCCCAGCGGCAAGCCGATGACCAGCGAAAACGCAGTGGCGAGGACGGTCACATAGAACGTCTCCCACACGGCAAAGCCATAATCTGCAAAGTTCATTCGCCGGTCACCTCCTCTACGGTCACGCCGGGCTGGCCGCGCATATAGGCGGCCGCCTGTTTTGCCTGTTGGACGTCTTTGGGCAGCTTCAGCAGCATGCTGCCGTAGCACTGGCCGCTCAGGTCACGGGTGTCAGCGCTCAGTACGCTGACCAGAATGCCGGTCTCGGCGGCGAGGCTCGCCACCAGCGGCTTTGCGGCGGACGAACCGTTGAAGGTCACGCGCACCACATGGTCGTCGGGCGCAAAGCTCGACAGATCCCGTGCGGCGCTGCCGCCGTTGGGTGCCACCAGACGCTTGGCCGCAGCGGTCTTGGGGTTCGAGAAGATCTCCTTCACCTCGCCCATTTCCACCACAACGCCGCCATCCAGAATCGCAACGTGATCGCAGATCTCTTCCACAACGCTCATCTGATGGGTGATGACCACCACCGTGATGCCCAGCTTCCGGTTGATGTCCTTGATCAGGGTCAGGATGGAGTGGGTGGTGTTGGGGTCCAGTGCGCTGGTGGCCTCGTCACAGAGCAGAACTTTTGGCTCGGTCGCCAGTGCGCGGGCAATGGCGATGCGCTGCTTCTGGCCGCCGGAAAGCTGGGCCGGGTAAGCTTCGGCCTTATCAGGCAGGCCGACCAGCTCCAGCAGCTCGCGGGCACGCTTTTCAGCCTCGTCCTTTTTTTCACCCCAGCCAGCTCCATGGGGAAACAGATGTTCTTCAGGCAGCTGCGCTGCATCAGCAGGTTGAACTGCTGGAAGATCATCGTGATCTCCCGGCGGCGGGCACGCAGCTCGGCGGGAGAAAGCTTCTCCATCTCCACGCCGTCGATGACGACGCTGCCCTCGGTGGGGCGCTCCAACAGATTGATGCAGCGCACCAGTGTGGATTTGCCCGCACCGGACATGCCGATGATGCCATAGATGGAACCATCCGGAATGGTCAGATTGATGTCACTCAGCGCGTTGACCGCGCCATCCTTCATCTGGAAGGTCTTGGAAAGATGTTTGATCTCGATCACAGAAATTGCTCCTTTTTAGCCCTCAATGGGGGACAGGTCGCTCTGCTTGCCGCCGTAGATGCCCATGGGCTCCACGTGGATGCCGGCCACCGTCACCAGATGGGTGCCCTTCTCAGCGTTGAAGTCGTCCAGATAGGGCTGATGCTGGAAGTAGTTGGTATCGACCTGACCATCCTCGACCACGGTGTTGGGGATCACATAGTCGTCGTACTCCTGAATGTCCAGCGTGATGCCCTTGGCTGCGAGGATCTCCTTGCAGACCTCAAGGATCTCGCAGTGGGGTGCGGGGGTAGCAGCGCAGTGACGGTCTCGCCGTTCAAAGCGTCGTAGTCAATGCTGGAATCGTAGCCGTCGGTGGGGTTCTCCACAACAGAGACCACAGCGCCGCCGTAGTTTTCGGTCATGAAGTCCTTGACCTGCTGGCTCTCCAGAGCAGCGACCAGTGCCTTGATCTTCGGCTCCTCCTCGTTGCCCTCCTTGCAGACCAGAACGTTGACGTAAGCGGAAGAGCCGTCCTCCATAGCCAGTGCATCGGTCATGGGGTCCAGACCGGCAGAGATGGCGTAGTTGGAGTTGATGACGGCGTAGTCCTCATCCTGCAGGACGTTGGGCACCTGCGCAGCCTCGACCTCGTCGATGCTGACGTTGAACGGGTTCTCCTCGATGTCGTTCTTGGTGGCGGTGATGCCGGCGTCAGCCTTCAGCTTGAAGAAACCGTTCTTCTCCAGCAGGGTCAGGGCGCGGGCCTCGTTGGTGGTGTCGTTGGGGACGGCGATGCTGATCTTGTCCAGCTTCTTCACCACTTCAGAAGAAGCGGCAGAGGAAGCGGCAGAAGCAGCGCTGCTTGCAGTGGAGGAAGAAGAACCACCGCAAGCGGTCAGGGCTGCGGCGGCAGCAGCCACGCCAGTTACCTTCAGAAAATCACGACGCGAAATCTTAGACATAATGTTTTCCCTCTCTTGATCTGTTTTCAAACAATTGTTTTTGCACCGCGCAGCACATTTTTCTGCGCCTCATGCAGCCGGAAGCAAAGAAAAACGCTTCCGTCCTCGGCGGGCAACAGCCCACAAGGACGAAAGCGTGACAAAACTTCCGTGGTACCACCTTGGTTTACCGTGCCCTCACGGGCTCGGCCTCGAAGCTGCGGCAGCGGCTTTCTCCCTCCACTGCTTACAGCCGGACGCTGTAACGGGCGCTCCCGTCGCGGGCTTAGCACTCTTGCGCTTCGCCCCCGCGGCTCCGAGACCATTTTCAGTTCCCTGTTTCCTGCCCTTTTCCACCGGCCGGGCTCTCTGGAAGGATCAATGCGAAAACCTACTCTTCTCTTCACAGCCATTTTTGTGATATTGGTTGTATTCTACCCCTCCCGACGGGATTTGTCAACCCCTTCAACGAAGTTTTTGGTAGGAAATTGATTTTGCGTTCCTTCCTGCAGCCTCTCCGTCCTCGCTGAGGCGATGCCGCCTCCTGTAGGGGAGGCTGAAATTTTTCGGTTGGACAAATCGCCTGCAATATGCTATTTTATAAGAGATATTTTGCCTTATCAGCACAGCAAGGAGCGAACGAATGAACGGCAGGGAATTGTATCCCGACGAGCAGCAGCGCCAGCGCATCATGGATTTTATCATGGCGGCAGGGCAGACGCTGCTGGAAAACGGTGCGGAGGTCTTCCGCGTCCAGCAGACCATGGAGATCATGGCCCGCAGCTTCCATCTGCGGGAGTTTCACGTATATGTATTGACCAACGGCATCTTCGCCAGCGCGGGCACGGCGGAGATCAGTGAGGTGCGCAATGTGCCCACCGCACGACCCATCTGGGCCGGGTGGCTGCGGTGAACCAGCTCTCCCGCCAGATCGCGGCGGGCGGCATTACCATCGACGAGGCGGAGAGCCGCCTTGTTCAGGCCAAGTGCATCCCCTTCCCGAAGGATCGGGTCCAACTGGCCGCCGGGCCTTCGGGCGCGTTCTGCTTCGCGCTCATCTTCGGCGGCACGCTGCGGTCCGCGCTTGCGGCAGCAGTGGCTGGTCTTGCAGCCAGCGCCTACCTGCTGTTCTGCGGGCGGCACGGCGTGGGCGGCGGGTTCAAGACCATCTCCACCGCCTCCCTTATTACCCTCATCTGCATTCTCAGCTGCCACCTGCTCCGCACCGAGGCCAGCCACGCCATCATCGGCACCCTGATGATCCTGACCCCCGGCATCGCCTTTACCATGGGCATCCGGGACTTCGTGCAGGGCGATTATCTCTCCGGCACCATTCGGATGATCGACGCCCTCCTCATCGCGGCCAGTATCGCCATCGGCACCGGCCTTGTGCTGGGGGCCTATTCTATGCTGACGGGGGTGGTGCTTGCATGACGCAGCTTCTTTTGACCAGTGAGCAGATCGGCCAGTTGGTCGCGCAGTCTTTCATCGCCGGGGCGGGCACCCTGAGCTTTGCCATCCTCTTCGCGTGCCCCAAACGCACCCTGCCCTACTGCGGGCTCGTGGGCGCGGTGGGCTGGTTCGTCTACGAGACCGCCATCCTGTTCGGGCTGGAAGCCTTTGCCGCTTCCCTGCTGGCCGTCATCCCGCTGACCCTGCTGGCCCGCATCTTCGCCGTGGCCCTCAAAACCCCGGTCACCATCTTCCTGCTGACCGGTATCTTCCCCCTCGTGCCCGGTGCCGGCATCTACTACGCCGCCTACTATTTCATTCAGGGCAATAACGATCTGGCCGTCGCCAACGGCATCTCCACCTTTAAGATCGCCGTCGCGCTGGCCGTCGGCATTGCACTGGTGCTTGGGCTGCCGATGCCCCATTTCACTCCCCGCAAATAAGGTTTCCTTTCGTAAAACCACTTTTCGTACCGATCCCCACGGAAAGTGGCTTTTTTCTTTTCAGGCCTACTTTCCCACAATAAAAAAAATCCCCACAAACACAAAAACCCGCCTGGCAGCGGGTTTTTGTGTATAGAGGGGTGGGAAAGTATATAAAGTTGGGAATCGCATATTCAGATGCGGGGCACAGCAAGTGGGTTGTTCGCGTCCTGCAAGATGTATTATACCCATTTTTCTTTTCTTGTCAAACAAATTTTTTGCAGTTTGCTTTAAATTCACACTTTACATTTTGCTCAAAACTTTATATAATTAACACGGCCAGATTTTTTCCAAGCTTTTTCGATGTTTGTACGATTTTTACAACAATAAAACTTTACTTTCAAAAATTTTTATGGATTCCAACATATTTTAAAAGGAGACCTTCCTCATGGACGATTTAGACCGCAAGATCCTTTCCCTCCTTGCCAAAAATGCCCGGATGCCGGTCAAGGAGATCGCCGAGCAGGTGGCGCTGACCAGCCCCGCCGTTTCCAGCCGCATCCACAAGCTTGAGACCGACGGCATCATCAGCGGCTACACCGTGGTGCTCAACCGCCCGGCCGACCGCGTGTACGTGGACGCCCTCATCAGCCTTTCCGTCACCCCCAGCCACCGCGACGAGCTGGTGGAGCTGATGCAGAACAGCAAGGAAGTGCTGCAGTGCTACCATGTCACCGGCGCCTACACCTTCCTTATTAAGGTGAGCTGCGGCAGCATGCCCCAGCTGGAGCACCTGATTCTCCAGTTCCAGAAGCTCGGCACCACCTCCACCCAGATCATCCTTTCCACCCCCGTTAACCACGGCGACCTCGAAGCCATGATGCTCTGAGCCGTTTCCGGAAATTTTTCTCTGCCGCCGGGCAGAACGCAATCTTTCGCCCCGGTGGTTCGTATTCCTGATACAAGCCGCCGCTGCATAGGCAGCCGGGTGCTGTGCCATACTAAGGGCACGGGCGGCTTGCCCCGCACTTTTTCACGACGAAAGGAATACGATATGAAGCTTCCGTTCAAACGCCTCCTCGCCGCCCTGCTGGCCGCACTGACCCTGCTCGCGCTGGCGGGCTGCGGCAGCTCCGGTAAGACCGACGCCGCCCCCAAAGACTACACCCAGATCCTCCACGACGCCCGCCCGGATGAGGACAACGAATATTATATGATCTTCTCCCCCGGCAAGGAGGGCAAGTTCACCGCCCAGTACGGCTACAGCGAAAGCTACGAAGACGCCGACCAACTGGATGAAGAGATCCGGAACATGCTGCTTCCCCTGCTGAATCTGGAGGGGGGGGATTACACCGACTTTTCCGCCTCCGTTTCCGGCATGATGGTGCAAAGCTACGCCCTCGCCATCGTCAAGCCCGCCGAGGGCAGACAGGAAGCCGTGAAACAGGCCCTTCTGGATTTCGTGACCAGTGAGCAGAGCTCCATGGAGCACTATCTGGAAGACCAGTACGCCATCGCCAAAGCCGCCAAGGTCGAAGTGGTCCCCTCCGGCGAAGTGGTTCTCGTCTGCTGCGAGAACAGCGACGCCGTCCTTTCCGCCATCAAAACAGCGCTGGCCGCTTAAAATCAAACCTTGCACTTCTTTCACCGCACCCCGTTTTCGGGGCGCGGTGTTTTATTTTTTTCCCGAAACGGCCCGAAAAGGCCTCCGCTGCAAAAAGTTTTCTCAAAATCCCTCCAAATCACTTTCCAAAAGTGTTTTTTGATGTATTCTATTCCTATCCGCTGTGCGTTTTTGGGACGCAGACGGAAACGCTAAAAACGAAAGAGGGGTGCGCACAGATATGTTCAAATATCTGGCCAAACGCATCGGGCGCTCGATTTTGACACTGTTCATCATTGTGACGCTCGTGTTTTGCTTGCTGCGGCTGATGCCCGTGGAAGGCTACTTTGCAAACTACGAAAAAATGACCGAGGCGCAGATCCAAGCCGGATTGCAGTCCATGGGTCTGCTGGACCCGCTGCCGGTGCAGATCGGGCGGTTCTGGTGGAATGCCCTCCACGGCGACCTCGGCGTGAGCCATATTTATAAGGTGAACGCCTCCGTCACCAGCATTCTGACCAAGAAGCTGCCCATCTCGGTGCAGATGGGTGTGTTCTCCATGCTGCTGAGCCTTGTGGTGGGCATCCCCATGGGGCTGTTCATGGGCCGCTTCAAGACCCGCTGGCCGGATAAGATCGGTACGGCCATCATCGTGCTCATCAAGCCGTGCCCGCCGCCGTGTACTACCTGTACATCCAGATGTACGGCACCACTGCGCTGGGCGTGGGCCTGTTGTTCGACGCCTCCGACTGGAAATACTGGGTGCTGCCCATCTGCTCTATGAGCCTTGGCAACGTGGCCTTCTACGCCATGTGGCTGCGCCGCTACATGGTGGACGAGAGCAACAAGGACTACGTCCGCCTCGCCCTTGCCAAGGGCGTCAGCGAGAACAACATCGCGCTGCATCACGTCTTCCGCAACGCCATGGTCCCGCTGGTGCAGTACATTCCCTCCGCGTTCCTGAACACCGTCGTCGGCTCCATCTACATCGAGAGCCTGTACAGCATCCCCGGCATGGGCGGCTTGCTGGTCACCTGTGTCCAGCGGCACGACAACACCATGGTGCAGGGCATCGTTCTGCTGTACGCCTGTGTGGGCATCATCGGCCTGATCCTCGGCGACTTGCTCATGGTGCTCATCGATCCCCGCATCAACTTTGGCAAGAAAGAAGGTGGCCGATAATGCTGTTTCATATGAAAGACCAGAAGGCAGCTGTGCTGGAAAACGACCTGAACAAGCTGCAGAAGGACGGCCCCGCCGCGTGGGCCGAACTGCCGGAGGACGAACTGTTCACCCCCGCCGGGTTCCGCGCCGAACAGGCCGAGGCCACCGCCTACTCCAACTACTCCTACTGGGGCAGCACCTTCCGCGCCTTCTTCAAGAATAAAGTGGCCGTGGCCCTTCTCATCGCGCTGGTGGCCGTGGTGGCCTTCGCCTTTCTGCAGCCCCACCTGCCCGGTCAGGTGGACCCGAACCTGTGCGAAGTGGACCCCGTGACCGGCATCCAGTACCGCAACATCGCCCCCGGCGAGCAGGGCTTCATCTGGGGTTCCAACGCCATCGGGCAGGACCTTTGGGCCCGCATCTGGGCCGGTGCCCGCACCAGTTTGACCATCGCCTTCTTCGTGGCCCTCATTGAGGCCGTGGTGGGCATCACCGTGGGCGTGCTGTGGGGCTATGTCCGCCAGCTCGACTTCTTCTTCACCGAGCTGTACAACATCTGCGACAACATCCCTTCCACCATCATCCTGATCCTGATCTCTTACGTGGCTTCCCCAGCATCCAGACCCTGATCTTGGGCATGTCGCTGACGGGCTGGATCGCCATGGCCCGCTTCATCCGCAACCAGATCCTGATCATCCGCGACCGGGATTAAAACGTTGCTTCCCGCTGCATCGGCACCCCCACCTCCCGCATCGTGGTGCGCAACCTGCTGCCCTATCTGGTCAGCGTCATCATGCTGCGGATGGCTTTGACCATCCCCGCCGCCATCGGCAGTGAGGTGTTCATCACCTACATCGGCCTTGGCCTTTCCGTCGAGATCCCCTCGCTGGGCAACCTCATCAACGACGGCCGCAAGGTGATGATGCAGGCCGGGCTGCGGTATCAGCTGCTCTACCCCACCATCATCCTCAGCTTTGTCACCATCGCGTTCTATCTGATCGGCAACGCTTTCTCGGACGCTGCCGACCCGAAGAACCACCTGCAATAAGGAGGGACAGACGATGCAGAAAAATCAGCTGATCCTCTCGGTCAAGGGTTTGAACATCCAATTCAATCTGCGTGGAAAAGTGCTCCACGCCATCCGGGGCATCGACCTCGACATCTACCACGGCGAAGTCCTCGCCATCGTGGGCGAGTCCGGTTCGGGCAAGAGCGTCTTCACCAAGTCCTTCATGGGCCTGCTGGACTCCAACGGCTCCATCACTTCCGGCACCATCGACTACTTCGGTGCCGACGACCACCAGCCCATCCGGCTCTCCGAGCTGAAAAAGGAAAAGGACTGGCTCCGCGTCCGCGGCCATGAGATCGCCATGATCATGCAGGATCCCATGACCAGCCTGAACCCGCTGAAGACCATCGGCGATCAGATCATGGAGGCTGTGGAGCTCCATCAGGGGCTGCACGGCAAGGCTGCCAAGGAAAAGACACTGGAATACCTGCGGGACGTGGGCATTGCGGACCCCGAAGTGCGCTTCAGCCAGTATCCCCATGAGTTTTCCGGCGGTATGCGCCAGCGCGTGGTCATCGCCATCGCCATGGCCTGCAACCCGCAGATCTTGATCTGCGACGAACCCACCACCGCGCTGGACGTGACCATTCAGGCGCAGATTTTGCAGCTGCTCAAGGAGATGCAGGTCAAGTACAACCTGACCATCGTTCTCATCACCCACGACCTCGGCGTCGTGGCCGACATCGCTGACCGGGTGGCCGTTATGTATGCGGGCGACATCGTGGAGATCGGCACCTCGGACGACATCTACTATGACCCCCGCCATCCCTACACATGGGCGCTGCTGTCCAGTATGCCCCAGATGGGCATCAAGGGCGAGGACCTGTTCAACATCCAAGGCACCCCGCCGAACCTGTTCACGGAAATTCATGGCGACGCCTTTGCGCCCCGCAACCCGCAGGCGCTCAAGATCGACTTCGTCAAGCGCCCACCCTACTTCACCGTCAGCCCCACCCACAAGGCGAAAACGTGGCTGCTGGACCCGCGGGCACCCAAGGTCGAGCCGCCGCTGGCGGTCAAACTGCTGAAAGAGGAGGGGATGTAAGATGGCAGAGGAACGTGAACGCGAGATCCTTCTTGAGGTCAAGGACCTCGAAGTGACCTACGGCTCCGGCCGCAAGGCCTACCGGGCCGTGAACTGCGCCAACTTCAATATCTATAAGGGCGAGACCTTCGGCCTCGTGGGCGAGTCCGGCTCCGGCAAGACCACCATCGGCCGCGCCATCATGCGCATCCTGCCTACCTCTGGCGGCGAGATCTTGTACAAGGGCCAGAAGATCAACGGCAAAATTTCGCATACGCTGGATCAGCAGGTCATCAAGGAGATCCAGATGATCTTCCAAGACCCCCAGTCCTCCCTGAACGAGCGCGCCAAGGTCAGCTACATCGTGGGCGAGGGCCTGATGAACGTCCGGCCCGACCTGACCGCCGCCCAGCGGGAGGAAAAAAGTCCGTCAGGCGCTGCTGGATGTGGGTCTGCTGCCGGAATTTGCCTCCCGCTTCCCCACGAGTTCTCCGGCGGCCAGCGCCAGCGCATCGGCATTGCCCGCGCCCTGATCGTGGAGCCGGAATTCATCATCGCGGATGAACCCATCTCCGCGCTGGATATGTCCATCCGCGCGCAGGTGCTGAACCTGCTGCGCCATCTCCAGAAGGAGCGCGGCATCACCTACCTCTTCATCGCCCATGACCTGTCCGTAATGCGGTACATCTCGGACCGCATCGCCGTCATCCACAAGGGCGACATCGTGGAGCTGGCCGACGCCGAGGAGCTGGTGACCCACGCCATCCACCCCTACACCCGCAGTCTGCTCTCCGCCATCCCCATGCCGAATCCCCGCTTGGAGCGGAAGAAAAAGCTGCTGGTCTACGACCCCGCCATGCACGATTACTCCAAGGAAGCGCCCCAGTGGCGTCAGCTTCGCCCCAACCACTTCGTGCTGTGCAGCGCCGCCGAGGCCGAGCAATGGTCAAAGGAAGTCTGAACCCATCGGATTCCCTCAATTTTTTATACAATCTTCACCCTTTGTTTCTTGACTTTTGCAGGGGGCTCAACTACAATAGCACTGGCAAGTATTGTACATTTTTTGACAAAGGATAGGGTTCTATGACAACAACCAACACTCCCCTCTATGCTTCACAGGCACGCCCGTGGCTCAAATACTATGATCCCAAGTTCATCGACCAGACCCTGCCGGAATGTTCTGCCTTCGACTATGTGCGCCGGCAGAACCAGAATCGCCTGAGCGAGTCTGCGATGGAATACTATGGCCGGAAATTCACCTACGCCGACCTCATCGTGAACGTCAAGAAGACCGCCGCCGCTTTCCGCGCGGTGGGCGTCAAAAAGGGCGACATCATCATCACCGTCGTCAGCGTGATGACCCCGGAGGTCATTTACGCTTTCTATGCAGCGGAGCGCATCGGAGCCACCCTGAATCTGGTGGACCCCCGCTACAGCGCCGAAGGCATCCACGAATACATCGAGGAGGTGGACTCCCACCTGCTGCTCTGCCTGAATGTGACGTATGAGCGCTGCTATCAAGCCGCCAAGCGCACCCATGTGGAGCGGGTGATCGTGATCTCCCCGGCGGACTCCCTGCCGCTGCATCTGGCCATCGGCTACAAGGCCACCAATCCCGACCGCAACCGCTACAAATCCAACGTGCTGATGTGGAAGCAGTTCATCGCGAACGGCAAGAACGCCAGCACCTCTTCCGAGGAGTATGACCCGGAGCACGCCTGTGTTGTCGTTCACACCGGCGGCACCACCGGCTCGCCCAAGGGCGTTATGCTCACCGACCGCAACTTCAACGCCATTGCGATGCAGTTCTCGGCCTACGAGGGGCTGTTCAAGAAGGGGCAGACCCTGATGAACATCATGCCCCCTTCATCGCCTACGGCTATGCGTGCGGCGTCCATCTGCCGCTGGTTCTGGGCCTGACCGTCGTTATCATCCCGAACCTTGACCCCGCCAAGCTCGGCAGCCTGATCTGGAAGTACAAGCCGGAGCATATGTTCGGTGTGCCCGCTCACTATCAGCAGATGGCCGCAGACTCCAAGCTGAAGGATAAGGACCTTTCCTTCATCCGCAACTACGCGGCGGGCGGCGACGCCATTTCCATCGGCGCAGAGAAAACGGTCAACGAATTCCTCGCGGCCCACAACGTCGAGTCGACCCCATGGCCAAGGGCTACGGCATGACGGAGGTCTCCTCCGCTGCCACCTGCGCCGCCGGCAAGAACAACAAGCTGGGCAGCGTCGGCATCCCGCTGGTCAACACGCTGGTTTCCGTCTTTGAGCCTGACACCGAGAAGGAGCTGCCCATCGGTGAGCGCGGTGAGCTGTGCATCTCCGGCCCCACCATGATGAAGTGCTACTACAACAAGCCTGCTGAGACCGCCGCCATCCTCCGCACCCACGAGGACGGCCGGGTCTGGGTGCACACCGGCGATATCGGCTACATGGACGAAGACGGCTTCGTCTACCTCGACAGCCGCATCAAGCGCCTTATCATCCGCCACGACGGCTTCAAGGTCTTCCCCCCATGATCGAAAACGTCATCAGCCAGCACCCCGCCGTGCATCAGTGTTCGGTGGTGGGCTGCACCGACAAGGATCATGTGCAGGGCCGTCTGCCCTTTGTTTACATCGTGCTGGCCCCGGAGGCCGCTGTCTCCGTCAAAAAGCGTCAGATCATCAAGGAGCTGCGCCAGCTCTGCGCCGAGGAGCTGCCCGAATATGTGCAGCCCGTGGGCTACAAGTTCATCGACTCCATGCCCATGACCCCCATCGGCAAGTTCGACTACCGCAAGCTCGAAGAGGAGATCACCTCCCACGATTACTAAGCCCCAGAAAAGACCCCAAACGAGAAGAAAGGAACCGACCCCTATCATGAAGAAACGAATCATCAGCCTCGCCCTCTCGGCTGCGATGCTCTTCGCCGGTCTCAGCATTTCTGCCTTTGCAGAAGAGCCCCTGACCGAGGCGGAGCCCGCCGCCGCAGAGACCGTGGAGGAAGAGAATTCCTTGTTCCGCAAGTCCGACAAGACCGCCGAGACCACGGAGACGGCCGAAACTACGGATACCACCGAGGAAGCGACCGCAGCCCAGTCCGAGGAGCCCGAAGAAGACAAGCAGATCCGGTACGTTGCCCTCGGCGACAGCATCTGCTCCGGCGTGGGCCTGACCAACGTTCCCTACGCCCACAACCTGATGGGTGTGGATGTCTCCTTCAACTTCAAGGGCTATCCGGAGAACTGCTACGTCGGTCAGGTAGCCAAGACCCTCGGCCTTGACCGTGACCACGCCATCAACCTCGGTCTGCCCGGCCTGATGAGCGCCGACCTCGTGGAGCTGGTCCAGACCGGCAAGATGAGCGAGATGAACAAGCTCTCCGGCTGCCAGTACAACTACCCGGAGATCATCGACTACATCAAACAGGCCGATGTCATCTCCATCCAGATGGGCTCCAACGACGCCTTCGTGCCCACCGTCGTGGCCTTCGGCAATGCGACCAACTGGAAGAGTGAGGATCTGGCTTCCATCGTGCTGAGCGGCAACCTGCGCAGCAAGGACCCGGAGACCAAGGCCGCTTTTGACGCCAGCATGAAGAAGCTCAAGCTGACCAAGAGCGAGGTCGATGCCGTTTGGAACCTTGCCACCTCCGGCATGAGCAAGATCTGCAATGACGCTTACCCCGTCAGCAGCGCAAACATCCGCACCGTCGTCGAGACCGTCCGCGCCCTGAACCCGGACGCCCAGATCCTGCTGATCGGTGCCACCAACCCCGTTCCCCTGCTGCCCAGCTGGAGCAATTACTTCAGCAAGCTCAACAGGTTCCAGAAGCAGCTGGCCGAAGTCTACGACATCGACTACATCGCCATTCCCTATGCTCAGACCGAGCTGGACGGCCACCCCACCGTTGCCGGCCATAAGTACATCGCTAAGAAGATCGTCCGCGCCATCCAGAACGGGTGAGCTTTTCAACACGTAAAAGGAACGCTGTGCCTCGCAAAATGAGAAGCACAGCGTTCCTTTTTGTCAGCTTTCGATGTGGCATTGCAGCCAACTCAGCAGCCCGTTATAGTCCAGCGTCCCGGATGCTACGGCCAGAATCGTTTCGATCAAGTCCTTATCTTCATAATTCAAACTGATCTGGTTGATGTCTAGAAAAACCAGCATTGCGTGGGTCCCGATCCGTTTGTTGCCGTCCACGAATGGATGGTTGCAGATCAAGCCAAATCCCAAACGCGCAGCCTTCTCCAGCAGCGATGGATACAGTTCCTGATCCGCAAACGTCTGAAACGGTGCATGAATCGCCGAGTCCAATAGTCCCGCGTCCCGGATGCCATCTGAGCCGCCCGACTGCCCGATCAATGCAGTGTGGAGCAGCAGGATCTGCCGTTTCGTCAGGATCTTCATTTCGCCAGCTCCTCATAAACATGCTGATTGCGCGTCATCAGCTTCTGCGAAGACAGCAGTACATCCTCATCGGCTGCTGCCTGCATGGCATCGGCCTGATTGAACTCATAAATGATATAGCGCGGCGCATTGTTCTTCATAATGACTGCCGAACCGTATTGATCCACCAGCCGTGCGACCTTTGAAAAATTCTGGTTTGCAACCGAAATGGGGACCATGGTATCCGTATTCACGTTCATCAAATCACTCCCTTCTACTTGCAGTATACTAAAATTTTAGGACAAAATCAACCTAATCTTTATGTAACAAGCAACCCCCGCAGTGACTGCGGGGGTTGCATCATCTTACAGTCGATCAGCTCAACCGGCCGCTTTCCACGGAAAAGCTGACATCGGCCACAGCCATGGTGGACTTCCGGTGGGAGACGAGGAGGACGGTCTTTTCGCGGCACTCGTCCCGGACGGCCTTGAGGATGACTCCCTCGTTCAGGCTGTCCAGATTGGAGGTAGGCTCGTCCAGCAGGAGGAAAGGTGCATCGTGGAGGAAAGCCCGCGCCACGCCGATGCGCTGGCGCTCGCCGCCGGAGAGGGCCCCGCCCAGCTCGCCCACCGGGGTGTCGTAGCCCTTGGGCAGCTTCTGGATGAAGCCGTCCAGCGCCGCCTTTTTACAGGCCGCTTCCACCTCGGCGCGGGTGGCGTCGTGTTTAGCGATCTTGATGTTGTTCTCAATGGTATCGTCGAAGAGTTCGGTCTCCTGCGTCACAAGGCTCTCCTGCGCCCGCAGAGCGGCTGTATTGACGCGGCGGACATCTTCCTCGCCGAAGCGGATGGAGCCGCCGGTAACGTCCCAGAAGCGGAGCAGGAGCCGCAGGAAGGTGGACTTGCCGCTGCCGGAGCGGCCCGTGATGCCCACGATCTTCTTTTCGGGGATGGTCAGGCTCAGATCGTGCAGGACCTCCTCGGCGGCGTAGGCGAAGCTGACCTGCTTTGCCTCGGCCCCGGCGAAGGCGGTGTCGCTGCCGTCGGTCACATCGGCGGTGACGGGCTGTTCGTCCAGCAGGTCCAGGACACGGTCTGCGCTGGCGAACACCTGCGTCAGGCTGGCACCGAGGTTGGCCAGCGCCACCACCGGGCCGAAGGAGCTCAGCGCGGCCAGTGTGCAGATCAGCACGCCGCCCTCGGTCATGGCACCGGACCGGTACAGGCTCACGCTGACGCCCAGCACGGCCAGCACCGTGAGCAGGATGAGGGTGTTGGTTGCCCCCACCGTCACGCCCTCGCGGTACTTCATGGCTTTCTGCTTTTCCCCCAGCGCCTCACTGTGGGCCGTGATGCCCTCGGCACGGACGTTGGTGTTCTGATATTGCAGCGTGTCCCGCAGACCGCGCAGGCTTTCCAGCACGTAGCTGTTGGTGTCGGCGAGGGTCTGGCGGTACTCCCGCGCGGCCTTGTCGCCGCGCTTGGCCGACCAGATGGGCAGGGCCACACCCACCAGCAGATACCCCGCCAGCAGCACCAGCGCGGGCAGGATGTGATAGCTGGCCGTAAAGCAGGTCATGCCGATGACGCAGATCACCGCAATGCAGACCGGCGAAATGGTGTGGGCGTAGAAGACTTCCAGTTGCTCGATATCCGCCGTGATGAGGCTGATGAGGTCGCCGCGGTCCCGGCCTTCGAGCTTGGCGGGGGTCAGGCGGCGGAGGGCCCCGAAGACCTTATCCCGGATGAGGGCCAGCAGCTTGAAGGCGATGAAATGGTTGGACGCCTGTTCGGCGTACCGCAGCACACCGCGCAGCAGCGCAAAGACGAGGATGCAGACAAAGACGGCGCCGACGGAGGCCACCGGGCTTTCCAGCCCCGCCGCCGTCAGTAGACCGAAGCCGCCGAAGATGGTGATGAAGGTAGCGCAGAAGTGCCCCGCCACGCCCATGGCGATGGCGGCCAGCATGATGGGCAGCATCGGCTTCACCAGCACGATCAGCCGCCGGACGATCTCGAACGGACTGCGTTTTTTTCGGGCTGTTCATGCGCTCACCTCCCCAAGGTTCTCCAGTTGCTTCTGGGCGTTGTACAAACGGCTGTAAACGCCGTTTTCGGACAGCAGGGCGTCGTGTCTGCCCTGCTCGGCGATGGTGCCGCTGTCCATGACATAGATGCAGTCGCTGCCGACCACATTGGCCAGACGGTGCGAAATGAGGATGACCGTCTTCTTTCCCGCCAAGCGGCGGATGGCCGCCATGATGTCGTTCTCACTCTCGGCGTCCACATTGGAGGTAGCCTCGTCGAAGAGGTAGATGGGCGAATCGTGGAGCAGCGCACGGGCCATGGCGAGGCGCTGGCGCTGGCCGCCGGACAGGTTCGAGCCTCCCTCATGCAGCGGCGTTTCCAGTCCCTGCTGGCTGCGGCAGAAGTCGGCGAGGTTCACCTCTTCCAGCGCCGCCCATAGGGCCTTGTCGTCGGCAGCGGGAGCCGCCATCCGCAGGTTGGCGCCCACGGTGCCCTTGAAGATGGCCGCGTTGTGGGGCACCACGGTCAGGGTGCGGAGGCAGCTCTCCTCATTCAGCTCCTGCAAAGGCACGCCGCCCAGCGTCACGCTGCCGGTATAGCCGGTGCGGGCACCGGAGAGGATGGCTGCAATGGTGCTCTTGCCGCAGCCGGACTCCCCCACCAGCGAGACGAAGCTGCCCTGCGGGACGGTCAGGGAGATGTCGCGGAGGATGGTGCGGTTTCTCTCGTAGCCGAAGGTCACGTGCTCCAGCCGGAGGGTGGTGTCCGCCCCGGCTTCCTTGGTGCCGTCGGCAGGCTCGTCCGCAGCGAGGAGCTTGAAGATTTTCTCTGCCGAAGCCGCGCCGTTCATGGCGATGTGGAAGTAGCTGCCCAGCAGACGCAGCGGCAGGAAGAAGTCCGCCGCCAGCAGGAGGATGGTCAGCGCCGCAGTCAAAGTGATCTGCCCCTTGGCAAAGGCCGCCACCGCGCTGATGATGCCCAGACCCGCGCCGCCGTAGGCCATCAGGTCCATCAGGGTGACGGAGTTCAGCTGCATGGTCAGCACCTTCATGGTGATCTTCCGGAAGCGCTCGGCCTGTCGGTTCATCTCCTCGTGCTTCCAACCGTCAGCCTGATAAATTTTCAGGGTGGTCAGGCCTTGGATGTTCTCCAGAAAGCTGTCGCCGAGGGTAGTGTACTCGCCCCAATACTTCTCCAGCAGCTTCTTGGCGAACTTCTGCACCGCCACGATGGACATAGGGATGAGGGGCACGCAGCACAGCAGGATGATGGCCGACCGCCCGTGGACCCCCACCAGCAGAACGAAGAGGGTCACCGGGGCCAGCAGGCTGTAGAACAGCTGGGGCAGGTACTTTGCAAAGTAGGTATCGATCTGCTCCACGCCTTCGCTGGCCAGCATCACCACCTCGCTGGTGGCGACGGTCTCGCTGTAGCCCGCGCCGAGGCGGGTGAGCTTTTCGTAAATTTTGCTGCGGAGGGTACGCTTGACATCTTTCGAGGCACAGTCGCTCATGTTGGAGGCCAGCATGGTGAAGCCGAAGCGCAGCGGAACCGTGCACAGGCAGACCACAAGGCTCCGCGTCAGCAGTGCACCCGTCAGGCTGCCCGCAAAAACAGCCCCCAGCAGCACCGCAATGGTGCGGACGAAGACCACGTTGCAGAGCATCCCAAGCCACTGAAACGCCACATTCGCCCCCACGAAGCGCAGCGCGCCCCGGTCAAAGGACAGCAGTTTTTGTTGATCACGATTCGATCTCCATTTCTGTTTTTGTCTCATCGTCGGAGCCGAACAGGCGGTCATACTCGCCGGTAAAGGCCCGCTCCGGCAGCGCCGAGGTCAGCGCCAGTGCAGCGGCGCAGCGCTCGTCGTCGGTCAGCTCGATCTTCACCGGCGGGAAGTTTGCCAGCACCGTTTCCAACTGCTTCTTGACTTCCTTGGCCACAAAGATGCCGCGGTCGGTCAGGTAGATCTTGCCATAATGCTCCTTGACGATCATCCCCCGCTCCATCAGCAGGTTCATGATCCGCACCACCGAGGGCTTGGTCACCCCCAGCTTTTCGGCAATGCTGCGGGAGCAGATGTCCAGATGCGTCTGGGAGACATCATAGATCGCCAGCAGATACCGCAGATGCGCAGCGGTCAGTTCCATTCTTACCACTCTCCTTGAAATCAAACCTCTCGCTGCGTCAGCGATGACGGAGAGGTTTGGTAATGTTATCCAAAGCTAACTTTCATTTTTCTAAAAAAGGGCGCGGGCCGATTTTTTGTTCGACCCGCGCCCTGCGGTTTTTCCTTAGTGGCAGCCGCCGTTGCAATGCCCGCAATCACCGGAGCACCCACCACAGCCGCCGCCGTGCTTGTGGGTGTGCCATACGACCCAGCCCAGCGCGCCGAACACCAGCGCTGCCACGATGATGGTGGGCAGATTAAAGTTTGTTGCAAAAAATTCCATCATAAAAATGCACTCCTCTCAAACTTGGAGAAACTTATTTGTTTGCCGTGATCTTCTTGGTATCGATCTTGACTTCGTTGATGCCGGTGTACTTGTTGGGACGGACCAGCAGATAGATGAAGGCAACGAGGATAACCACTGCGACGATGGTGAAGAAGTTGAAGCCGACCTCACCGGAGATGATGCCGCCCAGCTGGTAAACCACCAGAGCTGCACAGTAAGCCAGAGCACACATATAACCAATGGCGATGGCGGTCCACTTACCGTTGTTCATCTCACGCTTGATAGCGCCCATAGCCGCGAAGCAAGGTGCGCACAGCAGGTTGAAGATCATGAAGGCGTATGCGGACAGAGCGGTGTAATCCTGTGCAACAGCGGCCCAGATCTCATCACCGTTCTCAGACAGTTCGCCGCCGAAGTGATACAGAACACCGAAGGTGCCGACGACGTTCTCCTTTGCGATCAGGCCGGAGACGGAAGCGACGGTTGCACGCCAGTTGCCGAAGCCCAGAGGTGCAAAGATCCATGCGACCTTGGTAGCGATAGCAGCCAGCACGGAGTTGTCCTGATCCTCAACCATACCGAAGGCACCGTTCTCGAAGCCGAAGCCCTGCAGGAACCACAGCACAACGGTAGCGGCCAGAATGACGGAACCGGCACGCTTGATGAAGGACCAGCCGCGCTCCCAAGTAGCACGGAAGACGTTGCCCCAAGCGGGCACGTGGTATGCGGGCAGCTCCATCACGAAGGGAGCGGGATCACCTGCGACGAGCTTGCTCTCCTTCAGGATCACGCCGGAGCAGATGATGGCAGCCATGCCAATGAAGTAAGCAGAGACAGCCACCAGAGAAGAACCGCCGAACATCGCACCTGCGATCAGGCCGATGATGGGCATCTTTGCGCCGCAGGGGATGAAGCAGGTGGTCATGATGGTCATACGGCGGTCGCGCTCGTTCTCGATGGTACGAGAAGCCATAACGCCCGGAACGCCGCAGCCGGTGCCCACCAGAACGGGGATGAAGCTCTTACCGGACAGGCCGAACTTACGGAAGATACGGTCCATGATGAAGGCCACACGGGACATGTAGCCGACGTCCTCCAGAATGGACAGCAGGAAGAACAGGACGAGCATCTGGGGAACGAAGCCCAGAACCGCGCCGACACCGGCGACGATACCGTCCATGATCAGGCCGTACAGCCAGCCCGCCACGCCGATGCTCTCTAGGAAGCCACCCAGCGCATTGGGAACGATCTCACCGAACAGGACATCGTTGGTCCAGTCGGTGGCAAAGGTACCGATGGCCCAGCCGCCGTCTGCGATGGAAGTGCCCATGGACAGGGAGTACATCAGGAACATGACCAGTGCGAAGATGGGCAGAGCCAGCACACGGTTGGTCACGATCTGGTCGATCTTATCGGAAACGGTCAGGTGCTCCACGCGGGCCTTCTTCTTGACGGCCTTGGAGACGACATCGTTGATGTAAGCGTAGCGCTGGTTGGTGATGATGCTCTCGGCGTCATCGTCCATCTCAGTCTCGCAGTCCTTGATGTGCTGGTCGATGTGATCCAGCAGGGCCTTATCGAGCTTCAGCTCATCCTGAACCTTGTCGTCACGCTCGAACAGCTTGACGGCATACCAGCGCAGGAAGCGGTCATCGACCTTGCCCTGAATGGACTCCTCGATGTGAGCGATGGCATGCTCGACACTGCCGGTGAAGACGTGGGGCAGCTCAACAGCCTTGCCGGCCTTGGCAGCAGCCTCAGCCATCTGAGCGGCCTTGTCGCTGCCCTCGTTCTTCAGGGCGCTGATCTCGACGGCCTCACAGCCCAGCTCTGCGCTCAGCTTCTTCAGGTCGATCTTGTCGCCGTTCTTGCGGACGAGGTCGATCATGTTGACGGCCATGACCACGGGGATGCCCAGCTCGATCAGCTGGGTGGTCAGATAAAGGTTGCGCTCGATGTTGGTGCCATCGATGATGTTCAGGATGGCGTCGGGCTTCTCGTTGACCAGATAGCTGCGGGCCACGACCTCTTCCAAGGTGTAGGGGGACAGCGAGTAGATACCGGGCAGGTCCTGAATGATGACGTCTTTCTCGCCCTTCAGCTTGCCTTCCTTCTTCTCGACGGTAACGCCGGGCCAGTTGCCGACGTACTGGTTAGAGCCGGTCAGTGCATTGAACAGGGTGGTTTTACCGCAGTTCGGGTTGCCGGCCAGTGCGATCTTAATGCTCATTGTGTTCCTTTCCTCTCTATTCGGATCAAACCACTTCGATCATTTCAGCGTCGGCCTTACGCACACTCAGCTCGTAGTTGCGCACGGTCAGTTCCATGGGGTCGCCCAGCGGGGCCACCTTGCGGACATAGATCTCAACACCCTTGGTGATGCCCATGTCCATGATACGGCGCTTGACAGGGCCCTCGCCATGCAGACGAGCGACGGTGCACGTTTCGCCGACCTTGACATCTTTCAAAGTCTTCATATAGTTCCTCCTCTACTTGTCTTTATTTCAGAGACCATTCCAGTTTCGAGCAGGTCCCAAACAGCGTTTCCGCTGTTTAGCCGATCATAATGCGGTTCGCCATGGTCTTGTCCAGTGCGATGCGGCTCTCCTTGACCTGTAAGATCAGGTTGCCCGCGATCTCGTTGACCACAGTGACCTCGCTTTCCACCACGAAGCCGAGCTCTGCCAGATGCTGACGGATCTCGTCCTTACCGGTGATCTTTTTGATGGTAACGGTCTCGCCCGCTTTTGCCATCGTCAAAGGCATCATACTTCATTCACCCTTTCTTCTCCCACGCATTTGGAAGCAAGTTTTCCAAATCGAGTTAGTCAGTTGTGACTATCAACACGGATAGTTTATACTTACTAACCTTTTTTGTCAACAATTTTTTCACAATTCAAGGTTAGTTCGTAAGAACAAACAGATTTTTTGCCTTCTTTTTGTTCAGAATTCATTACTTTTAACAATGACACAGCCGCCCGATGCAGGGGTCAACTGCGCCGGGCGGCCGCGTGTCAAAAGGAGGATCTCTTCCCGTCAGGGCGTGGTGTCTCTGACGGGCGCCAAGGATAAAAGAGAGTATTGGTAGGAAATGTCAAATTCAGGCCGCCACGGCAAGGCGGAAGATCGGCGTGCCGCTGTGGAACAGGCGCAGATACACTTTGGTGCACTTGTTCAATTGGGCAAACAGGCGCTCGGCGGCATCGCGGTCGCCGTAGGCCTTCCAGCAGCCGCAGCAGGTGAAGTTGCGGCCCTGATTTTCGATGAAGCCCACCACATCGGTGAGCGGATAACCTAGAAATACGCCGATCTCATGCGGAAACTCTGCTTCGCAGCACAACCGCCGCGCCATCTGCCGCAGCAGCGGTTCGCAGTCGCCATCTTCCGAGAGGGTATAGCCCTCCTGTGCCAGAAACACACGGACATTTTCGTCCGTTAGCACTTCGCGCAGACGGCTCTCGCGGTACACATAGACCAGATACCGGTGGCTGCGGACGCAGCCCTTCAGCACCCGGACCCGGAGGCCCTTCTCACCCAGCCGCGCGTTCCAGCCGCGCACCCGCTCCGCGAGGTCTTTGCAGTCGCTCGTCTCGTAGCGAAACAGACCGGCGGCTTTCAGCCCGGCCAGCACAGGCGAGCATTGTTCGATCATTACAGTCTCAAAATTACGCTCCATGGCCGGTTTCCTCCGTTGCTTTGCTTTCCGATAGGGTGCCCGCATCGGGTCTTTCTATGCAGACGATGCAGAGTTTTATGGTTAGAATATTCTAACCATAACTTCAAAAAAAAGAACGCGGCTCGTCATTCTGCCGCTTCGTTCCGTGTTTTGGTTAGTCGCTTCTAACGTGGCATTATCTTACCACAGCTTCGGGGGTGGTGTCAAGGGGAAATTTCAATTTCGTTGAAAAGCGTCAAATTTCATGTTATAGTGTAGTTATCCACCCGAAAGAACCATCACAAGGAGAAGCCATGTCTTCCATTGATTTTTCCACGCTCACCAAAAAAATCGCCGCGCTGCTGGCGGCGCACCCGGAACAGCTCGTTCTCATCGCTCTGGACGGCCGCTGCGGCAGCGGTAAGACCACACTGGCCGGGCATCTGGCGGAGCAGTTCCCGGCAAGCATCGTCTTCCACACCGACGACTACTATCTGCCGCCCGCCCAGCGCATCCCGGATTGGGAAAAGACTCCCTGCGCCAACATGGACCTTGCCCGGCTGCGGGAGGAGCTGCTCCGCCCCGCCTGCGCCGGGGAGCCGGTCTTCTACCGCGCCTACTCCTGCCGGGAGGGCGCTTACCGCCCCGGACAGTGCATTCCGGCCCAGCCGCTTTCTATCGTAGAGGGCAGCTACAGCCACCATCCCCTCCTCGCCGACTGCTATGACCTCAAGGTATTCGTCACCTGCTCGCCCGCCGAGCAGACCCGCCGCCTCCAAGCGCGGGAGGGAGAACGCTATTCCGGCTTCACCGCCCGGTGGATCCCGCTGGAAGAGGGGTATTTCAAGGAATACAGCATCGAGGAAAAAGCGGATCTCGTGCTCGATACGACCGGGCATTGTTAAGTTTTTTGCAAATTTGTTCCCTGCTCCCCTGCAACCCGTGTCAATTTATGGTATAGTTAAATTGGAATAAAATCGACATCCAAGGCAAGGAGAGCAGCTATGGAGCACTTCGTTGAGTTTGAAAACGTTTCCAAATACTACCAGACTGGCTCGGTCCGCATCGCGGCGGCCGATCACCTGAATTTTTATGTAGACAAGGGCGAGTTCTGCATCATCGTCGGCCCGTCCGGCGCGGGCAAGACCACCCTGCTGAACATTTTAGGCGGCATGGACACCTGCGACGAGGGCCATGTCTGGCTGGACGGGCAGGACGTGAGCCACTTTACCGACCGGGAGCTGACCACTTACCGCCGGTATGATGTTGGCTTTGTGTTCCAGTTTTACAACTTGGTGCAGAACCTGACTGCACTGGAAAACGTGGAGCTGGCCAGCGAGATCTGCCGTGATCCGCTGGACCCCGCCGCCACGCTGGAAAGTGTGGGTCTCGGCGAGCGGCTCAACAACTTCCCTGCGCAGCTCTCGGGCGGCGAGCAGCAGCGTGTCTCCATTGCCCGGGCGCTGGCCAAGAATCCGAAGCTGCTGCTCTGCGACGAGCCCACCGGTGCGCTGGACTACAAGACCGGCAAGCAGGTGCTGGCCCTGCTCCAGCGCACCTGCCGCGAAACAGGGCGCACCGTCATCGTCATTACCCACAACACGGCCCTGACGGCCATGGCGGACCGGATCATCCAGGTCAAGAGCGGACAGATCCTGTCCAACAAGGTCAACGAACACCCGGTGCCCGTGGAACAAATCGAGTGGTGAGCGCCATGCAGAAAAGTTATCGCAAAAACATCCTGCGGGATTTCAAAGGCAATCTGAGCCGCTTTCTCTCCCTGTTCGGCATCGTGGCGCTGGGCGTCATGATCCTGACGGGTCTGCTCAGTTTTGCACCCAGTATGCGGATCGCGGGGCAGAAATATTACGTGGAGCAGAATGTTTTCGACCTCCGCATCCTTTCCACCCTCGGCCTGTCGGAGGACGACATCGCTGCCATTTCGGCCACCGACGGCGTCACCGCCGTGGAGGCGGTAAAGTATCTGGACGTGGAGGGGCACTGGTCCGGCACCGACGAGCCCGCCGTGCTGCGGGTACAGCAGCTCCCCGCTGACCCCGATGCCGACACCGCCGAAAACATGAACCGCTTGGTCTTACAGGCCGGCCAGATGCCCGAAGCCTGCCGACGAGTGCGTCGTGCACGTGATGGGCCACGGCGAAGAAGTGCCCCTCGGCACCACGCTGACCCTGCCGGACGATACCGACGGCCTGACCCGCACGACTTACACCGTAGTCGGGCAGGTGCAGGACCCGCAGTATTTCTCCGCCAACCAAGAGACCTCCACCGCCGGGGACGGCGTGCTGGATGCCCTCGTCTTTGTGCCGGACAGAAGTCTGGATCTGGATTATTACACAGCCTGTTATGTCAAGGTCAAAAATGCCGATCAGTATGACAACTATTCCGACGAGTATCAGGCTGCCGTGGACGCCGTGGCCGACCGGCTGACCTCCATCAGCGACGCCCAATGCGTCGCCCGCCGGGAAGCCCTGATCCATGACGCCAACGCCAAGCTGGCCGACGCCAAGCAGACTTACAGCCAGCAAAAAGCCGAGGCCGAACGCCAGTTCGCCGAGGCGGAGCAAAAATTGGCCGACGCCGAAGCGCAGCTCGTCTCCGCCAAGGCCCAGCTGGAACAGGGCGAAGCGGAGTACACCTCCGGTAAGGAACAGCTTGCCCAGCAGCAAGCCGCCCTGCCCGACACGATGCAGAGCGGCGCGGACGAGGTGCTGAGCGGCGAAGAGCAGGTCTTGGAATTCGAGGACCAGCTGCAGCAGATCGAGATGCTGGTGAACCTGAAAAAGGTGGCCGACCCGCTGCTGGGCTATGCCGAAACGGCTCTGCACAACGCGCAGAAGGCGCTGGACGAAGCGGAACCCGCCGATGAGGAATACACCGAACTGCGGGACGCCCTCGCCAAGGCACAGGCTGCCTACGACAACATTTCAGGTCAGCTCAACGGCTATCAGCAGCAGCTCGACGCCGGAAAGCAGCAGATGTATGCGCAGGGACTCATCTCCTCGCCCAACCTCTCCAACACAGACCTTGTCACCGAGGCCAAAGCCGCCCTGCGCAAAATGAAGGTACAGCTGCTGCAGGGCCAGCTCCAGCTTTCCACCGGAACGGCCGCAGCGACCTCCGCCTTTGCGGCGGCGCAGCAGCAGCTTGCCGATGCCCGCACCCAGTTGGATGACGGCTGGGCCGAATACGATTCCGGTAAAGAGCAGTTGGAGGCTTCCCGCACCGAATACGAGACCCAGAAGGCCGAAGCCCAGCAGAAGCTCGCCGAAGGCCAGCAGCAGATCAACGATGCCGAGGAGCAGATCAGCGACATCCAGAGCGGCACATGGTATGTGCTCGACCGGGGCAGCACCATGAGCTTTGCCAGCTTCGAGCAGTACGCCGACCGGATGGACGCCATCGCGCGGGTCTTCCCGGTGTTCTTCTTTCTTGGCGCGGCGCTGGTCGCTTCCACCACCATGACCCGCATGGTGGACGAGAACCGCCTGCAGATGGGCACACTCAAGGCGCTGGGCTACTCCAACACCATGATCGCGGGCAAATATCTGCTCTACGGCCTTGCGGCCAGCGTTTCTGGGCAGCATCTTCGGCATGGTGGTGGGCTTCATGGTGTTCCCTACGATCTTCTGGCAAGCTTACCACAACCATGATGTTCCAGATACCCACCTTTTCGCTCCAATTCTCCCCCGGCATGGCGGCGGGCAGCGTGCTGCTCAGTGCTGCGGTCATCGGCATCGCCACATGGGAGTCGTGCCACGCCAGCCTGAAAGAAAAAGACCGCCGCCCTCCTGCTGCCCCGCGCCCCCGTGGCGGGCAAGCGCATCCTCCTTGAATATCATCACCCGCTGTGGAAGCGGATGAGCTTCTCCCAGAAGACCACTGCCCGCAACCTGTTCCGGTATAAAAAGCGCTTCTTTATGACCGTTCTGGGCGTAGCGGGCTGCACGGCGCTGCTCCTCATCGGCTTCGGCATCCAGGATTCCCTGCTGCCCATGCTGACCAAGCAGACCACCGAGCTGACCCACAACGACCTGACCATCTCCCTCAGCGACGAAAAAAGGCCTTCACTGTGGAAAACGGCGTGATCGACGTGCTGGACGCCAGCGCCGATGTCACCAGCTTCGGCCGCTTCTACACCAAGAGCGTCACCCTTTACAACGCCGAGGGTGAAAAAGAGACCGTCAGCCTGGTTGCCGCCGCAGACGAAAGCCAGATGACCGAATACTTCACCTTCCGCACCCGGCAGGGGCACAAGGCCATCTCCTTTGATGACAGCAGCGTCATCCTGACGGAGAAGACCGCCGAAAAGCTCCTCGGCCTTGCGGTGGGCGATCCCTTCGAAGTGGAGCTGAGCGACGGCAGCCGCCAGACCCTGACGCTGACCGGCATCACCGAGAACTACGTCTTCACCCGGCTTTACCTCTCCCAGACCAGCTCAAGACGCCTGACCGGCGGCACCCTGCCCGCGTGGAACACCCTCTACGCCCAGACGAGCTGCCCCGACACCGACGCCCCCGCAACGCCCTGCGCACCGACCTGCTGGCGTGCAACTACGTCGGCAGCGTCAGCTTCGTGGAGGATACGACCGAAATGTTCGACAACCTCATCGGCTGCCTGAACTACGTGGTCATTCTGGTCATCGTCTGCGCCGCCGCGCTGGCGGCGCCGTGGTGCTCTACAACCTCATCAGCGTCAACCTCGGCGAACGCAAAAAGGAACTTGCCACTATCAAGGTTCTGGGCTTCTATGACAAAGAAGTGTACCGCTACATCTTCCGGGAGATCGATCTGCTCTCTCTCATCGGCTCCCTGGTGGGCCTTGCGCTGGGCGTGCCGCTGCACCGGTTCATCATCCGCACCGTGCAGCTCCATGGCCTGAATCTTCGTCAGCTTTTTGGCGGAGACCATCCGATCCAGCACTACCTGCGACCGCTTGAGGGCCAGCGCGGGGCTGGAATTGGGCGAGTAGGCCGATGGCGCATTGGGCAGCCCCGCCAGCAGCACGCACTCGGCACTGGTCAGCTCGGCGGGCGTTTTGCCGAAGTAGCCCTGCGCCGCCTCGGCAATGCCGTAATAGCCGCTGCCGAAATAGATCGTGTTGACGTACATCTCGAAGATCTGCTGCTTCCCGTAGTGTTTCTCGATGTCCACCGCCGCGAACAACTCTGCTGCCTTGCGGGCAAAATGCTTCTCCTGCGTGAAGTAGACATTTTTGGCGAGCTGCTGGGTCAGTGTGCTGCCGCCCTCGGCCAGCGATTTGGTTTTCAGGTCGGTCCAGAGCGCCCGGACGATGGCCAGCGGGTCCACGCCGTGATGGCGCTCGAAGCGGCTGTCCTCCACCGCGATCACGGCATCGATGTAGTCTGCGGGATGGCATCACAGGTGGTGAAGGAGGGGCGGGCGGAGATGGTCTCATACAACTGCGCGGCCGGCAGGTCCTGCTGGGTGGTGCGGTACAGCCGCCAGCCCTGCAGCCCCAGCACACCCCCCACGGCAGCCAGCGCCGCCAGCAGCAGCACCAGCAGCCAACACAGCAGCCGTTTGAAAAAGTTTCCCAGTGTCCGCATGGCATACGCCCCTTTCGCATTCTGAATGCTCTTATCCTACCCGATTTCACCCCGATTTTCAAGCAGATTTTATGAACTTTATGTCTTTACGTCCCGGCGGCAGACCGGGCCGGTGAGCAAAGGCCTTGCCCCACAGCAGATACAGGCCGAATCAAAAAGACCCCCGCGGCGTATGGTTTGACGCCGCGGGGTTTCTCAATTGTTCGGTTTGTATTGCAGCACCTTCTGGGAAAACGTCCGGTCGAAGAACTGGATGAAGGGCCCAAGGCAGAACGCACAGATCAAGGTGCCAAGGCCCACAAGGCCACCCAGCAGCCAGCACAGCAGGGCGCTGAGCGCATCGGTGAAGATGCGGCACCCGAAGTACGGGCAGGGTGTGTAGTCCCGCAGACCGAGGGAAAGGTAGTCGTAGGGCGCGATGCCAAGGTCGGCGGTCTGGTAGAGGGAAGCACCCAGCGCCGTGACCAGCACCGCCGCGATGACCCACGCCAACTGCACCGCCAGCGACGGCGCGTCGCCGAAGTGGGCGTGAATGGGGTCATAGAACGCCGTGACGATGTACCCGATGCAGATGCCGTTGACGAAGGTGCCAAGGCCGATGTACTTGCGCCCGAACCAGAATTCCAGCAGGAAAAACAAGAGGTTCGTGCACAGGTTCTGGGTGCCCAGCGAGATGCCGAGCAGCTCCGCCAGCCGCATGTTCAGGGCGCTGATGGAGTCGTTGCCGAGGTGGGACTGCTTGAAAAGCGCAATGCCAAGGGCGATGATGACGATGCCCGCCACCATGCCCACCACCCGCCGGGCAGTCGGTTTGCGCAATGCGGTGCCGTTCATAGAGGATTCTCCTTTAGCGTTTCTTTTCCCCTATTATACGCCTGCTTTGGGCGGGAGACAAACTATTTATGGAAAGATACAACGATATACGGGGGATCTCCTTACCCCTTTAATCTCGCCTCAATCCGTTCTTTCTCCAACCCCTCCCCGATCACGATGAGCACTTCCTGCCCCTTTGGGATAGCGTTTGCCGTCAGGCCGTCGGCGGTGGCGTTCAGCTCCACCCAGCCGTTCTCGTCCTGCACGAAGCCTTTCGCCCGCAGCACATGGCCGCACGCTGGGTCGGTGAAGAGGGCCGGGATATTCTGTTCGAGCTGCTGGCACGAGAGGCCCAGCTCCAAAAAGTAGGCCGAACCAAAGGCCCTATGCTCGTCGAAGTGGAGCTTTTCGCAGCTGGCCTGACGGCAGCCGCAGCGGTCGATGGCGGCAAAGTCCTCGCTGCCCCACTCGTCCCACGGTTTTGTCAGCAGTTCGCCGGGCCGGAACGTCCGGCTGCACTTGCACGCAGCCAGCGCACGGTTCAGGTGCTCCTGTGCGGCCTCCCTCTGCGCCGCATCGGCCAGTTGGCTGCGGCTGAAGACCACCGCGCCCGCGTTGGCAGCTTCGGAGGCCAGAATGTAGTCCGCCTGCGCCGAAAGGGTTCCGGGCACAAGCGCATCCACAATGGCGATGACATTGCCCAGCCGATACCACCGATCCAGCGGCTCGTCCCGCAGCACATCGAAGAACTCATCCACGTCAAAAATGCCGCTGGGTTCCACCAGAACCCGGTCGAAGCCGCGCATCGCCATGGAGATGAGCTTGGTGCGCATCCGGCGCTGGTGGGTGTCGCAGTCGCACCCGCCGCTGATGGTCTCGATCTCGCACCGCTCGCCCAGCAGGTCCTGCACCAGCATGGCGTCTACGTTTACCGCACCGAAGTCGTTTTCCAAGATGCAGACGTTGTGCCCCTGCGCCACCAGATATGCCGCGTACTTGCGCAAAAAGGTCGTCTTTCCTGCGCCCAGAAAGCCCGTGATAAGGTCTACCTGTACCATTTTCTTCCCCTCCGCTGTTTTGGGTTCAGGGTCAGTATACTCCATCCGCAAAAAAACAAGCAAGGGGAAGGCGGCGGGCCTTCCCCTGCTTGTTTTGGCTGTTCAGTCTCTCTGCACTGTCACATTGCCAGTTCGTGCATCCTTACAGCCGAATCCGGCGGGTGTTCGCAGTTGGGTTTGGTTTATGCGTGGTTGAACCCCTTGCCGAAGACCTCGGTGGTGCTCAGCATGGACATGAAGGCGTTCAGGTGCTCCTTGTGGATGAAATCTTGGAGCAGGTCGGCCTCATGACGGGTCAGGGTGGTGTAGATGATGTAGTGGGGCTTATCGGTGTAGGCACCGAAGCAGGGGGTAGGTCGCGCCGCGCACCAGCTTGCGCATGACGAAATCGCAGATGGGGTCCTTTTCATCGCAGACGATGAGGATGGCCTTGCACATCTTGATCTTTTCCAGCACGGCGTCGATGACCAGCGATTTAACGGTCAGACCTACGAAGGAGTAGAGGGCGGTGTACAGGTCGAAGACGAAGCACGCCGCCACGACCATGAACAGGTCGGTCAGGAAGAGGGCCGCCGCGATGCTGTGGATGTGGGTGTATTTTTCCACGATGAGGGCGATGACGTCGGTGCCGCCGGAGGAAGCACCCACATTGAACAGCAGGGCCGAGGCAATGGCGGGCAGGGCGATGGCGAAGATCAGATCCAGCATGGGCTGGTCGGAGAGGGGCCGCTCAGGGGGCAGATCTTTTCCAAAACCATCAGCTCCGCCGACATGACGAGGGAGGCGTAGCCCGTGGTCATGGCGAACTCCCTGCCCAAGAAGATGAAGCCCACCACCAGCAGCACGATGTTCGCCGCCGAGGAGAAGGCCGACGCCGACATGGGGGTAAGCTTTGCCACCAGCGCCGCCGTACCGGTGACGCCGCCGAAGACGAAGTTGTTGGGGAATTTGAAGAAGTACACGCCCACCGACATGATGGAGATGCTCAGGGTGATGAGCACGTACTGCCGCGCGTACTTTATCACCTTTTCCCGCTGGGTCATTTCCGCAGTTGTTTCCATAAACTCTCTTTTCCTCTTTTTAACCAAACAATTTTTTCGTGTTGTGGATATAGACGGACAGCACCAGCCCGACGCAGATGTACAGCATCATCACCGAGCTGCCGCCCGCCGAATAGAAGGGCAGCGTGACGCCGATAACGGGCAGGACACGCAGGTTCATGCCCACATTGACCGCGATCTGGGCCATCAGCGCACCGCCGATGCCCGCGCAGATGAAGGTGCCCAGCAGGTCCTCGCTCCGCGCCCCGGTCAGGAACGTCCTGACGACGATGGCGAACAGCACCCCCAGCACCACGCAGCAGCCCACAAAGCCCGACGCGTTCCCGATCCAGCTGAAGATGAAGTCGTTGTGGGCGTTGGGCACGCTGTAGTAGCTGCCGCCGAACACCCCGTTGCCAAAGATGCCGCCGCTGCCCAGCGCGATCTCGCCGCGCTGCTGCTGGTAGATAATGTTCTTCCAGATGGCCTCGCTGGGAGCCCAGCCGGTCTTGTTTTCGGGGTCCACCACGGCGAGGATGCGGTACCATTGGTAGCCCTTGCCGATCTTATCGCTGAAAAAGGCGAAGGCCGCAGCCACAGCCGCCCCTGCCGCCGCCAGCGCCCCGATGATATACTTCCAGCTCAGCCCCGCCGCAAACATCATGCTGCAGCCGATGATGGCGTAGATGATGGCCGTGCCGTCATCCCCCTGCACATGGATGATGAGGATGGGGGCGGCGCCAGATGGAGCAGCAGCTTGCCCAGCTCCTTCGGCTCGTTGATGCGGCCCCGCACATTGTTCAGGTGCATCGCGAAGGTCAGGATGAAGCTGATCTTGGCCAGCTCCGTGGGCTGTAAGGTGAAGCCGCCCAGCTTATACCACGAGTAGTTGTCGGTATCGCCCGCGTTGTAGCCGATGGTCAGCGGGCCGATGCTCACGTTGCGGATGAACAGCGTCGGCAGCACGAGGCCCCACGTCAGGGCCACATGAACAGGCCAGACATTGACGAGGCTGCGGTAGTCGATGTTGGACAGCAGCAGCGCCACCGCGATGCCGATCAGGGCCGAAACGCCCTGCACCAGCGCCCGGCGGTAATCGCCGATGCCGGTGATCTGGCCGGTGATCTCGTCCACGGCAAAGCCGTTCCCCTGCTTCGCCGCCCACGAGGACAGCGCCACACAGGCCATCACGCTGCTGAAAACACACAGCAGAAGATAAATTTTATCCGTCCGCCTGAAATATTGCCGAATGCTCTCCAAGAAAGCACCTTCCTTTCCTGCTTGGCCGGGCAGCTGCGGGCACCCGCTGCTACCCCATTTTAGGGTATTATACAGCAATGCGTGATTCTGCGCAAGACGGAGGCTATTTTTCACAGATTTTTCGTGCGGCTGTGACAGCTTTGCAAAATCCTGCCCCGCGGCCTTGACAAAGTGAGCCTGACCTTCTAAAATGGGCTTAGAAGACCTACCGTCCGGTATGTTTTTCGGAGGGCTTTTATCTTATGAAAGTACCATATCATCGTTTTCTCTCAGCGCTCTGCGCTGTCTGTTTTCTGATACTCACCCTCTTCCCCACCGCCGCGCTGGCCGCGCAGGGCGACGGCCTTTCTGCCGCCGCCCTGACGAGCGAGGACGCTGCCCGGATGCAGCAGACCGACGATGCCGTTGCCGCCTTGACCGACAGCGACGGCTTCACCGCCATGTCCCGCACCGAGCGTCTGGACGCCGCGCTGGAGCAGTTGGAGCAGTTGGCGGCGAAGGGGCTTGTTTCGGCGCGCTCCATCCTCGTGGACGAGGAAAACGGGATGGTGAGCTTTTCCTACTCCTGCGGGGTGCAGGGCGGCATTCTGGTGGACGACCTCGACGAGGAAAACACCGCCATGAATCTTTCCCTGCTGCCGTCCATCGATTTACAAGAGATGTCCAACGCGCCGCGGGGCAACCTTGGCAGCGCCATGATCTATTATGCCTTTGACAACACGGTGAACAGCTCCCGTTACCCGTACTACTCTTACATGAAGGGGTTCTGGACGGCGATGGGCCTGAACACCCGCATCGACACCACTGTGACCGTCTCCGACCTGCGCCGGATGGACCGGTATGACCTGTGCATCCTGAGCGCCCACGGTGCGTATTACCCCTACATGACCGGCTGGCTGTTCAAGCAGTTGCGCACGGCCCCCATCATCCTGCTGACGGAGGAATCCTCCTTCTCGAAAGATCTGTACTACGGCATCGACCTGCTAACCCACCGGATCATCAAAATCAACGGGCGGTACTGCGTGACACCGTCGTTTTTCAAGAGCACTTACCGCTTCGGCCAATTGGAAAACACCATCGTCTACTCCGAGACCTGTGAGTTCCTCGGCGTAGATGACGCCATGATACTTCGATGGCCAATGCCCTGCTGGCGGGCGGCGCACGGGCCGTGGTGGGCTATGTAAACAACGTTTACACCGTCTACTCCCGCAGTATGCTCTGGGATACGGTCAACCACCTCATCCTCGGCCAGCCCATTGAACAGGCCGTAGCACACGCCAAAGACACCTACGGCGAAAACGACCTTGTCTGGTACACCTCGCAGGGCGGTCAGCGCCCCCACGCCGCCGCAGCCTACACCATGCTGCTGGGTGACGCCAGCGCCCAACTGACGGTCCACGAATCCACTTCGGCCTTCTCCGAGCAGCAGAAGGCCGCGTAAGCGTTGCACTTTTTGCGGGATTTATATTATACTAGAGGATGGCAGAGATCTGTCATCCTCTTTTTTTCAACCTCTCAGTCTCGCTCCGCTCGCCAGCTCCCCTAGTAGGGGAGCCCTTGGCAAAGAGGGCAGATCGAGTCTCCAGATAGGAGTGCATTTTATGGCTCAATTTATTACGACTTCGCGGGAGGAGACCGTCGCGCTGGGCAGGCGGATGGCCGCCGCCCTGCCGGACGGGGCGCTCATCGCGTTTACCGGCGGCCTCGGCGCGGGCAAAACCGCATTCTGTGAGGGCCTTGCCGAAGGGCTTGGCTGCACCGACCCGGTCAGCAGCCCCACCTTCGCCATCGTGAACTATTACCGCGGCCCCCGCCCGCTGGCCCACTTCGACCTCTACCGCATCTCCACCGAGAACGATCTGTGCGCGGCGGGGTTCTACGATTATCTGGATCAGGGGGCCATCGTAGCAGCCGAGTGGAGCGAGAACTTCGCCGACCTGCTGGCCCCGGAAGACCCGATCCATGTCAACATCGAGCGGCTGGACGACACCACCCGCCGCATCACCATCGAGGGGGTCGAACTATGAACATTTTAGCCGTAGATACCGCCGGCAAGACCGTCGGCGTGGCCCTGATGCAGGACGACCGGCTGCTGTACGAGTGCTATCTCGACGCGGGCATGACCCACAGCGAAACGCTGATGCCGCTCATCGACGGCTGCCTGAAGCTCTGCGGGATGGGCTGCAAGGACATCGACCTGTTCGGCGTCAACGCGGGCCCCGGCAGCTTTACCGGGCTGCGCATCGGGCTGGCAGCGGTCAAGGGCCTTGCCTTCCCGCGGGAGACCCTCTGCGCCCCAGTCTCGACGCTGGAAGCGCTGGGTGCCGCCCACACCGGCGAGGGCACCGTGCTCTGCGCACTGGACGCCCGCCGCGCGCAGGTGTACAGCGCCGCTTTCGACCTTGCCACCCACCAGCGGCTGATGGACGACGACGCCCGCGCCGTAGCCGACCTGAGTGAATTTGTAGAAAATTGCAAAAAGCCCCTGTTTTTTGTTGGTGATGGGGCAGCTCTGTGCTATAATAAATACAGCAATGTGCCGGGGTGTCTGCGTGCCGCCCGCCCTGCGGGGCGGACGCGCCGCTGCGGTGGCCCTTGTAGCCAAACAGATGGCCGAGCGGGGCGAAGCGGTCCTGCCCGAAGCACTGCTGCCGGATTATCATCGGCTGAGCCAAGCCGAGCGGGAACGCGCCGAGCGCCTTGCCGCTGAGGCTGCCGCCCAGAACCACCAAACCGAGAACGGAAAGGAATAAAACATCATGGCGAAACCCATTGCACTGGCCGCCGACCATGGCGGATTTGAACTGAAGGAAGCCGTTAAGGCCCATCTGGACGAACTGGGGCTGGAGTACATCGATTTTGGCACCCACAGCACCGCCAGCGTAGACTACCCCGATATGGCCCTGCCCGCCTGTGACGCCGTTGTGAGCGGCCAGTGCGACAAAGCACTGCTGTTCTGCGGCACCGGCGTTGGCATCAGCATGGCCGCCAACAAGGTCAAGGGCATCCGTGCCTGCTGCTGCTCCGACAGCTTCAGCTGCGAGTACACCCGCCGCCACAACGACGCCAACGCCCTGTGCATGGGCGGCCGCGTGGTCGGCCCCGGCCTTGCGTGCCAGTTGGTCGATCTGTTCCTGAACACCCCCTTCGAGGGCGGCCGCCACGAAAAGCGCATCGCGAAGCTGATGGCCATTGAGAACCGATAAAAGGATTTCAACCTCTCAGTCTCGCTTGCGCTCGACAGCTCCCCTAGCAGGGGAGCCCTTGGCATAAAGATGAGGCTTCACCCGGCTGCCAAAGCCTCCCCTATCAGGGGAGGTGGCATTGCGAAGCAATGACGGAGAGGTTTATTCAACTATTTTAAAGGAGCGTGTTGTTATGACCCCCATGATCGTTGAGCATCCCCTGCTGCAGCACAAGATCAGCCTGCTGCGCAACAAGCAGACCCGCACCAAGGAGTTCCGTGACCTCGTTGGCGAGATCGCGACCCTGCTGTGCTACGAGGCTACCCGTGACCTGCCTCTGGAAGAGGTAGAGATCGAGACCCCCATCACCATGGCAAAGACCAAGGTCCTTGCGGGCCGCAAACTGGCTCTGGTTCCCATCCTGCGCGCCGGCATGGGTATGCTGGACGGTATGCTGACCCTGCTGCCCGCCGCAAAGGTCGGCTTCATCGGCCTGTACCGCGACGAGGAGACCCTGCAGCCCGTGGAGTACTTCTGCAAGCTGCCGCAGGATATCGCAGAGCGTGACGTTCTGGTGCTGGACCCCATGCTGGCCACCGGCGGCAGCGCCATCGACGCCATTTCTCAGATCAAGAAGCACGGCGCAAAGCGGATCAAGTTCATCGGCCTGATCGGTGCTCCGGAAGGCATTGAGGCCCTGCACAAGGCACACCCCGATGTGGACATCTATCTGGGCGCCAAGGACGACCACCTGAACGAGAACGGCTACATCGTCCCCGGTCTGGGCGACGCGGGCGACCGTATTTACGGCACCAAGTAAAAAGAGATCCAAAAAATTGGCTGTGCAAAACTGCACAGCCAATTTTTTTACCTAATAATGGGTTTTAGCGTCCGCGTCCACCGCCGCCGCCCATGCTGCGTCCACCGCCCGCATGGAAGGAACCGCCGCCGCCTCGGAAACTGCCGCCGGAACGACCGCCGCCCCCGCCAAAGGAGCTGCCGCCGCCCATGCCGCCGAAGCCGCCTCCACGGGAGGCCGAGGCCCGCCGCGGGGCGGGCGGGGTCCGCGGGGGCCCCAGTCATCGTAGGGGCCACGGCGGCGTCTGCTGCCAAGCCCATACCCCAGCCCGAAACCGAACAGCCCGCCAAAGCCCGAACCGGACCGGCGGCGGCCAAAGGGGTGAAAATATAGATCACCGCCGCAATGACGATAAGATAGGCGATGATCGTGACCCCGGAAGAGGGCCGCGCCGCAGGGGCTTCGTGGTAACCGTCGTTGGAATGGAGGCCGGTGCTGCCGGAGACCGTGCCGGTGTTGCTGCTGAGGGTCACACCGTAGACATCGGCGATGGTGTTTGCCACGTTCTGTGCACAGGTGGTCACAGCGGCGTCATAATCCTGCGCCGCGAAGCTGTCCTCCATGGTCTGCGCCAAAGCGCTGGCCTGTTTTTCCAGCGTCGTGTTCCGGAAACCGGTGCCCAGCGTCACATAGTAGTCGCCGTCCTCGTACTGCTGGGACTGCATGACCAGAAGAATCAGCACACCGTTGTTTTTGCTGGAACTGCCGAGGCCCCATGTGTTGAAGGCTTCGGTCGCGTAATCTTCCGTGGATAAACTTCCGGTATAATCCACCGTCAATACGCCGATCTGTGCACCATCACACTGCTCGGTGAGCTGGGTGTTCAGGTTCTGGATGGTCGTGGTGGTGCTGCTGCTCAGGATGCCCGCATCGTCCACGACGCACTGGTCGCTGGGCAGGTCGGGGAGCTGGGCTTTCGCCGCCGAAGCGGCGGGGGCCAGCGCTGCGGCGCTGACGGTCAGCACCAGCAGCAGGGCGCAAAATCGGGAAGCAAATCGTTTCATTCGTTTCATGCGAAGGGTTCCACCTCCTTGACGCCGAACAGACTCTTCAGCACGCTGGCCGGGAAGCCGCCGGTGTCCTTCTGATATTCGCTGACCTGTTCGTTATAGGTCAGGTTGCCGATGATGGTGGCCGCGCTGTTGAACTGGCCGTACTGGCCCTGCACCGCCCCCATCTTCATGGGGTCGGCGGCCTGTTCCTGCAATTTTGCATAGAGCTGGTCGATGGCGGCCCCCAGCGCGGCATCGTCTTCGTAAAGGGCATGGAGCCGGGTCTTCCCGGCATTGACGCCATCCAGATCGTTCTGGAACACTGTCAGCGCATCCTGCGCGGCCAGCACCTCGGCGTTGTCCGCCCCCAGCGTGTTGCTGCCGGTGGTGATGATGTTCGCCGCCGTGTTGGCGCGGGTGGTCAGCTCATCGTTCAGGCTGTAGCCGCCGTCCGCCGAGACCCCTGCAGTGTACCACTGGGCGGCTTCGCTGGCCTTGGCCTTGAGCTTTGCCCCGCCGAAGCCGAAGAACGCCGCCAGCAGGATCACCACGCAGAGCACAATGGCCGCAGCTTGGCTTTGCAGCGCCGCCGGGAGCGCCTGTTCCAGCCCGGCCAGCTTCTGCTGGGCGGGGGTCAGGCGGGGCGAAGCGGTCTGCGCCGCCTTTGCTTCGCGGTAGCTGCCCGCGTCAAAGCCGCCGGGGGCCTGATTCGGATTCTGAGAAAAATCTGCGTTTGCCATCTTAGCTCCGGATCTCCATCATCTTTGCCTTGAGCTCGTCTTCGATGCGGGTCAGCTCCTGCTCGGCGGCGGCCCGCTTTGCGCGGCCCTCGGTCTGGATCTTGTTCAGCTCGTCGAGGGTCTCGATCAGGCTCTTATTGGTCTGCTGCAGCGTCTCGATATCCACCACGCCGCGCTGGGACTCCTTGGCCGTCTCGATGGTGCCCATCTTGAGGGCGTCGGCGTTCTTCTTGAGCAGATCGTTGGTCATATCGGTGACGGCGCGCTCCGCCTGCATCGCCTTCTGGGTGTGGGCCAGACCCAGCGCCAGCACCATCTGGTTCTTCCACAGCGGGATGGTGTTCACGATGGTGGACTGGATCTTTTCAGCCATCATGGTGGTGTTGTTCTGGAGCAGACGGATCTGGGGGCCCATCTGGAGGCTGATGTTCCGGGTCAGTTCGAGGTCGTAGAGCTTCTTTTCGAAGCGCTCGCACTGGTCGGCCAAGTCGCGGGCGGCCTGTGCGTCCTCCGGCAGACCGGAAGCCTTTGCCTTGTCCATGGCCTTCTGCAGCTCGTTGGCACGCACCTCTGCCAGCTTCTTTTTGCCAGCGAGGATGTACATGCTCAGCTCCTTGAAATAGGCCATGTTCAGCTCGTACATCTTGTCGAGCATGGCGATATCCTTGAGCAGCTGCACCTGATGGCCCTCCAGCATGGACTGGATATTCTCCACGTTGGTCTCAGCCTTGTTGTATTTGGTCTTGAGGTTGTCGAGCTGGTCGCCCTTCTTCTTGAAGAAGCCGAGGATGCCCTTCTGCTGCTCCTCGTTGGCGTCGAAGCTCTTCAGCTCCCCGATGAGGTTGGTGATCATATCGCCCACCTCGCCGAGGTCCTTGGTGGACACCTTGGCGAGAGCAGCTTCGGAGAAATCGCCGATCTTCTTCTGGCACGCAGAGCCGTACTGCAGCACCTGCTGGCTGTTGGTGATGTCGATCTTTTCCGCAAAGGAATCCACCATCGCCTGTTCTTCCGCAGTCAACTGGATATCCGCTGCGGGGGCGGCGGGCTCCGCCTTCTTTTCCTCCACCGGCGCAGCGGCGGGGGTGGGGTCCAGCGTCAGGGTAGGAACAGCGGGGGCGTCGAGGTCAAAGTTCAGAGTATTGTTGTCAGCCATGAGAGATTCCGTCCTTTCCAATTCCAACAGCGCCCGCCAAACGGCTTGCGCAATTTTCTGCAAACGTTATAGGCCTTGGCCCTTGAGCATATTCTGCAAAACGGTCAGGTCAGCCGAGAGGTCCATGCTCTCCGCCGCATAGAGGGCATCGAGCTGGTTTTCGAACGCCGTCGCGATGGAGGAAGCGTTGTGCCCACCTCCGCGCGGATGGCCGCTGCGTTTTCTCCCCGGACGCCCTGCTTGGCGAGCTTCGCGTACTGCTGCAAAACGTTCACGGCGTCGGGCAGGTAGTAGTTCGCAAACCGGCGCACCTGCTTGGCCTTGGCGGGGGCGGCTTCCACCGTCACGACGATGGAGCGGCCCGCCTTTTCCATCCGGGTCATGGCCGCCGAGAGATTCGGCTCCGGCAGAGCCTCGTTCAGCGCGTGGAGGGTATCCAGCTGCTTCTGCATCTCGGTCAGCATCGCGTCCACATCGTCCACGCCGGTGTGGAAGGGCACTTCCGTCTCCACCACACGGGGCGGGCAGAATTTTTCGCGGCACCAAAGGCCGCACAGGCCCCGCCCAGCGCCGCCAGCAGCGCCCAGAGCTTATAGACCGGAAGCGCCGCGCAGAGCACCGCAAACACCAGCGCCGCCGCATACCACGGCAGGACGCTGGGTTTCGAAGTGCGAATGATCTTGCTCATCTTCTTCGACTCCTTGTCCGGGAGGGTCACTCCCTGTATGTTCCATAATAAAGCCTTTTGGAAAAAACGCAAGGGTTTCACGAATAATTTACAGCTTCGAAATCAAGTTTTAACGGCCTTGCCTTTTTCGTCTGCGGCAAAGCGCTGGCTTCGCGGTGTTTCGGGCTGGGCCATGTTCCAGCCGGCTGCGCACATCGTAGACCGACGCAAAGCTCATTCGGACACGCCCGCCTTTTCCATCTCGCCCCACGCGGAGCCGAGGTCCCGGCCGGAGGGTCCCGCCTTGGGGCCGTCGAACCACAGCTCCTCGATGAGGGCGGCAAGGCCGTCCTCCCGCACATCCCCGATGACTCGGTCGGCTGCGGCCTTGGCGTCGGGGGTGCCGTTGGACATGCAGCAGCCGAGGCCCGCAGCCTTCAGCATCCCCACATCGTTGGCGGAGTCGCCCGCCGCCACGGCATCGGCCAGCGTCAGGCCGATCTTCTCGCACAGGTCGGCAAGGCCCACGCCCTTATCCATCCCGCCGCGCACGACGTCGTAACAGCACCAGCCATCCTTCCCGACGCCGCCCACCTGCATGAAGTGGAGGTTCAGGTGGCCGAACTTCTCGTTGAAATGGGCCAGCTCCTGCGGCGGCATGACCACGAAGGCCGCATGGGGCATATCGATGAGGTGGCGGTCCTGATCCTCCCCGTCGAGGCAGGTCAGGCCGCTTTTCGGCATGGCATCGTAAAAACCTTTCAGGGCGTCGTACTCGCAGTAGGCGTAATAGGCGTCCCGGTAGTTGAACTGGAGCGGGTAGTTATAGTCCTCGCAGAAATCCACGAGAGCGTACATTTCCTCAGCGGTGAGCGGGTGCTCGGCCACGATGCGGCCCTCGCGGTCCACCACACAGGCACCGTTGCAGGTGATGGCATAATCGAACCGGATGCCGCCCAGCTGCTCCTTACGGACGACGCAGTAGCCGCGCCCGGTGCTGAGCACGAATCTGCCGCCCCGCCGCCTGAAGCTTTTTCACGGCCTTGACCACCGCCGGGCGGGGCTTCGGTTCCCCGAACGGCACAAGCGTATTGTCGAAATCGCTGGCCAGAAGTTGATATTGCATGGTATTCTCCCTTAAATCTCGTAATATAGTTCAGTATACCACAAAAAGCCGCCCTGAGCAATTTCAGGACGGCTGTTCGCAAACGATTTTCAGGGGTCAGCCAACCAGCGCCACAACGAGCTGGATGCCAACGCCGACGGCGGCACCGGCGGCCCATGTCAGGCCGGTGATGAAGAGATTCTGCTTCCACGAAGGATTGGTGCGCCACAGCACCGCCAGACCCACGCCCGCGCCGGTGCACAGGCCCGCCACAAGGCTGGAAAAGCGGAGGGCGCCCTCCACGTAGAGCTGGGTCAGCAGAACGCTGGCCGCACAGTTGGGAATGAGGCCTACCAGCGCGGAGAAGACCGGCTGGAAGAAGCCCATTTGGCCGAGGAAATCGGCGAAGACATCCTCCCACGCCCTCGACGATGAGGCCGAAGAGGACGCTGAACAGGAAGATGAAGGCGAAGATCTCCAGCGTATGCCGCAGAGCCGCCTGCCAGATGGGGCGCTGGTGGCCCTCCTCGTCGTCGTGGGTCTCGTGGCAGTCGATCTCGTCGGCATTGCCGGTATAGCCGCCGCGCAGGGATCTTGGCAGGACGCCGCGCAGGACGAAGTCCAGCACAAGGCCCACCGCGATGGCGTAGAGGACCTTGATGACCATCAACAGCACCAGCTTATCCCAGTAGGCGGGCATCGAGACCAGCAGCGGCACGGCTTCGTCGCTGGTGGCGAGGAAGACCGCGATCAGCGTGCCCAGCGAGATGACGCGGGACGCATAAAAGTTTGATGCAATGGCGGAAAAGCCGCACTGAGGCACACAGCCCAGCAGCGCCGCCGGGATGGCACCCCACCGGCCGCTGCTCTCCAGCACCGCTTCGATGCGCTCGCCGTGGCGGTGCTCCACATATTCGATGAACAGGTAAGCCAAAAACAAGAACGGGAGCATCTTGACGGTATCCACAAAGCTCTCGCTCAAAACATCCAAAAACAGTTCCATAACCGGGGTCTCCTTGCACCAGCGCGGTGCTTCAGTTTTGTAAATTGCAAGTAGGTTGCGTTTTCGTGCAAAGGAGATTATACACGGTTTGGAAGCAAATTGCAAGAGGAATTTGCCAAAAGATTGCAAATTTGTTTTAGCCAGCAAAAAGTCCGCTTTCGCGGACTTTTTTGCTGCTTAACCTTTCAGGGGCACAAATCCCACCAGATCCTGACGACCTCGCCGCCGATGATGAGGCCGGCGACGGAGGGCACAAAGGCGTTGGAACCGGGGACCGAGCGGCGGATGGTGCACTTGCGCTGGGTGCCCGGCGGGCAGATGCAGTGATCCTTGCAGCTGATGGAATCATCCTCGATGGGGGTCATGACGGGCTCCTTGGAATAGACGACCTTCAGGTGCTTGATCTTCCGCTTGCGGCACTCGGAGCGCATGACCTTGGCCAGCGGGCAGACGGAGGTCTTGTAGATGTCCGTCACCTCAAAGCGGGTGGGGTCCATCTTGTTGCCCGCGCCCATGGCGCAGATGATGGGGGTGCCCGCCTCCTTGGCCTTGACCACAAGGGCGATCTTGCCGGTGACGGTGTCGATGGCGTCCACCACATAGTCGTACTGGGTAAAGTCGAACTGATCCTGCGTTTCGGGGGTGAAGAAGGTCTTGTAAGTCGTGACCTTGATGTTGGGGTCGATGTCATGGATGCGCTGTTCCGCCACGTCCACCTTGTACTGTCCCACGGTCTTGCGGGTGGCCACGATCTGACGATTCAGGTTGGTCAGGCACACCCGGTCGTCGTCGATGAGGTCCAGCGTACCGACGCCGCTGCGGGCCAGCGCCTCGACGGTATAGCCGCCCACGCCGCCGATGCCAAACACTGCCACACGGGAACCGTGCAGCTTTTCCATTGCTTCCTTCCCCAGCAGCAGCTGGGTGCGGGAATATTGATCCTGCATAAATATACTCCTTATTTTTCCACACTCTTGATCGTGCCGCCGCCAAGGACGACATCCCCTGATACAGCACCACGGCCTGTCCAGCAGTGGGGGCGCGCTGAGGCTCATCGAATTCCAGCCGGAAGCTGTCCTCCCCCGCCGGGTAGACGGTGGCGGGCTGCTCGGTCTGGTGATACCGGGTGCGGGCCGTGACCCGCAGCGGCTCGGTCAGCGCCGGGATGGCGATCCAGTTCACCTCGTCGGCATACACGATGCGGTCGAACAGCAGCTCTTCCGGGCCGACGGTGACGGTGTTGGCCTCCATATCCTTGGCGCAGACGTAGACCGGCGCACCCATGGCAAGGCCAAGGCCCTTCCGTTGGCCGATGGTATACCGCACCGCGCCCTTGTGGGTGCCCACCTTCCGGCCCTCGGTATCGAGGAAGTCCCCGTCCGGGTAGTGCTTGCCGGTGAAATCCTCCATGAACTTCTCATAGTCGCCGTCCGGCACAAAGCAGATATCCTGACTGTCGTGCTTGCGGGCGTTGATGAAATGCTGCTGCTCGGCAATGGCGCGCACTTCGGTCTTGTGGAGTGCCCCCAGCGGCAGCCGCACATGGGCCAGTTGTTCCTGTGTCAGATTATAAAGCACATAGCTCTGATCTTTTCCTTCATCAAGGCCTTTTTTCAGCAGCCAGCGGCCAGTGGCCTCGTCCTGCTCGACGCGGGCGTAGTGGCCGGTGACGACATACTCCATCCCGTGCTCCTTCGCCCAGCGGAGCAGGTGGTCGAACTTCATATACTTGTTGCAGTCGATGCAGGGGTTGGGGGTGCCGCCCGCCTCATAGACCCGGATGAATTTTTCGATGATCTTCTCCCGGAAATCGGCGGTGAAATCCAGCACCCCATAGGGAATATCCATCGCATAGGCCACCTCGGCGGCGTCCTCGATATCCTTTTCCGAGCAGCAGGTGTGGAAGCCGGACTGACCCAGCGTCTCGTTCCGGGTGAGCCGCATGGTGATGCCGGTGCAGTCGTACCCCTTCTGCTGCATCAGCCACGCCGCCACCGAGCTGTCCACGCCGCCGCTCATGGCGATGAGGGCGCCGGGACGGTTTGTCTGTATTGTCTCTGTCATTTTGTTCCTCTTGCTCTAAAACATACTAAAACAGTAGTTATAATACTACCGCACGTTCTTTCTCTTGTCAAGACGCAGAAAATTGCGCCGCAGCGGCCAGCAGGGCCGCTTTCTCGTTGGGGAGGCGGCCGGTGATGACCTGCTCCAGCAGCCCTTCCAGCACCCGGCGCAGTCCCGGCCCCGGCGCGACACCCGCCGCCATCAGGTCCCGGCCATTCACGGCCAGCTGGTTCACTCGGCAGCAGACGCTTTCGGCTTCCAGTTGCCGGGCCAGCGCCGCCTGTGCGGCAAAGTCCGCCGCCCTTTCCGGGCAGATCGCCCCGCAGAGCGCATCCATTTGTTCCACGGTGTGCAGGTCATACCGTCCCAAAAGGCGCTTGGTCTGAATTTGCACAGACTCTTCCGCGGGGGTGTCCGAAGTTTTTCCGAAGACCGTCCGGTGGGTGGGACCCTGTTGCCGAAGGCAATAGGGCGGGCAATGGAATGGCCCGATTCGTGTCTGAGGAAGAAGCTTCGGACACTCCCGAACCAGCACTGTAACGTTTTCAGCCAGCGCATTGGAAACTTTGAGCCGCTTCAATGGGGCCCGCGCACCGGCTTCTCCCAGCGGGCAGAGAAGCGCCGCCAGTCGGACGGGAAAGTGTTCCATGCCCGGCGTCAAAGCGTCGATGATACGGCAAATCTCAGGAAGCATTTCCAGATTCAGCTCCGGGAAGAGCACCGCCAGCACCGCCGGTTCCAGATAGGTGCCGGGCTTTGGTGCCGCCAGCAGACGGCTCAGCTCCTCGGCGATCCGCTCGGCGGACACGCAGTCCAGATGGCGGCTCAGCGCCTTGGCCGCCTCCCCGGTGGCCGGGTCGAGGGCGAAGCCGAACCGCGCCGCGAACCGGTAGAGCCGCAGGATGCGCAGGGCGTCCTCCTCGAACCGGCGCTCCGGCTCCCCCACGGCCCGGACGATGCCCGCCGCAAGGTCCGCCCGCCCGCCGAAGGGGTCGATGAGCCCCTCCTCGGCGCTGTAGGCCATGGCATTGATGGTAAAATCCCGCCGGGCAAGGTCTTCCTTCACGTCCGGCACAAAGTGCACCGCGTCCGGGTGGCGGCCATCCGAATAGGCACCTTCGGTGCGGAACGTCGTGGTCTCGTATAAATTTCCGTGGGATTTGATGGTCACGGTGCCGTGCTGCAAGCCGGTGGGGATGCAGTGCTCCTCCCCGAAGAGGGCCAGTACCTCGGCGGGGGTGGCGCTGGTGCACAGGTCCCAGTCGTGGGGGACAAGGCCCAGCAGACTGTCCCGGACGCAGCCGCCCACGGCGTAGGCCCCGTGGCCCGCTGCATGGAGACGGTCCAGCAGGGATGCCGCACCCTCGTCCAGTGGGATGAAAATGGGTTCTGCTCTCATGAAGTTTCCTCGTCGTATTGCAAAATGATCTGTTTGCCGTCAAAACCGCACTCCACAGGCGGGAAGAGGGCTGCTGCAGCCGGGCGGGCCTCCTCCGGGTCGGTGATGATGGGCGAATAGTGGGTCAGCCACAGCCGCTTTGCCCCGGCCCGGGCCGCCAGCCCAGCGTCCTGCAAAAAGGTGCTGTGGCCGTACTGCTTCGCTTGGGCAAGATAGCTGTCGTCCGGGTAGGTGGCATCGCAGAGGAGCAGGTCGGTGCCCTGCGCGGCCTGTTCCAGCCCGGTGCAGGGGGCGGTGTCGCCGGAGAAGACAACGCTCAGGCCTTTGCGCGGCGCTCCAAGGACCTGCGAAGGCTCGATGATCTTCCCGTTTTCCAGTGGGATGCTCTCTCCCCGCTGCAGCAGCTTCCACTGCGGCACCGGGACGCCCAGCGCCTTGGCCTTGGCGGGGTCGAACCGGCCCGCGCGGGGCAGCTCCAGCCGGTAGCCCCGGCTGGGGACGCGGTGCTTGGTGGAGAAGGGCCGCAGCACGGCCCCCCGCCGGCCAGCCCGCCGCCAGCGTTTCCAGCGGGATGGGGTCTGCCTCCGGCAGGACCGGCGCGACGCGCACCGGGTAGGGCAGCGGCCCGGTCAGCGCGTGGAGCGCCGCCCACACCGGGGCCATCCCCTCCGCCGGGCCGAAAAGGGTCAGCGGCTTTTCCCGGTTCTGGCAGCCCAGCGTCTGCAGCAGACCCGGCAAGCCGAAGATGTGGTCGCCATGGTAGTGGGTCAGGCAGATGGCGTCCAGCTTCATCAGGTTGACCCCGGCGCGGCGGGCCGCCGCTTGGGTGCCCTCGCCGCAGTCAAAGAGCAGACTGTGCCCCCGCATTCGGCCGCCGCCGCCGTCAGGGCCCGGTCGGGCAGGGGCATGGTGGCCGCCGTGCCCAGCAGTGTAATGGTCAGCATAAAAACTCCTCCGTATCGTTCCCCTTTAGTGTACCACACTTCGCCGCCGCGCACAATCGGCCCCGGCGCGGCATAGGCTGGGGCAAGATCATCGCTTGGAAGGAGGGGCGTTTGATGCAGCGCAAACAAGGCTCCCGCCCGCATTCCCGCTTCCGGCTGGTTCCGCTGCTGCTGTTGAGCGCGGTGGTGCTGGCCGCGGCAGCCGGGCTGTTCAGCTGCGCGTACCATCCCCTGATGGCCGTGCGGGGGACGATGCTGTTCCTGCCGGGGGCGTGAAAATTTTTTCCGTGCTGGGGAGCCCTTGGCAGAAGGGTTTCGTCTGCATAAAATGAAATAGGTGCATCGAGCAGGAACCTGCCGGTGCACCTATTTTTTATGTCAGTCTATTCAACCTTACCGCCACGTAGGGTTCGGGGAGCTTGAGCTCGTCCGCAAGGTCCTCCTCGGTGGTGTATTTGTCGCCCGCAAGGCCGACCACCACCGTGCAGACTGCGAACCGGCCGCTGGGGGAAAGGGCGGTGATCTTCGCCTCGCCGTCGGCCACGGCGGTCACAACGCCGTTGGTGTCCACGGTGGCGACGCCCGGATTGCTGCTGACCCATGTGATCGGCACGCTGCCGCCGCTTTCCACGGCGACCGTGGCAGCAAGGGCCTCCTTGCTGCCCCACAGTCCTGAGCAGCAGGTCGGTCTTGTTCAGCGTCACCTTGCCCACATCGGAGGTGACGGTAACGGCACAGCGCAGGGCCTGACCGTTGGAGGCAAAGGCCGTGATGGTGGCCGTGCCGGGGGTCTGGGCCGTGACATTGCCCTTCTCATCCACCGAGGCAATGTTGGGGTCGCTGCTGCGCCACTGATAGACATAGATAAACGAGTGGTCGCTGTTCTGGAGCGTCAGCTGCTTGGACGGGTGCAGCTCGTTGTACTGCTGCACAAGGTTCAGGCTCGTCTCGCTCAGGGCGGGCTTTTGGGCTTCGGCCTCCTCGCCCTTGCGGGTGACCGTTACCTTACAGGCCGCCCGCTCGCCGTGGTCGGAGATGGCCGTGATGGTAGCCGTGCCCACGCTGCGGGCCGTCACCTTGCCGTCACCGTCTACGGTGGCGACGCTGGGGTTGCTGCTCATCCAGACGATGAAATAATAATCGCTCTGCCCACCGGTATACAGATACGCCTTGGGGCGCGGGTCGTCCGCGGTGATCTCCAGCTCCATCTCGGTCACTTCCAGTGCAAGCTTGGTGGAGCCGGTCTGTGCACTGGGTGCGGCGTAGGCCGTCAGGGGGCCGCGGTCAGCATCGCCCCCAGCACCACTGCGCAGAGCGCCCGCCCCGCATTGGAAACAGAAAACTTCATAGGGTCGAACGTCCCTCCTTTTTGGCTGCATTCATAGGATCCCGCAACTCGGTACGTTTTGCCGCATGATTCGGCTCACTTTCGATTCATTGTACACAGGATTCCGATTCTTTTCAAGCCGTTCGCCCGAAGAGTTCACAATTCGCGCCGCTTTTTGGTGGAACGTATAGTTTTTTTGTGGGAATTTTGTGCAAACTTCTGCCGGTCTTTTACGCCGGTTTCTTCGTATCATCCTGCGCCTGTGCGTTCCACAGCTCGCCGTAGAGGCCGTCCGTCCAATTCCTCTCTGTATTCTTTGCTCAAATTATGACACACTTTTTGTCCGATTGCAACAAAAAGGCTGCCAAACTCCCTCTGTCGCCGCTTATGCGATGACACCGCCCTCATGGAGGGAGGCTTTCACAGCTTTCCCGTTACGCCAAGGCCCCCTCCAAGAGGGGGCTGGCAAGGCAAAGCCGTGACTGGGGAGTTTGACAACCTTTTCCAAACTCTTAGTAGTTATGCTTCTTCAGCTCAAAATAGCTCTGGGGATGTGCGCAGACGGGGCACTTGAGGGGAGCAGACTTGCCGATGTAGGTATAGCCGCAGTTCCGGCACTGCCAGACCTGCTGCTCCTCGCGGGCAAAGACCTTGTTGTTCTTCAGGTTCTCGGCCAGCTCGCGGTAGCCTCTTCGTGCTCCTTCTCGATCTGGCCCACCATCGTGAAGAGAGCGGCCAGCTGGGGAAGCCCTCCTCCTTGGCCTCAGCTGCCATGCGGGGGTACATCTCGGTCCACTCGTCGTGCTCGCCGCCCGCTGCCATCTCAAGGCAGGTCATGGTGTCGGGCACAGAGCCGCCGTGCAGGGCCTTGAACCACATCTTAGCGTGCTCCTTTTCGTTGGCAGCGGTCTCTTCAAAGATTGCGGCCAGCTGCTCGTAGCCTTCCTTCTTTGCCACGCTGGCGAAGAAGGTGTACTTGTTCCGCGCTTGGCTCTCGCCCGCAAACGCTTCCCACAGGTTTTTCTCGGTCTTGGTGCCTTTCAGTTCCATATCCATACTCTCCTTATCAGAATGTGTGTATTGCGTCGCCGCCGGGGCAGATGCCGGGGCGTTCTTTCTGAGAATAGTATACCAGAACTCCCACTCAAAATCAAGAACAGTTCCTATTTATTTTAAGAATCATTTTCAGTTATGCTGTTTCAGAGCGCAGACGGCAAGGCTGAGGGCACTCCATGCAGCCTGATACATCAGCACCGCCGCCACCGCCAGCGTGCCGATGCTGCCCGCATAGGTCAGCAGGGCGCCAATGGCCACCGAGAACCAGACCGACACCAGCTGAACGGTGGTGGCCGTCGTCTCGGCATTCTGAGCCTGTTCGGCGGCACGCAGACCGCCGATGAGGCTGACGAAGCCCTTGTCGTGCAGCATACAGCAGCGGGCGGCGTTCTCCGGCTCGGAAGGGGCCGCCAGCGCTTCGCACTGATCCTGTTCCAGCAGGGTGATCATCCCCTCCGGCAGGTGGTAGGCCTCTGTGATGTGCTTGGCGGTCAGGCTGGGGTCCTCGCAGGTGACGAGGAGGCGGATGTTCTCCCGCTGGAGCACTTCCAGCCCGCGGGCGGCGTTCCGGCCGCCGGTGTACCGCAGCACGAACATGGCGTGCAGACTGCCGGACACGGCCAGATAGAGGATCTGCAGCTCGCCGTTCTTGGAGTGCTCGTCCTCGTATTCCTTTTCGGGCACCGGGACGCCCTCTCGCTCCATGTAGGCGCGGTTGCCGATCAGGATGCGGTTGTTGTCGCACCATGCAGAGAAACCGAGGCCTCGATGGACTTCCAGGTCCTTGACCGGGTAGAGGATGTCGGTGCGGTCCTCGATGATCTGGCGGAACAGGCCGCGCAGGGTCTCGCAGCTCTGGTTCAGGATGCTGGCCGCGTAGAGGATGGCCCGGTCGATCCGGCCGCCCTTGAAGATGCGGATGTCTTCGAGACTCACGCTGTCGGTGGTGAAGAGCTCGTCGGCGTCCACCTGCACAGTGTCCACGCCGCCCAGCTCCTCAATGGCCGCCCAGCCGGGCACCACAGCACCGGCGGCGGCAGCGGTCTTCTGGAGCCGCAGGGAGGCAAGGCCCGCCACCAAGGTGGACGAGAGGGGGCGCCCATGCAGAGCATGGCGGCCATGGCCGCAGCCATGCCGTTGAGCCCGCCGCCGAACAGCAGGAACACCAAGCCGCTGAGCACCGACGCACCCAGCAGGATGTATGCCGTCTTGCGGGCGCGGCGCTCGCTGGCCCGCTCGCCGAAGCTCTGCTCCACCAGCGCCTCGTCCCACTGGACGGGGCGGCTGAGCAGGACCCACGGGTCCTTCTGGTCGAGGCTGCGGGCCAGCACCCGGATCAGGTCTTTATCCTTGACCCGGAGCGCTCCCTGCAAGCCTTCGGGATCCTTGGTGGCGAGGTCATAGCCGTTCTGCACGGCAGCCAGCATCACCCGGCTGCCCAGCAGGGCCATGAACAGCCCCAGCGCCGCGATGCCGGAAAGCAGCGTCCAGCGGGAGTTCTGATAATTCTGGGCATTGAGCAGCGCGATGACGGCTTCCAGCGCCGCACCGCACGCCGCCAGCGCGGGCATCGTGTCCGCACTGGGGCGGTTCTCTTTTTTCAGGCCGCTCAGACCGTCCCGCAGGACGGGGTAAGCCACGGCCAGCGCCGCCGCCAGTATCAAGAGGTTCGCGGCGTAGAAGGCCGCCGGAGCCACCGTCGGGTCCAGCGAAGCGATGGGGGCCAGCAGCCCCGCCGCCGCAAGACCGAAGTGGAGCAGCACCACGGCCAGAATGCCGCTGAGCACGCAGCGCAGGGTCAGCTCCGCACCCATTTTATGCAGCTTGTCGCCCACCTGTTCGGGCGTTTCGGGGACCGCTTCCTCTTCGGGAGCCGCCTCTGCCGGGGCGTCCGGCGTTTCGGCGGGCGTTTCTGTGGGAGCCGGAGCAGCTGCTTCCGGCTTGGCCTCGGCTTCTGCTGCAGGCACCTCGATGGGGGCGGTATCGTCCATCCCGACCAGCGGGAGGCTCATGCTGTCGTCGATGCCGGGGGCCGTTTCACGAGTGGGGGCGGCAGGGGCGTTCTCGTCGTCGCCCACGCCGAAAAAGCGGAAGGGTTTCGTAGGCTCCTCCGGCTCGGCTTTGGGGGTTGCCGGGGCCGTGGCTGCGGCCTTTTCGGCCCGCGCGACGTCCTCGGCGAAGACCATCTTCGGCAGCGGCGGCTGGGCGGCCTTTTCCTCGTCCTCCAGCGCCTCCGTCTCCACGCCCAGCACTTCCTGCGGGGCGTTCTTCACCTCCATCGGCTTTTCAGCCTTGGCGGGCGGCGTCTCCGGGAAGAGCAGGGCCTTGAGCTCCTGCATCTCGCTCTGCTCTTTCTGCTCCTGCGGGGTCAACGGGCCGCGCACATAGTTCTTTTCCAGCTTGGGTGCGGCGGGCTTCTCCGGCTTCGGGGCAGCGGGCGCGGCAGCCTTGGGGGCCGGGGCGGGTCTTGCTTCCGGCGCTGCCGGGGTCTGTGCGGGCGTTTCCGGGGCAAAGAAGTCTGCCGCCAATTCCAGATCCGCCTCCGGCTCTGCTGCCTCTTCCTCGCCGCCCAGCCGGATCTCCCCGTGGGCGGCAGCTCCTGCGGCTGAGCCTTGGGTTTCTCTGCCGGCTCGGCAGCGGCTTCCTCCTTGGCCCGGCCAAGGAGGCGGCTCAGGATGCCGGGCTTTCCGGTATCCGGATTTTTCTGGTCGTCATCGCGGCGCTTCATCTCGTCCGGCACCTGCGCCACACTGGTGCTGAAAAAGGTACGGAATTTTTCTTCCTTTGCTGCAAGGTCCTCCGGGTGTGTATTCTCAAAGCCGTTCCTGCGTTTGTCATTCTTCGGCATGCCTTATCCCTCCCTGCGAATCGATTGCGGTTCTGTCCGCGTTTTACTCTCCGGCGCGCTGGCTCTGGATCTCATACAGGATGATGCCAGCCGCCACCGAGACGTTGAAGCTGTCCACGCCGGTGCCCTGTGCGGCCATATCTAACCGCACCACGCCGTCGCAGAGCTTCTTCACCAGCTGCGAAACGCCGCTGCCCTCGCTGCCCAGCACCAGTGCGATGGGGCCGGTGAGGTTGTTCTTGCGCAGGGGCACGCCGTCCATGTCGGCACAATACACGAAGACGCCCTGCTCCTTGAGGCGGCGGATGGTCTCGCCGATGTTGGCCACGCGGGCCACAGGCAGACGCTCCGCCGCACCGGCGCTGGACTTGATGACGGTGGGGGTCACGGATGCGCCGCCTCGCTTGGGGATGACGATGCCGTGGGCACCGCACAGCAGCGCCGAGCGCATCACCGCGCCCAGATTGTGCGGGTCCTCGATGCCGTCGCTCAGCACGAGGAAGGGCGGCTCGCCCTTCGCCTTGGCGGCAGCCAGCAGGTCTTCCACCGAGGCGTATTCGATCTCGCTGGCGAACGCCGCCACGCCCTGATGGCTCTCCGTACCGGTCATCAGCCGCAGCTTATTGGGGTGCACCCGCTTGACGGTGGCACCGGCCTCTTTGGCCATGGCGGTAAAGTAGGCGGCCACAGCCGGGGCCATCCCCTCCGCCAGCAGCACGGTGTCCACGCCGGAGCCGCTCTTGAGCAGCTCGGTCACGGGATTTTTACCGTAAACGAGGCTCTCGCTCTTCTGCGGCTGCTCTCCGTCGTGGTCGCGGCGGGGGCGGCGCGGCATTTTCTGTTCGTCCATTGTGTTCTCCTTCCGTTTATGACAAGATGCACCCGGAACCGGCTGCATCCTTAGGATTTCATGGTTCAGCGAATTCGACAGGAATTCATCTTGAAGTATACCATAATATGCGGTTCTTTGCTATAGAATTCCCGGTTTTTTCTGCACCGGAATTTTGTCCGGGCAAAGTGTGGGCATTTTCTCTGTAATTTTTTCTTCGGCAAAAGTTTTCCACATTCGAGTCCATATACACTTTGTAAATCCCCTCGATCTTTTCCACATGTTGGAAAGTCCGTGGAAAATGTTCAAAAATCCAGTGTCCACGCCTACTTTTCGGGTGGAATTCCACACTTTCCACCGAGTTTTCAACGGTTTTGATTTTTGCGGTGTGAAGCGCGCCGTACTTTTTGTAAATTTCAAGTCGGAAATATGACAGTTTTTTGAACAGCCCGTTCTCACATTTTGCTACAATCTCCAACATCATTTTGACGAATGTGAATCCGTGTTGAAAATTCGGATTGATTTTATCACTTGTTTGGGGTATACTAACCTTACAGGTTCGTTAAAGGATACGCAAAGTCGCATTCTCAAACGACTTTTCACCCCAATGATACTCAATTAGCGGAGGTAATGAATAATGTTGGTAAATGCAACCGAAATGTTGATCAAAGCACGTGATGGCCACTATGGTGTGCCTCAGTTCAACATCAACAATCTGGAGTGGACCAAGGCAGTCCTGACTGCTTGCGAAGAAATGAAGAGCCCCGTCATCCTCGGCGTCTCCGAGGGTGCTGGCAAGTACATGACCGGCTTCAAGACCGTTGCCGCCATGGTCAGCGCCATGGTCGATTCCATGGGCATCACGGTTCCCGTTGCTCTGCATCTGGACCACGGCACCTATGAGGGCTGCAAGGCCTGTGTCGAGGCTGGCTTCTCCTCCATCATGTTCGATGGCAGCCACTACTCCATCGAGGAGAACGTTGAGAAGACCAAGGAGCTGGTCGCTCTGGCACATTCCAAGGGCCTGAGCATCGAGGCCGAGGTCGGTTCCATCGGCGGCGTGGAGGACGGCGTCGTGGGTGCCGGCGAGATCGCAGACCCTGAGGAGTGTGCAAAGATCACCGCTCTGGGCATCGACTTCCTCGCAGCCGGCATCGGCAACATCCACGGTGTCTACCCGGCCAACTGGAAGGGTCTGGACTTCGAGGCTCTGGACCGCATCCACAAGGCCACCAATAACATTCCTCTGGTCCTGCACGGCGGCACCGGCATCCCCGACGAGATGATCGCAAAGGCCATCAGCCTCGGCGTCTCCAAGATCAACATCAACACCGAGTGCCAGCTGGTCTTCGCTGAGGCCACCCGCAAGTATATCGAGGCTGGCAAGGATCAGCAGGGCAAGGGCTTCGACCCCCGCAAGCTGCTGGCTCCCGGCGCTCAGGCCATCATCGACAAGTGCAAGGAGAAGATCGAGCTGTTCGGCTGCGCTGGCAAGGGCTAAGTCTTCCCACTCCACCAAAGAACAACAAAGCGGCCCCGCTTACGTTGGAACTCCAACGCGGCGGGGCCGCTTTTTGTGCGTCTGAAGATATTTTATCGGATTTCTTGTCCCGCAGCACTGGAATAAGAACCGATACGAAACGAACCGGTTCCGAAATCCCTTCCAACGTGCAACAAAAAACGCCTCAGAAAAAATCCTGAAGCGTTCTGTTCAAGTCGGCGACTACCTATTTTCACGCGCCGTTTCCAGCGAACTATCTTGGGCACGAGTGAGCTTAACTTCTGTGTTCGGAATGGGAACAGGTGGAACCTCACCGTCATCGTCACCGACCATATGACTGGCTCAGTATACCATACGGTCTACCGTTTGTCCAGTGTTTTTAGAAGGACGTGCCTTCAAAACTGAATAATCACTGCTACTTTTTTCGTTGACTTTTCTTGAGAGTCTCAAGCGAATTGTGGTCAAGCCCTCGATCTATTAGTACACGCTTGCTGAATGGATCACTCCACTTACACATCGTGCCTATCAAGCTTGTAGTCTTCAAGGGATCTTACCTGATTAAATCAGTGGGATATCTTATCTTTGGGTCGGCTTCACGCTTAGATGCTTTCAGCGTTTATCCGATCCGTACGTAGTTGCCCAGCTATGCTCTTGGCAGAACAACTGGTGCGCCAGAGGTACGTCCGTCCCGGTCCTCTCGTACTAGGGACAGCTCCCATCAAATATCCTGCGCCCACGACAGATAGGGACCGAACTGTCTCACGACGTTCTGAACCCAGCTCGCGTACCGCTTTAATTGGCGAACAGCCAAACCCTTGGGACCGAATACAGCCCCAGGATGCGATGAGCCGACATCGAGGTGCCAAACCTCCCCGTCGATGTGGACTCTTGGGGAGATCAGCCTGTTATCCCCAGGGTAACTTTTATCCGTTGAGCGATGGCATTTCCACTCACATACCACCGGATCACTAACTCCAACTTTCGTTACTGCTCGACCCGTCAGTCTCGCAGTTAGGCTCGCTTCTGCGTTTGCACTCTCTTGCTTGATTTCCGTTCAAGCTGAGCGAACCTTTGAACGCCTCCGTTACTTTTTAGGAGGCGACCGCCCCAGTCAAACTGCCCACCTAACAATGTCCCCCGACTCGATTCAGAGCCGCAGGTTAGAATTCCAATATCGCAAGGATGGTATCCCAACGGCCTCTCCGCCAGCGCCAAAGCACTGGTTTCCCAGAGTCCCATCTATCCTGTGCATGCAACATCGAAACCCAATATTAGGCTACAGTAAAGCTCCATGGGGTCTTTCCGTCTTGTCGCGGGTAACCGGCATCTTCACCGGTACTACAATTTCGCCGGGCGGGCTGTTGAGACAGTGCCCAAATCATTACGCCTTTCATGCGGGTCAGAACTTACCTGACAAGGAATTTCGCTACCTTAGGACCGTTATAGTTACGGCCGCCGTTCACTGGGGCTTCGATTCAATGCTTGCACATCTCCTCTTAACCTTCCAGCACCGGGCAGGCGTCAGCTCGTATACGTCATCTTTCGATTTAGCACAAACCTGTGTTTTTGGTAAACAGTTGCTTGGGCCGATTCTCTGCGGCTCCATCTCTGGAGCACCCCTTCTCCCGAAGTTACGGGGTCAATTTGCCGAGTTCCTTAACAACCCTTCTCCCCCGTTGGCCTTAGAATCTTCTTCCTACCTACCTGTGTCGGTTTGCGGTACGGGCACCTCAGAAATCCACACAGCTTTTCTCGCCATCTTCCATCCCAGACTTCGGTACTAACTTCCCTCGATCTCTACCGGAACCAACACCCGGCTCTGAGACTTCAAATGTGTCCCTGTGCTTAACTCTTTTGGTGGTGACGGAATCTCTACCGTCTGTGCATCGGCTACGCCTCTCGGCCTCACCTTAGCTCCCGACTAACTTGGAGCGGACGAACCTTCCTCCAAAACCTGAGGCTTTCGGCCATGCAGATTCTCACTGCATTCGCGCTACTCATTCCGGCATTCTCACTTCTATACACTCCACAGCCGCTTGCGCTACTGTTTCGCCGCGTATACAACGCTCCCCTACCCAATGTACAAAGTACATTGCCTAAGCTTCGGTGTTAGGTTTAGCCCCGTTAAATTCTCCGCGCAAAGACGCTCGACCAGTGAGCTATTACGCACTCTTTGAATGAGTGGCTGCTTCTGAGCCAACATCCTGGTTGTCTGCGTATCTTCACATCGTTTTCCACTTAACCTAACTTTGGGACCTTAGCTGTAGATCTGGGCTGTTTCCCTTTTGACAATGACATTTATCTGACACTGTCTGACTCCCAAGCATCAATATTCTGGCATTCTGAGTTTGATAAGCTTCGCTAACCTCTCGGCCGCTAGGCTATTCAGTGCTTTACCTCCAGATATCTAACCTGAGGCTAGTCCTAAAACTATTTCGGGGAGAACCAGCTATCTCCGGGTTCGATTGGAATTTCTCCGCTACCCACAGTTCATCCGCCGCCTTTTCAACGGAGGTCGGTTCGGTCCTCCATGGAATTTTACTTCCACTTCAACCTGACCATGGGTAGGTCACCCGGTTTCGGGCCCATTATATGCAACTTAACGCCCTTTTCAAACTCGCTTTCGCTTCGGCTCCGGACCTGAAGTCCTTAACCTTGCTGCATACAATCGCTCGCCGGACCGTTCTACAAAAAGTACCCTATCACGCTTTGACGCGCTCTAGGTGCTTGTAGGCACAGGGTTTCAGGTTCTTTTTCACCCCCTCCCGGGGTGCTTTTCACCTTTCCTTCACAGTACTATACGCTATCGGTCACTGGGTAGTATTTAGGGTTGGAGGGTGGTCCCCCATATTCCGACCGGGTTTCACGTGTCCGGCCGTACTCTGGATTCTGCGCAGCTCTCTCCGTTTTCACCTACGTGGTTCTCACACTCTCTGACCGGCCTTCCCATGCCGTTCGGTTAACAATTAAGTCCTTAAAAGCAGTCCGTACCCCGGAAGTCTTTCGACTCCCGGTTTGCCCTCTTCCGCGTTCGCTCGCCACTACTTACGGAATCTCGTTTGATGTCTCTTCCTCGCCCTACTTAGATGTTTCAGTTCAGGCGGTTCCCTCGATGTACCTATTTTGAAGTTCAGTACAACGTACTTGAGTATGAACCCAAGTGAGTTTCCTCATTCAGAAATCTCCGGATCAATGCTTATTTGCAGCTCCCCGAAGCTTTTCGCAGCTTATCACGTCTTTCATCGGCTCCCAGTGCCAAGGCATTCGCCCTGCGCCCTTGTTCGCTTGACCATTCAAACTATTCTCTCTCGAGAATGGCTTGTATTTCCTCTTGATTCTCTCTTGCCAACGAAGATTATGTTACCCTTCCTTTTGAAATTGTAATATTTCTTAAAAAGAACTTACTATAATCTTTGTTTCGCAGTTATTATTCAGTTTTCAAGGTACGTCTTTGAGTTCCCTTTTCAGGGCCCTCAAAATCGAACAATATCTACTTGACTTGCTCCAGTTACCTGTTCCGAAGAGTCGCCATCTTAGATGTCTCCTCTTCGCCTGACTCCTTAGAAAGGAGGTGATCCAGCCGCAGGTTCTCCTACGGCTACCTTGTTACGACTTCACCCCAATCACCAGTTTTACCTTCGGCGGCGTCCTCCTTACGGTTAGACTACCGACTTCGGGTCCCCCCGGCTCTCATGGTGTGACGGGCGGTGTGTACAAGGCCCGGGAACGTATTCACCGCAGCATGCTGATCTGCGATTACTAGCAATTCCGACTTCGTGCAGGCGAGTTGCAGCCTGCAGTCCGAACTGGGACGTTGTTTCTGAGTTTTGCTCCACCTCGCGGTCTTGCTTCTCTTTGTTTAACGCCATTGTAGTACGTGTGTAGCCCAAGTCATAAAGGGCATGATGATTTGACGTCATCCCCACCTTCCTCCGTTTTGTCAACGGCGTCTGGCCAGAGTCCTCTTGCGTAGTAACTGACCATAAGGGTTGCGCTCGTTGCGGGACTTAACCCAACATCTCACGACACGAGCTGACGACAACCATGCACCACCTGTCTCTCCGTCCCGAAGGAAAAACATATTTCTATGTCCGTCAGAGGATGTCAAGTCTTGGTAAGGTTCTTCGCGTTGCGTCGAATTAAACCACATGCTCCGCTGCTTGTGCGGGCCCCCGTCAATTCCTTTGAGTTTCAACCTTGCGGCCGTACTCCCCAGGCGGAATACTTATTGTGTTAACTGCGGCACTGAAGGGGTCAATCCTCCAACACCTAGTAATCATCGTTTACGGTGTGGACTACCAGGGTATCTAATCCTGTTTGCTACCCACACTTTCGAGCCTCAGCGTCAGTTGGTGCCCAGTAGGCCGCCTTCGCCACTGGTGTTCCTCCCGATATCTACGCATTCCACCGCTACACCGGGAATTCCGCCTACCTCTGCACTACTCAAGACAATCAGTTTTGAAAGCAGTTCATGGGTTGAGCCCATGGATTTCACTTCCAACTTGATCGCCCGCCTGCGCTCCCTTTACACCCAGTAATTCCGGACAACGCTTGTGACCTACGTTTTACCGCGGCTGCTGGCACGTAGTTAGCCGTCACTTCCTTGTTGAGTACCGTCATTATCTTCCTCAACAACAGGAGTTTACAATCCGAAGACCTTCTTCCTCCACGCGGCGTCGCTGCATCAGGGTTTCCCCCATTGTGCAATATTCCCCACTGCTGCCTCCCGTAGGAGTCTGGGCCGTGTCTCAGTCCCAATGTGGCCGTTCAACCTCTCAGTCCGGCTACCGATCGTTGCCTTGGTGGGCCATTACCTCACCAACTAGCTAATCGGACGCGAGGCCATCTCAAAGCGGATTGCTCCTTTTCCCTCTGCTCGATGCCGAGCCGTGGGCTTATGCGGTATTAGCAGTCGTTTCCAACTGTTGTCCCCCTCTTTGAGGCAGGTTCCTCACGCGTTACTCACCCGTTCGCCACTCGATCAAGGAAGCAAGCTCCCTCTCTCTCGTTCGACTTGCATGTGTTAGGCGCGCCGCCAGCGTTCGTCCTGAGCCAGGATCAAACTCTTTATAAATGATATTTATCACTTAAAAAGTGTTAAATCTTCTTCGCTCAGCACGCAATCGCTTGCGTCCTGTGTGAATTACTTTGTTTGGAATTGTTTACCGTGTTTTTCCAACACGAAAATAGGTTCCGTTACAAGTTTTTCGATATTGTTCAATTTTCAAGGTCCTGTGAGCACCTCGGCCTTTCGGCTGACGACTCGATTATTCTATCACAGAAGTGATTTTTTGTCAAGCTCTTTTTTTTTTCGAAGCTGTCGAACTTTCTGAACTTGGAGCGTCTCAAAACCTCTCAAATCTCTTTGGTGTTTCTTGACGTCTATTGGTTCTTTTCTCTGGCTTCTTGCTGAGACTTCGGAAGTCATTCTTTTGTCTCAGCGCTTGGCGCTCACATATAGTACCATATTCAAGGGGCTTTGGCAAGTCTTTTGCAAAGTTTTTTGTCATTTTTTTGTCTTTGTATGCAACAGCCAGTTTTTCGGCATAAACGATCCGAGTTTTGGCTATATTTCAGCTTTCTTCCTATTTATATATAAAAACTCCCGGCAGCACACACCGCCGGGAGTTCGAGTCTCAATTCATTTCTTCTTGTTTTACCTGCCGCAGAGTCAGCCAGACGGCTGCTGCCAACATGGGCAGCATTCCGATCAAACCAATGGGCGTCGGGCCCAGCACGTTATAGTAGGCATCTGCCGGGTAGGTCAACACCGTAAACAAAGCTGCCACCGCATTGAACGCCCCATGCGCGATGGCTGACACCCAGATGCAGCCGGTCTTTTCGTAGAGCCAATCCAGCAGGGTGTTCAGTGCAAAGCAGACCACGCACCACACCACAAGGCCCAGCACCGGGGCGCCCAGATAATTGGTGCCATATCATAGCCGGTGAGCAGCATGATGGGCCAATGCCACACGCCCCAGATGACGCCGCCCAGCAGACGGCCATTGAGCAGACCGAAGCGTTCCTTGAGCTGGGGCATCATATACCCGCGCCAGCCCGCTTCTTCCCCTACTGCAAACAGCATGTTGATGGGCGGGGCCAGCGTGATCGCGAACAGACCCGTTTCCAGCATGTAGCTGAGGCTGGATACACCCAACTGGCTGCGCAGAGTCTCGGCGTCCATCTCACCTCCGTAGGCTGTCACCAGCCAGCTTCCGGAGAGGTCCAGCCGGGACGAAAACACTGCAAAGTAGAGCAGCGCCGCCAATACGGTGAACACCGCCGGGCCAAACCACGCCGCCAGCCAGTAGCGGCGCTTGCCCCCTGCACTTTCCAGCCGATGCCGGTGGGCTGATGCAGAACAATCCGTTTCGCTGCCAAGACCGCAACAAGCGGGCAGAACATGCTCACGGACAGCAGGGCGCGGTAAACCGCGGCATTGCCGTCCCGCAGGAGCAGCAGACTTCCATACACCTGACACAGCCATGCCAAACCAAAGGCAAGGAGGAAATAGAGTGCAAAGCTCTGTTTTTCTTTCGTACTCATACAAACTTCACCGCCGTTCCGTAAGCAATGACCTCTGCCGCGCCCTGCATGACGCTGGCAGAGGCGTAGCGCATCCCGACCACGGCATCGGCACCCAGCTCCTCCGCATTTTTGACCATGCGGCCAGTGGCGATCTGCCGGGCTTCGGTGAGCATCTCGGCGTAGTCGGTCACCTCGCCGCCTACCAGGGTGCGGAAACCGGCCATAATGTCGTGGCCGAAGTTGCGGCTCTGGACGGTGCTTCCCCGCACCACGCCCAGCGCTTCCAGCTTTTTGCCCGGAACTTCGTTAATAGTTACGATAAGCATCTTCTTCTCCCTTTCCGATCTCCTTGAGTCGATCCACCAGAACCTTCAGCGTTCCTATGATGCACGCCGCCGGGATGCCGAACAGCACCACCAACAGCGGCAGCGGCGGCACATCCTGCGGGTCGACGCAGAACGACCACGCCATGATGCCGATGGTCAGCAGCATGATCGCAGTAAACAATCCTGCTCCCACCAGCGCACCCTTGATGCGCTCGGCTTTCCGGTCCACCTGTTCAATATCCACAAATGTTACCCCCTGTTCCTCTTTTGCGGCAAGGCGCGCCAGCGTCTGCTCCACATCCAGTTCATTGAGGCTGACCGGCTCTTTCTGGAGCAGCGTGCAGAATTCCACTGCTTCGTTGAGGTCGGCGCGGCGGGTGTTCAAGCGTTCCAGCTGGCGGGTCATCCCGTCGGCCAGAGTACACTCTCCCTCCAGCATCTGCCGGATCTCAGCCAGCGGCACGTCCAGCTTGCGCAGCAGCTTGATCCGGCGCAGACGCTCCACATCCGCCGCCGAGTAGCTGCGATACCCATTGCCCGGCTCCCGACCGGGGTGGATGAGCCCTTCTTCCTCGTAAAAACGGATGTTCTTTTTGGTCACGCCCACAGCGGCTTCTACTTCGTTGATCTTCATCGGTTCCGCAGCCTCCTTACACGCTTACTTTACACCCTCCAGAAGGGGGAAGGTCAACAGCTTTTTGAAAAAACTCCCCCAGTCTGCTTCGCAGACAGCCCCCTCGGAGATGGGGCCTGACAAAAGGCTCCCTCTTAGAGGGAGCTGGCGAGCGAATGCGAGACTGAGGGAGTGGATTCAAATTAAAAGTAACATTTGATCTGGAACCGGTCCGCATTGTCCTGCTTTTTTTTTTTCCACCACGATGCGTTCATGGTTGAAGTCAAAGTGGACCGGGGTACACAGCTCCGTATTGCGGGTCAGGCGCAGCAGCTCCTGCACCCGCTTTTTCTCCTCCGGCACGTAGAACAGGTAGCTGACGCCCTCCTTCTTGGCGCGGCCGGTGCGGCCGATCCGGTGGGTGTAATGTTCGTTGTCGCCGGGGACATCGTAGTTGATGACGGCATCCACATCCGAGACGTCGATACCGCGGGCAGCCACATCGGTGGCCACAAGGATGGCCAGCTTGCCGTCCCGGAAGTTCTGCATGATCTGGTTGCGCTCTTTCTGGGAGAGGTCGCCGTGGAGGCAGTCCACCGAGAAGCCGAGGCGGGCCAGCTGGTTGGCCAGCGTGGCGGTGTTGAACTTGGTATCGCAGAAGACCATGACCCGCTTATAATGTTCGCCGATGATGATCTGGGCCAGATCGGACAGCTTGTTGCGGCCGGAGGTCTCCAGCATGTACTGGGTGATCTTGGGCTGGCTCTCCTCCTTGGGCTGGACGGTGATCTCCTCGGCGTTCTTCTGGTACAGCCAGCCGATGTCCATCACCTCGCGGCTGATGGTGGCCGAGAACATGGACAGGTGCTTGCGGGCCTTCATCAGTTCGATGATATGGCGGACATCCTTATAGAAGCCCATGTTCAGCATCTCGTCAGCCTCATCGAGGACGATCTGGGTCACATGGGAGAGATCAATGCTGTGGTGTTTGTAGTGATCCATCAGGCGGCCCGGCGTCGCCACCACGATCTGACACCCCTCTGCGAGGCGCTTGGCCTGTTTTTCCATATTGGCACCGCCGTATACGCATGCGACCTCCACGCCCGGCATAAAGGCCGTGAGGGCCGCCAGCTCGTCGGCGATCTGCTGGGCCAGCTCACGGGTGGGGGCCATGATGACCGCCTGCGGCACCTTCCGGGCCGGGTCGATCTGCTCCGCCACCGGGATGCCGAAGGCGCAGGTCTTGCCGGTGCCGGTGGGGGCCTTGGCGATGACATCCCGCCCCGCCAGCATGACGGGAATCGTCTTTTCCTGAATCTCAGTCATTTCCGCAAAGCCCATCTGTTCCACAGCCTTGTGGATCGCTTCGCTGCATTGCAATTCACTGTACAGCATGTTCCTTCTCCGTTCCGTTCTGATTTTCTTACAGTATACCATGAAATGCGCCGCTTGTCAGTAACAAAAAAAGAGCCGTGCTCCGGTTTGGGAGCACAGCTCTTGGATTTGAGTTCCTCTGTAGGAAATCAGGCAGTCTCTTCGACGCTCTTGTCAGCGGCACGGCCGGCTTCGAGCTTCTGCTTGAAACGGCCGCTTGCCTTGAAGCCGGGGATGGAGGTGGACTCCAAACGGCTGGAGACCTTGGTCTTGGGGTTGGTGTAAGCCTTCGGCTTGCGGGGGCGCATCTCGAAACGGCCAAAGCCGGCGATGGTCACCTTCTCATCTGCGCGCAGACAGTCAGCGATCTGGTCAAACAAAGCGTCCATCGTGGTCTCGACCTGCGCTTCGGTAAAGCCGGTCTTGCGTGCCACAGTCTCAATCATCTGGGAACGAGTCATGTTTATCGATATCCTCCTGGAACGTCCAAAAGTAACGTCTTTTGGCAAATTTTGCGTTGTTGATTATAACAAATGCGGCCCTCTATTACGATGGATTGCGCACGAAACGCATCTTTTTGCGCACGAGTTACATTGAACTGGTTAATTTTTATGATACAGCGTTGCAATATCCACCAGAGGGATACCCTTCAGGTCATGCTCGCTGCGCAGACATTCCACCAGCGCATTGGCGGTATCCACGGCGGTGATGCAGGGGATGCTCAGCTCCACGGCCTTGCGGCGCAGCCGGACGGAATCGCGCTTGGGGTCGCGGCCCTTGGCGCTGGTGGAGAAGACGTAATCCACCAGACCGCTCTGGAGCAGGTCCACGATGTTGGGCGACTCGCCGGACATATTGCGCACCTCGTTGCAAGGGACCATGTGCTTGTTGAGCCAAGCGCAGGTGCCGGAGGTGCCGTACAGCTTATAGCCCATGCTCTTGAGCTTCCACGCGATATCCACGAATTCCGGCTTGTCGCTGTCCTTCACGGTGAAGATGCAGCAAGAGGCCGGGCCGGGGGTCTTGAAGGTGTAGCCCGCGCCGATGAGGCCCTTGAGCAGGGCGTCGTGGAAGTTGGGGGCAATGCCCAGCACCTCGCCGGTAGACTTCATCTCCGGGCCAAACTGGGTATCGACGCCGTGGAGCTTTTCAAAGCTGAACACGGGCACCTTGACGGCCACATAAGGCGCATTGGGGTGCAGACCGGTGCCGTAGCCCATATCGGTGAGCTTCTCGCCGAGGCAGCAGCGGACGGCCAGATCCACCATCGGCACGCCGGTGACCTTGGAGATGTAAGGCACGGTGCGGGAGGAGCGGGGGTTGACCTCAATGACATAGACCTTGCCGTTGGAGACCGCGTACTGGACGTTCACCAGACCGGTGACGTGCAGTTCGCGGGCGAAGCGGCCGGTGTAATCCACCATGGTATCGATCTCGGCCTGAGTCAGGTGCTGGGCCGGGTAGACGCAGATGGAGTCGCCGGAGTGGACACCGGTGCGCTCGATCTGTTCCATGACGCCGGGGATCAGGAAGTTTTCACCGTCACAGATGGCGTCCACTTCGCACTCGGTGCCCATGATGTACTTATCCAGCAGGACGGGGTGGTCCATATCCACGTGCTCGGTGATGACGCCCATGTACTCGATGACGTCGGCCTTGGTGTAGGCGACGATCATGTTCTGGCCGCCGAGGACGTAGGAGGGGCGCATCAGGACCGGCAGACCGATCTCGTCGGCTGCGGCAAGGGCCTCTTCCAGATTGAAAACGGTGCGGCCGGGGGCGCGGGGGATGTTGCAGCGCTCCAGCAGCTCGTCGAAGCGCTCGCGGTCCTCGGCCTCGTCGATGGCGTCCGCCGGGGTGCCCAGGATGGGCAGACCGATCTCGTCCATGTGTTTGGCCAGCTTGATGGCGGTCTGGCCGCCGAACTGGACCACACAGGCGTCGGGCTTTTCGGTGGCGATGATGTTGTCCACGCTCTCCGGGTTCAGCGGGTCGAAGTAGAGGCGGTCGCCGGTGTCAAAATCGGTGGAGACGGTCTCCGGGTTATTGTTGACGAGGATGGCTTCGCAGCCGTGCTTTTTCAGCGTCCAGACGCAGTGGACCGAGCAGTAGTCGAACTCGATGCCCTGACCGATGCGGATGGGGCCGGAACCGAAGACGAGGACCTTCTTTTTCTTTTCGGGGTTCTGGGCTTCCTTCTCGGCGATGAACGCGGCGGCCTCGTTGTCGCCGTCGTAAGTGGAGTAGAAGTAGGGGGTGTTGGCCGAGAGCTCGGCGGCGCAGGTATCGACCATCTTGAAACCGGCGCGGTAGTTCTCGATGGGGAGCTTGTCCACCTGTGCCAGACGCTTGATGGTCTTATCTTGGAAGCCGTACTTCTTGGCTTCCTTGTACTGCTCCACGCTCAGAGTGCCGTTGCACTTGGCCAGACCCTTTTCGAGGTTGGCGAGGTGCTGCATCTTATCGAGGAACCACCAGTCGATCTTGGTGATGTTCCAGATGGTCTGGTGATCGATGCCCCGCTTGAGGGCCTCGTAGACGCAGAAGACGCGCTCGGCATCCTGCACATGCAGATGTGCCACGATCTCGTCATCGGTCAGCTCCTCGAAGGCTTGTGGGTCAGGGTATCCATGCCCAGCTCAATGGAGGAGACGGCCTTCATCATGGCGGCCTCGAAGCTGTTGCCGATGCTCATGACTTCGCCGGTGGCCATCATCTGCGTGCCCAGAGACTTGTCGGCGTAGACGAACTTATCGAAGGGCCACTTTGGGTACTTGACCACGATGTAGTCCAACGCGGGCTCGAAGCAGGCGCAGGTCTTGCCGGTGACGTCGTTGGTGATCTCGTCCAGCGTATAGCCGATGGCGATCTTGGTGGCCACCTTGGCGATGGGGTAACCGGTGGCCTTGGAGGCCAGCGCGGAGGAGCGGGACACACGGGGGTTGACCTCGATGACCGCATAGTCGAAGCTGTCGGGCTTGAGCGCGAACTGGCAGTTGCAGCCGCCCTCGATGCCCAGCTCGGTGATGATGTCCAGCGCAGCGGTGCGCAGCATCTGGTACTCGTGGTCGGTCAGGGTCTGGGAAGGAGCCACCACCACCGAGTCGCCGGTGTGGATGCCGACGGGGTCAAGGTTCTCCATGTTGCAGACGGTGATGACATTGCCCTTGTGGTCGCGCATGACCTCGTACTCGATCTCTTTCCAGCCCGCAATGCACTTTTCCACGAGGATCTGGTGGATGGGCGACAGGCGCAGGCCGTTGGTGCCGATCTCGATCAGCTTCTCGCGGGTCTCGCAGATGCCGCCGCCGGTGCCGCCCATGGTAAAGGCCGGGCGCACGATGACCGGGTAGCCGATGCGGTCGGCGCAGGCCAGAGCGTCCTGCAGCGTCTCCACGACCTCGGAGGGGATGATGGGCTGGTGCAGCTTTTCCATCGTCTCCTTGAACAGCTCGCGGTCCTCGGCACGGTCGATGGTCTCGGGCTTGCAGGCCAGCAGACGGATGCCGGTGCGGTCCAGATAGCCGGAGCGGGCCAGCTCCATGGACAGATTCAGGCCCATCTGACCGCCGAGGTTCGGCAGCACGGAGTCCGGCTTTTCGATCTCAAGGATCCGCTCCACCACCTCAAGGGTCATGGGCTCGATGTAAACATGGTCGGCCACGTCCGGGTCGGTCATGATGGTAGCGGGGTTGGAGTTGAGCAGAACGGTCTCGATGCCCTCTGCCTTCAGCGCGCGGCACGCCTGTGTACCGGAGTAGTCGAACTCTGCGGCCTGACCGATGATGATGGGGCCGGAGCCGATGACCAGTACCTTTTTGATTCTGGGGTCCTTAGGCATTTCAGCGTGCCTCCTTTGCTGCTTTGACGTTGTTCAGGAAGCGGTCGAACAGGAACTCGGTATCCTTGGGGCCGCCGTTTGCTTCCGGGTGGAACTGGACGGTAAAGCAGTTCCATTTCTTGTACTTGATGCCCTCGCAGGTGCCGTCGTTGGCGTTCACCTGTGCCACCTCGCCCATCTCGGCGGGCAGCTCATCCCCCACCACCGCGTAGCCGTGGTTCTGGCTGGTGATGAAGGTGCGGCCGGACTCGAAATCGGTGACGGGCTGGTTGGCGCCGCGGTGGCCGTATTTCAGCTTCATGGTCTTGGCACCGGCGGCCAGCGCAGAGAGCTGGTGGCCGAGGCAGATGCCGAAGGTGGGGATGCCGAGGTCAAAGATGCGGCGCAGGTTCTCGATGACCTCCACGGGTTCCGCCGGGTCGCCGGGACCATTGGACAGCATGATGCCGTCCGGGTTTAGAGCGGCCATTTCCTCTGCCGTTGCAAAGGCGGGCATGACCGTCACCTTGCAGCCGCGCTTGACAAGGCAGCGCACGATGTTGCGTTTGCAGCCGTAGTGCATCAGCACGATGTGGGTCTCACCCTTTTCGTTGTAGACCTCGGGCTCTGCACAGGTCACGCTCTTGACGGCGTCGGTGACCGCATAGGCGCGGATGGTCTCCAAGAGCTTGTCCGTCTCCGCCTGATTGGCAGGGTCAGCAGGGTCAAAGGTGGTCAGGATGGCACCGTTCATCACGCCGTGTTCCCGGATGATGCGGGTCAGGTGGCGGGTGTCGATGCCCTCGATGCCGATGGTATCGTTTTTCTTCAGGAAGCTGTCCAGCGTTTCCTCACAGCGCCAGTTGGAGGGGGTGGTACAGGCTTCGCGCACGATGTAGCCCTTGGCCCAGATCCGGTCGGACTCCATATCGTCCTTGTTCATGCCATAGTTGCCGATGAGGGGGTAGGTCTGGGTGATGATCTGGCCATAGTAGCTGGGGTCCGTCAGGGTCTCTTCAAAGCCCACCATGCCGGTGGCAAAGACGACTTCGCCCACGGTGACGCCCTCTGCGCCAACCGACTGGCCCGCAAAGACCATGCCGTTCGCCAAAAGAAGATAAGCGTTCATAGGTACTCCTTGTTTCAACACAGATGCGCGGCCTTTACAGGGTCTGCTTTGCTTCCTGCTTCATCTTGCGGCTGCCCAGATGCACCAGCGGCAGCTTGCCCTCTTTGCAGATGGGGCACTCTTCGGGGGCGTAGTTGGGCAGGTCCAGCTTGAGGGCGCTGGCCACGATGGGGATGGGCGACGGAGCGTCGGGCTTGGTGCGGTCCACCACGCAGGTGATGCCCACGCAGATGCCGCCGTTCTCCTCGATGACACGCTTGGTCTCCAGAGAGGAGATGCCGGTGGTGACCACGTCCTCGGCGATGAGGCACTTCTCACCCGGGTGGATGGCAAAGCGCTTCAGGGTCATCACGTTGTCCACGCGCTCGGTAAAGATGGCACGCTTGCCGGTCTGGCGGGCCAGCTCGTAGGCGTACACGATGCCGCCCATGGCAGGTCCGACGATGACGTCCACGTCCATCTCTTTGATCTTATCGGCCACAGCCTTCATGACCTCGGCGCAGCGGTCGGGGTACTGCTGCAAATAAGCCATCTGGCAGTAGGCGCTGGAATGGCGGCCGGAGGAGAGCAGGAAATGGCCCTCCAGAAATGCGTCACAGCTCTTCAGAATTTCAAGTGCTTCACTCATTGTACTTCTCCCTCTCTTTTCAACAGTTCGTGTTTTTTCGTACTTATCACGCAGTATTGTACCACGCTTTTTATGGAAACGCAAATTTATTCATTTAATTTTATTATTTCGTGAATATTTGCATTTTTATGCGTTTATTTCTTGCTTCATTCGGCGTTCCGGGCACAGCCGCGGATCTCGTCCAGCGTCTTGACGCCGTTCTTGTCCATCCATGCGGCCATCTCGTCGGCGATGGTCTCCATGGCGCGGGGTTGGCGAAGTTGGCCGCGCCCACCTGCACGGCGGTGGCACCCGCCATGATGAACTCCAGCGCGTCGCGGCCGGTGGCGATGCCGCCCAGACCCACCACCGGGATGTTCACCGCGCCCACTGCCTGCCAGACCATCCGCAGCGCGATGGGCCGCACCGCCGGGCCGGACAAGCCCGCGAAGATATTGTTGAAGACCGGCTTGCGCTTTTCCAGATCAATGGCACAGGCTTGGAAGGTGTTGGTCAGGCTGATGGCGTCCGCACCGGCAGCTTCTACCGCCTTGCACATCTCCGGGATGTTCTCGGCTTGGGGGCTGAGCTTGACCATCAGCGGCTTTTTGCAAGCGTCGCGGACCATCCGGACCACTTCGCCCGCCGCCTCGGCCTTGACGCCGTAGGCCATGCCGCCCACCTTGACGTTCGGGCAGGAGATGTTCAGCTCCACGATGTCCACGGCGCTCTCGCTCAGCAGGGCGGCACCCTCCACATACTCTTCCTCGCTGTGGCCGCCGAGGTTGGCGATGGCCACCGTGCCGTATTTCTGCTTGAGCTCCAGCATCTCGTTCAGCTCCACGTCAATGAAGTGCCGGACGCCGGGGTTCTGCAAGCCAATGCTGTTGATCAGGCCGGAAGGCGTCTCCCACAGCCGCTCGCCCTTGTTGCCGTACTGGCCGTGCAGGGTCAGGCCCTTGCCGGAGATGCCGCCGATCTTGGAAAAATCGGCCAGCTCCTCGTACTCGATGCCGTAGCCCACGGTGCCGGACGCGCCGATGACGGGGCTGTTCATCACAAAGCCCAACAGGTTCGTTTTCAGGTCTGCCATCAGAAGAACACCTCCGTTGCATCAAAGACCGGGCCATTCTTGCACACGCTCTTGCCCTCGCCGCTCCTGGTCTCGCAGGTGCAGCCGAGGCAGGCACCGATGCCGCAGGCCATCTTCTTTTCCAGACTGACGAAGCAGGGAGTTCCCTTCTCCGCGCAGAGGCGGGCGGCGTTCCGCATCATGACCGTGGGGCCGCAGATGAGGACCGCGTCGTAATCTGCCGGGTCATAGAGCTGGGTCACGAAGCCGTGGAAGCCCACTGCACCCGTGTCGGTTGAGACTTTGACAAGGTTCGCGATGGAGCGGTACTCCTCCATGCAGTAGGGCGCATCCCGGAAGCCGAAGAAGACGTCGGGTTTGACGCCCGCTGCCGCCAGCTCGCGGGTGACCTGATACATCGGCGCGGTGCCGATGCCGCCGCCCACGACGGCGATCTTCCGGTACTGCTTCACCAGCGCGGGATGTCAAAGCCGTTGCCCATGGGGCCGGTCAGCTGGAAGCTGTCGCCCTTTTTTTTCAATTGGGCGATCTTCTGGGTACCCTCACCGATGACCTGATACAGGAACTCCACCGTCTGGGTCTTCGGCTCCCACTTGTGGACACTGATGGGCCGGGAGAGGAAGGGTGCTTCGTCGGCTCCCCACGCCCGCAGGGTAAAGAACTGGCCCGCATGGGGCGCATGCTCGCGGTCCGGCCAGAGGACGCGGAGCAGACGGATATCCCCCGCCACGACCTCATGGCGCAGGACAGTGGCCTCACAGCAGGCTGCACGCATGGGCAATGGCCTCCTTCATGTTCACGCACTCGTTGTAAGCGGCCTCGTCGAAGGCGACGCCGGGCTGCTTCTTGTAAGCCAGCAGGATGCCGCGGCTGGAGTTGACCACGCCGCCGTTGCCGCGGGTCAGGTACTGGGCAATATCCTCGGCCTTGCCGCCCTGTGCGCCGTAGCCGGGGATCAGGAGAAGCTGTCCTGATACTTGGCGCGGATCTCGGTGGCCTCCTCGATGTGGGTGCCGCCGATGACCAGACCGATGGAGGAGTAGCCGTGCTCGCCCATGTAGTCCTTGCCGAGGGCGTTCAGCTTGTCGCCCACCAGATCGTAGACGTGGCGGCCGTCGGCCAGCTTCTCGTACTCAAAGTCCTTGGCACCGCCGTTGGAGGTGCGGCAGAGGACGAACATGCCCTTGCCCTGCTCCTCGGCGTAGGGCAAGTAGGGGCTGATGGAGTCGAGGCCCATGTAGGGAGCCAGCGTGACAAAGTCGGCCTCAAAGTCGCCGGTGAAGTGGCCCATAGCGTACATCTCAGCGGTCTTGGCGATGTCGCCGCGCTTGATGTCGGCGATGACCGGCACACCGGCCTCGCGGACAGCCTTCAGGGTGTCGGCGTAAGCCTTCAGACCCTCGAGGCCAAGAGACTCGTAGTAAGCGATCTGCACCTTGTAGCAGCCCGCGACGGCCTTGGTGGCGTCGATGAGCTTCTTATTGAAGCGGACGATGTTCTCGCCCTTGGACAGGGTGCTGTCCACAAAATCCGCGGGCAGGTAGCCGAAATCGGTATCCAGACCCACGCAGACCGGGCCGCGGGCCTCGACAGCTTCGTACAGTTTATCCATGTTCGTCATTTTTGGTTCCTCCGTTGCTTTCTATCTCTATTTTGGATTTCTATTTTGTCAGCATCCTCACCCTCTCAGGCCGCTTCGCGTCCAGCTCCCACTTTGGGGGAGGTGGCATTGCGCAAGCGATGCCGGAGGGAGTCAGTCTGCTTGGTACGTCAGCTCGCCGCCCTTGATGGTCGCGCACACCTTGCCGTACAACTGCACACCGTCGTAGGGGCAGTTGTGGGATTTGGAGTGGAGCTTCTCCTTCTCCACGGTGTAGGGGGTGTCCAGATCCACCAGCACGAAGTCGGCGTCGTAGCCCGGCTCCAGTCGGCCCTTGGCCAGACCCAAGATCTCCGCCGGGCGGGTGCTCATCAGGTGGACCAGCAGCTCCAGCGGCAGACCCTCCTCCTTGCAGAGCTTGGTGTAGCAGACGCCGAAGGCCGTTTCGCTGCCCACCATACCGGCCATGCCCTTGAGCTTGTCCTCCTCAGAGTGGGGGGCGTGGTCGGTGGCGATGGCGTCCACCACGCCGGTGCGGATGCCGTCCATGAGGGCGCTCACATCGTCCGCCGTGCGGATGGGCGGGTTGACGCGGTAATCGCAGGTGTCGTTCGTGAACCATAGGTGGTGGGGCGTCACCTCGCAGGTGACGGGGGCCCCGCGCAGCTTTGCCATCTGGATGGCGTCCAGCGCGCCGCGGGTGGACACATGGCACATGTGGAGCTTGGTCTGGTAGTACTCGCTCAGCCAGCAGTTGCGGACCGTTTCGATGTCCTCGGCCAGCCGGTAGTCCCACGGGCTGATCTCCATATCCTCGGCGTGGCTCATCACGGCGATGTCCCGCTGGGTGCAGATGGCGAAGGCCCGCGCCATGGTGGCGTTGTCCTGCACGCCGTGGCCGTCCTCGGTGATGAACTTGACCGTGGCGGGCAGGGTCTTGAGGTGATCCAGCGTCTTGCCGTCGAAGTTCTCAGTGATGGAAACCGTCTGGTTCACGTCGCACAGGCCGACCTCCGCCGCCTTCTGCTCCACCATGGCCGCCTGTGCCGCCGAGGAGCAGACGGGCTTGGTGTTGGGCATCAGGTTGACGAAGGTGTAGCCGCCCGCCGCTGCGGCGCGGCTGCCCGTCTCGATGTCTTCCTTATATTCGAACCCCGGCGTGCGCCAGTGGCAGTGCAGATCGACGAAGGCGGGCAGAATGGTCAGCCCCCCGGCGTCGAGCACGACTTCGTTTTCCCCGGCCAGAGCCTCCAAGCCCTGACCGATGGCCGCGATCTTTCCGTCCCGGACATAGACCTCAACGGCCCGGCCCTCTGCGTTGACAGCGTTTACAAGCAGCATGGTAAAACCCTCCCTGTGTTTGGTGTGCGCTCCAATGGGCAAAAAAAGAACTTTTCCTCAAAGGGAAAAGTTCAGACCACGAAAAAAGGAAACACCGAACCCACCGCAAAAACGGCTGCAAACTGCTTTTTCAGATTTGCGTACATTTTGGGCAGCATTCCGGCGTCTCCTTTTTTGTGTGTTTTATTTTCGTTATATTTTATCATAGAAACGCGAAATGTGTCAATGCTTCCGGGCTTTTTTCTTTGTAAAAGGTTTCGCTCCGAACTCGGCAAATTTTAGCTACTCTACCGAAAAATCAAAATTCCTCTGGGCCGGCGGAATTTTGGAGCGCAATTCCTAGCAAAACGCTGTACATTAAAGTTTGGATGTGTTATCATAATACCCAGAAGAGACTGCCGCCGCAAGAGGGGCGGGGTTTTGGAAAAAGGGAGGGTTCCCCATATGGGTTTATTGGAGGATGCACGGAACATCCAGCGCAAGGACCCCGCCGCACGCAGCGTGCTGGAGGTCGTTCTGCTGTACCCCGGCTTTCACATCTTGGTCTACCACCGCATCGCGCACTGGCTGTATGAACACGATCACTTTTTCTTGGCCCGCTGGATCAGCCAGCACGGCCGTCATAAGACCGGCATCGAGATCCACCCCGGCGCAAAGATCGGCAAGTGCCTGTTCATCGATCACGGCATGGGCATCGTCTTCGGCGAGACCACCGAGATCGGCGACAACTGCACCATCTACCACGGCGTCACGCTGGGCGGCACCGGCAAGGATACCGGCAAGCGCCACCCCACCTTGGGCAACAACGTCCTGATCGGTGCGGGCACCAAGGTGCTGGGCCCGGTCTACATCGGCGACAACGCCCGCATCGGCGCGGGCAGCGTGGTGTTGAAGAACCTGCCCGCCAACTGCACCGCCGTCGGCGTGCCCGCCGAGGTCGTGCGGATCAACAACAAAGCGGTCAACCCCGCCGACGACCTCGACCAGCAGGACCTGCCCGATGTGGTCGCCCAGCGCATCACCGACCTCGACCGCCGCATCAGCGCCCTCGAACGTTCCGAGCAGGGCGATGTGCCGCCCTCGATCCACGATATCCAGAAGCGAAACCAAAAATCATAAGCTGCAAAACAAAAGAGGCTGTTGCACAACTCCTTCCGTCATCGCTGACGCGATGCCACCTCCCTCAATGAGGGAGGCATTCACAGCTCACCGTTACGCCAAGGCTCCCTCCGAGAGGGAGCTGGCACGGCGAAGCCGTGACGGAGGGAGTTCGTTGCAACAGCCTCTTCGATTTTCAGCAGGTTTTTCCTTCGCACAGGGCTTTGACTTTCTGTGCGGCGGCGCTCACGAGCTGGCTGACGGGCTGTTCGGGCACGCCGACCACATAATTTTCGCAGTGGTTGATGGGCACGAGCACCCGCTTGGCACCGCTCTGGCAGACGGCGGCAGCCATCGCCGGGGTGATCTCGCCCAGCAGGGCGTCCGCGATGACGATGCCGATAGGCCCCACGATAACGTCCGCATGGCGGCAGTTGACGACCACGGCGTTCTCGCCGGTGGCCGCGCGGGCCGCGCCCGCCTTGAGCATCGCGTTGGCAGCCAAGCTGTTGGTGCCGACGGCGGTCAGCTCCGCCTCCGGGCAGGCCGCCGCGATGGCCGCCACCAGCTGGCGGCCCAGCCCCCCGCCCTGCCCGTCAATGACCAGAACGTTTGCCGCCATCAGAAGTCGATCTCCTCAAGGCGCAGCAGCGCGAGGATGTAGATCTTCATGGCCTCCAAGAGCTTGTCGATGGGGGCAGACTCGTTGGCACCGTGCATCGGGCCGCCGAAGGAGGGCAGCTGGACGTCGTTGTGCTCCGGGCCGAAGCTGACGGCATAGGGGAAGTGGCGGGCATAGGTGCCGCCGCCCATGGTGAACGGGGTGGCGTTCTCGCCGGTGACCTCGTTGTAGGTGTCGATGCAGGCCTTGATGGCGGGGGTGTCGGCCTCAATGTAGAAGGGCTTGGCGCTCTCGACATTCTCCAGCGATGCACCGGAGCCGATGGCGGCGCGGATCTGCTCGGCCATCTTGTCGCCGGTGGTGCAGGTGGGGTAACGGCTGTCCATGGTCTGCACCATCTTGCCGTCCTCCATATAGATGCGGCCGCCGATGACGGTCAGCGGGCCGAAGGGGCCGTCGGCACAGGCGACGCCGATGCCCTCACCGGCGGTGGAGGCGTGCAGCTTTTTCAGTGCTTCCAGATAGGCGCGCTCGGCGTCGTTGCACAGGCCGTTGTCCAGCAGGTAGTTCACCACCAGACCGATGGCGTTGACGGTACCCTGCGGAGATGCCGCATGGCCGGACTTGCCCCAGCCGCGGATGCGCACGCCGGTGCCCTCCGGCTCCAGCGTGATGTTGGGGGCATTCTTCAGCTTGGTGATGTCGGTCTCGACCAGTGCGCTGGCGCGGTCGGGCACGGCATTGTTGGCCACGCCGCCCACGAACTCCTTGATGACGCCGTTGCAGACCGGGCTGACCAGCTCGGCACCGAAGTGGCCCTTCTCACCGTTGCAGACCGGGAACTCGGCATCCGGGGTAAAGCAGAAGGCCGGGGCCGGGTAATTCTTCAGGTAGTACTCCACATCCTGCATGGAGGTCTCCTCGTTGTCGCCCACGAGGGCGCGGATGGGATAGCGCAGCGAATAGCCCTGCTCCTTGAGGAACTTCAGCGCATAGAGGCTGGTGATCATCGGGCCCTTATCGTCGGCCACGCCGCGGCCGATGAGCCAGCCGTCCCGGATCTCCATCTTGAACGGGTCGCCCGTCCAGCCGTTGCCTTCGGGCACCACGTCCACATGGCAGATCGTTGCCAGATACTTCTCGGCATCCGCGCCGGGCAGCTCCGCATAGCCGATGTGATTTTCGCAGTTGCGGGTGGCAAAGCCCATCTCTGCCGCCAGCTCCAGCGTCTTGTCCAGCGCAGCGCGTGCGCCCAGACCATAGGGGGCACCCTCGGCAGGGGCACTCTCGACACTGTTGATGGAAACGAGCGTCTCAATATCCTTGAGCCACCGGTCCTTATTCGCCGCAATGAATGCGTCGATCTTCTGGTTCAAAGCCTGATGCATGGTTGGTTCGTCCTTTCTTTGTCGTAACAGACACTTCGCTGTCTATTCTAACACACTTCACTCTACATTGCCAGTGGTAACGAGCAGTTCCCCCGGCCGCACGAGGGGAGTTTCTCCAGCAAGTGTCCGACGGGTGGGACCCTGTTGCCGAAGGCAATAGGGCGGGGTATGGAATCCCCGACTCACTTGCGGGAGAAAGCTCCCGGAGATGCGGCCAAGCTCATCCTACTGCAAACAAGCCGCTTGCCGCGCCCAGAACCCCCATGCTGGCCAGACCCATGATGATGCCGGCCAGCAGCACACCGCCCATGCAGGCAATGAGCACATCTTTGAACTTCATGTCGAGAATGGACGCCGCCAGTGTGCCGGTCCATGCGCCGGTGCCGGGCAGCGGAATGCCCACAAAGAGCAGCAGAGCCGCGGTCAGGCCCTTGCCCGCCTTTTCCTCCAGCTTACGGCCGCCCTTTTCGCCCTTGACGATGAAGAACTTGCAGACCGGCCCGATGACCGGCTTGTGGTAGCCCCAGATGAGGAACCGCCGGGCAAACAAATAGATGAAGGGCACCGGCAGCATATTGCCCAGCACGCAGATGATATAGGTGGGCAGCACCGGCAGCCCCAGACCCAGACCGATGGGAATGGCACCGCGCAGCTCCACCACGGGCACCATGGAGACGAAAAAAAAGACGATCAGATAGTTTTTCAGCATGAAAAGCTCCTTTATAAATAGGTGTTACAGGTCGATGACCAGCTCGACCGGGCAGTGGTCCGAGCCGAAGATCTCGTTGTGGATCTCCGCCGCTTGGATCCTGTCGGCGATGCGGCGGGAGACGAGGAAGTAGTCGATGCGCCAGCCCGCATTCTTCTCGCGGGCATGGAAGCGGTAGCTCCACCAGCTGTACTTCACCTCGTCCGGGTGGATGACGCGGAAGCTGTCGGCAAAGCCCGCCGCCAGAAGTTCGGTCATCTTGGCCCGCTCCTCGTCGGTGAAGCCCGCGCTCTTCCGGTTGGTCTTGGCGTTTTTGATGTCCATTTCGGTGTGGGCCACGTTCAGGTCACCGCAGAGGATGACCGGCTTTTTCGCGTCCAGCCCCAGCAGATAGGCCCGGAACGCATCCTCCCACTCCATCCGGTAGTCCAGCCGCTTCAGCCCGTCCTGACTGTTCGGCGTGTAGCAGTTGACGAGATAAAATTCCGGGTATTCCAGCGTCAGGACCCGCCCCTCGTGGTCGTGCTCCTCGATGCCGATGCCCATCGTCACGGCCAGCGGCGGCTGTTTGCACCAGCACGCTGTGCCGGAGTAGCCCTTCTTCTCGGCGGAGTAGGTGTACTCGGTGTAGCCCTCCGGGGCAAAATCCGCCTGACCGGGCTGCATTTTCGTCTCCTGCACCGAGAAGATGTCGGCGTCCAGCGCCGCAAAGCTTGCGGCAAAATCATGGGTCAGACAGGCCCGCAGACCGTTGACGTTCCAACTGATGAGTTTCATCTCGTCGCTCCTTTTGATGTTATGCTTGATATTTCGTCTTCCATGCACCGCTGTGGAAGCGGGCGGTAAAGCAGATGACACGGCAGGTCCAGTCCACCACCATGGCGATCCAGACGCCCACAGCGCCCCAACCCATCCGCACACAGATCAGGTAGCTGAAACCCAGCCGCCAGACGGCCATGCTCAGGATCGAAACGACCATCGTGAATCTCACGTCGTTGGCTGCGCGCAGGGCATTGGGCAGCACGAAGGAGGCGGGCCACAAAAAGAGGCCGCAGCCGGAGTGGATCTGTACCAGCAGAATGGCCAGCTCCATGGTCGCGCCGGAAAGCGCATAGATGCCCACCAGCGGCTTCACCAGCAGGAAGATCGCGCCGTTGGAAAGGCCCATGGTAAGGTAGGCCCAGAGCAGCAGCTTGCGGGTGTAGTAGACGGCCTGTTCGTTGTCCCCCGCGCCGACGCAGCGGCCCACCACCGTGATCATGGCCAGACTGATGGCCTTGCCGGGGATGACGCCCATGCCGTCGAGGTTGTTGGCCACGGCGTTGGCCGCGATCTGCACTGTGCCAAAGGTGGAGATCATGCTGACGACAAGGATGCGGCCCGCCTCAAACAGGCTGTTCTCGAAGGCGGACGGAATGCCGATGCCCAGAATGCGCCGGGTCAGGCCGCCGTCCAGCCGCAGGGCCTTGGGGACGTTCAGCAGGCTGTCTTCTTCCTTTTTATAGCACTTGCGCAGGATCAGGGCCGCCGCCACCACGCGGGAAACGACGCTGGGCCATGCGACGCCATCGACGCCCATTTTCAGGCCGAAGATGCAGACGGCGTTTCCCACGATGTTGATGATATTCATCAGAAAGCTGATCTGCATGGAGATCTTGGAGTTGCCCATGCTGCGGAACAGCGCTGCGCCCGCGTTGTACAGCGCAGGAACGGGTAGCTCAGGGCGATGATCTTCAGGTAGAGCACACCGGCTTCCAGCACGTCGGCATCAATGGAGCCGTAGAATAAGCGGATCATGGGCCGGGCCAGCACAAAGCAGACCACACCCACCAACACGCCGAACAAGCCGCTGAGCAGGAGGAGCTGGCCGGCGCTCTGGTCGGCGTGTTTCTGCTCCTTGGCCCCTAAGTACTGGCTGACCACCACCGCGCCGCCGGTGGCCAGCGCCGCAAACAGCACGATGATGAGATTGTTGACCATATCCACCAAGCTGACACCGGAGATGGCCGCTTCACCGCAGCGGGAGACCATCATCGTGTCCGCCATGCCCACCGTGACTTCCAGCAGCTGCTCCACCAGCAGCGGCCCGGTCAGAACGAGCAGGTCGCGCTCGGAAAACAGCGGTTTCCGTCCGCCGAACCGAGGCGCATTTTTCAGTTTCGTTGCTTCCATTCGTTTTTTCCTCTTTTTGGATTTGGGCGCAAAAATCCCGCTTCCCACCCACTTTGCTGCCAAAAGGCCGCAAATGCACATTTTACCATACTTGTATTCATCTTAGCACAGCCCGTCTTCCTTGTAAAGAATCCTTCCACAGATTTCAGTGATTCTTTTCATCGCCACGTGGTTTTGCCAGCAGTTTCCAGCGGAGCAGAGCTTGTTTTATCACTTTTGCCAAGTCGAAGCTTTCAATTTTGTGCGTTGTGACAAAATATCGAATTTTTGCTCGATTAGGAGAACTTTTTTCAAAAAAGCTCTTGCATTTTCTTCTGAAAAGTGCTATCTTGTATCCAACAAGAGCGGCAGTAGGATACAAAGGCTGCGACGAGCTTTGCACCTCCCCGCTCTTGGGTTCATCCTTCTAATTATTATGCTATTTTCTTCATTTACCTTCTTATCATTTACCCTGTCCCGCAAGGGACGGAAAAAGCGCCTCCCCAACCTGCATGGGGAAGCGCTTTTTTCCGTTTTGAGGTTCTTATTCAAGGATAGACCTTACTCCATACAACCTCTCCGTCATTGCTTCGCAATGCCACCTCCCCTAGTAGGGGAGGCCTTGGCAGAACGATGCAGTTTGCGCTCCTTACGGCAGCAGCATGGCACACCATGGGAACGAAGCGCTGCGGCACGCCAGAGGCTCCCCTACTAGGGGAGCTGTCGAGCGTCAGCGAGACTGAGAGGTTGTACGAAGGATCACTTCTGAATTTTCTCAAACGCCCTTCGTACCTCTCCCGAAAAATACAGCGTCCCCAGCGCGCAGACGGGGCCGCTGCCGCCCAGCTCCACAGCGCGGGCCACACCCGCTTCGATGGACGGAGCCGGTTCGGCGATGCCGCCGCGCACACGAATGTGCTCCGCCAGCGTCTCGGCGGGCATGGCGCGGGGGTTGTGCGCCGTCACGGTCACGAACTGCTCAGCCAGCGGTGGCAGCAGGGCCAGCATCTCGTCCACATCCTTGTCCGCCATGATGCTGAGCAGGAAAACGAAGTTCTGGCCGGGGAAGCGGTCCTTCAGGCTCTGCACCGTGGCCCGCATCCCGTGGGCATTGTGGCTGCCATCCAGCAAAAAGGCGGGCGAATGCCGCAGCAGTTCGAACCGGCCCGGCCAGCTCACCGTCTCCAGCCCCTTGCGGATGGCTTCTTCCGGGACGTTCCACCCCCGCTCCCGCAGCACCCGCAGCGCCGTGATGGCGACGGCGGCATTCTTGGGCTGGTAGCTGCCGATGAGCGGCAGCCGCACCCCGTGGAGACCGTCAAAATCGAAGGTCACCTCGTCGAGGCCGCCGCCCTCCACGGTCAGCTTGGAGAAGTCCACGACCCGCAGCGGGGCGTGCTGCTCCGCTGCCACGCGGGCAATAACGGCGTCGGCTTCGGGCACGCCGCCGTAGCTCACCACCGGGCTGCCGGGCTTGATGATGCCCGCCTTGGCCGAGGCGATGTCGGCGATGGTGGGGCCCAGCTCCTTGACATGATCCATTCCCAGCGCCGTGATGACCGCACACTCCGGCGGGTCGATGACATTGGTGGAGTCCAGCGTGCCGCCGAGGCCCACTTCCAGCACCACGATGTCGCACTGCTTTTCGGCAAAGTAGAGCATTCCCAGCGCTGTGATGACCTCGAACTCAGTGGGGATGTCCGCCATCGCGTCGGCGGCGGGACGGATCTTCTCCACCAGCCGCACCAGCTCTTCGTCGCCGATCTGTTCGCCGTCCACTTGGATGCGCTCGTTGAACCGGTTGATGAAAGGCGAGGTGTACAGCCCCACGCAATAGCCCGCCGCCCGCAGACAGGACGCCAGCATGGCCGCGGTGCTGCCCTTGCCGTTGGTGCCCGCCACATGGACGAACTTCAGCCGCTTGTGGGGGCTGCCCAGCGCGGCCAGCAGGGTGCGGGTGCGGCTCAGGCCGGGCTTGTGCCCCGCCCACTGCACCGCGTGGATGTATTGCATTGCTTCTTCGTAGTTCATAGCGCTCGACCTTATCTGAAAGATTCTGTGTGTTCAGGTTTTTGCTTTGATCATCGCTGCCAGTGCCTTATTCTCCAGCAGGATGCGGACCAGCACGGTGTTGACCGCGCTCAGCACGATGGCGTTGGGGATACGGGCCGCCAGCACCGGCCACTGGTATCCATAAAAAATGTGAAGCGCCAGCGAGTTGATGACCACCGAGCCCACCAGATGCCCGGCCAGTATGCTGATCTGGAGCCGCAGCCCCAGCCGCAGACTGCTGAGCTTCTGGAACAGCAGACCTGACACCAGACCCACCGAACCGGCTCCCAGCGTGATGAGCGGGTTGATGGAATAGCCGGACAAGGTGCCGCCGATCAGATCAGCCACCGCTCCCACGGCGAAGCCGCCCGCCGGGCCGAACCAGACCGCCGCCAAGTGGGTGGGCAGCGCGCCCAGATTGAACCGCAGAAAGCCGGTGGAAACGGTCAGCACGCGGGCAAAGATGATGCTCATAGCCGTCAGAAGGGCCAGCATCGTCAGGGTACGGACGGATAATTTGGAATGATTCATCGTTCATCCTCCATTCAGGATAAGCAGAGGCGGACGCAAAAACGCCCTCCCCTGTGACGAACCGCACAAAGGAGGGCGTGAATCCAACAAATTTCACTTCCAAACGAAGCCGCGCAGACGGCCTCGCCTGCACCCAAGTCCATGCAGCAGCGGGATGCAGACCACGCACCGCGGGTCTCCCTTCGTCCACAACACAACTCCCCGTTGATGCGGCACTTAACGCGCGTGGCCTTACTCTGTTGATAGTGTTATTATATGCCTTTTTTCAAGTCCGTGCAACGGCATCGTTGCAACAGATTTGCCAGTTTATCTTTTCTTTTTTTGTGAAACGTGATAAGATGGAACAAACATCACTCAGAAAGGACGTATCCGTCTATGAAATTCAGCGAGATGAACTACACCCGCCCCCACATTGACGCGCTGCTGGCCCGCTGCAAAGAACTGGCCGCCAAGGCCGCCTCTGCCGCTTCCGGCGAAGAACTGGTCGAGGCCTACTACGAGCAGAGCCGCGCCTTTGCCGACTACAACACCGCCGCCAATCTGGCCAACATCCACTACACCTGCGACACCCGCGACGCCCGCTGGAAAGCTGAGCAGGACTTCTTCGACGCCAACGGCCCCGCCGTGCAGAATGCCAGCGTCGAGATCAGCCGGGCGTTTCTGGCCAATCCCCATGTGGACGCGCTGACCGAAGCCTTCGGCACCACCTGCGTAGCCGGGATGAAGAACGCCGTCCTCGGCATGGACGACCGCACCGTGGAGCTGCAGAAAGAGTACAATGCCCTCGTCAGCCAGTATCAGCAGGTGTATGGCGGCGCACTGGTGGAGCTGGACGGCAAGCAGCTGACCATCCCCAGCTGGGCCCCTACAAGGAAAATCTGGACCCCGCCGTCCGCCGTGCCGCCTACGAGGCCGAGGCTGGTTACTTCGACGCCCACCGCGCCGAGCTGGATGAGCTGTACACCAAGATCGTCAAGAACCTGAACGAACAGGCCCGCATCCTCGGCTACCACGACTACAGCGAGCTTTCCTATGTGCGGATGAACCGCATCGGCTACGGCCCGGAGGAGATCAAGCGCTTCCGGGATCAGGTCGCCAACGATGTGGTGCCCCAGCTGCAGAAGGTCATTGAGCTGCGCCGCAAGCGCACCGGCATCGAGCACCCCACCTTCGCCGATCTGCCCGTCACCTTCAAGGACGGCAACCCCTCCCCCATCAAGGGCTATGACGCCCGGATGGCTGCGGCCCGCACCATGTACCATGAGCTGAGCCCGGAGACCGCCGAGTTCATCGACTTCATGCAGGACAACGAGCTGTTCGACGTGGAGAGCCGCCCCGGCAAGATGTCCGGCGGCTATATGACCAGTCTGCCCGCCTACAAGGCCCCCTTCATTTTCGCAAACTGGAACAACACCTCTGCCGACGTGGACGTGCTGACCCACGAGTGCGGCCACGCCTTCGAGGGCTACGTCGCCGAGCGGAACCCGAAGGTCCCCGCCGACCTCGAATGCCCCGGTATGGAGAGCGCCGAGATTCACTCCATGGCCATGGAGTTCCTGACCGCGCCGTGGCACCACCTGCTCTTCGGCAAGGACACCGAGAAGTACGCCCTCGTCCACGCCGAGGACAGCTTCCTCTTCCTCGCTTACGGCTGCGCTGTGGACGAGTTCCAGCACCTGATGTACCAGAACCCCGACCTGACCCCCGACGAGCGGAACAAGGTCTGGCTGGATCTGGAGCACAAATACCGCCCGTGGCTCGACTTTGAGGGCCTGCCCTTCTACGGCCGCGGCGCGGGCTGGCAGCGCCAGCTTCACATTTATGAATATGCGTTCTATTATATCGACTACTGCCTGTCCACCATGGCCGCGCTGCAGTTCTTCCTGCTCAGCCTGAAGGACCACAAGGACGCATGGCAGCGCTACCTCAAGCTGGTCCGCCGCGCGGGCACAGCCAGCTACTCCGAGCGTGCGAGACGGCAGGCCTGAAAGTTCCCTTCACCGACGGCTCCATCAAAGCCATCGCCGAAGAGATGGAAGCTTGGATTGCCGCGCACCAAGCATAAACCTCTGGGGGGAGCTGGCGCGAAGCGCCTGAGAGGGCAAGGACGCTGACAAATGCTGTTATAATAATGATGAATCCGTCCCCCTGCGGACGCAAAAAAGGAGCGGTATTGCTATGGCAGAAAAAGAGAGCAAGGGCATCCAAAAGTTTTTTGAAGAGTTCAAAGCGTTCGCCATGCGCGGCAACGTGCTGGATATGGCCGTCGGCGTGGTCGTCGGCTCGGCGTTCACGGCCATCGTGAACTCGCTGGTCGGCGACATCATCTCTCCCCTCATCGGCCTGTTCTTCAACGCCGACTTCTCGGACGTTGTGATCCAGATCGGCGATGTCGGCATCGGCATCGGTTCCTTCCTCAACGCCATCATCAACTTCCTGATCGTGGCGTTCGTGCTGTTTGTGGTGCTGAAGGCATTCAACGCCCTCTTCAACAAGAAGAAGGCCGAAGAGGAAGCTCCCGCAGAGCCGACCACCAAGGTCTGCCCCTACTGCCAGAGCGAGATTTCCATCAAGGCCGTCCGCTGCCCCCACTGCACCTCCAAGCTGGAAGGTTTCCCGGAGATCAACGATTGATCTTTACGTTTTGGCGAAGCAAAGCGCCCGGCAGCTCCATCTGAGCCGCCGGGCGCTTTTTGGGCGATGCGTAGACCGCGCCGCCCCCTCCTCCCTGCCGTCTCAGCAAGGGAAAAGGGGGCGGAGTCTTTTATTTTTAGGGTATTCCGGTCTTACTGCACGCCGGTCAGCTCAGCGAGCTTATGATAGATCTCGGTGTTGTCGAACACGCCGCGGAACTTCTCGGCGCCGACGCCCTTGGCATAGATGTTGACCATTGCGCCGGTGTGGGCGTAGGTGGTGTGGTCCATGCCGGACTTATGGTTGATGGTGTGGCAGATGGCCATAGAGAAGGGGATGTAGGTGCCGTAGAGTTCATAATCCTGCTGGCTCATCTTGCTCTGAGAAGACGCGCCGACCTCCAGCGTCCGCTCGTAGGCCTTGCGCAGGTTCTCCACCTCGTAGTCGGTCAACAGCAGCTTGCCCGCGCTGGCGGCATCGGGGTCAGTGGGCAGGGTCAGGCCGAAGTTGGCCTTGACGTCGGCCATGGCCGCCTCAAAGGGGGTCTTGTTGGCGATGTAATTTTCCACGTAGGTGGAATCAAATTTCGCATAGGACATCTTCTGGTGGGTCAGGTTGGTCAGGAAGGTGTCGTAGTTGGTGGTCTTGTAGCCGATGGCCATGCCGCCCGTCTCGTGGTCGGCCGTGACGAGGATCAGGGTCTCGTTGGGGTGGGCGTTGTAGAACTCCTCGGCGGCCTGAACGGCGTTGCTCATCTCCAGCACGTCGTGGATGGAGGCGGCGGCATCGTTGGCGTGGCAGGCCCAGTCGATCTTACCGGATTCGGTCATCAGGAAGAAACCCTTCTTGTTTTCCAGCAGCTCGATGCCCTTTTTCACGTAATCGGTCAACCGCCACTCGCCGTTGGCGGCGTCCATGGCGTAGTTCATCGCCTTGCCGTCGGCAAGATTCTCGGCGATGATGAGGGTCTTGCCCGCCCCGGCCGTCAGCGCCGCCGCGCCCGCCTGTGTGGTGACAACGTTGTAGCCCGCCTGTGCGGCGACCTCGTGGTTGTTGGGGCCGGTGCCATCGCCGTTCACCTTCTGGAACTCGCCGCCCGCAAAGTATTCGAAGCCGGAATTAGCCAGCTCTACGCCGATCTGGTAGTAGTTCTTGCGGGTGTTCTGGTGGGCGTAGAAAGCGGCAGGGGTGGCGTGGTCGATGTTGACGGTGGACACCACGCCGACCTTATAGTTTTTCTGCTTGTGCAGCTTCTCGGCGATGGTCTCGTAGGGCACATCGCGGGTCCACGGGCACATGTTGATGACGCCGCTCTCGGTCTTATTGCCGGTGGCGATGGCGGTCGCGGTGGACGCGGAGTCCGGGCAGAAGGATGTGCTGTCGTAGGTGGTCACGCTGCCGACTTCGGGGAAGGAGGTGAAGCTCAGCTCTCCCTCGGTGATGGCCCCGTTGTTCTCGGTGGTGCCCTTATAGAAGCGGGCAGACTGGATCTGGGCAGTGCCCATGCCGTCGCCGATGAACAGGAAAATGTACTTCGGTTTCTTCAGAAAATCCAGCAGACCGTTCTCTTCTTCCGCAGCGCCGACGGCATCCGGCTGGGCTGCGCTGGCCGCCACCGGGGCAGCACTCAGCAGACCGGCAGCCGATGCCGCAGCACCGACCTTCAGGAAATTGCGGCGGGTGATCTTGTTCTCTTTCATACGGAAATCCTCTCTTTTGGTGCCCCCTTGGGCCCTTCTTTCATGCTTCTCTCGGAACGGTTTTATTGTACCGAACTTCCCCGCCGCCCGAAACCATGGAGAGGAAAAGCTTGTGTAAAAAAGCTTCGCGCCGCCGACGCCGCAATTGTAAAGAGAGGATATCTCTTGTAAAATTGAAAATTGTCGAATTCTGTGTTATTCTATACTTGCCGCTCCACTCCGGCCCATTTTACATGGAAGGGAGGTGAGATCAATGGGCGTTTTGGTTACTTTCCTTCTGTCCGTCGCAGCAAGCGTAGTCGCTTACTATGTTTGCAAGTGGCTTGACGAACAGTTCTTCGTGAACGGCAAGCACTAATCCCCAGCAAACAGGAAGCCCCTCGGTACTGACACTACCGGGGGCTTCTTGCTTTTGCTTTTTGTGAGACCAATGGACTCATTACTTTCCTGCCCTTATTATACGCACCTGTGGGCAAAAAGTCAAGGAGTTCCTTTTATCTCGCTCTTACTTATTATAGACGTCCTCTTTCAGCAGCCCTTCGCTCTTGGCGACGCAGATGCTGGCGACGGCATCGCCGACGACATTCAGGGAGGTGACGAGCATCTCGATGGGGCGGTTGATGGCAAGGATCAGGGAATAGGCCAGCAACGCGCCGTCATTGACGAAGCCCATGCCGGACAGGATGGTGAAGAGGATGACCGCCCCTGCACCGGGAGCTGCCGGGGTGCCCACCGAAGCCAGCAGCGCCAGCAGCGCTACGACCACCAGTTGACCGGGCGTGACGGTATAACCGGCGCAGCCCGCAATGAACACCGTAGCGATGACCTGCATGATGGCGGTGCCGTCCATGTTGATGGTCATGCCCAGCGGCAGAACAAAGGAGGCAATGCTCTCATCCACGCCGAACTCTTCCTCGCTGACCTTGATGTTCAGGGGCAGGGTCGCAGCGCTGGAAGAGGTGGAGAAGCCGAAAACGGCCACGTTTGCGATCTTTTGATGAACTTGATGGGGTTCAGCTTGGCACCCAGTGCCACGACCAGCGGATAGGCCACCACAAGGAAGACCAGCAGCAGGATCACCGTAACCACCACATAGACCAGCGCGGGCTTGAGGTAATCGATGCCGTAGATGGCAAAGGTGCGGGTCAGCAGCACGAAGACGGCGAAGGGCGCGAAGTTGCTGACGATGAAGTTCAGGAAGACCACCACCACATCGTTGACCTCGCCCAGCAGACGGCGGAGGGTGGCGGTGCGGCTCTCACCGAGGGTATTCATGCTCAGCCCGGTGGCCACAGCAAGGAAAAACTGCGCTCAGCACCGCGCCGTTGCTGCCAAAGGCTGTGATGATGTTGGAGGGGATGATGTTCAGCACCACATTCAGGGGTTGGAGCCGGTGGAGCCGGTGGCCTCGGCCAGGCCCTCAATGTGAGTGTTGAACAGCCCCATGGAATAGGTGGTATAACCCACGACGCCCGCCAGCAGCAGCGCCAGAAAAGAGCACAGCAGGAACCAGAACAGGGTCTTGGCCGAGATGCGGCCCATGGTGCGGGTGTCCGCAATGCTGCCGATGGCCAGCGCAATGGAGGTGAAGACCATCGGGATGATGACCAGCTGCAGCGCCTTGATGAAGAGCTGGCCGATGATGTAGAAGAGGCCGAAGGCGCGCTCGGCCCCTTCCGCCGTGATGTCTTGGAACAGGAGGTTGTTGATGGTGGCCCACACCTCTGCGCGGCCGCCGGAGATCAAGCTCTCCCGCAGGAACATGAAGGCGATGCCGGCTGCCAGACCACACACCAGCGAGATGGCCATTCGCTTGGCAAGAGATAACTTCGGTTTTTTCGTTTTCGTTTCCATGATATACTTCCTCACTTTTTCTAGGTTTGCTCAAAAAACACCCGGAAGAAGGTCTTCCGGGCGGAAACACTTATGCCTTGAACTTCAACAGCGGCACGCCGACGGCGGTATCACCGGCGGCAGCAACACTCATTTCGGGGAGATCATCGCCATTGGTCACGATGATGGCCGTTGCGGTGGGATGGCCAGCGGCACGGATGGCGTCCAGATCCACCTTCAGCAGCGGGGTGCCGGCCTTGACCTTGGTGCCCTCCTTGACGAGAGAGGTGAAGCCATTGCCCTTCATCTCCACGGTGTCCATGCCAACGTGGATCAGAAGCTCGATGTTGTCGTCGCTCATCAGGCCGACGGCGTGGAGGCTTTCCGGCACCTGCGTCACAGTGCCGTCGAACGGAGCATACACGGTGTCGCCGGTGGGCTCGATGCCGCAACCACCGCCAAGGATCGCCGAAGCAAAGGTCTCATCCGGCAGCTCTTCCAGCGGGATGACCTTGCCTTCCAGCGGCATCATGACGGTCATTTTCTCGCCCTTGAATTTCGTCTCAGCAGCCTTGCCGCCAAACAGCTTATCGAAAAAGCCCATAGTTCATTTCTCCTTCTCTTTCTGCGCTGCATCCCAGCGCGATCTTCATCTAAATAAAGATACCATACCGCGCCAAAAAAAGCAAGCCATTTTCTGCACAAAGCCTATGATGTGGCGCTCACAGCAGCTCCAGCAGCTGTTCGATCTCCTCCATCTTGGTGGCCCAGCTGGTCGCGATCCGCATGACGGTGTGGGTGTCGTCGTACTTCTCCCAGAAGCCGAACTTGGCCTTGCCCTCCAGCGCGGCCAGCTGCTGGTTGGGGAAGACGATGAAGAGCTGGTTGGTGGGGGAATCCATGAAGAACTGGTACCCCTTCGCCGCAAGGCCCTTCTTGAGGGCGTTGGCGGTGGTGATGGCGTTCCGGCTGATCTTCTCATACAGGCCGTCGGTGAACAGGACGTCGAACTGCAGCCCCAGCAGACGGCCTTTCGCCAGCAGCGCGCCCTGCTGTTTGACCATGGTCATGAAGTGGGCCGGCGCACCGTGGGGGAAGACAACGGCCTCGCCGCAGAGAGCACCGACCTTGGTGCCGCCGATGTAGAACACATCGGCCCACTTTGCGAGGTCCGGCAGGGTGACGTCCGTGCCATCCGCCGCCAGACCGTAGCCCAGCCGTGCGCCATCCACGAAGAGAGGCATCTTGTACTCCTGACAGACCGCGTGGAGAGCTTCCAGTTCGGCCTTGGTGTAGAGGTGCCGTACTCGGTGGGGTGGGAGAGATACACCATGCCGGGGAAGACCATGTGGTCATGGTTGCTGTCGGCGTAGAAGGTGGCGCAGAAATTCCGGACCGTGGCGGCGTCCAGCTTGCCGTTTTTGTGGGGCAGCCCCATCACCTTGTGGCCGGTGAACTCGATGGCCCCGGCCTCGTGGCCGTTGACATGGCCGGTGGCTGCTGCCACAACACCCTCCCACCGGTGCAGCATCGACGCAATGACGATGGCATTCGTCTGGGTACCGCCGGAGATGAACGTCACGTCCGCTTCCGGGCACCGGCATGCCGCGCAGATCTTTGCCTTCGCGCTGGCGCAGTAGGGGTCGGTGCCGTAGCCGGGCACCTTCTCGAAGTTCGTTTCCATCAGCTTCTGCAAAATGGCCGGATGGGCACCTTCGCAGTAATCGTTCTCAAAATAAAGCATTTTCCCTCGTCCTCTCTGTTAAAGGTACCTTTATTATGAGCTTTCGGGCAGAAAACAATTGCGGCAAAACGGGCCGTTCCCTCGAACAGCCCGTTTCGTATTACTGCCAAGACATCGACAGATGCCGTTTATTCGCAACACAATCTTTCAGGTATAGATTGATCAGCGTCTGATACGGAATTCCCACCGCTTCCGACTGCTCCTTGAAGTAGTCGATCGTGTTGCTGTCAATATTGATCGTGATCTGCTTTTTCAACGCCTTTGCATAAGGGTTCTTTCTAGCTTTCGAAAAATCATACTCGTCCAACATCGTACACGCCTCACTTTCCATAATACTCCGATTCGGTTCTGGTCGCTTTTCGGGCCGAAATGATTCGGATCACGGTGTCCGATTCGCGATAGCAATGACAAACGATGAGCAGATTTGCCTTACTGCTAAGGCCGAGAATAATAAACCGTTCCTCCTGTTCAGAATGCTCAGGGTCATCAATCACCAACGCTTCTTCGTCGTAGAAAACCGTTTTTGCTTCCTCAAAGGAAATCTTGTGTTTGTTTTGGTTGATGTGGTTTTTTTTTCATCCCACTCAAATCGAATTGCTTCCATGTTTATATTATAATTATCATATAAATATTTGTCAACACAGTTTTTGAATACGTCAAAGCATCCATTTTTTCTCCGGTCAAGAATCTTGATTCCTTAGCTGTTTCTTAAATAAAAATATGGTATACTTTTAGGGTGGGTTCGAATACAGTTCAGGAGGGATCACATTCCATGAAGCAGACCATCCGCAAAACAGACATCCTCGTGCTGCTGGGCGTATTTGCGCTGGCATTCCTCGTGATGTTCGGCATCCAGCGCATCAGCGGCCGCATCGACGGTGTGGCGTCTATGGTATTTGTTCTGGCGGTATTTTTGATTTCGATCTATACTGACGGTTACTTCTGGGGCGTCATGGCATCGCTGCTCAGCGTGCTGGCGGTCAACTTTGCGTTCCGTTCGCCCTATTTTGCCTTCAACTTCACCCTGCCGGAGAACCTGTTTTCCGGGCTGGTGATGCTGGTGGTCTCCATCATGACCAGCACCCTGACCACCCGGATCAAGCTGCAGGAGCAGCTCCGGATGGAGAGCGAGACTGAAAAAATGCGGGCCAACCTACTGCGGGCCGTCTCCCACGACCTGCGCACCCCGCTGACTTCGATCTACGGGGCTTGTTCGACCGTCATTGAGAATTATGACTCTCTGGATAAAGAGCAAAAAGTTAAACTTCTTGGCGAGGCTTGTTCGGACGCCCAGTGGCTCAACCGGATGGTGGAGAACCTGCTCTCCGTCACCCGGTTCGACAACGACAAGGTGGCGGTGCAGAAGACCCCCACCGTGCTGGAAGAGCTGATCGACACGGTGCTGGTACGGTTCCAGAAGCGCTACCCGGACGTGAGCGTAAAGGTCGAACTGCCGGACAGCTTCATCGTCATCCCCATGGACTCGATGCTGATCTCGCAGGTGCTGACGAACCTGTTGGAAAACGCGGTGCTCCACGCCGAGGGGATGACCCAGTTGACGCTGAAAGTCTTCACGGTGGGCAGCCACGCTGTGTTCGAAGTAACGGACAACGGCTGCGGCATCCCCAAGGAGCGGCTGAAGAAGCTGTTTTCCGGGATGCTGCCCGCCGAGGACACCGCCGACCACGGCAAGCACAGCATGGGCATCGGGCTTTCGGTCTGTGCCGCCATCGTAAAAGCCCGCGGCGGAGAGATCAAGGCCGAGAGCCGCCAAGGCGAGGGCACGACCATCCGCTTCTGGCTGGAAACCGAATCCATTGAGACGGAGGAAAATCAAGATGAGCAATAACAAATTCAAAGTGCTGGTCGTAGAAGACGAGGCCAATATCTGCGGCTTCATCTATACCCTGCTGGAGACCAACGGCTACCAGACGTTTGTGGCCCCCTCCTGCGAACTGGGGCAGTCGATGTTCGGTTCCTGCAACCCAGACCTGATCATCCTCGACCTCGGTCTGCCTGACCGGGATGGTGTGGAGCTGATCCGGTATGTGCGCCAGAAGTACCTGACCCCCATCATCGTGCTGTCGGCCCGCACCACCGAGGCGGACAAGATCGAGGCGCTGGACCTCGGTGCCAACGACTACATCACCAAGCCCTTCGGCACCGGCGAGCTGCTGGCGCGGGTGCGGGCGGCGCTGCGCACCAACCGCTACAGCTCCAACCCCACGGGCACCTTCCGTGCGCAGGACCTCACCATCAACTACGAGCGCCGCAAGGTCTTCGTGGGGGAGGAAGAGATCAAGCTGACCCAGACCGAATACAACATCGTCGCGTTTTTGTCCGAGCACGCCGGCCGGGTGATGACCTACCCCGCCATCGTCAAGGCCATTTGCGGCGACACCGACTGCGGCAGCACCAAGAAGCTGCAGGTCAACATGGCCAACATCCGCCGCAAGCTGGGCAGCCGCCCCGGAAAGAACACCTACATCTTAAATGAGCTGGGCGTGGGCTACCGGATGATCGACGAAGACCGCGACTCCCACACCGAGGAGGACGCATGATCTTTGTGCTGATCTTATTTGCGCTGATCTACATTCTGATGCTGGCTTTGCCCCAGCAGCGGCCCTTTGTGGCGCTGGGCGGCAACCTGACCCCCATCGGCGCTTCGGCCAACATCGCAGCCATCGGCATCCTGCGCAAAAACGGCGAGACCGTCCACACCAAGGACTTTCTGCGCATCGGCATCCCCTTCACGCTGGCCGCCGTGTTGACGGGCTACGGCTGCCTGTGGTTGGTGTGGGGGTAAGCACCCGTTTGTCTCAAAAAACAACGTAGGGATAGTCAATTATAACAAACTCCCGCAAAAAAGTTTCTATGTGCTAACTTTATGCAAACCACTTGCATTTTCCAAATTTCGTGCTACAATAACGGCAGCAATACGGAGCGTCCCGCTCCCTCAAACCGGCCCTTTTGGGCCATACAAGCAACACGAAAAAAGGAAGGTATATCGATATGGTTAACATGAAAAAGATCGCCCTGTTCGCCGCTGGCACCCTGTTTGGTTCTGCCGGTTTCAAGCTTCTGTCCAGCAGCGATGCCAAGAAGGTTTACACCCAGACCGCCGCTGCCGTTCTGCGCATGAAGGACTCCACCATGGAGACCGTGAACAAGGTTCAGGAACAGGCCGGTGACATTCTGGCAGACGCAAAGGCTATCAACGAGGCCCGCGCTGCCAAGGCTGAGGCCGCTGTCATCGAGGACGCTGCTGAGGAGACTGCATCCACCGAGGCTGCCGAATAATCCAAGGCCCTATGGGAGCCGCCTGCGGGCGGCTCTTTTTCATGGTCAGAAAGGGAACAAGTATGAAATGCACCATTTTGCATGAAGGCCGGGGCCGGATGCGCATCCACGTCTGCAACGTGCGAATGACGCTCCACCGCGCCGATGTGCTGGAAGCTTATCTCAACCACCACGACGCCATCGAAAAGGCCACCGTCTACGAGCGGACCGGCGACGTGGTACTTTATTATAATGGCCAGCGTGCCGACGCCGTCCGAGCGCTGAGCACCTACAAGTTCGACCGGCCGGAGCTGGACGCCCTTGTGACCTCCGCCGACAGCCGGAAACTCAATCAGGAATATCAGGAAAAGATGTACAGCCTTGTGGTAGGCCACTGCTTCCGCAAGTTGTTCCTGCCCGCCCCCATCCGCGCGGCCTACACCATCTGGCGCTCCATCGCCTTTGTGTGGAAGGGCGTCAAATGTCTGTTCCAGCGCAAGCTGGAAGTCGAGGTGCTGGATGCGCTGAGCATCGGCGTCTCGGTGCTGCGGGGCGATTTCAACACCGCCGGCTCCGTCATGTTCCTGCTGAACCTCGGCTCCCTGCTGGAAGAGTGGACCCGCAAGAAGAGCCTCGATGATCTGGCCCGCAGCATGGCGCTGAATGTGGACAAGGTCTGGGTGCGCAGCCAAGGCACCGAAGTGCTGCTGCCGCTGACGAAGGTCCAGCCCGGCGACGAGATCGTGGTGCGCTCCGGCAACATGGTCCCGCTGGACGGCACCGTGATCGAAGGCGAAGCCATGATCAATCAGGCCGCGCTGACCGGCGAATCCATGCCGGTGCGGAAGATCGAGGGTGCCACCGTCTACGCGGGCACCGTCGTGGAGGAGGGCGAGTGCGTCTTCTTGGCCAAGGCTGCGGGCGGCTCCAACCGCTACGACAAGATCGTGGCCATGATCGAGGAATCCGAGAAGCTGAAGTCCAGCACCGAGAACCGTGCGCTGGAACTGGCCGACAAGCTGGTGCCGTGGTGCCTCGCGGGCACCGTGGTCACCTACGCGCTGACCCGGAACGTCACCCGCGCCATCTCCATCCTGATGGTGGACTTCTCCTGTGCGCTCAAGCTCTCGATGCCGCTGGCCGTCCTCTCCGCCATGCGCGAGTGCGGCACGGCCCACATCACCGTCAAGGGCGGCAAGTATCTGGAAGCGCTGGCCAAGGCCGACACCATCGTCTTCGACAAGACCGGCACCCTGACCCGCGCCACCCCGCAGGTGGTGGATGTCGTCCCCTTCAGCCAGAGCGAGAAGGACGACGTGCTGCGCCTTGCCGCCTGCCTTGAGGAGCACTTCCCGCACTCGATGGCCAACGCCGTCGTCCGCGCCGCCAAGGAGCAGAACCTCGCCCACGAGGAGGTGCACTCCGAGGTGGAGTACATCGTGGCCCACGGCATTGCCAGCCGGGTCAGCGGCGAGCGGGTGGTCATCGGCAGCTACCACTTCGTCTTTGAGGACGAGCACTGCATCATCCCCGCCGACGAGCAGGAAAAGTTCGACTCCCTCGCCCCGGAGTATTCTCACCTGTACATGGCTGTCTCCGGCCAGCTGGTCGGCGTCATCTGCATCGCCGATCCCCTGCGCCCGGAAGCCGCTTCCGTCCTGCACCAGCTGCACAAGCTGGGCATCCGGAACACCGTGATGATGACCGGTGACAGCTACCGCACCGCCGAGGCCATTGCCAAGCAGGTGGGCATGGACCAGTTCTACGCCGAGGTTTTGCCGGAGGACAAAGCCAACTTCGTCCAGAAGGAAAAGGCTGCGGGCCACACCGTCGTCATGATCGGCGACGGCATCAACGACTCCCCCGCCCTCTCCGCCGCCGACATCGGCATCGCCATCAACTCCGGTGCTGCCATCGCCCGTGAGATCGCGGATGTGACCATCAAGGCCGACAGCCTTGAAGAACTGGTCTTCCTCAAGACGGTAGCCAACGCCCTGCAGCACCGGGTCAGCGCAAACTACCGCTTCGTGCTGAGCTTCAACTCCACCCTCATCCTTTTGGGTGCGCTGGGCATCCTGCAGCCCGCCGCTTCGGCCATGCTGCACAATCTCTCCACCCTCGGCATCAGCCTCAAGAGCATGACGAATCTGGTGCAGACGCCCTCTTCCGTGCCGCAGATCGCGAAATAAGATTTCTTCCCCAAAAACGCCGAAAGCCCCCTGCACATACCGCGAGCAGAGGGCTTTCTTTCTATGCTTTCTCCGGGGGAAGAAATTACAGGATGTCGATGTACTCGCCGGCCAGCGCCTTATTCATGCTGCGGACGGCGCAGAACTTGCCGCACATAGAGCAGGTGTCGCTGTGGTCGTCTTCGGGCAGACGGGCGTCGCGGATGGCCTTGGCGGTCTCCGGGTCGATGGCACAGGCGAACTGTGCGTCCCAGTCCAGCACGCGGCGGGCGTCCCCCATCTTGTCGTCGATCTCCCGGGCGCCCCGGACGCCCTTGGCGATGTCGGCGGCGTGGGCGGCGATCTTGCTGGCCATGATGCCCTGCTTGACGTCGTCCACGTTGGGCAGAGCCAGATGCTCCGCCGGGGTGACATAGCACAGGAAGGCGGCACCGCTGGCGGCAGCCACGGCACCGCCGATGGCGGCGGTGATGTGGTCATAGCCGGGGGCGATGTCGGTGACAAGGGGTCCCAGCACGTAGAACGGGGCGCCCATGCAGATGCTCTTCTGCACCTCCATGTTGGCGGCGACCTGATTCAGGGGCACATGGCCGGGGCCTTCCACCATGACCTGCACGTTGTGGGCCCAAGCCCGCTTGGTCAGCTCGCCCAGACGGACCAGCTCCTCGATCTGGCAGACATCGGTGGCGTCGGCCAAGCAGCCGGGGCGGCAGGCGTCGCCCAGCGAGATGGTGACGTCGTGCTCTTCGCAGATGTCCAGAATCTCGTCGAAGTGCTCATAGAAGGGGTTCTCATTGCCGGTCATGCACATCCATGCAAATACCAGCTAGCCGCCGCGGCTGACGATGTTCATCTTCCGCTTATGCTTGCGGATCTGGTCGATGGTCTTGCGGGTGATGCCGCAGTGGAGGGTGACGAAATCCACACCGTCCTCCGCATGGAGGCGGACCACGTCGATGAAGTCCTGTGCGGTCAGGGTCGGCGAGGTCGCGCTGGTAGTGGATGACCGAGTCATACACCGGCACGGTGCCGATCATCACCGGGCACTCGTGGGTCAGCTTCTGGCGGAAGGGCTGGGTGTTGCCGTGGCTGGGCAGATCCATGATGGCCTCAGCGCCCATGTTCACGGCGCTCATGACCTTCTGCATCTCGATGTTGTAATCCTTGCAGTCGCGGGAGACGCCGAGGTTGACGTTGATCTTGGTGCGCAGCATACTGCCGATGCCCTCCGGGTTCAGGCAGCTGTGGTGCTTGTTGGCGGGGATGGCGACCTTGCCCTCGGAGACGAGCTGCCGGATCTCTTCGGTGGTGCGGTACTCCTTCTTGGCAACGATCTCCATCTCCTTGGTGACGATGCCCTTGCGGGCGGCGTCCATCTGGGTGGTATAGGTTTGCATAGTCAGTTCCTCCAGTTTGGTCTAAAATACTCTCTACCATTTATATACAGAGGGGCCGGATATTTCAGATGATACTGGATTCCGGCGCCTCCGCAAAACAACATTGCGGTCTTCATGAAAATCTCCTTGCATGAGTTTTCTAACGCGGCCGAAGGTGGTGCCCCCGGTCGGCCGCGGTCAGCGTTTCCTCCGATACAACCTCTCAGTCAATGCTTCGCATTGCCAGCTCCCCTAGTAGGGGAGCCCTTGGCAGTCCTCGCAGAGTTCCCGGTTTCGCCAGAGTCTCCCCTACTAGGGGAGATGTCGAACGAAGTGAGACAGAGAGGTTGTACGAAGGCGGGCGTCACAATTGAGCCGCTAACTTCCTCAATTCCCTGCACTCCTCTTCAATATCCTCCGCCGCGAAGATGGCGCTGACCAACGCAACGCCCGCTTCGCCGCAGTGGGCGAGGGAGAGTAGGTTCTGTTTGCTGATGCCGCCGATGGCCACGACCGGCACGGGGACGGCGGCGCAGATGGCCCGCAGCGTCTCCTTGGGCAGGGCGGTGACGTTCGTTTTCGTGGTGGTGGCGAACATCGCGCCGCAGCCGAGGTAATCCGCCCCGGCCGCCACCGCGGCCTTGGCTTCGGCAACGTTATGGGCCGACACGCCGATGATGGCGTCGGGGCCGAGGATGCGCCGCGCCTGTGGGGGTCCATATCCTCCTGCCCCAGATGCACCCCGTCCGCGCCGCACTGGGCCGCCAGCGCCACGTTATCGTTCAGGATAAAGGGCACGCGGTGCTGTTTGCACAGGGCGGAAATCTCCCGCGCTTCCGCCAGAATAGACGAATCCGCGAGGTTCTTCTCCCGCAGCTGCACACAGGTCGCGCCGCCCTTGAGGGCCGCTTCGACCTGCTGGGGCAGGGTGAGTTTCCCCACCCATGCGCGGTCGGTGACGGCGTAAAGCCGCAGCATCTCAGCAGTACAGTTCATAGTTTGCTCCTTGGTCCAGCTCTTCGCCGGTCATGTTGGAAACAGCGTCCATCAGACGGATGCGCAGCGTGCCGGTGCCCTCGCCCCCGGTCAGGGAGGCGGCGGCCCGCTCCCCGCACAGCCCCATCATGCAGACGGCGGCAGCAGCGGCTTCCAGCGGCGCTTCGGGGTTTGCCCCCACGAAGGCTGCCGCCAGCACCGACAGCATACAGCCGGTGCCGGTGACTTGGCGCAGCAGCGGGGTGCCGCTGCGGATGCCGTAGGCCGTGGTGCCGTCCGTTACGATATCCTCGGCCCCCGTCACCGCCACGATGCAGTGGTGGGCGGCGGCGAAGCGCTCCGCCAGCGGCAGCAGGGTTTCCAGCTCCGGGGCCTTGCCCGCATCCACCCCGCGGGAGACAAGGCTCTGGCCGCTCAGGGTCTGCAATTCCGAAGCGTTGCAGCGCAGCACCGTCAGAGGAACGTCCTGCAAAAAGCTTTTGGGCGATCTCCTGCCGGTACGCGGACGCGCCCACGCCCACGGGGTCAAAGACCACGGGCAGGCCCAGCTCAGCGGCCTTACGCCCCGCCAAGAACATGGCGTCGGCCTTGCGGGGGTTGGGGGTGCCAAGGCTCAGGCAGAGCGCCCGGCTCAGGGCCGTGATCTCCCGGACCTCCTCCGGGGCATCCGCCATGATGGGCGAGGCCCCTGCCGCCAGCACGATGTTGGCACAGTCGTTGGCCGTGACGAGGTTCGAGATGCAGTGGACGAGAGGGGAGGCTTGCCGCACCCGGTCCAGCCGCTTTCCAAACGCAGTTTCCACACCGGCCTCCTCAGCTCAGGCTGGTCTGCATCGAGTGCAGAGCGCCGGAGCGCTGCAGCGCCGCCAGCAGCACGCCCGCGATGACCGCTCCGCCCGCCGTGGAGTCGAGGAAGGGCACGATGTAGGCGTAGAACGCGATGTCGCCCGCGCTTTTGCCCATCAGCAGGATGGCGACAGGGTAGGCGCACAGCCCGCCCAGGATGGAGGTGCCGAACACCTCTGCCACCAGCGTGGGCAGCAGCTGCCGGGTCTTGTGGTAAGCAAGGCCGCACAGCAGTGCGCCGAACATGCTGCCGGGGAAGGCCATCAGGCTGCCCAGACCCAGCAGGTTGCGCAGCAGCGAGGCCACAAAGGCCACGCCGAGGCCCCAGTAGGGCCCCAGCAGCACCGCGCACAGGATGTTGACCATGTGCTGCACCGGCGCGCACTTGCTGCCGAAGATGGGGAAGCTGAACACGCTGCCCACCACAGCAAGCGCACACAGCATTCCGGCCAGAGCCAGTTTTTTCACCGAGAGATTTTTCATGGGGATCGCTCCTTTCGATTTTCCGGCAACAAAAACAGGAGTTCCCGCTGCGGAAACTCCTGTAAAAACTCATACACCCTATGACTTCCTACGGCGGCATTATCCGCATCAGGTAAAAGGGTCGAAGTTCGGGTACTTCCTCTCAGCCCGCGTCACGAGCTCCCCTGTATTTTGTTGTCGGGGGTATTTTACACCATTCGGGCCGAAATTGCAAGAGGGAGTTTCCATTCGGGGGGAAACTGTGCTATACTGGGGGAGTTGATACCACAACAAAGGAGATTTGGTTTATGGGTCTTGTAAAAGCAGCCATCAGCGCGGCTTCCGGCGTGATGGCCGACCAGTGGAAGGAATATTTTTACTGCGACGCCCTCCCTGCAGATGTGCTGGCCGTCAAAGGCCAGAAGCGCACGGACCGCCGTTCCTCCAACAAGCACGGCAGTGAGAACATCATCTCCGACGGCTCCATCGTGGCCGTGGCCGACGGCCAGTGTGCCCTGATCGTGGAGCAGGGCAAGGTGGTGGAGCTGTGCGCCGAGCCGGGCGAGTACACCTACAGCACCGGCACCCAGCCCTCCCTGCTCAGCGGCGGGCTGAAGAACATCGACGACGCCTTTGCCGAGATGGGCAAGCGGATCGGCTTCGGCGGTCAGGCTGCCACCGACCAGCGCCTGTACTACATCAACACCAAGGAGCTGGTGGGCAACAAGTACGGCACCCCCAACCCCGTGCCCTTCCGGGTGGTGGACCAGCGGGCCGGCATCGACATCGACATCGCCATCCGGTGCTTCGGCGAGTACAGCTACCGCATCGTCAACCCCATCCTGTTTTACACCAATGTCTGCGGCAATGTGGAAAACGCCTACACCCGCGACGCACTGGACGGCCAGCTCCGGACCGAGCTGATGACCGCGCTGCAGCCCGCCTTCGCCCGCATCAGCGAGCAGGGCATCCGCTACTCCTCCCTGCCCGCCCACACCACCGAGCTGGCCGATGCGCTGAATCAGGCCCTGAGCGCCAAGTGGAGCAAGCTGCGGGGCATCGAGATCGTTTCCCTCGGCGTGTCCGGCGTCAAAGCCAGCGAAGAAGACGAGCAGATGATCAAGGACTTACAGCGCAGTGCCGCCTTCATGGACCCCACCCGCGCTGCCGCCCACCTCGTCGGTGCACAGGCGGCGGCCATGCAGTCCGCTGCCGCCAACACCTCCGCCGGCCCCGCCATGGCCTTTATGGGGATGAATCAGGCTGCCGCTGCGGGCGGCGTCAATGCACAGACCCTGTACCAGATGGGTGCCCAGCAGCCTGCTCAGCCCGCTGCCCCGGCGGCGAACGGCTGGACCTGCTCCTGCGGCCAGAGCGGCAACACCGGCAGGTTCTGCACCTCCTGCGCAAGCCGAAGCCCGAAGCCCCGACGGTCTGGGTGTGCAGCTGCGGCGCGAAGAACAGCGGCAAATTCTGCTCCGAGTGCGGCAAGCCGAAGCCCGCCGCCAAGTGCCAAAACTGCGGTTTTGAGCCCGCCGACCCCGCAAACCCGCCGAAGTTCTGCCCCGAATGCGGCAAGCCCTTCGGCGCATAAGAAAGGCAACTGTCCATGGCTGATAAAGTAACGAACTACCAATGCCCGGCCTGTACCGGCCCGCTGCACTTCGACAGCACCACCGGCAAGCTGGTGTGCGACTACTGCGGCTCGGCCTATGAGGTCGCCGACATCGAGGCCCAATACGCCCAAAAACAGCAGAAAGCCGATGCAGCCGCCGCTTCCGACGAGAAGAAGGCTGCGGCCCGCCGCGCAAAAGCGGCCGACGAAAACCCGGTCTGGAGCGAAGCGGAGGCCAGCGGCCTTTCCAGCTACTCCTGCACCACCTGCGGCGCGGAGCTGGTCTGCGACGCCACCACGGCGGCCACCACCTGCCCCTACTGCGGCAACCCCACCGTGCTGGGCGGCAAGCTTTCGGGCAAGCTGAAGCCCGAATACATCCTGCCCTTCAAGATGGACAAGAACGCCGCCATCGCCCAACTGACCAAATATTATAAGGGCAAAGCCTTCCTGCCCAAGGCGTTCAAGAGCCAGAACCACATCGCCGAGATTCAGGGCGTCTACGTGCCCTTCTGGCTGTTCGACGCCGAGGCCGACGCCCGCGGCAGCTACGACGGCCAAGTGAGCGAGAGCCACCGCGAGGGCGACTACCGCGTCACCACCACCCAGCATTACGACGTCCGCCGCGAGGGCACGGCCACCTTTGCCCGCGTGCCGGTGGACGGCTCCAGCAAGATGCCCGACGAGCACATGGACTCCATCGAGCCCTTCGACTACAGCGAGCTGAAGCCCTTCTCCACGGCCTACCTGCCGGGCTTTCTGGCCGACCGGTACGACGAGGACGCCAAGACCTGCGCCGACCGGGCCAAGACCCGCATCGAGAACTCCACCGCCGAAGCTCTGCGCCAGACCCTGTCCGAGTACGCGGTGGTGGACACGCGGGAAGAGAACATCAACGTTCGGATGAAAAAGGCTCACTACACCCTGCTGCCGGTCTGGATGCTCCACACCCGGTGGAAGGAGCAGGACTTCCTCTTTGCCATGAACGGCCAGACCGGGCGGCTCATCGGGGACCTGCCCGTGGACAAGGGCCGGGTGGCCGCGTGGTTCGCCCGCATCGCCCTGCCGCTGATGGCCATCCTCATCTGGCTGCTGTACTTATAAGGAGGTGCGCGGAATGAAAACTCTGACTTGTTCTCTCCGCCGCCTCGGTGCGGCGCTGGCCGCCGCTGTGCTGGCGGTCTGCCTCAGCCTCCCGGCCATGGCTTCGGCCCCGCTGGTGCGGGATGACTACGGCCTGTTCGACGGCGACACCCTCAGCGAGCTGGAAGCTGGCGCCGAGGAGGCCGCCGACGGCCACGACTGCGATGTGTATTTCCTCACCGTGGACACCATCGGCGACGAAGACCAGCGTGCCTACGCGAAGAACTACTACCGTGACAACGATCTCGGCTCCGGCAGCGACCGCAGCGGCATCCTGTTCATGATCGCCCTCGGCTCCCGCAAGTACGTCACCATCACCTACGGCGGGGGCGTGACGGCCTTTACCGATTACCGCATCGAGCAGATCGAAGATGAGGTCGTGCCCATGCTGTCGGACGGCGACTACGCCGACGCAGCCCAGACCTACATCGATCTGTGCGCCGATACGCTGGATTTCTACGCCGAGAACGGCGAGCCGCTGGATTACGACAACGACCCCGACGGCGACCTCGGCCTCTTCGGCATCCTCATCGTGGTGGGCATCCCGTCCCTCATCGCCGCCATCGTGTGCAGCATCCTCTATGCTCAGATGAAGACGGCCAAGCGGAAGACCGAAGCCGATGACTACATCGGGGCCGGGCTCAAGCTCGGGTCCAGCGCGACCACTACACCCACACCGACCGCGTGGAGGTCTACGACCCGCCCCACGAGGAAAGCTCTTCCTCCGGCGGCTCGTCGGTGGACAGCGACGGCTTCGGCGGTTCGTCGGGCGGCTCCTTCTAAAGCGCAAAAAGACCGGTTTCGCAGCTTGCGAAACCGGTCTTTCTCTTTATCCTTCGATTGCAGTACGGCATCCGCACCAGCGTCATGAAGGGGGAAAAGCCCCGCCCGTCCGCGAGGAATCCGTTCACCCCGCGTTAGCCTCCAGATAATCTGCCACATCGCTGATGGTCACGAAATTGCGCAGTTCCTTTTCGGGGATGCGCAGACCAAACATTTCCTCAAGATCCGCCACAACGGTCAGGATCTCCATGGAGGACAGGTCGAGGTCGTCCATCAGGACGCTGTCTTCCCTCACATCCTCCGGGCTGATCTCTGCCACGTCCTCAAGGATCGCGAGGATCTGGGACACGATTTCTGCTCTTTGCATCAAAAAAATCTTCCTTTCCATGATGGATTTCAGCGTCGCTGCATGGGCGCGCTTCTCCGGCGCGGCCCCCTGCGGCCCGGTCTCCCATTCTGGTTCCGGCCTTACCCGACGTCATACAGTTTTATAATACCCGTTTTACGGGGCAATTGCAATATTTCGCCGGTCAGGTTTACAGATTTTCTACAAAAGCGTTTCTTACCTGCGCAGCAGCTTGCCCAGCGCGTTGCGGGGCAGCGGCTCTGCGGTGCACTCCACGGCGCTGATCCGCTTGTACAGCGGCAGGGTGCGGTTCAGCTCGGTGACGAAGGTGCGGACAGCCTGCTCCTTCACCGGCTCGCAGCAGATGACGGCACCGATCTTCTTGCCCATCTCCTTCACGATGCACTCCTTGATGTCGGCGCACTTGCCCAGCAGCTTTTCCAGCTCTTCGGGGCTGACGTTCTCGCCGCTGTCGAGGATGATGAGGTTCTTCTTGCGGCCGGTGATGTAATAGAAGCCGTCCTCATCCACGCGGGCGAGGTCGCCGCTGTGGAGCCAGCCGTCCTTGTCGATGGCCTCGGCGGTGGCCTCCGGGTCCTTATAATAGCCCAGCATGACCGCGCCGCCCCGGACGCAGATCTCGCCGGTCTCGTCCAGCTTGACCTCGCAGAAGCCGTCCGGCTTGCCCAGTGCCCGGAGGTGTTCGCCCTCCTGCACCACGTTCAGCAGACCGTAGCCGGCCAGCTCGGTCATGGAGTAGCACTGGTTGATGTAGATGCCGTGCTCCACGAGGTAGTGCAGGATCTGCGGGTCGAGGATGGCGGAAGAGCAGCTCAGGTTCCACAGGCCGTTCAGCTTTTCCTGATTGCCGCGGCGGATCTCGTTGTAGATCATCTCCACCAGCACCGGCGGGGTGGACATGGCGTCGCTGTGCATCATGCTCATGTCCCGGCGCAGATCGCGGGGGTCGGCGCAGAGGTTCAGCGTCCAGCCCTGAATGCCGTAGGCGAAGTAGCAGATGAAGCCGGACAGGTGGAACATGGGCACCAGCGTGAAGTGGCTGAAGGGCTGGTCCATATCCTTCGGGGCCAGTTTCGGGGCCACTTCGGGCATGACCTTCTGGCCGTCGATGTACATCTTCATGGCGGTGAAGTAGTTTTTCTCGCTGAGCATGACGCCCTTGCTGCGGCCGGTGGTGCCGGAGGTGAACATCAGCATCAGCAGCCCGTCGGGGTCGATGCGGTTCTCGAAGGCGGCGGGTTCGCTGCCCTCGTAGGCGTTCATGGGGCGGAGCTTGTCGCCGTAAGCGGCCTTCAGCTCCTCGGCATAGCCGTAGTCGATGCCGTCGGTGAAGATCAGGGCGGGCTCGCTGAGGCCCAGCTCATATTCCAGCTCCGGCCAAGTCTTCTTCTGGTTCAGGGTCACGACGACGCCCCCGGCCATCATGGTGCCGAAGGTCACGACGCCGTACTCATAATTGGTGCGGCTCAGGATCGCGATCCGCTGGCCCTTGAGATGCAACAGTTTCCTGCAGATAGCCGGTCATCTTCCGGATGTCGGCCACGAACTCGCCGTAGGTCTTCTCCTTCACAGTGGTGGTGGCGTCGTCCACCCAGCGGAACGCCGGGCGGGAAGCAAACTTCTCCTGCATGGCAGCGACCATATCATAAACCGTCATCGGCATCTCTTTTTCCGAAACCACGGCACAGCACTCTTCTCTGGTCATCTTTTGCACACTCCTTATTCGTTCGGTGTTCCTCGGCCGCCGCCCAATTTCAGCGGCAGCACAGCTTTCGTCTCCCAGTATACAGCACGGCGGGGACAAATGCAAGTTTTAATTGCACAAATATGCAACTTAAACTTGCGCTCAACTTGTGCAGGGAGATGGGATTTGCTCCCATTCGTTGCGCCGGGGCGGCCGCTGTGGTACACTTTGCACAGCCTTGGGGGCTTTTTTTTGTTCTGCCCGCTTTCATTGACAGAACCTCAGAAAAGCATTATACTTATTTATAACGATTTTGTAACTTTTAACATCTTGCGCCCGAATTTCGGCAATCAGCCACCTCCAAGGTGATCTGGCGCAAAGGAGGGCTTTTCATGGAGGGTACCAAACCCCGCACGGCCAATTCGCTTGGCATGTTCGACCTGCTCAAGGGCATCGGTATGTTGACCATCGTGTTCGCGCACACCGGTGAGCTGTATCCGATGGGTTCCGGCAGCATCAACCTGCTGACCTTTTGTATGTTCGCCTACCGCGAATCCCTGATGGCCGCGTTCTACATCGCCAGCGGCTACGGCTTCCGCAAGCGTTCCATCGGCAAGTGCATCGACCAGCAGGTGACGACCCTGCTCAAGCCTTACATTTATACGGGCATCGCCACCACGGTGTTCCACTTCCTCATCCACTATCTCTGCTACGGCTCCCTCCACAACGCCACCTATGAGACCGGCAAGGTGCTGGGCGGCTTTGCGCTGGGGCTGCCCCACACGGCGGAGTATTTCGGCCAGACCTTCTTCTCCTGCGGGCCCATGTGGTACTTACTTTCCCTGATGATCGCGTGGATCCTGCTGGATCTGATCCTGAATATCTTCCCCGAAGCCTACACAAACTGGGCAGTGCTGGGCACCATGCTGCTGGGCTGGGGCATCTGCATCACATGGGAGGCCCCCTTCTGCATCGGGCAGGGCATGGTCACCGTTCCGACGCTCTATGTGGGCTACCTCGCCAAGAAACACAAAATTTTCGACAAACCCCTGTCCCGCAGGTTGAAAAACACCCTGATGGGCTGCGCGGCCGCCGTGGCGGTCCTTGTGCTGCTGACCCAGAGCACCGACTGCGTCTCCATGGCTGAGTGGACCCTCGGCCCGGTGAGCATCCTGCTGGACGCTGGAGCCGGCCTTGGCATCCTGTCCATGGTCCTCTGGTTCCAGCGCCGGGTGGACAACCTCGTGATCCACGGCATCCAAGCCATCGGCCGCCGGTCCCTGTATATCTTCTGCATTCACACCGTTGAGCTGACCGCGATCCCGTGGTATCTGATGCCCCAGAAGTTTGCGGCCCACCCGATGCTGGGCATGGTCTTGCAGTTCACGATCTCGATGGGGTCGGTGCTGCTGTTCTGCGAGCTGCTGCTCCGCTGGAAGGATCGGAAATTCCAGCGCACCGTGGCAGCCAAGAGCCGGGAGGCGCAGCCCCGGCAGTATGCGGCAAAACACTGATTTTTTGCGGGGCTTTCCCGCTGAAGTGAAATAAATTATGATGAGGAGAATCCAGTCATGACCAACGAAGCTCCTGCCACCACGGCGGCCCTGCAGGGCCGGATCGCGGACCTTGAACAGCAGCTCAAGCTCTCGGACGAGGGCGTTTCCCGGCTGGCCCAGCGGTGCCTTGCGCTGGAACAGGAGGTACAGGCCTGTGCCGCCGCCCACCCCCAGCGCGAGATGCGCACCGACTCGCCCACCCTGCTGCAGCCGCTGCTCTATTACGATACGGGCTTCGGCTTTTCCGAAAAGGATACGCTGACCGCCCCCGACTGCACCACCGACGAGCTGACCGGGGCCGTGACGGCTACGTTTGAGCTGCCGGTAGCGGCCCAGAAGCTCCGCTTCGATCCGGGCGAGCTGCCCTGCTGCGTGACCCAGCTCCTGTTTTCCGACGACCGCATCGTCTGGGAGCCCGCCAACGGCACCAACCTGCAGGGGGGCACCACCCTCTTCCTCGGCGATGACCCCAACTACCGGCTGGAGGGCCTGAGCCAGTACCCCGCCGGAATGAAGCTGGTGGTGAGCTACTGCTACTACCCGCTGGAAAAACTGGCGGACGAACCCCTCTTCTGCGCCCTGCTGGAAAGCGTCCAGCTCTTACAGAAGAATAAGAACAGCGAAAAGCAGCACATCGCCGAGCTGGAACAGGCTGTGGCCGCCCAGCAGCAGACCGTGGCCCTGCTGCACCAGCAGATCGCCGAACTGCACCAGAAAAACGCCGAGACCGCTGCCCGCTGCCAGTCCTACGAGACCTCCTTGGAGGGCGTGCTGAACAGCAGCAGTTGGAAGCTGACCCTGCCGCTGCGCCGTCTGCTGGGGTTGTTCCGCCGCAGCCATTAAGGGGAGGGACGCCATGTACAGCAGTTACAGCTCCCTGCAGCAGAGCCAACTGGCCGCGCAGGGTTATTACGATACCCAGAGCATCTATCTGCTGGTCTACGCGCCGGGGCGGAACACCGCGCTGCGCGCCACCCTTGCCGACCAGCTCCACCGCAAGTTCCGGCTGGCGGATACCCTTGGCTCCGCCTTGACCGAGGGGGTGGAGGGCGTGCTCCTCGTCAGCGAGGACGTGGAGTGCATGTCCACCGCCCTGATGTGCTTTGCAAAAGCCTTGCAGGACGGCGCAGATTACGCGGTCTGCAACGCCGTCTTCGGCTTCGGGGGGGCCACGGCCCTCTACCAGAGCCGGGCCCATCTGGCCCAGAACCGCTGCGCCCTCGTCAGCCGCCCCCTGCTGGAGCGCTGCCGCGCCGCCGCCAAGGACCCCGAAAACGTCACGGAGCTGCTGGCGCTGGCCGCGCAGTTCTGCGCCCACCCCGCCCGCATCCCACAGGCTCTGCTCCACTACGAGCGGGACATCTGCGCCGAGGATGCGTTCTCGGCCACGGGCAAGCGGGCCTTCCTCATGAGCCATGTCCTCGACATGACCGGCGCTCCCATCGTGCTGGTCAGCGCCGTGCCGGTGCTGCGCAGCATGGGCTACGAAGTGGTGGTGCTGGGCCCCAGCGATGGCGGGGCGCTGCAGCTCTTCGTGGACGCCGGGGCCGCCGTCATCACCCGGCCGGGCATCCGCGCCACCCCGAACCTCTGGGGCTGGCCCTCTGCACCGACCTCGTCCTCGTCAACACCGTGGTCATGGCCCGGACGGTGCGGGCCCTCAGCGGCACCGCCGTGCCGGTGCTGTGGTGGCTCCACGATGCCTTTGCGGGCTACCCCCACATCGCCCACCAGATCCCCACGAAGCTGGCCGAGAATGTCCGGCTGTACTCGGTGGGCCACCACGCCGCCAACGCCATGCACGCCGTCCGGCCCGATTTCCAGATCGGCCAGCTCATCTACGGCTTGCCCGACTATGCGGCGGAGGATTTCCCCGCTGCGACCTCGGCTACCCCGCCGATAAGCCCCTCTTTGCCACCGTGGGCTCCTTTGAGCGCCGGAAGGGCCACGACATCTTCTGCGCCGCCATCCGGCTGCTGCCGGAGGAGGTGCGGAACAAGGCCACCTTCCTCTTCGTCGGCATGGCGGCGGACAAGGAGATGATGGACGCCGTCCGCTCCCTGACCACCGACTGCCCGGAGAATGTCTTCTACTGCAAGCGGCTCAGCCGGGACGAGATCAAGAACCTGATGGAGCAGTGCACCTGTTTGGTCTGTGCTTCCCGCGATGACCCCATGCCCACCTTCGTCACCGAGGGCCTCATCTTCGGCAAGCCCTCCATCGTGTCGGAGCACACCGGCACCGCCGGGGTCATCACCGAAGGGGTGGACGGTTTCACCTACCCCGACGACGACCCGCAGAAGCTGGCCGCGCTGCTGGAGTGGGCCATCTTCCACCCGGAGAAGCTGGCCGCCATGAAGGCCGCCTGCCGGAAGCTCTACGAGACCCATTACTCCAAGCAGTCCTTCGAACAGACCCTCACCGCAGCGGTAAAGGAACTGACTGCTAATCACTGATCTACGTTTTCCTTCGTACAACCTCTCCGTCAATGCTTCGCATTGCCACCTCCCCGCCAGTGGGGAGGCCTTGGCAGTCCATGCAAAGTTTCCGGTTTCGCCAGAGGCTCCCCTACTAGGGGAGCTGTCGAGCGGTAGCGAGACTGAGAGGTTGTACGGAGGATTTTTTATCATTTTTCTCCATTTGCCGAGAAAAATTCGATACAAGTTCACAAAACCGGGGTGCTGGCGTGGTATACTTCAACCAACAGTACGAAAGGAGCTCCTCATCCATGAATCGACCTGCCCCCCAGCAGCCATCCCGCAAAAAGGCGGCCCTGTCCATCACGATCCTCGTGGTGCTGACAGGCGTCGTCTTCTGGATCTTCAAGAGCCACTGGGCCGAGATCTCCTCGGCGCTGGCGCAGCTGAAGTTCTGGCAGGTGGCCGTCGTGCTGGCCGTCGGCCTGACCTACCCGGTGCTGGAGGGCCTTGTCAGCTACGTCATCGTCCGGAGCCGACTGCCCCGGTTCACCCTGCGTCAGGCGCTGGAATCGGCCTTCATGGGCAGCTTCGGCAACGTCATCTGCCTTGGGGCCGGGTCCATGCCGATGCAGTCCTACTACCTCTACCGCAGCGGGCTGCCGCTGGGCCCCGGCGTGGGCCTGATGACTCTGCAATACGTTTTCCACAAGACCACGGTCCTGCTCTACGCCACGGTGATGCTGCTGCTTCAGCGCCGGTGGCTGGCGGCCAACACCTCCGGCGTGATGAACTATCTGCCCATGGCCTACTTCGTGGTGGCGGCGATCATCGTGGGGCTGGTGCTGCTCTGCGTTTCGCCGCTGGTGCAGCGGCTGGCCCGCTGGGCGCTGGGCTTTCTGCCCAAAACAGAACCGTGGCAGACCCGCCGGGAAACGTGGCTGGAGCAGCTGGACACCCTGGCCACCGAGAGCCGTCACCTGCTGGCCGACAAGGGCCGCTGCGTCAAGATCTTCGCCCTGCACACGGTCAAGCTGTTCCTGCTGTTCACCCTGCCATCCCTCTGCATCCGGTTCATGGAGCTGCCCTGCGGCCTGAGCTTCTGGCAGGTGCAGCTCCTCACCAGCCTGATGCTCTTCCTCTCCAACGCCCTGCCCAATGTAGCGGGCATGGGGTCCATCGAAACGGCCTTCCTCCTCGTCTTCAGCTCCTTTCTGTCCAACGGCGAGGCCATGAGCACCCTGATGCTCTTCCGCATCGCAAGCTACTACTTCGTCTTCGGCTTCAGTGCCGTTGTCTCCCTCTTCGCCCAGAAGCATTTGGAGGAACAGCCGCGCTGTAATGAAAGCGTACTCTTTGAATATCTCTGGCCGCACGTAGTGGCGCGGTTCGCTTCCCCGCGAACTCGGCCAGCCTCCTAGACGAGCAGATCAGATGGCGAAGTTCGGTTTTTATAACGCAGCTTCGTTCAAAATCGAACTTCGCCAGCTTGGCCAACTTTTTTCGAGATCGAAATGGCTGGCCAAGTTCGAACTTGGCCACCAAACCGAACTTCGCCAACTTGGCCAACATCCAATATAGAACGTAGCTATATTATTATTTTTGAACTTGGCCATTGGATTTTCCACAGTAAGGGCAAAAACAAAAATCGGGGCACGTCGGTGGTCAAGCGACATGTCCCGTTTTTGTTTTTTTTCGTGAAGGCCGCCGTACCAGAGCCGCCTTCACCGCGCAGGAGGGAGCGGAGCAAACCAGAATGCCGCACCCTGCCAAAAGAAAAAGAGAGTATGGAATGGAGGAATCGGAACCCTTTGCAGAAGGTCCCCCAGCCTTGGTTAGATTTAACTAACCTTGCCGTGACAACAGGATACCATAGTTTGTCATGACTGTCAAGCCCTCTTTTGAACTTTTTTCGGAAAAAGTTTTTTTCCGGAAAATTGGGCACTTGTGCTAAGAAACTTTTGCCGCTTTTGTGTAAAATCCATCCATTCCCTCTTGCTTTTTCGAGGAATCATTGCTATTATAGTGTCAAGGCTGCCGGGCGCGGAACGTCACGCGCCTCGCCGCCCATTCGCCCGCCCCCAGAAAGCCGCATTGGATGCGGTTTTTCAAAGGCTCAATAGTTAGATAATGCTAACTGCCAATGGAATGGCAAGGAGCAAGGAGGTTCCAATGATCAATTTTGAACAGTGGGAAGGCTTTGAGGGCCGCATCTGGAAAGAGGAAGTCAATGTCCGCGACTTCATCCAGAAGAACTACACCCCGTACGACGGCGACGAGTCGTTCTTGGCCGGTCCCACCGAGGCGACCAACAAACTGTGGGGAGCTTTGCAGAAGCTCCAGAAGGAAGAGCGCGCCAAGGGCGGCGTGCTGGATATGGAGACCGAAGTGGTCAGCAGCCTGACCGCTTACGGCCCCGGCTACATCGACGAGGAGCTGAAGGATCTGGAGCAGATCGTGGGTCTGCAGACCGACAAGCCCCTGAAGCGCGCCTTCATGCCCTACGGCGGCATCAAGATGGCCGAACAGGCCTGCACCACCTATGGCTATCAGCCCAGCGAAGAGCTGCACAAGATCTTCACCGACTACACCCGTACCCACAATCAGGCGGTCTTCGACGCTTACACCCCGGAAATGAAGAAGGCCCGCCACACCCACATCATCACCGGTCTGCCCGACACCTACGGCCGCGGCCGCATCGTCGGCGACTACCGCCGCGTGGCCCTGTACGGCATCGATGCGCTGATCCAGTTCAAGCAGGAGGACTTCGCCAACTGCGGCGACGGCACCATGACCGATGACGTCATCCGTCTGCGGGAGGAGATCGCCCGCCAGATCAACGCCCTGAAGGGCATGAAGAAGATGGCCGAGGCCTACGGCTTCGACATCTCCCAGCCCGCCAAGAACGCCAAAGAGGCTTGCCAGTGGCTCTACTTCGGCTATCTTGCCGCCATCAAGACCCAGAACGGCGCCGCTACCAGCCTGGGCCGCACCGCCACCTTCCTGGATATTTATATCCAGCGTGATCTGGACAAGGGCATCCTGACCGAGAGCCAGGCACAGGAGCTCATTGACCACATGGTCATGAAGTTCCGCATGGTCAAGTTCGCCCGCATTCCCAGCTACAACCAGCTGTTCTCCGGCGACCCCGTCTGGGCAACGCTGGAAGTGGGCGGCATCGGCATGGACGGCCGCAGCATGGTCACCAAGAACTGCTACCGCTTCCTGCACACGCTGGAGAACATGGGCCCCGCACCGGAGCCGAACCTGACTGTTCTGTACTCCTCTGCCCTGCCCGAAGCCTTCAAGAAGTACGCCTCCAAGGTCTCCATCCTCACCAGCTCCGTCCAGTACGAGAACGACGACGATGTGATGAAGCCCGTCTGGGGCGACGATTACTCCATCTGCTGCTGCGTTTCCGCGACGCAGACCGGCAAGCAGATGCAGTTCTTCGGTGCCCGCGCCAACCTCGCCAAGTGCCTGTTGTACGCCATCAACGGCGGCGTGGACGAGAAGTACCACGAGCAGTGCGGCCCCAACTACGCCCCCATCACCAGCGAGTACCTGAACTACGACGAAGTGCTGCCCAAGTACGTGCAGATGCTGGACTGGCTGGCCGGCCTGTACGTCAACGTGCTGAACCTCATCCAGTATATGCACGACAAGTACTACTACGAAGAGGCCGAGATGGCCCTCATCGATACCGATGTCCGCCGCACCTTCGCCACCGGCATTGCGGGCTTCTCCCACGTCATCGACTCCCTGAGCGCCATCAAGTACGCCAAGGTCAAGGTCGTGCGCGACGAGATGGGTCTTGCCACCGGCTTCGAGGTCGAGGGCGACTTCCCGAAGTACGGCAACGACGACGACCGCGCCGACGAGATCGGCGTCTGGCTGCTGCGCACCTTCCTTGAGATGATCAAGAAGCGCCACACCTACCGCAACTCCGAGGCCACCACCTCCATCCTGACCATCACCTCCAACGTGGTCTACGGCAAGTACACCGGCGCCCTGCCCGATGGCCGTGCTGCCTTTACCCCCTTTGCCCCCGGTGCAAACCCCAGCTACGGCGCAGAGCAGAACGGTCTGCTGGCTTCCCTGAATTCTACGGCGAAGCTGCCGTATCACTGGGCACTGGATGGCATTTCCAACACGCAGACCATCAACCCCGACGCGCTGGGCCACAGCGAGGGTGAGCGCGTGGAGAATCTGGTGCAGGTCATGGACGGCTACTTCGATCAGGGCGCCCATCACCTCAACGTCAACGTCTTCGGAACCGAGAAGCTCATCGACGCGATGGAGCATCCGGAGAAGGAGGAGTACGCCAACTTCACCATCCGCGTCTCCGGCTACGCGGTCAAGTTCATCGACCTGACCCGCGAGCAGCAGATGGACGTCATCTCCCGCACCTGCCATGCAGCCCTGTGACCTCATCGGCCGCATTCACTCGCTGGAGAGCTTCGCCTCGGTGGACGGCCCCGGCGTCCGGTTCGTAGTCTTTCTGCAAGGCTGCGCTCTGCGGTGCAAATACTGCCACAACCCGGAGACATGGGCCGACGGCGGCGAGGAGTGGACGCCGGAACGGTTGTTCCAGCGCGTCTACCGCTACCGCAACTACTGGGGCAGAAAGGGCGGCATCACGGTCAGCGGCGGCGAGCCGCTGCGGCAGATGGACTTCGTGACGAAGTTCTTCCAGCTTGCCCGCGCCAAGGGCGTGCACACCGCGCTGGACACAGCCGGTGAGCCTTTCCGCCCCGACGACCCGGCCTATCTGGCCAAGTTTGATACCCTGATGCAGTCCACCAGCCTCGTCATCCTTGACCTGAAAGAGATCGACCCCGAAAAGCACCGCCGCCTCACCGGCAAAGACAACGCCAACATCCTTGCCATGGCCCGGCACATCTCGGAGCTGGGCGTTCCGCTCTGGATCCGGCATGTGCTGGTGCCCGGCCTGACCGACGACGAAGAGGGTCTGCGCCGCACCGCAGACTTCATCCGGTCGCTCCAGACCGTGCAGCGGGTGGAGGTGCTGCCCTATCACACCTTGGGGCTGTTCAAGTGGCAGAAGCTGAACATCCCCTACCCCCTGCCCGACGCTGTTCCGCCCACTGCGGCGCAGCTCGCCCGGGCCGAGGAGCTGCTGGAGGTCCGGAGATACCCCGGCTGATGCTCCTTTCCTGAATACGCAAAGGCCCCCCGGAACGTTGCAGCGCTCCGGGGGGATTTTTTGCTTTTTCTCAGTCCTCCGCCTCACTCTCGGCGGCGGTATTCTCCTCGTCCAGCAGAGAGGATGCTTCGGTCTGCTTGGTCATCTGGTCAGCGGTCCAGTCCAGCTGGGCATTGCTGTCCAGATTCAGGGTGTAGCTGCATTCCTGCTTCCTGCTGCCGGTGTGCAGCTCCTCGCTGTCCGCCACCTCGATGCCGTCGTAGAAGAAGGTCACGCCGGTGGGCTGGGCAGTCTGCTGCCGGATGATGTCGGTGATCTTCCGGCAGTCGATGGCGAAGGCCGCCTTCTGCTCATAGGGGCCGAACAGCTCGATGTTCACCCGCAGCACGCCAAGGCCGCTGTTGAGGTCGCTGGCGGCGGCGGTGGCCGTCTCGGCGCTGCCGTAGTAGTCGTACAGCCCTGCCCGGAGGTCCTTCAGCGGGATGTCCGGGGCCTCGTCCCGGATGGCGGCATAGAGGGTATTTTCGTAGTCCGTTGCGATCTTGGCCACCCGTGCTTCGTTGGCCGGGTCGATGCGATCCAGCACCATGGGCAGAGCGCTCATGCACAGGCAGACCGCCATCAGGCACAGGCAGAAGAAGACGGACAGGAAATCGTACTTCCACTTTCCCGGCTTTGCGGCAAAGTAGAGCACCTCACCCCCAGCAGACACAGCCCCGCCGCCGGGGCGATCTTGAGGGCCAGCTCCCAATTGAAATGGGGCAGGAAGTAGTAGCACAGGAAGAACGCTCCTGCTGCTATCAGGCAGACCCCCCCAGCGTCAGACTGCCCACCCGGCGCACGGGGAGGCTTTTCGGTGTCTGGGGCGTCTGGGGCGCTTCCGGCGCGGCAGCCTCTGCCGTCCGCTCAGTTTTGTTCGGTTCCATCGTCGTCCTCCTTGGTGTCCTCCGGCTCCCCGTCAGCCTCGGCGCCCCGAGTGCCGAGGCTGGTCAGGATGGCCTGTACGTTGACCTTTTTATGCTCCTGCGGCTGGTACTCGGTGAACTCCTCGTCCGCCTCGTCGGCGGGCTGGGGCTTCTTGGCGGTGCGGGGGCCTTTCACCAGCCAGATGCCGCAGACGATGAGGGCCACGCAGACCACCACCTCCGGCAGTTGGTCCATGACCAGATAGAGTGCCCGGAAGACCGGGCTCGTCTTGCCCCAGCGCCAGAGCAGGTCGCCGAGGGTGTTCATGAGGATGTTCTGGTAGCCCACCAGCGCACCGAAGGCGATGAGCGCCCAGCCCAGCAGCTTGTGGCTGTCGGCCAGAAGCTGCGCAAGGCGCTTATCATGGGGGTCAAAGTGGACAAGGTAATCGTCCTCCGGGGCGGTGCCCATCCCGATCTGCGCCCGCAGGTTGAAGGTATCGAAAAAGCTGTACATATAGACGATGGGCAGTCCGATATAAAATACTTCGATCTGCGTCATGGCACCAAGGGTGACGGACAGGCAGAACATGGTAATGAGCGACAGGCCGCGCTTCATATAGCCCTGATACATCTCCCCCGCGCCCGGAATCAGCGCGAACAGCAGGGTCAAAATCCCGTTTTTCTTCATAAGTCCAGTTCCTCGTTTCTCAAGTTGTAGCGTTTGATTCGGTGGTGTGGGGCACGGTGTCCAGCAGCCGCTGCAGCGGGCCGGAGAGCTTCCCGGCGTTGTCCCGGTCGGCCCGCGTTTCTACCGGCTTGCCCTGCGGCTCCGGCACCGCCGGACGATCTTCTTCCACCGGCTGTGTCTGGCTCGCGGGCAGCACCGTGTTGAGTTCGGAGCCAAGGCGGGTGATCTGGCCGAGGGCACCGGTCTTCCACATCGTCAGCGCCAGCACCGCCGCCACGCTGGCCACGGCCACCCGGCCATAGGTGTTCTGCATCAGCCGCACCCAGATATTGCTCATCACGGCCCCGCGCAGCGGCTTTGGCGGCGTTTCCAGTGCATCCGCCGTCAGCAGCGCCGTGTAGCGGTCCATGCAGCGATCGCAGTAGGACAGGTGTTCGGCGGTCTCCAGCCGCCCCAGCTCATCCAGCCCGCCCTTCGTCACGGCCAGAAGGCCCTCGTCGGTCAGGCAGCCGTCCTCACGAAACAATTCCATCTTCGCTCCTCCTTTCCTGACGGATCTTTTCCGCCAGCATCTTTTTGGCCCGGTAAATTTGCGCCTCCACCGTCTTCTGCGGTCGGCCGCAGAGCCGGGCGGCCTCGGCGGCGGTGTGCTGCTCCAGCAGCATCAGGCGGCAGGGCGTCTTGTAAGGCTCCCGCAGGTTCAGGATCATCTCGGTCAGGGTCTCCTCGCTCAGGGCGTCGAGCACCCGCTGTTCGGGGTCGGAGCCGGGCGGGGCGCCTTCCAGCGCCAGCACCTCGTCGCCGGGGGTGTTCACCCGCCGCACCCACGCGCTGCGCAGATGATCCTTCGCCTTGTTGGACGCAATGCGCGCCAGCCACTGCTTCTCGTAGCCGGGCGGGCAGCGGTCCATGGCACGCCACGCCGCCAGAAACGTTTCCTGCGCGAGGTCTTGTGCATCGCCTTCGTCCGGCACGAGCTGGTGGCAGACGGTGTAGACAAGCCCCTGATACTTCTGCACCAGCGCGCTGAATTCCAGTGTAGTCAACGGTCTGCAGGACCTCCTTTCGCAGCATTCGGGGCAGCTTTGGGCGGCCCTTCTGTACTCTTATACGGATCTGCCGGGCGGTTTCCTGCAAAAATCCGGAAAATTTCTTCAGCAAACGGCGGGCACATCTGGTATAATGGTATCATAACACAAAGTTCGCAGGAGGAAAAGGCCATGGCGCAAAGTACGAAGCAGGCCCTGCTGGCGGCGCTTTCCGCTGCCGAGGGCGGGTACATCTCCGGCCAGCAGCTCGCCGAGGGGCTGGGCGTGAGCCGGGCGGCCATCCACAAGGCGGCGCTGGCCCTCACCGCGCAGGGCTACGCGCTGGACTCGGCCCCCCGCCGGGGCTACCGGCTGGCGGGCGGCGACCCCTTCTGCGCCGAGGCCGTAGGCGAATACCCGGCCCCCATCTACCTCTACGACACCCTCGAAAGCTCCAACCTGACCACCAAACAACTGGCGCTGGCCGGTGCCCCCCACGGCACGCTGGTGCTGGCGGGCCAGCAGAAGGCCGGGCGCGGGCGGCTGGGCCGCAGATTCGAAAGCCCCGCCGGGAAGGGCGTATTTAGCTGTCAAAGAGCATTCGTCATTTTTTATTTGCTAAATAGCGACATCACAGGGGGCGTAGTTCACAACTACGCCTTTTTCTTGTATTCACCGACACATCGGGTGTCGGCAAAGGAAGTGCGCTTGGAATCTCGATGGTGCCCACGCAGTTGTAGTGAATGCGGAGCCGCTGCTCCCATACACCGTTGACCTTTTCTGCATTGAACACTTCGATTTTTTCCAACCAGTTCATTCAGCATCCGGGGTGTCAGTTTTTTTGCTCTGGTGTACTTGCGAACCAGACTGATAAACATATCCGTTGTCATGGTGCGGCTGCTCTGCTTTTCGATTTCGGAGCGGAGCTGTTTGATTTTCTCGGTCAGCTCCTTTTGCTCGTCCTCATATCTCCGGGACATTCTGGAAAAGCGTTCGTCAGAGATCTTGCCGGAAACATTGTCCTCATAGATGCGCTCAAAGAGGCCGTCCAGTTCTTCATCACGGGCAAGGAGTGCTTTCAACTCTTTCTCTTTCAGCTTGCGGTCAGCTTCGTCCGCCTGCTGGGAGTGCCCGATAACAGCTTTCAGAAAGTCGTCCTCATAGATGCTGGCAAACTTGGTCAGCCGCCGAATCTCCCCCAACACCACTTCTTCCAGAAAGTCTACCCGGATGTAGTGGGTGGATTGGCAGGTGCCACGGTTGCCCTTGTAGTTGGAGCAGTTGAAATACTTGATTTCCGGGTTGCCCTGATTGAAGTGGAAATGATTGCAACCGCAGTCTGCGCAGACAAGTAAGCCAGAGAACATATTGTGTTCTCCGTTGCTGGTACAGCGTTTGCGCATTTTTCCGCGCTTCAGCTGCACCTGTTCAAACACGGCACGTTCAATAATGGGTTCGTGAACATCTTGGAACACTACCCAATTTTCCGGGTCGTTATGAATCCGCTTTTTGTTCTTGTAGGACTTGGAGTAGGTTTTGAAGTTCAGAATATCCCCGCAATACTCCTGCTGATACAGAAGATGGGTAATCGTGGAGCCATTCCACTTGGTAGCGGGCCGTGTTTTGCTCTTTCCGGGACGGCCGATGCCTTTCTGAATCCAGTAGGCCTGCGGCGTCAGGATGCCTTCCTTTTCAAACTGGGTGGCAATCTGTTCCGTGCCAAAGCCCTCCAACGTCATATCAAAAATGCGCCGGACAACTTGAGCAGCTTCTTCATCAATGACCCAATGCTTGGGATTGTTCGGGTCCTTGATATACCCATAGGGAGGAAGTCCCATCGGTTCGCCGGAGTTGCCTTTGATTTTATTACTGATACGGCGTTTCTTGCTGATGTCGCGGGCATACCACTCATTGAACAGGTTTCGGATGGGTGCCAGTTCGTTTTCTCCCTCGGCCGTGTCGATGTTGTCCGAAACGGCAACAAGTCGGATGTCATGGTCCGGGAAAAATTCTTCTGTCAGCCGCCCGACCTCGATATAGTTTCGGCCCAGACGGGAAAGGTCTTTGACGAACACAGCAGAGGCTTTTCCTTGTTCAAGTTGCTGCATCATCTCAACGAAACCGGGACGGTTCATGGTCACGCCGGAAATGCCATCATCCAGAAAGTGAACCAGATTGGTATAGCCTTTTTTCCTTTGCAACTTTGGTGAGCAGCTTCTTTTGGTTGCCGATGCTGTAACTCTCGCCCTCCAAATTATCATCACGGGAAAGACGCTCATAGAGAAAAAAGCGGTTGCTTCACGGGATTTCTTGTTACTCGACTGTTTCATACTCGCTCCTTTCTTGGGACAGTCGAATAGCAAATTCACTTGTACACCTATATTATAACACAATCCGCTTTCTCTGTCCGCTGCCTCCCGAAAGGTCATTATAATTTTTCGCTTTCGGATTTCATCAGCCGGAGAAGAACTTCTCCTAAGGTCTGGGAGCTTTCTTCTTTGAACACCGGCTCAACGATAAAGGAGCGATTGCCAATACGATAAGTCGAATCCAGAGTAAGCATCTCTGGATTTTTTGCTTTTTCAGGGTTTGTCTTTTTTGCTTGCATCGTAAAATCCCCTTTCTTAAAAATCAAAAAAATGAGCCAACGGATGGCTGCTGGCAGCAACCCACGGGAATCTCGCCCCTGCATTCCTCATGCAGCCCTACTCATTGCCTGCGACGCTCTGAACGCTCGGACTTTGACGGTAAGGGAGTATCAGCCTGTCAGTATGTCATGGCCCGCAAGCAGCCGCGCTTGCATTGCGGCGGGGTGGAGATCGCTCCGCTTTTCAGAGAAAAGCATCGTGGCGCACCCGCCGTCCAGCTCGATACAGACAGCAACGTATCCGTTTGCCCTATGATGCACCGCCGTTATCTTGCGGGCTTTCTTTATCAAGGAACAATAAGGCTTTGTCGGCCTGTAAAAGCACACCGTTTCCGATATGCTTTTACGGAACGACAAATAGCCCATAACGGGAAGCGTGGAAAGGGGACACGCTCCCCGCATGGGCTAAAAGATTATCCTACATGAAAAGCAAGGGTGCGGGTAATAAGGCGCACTTGCAGCCTGTTACGCATTTCCTCGTCCACATAGGAATAGGTATTGCCCGCGTCGTCTTTCAGCGTGCGGGTACAAAGTTTCGCTATGTAACCCTCGTAGTGCTTCAAGATCGCGCACATGGCGGTTGTGTCGCCGTTTGCCGCTGCGGAAATGACAGGGAACGGCAACAGATTTTCAGACTTCCTAACGGTATTCATCATCTGCTTTTCCCTCCAAATACTGTTTGATTTTCGCAAGCGCGGATTTCCTGTGCCGGAAAACCGTCGTGCGTACAACATTCAGCAGTTCAGCAATTTCCGCGTCGCTCATGTCCAAGAAGTAGGACAAAAGGATAATGTCGCGTTTCCTTTCGGGCAAAGCGTTAAGGGCTTCGGCAAGCAGTTCATTTTTGACGAGTACATCAAAGCCGGACACTTGAAAACGGAAATAATCGCTTTTGTATTCGTCCGTTGTGAAAAGCTGCGCGAGTTCGCTTTCGCTCAAATCCGAAAAAGTTACTTCGCGTGCTGCGCGTTTCGCAAGAGTGCGGCGGTGGCTTTTCGCTTCGCCAACCAAAGTTTTCTTTGCTAATGCGTCGTACTGATGTTGTATTCTTTCCTTGTCGGAAGAAGATAGCTCCATAGAGTTCACCTCCTTCCCGCGTGGAGTAGAGGACGGGAGTTAAAGGCTTGTCCTCTCTGCCCCTTTCGCTCCGTACCCGTTCGGGAGATGGCTCTTGAGTGCGCTTTTCAGAAAAAAAAAGTTGAAAAAAAGCAAAATGCGCCCGTCCGCAAGACGCGGACGAGCGCAAAGGAATTGTGAGCAATATTTAGATGTACTGACAGTTCATACTCATAGCCAAAATATCCCGCTTGCGGAGCATAGCTTTTTTGACCGCAAAGCATTAGGCGGGTTACAGTAAATAAAAATGGACACGGCGATACCTCCCCGATACCGCCGTATCCTTAAAAAGGGCGACTTTAATACACTACCCGCAATCCATTCTATAATAGGGAACAGCGGCTTTTGCGCAATATTAAATAAAAAAGCCGATAACACATAGGTTTTTGACCTAATGCGTTATCGGCTCTGCGTCTATGCGTCTGGCACTTTTAATCATTTTTTTTGAATTTATTATATGTGTTAGCTAACTGTCCACAAGCCGCGTTAATCTCTCTGCCATGAGAAACTCTCATAGTAACTTCAAGTCCTGCTTGCTCTAATTGATGTTTGAATGCAACTATTTCCCGTTTCTGTGGTGCTTTAATTCTTGAATTGCTTGTTGGGTTGTATTGTAACACGTTAATCATAACTTTTTTGCCCCGAAACCATTTTGCAAGTTGTCTTACATCTGAGGGCCGGTCATTTATACCCGGTAAAAGCAAATACGCAAAGACAATTTTGCGATTATGCCTTTCAGAATAGGATAAGGCTTGCTTAACAACATCTTCAATAGCATATATGCGCATGTGAGGAATAATACGATTTCTTGCAGATTGTGTTGCTGCGTGTAAAGATATTGTCAACTGAATTTTAAGATGTTCCTCGCGCAATTTTTTAATTGATCGACCGGACCAACTGTTGATATGGTAATGCCGTCGGTTGGAAAGTTGAGCCCATATCTATCTCGGAGAATATGGATTGCTTTTATCAAGTTGTCATAATTGAATAAAGGCTCTCCCATACCCATAAAAACGATACGGTTTACTTTTCGACGCAACAATATAATCTGTTGTACGATTTCTGACGATGTTAGATTACGAACAAAGCCATTTCGCCCGGACTCACAAAAAATACAACCAACAGGACAACCGACTTGTGTGCTCACGCAAACAGTTCCACCATCTCGCCGCTTGATAAAAACCGTTTCAATGTATTTGTTGTCTTTCAGTTCGTAAACATACTTTTCAGTATCACTGCTTTTGCAAATATTTTTTACCAACATTGATAGATTTTTTTTTGCGTGGTAATTGCTTATATAATTCTTCATATAAGGCTTTTGCTTCATTCTCGCCAATAACTTCCGACATTTCTTTGTAAGTAAATCCGTATGGATCATTCCGTACTTCCGCAGGCGTATATTTAGGTAAACGTTTCATTTTTATATCCTTTCTTCTAAATAATAAAAGTTTGTTTTTCTGTATTTTTGATTACAATCTCTAATTTTTCTACATCAATGATATGCGTCAATTTGCATTTAGGGCAGAAAAGAGGAAAATCTTTTAATACAGTATTATGAAATACTTGAACTCTCGTCTTTCCGTTACAAATCGGACATTTTATCCAATATTTTTTAAGCATTATATTTCACTCGTCCTTTTTACACAAAAAAATGCAGGTCAATCCTCAACATGAGCATTGACCTGCATTTATAATGCACAGAGCAGTACAACAAAACTAAGGCATAGCTTGCACTATATCTATACGTCGTTAGTTTTTTGTATAGCATCCGCAAAATAAGCATGACAAAAAAGCCCATGTTGAAAATGGGAAAATCCTTTTTTTCAATGCTTATCTAATACGCATGCTATGCAACATAAACGCCGCCTCCTTTTACATAAATTTTATTTTATCAGAAAATCAGTCTACTGTCAATACACAACAGGAAGTATTTAACCTAATGATATGAATTGTGTGGACATATCCAAAAAGAAAGGTGAACTGTAAAATGTAACAGGGTGAATGAAAATGGCAAAAAGACCCGTACCATTGTACGACTTTAAGGCTTTCGGGGCAGCTATAAAAGCCGCGAGAAATGAATACGGCGAGAGCCGCAAAAAGGTAAGCGACGAGTTATATATTTCCCCGCGCTACCTTGCGAATATCGAGAACAAGGGACAACAGCCGAGTTTACAGGTATTCTATGACCTTGTAACCCGGTATCATATTTCGGTAGATCAATTTTTCTTCCCGAACAGCAACGCGGAGAAATCCACCGGGCGGCGGCAGCTTGACGCGCTGCTGGACGGTATGAGCGATAAAGGCATACGGATTGTAACCGCAACGGCAAGGGAGATAACGGAAGTCGAAAAAGCAGAGGACTAACCTCACAATATGGGAAACAGGAGATTGCAGCGCATGGCGGTTGCAATCTTTTTTTGCGTCCAAAATTAAAGGAACGCGCAACAAATACCGCCTTTCGGTGGGGGTATGGAGTAGATAGCAAGCATAGGGAGTGTAGCCACTCCCGGCAGAAATGCTTGCTGGGGAGTACCCCAGACCCCCAAGAAACGAGGTGAAACTATGACGAACCGAACCCGAAAAATTGTTCTGCGTGTTCCCGTGACGCCGGAGGAACAGGAACTTATCCGGCAGAAGATGGCTCTGCTGCACACACGGAATTTTTCTGCCTACGCCCGGAAGATGCTGATAGATGGTTATGTTGTCCACATCGACACCACCGACATCCGGGCGCAGACCGCCGAATTGCAGAAGATTGGTGTCAACGTCAATCAGATCGCACGGCGGCTGAACAGCATGGGGCCGCTGTACACACAAGATGTTGCGGACATCAAAGGAGCGCTGGCACAGATATGGCAGTTACAAAGATACATCCTATCAAGTCAACGCTGAAAAAGGCACTGGACTACATCGAGAATCCAGCCAAGACGGATGAAAAAATGCTGGTGTCCTCCTTTGCCTGCTCCTATGAAACCGCCGACATCGAATTTGAACTGCTGCTATCACAAGCCATGCAGAAAGGCAACAATCTGGCCCACCACCTGATACAGTCTTTTGCGGGCGAAACCACGCCGGAGCAGGCCCACGAGATTGGCCGGCAGCTTGCAGATGAAGTCCTGCGAGGCAAATACCCGTATGTGCTGACCACGCACATTGACAAGGGGCATGTCCATAACCACGTCATCTTTTGTGCCGTGGACATGGTGAACCAACGAAAGTATGTTTCCAACCGACAGAGTTATGCCTACATCCGGCGCACCAGCGACCGGCTGTGCAAGGAACATGGTCTGTCCGTGGTGGTTCCCGGCCAAGACCGAGGCAAGAGCTATGCCGAGTGGGACGCACACCGCAAGGGCATGAGCTGGAAGGCGAAGCTGAAAGCTGCCATAAATGCAGCCATCCCGCAGGCCAAGGATTTTGACGATTTTCTGCGGCTCCTGCAGGAGCAGGGCTATGAAGTCAAGCGGGGCAAGTATGTTTCGTTCCGTGCACCCGGACAGGGGCGGTTCACCCGCTGCAAAACGCTGGGCGAAGCCTACACCGAAGAAGCCATCACCGAGCGCATCAAAGGGCGGTTTGCGGAGAGGAAGCCCAAAGAAACCCGCAAAATTTCTCTGCGGATTGATTTGGAAAACAGTATCAAGGCCCAGCAGTCCGCAGGGTACGAGAAGTGGGCAAAGCTCCACAATCTGAAACAAGCTGCCCGGACACTGAACTTCCTGACCGAGCATGAAATCGACAGCTACCCGGATTTGGAAAGCCGGTTGGCCGAGATCACCGCCGCCAGCACCGAAGCTGCCGCCGCGCTGAAAGCGGCCGAACGCCGGCTTGCAGAAATGGCCGTGCTGATAAAGGATGTCACCACCTGTAAGGAGCTGCGCCCGTTGGTGCAGGAATATCAGCGAGCTGCTGAAAAAAAGCAGTTCCGGCGCAGGCACGAAGGCACCTTGATTCTCTATGAGGCCGCAGCCAAGGCCCTGAAAGAGCAGGGCTTTCAAAAGCTGCCCGACCTTTACGCCCTGAAAGCCGAGTATAAGCTATTGGCCGAGCAGAAAGACCAGCTGCAACAGCAGTACACCGAAGCCAAACGCCAGATGCAGGAGTATGGCATTATCAAGCAGAATGTGGACGGCATCCTACGGACAACACCGGGAAAGGAGCAGATGCAGGAACGGTAAATCTGCACAAAATATTGTTCGGATTTTTGAATCCAAAACGCTTAGACCGGGTGGCGTTTCCACCCGAAATCATGTAAAATAGACTTAGACAACGAAAGCGAGGAACCCTCTATGGCAGAAGTGAACGATAACAGCTCCATCCAGCTTTTTGAAGATCAGAAAATCCGTACTGCATGGGATGCAGAAAAGGAAGAATGGTATTTTTCGATTATTGATGTTATCTCCGTTTTAACAGATACCGCTAATCCGCGGCGATATTGGAGCGACCTGAAACGTAAGCTGAAAATTGAGGGTGCAGTTGAAGTGTACGAAAAAAAATCGTACAGTTGAAATTGCTGTCCCCGGATGGAAAGAAAAGACTGACGGATGTTGCCAGCACAGAACAGCTTTTGCGTATCATCCAGTCCATCCCGTCCCCGAAAGCTGAACCGTTCAAGGCATGGCTGGCAATGGTGGGCAAGGAACGCATCGAAGAAACCATCGACCCGGAGCAGGCCATCGACCGCGCGCTTGATACCTATTTGAAGAAAGGCTACTCCGAAGAATGGATTCACCAGCGGCTTTTGGCAATCCGCATCCGCAACGAACTAACGGACGAATGGAAGAAGCGCGGAGTGCAAAAGGGCAAGGAGTACGCCATCCTGACCGATGAAATCTCCCGCGCATGGTCCGGCATGACCACGGGGCAGTACAAGCGGCTGAAAGGTCTGACAAAAGAAAATCTCCGGGACAACATGACCGATTTGGAACTTGTGCTGACCATGCTGGCCGAAGCCTCCACCACGGATATTTCCAAGACTGCAAAGCCGCAGACCTTTGAAGAAAACAAGCAGGTTGCCAAGCGTGGCGGCAAAGTGGCCGGCATTGCGCGGCAGGCTCTTGAAGCGGAAACCGGCAAGCCTGTTATCACAGAAAAAAATGCGTTTGACTTCCAGCAGCTTGTGACCGACATTGTAGAAGATGCCGCCGAACTGCCGGAGCAATCTACCGAGAAGAAAGAAAAATAATAAGATTGGGAGGATTTAATATGAAAGTGACCGAACCCTATAATCTGGGACTTTTAGCCCTTATTTCAGAGGCAGGAGAAATTTCTTGTGAAGAATTAAAGCAACGATACCTCCCGCCTGAGCAGCCCGGTGTAATTCAGGGCGTAGCGGCTAGTTTTGACAACGATATAAAAGCATTGGAAAAGGGAAAATACATTTCGGTACGAGGAAATATCATTCACTTTATCAGGAAGTGATTGACAGAAAAATAGCCGGACACAGCAGCCGCAAGGCCACCGTGTCCGGCTATTTCTGTTATGACAATGGCACATTACTTTTGTTGAAAATAATGTGCTATTGTCAAGATAGCGGTATCACTCACCCGCAAAATTGAACCTCTGTCCGTCAAAGTCAGCATCGGTCATTTGCTCCAATTTTGCAATGGTGCTGTTTGCCAGCCGCCGCATTTCCGTGTCCATGTCCGGCAGGGCGGCCAGCATCCGCGCCATCGTCCGGCGGCGGTCAGAAGTGTGGTACATACAGATCAAATTTTCTTCTTCTACGCTGAAATTCATGGTCAGACCTCCATTTCGTGTTGTTTGCTGCGGGCCGCTGCCTTTTTCGGGCTGGCGGCCTGTTTTGTTTCGGAAAGCTGCTTGCGGACGGAAGTGCGGGGCTTGCAGATGCCCTTGTCCCGGTTTTCGTTTTTGCCAACCAGCGCGTAGATGCCGAAACGGTCTTTCACGCTGGACAGGTGCAGGGACTTGTACGGCAACATGGCAAGCAGTTGGTCCGTGTCCCGGCTGGATGCCAGCTTGGTGAAGTAGGGCGATACCTCCACCATAAAATGATTCTTGTCCGGGCTGTTGGGAGCAGCCAGCCGCTTCATATCGGTTACAATGCGCTGTGCCTCGGCCTCGATCAGCCCGGTGTGCAATGCCGCAAGGTGTTCTTTGAAATCACCGGGCCGTGCAGGTTCCCGGCTATACTGCTCCTGCCGGATAGCCGCTTGCAGAAGTTCCGGGTCACGGGGCTGCATTTCATACCGCACGAACTCTCCAAAATATTTGTCCGGGCGGCTGTCGAAATGCTCTTTCGGGCCAATCTCCCGCATCCCGCTTTCGTAGATCAGACGGTTGGCACCTACGGGCAGGGCGGCTTCCCGGATATGCTGGAAATGCTGCTGGTAGTCCAGTTCATACAGATTGCCTTGCACGGTTCCGTTGGCCGCGCCGGTCAGCTCCACCGCATAGGCAAGAATCCTGTCATGGGTCTGTTCGCCGCAGAATTTCCATGTGTTGTAGGCTTGCGTGTCTTTGAGCAGCACGTCCCGTTCCCGGAAGCAGAATGTTCCAGAGGGCCGGGATAGCCACAACAGCAGCTTATTCTTCCGGCTGTCGCTGCGGGCGGTCTCCCGCAGCATTTTGATGTCAAAGGCAAAATCGCTCTGATAGTGTGCGGTGTTCTGGTGCATAATGGCTTCCAGCGCAGCAATCACATCCATATTTTCAAATTTTTGCACGGCTTATACCTCCAATTCCTTTGTCTTTTCCCGTGGCGGCGATTGCTTGCTCTGCTCCTTTTTCGCAGCGTCCAGCTGTGCCCGGATGGACGGCTTTTTCGGCTTGGCTGCGCGGGACTTTTTGGCTTTCGGTGCCTTTTCCTCGGCCTTGACTGCGGCGGCAAGGTCCGTCAGTGAGATTTGTTCTCCGGCCTTTGCTTTGGCCTCCAATTCGCCCAGAGAGGGCGCATTGTTCAGCACGCCATCAATCATATTTTCGTTTTGTTCGGTGGAAAGTTCTGCGGTGCGCAGCGGATTTTCCCGCAAGAACTCCGGCACCTGCTGGAAGCCCACACTGTCGCAGTAGTGGGCGGTGTACTGCCCGTTCAGATGAAGCACCACCACATCCGAAACGGACAGTGAATGTCCCTTGAAGTCTGCCGGATGGTCCACATTGAACGTGCGGTAGATGTCCTCTAAGGTGGTGCCAGCAGTCAGCGGCGCGGCGTACACCTCCATATAGTTTGCCTTGTCCACAGTCCGGCCAGCAGCCTGCAGGCGGTCGTAAGGTTCAAAACGGTAAACGCGGGTGGAATCCTCATTGCGCAGCTGGTAGATGGAAAAGCTGTCCTGCTGCGGTGCCTCAAAACCTGCCGCCGCGTATTCCTCTACGGTCATTCCGGCAGCGGCCGCTTCCTGCGCGATCTCGGCCTGCACCTGTGCCTTGTAATCCTGCAAGCTCTGGTCGAAGTCGGCCAGCTTGGGCGGTTCCGGCAAGTTATACTGGCCTTGGTTGAGCAGCGGGCGGCAGTCCTGCACATAGGCCACAACAGTGTTGTAATAGGCAGCCTGTTCCGGCGAAATGTTCTGTCCCTCCCGCAAAGCGGCGGTGGCTGCCTGCTCCATAGCGGAAAGGTTGCAATGCTGTTTGAGGTACGGGATAAACTCGGTCAGCACCATTTCCCGCTCTGCCTTGTCCTGTTCCCATGCTTCCGGGCCCTTGTTGTGCAGGACAAAATTTTTCCAGTTCTCGTCTTTGGCGTAGTATTCGTGGTAGCTCTGGATGTGCTGAATCAGAGAGCCGTCCCCGTCACCAAAATCCTGCCGCCCCTCGTAGTTATCGGGCTGGCCGTTCAGGGTAAAATCAATACGGAACGCGGTCTTGTCGTACCAGCCACCATCGTAACCATCTTTTTCCCGGTCCGTGTGCTGGGCAGTGTCCAGTTCTTCAAAAACACGATTTGCCACGGATAGCGGCATAGTTTCGCCGTCCTGCAGCTTGTCGCTTTCGCTCCACAGAATCGTGACCGTAGGCTCTGCGGCGGGGTCTGGAATTTTAACGGGTGCGGGAATTTCATTGGCCTTTTCCGCCGCCTCTCGGAACGCTGTCAGCTTATCGCCCAACAGAACTTCCGATACCGGGGCTGTCTGCCCCAGCAGATTAAGTGCTTCCTGCCCGGCATCCGGCAGGGTCAGACCGGGCGCGTCTAGCTGGCCTCCGTCCAGAGCCTTTTTGTCCGCATCATACAGTGTATAGTCATAGCCGGAATCGCAGGTCTGGATGAACAGCGTATTGCCATTATCCAGTGCAAATGCGGCCTCCTGTGCAGCGGAAAGATTCGCTTCCCGTTGCTGGCGCAGTTCTGCCAGATGTTCGTCCAGCGCAGAGATCAACTCATGGGCCGCGCTGCGGATAACTTCCAGAGAGGCTTTCAGTTCGGCCAGTTCCCGGCCCGAACTCCACCCAGCCACATAGCCAAAGGAATACTCGGATGTGTCCAGCCCGTAGTGCTGGCAGACGGCATAGGCCACGCTTTCGGCCTGCACCTCGCGGGTGCGGCTGTCCGGGCGGTTGGTCTGTTCCGGGTCGTTGGGGTCGATGGCGTGGAGCTTGGCATGGGCAATTTCATGGATGGCCGTCTTGATGGTTTGCAGCTGGCTCATGCCCTCTTGGATGGCAATGCGGTTGTCGAGCAGATGAAAGTAGCCATGCGCCCCGCCCTCGATGTCCTCAAACCCGATGGGCACCGGGGAAGCCTGTTCCAACACCTTGAAAAAATCTTGGTAGTCCTGCACGCTGCCGGAAAGTTCATTCACCGCGATAGAGGGCAGAGGTGCGCCCTCGGTCTGGCTGACATCGAACACGGACACCACCTTGAACGCCGGAATCTGCACCGTTTTTTCCTCAGTCAGCGGCTTGCCGTCTTTGCCCAGAATCGGCTTGCCCTGTTCGTCCAGCTTTTCCATCTTCTGCTTGACCTTGTACGGCGCAGGAGCCAGAATCTTGATGCCTTTTTCGCCTTTCTTTACGGTGCGGTGGAACGTGTCTTTCCACTTGTTGAAGCCCGCCACCAGCTGCCCGCCCTGCATGGCGATCAGCAAGGTGTTGTTGAAGCTGTAATTGTGGAATTTTGCCATCGTGGTGAGGTAGGCCTTGTAGCGGTCACTGTCGAATAATTCTTGAATGCCTGTTTCCAGCCGGTCCGTGATTTCTTTCATGCGTTCCGCGCTGTCCTTGCCGTTTAGGATAATGGGAATAACTTTCTGCGGTTCCGTTTCAGGCTGAACAGGTGGCGGGATGTTGGCCGAATCTCGCAAAACTTCCGGCGCAGGAAAGGACAGTACCCGGTATTCCTCCGGCACAGGCTGGCCCTCGTGGACTTTCTGCCACTCGTCCCCGCTTTTGACAAGGTAGCCATACTCGGTAAATGCGCCCTGTTCCTGCTGAGCCACATACCGGCCAAACTGTGCCGTGTCGATGCCGCCTTTCCATTCCTCCGGCATATCCACCATGCCGGAGCGGTTCAGGTAGTAGTCACCCAGCTGGGCCGGCCCGGGGACATCCGGCAGATGCACATAGTAGTCCACGTTTTCGGGAAAGTCGGTGATTCTCCCGATGCTGAAAAGCTCACTCTGCGGGGCTTGCAAGGCGGCGTTCAGTTCTGCGCGTTCCCCGGTAGAGAGTGTTTCCAGTCGTGATGCCAGAAAGTTCAGTTCGTCCACATTGGATGCCAGCACCATGTTATAAGAAATTGCAAAGCGTTTTTCTTCCTCGGCAAAGTAGCCAGAAATGAAAAGGCCCTGCGGATTATCGGACGAAATGCCGATTTGCCGCAGGGCCGCTTGTACCTGTTCGGTTGTAGTGGGCAGGTCCAGCCAGACGCCATCCCTGCCTTGCTGCTGCCGATTTTGCAGCTGGATGGAAAATAATTCGCTCATTTGATCACACTCCTTTTTTGCTATCCTACGGATAGAGAGAGCCGGTTATGGCAAAATGAATGCTTCACCTTACCATAACCGGCCCTCGTATTTTTGCCTTACTCTTTGCGCTCTACCCGGTAATTGACGTACTTGCCTCCCGTATCTGCTAGAAGCACCGTTGCATCATAGATTTTGCCTGTCTTTTCGGAGTAGAGGCCCTTGACCTTTGCCTTACCGTTTTTGAGCAGAGCAGCGGCGATCTTCGGTGTGAACGCCTTTTTGCGCTGCTCAAAGAAGTGGTCATTCTTCCACATCACGAACTGACAACTACGATTCCCGCAGTAGAAGTTTTTCTTGCCCTCATAGACGTTTTCATTGCACCGGGGACACTTGCCGATAATAACCCGTTCCGACTGGAACAGGTTTTGCTTGTCCGCGCTGATGCAGGAGGAGGTCTTGATCAGCTGGCGCACCTGCGCTTCAATTTCGGCCATGAACTCGTCCGCGTCTGCATTGCCCTTGGCAATCTCGGTCAGGCGGTTTTCCCATTCGGCGGTCAGGACGGGAGAGGTCAGGCTTTCCGGCAGAACCACCGCCAGATTGATGCCGTCCTTGGTGGGGACAAGCTGCTTGCCCTTGCGCTGCACAAAGCCCATTTGCACCAGTTTTTCCAGAATCGCGGCACGGGTGGCCGGAGTGCCCAGCCCCTTACGTTCCGCTTCCTCCGGCATATCCTCGGCCCCTGCCCGCTCCATTGCCGACAGGAGCGTATCTTCGGTGTAGGCTTTTGGCGGGGACGTGAAATGTTCCAAAATGTCAGTTGTCACGGAAAAGTTCTGTCCCTCGGCCAGTTCCGGCAGTGCGTTCAAAACTTCTTCCTCGGTATCGGCTTTCAGGGTGGCGCGGAACCGCTGGTCGATTTCTTTCCAGCCGGGGACAAGCACAGTCTTTCCCTTGGCGGTGAACTCGTTCCCGGCGCAGGAGAACACGGCGGCCACGGTTTCGTACTCATGGGGCGCGGCTATCGCGCAGAGCAGTTTGGCGCAGACAAGACTCATCAGCTTGCATTCACTCTCGGCAAGACCAGTGAAACCCTGCTTTACAAATTCGGACGTGGGGATGATGGCGTGGTGGTCCGATACCTTTTTGCTGTTCAGAATCCGGCCCACTTCCGGGGTCAAGTCAAGCCCTTGGGCAAAGGGCAGCAGCCCCAGCAGATCAGACACAAGATGTTGTGCTGTCTGGCCCATATCCTCGGTCAGATATTGGCTGTCGGTGCGGGGATAGGTCAGCAGTTTCTTTTCATAAAGCTGCTGGGCATAGTCAAGGGTCTGCTTTGCCGTGAAGCCGAACAGGCGGTTTGCCTCCCGCTGCAAGGTAGTCAGGTCATAAAGTTTGGGCGGCTGTTCCGCCTTTTTCTCTCGCCGAATGGACGTGCAGACTGCATTTGCACCTGTGCATTTTTCTTTGAGAGAATTTGCGGTTTCTGCATCCGCAATGCGCCCACTGTCTGCTTTCAGGCTGCCGGAATGGATGCCGACTGTGTAATACTTTTCTTTCTGGAAGCGCAGGATTTTTGCGTCCCGGTCCACCAACATTTTCAGTGTCGGGGTCTGCACCCGGCCCACGGTTAGGGTCTTGTGGTATAGCACCGAAAACAGCCGCGTTGCGTTGATGCCCACCAGCCAATCCGCCTTTGCACGGCAGAGGGCCGATCGGTACAGAGCATCGTAGTCCGAATCCGGGCACAGGTTTGCAAAGCCCTCTCGGATGGCTGCATCCTCCATGCTGGAAATCCAGAGCCGCTTTACAGGTTTTGTGCAACCGGCCATTTGGTAGACGAAACGGAAAATCAGTTCTCCCTCCCGGCCTGCGTCGGTCGCAGCGGTCACACTATCCACATCGGGGCGGTTGAGCAGGGCACGCAGAACTTCAAACTGCTGTTTTTTCTCGTCCGGGACGACGAACTGCCACGGCTGGGGCAGGATGGGCAAATCCTCATACCGCCACTTACAGTATTTTTTTTTCATCGTACTGGTCCGCCTCGGCAAAGGACACCAGATGCCCGATGCACCAGCTGACCAGATACCCGCCACCCTGCCAATAGCCGTTTTGCTTTTCGGTGGCCCCGATCACGGCGGCAATGCTGTGGGCCACACTGGGCTTTTCGGCAATCACCAGCTGAAAGCTCATGTTTCATCCTCCTGTCCGTCCTCCGAATAAATCTCGATTTCAGCCGGTTCCTCGTCTGCATCCTCGTCCTCGCCAAAATCGTATTCGTCCAGATCATCGTGCCCGGTGGTATCGGCCTTGGGATTGCGGAACTTGAAATAATAGAGTGCCGCGCCACCGCCCGCCAGAGCCAGCGCCAGCAGAATCATCAGACTGCCTATGCTGGATTTCGGCTTTTCCTCCGGCGTTTCGGTATCAGTTTTCACCGCTTCCGGGGCCGTGCAGTTACGCAGGCTCTTTTCACACAAGGAGCAGTTTTCGTTGACGTTCCCGGCCTCACATTTCACCGTGCAGGTGCAGAACTCGGTGTCCTGCGGTTCTTCATCCAGCAGGGCCAGCAAGTCGGCATCGTCCACTTGGTTCAGGAAGTGGACAGAGGTTTCTTTGTCCTCGTTGGCGCGGTCAATGAGAATGTAAAAATAATTCCCGGCCTTGGTGGTCACTGTGATAAGCTGTTTGTCCCCGTAGAAATCATCCACCAGTGTTGCATTGCCCTTGGGCGTGATGGGCACACCCTCCGGCTCCATGCCGCACGTGGTGGGTTCTTCTTCGATAATCTCCGGCAGAGGTTCCGGGGCAGGGTCAGTACCGCTTGCGAAAGCGGGCATTGAAAATGAGCAGAGGCAGAGCAGGATAGCCAGCAGCCCAGCTGCAAAACGGCGGTTCCAATCAGGTTTCATCGGCGGCATCCTCCTGTTTGTGGTACGGTGTGGCGGTGGGTGCAGCATTCAGCGCACCGCTGCGCAGGAAGGCCGCGAACTCGTCCGGCTTCATGTTCATGCTGCGCACCAGCTGAATGATCTGCAAGTTTTCCTGTTCAGTCTTTGCAGCTTCCAGCTCTTTCAACTGCTGCTGGTATTCGCTGATTTTTTCTTTGAGCCGTTCGATGTCGCGCTCAATGCGGGAAAGTCTTTTTGCCATACAAAATCCTTTCTGGCGTCACGGTAAACGCCCATAGCTGTAAAAATGTTCTTGCCAATATTTTGAGTTGAGGTTTGTGTAAGAGATAGGGTCGCCGCAGTGCAACATGATGGAATTGCCTACATAGATACCGCAATGGCTCACGCCGGGGGTATCGTAGGTGCCCTTGAAAAACACAAGGTCGCCCGGTTTGACCTGTGCGGCCGAAACAGGAGTGCAAAGGTTGTAGAGGCCCTGCGCGGTCTGGCGGCCCACATTCCAGCCGGAGTGATTCAGAACCCACGAAATGTAGCCGCTGCAATCAAAGCTGGTGCTGGGCGAACTGCCGCCCCACACATACGGGTAGCCGATGTACTTGGTTGCTTCCTCCATCATGGCGGCAAACCTATCATCCTTTAGTGCTTCCGGGGAATGTCGTAATAGGTGGGCTGCTTGATGGTGGACGCATTGGGGTACTGCGCTTTGCCGAACAAATCCGGCCGGTTGCCCAGTGTGCGCATATAGAGCGAATAGGCACTGAGCTGTTCTTCGGTCAGCACTTCCACAGGCAGATGAGATAAATCCTTGTTCTTCAGCTTGACCGTGCAGATGTAGTATTCATACGGTTCTTGGTAGGTGATAACTTGCGGCACACCATACGGGCCAATAATGACCATCATTTTTGTACGGTAACGTATCTGCATGGTCACGGTCTCGGTCAGGATGTACTGCTTTTCAAAGAGCATTTCAAGTTCACCCTGCACCTCGGCCAATGTAAAAACGCCGTCATGGAGTGCGGACAAAATCGAGATCAGCACATAGGGGTCATGCTCGATTTCGTCCAGATAAAAATGGTATTCATCGTAGTTGTGGGTGGCCTCGTAGGTGTCGAGATACCGTTGCAGTTTTTGTTCCAGCTTGGCGTAGGCTTTCTCTGCACCCAGCATATCCTTGTCCTTGGAAAAGTAAGAGGATGCCGTCACGCCGGTTCCAGCGGTGCCCGCCATCACGGTGCAGGACTGCAACCCCGTTATCAGGAGCAGAGCCAGCAGACCGAACACCGCCACGATCAGAATGGTTTTCCAGTTCCGGGCCGCAAATTCGGCTACCCGTTCGCCGCCCTCGGCCGCCAGCTTTGTCACCCGGAAACCGTTCTCTGCGGTGGCGGCTGCACCCTGCGCGGCGGCTTGTCCGGCCTGCCGTGCAGCTTTGGCATACTGCTGTTTGATACGCCGTTTCTGCCACATCCGGAAAATGGGGTTGCTGGCCGCCTGTGCAATTTGCGGATTGTCCCGCAAGGATTTCTGATAAAAGTATTCTGCATTGGCAGACATGAGCTGACGCTCTGCCTTTTCCACGGCCTTGTAGGGCTTCATCTTGTGGTGCCGGATGCCGCTGCGGATGGCTTTGGCGGTCTGATGCTCCACCAGTTCTTCACCCTTGTGGCCGCCCTCTACGCCCACGTTTTCGTGTTCGACCTCGTGGATTTTTCCGTGCGCGAACAGCAACGCTTCTGACAATGGACGGCTGGCCGGGTTTGATTTCAGGCTGGGCGGGCCTTTGTCCTGCTGCTCAAAACACAGGGTGGATTTTGCCTTGCCGCTGGCTGCATCGTAGACTTTTTCCTTGACCGGGACACGCTTTTTCGGCAGAGCAGCGCGGGCTGCATCCAGCTTGTCGGCCTTTGCTTCCGCCTTTTGGATATACGGCTGCAACGCCGGGTCTGCCCGTTCTTCCTCGGTCAATTCCAAACGGGCAGCGGAACGGTGCAGACCATCTTCGCTTTCAGCGATTTCCGCAGCTTGTTTAGATTTTTTCTTTGCCTTGTGCTTGTCCTTTACGTCCTCGGCCCGTTCCAGAATTTTTTCGGCCTTGCCCTCGGCATCCGTGGAGTAGTCCTGTTCCGCTTCCCGGCTGGAAACATTCTCTACAGTGCCGTCCGCTTGATTTTCCACCACCAGACCGTCACGGGTCATGGTCTGGGTGACTTTGGCTTTCGCCTGCAATTCTTTCAAAGTTCTTCACCTCCCATCGGACAGCGGCCCGTTTCAATGTCCGCAATGTATTTGAGAATCGGGAACACCTGCGGCGGCGAAACTGCATTGCCCAGTGTTTTCATCCGCTTGCTGCGGTTCGGCACATCTTCGATCAGGCGCGAGATGTCGGCGGGTTCTTTAGCCCAAAGGGAATGTCCGTCCATTTGCGCGGGAAACCCATCAGCCACTCTACCCAGTCCGGGTTGAGATAGGGCTTTTCCAGTGTGGTGGGGGTCATGCGGTAGACCACATGGGAAAGCCGCGCCGTCCACGCCTTGCCATCCTTGTTCATCTTGCGGTAACTGCCATTCGCAGAGATTTGGATGTCCAGCCCCTTGCCCACATCCCCGGTGTCGCTGGCAAGGGGTGTGGGAAGCAGCGGAGCCGATGATGAATACCCGTTTCCGTTCGTGCCACGCGCCAACGGCAGCAGCAGGTAGTACGAAAACCCGAACATCGTAACCTGCCCGCTCCAAGTCAATGAGCGTTTTGTCGAGCCCCATACGGAGGAAGCCAGCAACATTTTCTCCAAGCACCCAACGGGGCTGCAATTCCCGGATGACCCGCAGCATTTCGGGCCAGAGGTAGCGTTCATCGTGGAAGCCGCGCTGCCGCCCTGCGGTGGAGAACGGCTGGCACGGGAAGCCGCCTGAAATGAGGGTGACGGTGCGAAGTCCTGTTTTTTCAAAGAAAGCCTCCTTTGTTACGGTGGTGATGTCCTGAAAACGGGGCACCTCCGGCCAGTGGCTTGCCAGCACAGCGGCGGGAAAGGCTGCCCACTCGCATTGACAGACCGAAGTAAAACCCGCTGCTTCTGCGGCAAGGTCGATGCCGCCGATGCCGGAAAACAAGCTGAAATGCGTTAAGCTCATAGCTCCACCACCTCACTGAGCCGGGTGGTCATAATTTTATAGAGCTGGGTGTTTTTCGGGATGGGATTGGAAAACGGAAGCACCACATTTTCAAAAATCAGCAGTCCTTCGCCCGGTTCGGAGTTGTCGATGTACTTCTGCTGGTCTGCGGAGAGGTTCAGCCGTTCCGAAAGGATTTTGCGGTCGCCGGATGCCTGATTCAGCAGCGTGATGAAGTCGCTGTTTTCCAGAATGTTTTCGATCTCCGGGGAAGAAAGAAGGTCCTTCACATTCTGGGTGGCCCCTGTGGGCACGCCGCCCCATTTGCGGAAGCGTTTCCAAATCTCGGCACTGTATGCGGCGGTCTGTTCTTCTTTCAGGAGCAAGTGGAACTCGTCCGCAAAATACCATGTGGCCCGGCCTTGGCTGCGGTTCTGGGTGACACGGCCCCATATCTGATCTTGGATAATGAGCATCCCCAATTTTTTTAACTGCTTGCCTAACTCTTTGATGTCAAAGGCCACAAGCCGGTTGTGGATGTCCACATTCGTTTTGTGATTAAACACATTCAGCGAGCCGGACACATACAGGTCGAGTGCCTGTGCCACCCGGTCCGCTTCCGGCAAGTGCTGGTCAAGCAGAGCTTGGTGCAAATCGGAGAGGATGGGCATATTCTCCGGGCAGGGGTTCGCCAGATAGGGGCGGTAGATTACCTGCACAGCACGGTCAATGACGGTGCGCTCAATCGCTTCCAGCCCCGTTTTGCCGCCCATGACCAGCTCACAGAACGACAGCACAAAATCCGACTTCAAGGCCAGCGGGCTGTCATCTTCGGAATAATTCAGGTTGATGTCCAGCGGATTTACATAGTCCCTGCTGGTGGGCGAAAGTTTAATGACCTGCCCATGCAGACGCTTGACCAGCGGATAATACTCGGCCTCTGGGTCTGAAATAAAAATATCGTCAGCGGTCGTTAAAAACACACTGACGATTTCAGACTTGCAGCTCATGGATTTGCCGCTGCCGGGAGTGCCCAGCTTCAAGCCGTTGGGACACCGCGCCTGCTTGCGGTCCAGCATGATCATGTTGTGGGATTTCGCGTTGATGCCGTAGTACATGGCGGCCCCACTCTGGAAAAGTTCCTGTGTCACAAAGGGCACGAACACCGCCACGTTGGATGGTAAGGCTGCGCTGAATCTTTATCTGGTTGATGCCCAGCGGCAGGCTGGACACAAGGCCCTGCTCCTGCTGGTAGTCCAGCCGGACAAGCGAGCAGTTATATTTCTGCGCCACACCCGCCGCTTGGAACACATCGTTGCCCAGCTTTTGCTTGGTGTCGGCCACGTTCAGCACTAAAAAAGTCAGCATGAACAATCGCTCATTTCTTGTTTGCAGCTTGTTCAGCAGCTTTTTGGCATCCTCGCCGTAGGTGGCAAGGTCGCTGGGGAGGATATCCATGTCGTACCCGGAACGCACAGCCTTTTTCTGTTCCTGTATCTTCATGGCGTCAAGGTCGGTGATCTTGCGCTTAACCGTCTTGATGGCCTCGCTCTGGTCGATGGCCTGCACATGGAGATTGACGACAATGCCGTTTTCCGTTTTGAGGAAGTCGGCCAGCATTTCGTCCGAAAGTTCCGGCGCAAGGATTTGTAAAAAGCTCACCGCACCATACTTGCCGCCCAAACCAAAGGTCTTGGCCGTGCCGAAGCAGAGGGAGGACGGGGCAATAAAATCTTTGGTGGAGAGGCCGGACGGGGCCAGCCAGTTCCAGTCAAAACGGAACGGTTCGCCGTCCGGGTGGAAAATGCCGTGCATCACTTCCAAACGCTCCTGCCCGTCCATGACGTGCGCCACGCAGCCCATGGTCTTGAAGTAGCCCAGCAGGTCAAGGCCAATGCGGGTCAGCCGCGCCCGTGCCGTTTTCAGACTGTCCGCCTCGATGGTGAATGTCAGGTACTTTGTTTTGACGATGCCGTTGTTGCCGCTGGCAAGCTGCTTTTGCAGGATGGCCGTATACTCGGCGCGGATGTCGTCAAAATCGTCCCCCTGCGGTGCGATCTCAAAACTTTTTGCGTACTGCACCGGGTCAACCTTGCGATTCAAAAACGAAAGCTGGACATGGATCGAGGCGTCCAGATAGTTGTAGAGATCGCACAGGTGTTCAAAGATGGCGGCCAGCTGATAGCTGATGTCCTCAAAAGCAATGCACTTGGAGAACGTGCGCCGGTCAATGCGGCACACACCGTCCGGGTAGATGGCTTCATACGGGATAGTGGCCTGCGCCGTGCGGGGCTTTCCGTCGCCCTTGTACTTGCGGATAACGGCATCAATTTCTTTTTTTTTCTGGGCGCGGGTGAGCTTTTTGGGCTTTTCGGTTTCGCGGGGTGTCGTTTTTCTGGACAATGGCCTTTACCTCCTGTTCGTCTGCAAAGTATCGACTGCGCTGTTGAAAAATTCCATAAGGTCCTCACTTTCTGCCGCTTGTTCTGCGGCACTCAAAAATAAAATTATTCGGCTGCATTTTCATCCGACAGGTCGATTTCGTACAGGTCAAAAAATAAAATTATTCTTTCGTCCTGTGCGACTACCTGCCTGCCCTGCTTTTCCGGCGCAGGGTGGATAAGAACCTGTCCACATCAAAGGTGTTTTTCTTGTCCGCGTCCGCAAGGTATTTGTAGTGCGGGTGCTTGGTGATGTCGAACTTCTCCGAGAAGAACGGTCTCACGCCACGCAACTGCAAAATACATCTGCCGCCGTCCATGATTGCAATTTCGTCCTCTGACATCAACGCCTTTCCTAATTTTTGATAGTTCAGTCCGTGGGAGGTTTGAGAACCCCGGTTCTCGCTGGTGTTGAAACTGTCGATGGTCTCTTTCCCCAGCGCATCGGAGATCTCTTTGGCATTTTTGCCCCGCCCACTCAAAAAGAGAACAGAATCGCAGTTGTCTGAAATGATTTCGGCCGCATCTTTGTAGATGGCTTTTAGCTGCGACTGGCTCTGCAAAATGATGGATGCCGAGATTTCCCGGCTGCGGATGGTGGCAATCAGCTTGTCGAAGTTGGGAATCTGTCCGATGTTGGCGAACTCGTCCAGAATCAGCCGCACATGGACAGGCAGCCGACCGCCGTATTTATCATCTGCACGGTCACACAGCAGGTTGATAAGCTGGCTTTGGAGCATGGCGAGAATGAAGTTGAAGGTGGTGTCCGTGTCGCTCATAATCAGGAACAATACCGTCTTTTCATCCCCGATGGTGTCCAGCTCCATTTCATCGTCCTCCATCAGTTCACGCACCTCCCGGATGTCAAATGGGGCTAAACGGGCACCGCAGCTTATCAGGATGGAGGAACGGGTCTTGCCGGCCGACAGCAAAAACTTTTTGTACTGACGGACAGCGAAGTGGTCCGGGTTTTTCTGTTCCAGCTGTTCAAACATGAGGTCCACTGGGCTTTGAAACTCCGGGTCGTCCTCGCGGGCTTCACTGGCGTTTATCATTTCCAGCAGGGTGGTGAAGTTCATTTCTTCTGCCGGGGCCTCGTACCAGATGTAGCCGATAAGCGCGGTGTAGAACAGCCGTTCCGACTTCACCCAAAAATCTTCTGCTGATTTCTCACCTTCGCCCTTGGTGTTGGCGATAAGGGTATTCACCAGTTTCAGCACGTCCTTTTCCGAGTGGATGTAAACAAAGGGGTTGTACTTCATGGACTTGGAAAAGTTTATCGTGTTCAGGATTTTCACCCGGTAGCCTGCCCGCTGGAACATTTGGCCTGTTTCCAGAACCAGTGTGCCTTTTGGGTCTGTGACCACGAATGAGGTGGGATAGTCGGAAGTGGGAAAGCATTGCATGAGGTTGGGCTTGACGTAAAACCGCGTCTTGCCGCTGCCGGAGCCGCCGATCACCAGCACATTTTTGTTCCGGGCCGTCTTGGGGTCTTTGGACCGCCCGGTCATAGTCAGGCGTTCGGTCTGGGTCAGCAGGATGTTATTTTCAAACTTAGGGTCGATGTAGGGGGCAATGTCCTTGGCGGTGCCCCATCGGGCAGAGCCGTATTCTTCACCCTTGCGGTACTTCTTGGCATTCTTGCCCTTGCTGTACACGATGAGCCGGACAGCCACCGCCCCAACAACGCCCACACACAGGTCAAACGGGTGCAGGCTGGGCAGCGGGTTTGCAAAGGCAGCAGAGATGCCGTTCGTCAGGTGGAGTAGCTTTGCCGAAGCATCCGCGCCCGCAGCCAGACGGTACGCCTGCCCGCATTTGGCGAACAGGTACACGAACAGCAGATACGGCAGATTCAGCAACAGCAGCTTTTTCAGTTCAGGCTTCATCGTTCCAGCCCCTTTGCTTGATTCTTTTTTCCTTCGCACGTTTCGGTTGCTGGGCGGCTTTCTGCTTGGCTGCTGCCAGCACCTTGCGGATAGAGGGCCGCTGCTCCTTGGAGAGCGTTTTGGCCTTGAACTCCCGGAACGCCTGTTCCAGATTGTCCGCATCCTTGGCCTTGAAGATCACGATGTAGTGGGGCGGCTGGGTGGTCTTGTCCTTGCGTAAGGTGAAGTCCACTCCGTACTTCTTGGCGCAGGGCTTAAACGCCCCGATGTTCGCCTCCGTGACTTCAATGTTGGTCAGGGCTGCGCCGTGGGCTTTCAGCTGTTTCAGGCTTTGCTTACCGTGGTGCAGCTTTGGCCCCCTGGGCCGGTGCTGCAAGTATTTTTTCAACGCAGCTTGCAGGGCTTGGGCGGTGAGCTTGCCTGTTTTCATGGACAGAGCAATGGTTTTCTGGGTGACTTCTTCCTGCAAGATGAATCCCTCCTTGTTGCAGAAAATTCAGGGCGGCAGCTAGGGTGGAACCACCAGCCGCCGCAGGTAAAGGATTCTCATGGGTGGACGCTCCTTTCGGTCAGGTGTTGGGTGGACGACCCCAATCGGGCTGCGCCATATCGTGCGCCACAAGGGACGCATAGTAGCTGTTGATGGTGCTGGGCGCATTAAAAAGCATGGCCCGCAGGTATTGCTTGATGTTGCGGACTTTGGTGGTGTTATCCCGCAGGCAGTCCATGACGAACTCGATGTGATGGCTGTCCAGCTTCAGGAACTTGGCCTTGACCAGCTCTGCCGGATAATCGTCCCCGGCAACCCGGATGGACTTGCGGCTGGTACAGACAGTTTCCAGCAGGATGTCCACGATCTCGTCCAGCTGCTCCCGGTCTATCCGGGGATTCTGGATGAGGGTGTCATACTCGATGTTCTCCAAAATCAGGTCCCGGTAGATTTGATAGGCCGCTTCCTTTCGGCTTCCTGTCCGTTCCGGCAGCGATGCCGCTGTCTCGTCCTCGTCCAAAGGCAAGGGGTTTGGGGAATGGATAGGAATGGAATCGGTATTTAATCCCTCTTTCTTTTGTTTTTCTGTAATTAGTTTATCTTTATTTAATTGCATTGGATTTTCCAACGTAGGGTTTTCCTGCGTGGGATTCTCCAACGTTGGATTTTCCAATGTAGGTGAAAACGATGCAGGAACAGGCTGCGGCAGTTCGAAGATCACATAGTCTGCACCTCGTAGCCGTCCTTTCTCGTCCCGTTCTCTGGAACGCTGGATGTAGCCCGCCTGTTCCAGTTCCCGGATGGCCTGCCGTATTGCGTCAATGCTTTCCCGGTTGATACGGGCCAGCCCTTGCAGGGTGTAATCCCAATCTTCCGGCAGGGAGAGCATTTGGGAAAAGTAAGCCTTTGGCTTTCAAGGACAGGCTCCTGTTCCGCAGGTGGTGGTTCGACATGACCGTGTAGCCGCTGTTCTTTTCTACCCGAAAAACTGCCATTTCACGGATGCCTCCTTTCGTTGCAAACAAAAAAGCAGCGTCCATTTGCTCCCGGTGATGGGAGAAGTGAACGCTGCGCGTACTTGATAATTTTCAGGTTGTGTGGTATATAAAAGGCAACTGTTTTTCAATACAGCTGCCCATCGGGGTGCGATACAAGCAAGTTGCTATTCGATGGCCTCGAAAACGAATTGTACTACGATGGTTTTCAAAAATGCTGTATCACTACTCGCACCAAACAATGAAAATCCGAACCTTTTCTCGATAGGAGAAGGGTTCGGATTTTTGTTTTTCTTTGGAAACGAGAACAACGGCTCTTCCCTGACGGCTGTGTGTCCAAAACCTTATCAGAAGAAAGACCGTATCACAAAGGTCGCAACTGTAAGAGTGCCGCAAGGCAGAAAGGACGCAAGATTATGAAGTACGATGCAAGAGCCTGCAAATTCAACATGGATACCGGCAGCGTGGTGCTGCTGCTCCGGGATGGGAGGAAAATCTCTATCGACTGCACTGGGGTCGAGGATGAATTGGACGTGACCATGGCGCAGAGGACGGAATTGGACTATCTCATCTATAACGACCCGCTGGGCTATGCGGATTTGATTCTGAACGGTGACACGAAGGAATATTTGAAGAATGTGGCTGGGAGCCATGGGCTAGAGGATTAGAAAAATATCATCTGCTCTTTGCGGCAGACGGTAGATATGAAAATTGCATGAGTTGAGTTTGGGCGATGTGCTTTATAGCGAAGCACATCGCCTTTAGTTTTTCTTTCGGGTGGCGATGTCCTGAAAGCAGAAATAGTCCGGTTGGTGGCGGGACTGGGTGTACTCGAACAGCATCCCGTCCGAGTTGAAGGTCTGGTTTACCACCACTGCCACGCAATCATAGCCGTCCATATCCAGCAGCTTTTCATCACGGACAGTTGCGTGTTCCACCGTGATGCGCCGTTTGCTGGTGATGATCTGCATTCCAAGCACGTTTTCAATAAAATCATAGATGGAATGGGATGCGATTTCCTCTGTCAGTCCGGGTACAAATTCCTTTAAAAAGTAGTTGATGTCCAGAATCAGTGCTTTTCCGTCCAGATAACGCACACGCTGTACCGCCCACAATTCATCGCCCTCAGAAAATCCGCTTTCCGCGGCAAACTGTTCCGTTGCGATGATGGTCTCAAACCGAATGACGCGGCTAACGGCTTGCAGACGATTGCGGTTAGCAGTCTCCTGAAAAGCGGTCTATTCCGCCGATGGTAAACGTCGTTTTGCCCACCGGCTGGTAGATGACCCGAACGCCCCGTCCCTGCATGGACTGCAACGGCGATCAGTTCCGCAATTGCACGGCGCACCGTGCTGGGGAGAGGCGTATTCCCTAAGTTCCGTTTTTGAAAAATTCCTTCATCGCTTTTGGCATGGCTTTCCCTCAACTTGTTCAAACATTGGTTTCAGTATCCGCCGGAGATGCTAAAAATTTTCAAACATAACAGGATTTTTGTGCTGAACAAGAACTCCCGCCAAGGCGGACGTTAAACAAGATCGAAGATGCCTGAAATCCGCCAAAAAGCAGGTTCAAACATTATGGGCCAGTTCCAAAGGTCATCATCGGCAAAGATACGGTCAGCGATTTCTACATCCGACTTTATTGCGGTATCCGGCATTGACGGTGTCTCGAAGGAAGCTGTCAAGAGCGCAGCCAAGCAGAACCAGAACGCATTGCAGAAGGTCATGAGCGTTGCTTGCGGGAGGTTTTTGCCCTGTTGATTCCCGCCATCATCACCGGCGGTTTGATTCTCGGCTTCCGCAACTGCATTGACAGCATCTACTTTTTAATAACGGTACCCAGACGCTGTGCGACATCAGCCAGTTCTGGTCCGGCGTTGACAGCTTCCTGTGGCTGATTGGCGAAGCCATCTTCCATATGCTGCCGGTCTGCATCTGCTGGTCTGTCACAAAGAAAATGGGCACGACCCAGAGCTTGGGCATTGTCCTCGGCCTGACGCTGGTTTCCGGGCAGCTGCTCAACGCCTACTCCGTCGCGTCCACGGCAGCGGCGGACATCCCGAAATGGGATTTTGGCTTCTTTACCATGCAGATGGTTGGCTATCAGGCGCAGGTCATTCCCGCCATGCTGGCCGCGTTCACGCTGGTGTACTTGGAACGCTTCTTCCGCAAGATCTGCCCGCCGGTCATCTCCATGATCGTTGTGCCCTTCTGCTCGCTGGTGCTGTCCGTCATCATCGCCCACACTGTCCTTGGTCCCATCGGCTGGAAGATCGGCACCTTCATTTCTGACATCGTCTACGCCGGCATTTCCGGCTCCTTCCGCGTGGTCTTTGGCGCAATCTTCGGTTTTGTTTATGCCCCGCTGGTCATCACCGGCCTTCATCACATGTCCAACGCCATTGATATGCAGCTGATTGCCGACTTCGGCGGTACGATGCTGTGGCCGATGATCGCGCTGTCCAACATTGCGCAGGGCTCCGCCGTCCTCGGTATGATCTATCTGCAGCGCAAGAACGCGGACGCTCAGGAGGTCAACGTACCCGCCTGCATCTCCTGCTACCTCGGCGTTACCGAGCCCGCTATGTTCGGCGTCAACCTGAAATTCCACTTCCCGTTTATCTGCGGCATGATTGGATCTGCCATCGCAGCAGTTGTCTGTGTGGCTACTTCCACCACGGCCAACGCCATCGGCGTCGGCGGCCTCCCCGGCATTCTGTCCATCCAGCCTGCCTATATGCTCAGCTTTGCGCTGTGCATGCTCATTGCCATCGTTGTGCCCTTTGTGCTGACCGTCAGCGTCGGCAAAAAAAAAGGCATTGCCTGATTTTGTGAGGTGTATACCATGAATGATTTTAAAGATAAAGTTGTCTACCAAATTTACCCGAAATCCTTCATGGACTCGAACGGTGATGGCTTCGGCGATTTGAAGGGCGTCACCGCGAAACTGGACTACCTCGCCGACCTGGGCGTTGACTATCTCTGGCTGACGCCGTTCTTCCCCTCGCCCCAGCGCGACAACGGCTATGATGTGGCCGACTACCGTGCCGTTGACCCGCGCTACGGCACGATGGAGGATCTGGAGGAGCTTATCCGCGAGGCGGACAGGCGCGGCATCGGCCTGATGCTGGACATGGTGTTCAACCACACCTCCACCGAGCATGAGTGGTTCAAAAAAGCACTGGCGGGCGACAAAAAGTACCAGAACTACTACATCTTCAAGGACGGCACCCCCGATAAAATCCCCACCAACTGGGTGTCCAAGTTCGGCGGCCCGGCATGGCAGTATGTGCCGCAGCTGGGCAAGTGGTATCTGCATCTTTACGACGTCATGCAAGCCGACCTGAACTGGGAGAACCCCGCCGTGCGGGAGGAAATGGCCGACATCCTGCGCTTCTGGAAGGCGAAGGGCATCAAGGGTTTCCGTTTCGATGTGATCAACGTCATCTCCAAGCCGGAGGTCTATGAGGACGATTTTGAGGGCGATGGACGGCGGTTCTATACCGATGGCCGCAACGTCCACAAGTACCTGAAGGAGCTGGTCGCCGCGGGCGGTATCGACGGTATGATAACCGTTGGCGAAATGTCCTCCACCACGCTGGAAAACTGCATCGGCTACACCGCTGAGGGCAACCACGAGCTGACGATGTGCTTTAATTTCCATCACCTGAAGGTGGACTACAAGAATGGTCAGAAGTGGGAACTGATGCAGCCTGACTACATGGCGCTGAAGAAGCTGTTCCAGACCTGGCAGGAAGGAATGCAGGCCCACGGCGGCTGGAATGCGCTGTTCTGGTGCAACCACGACCAGCCCCGTGCGGTCAGCCGCTTTGGCAGCGACACGACCTACTGGAAGGAAAGCGCCGAGATGCTGGCGGCGGCCATCCACTTTATGCGCGGCACACCGTACATTTATCAGGGTGAGGAGCTGGGCATGACGAACCCGCACTTCACGAAAATCGAGCAGTACCGCGACGTCGAGAGCCTCAACTACTACAGGATCCTGCGAGAGCAGGACAAGACCGAGGCCGAGACGCTGGACATTATCGCCCAGCGCAGCCGCGACGACAGCCGCACCCCGATGCAGTGGAATAGCAGCGAAAATGCGGGCTTCACCACTGGCACTCCGTGGATTGGTTTGGCGGACAACTACAAGGCCATCAACGCCGCTGCTGAGGTGGATGACCCGGATTCTGTGCGCAGCTTTTACAAGATGCTGGTGCATCTGCGCAAGACCCACAAGGTCATCAGCGAGGGCAAGATCAAGTTTCTTTACCCGGACAATGCCGATTTGTTGGCTTACCGCCGCTATGGCGCCGAAGATGGGGAAGAACTGCTGGTGCTGTGCAACCTGACTGAGCATGACGCATCTTACACCCTGCCAGAGGGCTGGGCAGATGCAGATAAGCTGCTGGGAAACTATCCTGACAGAAACGATGTCCTGCGTCCGTATGAGTGCCTGATCCTAACAAAGGCCTAAGATTTATTTCTCAAGTTTTTTCTCAAAACAAAAACAGGGTGCGCCCTGAATGGACGCACCCTGAAAATCGACAGACAAGAGCGATATGTACAGCAGGGCTTTCCCCGTCGGGAAGGCCCTGTTTCTCTTTGCTGGTGGTGTGATGAGACTGTTCCGCCTGCCATGCAGCAAACTCCCGTTGACCTTCCTCGCTGTTCCAGCAGGCAAGGATGGCCGGGTAGAATGCCCGTGCCAGACGGTCGATGGCTTCATCGGGATAAGGGGAAGTGTTTGTGGACTTTTTCTTTTTGTTCAAACGCACGCTCCTTTGGACATCGGTAAACAGCATACCATGTGCCTGTTGTTATGCTGTCTGGTCTTTAACATCTGTGAGTGCGGCTTCCAGAGAAGTAAGATAGTCCTTATGCTTGTGAATGATCTCCAGAATCACATCACGCTGTGCATTATCGGGCATCTGCTCCAACTGGTAGTTGAATGAAATACGGAAACGAGTAGTGAGTTCTTCCAACGCCACATACTCGTACCGTACATCCTCCGGGTAAGCATCGCTGTCGTAAACTGATTCAAACTTTCGGAATGGCATGACAGGCGCTTTGCCCGGAACGCGGATCACACCGTCAGCGTCAGGTGTCGGTTCCACCTTCAGCTCCGGGTGCAGAATATCCTGCAAGGTCTGTGCGCGGTCATAGTAGGCAGCCTTGGCAAGGCGGTGCATATCCGCTTTGGACACTTTTGTCTGTCCGGACAGGATGCTCTGCTTTAAGCCCGGTATCAGTTCTTCCGCAATCTCCACACCCTTCATATACTTCGAGGCGCGGATAATGGTGTCCTTGCTCACTCCGTTTTCTGCTGCGATTCGGTCGCAGGTTTTGGTGCTGTCGATCAAGTTCGCATTTAGCGAACTTGATTTTGCATCGCTGCTCTTGCGATCACCGCCGTGCGCAGCTTTTTCGGCTGCGTACTGTTTGCCCATCAGGTAGTACTTCTGCTCCGGCGTGAGGTTACGCCGCCCCAACTGGTTCTTACAAATCCAAGCGAGAACTTCTTCTCGGCTTTCAAACGGGAGCGGCATGGTGGAGAAAGAGATTTCGGGATGCTCCTGAACGATTTCATAACGATTGTGGCCGTCAACAAGGGTGTTACCCCAAACAATCAAAGGAGAGAGCAGCTTGCCCTCTTTCAGGATGTTTTCTTCAAGCTGCTTAAATTCATCATCAGTCAGAGGGGGAATCTGGGACTGGAACTCAGGGTCGATTTTCAGGTTGATCATACGCACACTCCTTTATCTCTCCTGCTGCGTCTGCTCTTCCTCCCGGAAATAGGACGCAACATTCTGCTTTGCGGTTATCAGTTTGAGCAGTTCTTCCTTGGCTTCCTTGTACTGCTCGTAGAACTTTGCCTTTTCGGATGCCAGCTGCGCATACTCGGCTTCCAGCTTTTTCGGGCTGGGCAGCTTGGTGAGGTTGTTTGCCTTGAAATAGGCTGCTGCTGCCCGGTATACTGTCAGCTCTGCACGGTGCAGCTCCTCAAAGGCTGCGAGTCGCTTGGCGGTCTTTAGCTGCTGTGCGATGTTCTTGGTGCTGGCGTAGGCTGCGACGTGATAGCGCAGTTCTTTGTTGGCCTTCGTGCGACCTTCGAGGTCTTTCACCACTGCCAGTGCGTCGTGATACTTGGTTTCCAGTTCAGCGATGCGCTGGTTCAAGGCGTCCTCGTCGGTCAAGCCCTTTTCCTGCAGAAGCTTCACGGTCTGTGCCATCACTTTGAGATTGTGTTTCGTGAGCCAACGCTTATAGCTGATGCCCTTGCCCTCGGTCATTCTCGACTGGATGTCGATCAGTTTTCCGATGGTATCCTGCTTGAACTGAGCCTTGGGTTTGCGTTCGACGTTTGCCTGCAACGTGGCAAGCACTGCTGCCTTATCGAACTTGTCACCGAGATGTTTCGCTCGGATGAACTTTGTTCTGCCAGCGGGCAGAAAGCTAAGCTGTCCACGGCTTTCCTTGACGGTGATGCCATACTGTTGCATAAGCCTATCAGAAAAATCTTCAAAGCTGGTAGCACGGTACAGCACCGAAGAAATCTGTTTCCGCCAGATGTCCTTTACGGTTTCAAACTTCTTCTGCTGGGGTGGTTGTCCGGCTGCGGCAAGGAGCTTCTGCTGCCCACGCCGTCTTGCCCAATACTCGGCTTCGCTCACGCGCTCCTTGGAGCCGTTGAGCAGGTCGATCTGGTACAGTCCAGCACCTTCGCACAACTCCATGACCTCGACACGCAAGTGCCGCATGGTCTGGGCGGTGCTGGAGTGCTTCATGCCCTCTAGCCAGTCACGGGGCTTCTGCATATAGGGCTTGCGCTCCACTTCTCGTGTTCGGATGCTGCCCATCACGATGTGGACATGGATATTTCCCGAATGGTTGTGCCCATCCGGGTGAGTGCAGACGATGGCAGGATGACCGGGAAAGTTTTCTTCGCAGAATTTCAGGCCAAGTGCCTGTGCCGTTTCCATGGTCAAGCCATTGTCGGCTGCATCGCGTGGGTCAAAGCTGATGATATACTGGTGGCTCTTGATATCACCATGCTGGGTGTTCTTGCCATACTTGCGGTTTGCCAGCAGGCAGGCCGTTGCAAACGAGAAATCGCCGCACTCAAGGGTGTCGAGCAGGTAGGATTCCCGCAGCATGGGTCGGCCTTGTTCGTCCAGAATTACCTTGCCGGAAAATTCATCGTGCTGGTAAACGAGGTACGCTTCGATGGCGGTGTAGTCCGAGTTTTTAGAGCTGATATGCTTGAGCGTTGCCATACAGTTCACCCAGAACTTTCTCGGCGTTGAGCCGAAATGCAGTCAGGTCTGCAAGTTCGTCAAGGAGTTTCGCCCGGATCTGCTCGGTGTCCGCACCGCCGGAATTGAAGTGCCTTGCAAGCTGGTTGAGGTTGGTGCCCACCTTGCTGCACTGGGCAAAGCAAAGTGGAAACAGCGGTCAGGGTTTTCTTCGCCGCCGCCTGCAACGATGACCGTTTTCTCGATCTTGACGTTGTGGATGGCACGGCGGATGAACGTGGAGAGGGAGAGATTCAGGAGTTTGCAAGTGAGTTCCAGTGACGCTTTTTCCTCCGCTGTCACACGGAACTTGATGACGTGCGTTTTGTTGTTCGGCGTGTCGTGGTGCTGGGAATTGCTAGGGGTCGATTGAATATTCGTTTTGGTCATTGTACCTCCTGTCTGTTCGATAACTCCTCGGTGAAGTTATGTAAGCACGACACGCCGTTTGTTCGCGCCATCAGGCGCGAACTATGAGCAGGGTTTGGGGTTGGACCGCGTTTGCGAAGCGCAGCGCAGCAATGAAAGCCCCAGTGGGGCTTTTAAGCGGCAGCGCGGTCTGCGACAGCAGATGGAGGGGCGTTGCCCCGACAAGCGCTACCCCAACAAAATCACTTCGGAAATGCAGACGCATTGCAGAAGTGAAGTCCCGGATGGACAGGAAATTTTCAAGAATTGAAAATTTGTGGCCACGGGACGGTTCTTGCCCTCTACCGCTGCGCTCAAAACGCTTCATCAGCAAATGTTTCCGAATTGTTAAGACGCAAAAAATAAGTAGAGAGTTCCGCTGCTCATGTATGGGGGTCACCGTTTGCTCCGAACGAAGTTCCTGCCCCTGTTTGCGCAGCGGCGTTGTCCGGCTCGCTCACGGAAAGTGTGAGGTCATCGCACGGTATCACGTTCAGACGGCTTATGAAGGATTCAAGGTTCGGTATGAAGAAAGCCGGGCGCAGTGCGGACACTATAACCTGCTTCTTTCAAGCACAAGAATAACACTTTGCAGTTGTGCAGTCAACAACCAAAAACGAATTTTGGAAGATTGAACAACTACATAAGATTTTATTTGTGAAAAAGAAAAATACCGCCCACGCAGCGCAGCGATGATTTTGTCGGGTGAATCGGCGGCAAAATAGATCGGGTGTGTTGCGGGGCGGTAAGTTCTTTCGTGGACTTTTCCTCACGGAAGTAGTGGGTCTCACGGTGATAACCAACCACTTTCTGTGGCTGTGTTCAAAATGAACACGACCACATCTTGTGGATGAATTTGAACCAATCCACAAAATCAATGGGATTTACAAGAAAAAAATACCACGGCATGTAGAATGCGTCAAGAGGGTTTTGAAAAATTTATTGAAGTGAAGCAAGGAAAGTATGACACATCTTGTGGCTTTAGGAAAAAATACGCTATGTGAATCAGGATAGAACCACATTTTCCGTTTGCAGTAGATTCTTATACCACCAGTAGCAAGAACAATTATGGTAAGCCACTGCTCTTTTCTCTACCGTTGAATCGGGCGTAGAAACCATACTGCAACGAGTAGCGTCAGAACTTCTGCCGCAGGAACAGCAAGCCATACGCCTGTTAGACCGAATTTCTGCGGCAATACGGTCAGGAACAGAGGCAGCAGAGCAAATGAACGCAAAAAAGTGATCAAGCCGGAAAAATATCCTTTTCCGTATGCCATCATCCGAACCGCAGCATAAATATTGATTCCTGAAAACAGAAACCCAAGTCCGTAAATCCTCATCCCGGATACGGCAATGGGAAATACAGGACTAGCGGTATTCGCAAAGCATGACACACCGACCGGAGCAAGAAAATAGGTCAGCGCATAGATAACAAGAGGAGCGATTGCGAAAAAACGATGTGCATATTGCTCCAGCTTTCGACAAACATCTATCTTTCTATCTCCGTATGCATAACTCAGCGGAGGTGCCATGCCCATGGAAAATCCAAAATAGACACCAATAAACAGAAATTGTAGATACATAATGATGGAAACCGCCGCTACGCCGTCTTCACCGGCGAAAGCAAGTGCGGTGCGGTTAAATACAATCGTCGTGATCGCAATGGCAAGCTGATCCACAAATTCGGATGCACCGTTCACCATGCTGCGCAGCGCCAACCCTGCGGATAGGCCATGCAGTGTAAAGGACAGGGCTTTGTATTTCCGGGCAAAATAGTAGATACCCATGAGAAACGACAGTACCAAGCCTAAAATCGTAGCCAGCGCAGCCCCATAGATACCCATGTGCATACGTCCGACCAGAACATAGTCAAGAACAATATTCAGAACGCCGCCAGACAGCGCTGTTACAAAACTGTATGCGGGAGAACCGTCTACCCGAATAAAGTAAGTGAACAGTTCTTTCCCTATCACGACAGGTGTAGCCCAAAGCCACCAAAGTGCATAGGTTTTGCACCCTGCTATCGTTACATCAGTTGCACCGAGCAGGGACAGAATCGTTGATAAATTTGTAAGAACGATCAGAGAAATAAGGCAGCTCAGCAGAACAGCCGCAACAGAACTGACAGAAAAGGCGTGGTTTGCCTCCTCTTTTCTGTTTCCGCCGATATGCAAAGCCGCAACTGCGCTGCCGCCGGTAGCAAACACAAGCGCAATGCCGGTCAGCACATTCACAATAGGATAAACGATGTTAATGGCAGCCAGTGCATTTGTTCCGACATAGGCAGAAACAAAAATGCCGTCAATAATGGTATAAACAGTGTTAAACAGTGAGGTCAGATAAGTCGGTATGATAAATTTCAGAAGCTTTCCGAACTGCACCTCTTTTTCAGAAGCAAAAATCAAAGCGTTTTCCATAATAGTTCCCTCCTGTTCCCATTATAAACCTTCAAGCTACTTGAAGGTCAACAGGTAATATGTTATGGTATTATCGGGAGGGTAAATTATGGCTTTGAAATTTCAGATTGGAGAGATCGCCCATTTTTTTTGATATACCGGCTTCCACGCTCCGGTATTGGGAAGACAAGGGTGTTTTGCACCCGGAAAAAGGAAGGAAAATCGTTATCGGGAGTACACCATTGAGGATTTGATGACGATCTCCGATGTGGTTTTCTATAAGAATCTTGGTTTACAGTTGAAGGAGATCCGTGAAATGGATGGCTCATCCCCGGAGCAGCATGGAAAACTTTTTACTGAAAAGCTTTCAGAACTGGAACAGCAGCAAGAGCTGCTTGCTCGTCGAATAAAGAAACTGCGCTGCCATATACAAGCGGTGAAAACACTGACTGATTTGAGAGAGCACCCTTATCAGAAGTCAGATATTGATACAGAGTGCATCGTGTCTTTTGACTTGATCGAGCGAGACAAACTGTGTCAATATATCGAAGATCCATACCTTTACTCGCGGGTGCAGCACACGCAGACACTGCCGCAGGAACGACGCGGGCTTACCATCTCTGCCGAGATGTGTTCTGGGTTCCCGGAATCGAGTATTCTTTGGCAAAAGCAATCAACACGATATGTGACTTTTTTGATGAAAGAAGAAGTGACTGTCGGCTTTCCAAATGACTTAGCCGAACACTTGACACACGTTCAGAAATCGCACCGTACCGGCGCAATCATTAGCCGTTTTCTGCTCTGTGCACAGGAAAACGGAAAAATTTATGATTTCTATAAGACGTTTGTGGAAATTCTACCGGATTTGATGGAGTGAGCATCCGTGATAAACCGTCACAAGACAAAAATTTGCGCAACATTCAAATAGTATATTTGTAATATGCAATTCATCGCTACTGTCGTTGCGTTAAAAAGTCGAATTGTTAGCGGAATTTTCGTAAAAAATTTTTTCTTGCAATCTTCAGCAAAATGTGATATATACATTATACGAAACATTGCTTAAGATGAACGTTCCACCGTTCGATGATGTGTAAATAGGAGGTGCCCGCCATGACCGCCGTGATCTATGCCCGCTATTCATCGGATAACCAGCGCGAAGAATCCATTGAAGGCCAGATTCGTGAATGCACTGCCTATGCGGAAAAGAATGGCATTACCATCGTCAAGCACTACATTGACCGTGCCATCTCTGCCAAGACAGACAACCGCCCGGAGTTTCAGCAGATGATAAAAGACAGCGACAAGAAGCTGTTTGACATTGTGCTGGTCTGGAAGCTGGATCGTTTTGCCCGGAACCGCTACGACAGTGCCCGGTACAAGACCCAGTTGAAGAAAAACGGTGTCAAGCTCATGTCTGCCACCGAGATCATCTCCGAGGGGCCAGAGGGCATCATTCTGGAATCGGTGCTGGAAGGTTATGCCGAGTATTATTCCGCTGACCTTGCCGAGAAGGTCGTGCGTGGACAGACGGAGAACATCCTGAAAGGTCGCTGCAACGGTGGTCGTGGAACCTTTGGCTACACGCTGGATTCGGAGCGGAAGTTCCACATTGACCCGCTCACCTCTCCTTTTGTGTTGGAATCGTTCAAGAAGTATAATGAAGGCTCCACCATGAAGGAGATCCGTGATTGGCTGAACGAAAATGGCATCAAGAACCCGGTGGGCGGTGCGTTTACATATAACAGCGTTGAACATATGCTCAAGAATCGGCGGTACATTGGAGAACTGAAATTCCGGGATGTGGTCGTACCGGATGCCATCCCGCCCATCATTCCGCTGGAACTTTTTGAGGATGTGCAGGAAAAGATCGCCAAAAACAAGAAAGCCCCTGCCCGTAGAAAGGCAGAGGACGACTATCTGCTTACCACCAAGCTGTTCTGCGGCTACTGTGGGGCGTTGATGTTTGGCGAAAGCGGCACAAGCCGGACGGGTGAAGTCCACCGCTACTATAAATGTGCCACTGCCAAAAAGCACAAGGGCTGCAAGAAAAAGACCGTCCGTAAACAGTGGCTGGAAGATCTGGTGGTCAACCAGACGATGCAGCTTGTCAAAGACGATGCCGCCATGGAATCTATCATCGCCAAGGTGATGGAACTGCAAAACAAGGAGAACACCAACATTCCCCTCTATGAGAAACAGCTTCGGGATGCGGAATCCGGTATCCAGAATATGCTGAACGCGATACAGGCTGGTATTCTGACCAGCTCCACCAAGGAGCGGCTGGAGCAGCTGGAAGAAACCAAGCGTGAGCTTGAAGCCCGCATTGCGGAAGAGAAGCTGGCAAAGCCCAAGCTCACGGAGGAGTTCATCCGGTTCTGGCTGCTGCGGTTCCGTAAGCTGGATATGAGCCTGAAAGACCAGCGGCAGGCGCTGGTGGATACCTTCATCAATGCGATTTACCTGTATGATGATAAGGTTTTGATAACCTTCAACTATAAAGAAGGAACACAGACCGTCACCTTTGGAGAAGCGACAGAAGTTGCATCCGAGGGAAATGGTTCGGATTTGGATTGCTTTACTGCACTGAAAACACAGCACACTTTGTGTGCTGTGTTTTTTTGTGCGGATAAGGGGACTTGAACAGGGCGGCGGTGCGAAGCACCGTAAGCAATCAGCCCAGTGGGCTGCTGCGCAAGCCCCAACCAAAAAGACCGGAGTTGTTTGGCCAAATGGCTTTACAACTCCGGTCTTTTGCCGCCGCGCGACAAAAACACAGCCCCGCTTTGGTGAAGGAGAAGCCAAAGCGGAGCTGTATTTGAATGAAGGAGAAAGGAAGGGAAAATCAGGTTACAGATTCAGCTCAAACTGTTCTGCCGTGATGGTTGCTTTGCCATCGGCAGCAAAGGTGATGCCGTCGGCAGACTGGGGGGTGTAGATCCACGCGGTCATCGTCTGCTCGCCATCGTTGGCGAAAACTTCGATGCTGTTTTTATCCAGCAGGATGCGGAGCTTCAGGGCACCATTCTGGCTGCGCACCTTGCAGCTGCGGCGGTGCACGATGTCGGCACGGGAACCGGCATAGCTGCGATCCAGCGTCAGCTCGGAGGTGTAGGGGTCGTAGGTCAGGCTGGTGTGATGGTCTGCATCGGCGGCCAGCTTCAGGGTGAAGGAGCGGTATTCGCCGGGCTGCACCGTAACGGTCAGGTCCGCCACACGGCCCTTGATGCCTTCTAGCGTTGTTTCGCTTTGCACCGTCACATTTTCGTGGAAGGTGCGCTTGCCGTGGGCGGCATCCAGCTCCCGCACGGGGTCTGGAAAATGCGGCCGTCCTTGATGTGCAGCTCGCGGGGGCAGATGGTCTGTCCGAACCACTTGCAGCCCTTGGGCTTATCCTCGGTGTCCGACCATGTTTGCAGCCATGCAGTCATGATGCGGCGGCCATCCGGGGCAAGGGTGGTCTGGGTGGCGTAGAAGTCGATGCCACCGTCCATCAGCTGCACGTTTTCTTTCGTGAAGGTGTGGGTGGCTTGGTCGTAGCTGCCGATGAAGGCAATGACGTTGTGACCGTTGTGGAACTCGCCCTTGGGCAGCATCTCCATGGGGCCGAGCATCAAGACCTGCTTGCCGTCCAGCGGGAAGAAGTCCGGGCACTCCCACATTTTGCCGTACTGGTTGTTGCAGCGTTCCAGCACCGTGACAAAGTGCCAGTCGAAGCCGTCCTTGCTCTGGAACAATGCTGCTGCGCCGCTGCCATCCTCGGCGAGGCAGACCGTAACGACGGAGTAAGTGCCGTCGGCCTCACGCCAGATCTTGGGGTCCCGGAAGTCGAACTTGCTGAAGCCTTCCGGCAGGTCTTTCTGGGTCAGCACCGGGTTGCAGGCGGGCTTTTCGTAGTTGAGACCGTCGCCGATGGCAATGCTCTGGGTCTGGATGTCCCGCATCTCCCCATTGGGCTGCTTTTCTGCAATTACGCTGGTGTACATCAGCAGCTGCTTGCCGTCATCCATCTGGGTGGCAGAGCCGGAGAAGCAGCCGGGGCCGTTGTCCACCGGGGAATCCGGGGCCAGCGCACAGGGCAGATACTCCCAGTGCAGCAGGTCGGTGCTGACGGCGTGCCCCCAGTGCATAGGCGCCCACCGCACATCGTAGGGGTTATACTGATAGAACTGATGGTACTGTCCCTTATAGTAGGAGAAGCCGTTGGGGTCGTTCATCCAGCCCACATAGGGGTCAGGTGGTAAGCAGGGCGTTCCGCCGGGGAAATGGCAGCGCCGTGCTCGGCCTCGTAGGCACGGGCTTTTTGTAAGGTCAAATCGTTCATGGAATCCTCCAAAGGAAAGAACTCTTATGCGTAGTAAGCATCCAGATATTTCTTCATGATGCCCAGATAGTCGGACAGGCCGTAGGCTTCCAGCTTGCTCAGATATTCGTTCCACTCTGCATCGGTCGTGCCGTTCATGATCCAGTCCGCCTTCTGGGTATTCATGTAGGTCTGCAGATCTGCCTGCAGGTTAGAGACCTGCTCGGTGTCCTCGTTGCTCATAAAGACATTGGGATAGACATAATCGTTGTTCATATCCGGGGTGTAGATGTCCTTGATCCAGTCCAGACGGTACTGTGCATCGTCCGGGCAGGTAACGTATACACCATAGTACTCATCCAGAACCGCCAGAGGCCCGCTGACACACTGGGCTTCACGGACTTCCACGGGCGAAGCATCGCGCAGAGGAGCGTGCTTCAGCATGGGCTCGCCCTTATCGTTGGTGGACAGTTCAAAAATGTTAAAACCTTCCGCATCGCCGTAGGTACCCCAGTTGTTCTGCGGAGACTGGAGGGGTGCGTACATCTGATCCAGCCATGCACAAACCAATGCGGGGTTTTCCGCCTTTGCGGTGACAACGCATCTGCCGCGGGCAAAGCCGCTGGTGAAAGAGCCGTTCTGCGGGGTGATATTGCGGGTATCGGCGGTCAGGGCGGGCAGCGGCTCCCAGTCGGTCAGGTTGTCAATGTTGGCAACATCCCAGCTGAAGCAGACACCATAGCGGCCAGCCTTACCCTTGGAAACATAGGTGGACCACTCCTGCGTGAAGCACTCCGGGTCGATGAGCTTTTCGTCATACAGCTTGTGCAGCCAGTCCAGACCATCGCGGTAGCCCTGCTGGGTGGCGGCACAGATAACTTTCCGGTCGTTGGTAACAGCGATATGGCGGTCTTTGTCTGCATCGCCGTAGCCTTCGCCAAAGCCATTGATGAGGATGCTGGGGTCCTGATCGCCGTTGTTGACGATGCAGGACATGGGGATGATGTCGCCGTCAATGCCATACTCTGCCTTGATCGAAGCGGCGTTATCACGGAATGCCATCAGCACCTGCTCAAACTCGTCCACCGTGGTGGGCATCGACAGACCGAGGAAGTTCAGCCACTTGGTATTGATGAAGCTCATGTTGCCAATGGTCTGGATGGCGGTCTTTTCTGAGCCGAGCTGCTCGATCCAAGGCAGTGCCCAGATGTGGCCCTCGCTGTCGGTGCACATGGTGCGGTACTCCGGGTACTTCTCAAAGACCGTCTGGAGATAAGGCATATTGTTGTCAATGTAGTCTTCCAGATTGAGGATGACACCCTGATCTGCGTAGCGCAGCAGATTGCTGTCGCTAAAATCAGCAGTAAAAACAAAATCCGTCAGGGTGTTGGGGTTGGACATATTCAGGGTGATCTTATCGCTCCACTGGTCGGACTGGATGGCGGTCCAGTCGATGTGCACATTGGTCTGCTCTTCCAGACGCTTGAAGATGGTGCGGTTGTTCGGTTCGGGTTCGCTGCCCACAGGGAAGCTGGTCATACCGGTAAAGGTGACCTTTTCGGGCAGCGGAAATTCAACGGCACCGGTCGTGTCCACAGCTGCGGCAGCAGAATTGTTGCCGCCGGTGGATTTGCCGCCGCCACAGGCAGACAGAGCAGCGGCAGAGCCCGCCAGAGCGCAGACCTTGAGGAAGTTGCGGCGAGAGATCAGCTTTTTCATGGTATTTTCTCCTTTTTATGTTTCTTTCTTCGTGTAACAGATGAGCGTACCGGCTCATAAAATTCTGGAGTATCCTCAGCCTTTAATGGAACCAGCCATGATGCCGGCATCAAAATACTTCTGGAAGAAGGGGTACATCACCAGCAGCGGCAGACTGGAAATGATAATGGTCGCATATTTGAGCAGCTCTGCCATCTTCGCACGTTCGGCCGTGCTCTGGATATCTGCGATCATGCCGGATTCCGGCTGGCTCTGGATCAGGATGGAACGCAGCACCAGCTGCAGCGGCTGCTTCGATGCGCTGTTCAGGTAGATCATGGCGTCAAAGTAGCTGTTCCACATGGCCACGAACTGCCACAGAGCCAGAACTGCCACCACCGGCATACAGACGGGCAGCAGGATCTTGAAGAAGTAAAGCATCTCGCTGGCTCCATCCACATCCGCAGCTTCACGCAGCTCACGCGGGATGCCTTGATAATAGGTGCGGGCAATGATCATGTTCCACACGCTGAATGCGCCCGGCAGAATGACCGCCCACATGGAATCCAGCAGACCCAGATTGTTGATGAGCAGGTAGGTGGGGATCAGACCGCCGCTGAAAAACATCGTGATCACAAACAAGGTGTTGAAGATTGCTTTGCCTTTGAAGTCCGGCAGCGACATGGGATAAGCGGCAAGCATCGTCACAGCTACCGAGATGATGGTGAAGATGATGGAGTAAAGTACCGCGTTCTTGAAGCCGACCCAGATCTGCTTGTCCGAAACGACACGCTGGTAAGCATCCAGACTCCACTTGCTGAAATCGAAGGAGATGCCCTTGTTTTGCAGAGTGACCGGGTCCATAAAGGACGCGATGACGATGTAGATCATCGGAACGATGATCGCCAGCAGGAACAAGCCCAGAAGTGCGTAGCCGCAGTACAGGATGATCTTATCTTGTTTGGTGTAGAGGGCCATTTTTGATTTTTTCTGTTTTGCCATGGTAAACCCCTCCTTACAAGCCCTTGCCATCGTTCATTTTGGCAACGACCTTGTTCACTGCGATCAGCAGGATGACGTTGACAATGGTGTTGAACAGACCGACTGCCGTGGAAAAGCTGTAATCGCCGTCCAACAGGCCCTTTTTATAAACGTAGGTTGCAATGATCTCGGCAGTGTTCAGGTTCAGGTCCGTTTGCAGGGCATAGGCTTTTTCAAAACCGATGCTCATGATGTTGCCTGCCTGCAGGATGAACTGAATCACGACCATATCCTTAATGGCGGGCCACTCCACCGTCATGATCTGCTGGATCAGGTTTGCGCCGTCGATCATCGCAGCTTCCTTCAGATCTTTGCTGGCGTTAGAAAGGGATGCGGTGTACATGATGGACGCCCAGCCGGCACCCTGCCAGATGCCGCTGATGATGTAGATGGGGCGGAATGCTTCCGGCAGCGTCATGAAGTTGATGCTGGTGTGAAACAGGCCGTTCACCGGGCCGGTGACACTCAGCAGCACCCGGACGATGCCGCACAGCACGATGACCGAGATGAAGTTGGGCATATACAGCACCAGCTGCACCTTCTGCTTGATCTTCTTGCTCTCGATACGGTTGAGCAGGAATGCCAGCAGAATAGGGATCGGGAAGCCCCACAGCAGACCGTAGACGCTCAGCTTCACGGTGTTGATCAGATAACGCTGGAAGTCCGGCGAGGACATGAAGCGGGTAAAGTTTTTGAAGCCTACCCACTCGCTGCCCCAGATGCCCCGGAAGGGATTGTACTTCTGGAATGCGATCAGTACACCGCCCATGGGAGCGTACTTGAACACCAGCGTCAGCGCCACGGCAGGCAGCAGGAACAACAGGTAAAAGCCAATGCCGTTTGATGTAGACCCATGTGTTGTGCAGCTTGCGTTCCGCTGTCAGCACAGCCGTTTCTGGCGAGGCCGTCTTTGCTTTCATGAATCATTCTCCTCCTTTTGGTTTGTGTTTTACATTTGCACCTTTGGATTTTACGTTTTCGCTTCGATTGTGCAAATGTAAAATTCTTTAATTCATTTATACCACGCAAATAAGCGAATGTCAACGATAATTCATGGGATACATAAAGGAATACTGTGCATTTGTACAGGTGCACAAATTTGAACATGTGCAAATGTGCAAAATGATGATTTGCATTTTTACATTTGACTAATTTGTGCATTTGCACTATACTGGAGCCATAAAGAATAAGATCCGTCACCAGACTTTATCTATAAAAGAAAGAACATCCGCCCCTATACTATAAGGAAAGAGGTTGACTTATGGCAACCAAAGTCACCATTCAGGATATTGCAAACGAACTGCAGCTTTCCCGCAACACCGTTTCAAAGGCCCAACAACACCGGTGTGCTGGCAGATGCCACACGGGAGAAGATCCTGCGCAAAGCCGCTGAAATGGGCTATAAGCAGTTCGCCTATCTGCCGCTGTTTCAGGAAGACGCTGCAAAAACAGCAGAGCCTTCCATTCTGCCAAGTGGCAAACGGGAGATCGCCATGCTGACGACCCAGTTTCTGAGCAGCTCTCACTTTTCCTCTATGATGCTGGTTCGTTTCCAGTCGGAAATCGACCATCTGCACAGCAGCATGACCATTCATCGCATTTCTCCCACAGAGCTGAAAGAGAAAAAACTTCCCTCTTCTCTCGACATCCAGCGCACAGCCGGCATCATCTGCATTGAAGTATTCGACTATGACTACGCACAGATGCTGTGCGATCTGGATGTTCCGCTGCTGTTTGTAGACACCCCTGTGATGGATATGCGTCCTCCCCTTAAAGCCGACCGCCTTTATATGGAAAATCGCATTGAGGTCCAGAATGCGGTGGCCCACATGGTCCAGCGCGGCAAAAAACGCATCAGCTTTGCGGGGGATAAAAACCACTGTCAGTCCTTCTTTGAGCGTTATATGGCTTATAAGGATGCAATGGAGTACTTTGGTCTGACAGAAGGCCTGAGCACCTGTGCGATGCCATCTGGACAGCAGAACTATCCGGTATCCCTGTACGAAACCATCCGTCGGTTCAAAACGATGCCGGAAGCCTTTGTCTGCGCCAATGACTTTGTTGCCATGGATCTGGTCAAGGCATTGAATGAGCTGGGGTATTCGGTTCCCGATGATATCTGGGTCTGTGGCTTCGATGACAGCCCGGAGGCTTCCTACTTTGCCCCCATCTGACTTCGATCCATATCCATGAACAGATCATGGGCTACACCGCTGCCAATTTGCTTATGACCCGCATCGAAGAGCCATCGCTGAACTATCGCACCGTCTATACGGAAACCAGCCTGATCCTGCGCGAATCCACAGGAGATTGAGCGAAAGGAGAACCCCCATGCGTGACCTGTTCAATACGGACAAGCCGCTGTTTGCTGTGCTGACGAAATTGACTTACAGTGCTTACCTGAACATCTTATGGCTCGTGTGCAGTCTGCCCATCGTTACCATAGGAGCTTCTACGACCGCATTGTTCTACGTCACCCTCAAAATGGCGGAAGATCGGGACGATGGTCTGACCCGGATGTTTTTAAGGCGTTCCGGGAAAATTTTAAGCCTGCCACAAAACTCTGGCTTATCCTGCTGGCAGTCGGCAGTTTCTTAGCTGCGGACGGCTTTGTGCTGCGCCGAATGTGGAGCGAAAACATTTTCTGGACGCTGCTCACTGCAGTGCTGATTGGTGCGGCAATCCTGTACGGCATCGTTCTGCTGTATGCCTCTCCTCTGCTGGCACGGTTTGAAAACACCACCTTCGGCATCCTGAAAACAGCGTTTCTCGTGGGTGTCCGGTATCTGTTTTGCACCCTGCTGATGGCGGCGATCTATGGCATCATGGGGTACGTCATCGTGTTTGTGTTCACACCTGCATTCCTGCTGGGCATGGGCTTCTGCGCTATGCTCTGCACCTTTCTGCTGCTTCGGATCCTCTATCTGATCGGTGGAGACCCTGATGCAGTACACGAGGAATCCGACCATGACGAAAACTGACCGGGATACGCTCCGCTCCCTCCATGGGCGCAAAAAGTGGGAGCACATCTGGGCATATTACAAGCTGCCCATTGCGATCGTGCTCATCGTCGTCTATATCCTCGGCTATGCTGCCTACCGCCATGTGACGAAAAAAAGAGGATGTGCTTTACCTTGGTCTGGTAAATATCACTGCCGGGTCTGATCTGACGGAACAGCTTACCACCGGCTTTGCCGAGGCACAGGGTCTGACCAAAAAGCAACGGGTCGATCTGCTGTCCGGCTTGCTGCTCAGCGAAAACGAAAGCGCAGAGGAGCAGTATGTATATGCTTCGGAGATGAAGCTGCTGGGTGCAGTCAGTGCCCAGCGGTTAGATGTTGTTCTGATGGACGAATATGCACGGGATCGACTGTTGGCAGAGGATTATTTTCTCGATCTGCGGACGCTGGATGCGTCTTTTCATGCACTGCCGGGTCTGAACGCCGGTGGGACCGTGCTGGATATTTCGGACACGCCGTTTGTCAGGCAGGCAGGTTTTTCGGACAAGGTCTATCTTGGGGTGGTGCAGAATGCACCGCACCCGGAGCGTGCAGCCGCTTACATTCATTATCTGTTCCAGCGGTGATCGTTGGGTTTCACATCAAGAATAAGGAGAATTATCATGGACATTGTAACGATTGGTGAAGTTTTGATCGACCTGACCCAGACCGGCAAGGATGCCCGCGGCATTCCTCAGTTTGCCGCAAACCCCGGCGGTGCTCCAGCCAATCTGGCGGTGGCTGCTTCCAGACTGGGCGCACAGACCGCCTTTATCGGCAAGGTGGGTGCGGATGCCTTTGGCCGCTACCTGAAAGAGGTTCTGGCAGAAAACAAGGTGGACATTTCCGGCATGGCGGTGGATGCAGACCACCCCACCACCATGGCTGTGGTCTCGGTGGATGCCACCGGCGAGCGGGATTTCAGCTTCTACCGCAGTGCCAACGCCGATGTGATGCTGTGCAAAGAGGACATTTCGGACGAGGCTCTGAAAGCTGCCAAAATCGTCCACTTCGGTTCTGTCAGCCTGACCGCTGACCCCTCCCGCACCGCTACGCTGGATGCCGCCGCCCGTGCCAAAAAGCTGGGTGCTACCATCACCTACGACCCCAATTACCGTGCAAACCTCTGGAAGAACAAAGAGGACGCCATTGCTCAGATGAAAGCTCCCCTGCCGCTGGTGGATATTCTGAAAGTGTCCGATGAGGAGCTGCCCCTGCTCACCGGCACCACCGACTGCGAAAGCGGCACGGCACAGCTTGCCCAGAACGGCATCCGACTGATTTTTGTCACCTTGGGTGCAAACGGTGTATTCTACCGTTTTGGGGATAAGACCGGCCATGTGGCTGGCGTTCCCTGCAAGGTGGGCGACACCAACGGCGCAGGCGATACCTTCTTTGGGGCTGCCCTGTCCAAGCTCTGCAAGGAGGAGCTGGACACCCTGACGGTGGACAAGCTGGAAAGCATTCTGGCCTTTGCCAACAAAGCGGCCAGCATCACCACCAGCCGGCATGGTGCTATCCCCGCCATGCCTACCCTTGCAGAAGTGGAGGGCTGAACCATGGCAGCAAAACAGGAATTTGCATCCCGGTTTGCCAAGCACAAGGACGAGCTGGAATGGCTGTTCATGGAACTGTACCACAACCGGGAAGGGCTGGAGGTTCTGGAGCGGGAGATGGCAGAAGCCTACAACGCCCGCAGCGCCGAGCTGAAAGCACTGGACAAGGCACGCGCTGCCGACCCGGAGTGGTACAAGCGGGGCAATATGTTCGGCATGACCATGTACACCGACCTCTTTGCCGGAAATCTGAAAGAGCTGGCAAAGAAGCTGCCCTACCTGAAGGAGCAGAAGCTGACCTATCTGCACCTGATGCCCCTGCTGCAGATGCCCCATCCCCACAACGATGGCGGCTATGCGGTGGAGGATTTCGATACCGTAGACCCGGCCCTTGGCACCAACAAAGATCTGGAAAACCTGACCCGTGAACTGCGCAAGGCGGGCATCAGCCTGTGTCTGGATTTTGTCATGAACCACACCGCCAGCACCCACCGCTGGGCCATGGCGGCAAAGGCGGGCGACCCGTGGTTTCAGGCCTATTACCATCTCTATGACGACCGCACCATCCCCGACCAGTACGAGCAGACGGTGCCGCAGGTGTTCCCCAACACCGCCCCCGGCAACTTTACATGGTGCGAGGAGATGCACAAGTGGGTGCTGACCACCTTCCACGACTACCAGTGGGACCTGAACTACGGAAACCCGGCGGTGTTCGTGGACATGACCAAGAGCATCCTGCACCTCGCCAACCTCGGCGTGGAGGTGTTCCGCATTGATGCAGTGCCTTATATCTGGAAGCAATTGGGCACTACCTGCCGCAATCTGCCGCAGGTGCACACCATCGTGCGGATGCTCCGCATGGTTCTGGAATGCGTCTGCCCGGCGGTCATCCTCAAGGGTGAGGTGGTCATGGCACCCAAGGAGCTTGCCGCCTATTTCGGCACCCCGGAAAAGCCGGAATGCCACATGCTCTACAACGTGTCCACCATGGTCAACCTGTGGGGTGCTCTTGCCAGCCGGGACACCCGGCTGCTGAAGGCCCAGTTGGATGCCCTCCATGCTCTGCCGGACAACTGCTGGTTCGTGAACTATCTGCGCTGCCACGACGATATCGGCTGGGGTCTGGACGAGGCGGTGGAAAACCGGCTGGGCATGGACCCCCAGAAGCACAAGGAATATCTGTACCACTTCTATGAGGGCAATTTCCCCGGAAGCTGGGCAAAGGGCGAGCTGTACAACTACGACCCTGCCACCGGCGACGCCCGGAGCTGCGGCACACCACCGCCAGCCTGTGCGGTATCGAACAGGCACTTGAGAAAAACGATAAAATTGCGCTGGATTATGCCGTGAAGCGTGACCTGCTGCTGCACACTGCTATGGCGTTTTTGCAGGGCTTCCCCATGTTGAACTGCGGCGATGAGATCGCTCAGCTCAATGGCTGGGACTACAAAAATGACCCCGACCGTGTGGAGGACAGCCGTAACCTGCACCGCAGCAAATTCAACTGGGAGAACGCAAAGCAGCGCACCCGGAAGGGCACACTGCAAAACGCCCTGTGGCAGGGCATGGAGCAGCTGCGCCAAATGCGGGCAGACCCCTGCTTTGCCCCGGATGCGTGGGTGACCACATGGGACAGCCACAACCCCGGTGTGCTGGCGCTGGTGCGCAAGCGCGGTGAGGAAACGCTGGTGGGACTGTTCAACTTTACCGAGTACCCGGCGGGAGCCAGTCTGACGCTCTGGGCGGCGCGTATCACACCCCGGAGGGCAGTTCTGTCTGGCTGGCAGATGTGGAACTGGAACCCTATCAGGCGCTGCTGGTAAAAAATAAATAAGGAAAACGAGAACCACCCCGACAGCAACGAGCAAAGGCAGGGTATCATCATGGCGATGGTATCCTGCCTTTTGCTATTTTTAACTGCGTATGGTATACTCGGCTTAGTTCAACAAATCGGAATTTGTGAAGGAGGAATATACTATGAATATAGGTTTTTGGCTATGTGGAGTTTTGGTTATTCCATTTGTGATTATAGGAGTGTTATTTGCAATATTTAAAGAAAGAGCGGCTAAATTTGTTTCGGGATTTAATTCGTTACCGAAAGAAGAACAGGCATTGTATGATAAAGCTCATATTTCTCGTGATATAAAAAATCAGTGTTTTACATGGGCTGGCATAATGTTAGTAGGAGCAGTGTTGTCTTATTTTTTAACACCATATATGGCTATTCCGGCTTTTATTATTTGGCTCGTTTTATTTTTCAAAGAGGTTCACTTTGACACGCACAAAGCATTTGAAAAATATTTATTAAAATAAATTCCAGTTTGCGCAGCGCAGCAATGAAAGCCCCAGTGGGGCTTTTAAGTGACAGAACGGTCTTGCGACAGCAAATGGAGGAGCCTTGCCCCGACAAGTTCGCAGATGTATATTCCCTAAGCGCAAAGCGGCCGTTTTCTCTCCTGCGCGGAGAGGCGAAACGACCGCTCTTTATTTTTTCCGGTATTCCCGTGGTGTCATGCCGAAGTGTTTCTTGAACGCCCGGTTAAAATAGGATAAATTTTCAAACCCGCACCGGGAAGCGATGGTCAGCACGGTTTCGTCTGTAGTATGCAGCGCTTCGGCGGCGGCGTTCAGGCGGTACTCGTTCAAAAACGTGACGAAACTTTGTCCCGTCATCTGCCGGAACCACCGCATGAAATGGCTGGCGCTGCAGGAGCAGACCCCTGCAGCATCCGCGACCCGGAGTTCTTCGGCATAGTGGACAGAAAGCCATTGCAGAACCGTTTTTAACCGCTGGGTGTCGGCGGTCTCCGTGGGGAGCTGCTGTTTTCCCTGCGCAATGAGCAGGGCCAGAAAGTGCAGCAGCTCCCCTTTACGACCAGTTCATAGCCGGGGCGTTTGGTGTGGTTGGCATCTTCCACCTCCCGCAGACAGGCCGCAGCGGGAAGATAGCACAGATCATTCGGCGTCAGATGCCCGGTCAGCGCCAGCCGCCCGCTTTGCAGCGGAAAAATATACTTTTCTGCGCACAGGTCTCCCGCACCGCCCAAAAGTTCCAGCTCAAAGATGATGTTTTCGTACTCCATGGACTGCCCCTCGGCCTGCCGCAGCGCATGAAGGGTGCCGGGCGTAAAAATAAAAATATCCCCCATGCGGGCCGGGTAGATCACAGCTCCCATCTGCACCAGCCCCGCACCTCGCTTGACAAAGACCAGCTCCATGCTGTCGTGCCAGTGGAGCGCCACCTGCGGAAATCCCCGGAATGGTACAGGGATAAAGGTTGAACGGGAACCGCACGGCTCCGTGCTGCTTTGTTTCCTGCAAAGATGCCTGATTTTGCATCGTCTCACCTCCCGATGATCGGATTGTACCACAATTTGCACCGATTCGGCAAGATTTTGATTGTTTGCTGTGGTATATCTTGTGGCAGAGATGTCAAACCTGCTTTCCGTATCAAAGGAGGATCTGTTTATGAACTTCACCGAAACGTTACAGAATCTCACCGGCAAGCCGCTGGCCGACTGCACGAATCAGAACCTGTACCTTGCTCTGCTGGAAGTCGTCCGGCAGAAGAGCGCAAACCGGATTCAGCCGGTCACCGGCCGCAAGCTGTACTATATCAGCGCCGAGTTCCTCATCGGCAAGCTGCTTTCCAATAACCTCATCAATCTGGGGCTGTACGACGAAGCCCGGAATGCACTGGCCGCCGCCGGCAAGAGCCTGTCCGACATTGAAGAATTGGAGCCGGAACCCTCTCTGGGCAACGGCGGTCTGGGCCGTCTGGCCGCCTGCTTCCTTGATTCGCTGGCAACCCTGAATCTGCCCGGAGACGGTGTGGGTCTGCGGTATCACTTCGGCCTGTTCCATCAATCCTTTGAAAACGGCATGCAGAATGAGAAGCCGGATCCGTGGCTGACCGCCCACAGCTGGGCAGAAAAGACCGACATCACCTACCCAGTGGAGCTGGCCGGCAAGGAATACACGGCACGCCTGTACAAGCTGGCCGTTACCGGCTACGAGGGCCGCACCAACACCCTGAACCTGTTCGACCTCGACACCATCGACGAGAGCATCGTCCACGACGGCATCGCTTTCGACAAAACCGCCATCGATCAGAACCTGACCCTGTTCCTCTACCCGGATGACTCCGACGAGGCGGGCCGCCGCCTACGGGTGTACCAGCAGTATCTGATGGTCTCCGCCGGTGCCCAGCTGATCCTTGCCGAATGCGCCGCCCGCGGCTGCAATTATCACGACCTTGCCGACTATGCCGCCATCCAGATCAACGACACCCACCCCAGCATGGTCATCCCGGAGCTGATCCGGCTGCTGGGCGAAAAGGGCATCGAATTTGAGGAAGCCGTAGAGATCGTCACCAAGACCTGCGCCTACACCAACCACACCATTCTGGCCGAAGCGCTGGAAAAGTGGCCCCGCGCCTATCTGGATGCCGTGGTGCCCCAGCTGATGCCCATTATCGAAAAGCTGGATAAACTGGCCCGCACCCGTACCAAAGACGAGAGCCTTGCCATCATCGACAAGGACGACCGGGTACACATGGCTCACATGGACATCCACTTCACCCACTCCACCAACGGCGTGGCGGCGCTGCACACTGAAATTTTGAAAAACTCCGAGCTGCACGGCTTCTATGAACTGTACCCGGAAAAGTTCAACAACAAGACCAACGGCATCACGTTCCGCCGCTGGTTGCTGGAGTGCGACCCCCGCCTGACCGCTGAGCTGGAACAGCGTATCGGCTCCGGCTTCCGTAAGGATGCCGCCGAGTTGGAAAAAGCTGCTCGCCTTTGCAGACGACGAGACCGTGCTCAACGAGCTGACCGCCGTAAAAAAAGCCAACAAAGAAGCCCTTGCCGACTGGCTGCTGCGCACCCAGAACGTAAAAGTAAATACCGAAGCCATGTTCGACATCCAGTCCAAGCGTCTGCATGAGTACAAGCGCCAGCAGCTGAATCTGCTCTATCTCATCCACCAGTATCACGAGATCAAGGCGGCCATCTGCCCGCGGTGCCGCTGGTGAGCATCTTCGGTGCCAAGGCTGCGCCCGCCTACACGATCGCAAAGGACATCATCCACGCCCTGCTGACCCTCTCGAAGGTCATTGCCGCTGATCCGGAAGTATCCCGGTGGCTTCAGGTGGTGTTCGTGGAAAACTATAACGTCACCGCCGCCGAAAAGCTTATCCCGGCCTGCGACCTGTCTGAGCAGATCAGCCTTGCCTCCAAGGAAGCCTCCGGCACCGGCAACATGAAATTCATGCTGAACGGTGCGCTGACGCTGGGCACTATGGACGGTGCCAATGTGGAAATCAGCCAGCAGGTGGGCGAAGAAAACATCTATATCTTCGGCCAGACCTCGGATCAGGTCATCCACCGTTACGCCATCGGCGATTATGTCGCTGCCCAGTGGTACGAGGGCGATCCCAATCTCCGCCGCGCCATCGACTTTCTCACCGGGCCGGAGATGCTGGCCGCCGGTCATGCCGAAAATCTGACCCGCCTGCATGACGAACTAATCCACAAGGACTGGTTCCAGACCCTGCCGGACTTCAACGCCTACGTGGTGCGCAAAGGGCAGGCTCTCAGCGATTACGCCTGCGACCCCATGGGCTGGCGCAAAAAGTGTCTGGTAAACATCGCCAAAGCCGGCATGTTCTCCTCCGACCGCACCATTGCCGAGTACAACCGCGACATCTGGCATCTGGGCAAATAATTCTCCTATCTGAACCCACGTTATCAGGAACTATGCCAAGACCCGTCCGGTCTATGATGTCTGCCGCAGGTCAGGGCACAGCCCAGCAAGCATTTTGCAACGCAAAATAGACTGGCATACCTGACCGGAGCGGATATTTTGTGCGCTGGCGGATGTATTGCAGGTGGAACAAGCGCAATCAAACGCCAAAATGAAATTCTGATATCGGCTAGCTCTGCAAGTTCTATCCACAAAAACGCCCGGATGGTTTGATTTTCAACCATCCGGGCGTAGCTGTTTCTCTGTTCCGGGGGATATTTTTCCCAAAAACCGCGATGATAAGCCCCTAATGGCAAGTGCCTGTGCACAGGTACCCGCAGTCGCAGTAGGGCCCGCCGGAGGCAAGGGTGTACTGCCGCACAAAATTTGTCACGCCGCCCGCTTCACTCATGGTGTAGTCCAGACGGCACAGGGCGGGGGTCAGGTCGTACAGCCCCAGCTCCTTCATCAGCACACAGATGCCGCACTTGGTAAAACGTCCCTCGTAGCCGCTGCCATCCGGGTATTCGTAACTCCATGTTCCACGAGTAGGGGTTGCGGTCGGCGGCTTTCAGAGCAGCGGTGGCCTTCATGGCGGCTATATCCTTTGGGGTAAACTTGTTTTTTCCGCTTTTGCGGCAGAACCACTGCATGGGCTTTGTCATCATGGATCTTGCATAGTAATCCGTCAGCCTGTCCACCTCTGGACGTTGCGGCACGGAGAGAATGAACGCGCCGACCATGGCGCAGTTGACCAGATTCATTTTGAAGCGGTCGGCCTTTTTCAAACTCCGGCAAACCAGCAATGATCTGCCGGTATTGCGGCTTTGCCTTTTTCGTGATGGCTCTTGCGGTGGCTGCATCATAGCCCAGCACAGCGGTCAGCTGCTTTTGAAAGGAGCCTGAAAACAGCACCCACATCCCCATAGGCATTCCGGCATATTTCATTGTCTGTCTCCAAATCCGATCTTCACGATCTGCATTTTCATTCCGTTGTCCCCGACCCTTGCAAGAAACCGGAAAAAGCCGCTGACGGAAGGGTCTTTCAGGTCGTTGTACCCCAGCATATAGCCCCGGCTGGACACTTGCAAACGGCTGTCCCATGGGGAAAGCTCGCTTTTCGCATCCGAAACCGCGAAATATGCCCCTACATCCTTGATTTTCGCCGTCCTGAGCCACGTTTTGGCGATCATCTTCACCGCCGTCCGGTTGGCAGCATCAAAGACCAGCACTCCGCCGGGGAAAGCGTCCGCCATCCCCTGCACCAGTTCCCGAACCTGCCGGGTCAGGAAGTAATAGAACACCCCGGAGGCAAAAACACCGCCCGCCGGAGGCATCGATCTTGTCAAACCATGCGGAGTCTTTCAGGTCGCAGGGGATGTTTTGCTCCCGCTCCCCGGCGGGCAGCAGCTGCTGCCGCAAGGCGATCACATCCGGGAAGTCCAGATTGTAAATTTTGCATCTGCCGTTGTCACAGGCTCTGCCGGTGTTGTCCAGCCCGCAGCCCAGATTGACCACTGCCGCACAGGGGTATTTTCAGGTACGCCCGCACCTCAAAGGCAAGGTCATTCTGCCGCATAGCCACCTCCAGCGCACCGAACCGCTGCATCAGGCTGCGGGAATTTTTCTCTGCCTCTGAAAAGTCGTAGTCGATCTGGTCGATCAGACGCACCGCCGTTTCGTCCCGGTAAAGGTTTGGATACAGCTCGGTGCACAGCTTCCGGGAATACAGTGGGAGAATCAGCGTCTCCTGTACAGTGTTTTTCTCGATTTTGTATTTCATAGGTTCCTCCCTGTTCTCCTCATTCTGCTTTCCGGCAGACAAACCATGCCATGCTCTTCACGGTTCCAAGTGTTACGGCTGCGTACAGTTTCCCCAGCCGTTTTTTCAAGCTGACGGTCGTTTCGTAGGGCGGCGTGAAGAACCCCGTCTTTTCATAAACGTGCCGGACAAACCAGTCCGTCCGCTTCTGCTCCCCCTTCACATAGAAGCAGCCGCAGAAGATTCCGCCGGGTTTCAGCACCCGATAGGCCTCCCGATAAGCGGCCTCCTTGTCCGGGAACGCGTGAAAGCCGTTCAGCGACAAAACAATATCAAACGCGCCGTCCGCATACGGAAGTGCGCCCACATCCCCCTGCCGGAAGGTCACGTTTTGCAGATGTAGCCGATTTGCCTTTTCCTGCGCCTGTCCCATCATATCTGCCGAGTAATCCACACAGGTAATGTCCGCTTTGGGCAGCGTCTTGTAAAGCGGCATGGTCAGAATGCCGGTGCCCACCGGCACCTCCAACAGCTTGCCGGAGAAATGCTCCGGGATGCCGGACAGCGCTTTTTCCAGATAGGCGTCGTTTTCCGCCTTGTTCATGTCCCACACCAGACGGCACACCGCTTTCCCGCTCAGGGTGGAGCAGGTGATCATGCCGTCATAAAAATTGTTGCCGCCTGTCAGCCGGTAGGCGCTGCGAATCGCTTCTTTTCGTTCCATGCTCTGTCCCCCTTACACTATTTCACCGCTTTTGCGCCGTAACGCAAAGCCAGCCCTTTTTATTTTTGTGGCTTTGGAGCTTACAGAATCCTGCTTGTTCCAGATACGCTTTCAGTGCAGTGTCCGTATAGATGGTCATACCATTGATAATTTGTGTCCATTTGTCATCTTTTGCTGTTTCGCCGTTTGCTTCATTGCAGATGAAAAAGATCCCGCCGGGCTTCAGCACCCGATAGACCTCTCTGAAATTCTGTGCAAGCTCTGGCCAGAAGTAGACCGTTTCAAAGGCGGTCACCACATCAAACTGCTCCGCTTCAAACGGCAGCTCTGCCACACTTGCCTGTTGCACGGTACACCGTCCTGCCGCAATGGCTCCGGCATTGACTTTTCGCGCTTTTTCCACGCTGACGGCTGAGTAGTCGATGCCCTGCACCTTGCCGTTGGGGCACAGTTTCAACAGCGTTTTAATGTTCGCTCCACCGCCGCAGCCGCAGTCCAGCACCATGGCATCCGGGGCAAGCTGTAAAAAGCGCAGTCCCCATTCTGCCATTGCGCTGTGTCCAAGGTTCATCATAGCAACCATGATCTTCCCGCCAAGGCCTACGGGCTTGCGGGTGTTTTCAAAAAAGGACATAACGCCACCCTCTTTCTGTTTACCGTTCACAATGCAATACTTTTTACCAGATGCGCCCACTGCACCGGATGACAGGCCAGCAATTCCTCGTGCCGTGAGTTAGGTAATGCTAACTTTTCATTCTATAAAAAGCCGCTTCTCAGCGATCCTTCTGCCAAAATAATACGCCCTGCTGTTGCCTCTGTCAAGGAGTTTAGGCATTTTCGGAGATTCCGAAAGAGATTTCGTTTTCGGGAACCCCCAACCGTCACCCCAGTGCTACGTCCAGCACCATCATCACGCTGAAGCCCACCGCGAAAAATACCGTGCCAACGTTGGAGTGCTGCCCCTGCGACATTTCCGGGATCAGTTCCTCCACCACCACATACAGCATGGCTCCGGCAGCAAAGCTGAGCAGATAGGGCAACGCGGCACGATGCCTGCCGCCAGAATCGTCAGCACTGCCCCGATGGGTTCTACGATGCCGGACAGTACGCCGCCCCAGAACGCCCGGCCTTTTTTCATTCATTCCTTCCGCCCGCAGGGGCATGGAGATGATGGCACCCTCCGGGAAGTTCTGGATGGCAATGCCAAGGGAAAGTGCCAGCGCCCCGGCGGCGGTGATCTGAGCAGTTCCGGCAAGATACCCGGCGTAGACCACGCCCACCGCCATGCCCTCCGGGATGTTGTGCAGCGTCACCGCCAGAACCATCATGGTGGTGCGCTGGAGTTGGCTTTTTGGCCCTTCGGCCTGCAAACTGTTCTGGTGCAGATGGGGGATGAGATGGTCCAGCAGCAGCAAAAACAGGATGCCCAGCCAGAAACCCACCGCCGCCGGGAAAAATGCCAACTTGCCCAGATCTGCGGCCTGCTCCATGGCCGGGATCAACAGGCTCCATACCGACGCCGCCACCATGACCCCGGCAGCAAAGCCGGTCAACGCCCGCTGAATGCCGTCGCTCAGGGACTTTTTTAAAAAGAACACACAGCCTGCCCCAAGACTTGTGCCCAGAAAGGGGATCAATATCCCCCAGAATGCGTCTTGTATCATGTAGTACCTCCTTGCGGTTAAACGTAACTAACCATACAGGCAGTATACTGCGCTCCGGCAAAAAGGTCAAGGGCTTTGCGGCATAGCGAATGCAGATCGTTTCCTGCACCAAAAAATTCACCTCTGTAAACTTGCCGGTTTCTACTTGACAACGCTCGGTGGGAGTGCTATTTTTACTTCGCGAATTCGTTTTGCCTAACCATCTGAGGGGTTTTTCCCCTGCATTTTTTGCATCAATTGTTAGGTGAGGCTAACTGTTTTTTTCAAAACTGAGATAGAGGTGTGTTATCATGAGATTGAAAAAAGTATTTGCAGGTGTACTTGCGGCCGCTATGCTGGTATGCGCTGTGGCAGTCCCGGCCTTCGCTGCGGAAGAAGTGGAACAGGAAAACGGCCTGACCTCCAGCTATGTCCAGATGAACATCCCCTACGCCGACTTCTACAAGGCTGCCGGTGTGGACAACGCATCTGAGATCGACGCTGTGACCAGCGCCACCAAGAACAAGCCCCGTGCGGGCAAGCTTGTCGCCGGTTCCTACCACGTCAACGCAGATGGCACCGATATCACTGGCGTTTCCTGCCCGGTCAAGGTGCTGACCCCGTGGGCACTGAAGAATGCAAAACAGGTCACCGATGCCGACAGCTACGACATTACCGTTACCCTGAAGGGCAAGGAATCCACCACCACCTACACCGGCGCAGATGCCTTGTTTGAGAACGAGAGCTACGCTTACTACAAGCTCAGTGAGACCCCTGCCTACTACATCACCGCATGGTATAACCTGCTGAGCGGCAAGTGGGAGTTTGGCAAGGTCCACGCCACCGAGACCACCGTAGAGGGCACCACTGTGGAGCTGAATACCAACGGTCACCACGCCACCTACGAGATGAAAATCTCCGGTTTTGATCTGGACTACAAGGCCAACAAGGTCTACGGCGTAGTTCTGACCACCGCCGATGGCAGTGAGTACGGCCTGCATCATGTGACCAACATCTGGCACGGTACCAAACTGGGCTTCAATGCCGATGATCCTTACTTTGCATCCATCATCGGCAAGACGATTACTCAGATCACCTTCTACGCCGCCGACGGCGTGTATGTCCTGCCGGTCAGCGTGGCACTGTGAATACACGGGAAGCTGCCTAATTTATTGTAAAATATAACACAAGACGGCAAGGTTTCTTGATTGCGAGAGACCTTGCCGTTTTATAGCAGTCTGCGTCTTTAATGCACAAACAGAGGCACGAACTTCGTTCAGAGCGAACGGTGACCCCATTACATGAGCAGAGCCCCGCTACTTATTTTTTGCGTCTTAACAATTCGGAAACATTTGTGGGCGAGGCCCCCCATCTGCTGTCGCAGACCGCGCTGCCGCTTAAAAGCCCCACTGGGGCTTTCATTGCTCCGCTGCGCTGCGCAAACGCGGTCCAACCCCAAAACCTGCTTAGAACGGACGAGGAGGAATTGTGTCAATTTGACATAATTCCTCCCACTACAGAGAGAAACAGAGCGTTCCCGACGGGGAACGCCCTGTTGTACATATTGCTATCGTATGTGGATTTTTCAGGGTGCGTCCGCAGGGGCGCACCCTATTTTTGTTTCATCATGGTTGGGTATCCGTCAAAACGCATTTACCAGTTCTTTTTCTCCTTGGCTGCAACGTGGTTGGTTTTGCGCTGTTCCACCATCTGGGCGAACCATTCCACCATTGCAGGGTCGTCGTGAGCAAAGAAGGCACTGGTTTTGGTATCCAGTGCGGCGATCCTTTCCATGTCCTCAGAGGACAGCGTAAAGTCGAACACTTCCAGATTTTCCTGCATCCGCTCCCTGTGGGTGGATTTGGGGATGACCACCACGCCCCGCTGCAAATGCCAGCGGAGAATGACCTGTGCCACGGTTTTGCCGTATTTTGCGCCGATTTCTGCCAGCACAGGGTTTGTGAACATCTGACTCCGACCTTCGCCAAAGGGAGCCCATGCCTCCATCTGAACGCCGTACTTTTCCATCCATTCCTTTGCCTTGCCCTGCTGGTGCAGCGGATGCACCTCTATCTGATTCACCATGGGTTTGATACGAGCAAAGCTGCACAGATCAACGAGGCGGTCAGGGTAAAAATTGGACACGCCAATGGCCCGAATCTTGCCTACCTCATATAGCTCCTCCAAAGCGTGCCATGCGCCGTAGTAATCAGCAAACGGCTGGTGCAACAAACAAAGGTCCAGATAATCCGTTCGCAGCTTACGCAGGGATTCTAGCACAGATGCCTTGGCCTCCTTATAACCGTAATGCTCGACCCAAACCTTGGTGGTCAGAAAAATATCTTTGCGATCCACACGGGATTTTTCGATTGCTGTGCCCACCTGCTCTTCGTTGAAGTAGGCTTGCCGTGTCGATGGAGCGGTAGCCCACCTGCAAAGCATCCAGTACACAGCGCTCGCATTCCTCCTGTGAGACCTGATAGACCCCATAGCCAAGCTGGGGCATTTTTACGCCGTTATTCAATGTGATATAGTTCATATAAAAGCCTCCCTGCTGAGATGATCCTGTGTTTATCACCGCAACTCCTTATAGGTTTCTTCCGGCACCGGCTCGCACCACTCGTTAGAGGTGCCTTCGCCGGGCACTTCCACTGCCAGATGAGAGAACCAGCAATCGGGTGCAGCACCGTGCCAGTGCTTGACCTCCGGGGGAATGTTCACCACATCGCCCGGATGCAGCTCCTGCGGAGCTTTGCCCCATTCCTGATAGTAGCCCCGGCCTGCCACGCAGACAAGAATCTGCCCGCCGCCCTTTGCGGCATGATGGATGTGCCAGTTGTTCCGGCAGCCCGGCTCAAAGGTGACGTTGTAAATGCCAACATGTGCGGTGGACAAGGGTGACAGATAGCTTTTTCCACTGAAATACTGCGCAAAACCGTCGTTGGCTGCGCCGATGGGGAACACCATTTCGCTCTGGTGCTGTGCCTTGGCATCCTCTGCAGCGTCCTCTGCCCAGACTTCCTTGGCCATACGGAAAGCCGCCCACGCCTTGGGCCAACCTACATAAAACGCCGCATGGGTCAGGATCTCTGCAATCTCAGTCCGGGTAATACCGTTGTTTTTCGCTGCCGTCAGGTGATACCGAAACGAGGAGTCCGTCAGTCCCTGCGCCATCAGCGCCACCACTGTTACAATGCTGCGGTCCCGCAGGGAGAGTTTATCCTCTCGGCTCCACACCTGCCCGAATAGTACCTCATCGTTAAGTTCTGCAAATTTTGGTGCAAATTCGCCCAGAGCATCCCGCCCTGCTGTCTGTTTCACTGCCATTATACGTTCCTCCCCATCTCGTAAGCCTGTGCCATTGCAGAGGTGTTTCGCACTGCACCCGGCTCGTAAACACCACCTGCTACAAGGACTCCCTTTTCCACAGCACCTTCCACACAGTCTGCATAGCCCCGGAAGCAGGTCAGCGTAGTGTCCGCAGAGGCTTTTTCCTCGTCTGCCATGGTGGTGATGTGGTAAAATTCCTTGTCTTTGACCTCAAGCCACCGTGCCACGGTACGGTCGATCACTGCCTTCAACTGGGAACTGATGGAGTAGAAGTATACCGGACTTGCCAGCACAATGACATCGGCATCGATCATCTTTTGCAGGATGTCTGCCATATCATCCTTGTGGACGCAGGCTCCGCCGTGGGTGCTGCAGTAGTAGCAGCCGGAACAGGGAGCCACCTTTTTCTCAGCGACCCGGATCTTTTCTGCTTTGTGCCCGGCATCCTGCGCTCCACGCAGAAATTCGTCGCATAGAATATCAGAGTTGCCGCCCTTCCGGGGACTGCCAGACAAAATCAATACCTTCTTGCTCATAGGAACCTCCTTGACAGCAGAGTGCATCCGCATTATGATGTTGATAAAGTTTGATTTTATCATACAACTTAAAGCGCACTTTAAGTCAAGGGCTTTTTGAAAAAACGGAGGTTTCAGATGATCTATACCGTAGGTGAAATGGCACAAAAGCTGGGCGTACCTGCCTCCACCCTGCGCTACTACGACAAAGAAGGGTTACTTCCCTTTGTGGAACGTTCCTCCGGCGGCATTCGGATGTTCCGGGAAAACGACTTCGAGTGGCTGCAGGTCATCCGCTGCATGAAAAAAGCCGGAATGTCCATCAAGGATATCCGGCAGTATATTGAGCTTTCCATGCAGGGAGACGACACCATTGACACCCGGCTGGAAATGTTCCGGCATCAGCGCGAGGTACTCACCCAGCAGATCCAGCAGTTACAGCATACGCTGGAGACCGTGGAGTATAAATGCTGGTTCTATGAAGCCGCCAAAGCTGCTGGTACGGTGGATGTCCCCGGTGCAATGACCGATGCGGACGTGCCGGAGCAGTTCCGTGCCATCCGACAGGAGCTGCGAGGACAGAAGATTCCGAATAGCGAAAGATAAGAAATGCCGTTCCAGTTGCTTTTGGAACGGCATTTTTCTTAATCTTCTAACCCATGGCTCCCGGTTACGGTTTTCAAGTATTTCTTCGGGTCACCGTTCAGAATCAAGTCCGCATAGCCCAGCGGATCATTGTAGATGAGGTAATCCAATTCCGACCTCTGTGCCATAGTCACGTCCAGCGCATCTTCAACCCCGGTGCAGTCGATGGAAATTTTTCTTCCATCCCGGAGCAGCAGCTCCACACAGCCGGTGTCCATGTTGAATTTGCAAGCTCTTTCATCGTACTTCATGTTTGTGTCCTTTCTACCTTACGGCACCTTTACAGTTGTGACCTTTGTGATATGGTCTTTTTTCTGATAAGGTTTTGGACACACAGCCGTCGGGAAGGAGCCTTCATTTTGCTTTCCGAAGAAAACAAAAAATCCGAACCCTTCTCCTATCGGAAAAAAGTTCGGATTTTGTTGATGTGGTGCACCTCCATGGACTCGAACCATGGGCCCACTGATTAAGAGAAACCAACGTGCAACAATCGTCAATTTTCAGAATTGTGCAAATTCGTTGTTTTTATCGCTTTATCGTAAATTTGCGTTTTGCATCTGCTGTATCCTTTGCACCTGTTATTCCCTCTTGCATCCGTTATCCAGCCGTTCCGGTGTGCAAAAATGTGCAGAGTCAAAATCAGCCCCTTAAAACAGATATCGGATTTTTATGCAAAGCCGGGAAAACGGCCGGGTTCGAGCCCGATATGGCAGCTACGATATCACCTGTTTAAACCACGCATCAAATGTACATCAACAACTACGATTCATGGCAGGGATTTGGACAACTACGATCTCTTATAAATCCAAAGCAGCTCTTTCTATGTGGACTTTTCTGGGGTGGAAACACCTAAAAGGTTCACATTTTTTATTTTATCGGCAGCCAGACCGTTGTTTTTGCTCCGCAGGGGGTTCTGTCCAAACACTGCCGTGCCGCCATGGGCGGCGGCGATCTGCTGCACTACATATAAGCCAAGGATATGGGGCGCATTTTCGGCAGGCTCCGCAGCGTTCAGCGCCGCCAGAACGTCAGCTGGATAGCCAATGCCGTCATCCGCCACGGTCAGGCAGAAGCGCTCTCCTACCCGCCGGGTGTGCACGGTAATGTTCACCGGCTTTGGGTTATGCCGGACGCTGTTGTTCATCAGGTTTTCCAGCAGCCGTGCCAGCAGCGCCTCATCCACCGAGAGCACTGTCTGCTCTGCTGGTTCTTCCTGTTCCAGTGTAATCTCGCAGCGCTCTGCCAGTGGGCTTTCACAGAACTGCGCCACCAACTGCCGGAACAGCGGCCCTGCCCGGAGGTCTTTCCGGCGCAGGGGCTGGGCACCGTATTCCAGCTTACTGGTCAGGTTCAGGTCATCAATGAGGGTGCGCAGCTTTTCGCACTGGGTGCGGATGCCGGTCGCTTTCTGCCGGGAGCTGTCCGGCAAAAGCGTATCCTGTTCTAGCTGCTCCGCCCAGCCTAAGATCAGCGCCAGCGGGTGCGCACGTCATGGCTGACCCCTGCGATCCACTGGGTGCGGGCGTTGTCCCGCCGGGAGAGCATCTCATTTTTGGCTTGCAGCTGCGCCCCGGTCCGGTTCAGCTTTTCTGCCAGTTCCCCAGCAAAACCGTCGGTAGACAGCCGGACGGTCTGCCCCTGCGCCAATGCTTCCAGACCGTTTGCCACGGTCTCCAGCCGCTTTGCCCCCCGCCAGCTCAACCAGAAACAGAGAACCAGCCCCAGCAGCAGCATTCCCAGCGCTGCCGCCGGGAGCACCCGCACCATGCTCAGGGCAAAGTCCGGTGAGCTGTAAATGCTGTACTTCCACAGGCTCCCCTTTGGCAGCCCGATGACGAACAGTCCGTAGGGTTCTGTCCAGCAGAACACCGGGTAATCCGCCAGATACCAGCGGGCAAATTTGGCGATATCGCCGGGAGTGTAGGCATGGTTCAGATCCTGCGGCAGGCTGTAGCTCCAGCGGATGTTTCCCACATCGTCCAGCACCATCGCCCACTCGTAGCCATTCATCCACTCCTGCGGAGTGCGTTCTGCCCCAAAGGCAAGCCCTTCGGCGGTCTCCACCATGGAATCCGCGATCTCGCTGGAGGCGTACTCCCGCTGCGGCAGGCGGCAGCTCTCCTGCCAGCCCAGCCAGCCCAGCACTGCAACACCGGAAAACAGCAGTAGCAGAACGATGCCCACCGCCGCCAGCACATACCGCCGGATCAGGCGCACAAAGGTTTTCATGCTTCTTCCCCTTTGTCAGCTTATAGCCAATGCCCCGCACCGTCCGCAGAAACTGCGGCGCACCGGGTTCGGCTTCCAGCTTCTCCCGCAGATGCCGGATATGTACACCCAGACTGTTCTCGTAGCCATAGTAATCTGCGCCCCAGACCGCCGCACAAAGGGCATCGTAGGTAACGATGTGTCCCCGGTTCTCTGCCAATTTCCGCAGCAGCGCCAGCTCGGTAGCAGTCAGCGCCAGTGTTTTGCCCTCTGGCAGGGTAACAATGGCATCATTCAGGTCTACGCACCGCTCCCCCAGCTGCAAAGGTGCCGGTTTTGTACGGGACAGCTCTGCCCGGTACGCCCGCTGCAAAATATGCTGTACCCGCAGCAGTAGTTCCTGCATCAGAAAGGGCTTGGTCAGGTAGTCGTCTGCGCCGAGATCCAGCCCGAACAGACGGTCGGCATCCGCATCCCGTGCGGAGAGGAACAGCGCCGGGACGTCCGCTTTTACCCGCAGCGCCCGGAACAGCGAAAAGCCGTCCCCGTCCGGCAGGTTGATATCTAAAATCATCAGTTCCGGCTGCTCTGCCGCAAAACAGGTGCGGGCAGCGGCGCAGTTTTGGGCGGTTCTGATATGGCCATATCCTGCGCCCCGCAGCTGCTCACACAGCAGTGCCAGCAGCTCGGCGTTGTCGTCCACAAGCAGGAGCTTTGCATCATAAACAGTATCCATAAGGGCAGTTCTCCTTTCCCGCCTTTACTATACCACACTTTTTTGCACTGCAGCGGAAAACACCTGCAAATTTAAGGGTAAATTAAGCTGGCCTTCCGGTCAGTTTAAGGCAGCGGGTGTATTCTGGCATCGTTCCGAAAACCATGAATGCGAAAGGAGACCCTTTATGAAACCTGTGATCGAGACCCATGCCCTTTGCAAAAGCTACCATGGCCGTCCGGTGGTGGATCATTTGAATCTGACTGTCCCGGAGGGCTGTGTTTACGGATTTTTAGGCCCCAACGGTGCGGGCAAATCCACCACCATGAAGATGCTGCTGGGGCTTGTACACCCCACCGGCGGCAATGTGGAACTGCTGGGGCACACCCTGAACGAAGCAAACCGCATTGCCCTGCTGCGGCAGACCGGCAGCCTGATCGAATCCCCCTCCGGTTACCTGCACCTGACCGCCCGGGAAAACCTTTCCATCGTGGCTGACTTGAAAGACGTGGACCGGAAGGACATCAGCCGGGTGCTGGAGATCGTGCACCTGACCAAAGACGCTGACCGGAAGGTGGGGCAGTATTCCCTTGGTATGAAGCAGCGGCTGGGCATTGCCATGGCGCTGCTGGGCAGCCCCAAACTGTTGATTTTAGATGAACCCACCAACGGTCTGGACCCGGCAGGCATTCAGGAGATGCGCAGTCTGATTGCTTCCATGCCGCAGACCACCGGAGCCACCGTGCTGATCTCCAGTCACCTGCTGGGCGAGATCGAGCAGATGGTGGATCAGGTGGGCATCCTGAACCACGGCAGACTGCTGTTCGAGGGTTCCTTGCAGCAGCTGCAAAAACACAGCCGGGGCGGTATTCTGCTGCGGGTGCTGGACGTCCCCAAAGCCGCAGCCGTCCTGCAGCAGCAGGGAGTAAAAGCCGCTGCACCGGCAGATCAGCCGGACACCCTGCAGCTTCCCCCGCTGCCGGACGAAGCGTTGGCGGCGCTGGTCTGTACCCTTGCCGAAAGCGGCGTGGGTGTGGTTGGCCTGACGGCCCAGACAAAGAGCCTTGAGGACATCTTCCTCAGCCTGACCCAGACCAGCGGGGAGGTGGCGTAAGATGGCAGCTTTCTGTGCAGAACTGCAAAAAGCCCACCGTAGGCACGACCTTGCTCTCTGCCTGCTCATCCCCGGCATTGTCGTGCTATGGGTGGGCGGCCTTGCCCCGGCAGACCCGGAGGAGCTTGCCAACGGTTACAGCGCCCTGCTTTACAGCCTGCCCGTCATTGAAGCCATTCTGATGCCGGTGATGATGGCAGTGCTGGCCTCCCGGTTGTGGGATATGGAGATCAAAGGCAACACCGCCAAGCTGCTCTACACCCTGCAAAGCCGCCGCAGCCTGTTTGCAGGCAAGGCGGTCTTTGGGGTGCTGGAAGTTCTGTTGGTCACGGTGCTGGAGCTGGCCTGTGTTCCGGTGCTGGGGCGTGTCCATGGTTATACCGAAGCCTTTCCCACTGGGCAGCTGGTCTATCTGTTCGTCTGCACGCTGGCTGTGGACACAATGCTCTTCTTTGGAGAATTTCTGCTGATGCTGTGGGTGGGCAATCCCCTGCCGGCGCTCTGCGTGGGCATTGTAGGGGCGCTGGTGGGGCTGTTCTCTGCTTTTATGCCGCCGCTTGCCAGTTATTTTGTACCCTTTGGGTACTACATCCCTCTGAGCGCCTACGAAGTGGCGAACTGGGACAACGCCGCCCACACCGTCACCTACGGCACCCGCCCCTTCAACTGGGGACTGTTGGCCTTCACCCTTGCGCTGGGCGCTGTGCTGTTTGCCCTTGCGTGGCGCAAGGTACAGGACGAGGAGGTATAAAACCATGCTAAAACGCTGTATTCTTGCGGAGAACCGCAAACTCCACGCATCCCCCATCTGGGCAATGTTCTTTGTGCTGCCCATTCTTTCGGCCACCTATGGCACGTTCAATTATCTGCAAAATCTTGAGATCCTCACCGACGGCTGGTATAGCCTGTGGACCCAGCACACCCTGTTTTATTCCATGCTCTTCTTCCCTGCCATGGTAGCCACCTATGCTGCCTACTTGTGGCGGCTGGAACATCTGGGGCACAACTGGAACCTTATCATGGCAAGCCCCGTACCGCCGCTGGACCTGTTTGCCGCAAAGTTTGCGGTGGTGACAAAGCTGGCGCTGCTGACCCACGGCTTTGTGTTCGCGCTGTTCGTGTTCTGCGGCAAGGTATTTGCCCACCTGCCCGGGCTGCCGCCGGTCACCTTACCTCTGTTTTTTTACTGCGGGGACTGCTGGGTGCGTTGGCCGTCATTGCCGCACAGCTGGTGCTGGCCATGGTCATCCGCAGCTTTGCCGTGCCCATTTTTCTAGGGCTGCTGGGCGGCATTACCGGCATCTTTATCAGCTCCAAGGGTCATGGGCTGTTGTGGCCCTATTCCCTGATGCAACTCGGTATGAACTCCAACAAAAGTGCGGATGCTCTGGCTGGCAGCTACGGGCTGTTTGCCTTCAGCTGCATCTTCTGGCTGGGGACGATGTTCCTTCTGGCATGGCTGCTTTTACGCCGGGAGGATGTGCGGGCGTAAAATAGCAATCTGCGTATCTGCTCCTGTCAAGAGGGCTGGCATCGTCCAGCCCTCTCTCTTTGCCAAAGTTTTCATTGTTTTTTCTTGCAAGCTGCTGAAATCAGCACATCTTCAAAGTTTTTGTTGACACACTGCGATTTTTGTGGTAGTCTATCCCAACAATTTAATATAACATATTTACTTAGAGTTCCAACTCGGCTCCCGAAGGAGCCGGAACAAGTTTTTAACTTTCTATCGCTACATAACGAACCCAAACCAAGGCCATCCCGGAAGGGATGGTCAGGTTCAGGTTGTTGTGTGGCGATTTTTTATTGCAAAATCAGCAACGAACCTTGAAAACCGCATGACCGTCTGCATGGGATACACGGCGATGACCCCGCCAAGGGAGAGCCGGAAAACGCCGCCGGAAGGGGGCAGGAAAGCCATGCAGGGAGAACGGCAGGACGTTGATTTCCCAGTTACCAGAAAACAATGTGGTCAAATTGACCACATTGTTTTTCCGTAACGCCAGTGAAAGGAGTTGGTTCTATGAGCAGCTATAACGAACGCCTTGAATGGGAGTATCAGGACTACTTGAAACAGCGATACGAAGAACAGCAAGCCGCTGGATATGATGGTGTCCGCAAAATCGTCTGTGGCGGCTGCGGTCGGGTGTTCTACACCACCATCTACACCAAGAAATACTGTCACAGCTACTGGTGCGGCAATCAGGCCAACAATCGGCGGCAGCGGGAATACCGCCAAATGCGCCGTCAGGATTTGGTCTGCCAGTGCTGCGGTGAAAAATTCACACCCAACCGTGCAGGTGCCCGCTATTGCAGCAATGCCTGTCGGCAAAAAGTCTATCGAAAACGTGTTACAGATGCCGCAAGTGCTCAAAATGAGCACTTGGATAAGTGTAACGTATCCACCAAATAAAGTTCTCTCCCCTTCATGGACGAGAGATACCGGAAGTTCATCAACCTGTTACAGATATTTAAGTGGTCAAATTGACCACTTGAATATCTGTAACGCAACCGAAAGGACGGTATGCCTATGGGAAAAAGTTCTCCTCGTAATCCGCTGTGGCCGGACTGGTTTGACGGCGAAAAAATCGACGAAGTGACGTTCTGTCACGAACTTATCCGCAATCACCCTATGAAGTGCATCGAGAACCGCTTCTTTACCCCGGACGGCCCGGTGGAAGATGAAGCCGAGCTGAAGCAGCTCATCCTGAAAGAGATTCAGGCATTTATCATTCATGGGCTTTCCAAGAGGGTGGCCAATCTGCTGGAAAGTCTGCGTATCATTCCTTATTCAGCTCCGCTGGACATTGAGGTGGATTGCATCCACCTCAAAAATGGCATCTACCACCTTGCAGACGGTACGTTTCAGGAAAGCCGCCTGTTCTGCCGAAACCGCCTGCCTGTGGCCTATAACCCGAAAGCTGCCAAGCCAGAACGCTGGCTGGCCTTTCTGAATGAGCTGCTGGAGCCAGAGGACATTCCTACCTTGCAGGAATACCTCGGCTACTGCCTTATCCCCTGCACCAAAGGTCAGAAGATGATGTTCCTGCTCGGCAAAGGCGGTGAAGGCAAATCCCGCATCGGTCTGGTGCTGAAAAAACTGATGGGCGATGCGGTCAGCAATAGCAGCATCCAGAAAGTCGAAACCAGCCGCTTTGCTCGTGCCGACCTTGAGAATCGACTGCTCATGGTAGATGATGATCTGAACATGAACGCCCTGCCCAAGACAAACTATATCAAATCCATCGTGACCGCAGAAGCCAAGATGGACGTTGAACGCAAGGGCATCCAAAGCTACCAGAGCGACATCTACGCCCGGTTTCTCTGCTTTGGCAATGGTGCGTTGACCGCTCTGTACGACCACTCGGACGGCTTCTGGCGGCGGCAGCTCGTCCTGACCACCAAAGACCGCCCTGCCAACCGGGAAGATGACCCATTCCTTGTAGAAGCCCTGTCCGCAGAATTGGAAGGCATCCTGCTGTGGTGTCTGGATGGCTTGCAGCGATTGCTGCGGAACAGCTACAAGTTCACGGTCAGTCCCAAAGCTGCCGCCAATCTGGAGACTATCAAACGGAGCAGCAACAATGTCCTCGACTTTCTGGACTCGGAGGGGTACTTCCGCTATAAGGCAGACTTCTCCATCAGCTCCAGAGACCTCTATGAAATCTACAAGCTGTTGTGTGAGGACAATGCCTGTCACCCGGTATCGGCAGCACGGCTCAGTTCGGAGGTCAGCCAGAACGCTGTCCGACTGGATCTCGAACCAACCAACAACATTTATCTGCCCGGTGGCCGCAGGGTACGCGGATTCATGGGCATCGAAGCTCTTGTCTACCCGGCAGCATAAAAGCGATTTTTGCAAAATAATGCCGTACGGTCTGTACGTACTGTACGCCGTATGGCAAAGTCTTGCAATCTTTCGATTCATCGTCATGTTTTGTTTTCTGCGTACAGCGTACACCTCGTACGGCACTTTTTTCTCCGTACACAACTTTTTCACCGTGTACGGAGCCGACACCGTTCCAACGGCAAGAACGGTGTCTTAACTCTCCCGCAGGAGACGTTCCCCCGAGGGTAGATTCCCCCGCATTGCGGGGGAAATGTCGCAAAGCGACAAAGGGGGAGCCGGTCCGGCAGGACCCCACTACACTTTGCAGACCGCAGGGATGAAAGTGTCATAGTGGGTTATTACACTTCCGCAGAAGTGCATCTCTGTTCCCCGTCACCTCCCGATGAACCTTGAAAGGACGGATGCCCTTGGCAAGAAATGATGGTATTGACCGCACCAGTGTCCGAAATCTCGCCGTTTCGGACAAGGCCGTTGGCAACACCCAGCAGCACAACGAACGCGAAAAAGACAGCTATCGAAACCCCGACATTATCCCCCAGCGCGTTGCATGGAACGTCCATTTCAAGAAGCCTGCCGCCAGTTATACCGACCTGTTCGCCCAGATGGAAGCCAACGGCACGATCTCCACCCGTGGTTTGAAGCCGGATGCCACCCACTACTGTGAGCTGATTTTTGATGTCAACTCTGCCTATTTCGACAACTACGGCGGCTACGAGTTCGCCAAGCAGTTCTATGCGGATGCCTACAAAGCTGCTGTGCAAATCGTGGGTGGTGAGCAGTATATCCTCTCGTCTGTCATGCACGCCGATGAGATCAACCGTGCCATGACCGAAGCACTGGGCCGGGAGGTCTACCACTACCATCTCCACGTGGTCTATGTACCTGTGGTGGAAAAGCAGATCCTCTGGTCGAAACGCTGCAAGGACAAGGCACTGGTCGGCACAGTCAAGGAGACCGTCATGCAGGTCAGCCGGAGCAAGAAGTGGGCATCCAAGCCCCTGCTGGACGATGCCGGAAAGCCTATCATGCAAAAGAACGGCAAGCCAGTCCTGAAGAAGTCGTACAGTGTCCTGCAAGATGATTTCTTCAACTATATGCGCAATGCCGGGTACACGGATGTGGAGCGCGGTGAGCGTGGCAGCACTGAAGAACACCTGACCGTCACCCAATTCAAAGCCCGGCGGGAGCAGGAGCGACTAGATACCCTGACCGCCCAAGCCGACCAGCAGAAGCAGTCGCTTGCCGCTATTCAGAAAAAGTCCACTCTTACCAAAAACGCTCTTATCCATGCACAGGATGTTGCCACTTTGGGCAAAAAGACCTTGCTTGGCAACTATTCGCTGACCGAAGAAGAATTTTCCCAACTGAAAAGCCAAGCCGCCCACGGTTTTATGGTGGACGTGGAAAACCGTCAGCTCAAACAGCAGTTGTCCGCTGCACAACAAAATTCTATCAACTGGCAAACCCGCTACCGTAACCTGCGGAACGAAGTTCAGCCTTATCTGGACGCTATGCGCCACGCCCCGGAGCGTGTACGCTATTTTTTGAGAATCTTCTGGCACAGAAACCGGAACGGACAGCAGATGCACCGTCCAAAGCTAGCCACCAGAAGAGCGCCGAACTTTAATGTTATCTGGATGTAAAAAGGAGACTTGCCTATGGTGAATGACCGCACTTTCCCTATTTCCAGCAATACCACCTCTGTGAAATCTGAAGATTATACGAATAAGTCCTTGCAAATGGACTCGAACCTCGCTACAATGGAGATGTCAGGAGCATCCTGCTCCATGCGAATTTTCTGTCAGAAATCTCAAGCGATTTCTGACGAAACTTCGGACAAATCCCCTGCCATTGAATCTTCTGACCAGACCAAAGCAGCCAAGCACGAACCTCTTGTTTACCGGGTGGAGGAGATTGCCCAACTTTTGGCGATCTCTCCCCGTGCGGCGTACAACCTGTGCAACACCACGAAGGATTTCCGGGTGCTGCGCATCGGCACCAGTATCCGGGTAAACAAGCAGAGCTTCGACAATTGGTTTGCGGCGGTCTGAGGGAGGTAATCTATGGCATCTATTCTGAAGCGCGGAGATTCCTACTCCGTCCGTTACAAGTACAAAGACCATTCCGGCAAACCCTGCGAGGGATGGGAAAGTTTCAAGGCCAGGAAGGAGGCGCAGGAGCGAAAGATCACGGTCGAGAAAGAACTGCTGGACGGCACGTTCCTCGTCCCCGACACCATGACGGTGGAGGAGATGCTGTACAAGCGGATCCCGATCCAGTCCACCAAGCACAAATGGTCCCCAAGACCTACACCAAGTCCGTGGCGATGGTGCAAAACCTTACCGTGCCGTATATCGGGAAGCGGAAAGTGCAGGAGCTGCGCACCTACGACATTGAGAAGTTCTATGCTACCCTTGCCAAGACCCCCTGCGGGCAGTACGTCCATGGCGTAAAGCAGGCCCTGACCGACACAAACAGAAAAAGCGGCTGCTGTCCAGCACCTCTATCCACGAAGTCCACACGCTGCTCAAGACCGCATTTTCCTGTGCAGTGGAGTGGGACCTCATCCACAAGATTTCCCTGCCCCGTGATGCACCCAAGGTCAATATCGAGGAACGCACCATCTGGGACGAGAAAACTATGCTGGCAGCCTTGCAGACCATCGAGAGCCCCGCCCTGCATCTGGCAGTGCACATGAGCACGATCCTTTCGCTCCGTGAGGGCGAAAGGATCGGCTTGCAGCCGAGTGATCTGGATTTCGATGCCGCCGATGGGCGTGGCACCATCTCAGTCAGCAAGACCATGCAGCGAGCCAATAAGGACGCTTTGGAAAAGCTCGACTCCAATCAGGTCTACCACACCTTCCCGGACAGGCGTGAGGGCAGCAAGTCCTCTCATCCTGAAAAGGCCCAAGACCAAGAAGTCCAACCGCGTCCTGTATATGACGAAGCCCTTGAAGGAAGAACTTCTGGCATGGTTGGAAAAGCTCAAGCAGGACGAGCAAAACGCCCCGGAAAAGTACAGCAACTGCGGGCAACTGTTCCGGCTCCCGGACGGCTTGCCCATCGCCCCGGAACTGCTCACCAAGTGGTACCGGCAGTGGCGGTCAGCGCACCCGGAGTTCGAGCAGATCGTGTTCCACGGTCTGCGGCACTTCAGTGCCACCTACCAGCTTTTGCAGTCTGACGGTGACTTCAAGTCGGTGCAGGGCAACACAGGTCATGCAACGGCATCTGTCCTGATGGACACCTACGCCCACACGCAGGACAAGCCCCGGTTGGAGCTGACCGAGAAGATCGAAGCAAACTTCTACTCCCAAGACCTGACCCCGGCAGCACCCCAGCTCCGGCAAAATGAAAAGCCGGCGGCAACAAAAATCTCCGGTAAGGAGATTCTTGAAGCCATCCGGCTGATGGACGCAGACGAACGCAGAGAATTGACGAGAGTTCTGTTTGCATAAAAGATTCACGTTTGCGAAGCAACAAAAGCCCCAGTGGGGCTTTTGAGTGACCGAACGGTCTTGCGCCAGCAAGATGGAGGGGCCTTGCCCCGACAAGTGACTTTTTATGCAAAGGAAAGCAGGCTATGCAAACCTTGCGCAGAAAAGCCCCCGATTCTGGCAAATGTGCAAATGGTGTGCAGAAAGTGTGTAGCCGCTTTCCTACATAAAGAAAGAACGTCAAATCTTACGATTTGACGTTCAAAATTTGGTGCACCTCCAGGGACTCGAACCCTGGGCCCACTGATTAAGAGAGCAAGCCGCCGGTTCGTCTCAATTTATGGAAGTTTCGAGTCATCGTTATTTTTAATCAAGACAACGTGATTTTTCACCCAGTAATTTCTGCACCCTTTGTCGGATTTTGTAACGAAAAGCACCTTCTGCACGTTTTGAAACCGTGCAAAATCCGTGCAGAAACCGTGCACTTACTCCCCGACAAATAAAATCGCTCTATCCCCCACCGGCTTGACGGCATTGGTTTGAGTGGCCGAACATCAAAATCAAGTCATGGAGGACACGACTATGAACAAACTGCTTTCTTGCCACTACAATATGGACACCAACCGGGTGGAAGCCCAGTTTGCGGACGGCTCTGCTGTTGCCATCGACTGCATTGCCATTGAGGACGAGTACGGCAACACCCCGGCACAGCGGGCAGAACTGGACTGGCTGCTCTACAATAAACCATTGGAGTACGCCCAGCTTGTACTGGGTGGTGAGATTGAACATTATCTCTCGCTCGGCCGCGACCATGGCAGATTAGAAGATTGACCTTTAATTAGAATATTCCAAACAGACCAACAGCCCTCTACTTGCGATCATTGCAAATAGAGGGCTATCGGTTTGTTAATAGTTATCAAGTTTTTCCACAACTTTTGTCGCCTATTTGTTCTTACTCATCTGCTTGAAAAAATTCCTGCTTCGTCCCGATAATATCTTCATAGTTGCTCTGAGTTACTGTGACTTCCAGATGATCTCCCTTATTTTCAATTTCTGCTTTTATATCATTTCCTCTGTCGTCTTTGCCGCTAAAGCTAAGAATCCCTGTTTCAGAATCGTAAGTTCCAATCGCGTTTTCGACATAAAGCAAATGGGTAACGCTATACTCGATCCTATATGTGCCATCATCTTCTTTAGTGATATTCAGAATTTCATCAAAATCATTACTATAATAGCCTTCCTCTGGCATTTGAAAATTCGCAGTATCATTATTGGTTAAATGCTCGTTTGATACTATATCACTAACATTTTTGTTTTCTACTTGTACTGAAGTGCTTTCAGTCGATGGTTCTTTATTTTCCTGAGATTGCCCACATCCAGCTAACCCCAAAACCATGCATAGCACAAACAGGTAAATTACTTTTTTCATAGCATTCTTCTCCTTTATTCAATCTATTTTTGTCGATTTATTTGTTATCGCATTTTATCATACCATAATTATTAACTTTTCTGTTTAAATAACGAACTTCAAGCCTGATTTATTTCATCTGTCCACAATTTTTTTCAAAATCATATGGTTGCCATAAATTTCCAGAAAACTTGTAGCACAATCACGATTTTTCTTTTCGTTCATACAAACCACCACGGCAGTTCCAGCCACAAATTATCCATGGCTTGTTCCTCTGTCTTTTTGCGCGGCCTTTCGTCAGGTGAAAGTATATCGCCGTGCCGATCAGCGGATGTTCCTCGCCATCGGTGAAGCCATAGCGGTACAACAGATAGGTCTGCTCCCGTTGGGTCAGCCGTTTCAGGCCATCGTACAGTTCCCGGCGCGATTCCTGCTCCTCCATAATGCTCTGCGGCTGCATGGCGTAGGGGTCGGCTATGGCTTCAATGCGCCATAGTTGTTCCTCTCCCGGCAGAACATCGTCCAGCGAAACGCGCTGGTAACAGACGCCGTCCTTGTCCTCCGTTACCATCCGCTGTTCAAAAGCGGCAAAGGCATCCCGCACCATGTCCATCATGGCGTTGCGGATGGCAGGAGCCGCATAGGTCAGGAACTTCATGCCGCGCGCTGCATCGAACTTCGGCACAGCTTTCCATAAGCCCAGATTGCCCGCCTGTTTCAAATCGTCCGTGTCAAGGTTCAGGCCGGACTGTGCCAGATTCATGCTGCGGAAAAGGTCATTTGCCACCTTGCCAATAAAGGACTTGTTGTTTTCGATCAGGCTGTCCAGTGCGGTGGCGTCCCCTTTCTGTGCCAGCGCACAAAGCCGTTCATTCGTCTGCTTCATGGGCGTTTTCCTGCTCTGCGGCAGACTGCAAGATTCCCAACAGACCGCTTCGCAGCTGTTCCAGTGCTTCCGGCGTGGCTCCTTCCATACCCGAAACGCTGTCCAACATTGCATCCGTCAACTGCTCTGCCGTAATCGTTGGGTGCTGCACATCCTGCCCCTTGGTCAGTTCATTGAACATCTTCTCGGCCACTTTCTTGCTCATGGCTTCCTGTTCGGCGTAATGGCTCCCGATCCCCTTTTTGATTTCCTTGACCGCCGCCATGAAGTACATTTCAATGTCATCAAGATCGCCTTGATACACCGGCTTTCTCCGAAGGCTGATGTCCTTTGCGGCTTTGGCTGCCTCCGGGGTCTTGACCCTTGTGCGCAGCAGGGTGCTCAGTGTCGTAAGCATGGCGTTCTGTGCCGCGATACCGGATGCAAAAGTATCATCAAAATACTGCGCTATGCGGTAAGTAAGCTCTGCGAAGCGGGCATTTTCCAGCAGCAGATTGACCACCTCTGTATTGACACGCCCTGTGTAGAGGTTCTTTGCGGCTTCTACGGACAAGCCCAGCTCGGCAATGTCGTAGTTCTTGCGGTCGGGGATGTTGGTTTCTCCCAGCAGAAAATCCGTAGACACGTTGAACAGCCTTGCAATCCTCAGTACCTGCTCGTGGGTCAGGGTCCCTTTTGCACCACTAATAAAACGGCTGATAGTGCTCTTGGAGCAGCCGATTTCCTTGGCAAGCTCCGGTTGGCTTATGCTGTGCTCTTTCATCAAGTCCGCAAGACGGACGTTGGATGGTGCGGGCAGATATTCCTGTGCCATGTGGTCGGCCCTCCTTTTTGATCTTTTTCCTCATTATAATACGCTCTGCCGTTTTGTTCAATATACGGTTACCTCTCCGCCCTTGCTGTTGCAGTCCTGCAACCAGTAAGGGCTTTTTTCTTTTTTCCGTTGCAGTTTTGCCGCTTTTTTGCTCTTTCTGCAAAATTTTCCGTATATTCAGGCAGGAAACAAAAAAACACCAGAGTTCCCACGCTAGGGACTCTGGTGCAGTACATAACATCGCCCTGCCCGGTGGCCGCAGGGTGCGGGGCTTTGTGGGCATCGAGCCGCTTGTCCACCCCTGTCCATAAAAAGTGCATTTTTTCACGGAAGAAGTTCGTACAACCTGTACGGTCTGTACTTGTACGCACCCGTACGGCAAATCGAGATAAATTAAGGCGTGTTATCGTTTATATTTCGGGTTTCCGTACACCGTACGAACCGTACAGGTTATTTGAACTCCGTACGCGATTTTTTCGGATGCGTACGGAGCAATCAAGTTCGCATTGTGCGAACTTGATTGTAACTCTCCCGCAGGAGACGTTCCCCCTCGGAGAGCCCACTACACTTTGCAGACCATAGGGATGAAAGTGTCATAGTGGGTTATTACACTTCCGCAGAAGTGCATCTCCGTTCCCCGTCACCTCTCGATGAACCTTGAAAGGAGGGATGCCCTTTGGCAAGAAATGATGGCATTGACCGCACCAGTGTTCGAAATCTCGCCGTTTCGGACAAGGCCGTTGGCAACACTCAGCAGCACAACGAGCGCGAAAAGGACAGCTACCGGAACCCCGACATCATCCCCCAGCGCACTGCATGGAACATCCACTTCAAAAAGCCAACCGCCAGCTACACCGACCTATTCGCCCAACTGGAAACCGCTGGCACGATTTCAACGCGCGGCTTGAAGCCGGATGCCACCCATTACTGCGAGCTTGTCTTTGATGTCAACTCGGCCTACTTTGACAACCACGGCGGCTACGAGTTCGCCAAGCAGTTCTATGAGGATGCCTACCAAGCTGCCGTTCAAATCGTGGGCGGTGAGCAGTATATCCTCTCGGCAGTCATGCACGCCGATGAGATCAACCGTGCCATGACCGAAGCATTAGGCCGTGAAGTCTACCACTATCATCTCCATGTGGTCTATGTGCCTGTGGTGGAAAAGCAGATCCTCTGGTCGAAACGCTGCAAGGACAAGGCACTGGTCGGCACAGTCAAGGAGACCGTCATGCAGGTCAGCCGAAGCAAGAAGTGGGCTTCCAAGCCCCTGCTGGACGATGCCGGAAAGCCTGTCCTGCAAAAGAGCGGCAAGCCAGTCCTGAAGAAGTCGTACAGTGTCCTGCAAGACGATTTCTTCAACTATATGCGCAACGCCGGGTATACGGATGTAGAGCGCGGTGAGCGCGGCAGCACCGAAGAACACCTGACCGTCACCCAGTTCAAAGTCCAGCGGGAGCAGGAGCGACTGGACACTCTGACCGCCCAGATTGACCAGAAAGAGCAGCACCTCACCCAAACCAACAAAACCCTCTCCAAGACCGAAAAGGAACTTGCCGCTGTGCAGAAAAAGGTCACGCTCACAAAAGAAGCCCTCATTCATGCGCGCGATCTGGATTATATTGGTAAGCGCACCTTTCTCGGCAACTATTCGCTAACCGAAGAAGAGTTTTCCAAGCTGAAAAAGCAAGCCGACCACGGCTATATGATGGATGTGGAGAACCGCCGCCTGAAAGAAGAACTTTCCACCGCCAAGAAAGAGGCCGTTCGTTGGAGCAACAAGTACCACGACCTGTGGTACGACGTGAAACCCTATCTGGATGCTCTCCACCGTGCGCCCGAACTGGTGCGCGGCTTTCTGGAAAAGATTCTTGCCCCCAAGCAGGAGCTCACCATGAATGTGCCGCAGCAAAACCGTAGGCGTGGGCAAGATGTAGAACTTTAAGCTGAATTTTTAGATGATATGACAATATAAGGAGCAATGCTTATGGATTTTGACCGTAATTCTATGACCGTCCCTGTGCAATCTTCCGATTATACGAAAAAGTTCTTGCAAAAGGACTCGAATCCCACTACAATGGAAGTGGTCACTCAAACCAATGCCGTCAAGTCTCCGACTGACAGCCCGGCAACCACAAAGCTGGTGTACACGGTGGAAGAAATTGCACGAATGCTGGCCATCAGCCTGCGCTCTGCTTACAATCTGTGCAACAGCACCACCGAATTCCGTGTCCTGCGAGTAGGCGGAAGCATCCGTGTGCCGAAGGACAGCTTCGATGCGTGGCTCTACCGGGCAGCTTGATAAGGAGGCAAACAGTATGGCATATATTACAAAACGCGGCAACTCTTACAGCGTCCGCTACACCTACGAAGATGAACACGGCAAGAGCTACGACAAATGGGAGAGTTTTCCCACAAAAGAGGAGGCAACGAACCGAAAGAAGCAGATCGAACATGAACTGGCCGCTGGCACATTCCTGATTCCGTCCTCGGTGACGGTGGCAGAGTTCCTCATGGACTGGCTGCCCAAGCAGTGCAGCAAGCACAAGTGGGCCCCCAAAACCTACGAATCCAACCTTTCCACCATTCAGAATCTCATTATCCCCTATATCGGTAGCATGGAGATGCAGAAGCTCAAGCCCTACCACATGGAGAACCTCTACACGACCCTGAGCAAAACGCCCTGTGGTTCGTATATCGAGGGCAAGAAGCAGGAACTGACCGAAAAGCAGAAGCAGCGTTTCCTTTCCGGCACAACGATCCATGAGGTGCACCGGCTACTGGGCACTGCCTTCCAGTATGCCGTAGAGTGGGGCATCCTTGTCAAAAGCCCTGTTCCCGTGGACAGCCCCAAGAAGTCTACGCAGGAGCGCACCATCTGGACGGTAGAGGAAATGAGGGCGGCTCTGGACAGCATGGAGGACCCCATCCTGCATCTGGCAGTCCACCTCACACTGGTGGGCGCACTGCGAGGGCGAGATCGTAGGTCTGACCCCGGAAGATCTCGATTTTGACGCAGCAGATGGCATCGGAACGTTCCGTATCAACAAGTCCATGCAGCGGGTGCGGAAAGAAGCCCTAAATCAAGTGGACGATGGCTGCATCATCCAGATATTCCCGGACAAGCTGGAGCGCAGCACCACTTCCCTCATCCTGAAAAGCACCAAAACCGCATCCTCCTGCCGTACCATCTTCATGACCTCTGCACTGAAAGAGGAATTGAAGAAGTGGCTGAATCAACTGGCAGCAGACGAGAGGAAGGACCCGACACGCTACCACGACAGCGGAATGCTGTTCCGTCTGCCCAATGGTCTGGCGGTGGAGCCGGTGCTCATCCGCAAAAAGTTCCTCAAATGGCAGGACGCACACCCGGAGTTCCCGCGTATCGTCTTTCATGGGCTACGTCACTCCAGTGCCACCTATCAGTTGATGATCTCCGGCGGCGATGTGAAGGCCGTTCAGGGCACCACAGGACACGCTACGGCAGATATGCTGGTGAACACCTACGCCCACATCCAGCAGTCCTCCCGTGTAGAGCTGGGCAGGAAGTTCGAGGAAGGTTTCTATGCTAAGTCCGAAAACCCCAGCCCACAGGCTGTACCCGCCAAAGGCGAACCGACCATTTCTATGACCGCCCTGTTGGAACTTCTGAAGAACGCAGACCCCGAAGTAAAGGCGCAGCTCCGTCTGGCTCTTCTGACCTGATGCAAAATTTACCACACATTTCAAGGCAATTCCAGCCTATGCAGAGGATTCCTACGAAAAAAAGCCGACCGTGCAAAAACCGTGCATTGACCGTGCAAGCCCCGATTTTTTGGGGTTACATAACAAAAAAACGTCAAATCTTACGATTTGGCGTTCAATATCTGGTGCACCTCCAGGGACTCGAACCCTGGGCCCACTGATTAAGAGTCAGTTGCTCTACCAACTGAGCTAGAGGTGCATATAGTGACCCGTACCGGAATCGAACCGATGTTAAAGGCGTGAGAGGCCTCTGTCTTAACCGCTTGACCAACGGGCCATATAAAAGTCGGCGACTACCTATTTTCACGCGCCGTTTCCAGCGAACTATCTTGGGCACGAGTGAGCTTAACTTCTGTGTTCGGAATGGGAACAGGTGGAACCTCACCGTCATCGTCACCGACCATATGACTGGCTCAGTATACCACACGGTCTACTGTTTGTCCAGTGTTTTTAGAAGGACGTGCCTTGAAAACTGAATAATAACTGCTATTTTTTCGTTGACTTTTCTTGAGAGTCTCAAGCGAATTGTGGTCAAGCCCTCGATCTATTAGTACACCCTTGCTGAATGGATCACTCCACTTACACATCGTGCCTATCAACCTTGTAGTCTTCAAGGGATCTTACCTGTTTGAAACAGTGGGATATCTTATCTTTGGGTCGGCTTCACGCTTAGATGCTTTCAGCGTTTATCCGATCCGTACGTAGTTGCCCAGCTATGCTCTTGGCAGGCAACAACTGGTGCGCCAGAGGTACGTCCGTCCCGGTCCTCTCGTACTAGGGACAGCTCCCATTAAATATCCTGCGCCCACGACAGATAGGGACCGAACTGTCTCACGACGTTCTGAACCCAGCTCGCGTACCGCTTTAATTGGCGAACAGCCAAACCCTTGGGACCGAATACAGCCCCAGGATGCGATGAGCCGACATCGAGGTGCCAAACCTCCCCGTCGATGTGGACTCTTGGGGAGATCAGCCTGTTATCCCCAGGGTAACTTTTATCCGTTGAGCGATGGCATTTCCACTCACATACCACCGGATCACTAACTCCAACTTTCGTTACTGCTCGACCCGTCAGTCTCGCAGTTAGGCTCGCTTCTGCGTTTGCACTCTTTTGCTTGATTTCCGTTCAAGCTGAGCGAACCTTTGAACGCCTCCGTTACTTTTTAGGAGGCGACCGCCCCAGTCAAACTGCCCACCTAACAATGTCCCCCGACTCGATTCAGAGCCGCAGGTTAGAATTCCAATATCGCAAGGATGGTATCCCAACGGCCACTCCGCAACCGCCAAAGCACTGGTTTCCCAGAGTCCCATCTATCCTGTGCATGCAACATCGAAACCCAATATTAGGCTACAGTAAAGCTCCATGGGGTCTTTCCGTCTTGTCGCGGGTAACCGGCATCTTCACCGGTACTACAATTTCGCCGGGCGGGCTGTTGAGACAGTGCCCAAATCATTACGCCTTTCATGCGGGTCAGAACTTACCTGACAAGGAATTTCGCTACCTTAGGACCGTTATAGTTACGGCCGCCGTTCACTGGGGCTTCGATTCAATGCTTGCACATCTCCTCTTAACCTTCCAGCACCGGGCAGGCGTCAGCTCGTATACGTCATCTTTCGATTTAGCACAAACCTGTGTTTTTGGTAAACAGTTGCTTGGGCCGATTCTCTGCGGCTCCATCTCTGGAGCACCCCTTCTCCCGAAGTTACGGGGTCAATTTGCCGAGTTCAACAACCCTTCTCCCGTTGGCCTTAGAATCTTCTTCCTACCTACCTGTGTCGGTTTGCGGTACGGGCACCTCAGAAATCCACACAGCTTTTCTCGCCATCTTCCATCCCAGACTTCGGTACTAACTTCCCTCGATCTCTACCGGAACCAACACCCGGCTCTGAGACTTCAAATGTGTCCCTGTGCTTAACTCTTTTGGTGGTGACGGAATCTCTACCGTCTGTGCATCGGCCACGCCTCTCGGCCTCACCTTAGCTCCCGACTAACTTGGAGCGGACGAACCTTCCTCCAAAAACCTGAGGCTTTCGGCCATGCAGATTCTCACTGCATTCGCGCTACTCATTCCGGCATTCTCACTTCTATACACTCCACAGCCGCTTGCGCTACTGTTTCGCCGCGTATACAACGCTCCCCTACCCAATGTACAAAGTACATTGCCTAAGCTTCGGTGTTAGGTTTAGCCCCGTTAAATTCTCCGCGCAAAGACGCTCGACCAGTGAGCTATTACGCACTCTTTGAATGAGTGGCTGCTTCTGAGCCAACATCCTGGTTGTCTGCGTATCTTCACATCGTTTTCCACTTAACCTAACTTTGGGACCTTAGCTGTAGATCTGGGCTGTTTCCCTTTTGACAATGACATTTATCTGACACTGTCTGACTCCCAAGCATCAATATTCTGGCATTCTGAGTTTGATAAGCTTCGCTAACCTCTCGGCCGCTAGGCTATTCAGTGCTTTACCTCCAGATATCTAACTTGAGGCTAGTCCTAAAACTATTTCGGGGAGAACCAGCTATCTCCGGGTTCGATTGGAATTTCTCCGCTACCCACAGTTCATCCGCCGCCTTTTCAACGGAGGTCGGTTCGGTCCTCCATGGAATTTTACTTCCACTTCAACCTGACCATGGGTAGGTCACCCGGTTTCGGGCCCATTATATGCAACTTAACGCCCTTTTCAAACTCGCTTTCGCTTCGGCTCCGGACCTGAAGTCCTTAACCTTGCTGCATACAATCGCTCGCCGGACCGTTCTACAAAAAAAGTACCCTATCACGCATTGACGCGCTCTAGGTGCTTGTAGGCACAGGGTTTCAGGTTCTTTTTCACTCCCCTCCCGGGGTGCTTTTCACCTTTCCTTCACAGTACTATACGCTATCGGTCACTGGGTAGTATTTAGGGTTGGAGGGTGGTCCCCCCGTATTCCGACCGGGTTTCACGTGTCCGGCCGTACTCTGGAATTCGCTCAGCTCTCGTCGTTTTCACCTACGTGGTTCTCACACTCTCTGACCGGCCTTCCCATGCCGTTCGGTTAACAACTTAAGTCTTAAATGCGCTCCGTACCCCGGAAGTCTTTCGACTCCCGGTTTGCCCTCTTCCGCGTTCGCTCGCCACTACTTACGGAATCTCGTTTGATGTCTCTTCCTCGCCCTACTTAGATGTTTCAGTTCAGGCGGTTCCCTCGATGTACCTATTTTGAAGTTCAGTACAACGTACTTGAGTATGAACCCAGTGAGTTTCCTCATTCAGAGATCTCCGGATCAATGCTTATTTGCAGCTCCCCGAAGCTTATCGCAGCTTATCACGTCTTTCATCGGCTCCCAGTGCCAAGGCATTCGCCCTGCGCCCTTGTTCGCTTGACCATTCAAACAAATCTCTTTCGAGATCGGCTTGTATTTCCTCTTGATTCTCTCTTGCCAACGAAGATTATGTTACCCTTCCTTTTGAAATTGCAATATTTCTTAAAAAGAACTTACTATAATCTTTGTTTCGCAGTTATTATTCAGTTTTCAAGGTACGTCTTGGTGATGTTCCTCAGAACCCAGCTTCCTGCAATCCTGATTTTCATCACATGGTGGGCCAAAATGGACTCGAACCATCGACCTCACGATTATCAGTCGTGTGCTCTAGCCAGCTGAGCTATTGGCCCATGTGGTGGAGATTAAGGGAATCGAACCCTTGACCCCCTGCTTGCAAAGCAGGTGCTCTCCCAGCTGAGCTAAACCCCCATTAGGTTTTGAGTAACCCCTGTCAGGGCCCTCAAAATCGAACAATATCTACTTGACTTGCTCCAGTCACCTGTTCCGAAGAGTCGTCATCTTAGATGTCTCCCCTTCGCCTGACTCCTTAGAAAGGAGGTGATCCAGCCGCAGGTTCTCCTACGGCTACCTTGTTACGACTTCACCCCAATCACCAGTTTTACCTTCGGCGGCGTCCTCCTTGCGGTTAGACTACCGACTTCGGGTCCCCCGGCTCTCATGGTGTGACGGGCGGTGTGTACAAGGCCCGGGAACGTATTCACCGCAGCATGCTGATCTGCGATTACTAGCAATTCCGACTTCGTGCAGGCGAGTTGCAGCCTGCAGTCCGAACTGGGACGTTGTTTCTGAGTTTTGCTCCACCTCGCGGTCTTGCTTCTCTTTGTTTAACGCCATTGTAGTACGTGTGTAGCCCAAGTCATAAAGGGCATGATGATTTGACGTCATCCCCACCTTCCTCCGTTTTGTCAACGGCAGTCTGGCCAGAGTCCTCTTGCGTAGTAACTGACCATAAGGGTTGCGCTCGTTGCGGGACTTAACCCAACATCTCACGACACGAGCTGACGACAACCATGCACCACCTGTCTCTGCGTCCCGAAGGAAAATACTATTTCTAGCATCGTCGCAGGATGTCAAGACTTGGTAAGGTTCTTCGCGTTGCGTCGAATTAAACCACATACTCCACTGCTTGTGCGGGCCCCCGTCAATTCCTTTGAGTTTCAACCTTGCGGTCGTACTCCCCAGGTGGATTACTTATTGTGTTAACTGCGGCACTGAAGGGGTCAATCCTCCAACACCTAGTAATCATCGTTTACGGTGTGGACTACCAGGGTATCTAATCCTGTTTGCTACCCACACTTTCGAGCCTCAGCGTCAGTTGGTGCCCAGTAGGCCGCCTTCGCCACTGGTGTTCCTCCCGATATCTACGCATTCCACCGCTACACCGGGAATTCCGCCTACCTCTGCACTACTCAAGACAATCAGTTTTGAAAGCAGTTCATGGGTTGAGCCCATGGATTTCACTTCCAACTTGATCGCCCGCCTGCGCTCCCTTTACACCCAGTAATTCCGGACAACGCTTGTGACCTACGTTTTACCGCGGCTGCTGGCACGTAGTTAGCCGTCACTTCCTTGTTGAGTACCGTCATTATCTTCCTCAACAACAGGAGTTTACAATCCGAAGACCTTCTTCCTCCACGCGGCGTCGCTGCATCAGGGTTCCCCCCATTGTGCAATATTCCCCACTGCTGCCTCCCGTAGGAGTCTGGGCCGTGTCTCAGTCCCAATGTGGCCGTTCAACCTCTCAGTCCGGCTACCGATCGTTGCCTTGGTGGGCCATTACCTCACCAACTAGCTAATCGGACGCGAGGCCATCTCAAAGCGGATTGCTCCTTTTCCCTCTGCTCGATGCCGAGCCGTGGGCTTATGCGGTATTAGCAGTCGTTTCCAACTGTTGTCCCCCTCTTTGAGGCAGGTTCCTCACGCGTTACTCACCCGTTCGCCACTCGATCAAGGAAGCAAGCTCCCTCTCTCTCGTTCGACTTGCATGTGTTAGGCGCGCCGCCAGCGTTCGTCCTGAGCCAGGATCAAACTCTTTATAAATGATATTTATCACTTAAAAAGTGTTAAATCTTCTTCGCTCAGCACGCAATCGCTTGCGTCCTGTGTGAATTACTTTGTTTGGAATTGTTTACCGTGTTTTTCCAACACGAAAATAGGTTCCGTTACAAGTTTTTCGATATTGTTCAATTTTCAAGGTCCTGTGACTCTCAACCTTGGCGGCTGACAGCTTAAACATTTTACCAGATTTGGTTTTGAATGTCAAGCACTTTTTTCAGAAGTTTTTGAAGTTCTTGGAAGAACTCATCGAGCTTCGTACTTTTTCATCCGTTTTTGCTGAGATTTGTCTGTCAGACGTCCGCCTGACAGTAATGTATTTTATCACAGCCCCGGACAAAAAGCAAGAGCTTTTTTCAACTTTTTTCAAGAAAATCCAATTTTCTTACTCTTCCAGCAATTTTGCCCGCATGAGCTTGAGCAGCTTGCGTTCCCGCCGGGAGATCTGCACCTGTGTGGTATGCAGGAGCTTCGCCGTTTCGCTCTGGGTCTTGCCCCCATAAAAACGAAGCCGGATCAGCAGTTGATCCTCTTCCGGCAGCTTTTCCAGCACCTCGGCCAGCCCGATACGGTCGGCCAGCGCTTCTTCGGGGGATTCCACAGGGATGTCGATCTGACGGTCGGGCTCATCCCGGTTCTCCGGGGTCAGGCTGATGGTGGGCTGGGCAGCCTGTACGGCCAGCGTGATGTTCTCCACGCTCTCCCCCAGCTCCTCGGCCAGTTGGGAAAGGGTGGGCTCGGTGCCGCAGAGCTTGCGGTGATGTTCCCGCGCCGCGTTGACCCGCAGGTTCAGTTCCTTTAGGGAGCGGCTCACCTTGACTGTGCCCCCATCCCGGAACAGCTTCTTGATCTCGCCGAGGATGACCGGCACCGCGTAGGTGGAAAAGCAGACGCCCCGCGCCGGGTCAAAGGCATCGTAAGCCTTGACCAGCCCCATGCAGCCCGCGCTGTACAGGTCGTCGTATTCAATGCCTCTCCCCCGGAAGCGCCCGGCGCAGGAATGCACCAGCCCCAGATTCTGCTCAATGAACGCACTGCGCTCCGTGTTTTCCGTGATCATCGTGTTCCCTCTTTCCTTTTTTATGTAGAGGGCTTTTCCTCCAGACGCTTGGTCAGGGTAACGCGGGTGCCCCGGCCCGGTGCCGAGCGGACCTGTACCTTATCCATAAAGCTCTGCATCACTGCAAAGCCCAGCCCAGAGCGCTCTTCCGGGTTGCCTGTGGTAAAAAGCGGCTCCATGGCCTTGGGGATATCCGGGATGCCGATGCCTTTATCCGCCACCGTGATCTTCACGAGTCGGCCGGGATAGACGGCCACCGTCATCACGATGGGCCCCACGCAGTCCGGGTAGGCGTGGACGATGCAGTTGGTGACGGCTTCTGAAACGGCTGTCTTGATATCGGCGAGCTGGGGTACGGTAGGGTCATACCGGGCCAGAAAGGCCGCTGCCGCGCCGCGGGCGTAGGCTTCGTTGACACTGAGGGAGTCAAACTGTATTTTTGTGGTGTTTTCCGCTTTCATGGTCATTCCTCCTGTCCTTCCCGGCCGGGCTCGTCCGCACAGGCGATGCCCGCAAGCTGCAACACTCGGCGCAGTTGTTCCGGCGCGTGTTGGATGCGCAGGGTGCCGCCCAAGCTGCGGGCGCAGCGCTGACGCCCCAAGATCAGCCCCACACCGGACGAATCCATAAAGCCCACCCCGCCGAGGTCCAGCACCAGCGTGCGGGGCGTGCGGGTGAGCAGGGCATCGTCGAGCTGGATGCGAAGATTTTGCGCGGCATCGTGGTCGATCTCGCCCGCCAAGTAAGCATAGAGCAGATCGTCTGCCGCGCTGAATGTCACGGTCGCCATAGGCTCCCCCTTTCCGATCTACGCTGAAGGATCTTCCACCGGCGGTGTAAGATCCTTCGCAATATAAAAACAAAAGAGCTTGTACACAAACCCAGTGTACAAGCTCTTGCGTGTGATTTTTAGAAAATGCTGTCGCTCAGCGGTTTTCGAGCTGGGCAGCGGCTTCCAGCGCGATGGCTTCACTGCCGCAGATCAGCAGACCGCGGCGGCTGTTGGCCTTGGCAAGGCCGATGGCCTCTTCGAGGCTCTCGCACAGCTCGGCATCGAAGTGATACCGTGCCTTTTCCAAAAGCCGTTCGGTCAGGGCATCCTCAGTGCCCTTGGGCGTGACGAGGAAGACCTTGTCGAAGGGATTCTCCCTCATGCCGGGCATGGAGCCTTTGTCCTTCTTCTGCTCCTCCGGGGTCAGGCCCGTTTCCAGCGCGGTGAAGAAGGCTTCCGCCCCTTCCTCCTCGGTCAGGCCGATGATGGCGCTCAAGTGGCGCACCTTGGCCATGTTGAGGACGCGGAGCAGCGCCATGGCTTGCTGCGGGGTGTGGCAGGCATCCAGCACGATCAGCGGGCGCTGGGAGAGCACCCGGATGCTGCTGCGGTTCTCGACGGCGGCAAGTCCCTCCAGAATTGCTTCATCCGGGATGTCGAGTCCTTTCTTGCACAGGGCAAGGGCGGTTTCCACCGCGATGGCGGCGCTGCCCGCCGCGTGGCGGCCCAAAAAGGCCAGCGGGGCGGTATAGCCACCGTAGTCCACCTTGCTGGTGAACTTTTCCGCTTCGAGGAAGGTGATGTCATCCGGGTCGGGGACCACCAGTTCGCAGTCCTCCCGCCCGGCAGCCACGATCAGCTCCCTGAGCACGGCCTTGGGCTGATCCGGTGCGGTGACGCAGATCGCGCCCTCCCGCATGACGCCCGCCGCCAGCGCAGCCAGACGCTCCACCGAACGACTCACGCCGTCGGGGCCGATGGACGTCACCACGCAGACCGGCATGTGGGCCAGCGCCTCGGCAAGGCCAGCGTCCGGCAGTTCCACCACGGCCAGACGGCAGCCCGCCGCGCCGAAGCAGATCGCCGCAGCCGCCAGTTCCGCCGCCGCGCGGGGCAGGGGCTTGCGGCTGCTGAGCTGATCTGCAGCGGTGCAGAGCAGCCCGGCGTCCACGGGGTTCCCGTTGATGCGGATGCGCTGGGCCAGCGGCTCGCAGCCCGCGTGGTACAGGCCGGTGACGAAGCCCGCGGCCTTGAGCACCGCAGCGATGAGGGCAGCGGATGCGGTCTTGCCCGCCGTACCGGCTGCGCCCACATACGCCACCTGCTGCGCCGCAGCGGGCAGAGCGGCGCGCAGTTCCTCCGCCGGGGCAAACCCCTCCGGCAGAGCGGCAAAGTATTCATTTGCCCGATCTATGGTCATTGCGTCAATCCTCGTTTCGATGTTTGTAAAGCAGGATGCACATACGGATCAGCCCCAGCAGGATGAGCCCCACCATGAGGCCGGTCATGACACCGGAAAAATCGATCCAGATGTCGGTGACCTGCCCGCTGCGCCCCGGCACGAAGAGCTGGACGGTCTCATCGGTCAGCGCTGTGAGCAACCCACCCAAGATGGGCCACGAGACATGCCGCAGCAGGTGCCGCGTGTACACCCGCAGACAGAGCATGAGCAGGAACCCTTCCAGCATATATTCGCAGAAATGGGCCAGCTTGCGGACGATGTGCATCGTGAGATGGTGCGCCGCGCCGTTCAGCCCCAGCACCCGCAGAATCTGCTGCATCCGCTCCAGCACCCGGCCGCTGGCCCCTTCCGAGACGGCGGCCACCTGCATGGAGTTGGTGAAGATGAAGGTGATGCAGCCGATGAGCGCAAAGGTAAAGATCACCCGCCCGGCCAGCAGCCACGGCGAGATGCGCTTCTTCTGTTCCGTCATCAGCCCAGCGCCTTGATGCTCTGCTCGATGTTGGCCAGCTTGTCCTGACTCTTGGCGTGCTTTGCGCGGATATCCTCCACCAGTGCCGCCGGGGCGCGCTCGACGAACTTGGGGTTGTTGAGCTGGTTCTCGAACATGGCCAGTTCTTTTTCCGCCTTGGCCTTTTCCTTGTTCAGGCGGGCCAGCTCCTTCTCACGGTCGATCAGCTCCATCATGGGGATGAAGCCGCGGGCGGCGTGGGTGGAGACCTGCACCATGCCGTCGGTGCTGCCCTCGTACTTTTCGGTAAAGGTCACCTCGGTGGCAAAGGCGAACTTGGCCAGATAGACCTGTGCGTTCTGGAAGGGGGCTGCGTCCGCCGTCTCGATGATCATGCTGGTCTTCTTGGCGGGGTGGACGTTCATCTCGGTGCGCATGGTGCGCACGGCCTTGATATAATCCATGACCTTCTCAAAGGCTTCCTCTTCCTCCGGCCAGTTGTGGGCGTCGTCCACGGTCGGCCAGCTCTGGGTCATGATGGTCTCGGCGCTGCCGGGCAGGGCCTGATAGAGCTCCTCGGTGATGAACGGCATGAAGGGGTGCAGCAGCTTGAGGGCCTTGTCCAGCACGTACACCAGCACACGGCGGGCGGTGTCGGCCTGTTCGGCGTCGCCGGAGTTCAAGCGGGGCTTTGCGATCTCGATGAACCAGTCGCAGTAGACATCCCAGATGAAGCTGTTGATCTTGGCAGCGGCCAGACCCATCTCGTAGTGGTCGAGGTTGTCGGTCATGGCACCGGCCACCTGATTCAGCTTGGTCAGCACCCACTTGTCGCTCATGTCCAGCTTGTCGTCGGCGGGCAGACCCGGCTGGAAATCTTCGGGCAGGTTCATCAGCACGAAGCGGGTAGCGTTCCACAGCTTATTGGCGAAGTTGCGGGCTGCCTCGACCTTCTTCTCACTGTAGCGCATGTCGTTGCCGGGGGTGGAGCCGTCCAGCAGCATGAAGCGCAGAGCATCCGCGCCGTACTTGGCGATGACTTCCAGCGGATCGATGCCGTTGCCGAGGCTCTTGGACATCTTCCGGCCCTGACTGTCGCGGACGATGCCGTGGATGCAGACGGTGTCGAAGGGGGCCTTGCCAGTGTAGGCCAGACCGGAGAAGATCATGCGGCTGACCCAGAAGCCGATGATGTCGTAGCCGGTGACGAGTGTGTTGGTGGGGTAGAAATACTTGAGGTCGGCGCTGTCCTCATTGGGCCAGCCCAGCGTGCTGAAGGGCCACAGCGCAGAAGAGAACCACGTATCCAGCGTGTCGGGGTCCTGCGTGAACTTGCTGCCGCCGCACTTGGGGCAGGTGCAGGGAGCCGCCTTCGCCACCACGGTCTCACCGCAGTCGTCGCAGTAGTAAGCCGGGATCTGGTGGCCCCACCACAGCTGGCGGCTGATGCACCAGTCGCGGGTGCCCTTCATCCAGTTCATATAGTTTTTGGTGAAGCGCTCCGGGATGAACTTGATCTCACCCTTTTCCACACTCTCGATAGCGGGCTTTGCCAGCGGCTCCATCTTGACGAACCACTGCTTCGAGACCATAGGCTCAATGGTGGAGTGGCAGCGGTAGCAGGTGCCGACCTCGTGCTTCAGAGGCTCGATCTCCTTCAGGAAGCCGCCCTCTTTCAGGTCGGCCAGAATGGCCTTGCGGGCTTCCATGGTGGTCATGCCGGCGTACTTGCCGCAATCCAGCACCTGCGGTTCGTTCACGGTGTTCTTGCCCGCTGCAAAGAGGGCATCGGCAGCGGCCTTGTCGGCAGCGCCGGTCATGCGGCCGTCGTAGGTGAAGACGCGGACGATGGGCAGGTTATGGCGCAGACCCACCTCAAAGTCGTTGGGGTCGTGGGCCGGGGTGATCTTGACGACACCGGTGCCCTTGGTCATGTCGGCGTGTTCGTCGCAGACGATGGGGATCTCCTTGTTCAGCAGCGGCAGGACGACATGGCAGCCGTGCAGGTGGGCATAGCGGGGTCGTCGCCGTTGATGGCGACAGCGGTATCGCCCAGCATGGTCTCCGGGCGGGTGGTGGCCAGCTCCAGCATCTCGCCGGTCTCCTTGACCGGGTAAAGCAGGTGCCAGAAGTTGCCGTCCTTCTCCTCGTACTCGACTTCCGCATCCGAGATGGAGGTGTTGCAGTGGGGGCACCAGTTGACCATCCGGTTACCGCGGTAGATCAGGCCCTTGTCGTACAGGCGGACGAACACTTCCTTGACGGCGTCGGAGCAGCCCTCATCCATGGTAAAGCGCTCGCGCTGCCAGTCGCAGCTGGTGCCCAGCTTCTTGAGCTGGCTGACGATGCGGTTGCCATACTTGGTCTTCCACTCCCAAGCGCGCTCCAAGAAGCCGTCGCGGCCCACCATCTCCTTGGTCAGGCCCTCGGCACGCATGGCCTCCACGACCTTGGCCTCGGTGGCGATGGATGCGTGGTCGGTGCCGGGCACCCACAGGGCCGCGTAGCCCTGCATCCGCTTGGTGCGGATGAGCACATCCTGCATAGTGTTATCCAGCGCATGACCCATGTGCAGCTGGCCGGTGACGTTCGGCGGCGGCATCACGATGGTGTAGGGTTTCTTGTCGGGGTCTGCTTCCGTGTGGAAGTAGCCGCCGTCCAGCCAGAACTGGTAGATGCGGTCTTCCACCTGACTGGGATCGTACTGTTTTGCGAGTTCTTTCATCCGAATCTCCTCCCAAACTGTTTGTGAAGTGGGACGAAAAAAAGCCGCCCCACGGAACGTTCCATGGGACGGCTGTAATTTTTATTACACCGCGGTACCACCCAAATTGCACAAAAAGCGTCTGGCTTTTTGTGCCCCTTGATGCCCCGATAACGTGGGGCAGCCCCGGAGGCGACTACTGGATTCCCCGCCCCTGCTCAAAAGCGACAGCACACCGCTGCGTCCTTACCGGCTTTCACCTGCCCCGGCTCTCTGGAAAGCTGCCCGCGATGCGCACTCTTTTTTTTCATTGCATTTATACAAAGAATATAGCGTTTTTTGTGCGTTTTGTCAATCTCTTTTTTCAAAAAAAAGCCGTGTCAGCCTTTCAGGCGGGCCGTCAGCATCTGGGCCTTGCGGTAGACTTCGGGCGAAAGCAGGAACAGCCCGTCAGGACTCCTGCAACACCTCGGTCCGGAGCCGGGCGATGAGCCGCTCCATCAGAGCCACCCGGTTGAAGGGGGTCATGAGGTAGAAGCCGTCGGCGTAGGGCAGGGCTTTTTCCTTGCCATCTCCAGTGAGATGGCAAGGCCCAGTTCCTCACCCCGGCCCGATCCAGCCCGGCGAACTTCTGATTGATCTCCTCGTCCACATGGATGCCGCTGATCTCGTTTTCCATAAAGATGGCGTTCCGCTGGCTGACCACCGGCATGATGCCCGCCAAGATCTTGGCCCGGCTGCCCAGCGTCTCCCGCGTGCGGCGGAGGTTCTCCACCGCCTGTTCGGACAGCACCGGCTGGGTCAGGAAACCGGACATCCCGTTTTCCAGCTTTTCGCCCGCCCGGCGCAGCTCCACATCAAAGTTGCGGGCGTTCAGGTTCAGCGCCCCGAAGACCGTCATCGGGGTGGGCATCTCCCGGTTCTCTCCGGCCAGCGAGACGATGTACTGAGCCAGTTTGCGGGAGTTGAACTGGTAGACGTTCTTCACCTCGTCCCGCTCAGCGGTGGGGATGGGGTCCCCCGTGATGGCCAGCACCTCCCGCACGCCCTCGGCGTACAGGCCCAGCAGCAGCGCCTTGGTGGCGTTCAGGTTGCGGTCCCGGCAGGTCATGTGGGGCAGGGTGCACATTCCCAGTTCCCGGTGGACCCGGCACGCCACAAGGGAGGAATCCATCCGGGCCTGCGCAATGGGGCAGTCGGCGATGGTCAGCAGGTCGGCCCCTGCCGCCTGCAATTTTCGCGCTCCCTCCAGATAACCGGTCAGGTCGGCGTTGCGGGGGAGTCCAGCTCAATGGCAATGACCTTTTCGCCCGCGTTCAGCTTGCGCAGGAATGCGTCCTCGTTTTCCACCGGTTTTACTTCCGTTGTGGAAAGTTTTGCCGGTTCCGCCGACAGCTTCCTCTCCGGCAGAGCATCCAGCGCCGCCCGCAGGGCCGCAATGTGGGCGGGGGTGGTGCCGCAGCAGCCGCCGAGGATGCGCACTGCGCCCTCTGCCGCCAGCCCGCTCAGCTCCCGCGCAAAGTATTCCGGCTTGCCCTGATACCGCACCTGCGTCCGGGTCACCACCGGGTAGCCCGCGTTCGGCATCACGGAAAGGGGCAGCGCCCCGCCCGCCAGCCCTCTTGCCAGCGTGCGCATCGCACCGGGGGCCGACACGCAGTTCAGGCCCACCGCATCCACGCAGCCGCTCTCGGTCATCCGGCGGACAAGGTCCTTGCAGTAGACGCCCTCGCGGGTGTAGCCGTCCGGCAGCACCGCGAAAGACACCAGCACAAAGGCCTCCGGCACCTGCGCCTTCACGGCACGGACAGCCTCCAGAATCCCCACGTCGGAGCTCAGGGTCTCGAACAAAAAGTTTTTGGCCCCCAGCGCCGCAAAACGTTCGGCCACAGCAGTATACACCTGCGCCGCCGGGACCGCCTCGGTATCCGGGGCCGGGCCGAGGTCCGCAAAGACCGCCGCGCCGGTCTCCGCCGCCGCCTCTGCGGCCAGCTTCCAGCCCGCATCCGCCAGCTTCTCCCAGCCGGGGACATGACCCGCCGCCAGCCGGGGTAGACTGAAGGTATTCGTCTTGATGGCGTCCGCCCCGGCGGCCAGATACTCGGCGTGGACCTTCCGCACCCCCGCCGGGTCGGTCAGGTTCGCCTGTTCGCAGTCCGCTCCGGGGGCCGCTTTATAATAGGTGCCCATGCCGCCGTCAAACAGCAGCGGCTTGCGGGATAAAAATGCACGGATATCGTCCATGATAAAGCTCCTTTTCCTTTGATTGCGCTTGCCTTTATACAAGAATTCAGGTATAATTTTGTTATAAGGAGGTGTATCGGATGCCTAAGATTCGTTCCAGCGCAGACCTGCGCAACAATTACAATGATATCTCCACGTTCTGCCACACTTACGCTGAACCGGTGTTCATCACCAAAAACGGCAAGGGTGACCTCGCTGTGATGAGCATTGAAACTTATGAGGAAATGGTCGGCCGCTTCGAGCTGTACGGGAAGCTTCAGGAAGGCCTCGACGATGTAGCCGCCGGGCGGACCCGTCCGTGGGCAGAAGTCAAAGCCGAATTGGCAAAACGCTGGGAGGTCTGAATGCTCTACCAAATCGACATTTCCCACCGGGCACATCAGGATATCGAAGATGCTGCTTGTTATATTGCGTATCAGCTTAAAAAAATCCTTCTGCCGCACAGAATCTTGTTCGCCGAGCATTCGGCTCCATTGACTCGCTGGAAGAACTCCCGGCTCGGTTTTCCGTTGTACGAGACCCTTTCTTAGCAAGCCTTTCCATTCGCTTTGTCCCCGTGCAGGGTTATCTCGCCTTTTATCAGGTCAATGAAGTTACCCAGACCGTACACATTCTTCGTTTTTTGTACGGCCAAAGCAACTGGGCTTCTATCCTGAAAACCGATCTTCTCCCCAACTGATCTTTCTCCCCGCGTTGGCGGGGAGTTTTTATTCTCCTCTTCTTCAGTTTAATGAAGTTTCTCTCCTTGTCAAGCATTTTTTCCTTCATCGGCGCGGTTTTGCTTGCGCGGGGGCGGATTTTGTGCTATCCTATGCGTAACTTTACAGGATGAGGAGCGTGAGCATCATGCGCCATGCAGGAACGCAGGAGATCGAGACCGAGCGGCTGGTTTTGCGCCGCCTGACCCCGGAGGACGCCGGGATGATGTACCAGAATTGGGCCAACGACCCACAGGTGACAAAATTTCTGCGGTGGGAGCCGCACAAAAACGCGGACGAGACCCGCGAGCTGCTGACCGCATGGGCACTGCTCTACCCCAACGGAGATTACTACCAGTGGGGCATTGTGGAAAAGTCCACCGGGCAGGTGTTCGGGTCTATCAGTGTTTTCACCTCCAGTTCCGCCGAACCGGGCGGGACCCGTGGCCCGGTTTCGACCATACCAACGGTGTGTGGGAAGTGGGCTACTGCATCGGCCGGAACTGGTGGAACAAAGGCTTTACCACCGAAGCCCTCCGTGCCGTTGTAGAATACTGGTTCAAAAATACAGATAGTAACTGGCTGGCCTGCAGCCACGCATTCGAAAACCCCGCCAGTGGCAAGGTCATGACCAAGGCCGGCTTCGTCTACGACCACGATTCCGTATACCACAAATTCGACGGCACCCCGGTCCCCTGCAAATGCTACGCACTGACAAGAGAACATTACAATATATTACTGAGAGGTTAATTTTGAGCGAACTTTACGATATTTTAGTGGAAACACCCCCGACGAAGGTGATCTTATTGGCGCTGGATCAGGGCCTTTGGGACTGTGAGCGGAGCCTTGCCGAGCTTTCGGCCCTGTGCGAAGCCAACCACATGGAGGCCGTGGCCGAGGTGACTCAGAAGCGCCAGACGCCGGAGACCGGCATCGTGCTGGGCAGCGGCAAGCTGGAGGAAGCCCACCTCGCCGCCGAGGAGCTGGGGGCCCAGTGCGCCGTGTTTGACGGCGAACTGACCGGCAGCCAGATTCGCAACATCTCCACCGCGCTGGGCGGGCTGGAAGTCATCGACCGCACCATGCTGATCTTGGAGATCTTCCGCAGCCGCGCCGTGACCAACGAGGGCAAGCTCCAGACCGAGCTGGCCCTGCTGCGCTACCGGCTGCCCCGCTTGCAGGGCATGGGCGAGCCTGAGCCGCCAAGGCGGCGGTGGCGGCGGCGGCGGGGGTGCCCGCCGTGGTGCCGGTGAGACCAAGCTGGAACTGGACCGCCGCCACGTCCACGCCCGCATCGACGCGCTGGCCAAAAAGCTGGCCGAGATGGAAAAGCGCCGCGGCGAGAGCCGGAAGGCCCGCGCCAAGACCGGGATGCCGGTGGTCAGCTTGGTGGGTTACACCAACGTGGGCAAATCCAGCCTGATGAACGCCCTCTGCGGCCCCAGCGTCGCCGAGGCCGACATGCTCTTTGCCACGCTGGACCCCACCAGCCGGAAGCTGGTGCTCCCCAGCGGCATGGCCGTGCTGCTGGTGGACACGGTCGGTTTCGTGTCCCGTCTGCCGCACAATCTGGTGGAAGCCTTCAAATCTACGCTGGAAGAAGCCGCGTGGTCGGACGTCATCGTCCGGGTTGCCGACGCCGGCGACGAACAGCGCGAGGAACAGCTCGCCGTGACCGACGAGGTTCTGGACGGGCTGGACTGCGCCGACATCCCCCGCCTGACCGTCTACAACAAGTGCGATAAGCCCAACGCCCTGAACTTTGACCCCGACATCCTGCTCACCAGCGCCAAGACCGGCTACGGGCTGGACAAGCTGCTGCAAAAGCTGGACGGGATCCTCAGCGACCGGGTGCACACCCTGAAGGTGCTGCTCCCCTACGACAAGCTCGGCCTCGCCGCCCCCATGCGGGAGCGCGGCAGCGTGCAGGTGGAGGAATACCGCGAGGACGGCCTCTATCTGGAAGGCATCGTCAAGACCGAGGACCTCCACTGCTTCGAAGGGTATCTGGTCTGATTTTCCGATCTATATAACAACAAAAAAGCCGCCGGGAATCTCTTCCCGGCGGCTTTTGCTATTAGGAGGACCAAAAACGATCCTTGGATGATCAGTTCAGGATGGTCTGCTCGGTCTCGACATCGAAGACATGGACCTTGTGCGGATCGAAGGCAACCCTAACGGTATCTCCGTTGCGGGCCTTGGAGGTGGGAGCGACGCGGGCGGTCATCTTGTTGCCCTTGTACTCCAGATACAGGTAGATCTCAGCGCCCATCATCTCAGAGACATCGACCTGAGTTTCCAGATGGCAGTCAGGATGCTTTGCCATGAATTCGGGCTCATCATCGATATCCTCAGGACGGATGCCCATCTTGACCTTCTTGCCGACGTAAGAATCCAGCTTGCCGTCAGCGGTCTTCTCCTTGGGCAGGGGGATGGTGTCGCCGCCCAGATCAATGGCGTACTGGTCGCCGCTCTTGGTCACGGTGCCGTCGAGGAAGTTCATCTGGGGGCTGCCGATGAAGCCTGCAACGAACATGTTGCAAGGCATATCGTACAGGTTCTGCGGGGTATCGACCTGCTGGATGATACCGTCCTTCATAACGACGATACGATCGCCCATGGTCATAGCCTCGGTCTGGTCGTGGGTAACGTAGATGAAGGTGGTAGCCAGCTTCTTGTGCAGCTTGATGATCTCGGTACGCATGCTGGTACGGAGCTTAGCGTCCAAGTTGGACAGAGGCTCGTCCAGCAGGAAGACGGCCGGGTTACGGACCATTGCACGGCCCAGAGCAACACGCTGACGCTGACCACCGGACAGAGCCTTCGGCTTACGATCCAGCAGATGCTCGATCTCAAGGATCTTAGCAGCTTCGTGGACGCGGCGGTCGATCTCGTCCTTCGGGGTCTTGCGCAGCTCCAGACCGAATGCGATGTTCTTGTAAACGGTCATGTGGGGGTACAGAGCGGCTCTGGAACACCATTGCGATATCGCGGTCCTTCGGGGGGGACATCGTTGATCAGGCGGCCGCCGATGTACATCTCGCCCTTGGAGATCTCCTCCAGACCGGCGATCATGCGCAGGGTGGTGGACTTACCGCAGCCAGAGGGGCCGACGAAGATGATGAACTCCTTGTCCTGAATCTCAAGGTTGAAGTCGGTAACAGAAGGAGCGGTAGCGCCCGGATAGATCTTGTAGATATGCTGGCAGCTGATCGAAGCCATAGGTCATTTCCTCCATAAAAATTTTTTTTCTATGTTACGGCACCTTGACGGTGCTCGTTCTCGTTGGTATTATAATAACAGATTATTTTATGATATAAAATAGCATTTTGTTGATTTGAGGTGTCAGATATTGATTTACGATTGGAGCACCACCGCCGCGCTTGCTTCGGTGCAGGATATCCAGCCCGATGCCCCCTTCACCCTGAGCGGCGAGGGGCTGTGGGTCTGCCTTGTCTCCAGCGGATGCACCGTCTCCCTCCCCGCCGTCGGGCCGTCGGCGGCGGGGTCGGCCCTCATCCTGCCGCCCCAAAGCGTCCCCGCCGGGCACCTGATCTTGAGCCGCGCGCCACTGGCCCTCGCCCCGGAAGGAAGCTGCCACCTGCTCTGCGTCCAGCTCACCGGCCAAGCCGCCGCCCAGTTCCTCGCCGGGCTTACCGAGCTGCCCTTCCTTGCCCGCGGCGAGACCTGCCCTGCCGCCGCCGAGCTGATGGGCCGCCTTGCCGCAGCCGCCGGGGACGAGCCGCCGGACCACCACGGCCGGATGACGAGCCAGCTGGTCTTTGCCCTGCTGTGCGAGCTTTCGGGCGCGGACAGCGCTGCCCCTGCGCTGCCGCCCCTCGTCACCGCCGCCATCGAGGACATCCGCCAGAACTACGCGGGCCTCTACGGCGTGGAAGAGCTCAGCGAGCGGCTGGGCGTCTCCAAGAGCCACCTCGTCCGCACCTTCACCGCTGCGGTGGGAGTGCCGCCGGGGCGCTACCTCACCACGGTCCGGATCGAAGCGGCCATGCGGCTGCTGCTCCACCGGGAGTACACGCTGGACGTCATCGCCAGCCTCTGCGGTTTTTCGGGAGCCAATTACCTCTGCCGCGTCTTCAAAAAAGAGACCGGCCAATCCCCCGCGCAGTGGCGGGCAATGGCCGGTCAGGCAGTGCGTCCCCTCTCGCCGGCAGAGAACCGGCGGGAGCAGGAGCTCTATATTTAATAAGGTTCTACGCCTTGGCGGTCCGCTCCCCCCGCTTGAGCAGGTAGAGCGTCAGCGCAAAGGTGATGGCCTCCGACGCCGGGAAGGCCGCCCAGACGCCGGCCATCCCAAACAGGGCGCTCAGCACCAGCGAACAGACCACGATGGCCGCCATGCCGCGGCAGAGCGAGGTGATGGAAGCTTCCGTCGGGCGGTCCACCGCGCCGAGGTAGCCCGCCGCCACGATGTTGCACCCCGCGAAGAAGTAGCCCGCGAAGTAGATGCGCATCCCACTGTGGGCAAACTCCGCCATGAGGGCCGAATTTTCGCTGTTGAACAGGGCCGCCAGCGAATCGGTAAAGCCGAACACGACGCCGTACAGCACCGCCGCCAGCCCCAGCGCCGTGCCGCAGCCCAGCAGCAGGAGCTTCTTGGCCCCGGCCATCTCGTTCCTGCCGTAGCACTGGCTGACCAGCGGCTGTGCGCCCTGCGCCACACCGTTGAAGATGGCCGTCGCCACCAGCGCGAAGTTCGCCACGACGCCATAGGCCGCCACGGCCACATTGCCCGCCAGCCGGAGCAGCAGGAAGTTGAAGACGGTGGTGGTCACGCCCGACGACAGCTCCCCGACGAAGCCGGAGATGCCAAGCTGGCAGCTCTGGGCCAGCAGCCGGAGGGACGGTGCCTTCCGTACAAAGGCGACGGTGTTGCTCTGTTTCAAAAAGTGAGTGCTGCAAATGGCAATGCTGAGCATCGGCGAAATGGCCGTTGCCAGCGCCGCGCCGGGCAGCCCCAGCCCCATGGGGAAGATGAAGATGTAGTCAAACACCACATTGAACAAGCTGCCGCTCAGCGTCGCCACCATGGCCAGCGAAGGGTCACCGTCGTTGCGGACGAAGGACGCCACCACATAGTTGCACATGAAGAAGGGCGTAAAGAGCAGGAAGATGCGGGCGTAGTTCTCGCCCAGCGCCACGATGCCCGCGTCGCCGCCCATCAGCCGCAGCAGCCCGTCCGGGCAGAAGATGCCCGCCAGAACGAAGGGCACCGCCAGAATGCACGCGCAGAAGATCGCGTTGGAAAAATACCGCTGAGCCTTCTCGTCGCCCTGCGCCCGCAGGATGGCGTAGCGGGTCGCCGCGCCGAGGCCGATCATCGAGCCGATGGCAAAGATGAAGTTGTAGATCGGCAGACAGAGGTTCAGCAGGGTCACGCCGTCGGTGCCCGCCGCCTGTGCGATGAAATAGGTGTCCGCCAGAATATAGCACGAAGTACCCAGCAAGCCGAAAATGTTCTGGGATACGTACTTAACAAACTGCTTTGTGAGGTCCATGGAACGTCCTTTCTGTTTTTTCTTACACCAGTTCGCAAGTTTAGCATAGTCTTCCCATCCTTGTCAAGGGAAGATCCCGTTGACGAACCGCTTTTTGTGGGTGTATACTGAAACTCGATTTTACCGGGAGAGGAGGGAGCACAGATGCCGGAAAAGCCGCTTTTCTGCCTTGGCGAGGCATGGGTAGAGCTGGGCGCGGACACGGTGCCGGAGCTGGCCGAGACGTTCCGCGTTTCGGTCGGCGGATGGGGCGCTGCGTTCTGCCGCGCCTATGTCCGCGCGGGCGGGCACGCCGCGCTCCTCTCCCAACTGGGGGCCGACCCCTTCGGCCGCAAGGCGGCAGCCCAGCTTGCCGCCGACGGCATCGACTGCACCCACCTCTGCTTCACGGGCGCGGCCCCCACGCCGGTGGTCTTCTCCGGCGCGGGGAAGCTTCTCCCCTACCGCGCCCCTTCCGCCGAGCTGCTGTATGCGCCGGAACAGTTGGATGCCGCCGCCCTGCGGGGCGCGTTCGCCCTCTGCTTTTCCTCCGGCTGTCTGCTGGACTCCCCCGCCCGGTTGACCCACCTCAAGGCCATTGCCGCCGCGCGGGACGCCGGAGCCTTCGTCTGCTATGCGCCCCGGATGGCGGAAGCTGCTCCCTGCTGGCCGGACGCCGCCGCCCTGCGGGAAACGGCCCTGCAGTTTTTTCCACAAGCAGACGTGCTGTTGTTGAAAGATTCCGACCTCGTTCCTCTATTCGGCTCCCACGAGCTGCGCACGGCGCTGTTTTCCCTCTTCTCCGGTCATGTCGAGCTGATTTTTTATTCCAGTTCGGACAATGTTTTGCTTTTTACACGGAACGTACTGCTGCAAGCGGCAACTTCCGACCTCACCGAGGCCCAGTTCCTCCGCGATCTTGCCCGCCTGAACACATGGCCCGATAAGCTGGCGGGTCTGCGGGAAACGACGCTGAAAAAGCTGCTCTGACAAAAGAACAAGACCCTCGGCTTACGCCGGGGGTCTTGTCCCGCATTCTATACAATTGTGGAGAAGAAGGAGAGAATGACTTGTTTAGTGGATGAACACCGGGCCCAGCGGGTTTGCGATGGGGCTGACGTAGCCGCCGAGCAGCTTGGGGATGGCAAGGCTGATATCGGGGATGAACGTCAGCAGCAGCAGGGCGATGAACATGCACAGGTAGAACGGCAGGGTGGCCTTGACGACCTTCTCCATCGGGCGCTTCGCCACGGCAGAGCCGATGAACAGGACCGCGCCGACAGGGGGAGTCAGCAGACCGATGCCGCAGTTCAGGACCACGATGATACCGAACTGGATGGGATCGATGCCGATGGACGTTGCGATGGGCAGCAGGATCGGGGTAGCGATCAGGATGATGGGGGCCATATCCATGATGCAGCCCAGAATCAGAATGATCAGGTCGATCAGCAGAGCGATGATGTAGGGGTTATCGGTCACGCTGGTGATGGCGTTTGCAGCCAGATCGGGCACGTGCAGCATGGTCAGGCAGTTGCCGAACACCGCAGAGGTGGCGATCAGGATCAGGACGATGGACAGGGTGTTCACGCACTCGTCCAGAGCGTGCCAGACGCCCTTCCAGTCAAGGCCCTTGTAGACGAAGACGGAAACGAACAGCGAGTAGATAACTGCGATTGCAGCGGACTCGGTGGCAGTGAACGCGCCGCCGACAACGCCGACCACGACGATGATGACAGCGGCCAGTGCCCAGACGGAGGTGCCCATCTGCTTGATAAAGCCCTTGATGCTGAACGGAGAGCCCTTGGGGTAATTCTCCTTGACGGAGATGATGTAGGAGCCGATCATCAGGACCATGGCCAGCAGAGCGCCGGGCAGGTAGCCCGCGAGGAACAGGCTGCCGACGGAGATACCACCGGCGGTGGTTGCGTAGATGACCATGTTATGACTCGGCGGAACCAGCAGACCCTCGCAGGAGGAGGTGATGGTAACAGCCGTAGAGAAGTCGGCGTCGTAACCCTGATTGACCATCATGGGGATCATGATGGAACCGATGGAAGCGGTATCGGCCGAAGCAGAACCGGAAATGCCGCCGAAGAAGTAGGAAGCCACGATGTTGACCATGGCCATGCCGCCGCGCATCCAGCCGACGCAGGCGTCAGCCAGCGCGATCAGCTTTTCGGAAATACCGCCGGAGCCCATGAGCACGCCCATGGTGATGAAGAACGGCACAGCCATCAGGCTGAAGGACGAGATGCCCTTGACCATCAGGCGGCAGACATCGGTCAGCGCCTGACCCTGCACCAACATGCAGAACACGCTGGACAGACCGACCGCATACGCGATGGGGAAGCGCAGGAAGATCATTACGAAGAAGCTGACCAGAAGGACAACAATTGCCAGTGTCTGTACTGTCATATCAGTTCTCCTCCTTTACAAAAAAGCTCTTGATGTGGTTGTAGACGGCCTCGACTCAAAGATGATCATGGCAACGCCGGCCAGAGGCACCGGGAAGTACATCCAGAAGCGGCTCAGCCAAGGCATCGAGACGTAGAAACCGCGGCCGCCCAGCGTGGTGGCGTAGTTCCAGCCGACCACCATCATGATGACGCCCAGTGCAAAGACGGCGACATCGGACAGGATCTCAAGGCACTTCAGCACGGTCTTGGGCAGGTAGACATCAAATGCGGTCATGCGGATGTGGGCACCGCGGCGGATGGCCAGCGCAGCGCTCAGAACGGCCATATAGCTCATGCAGGTCAACACGACCTCTTCCGACCATGCAGGGTCCGGGATAAAGGGAACATAGCGGCCGATGACCGACATCGTGGTGATGGCGATATCCGCGATCAGCAGGATCTTGCAGATGAAAAGCGCCACGTTGTAGGTAATGTCATAGGCCGGCTTGATCTTATCCAGTGTGTCAAAGATTTTCGGCATGTTCATTCCTCCTTACAAAAAGCCCGGCGGGTGCGGCGGGGAAGATCCCGTCACCACCCGCCGGGCGTCTTACAACTTTAGGAGCGGACGCTCAGGCTCAGCCCTTCATGTCCAGCAGCTGCTGATACAGCTCTGCCTGATCCGAGGTGTTCTCGCTGATGACCTTCTGGCAAGCTTCCTGCCAAGGAGCCTTATCGGGAACATCGACGACGTTGCAGCCGGAAGACTTCAGCTCGTCGAGGACCTTGTTCTCAGCGGTCTCAGACAGATCTGCGTTGAAGGCCTGCGTATCCGCACCGGCCTCCATGATGGCAGCCTGCTGGTTCTCGGTCAGCTTACCCCAAGCGTTATCGGTGATAACAGCCTGAATGGCACCCAGCGTGTGACCGTCGAGGATCAGGTTGTTTGCAACTTCGGGGAATGCGTTGGACTTGTAGTTTGCGATGGGCTGCTCAGCGCCATCCACAACGCCGGTCTGCAGTGCGCTGTACAGCTCACCGAAGGAAACGACGGTGGGGTTCGCGCCCAGACCCTCGACCATGCCGTTCATAACGGGGTCGTTGGACACACGCAGCTTCATGCCCTTCAGGTCGCCGATAGCAGCAACGGGCTTGACGGTGAAGAAGTGACGGAAGCCCTCCTCGCCGTAGAACAGGCCGCGAACGGGCAGACCCAGCTCCTGGGGCTCATTCAGGAACTCCGGAGCGAGGTCGCTGTTTGCGAAGTTCCAGAAGTGTGCGCGGTTGTTAAAGGTGAAGGGGATGCTCAGCAGCTTGGACTTGTTGCAGCCGTAGCTGGTCAGTGCGAAAGCGGAGATACGGCTCATATCGATGGAAGTGGAGCCGCCCAGAATGGCGTCCAGAACGTCGTTCTCAGAACCCAGAACACCGGAAGCCTGCACGTCGATGACGACGGAACCGCCGGTCAGCTCCTCGACCTTCTCCTTGAAGTGGGTAGCGGTCTGGCCAACGATGGTGTCCAGCGGGTTGACCTCGGCGTAAACCAGAGTCACCTTCGGGTCGGAAGCAGCAGCGGCTGCATCACCGGCGGTGGTAGAAGCTGCAGCGGAAGAAGCAGCGGTGCTGGTGGTGCTGTTGGAAGAGCCACCGCAAGCGGTCAGAGCCAGAGCAGCGGCGGAAACACCGGCTGCTGCGAGGAAGCTGCGACGAGTGATCTTTTTTCATAAGTAAGTCCTCTCTATATGACGGGCGTAGATGCCGTAGGCCGGCAGGATGCCCGGGATGGAGGGCTCCGGGTACTCGGCTACCATCTCCGGCACATTGTAGGGGTCGTCTACCCAGGTGCCGTTCTTCCAGGCCACACGGGGCAGCAGGCCCTCGCACTTGCTGAAGAAGGTGTTCACCAGCCGGGGCAGCTTCTGCACAGTGGGGGCAGAGCCGCTCTGGGAGTAGACCCAGTAGGTGCCCAGCTGCCGCTGCTCCACAGCCTCTGGAGGGACAGGCCGCCCCGGTACTGCACCGAGATGTTCCGCAGGATCACGTTCTTCACCTTGCTGTCCACCAGGCCCTCCAGCAGGATGGGGTACCGGGGATCTACGTTGGTGATGCGGATGTTGCTGATCTCCACGTTGCTGACGCTGGCGGGTCCTTGGCAGCGGTAGCGTTGGCGTAGTAGACAGCGTCCTTCCGGCTGATCTCCCGGGTCATATCCGGCACATACTGGTGCTGGGCGTCATCCCAGCGGTAGAGGTACAGCTTGCCGTCGATCTCTGCCAGGTTGGCGTTGTTGATGCGAGTGGGGTTGGCAGGGTCTACCACCTTAAAGGAGGAAACGCCGTCGATGGAGACGGTCTTGCTCTTATTATAGGAAGGGCTGTAGCGGGCCACGGGGTACAGCTGATACTCGGCACGGTTGGGCAGCACCCAGCCGGAATTGTCCAGACGCACATCGTTGGCGGCGTTGATGGCCTGCTCAGTGGTGTGGCCGGTGACAGGGTACCGGGCACGATCGCCTACCCGGATAAAGATGGGGGAGGAGGAGACGGTGTCCATGGTGCAGTCGGTCATCACGATGTTGGTGAGGGAGCTGCCGTCCACGGCCTCCATGCAGAAGCCACGGGAACGCTCGAACCGCACCCGGGTGATGGTGACGGTGTGGTAGCCGCAGGTGGACTCAGTGCCAAACTTGACACGGGCGGTGGGGCCGCAGGCGTCGGTGGCCACGATCTTATCGGTGGTGCAGGCTCCGGTGATCACAGAACCGGCATCGTAGCCGCTGACCACACAGTCCTCGATCAGAACGTTCTGGGTGGGCATGAACACGCCGGCACCGTAGGAGGCCTTCATGACGATGGCGTCGTCCGTGAGGGAGTTGAAGTGGCTGTTGCGGACGGTAACGTCCTGGGTGCAATCGATGTTATAGGCGTCCCGGTTGGTGTCCACGATCAGGTCGTTGACGGTCATGTTCCGGGTGCCCTCAGCGATGATGGCAAAGTGGCCGCCGTTCAGGATGCGGATGCCGTCCAGCACCACATTCTCGCAGCGCACCAGTGCAATGGCCTTGTTGCCGTACCAGGTGGAGCTGTAGCCCCGGTCGGTGCGGTTTTTGGGGTTGGAGGGGTCGTTGCCGGACAGCACATTGATGAGGGTGCCGGTGTCGTCCATGTAGCTGCCGTCGATGAGGCCCTCGCCGTAGATCATGATGTCGTGCTTGTCGGCGGCGTAGAACAGGCTGTTGGCAAAGTAGGTGTGGCCGTGGTCCGGAGACCGGCGTAGAGGTTCACTTCCGGCTCATCGTAGTTTCCGCCCTCGCCTACCATGGTCTGGTTGCCATACCAGTCGTACAGGTCTGCCCGGGCAGCCCGGATGATGCCGTTGGCGTCGATGCGGAGGTTGACGCCGCTCTGGAGACGGATGGTGTAGCTCTTAAAGTCACCTGCCGGCACCACCACGGTGCCCGCCGCCGGCCTCACTGGCAGCCCAGATGGCGGCGTTGATGGCTTTAGTGTTCTGGACGGGGTCTCCCTCCGAAACAGCCCCAAAATCCGTGATGAGGTACAGGCGGCTCTCGTTCAGCAGGACGCTTTTGTCCACGGTGCTGCCGGTGGCCCGGGGATGTTCAGGGTCTGGAAGCAGTTTTCTCTGCCGTATCCTCTGCGGCAAAGGCAGGCAGGCCCATGGCGGCCATGGCGGTGGTCACAGCACTGACCTTCAGAAAGCTGCGGCGCGAGATCTTTTTGGAAAACATAACCCAATTTCCTCCTTTTTTGCTTTGCACGATCTGAATCCCGATGGGGTACATTTCAGGCGTTTTTGTATGGCACGATTGCTTGGTGACTTCATTGTAGTGCAAAAAAATTTAGCCAGCAAGGGGATTGATAAAATGTCCTGTTTTTACAAAAAAAGTGAAAATGCGGCTGTGCATATTCAACAAGCGCACTTGGGGACATTGTCGATTATGCCGAAAAATGTTCGCAAAAAAACTCGTCTCTAAACTGATATATCACATAGAGACGAGCTATTTCGTATATTCTGTTCTTCAGCTCTCCCGGATCCGCTGGATCAGGTCTGCATGGCTGTGGAACCGGTCGTACATGGGCTGCACCGCTGCGCGGAAGCGGGCTTTCTCGGCTTCGTCCAGCTCGGTAACGCAGATGCCCAGCTTGCGCATATTCTGCTCCGCGTCCGCTTCCCGCCGTGCCCAGAGCTCGCGTTCCTTCTGTGCGCTCTCCCGGGCGCAGGCGCGGATCACCTCCGGGAAGCTTTCGTCCAGCGCGGCAAGCTTTTCCATCACCGCCGGGCTGGCCAGCTGCACTTCCGGCACGCGGGTGTGCTCGTCCTTCAGGAAAAAGGGCGCTACCTCGTAGTGTCCCATCACCTCGTAGCTGGGCCAGTTGTTCTCTGCGCCGTCGATCTCGGCATTATGCAGGGCGGCATATACCTTGCTGTACACCACCTGCGCCGGCTTTGCCCCCAGTGCGGTGATCATGTCGCTCATCATGTCCGACTCCTGCACCCGGATGGTCAGCCCCTGCAAATCATCCAGCCCGGTCACCTTTTCCCGGGTATAGAAGCTGCGCACACCGGCGTCGAACCACGAAAGTCCCACTAAGTCCATCCCGTCCAGCATGGCCAGAAACTCGTCGCCGATGCTGCCGTCCAGCACCCGCCACATCTGCTCGGCATCACTGTACAGGTAAGGCAGCTGCAGTACGCTAAGCTCCGGCTCGTACTCTGCCAGCTGGCTCAGGGACACGCGGGAAAAATCCACCCCGCCAAACTGCATCTGCTGGATGACGCTCTGCTCCGCGCCCAGCTCTGCCCCACTGTAAACCAGCACCTTCACCCGGCCATCCGTGTGCTGCGCCACAAGCTCGGCAAAGGCCTTTGCCGCCTTGCTGGTGGGGTAGTCCTCCGGCTGGTTCTCCGCATAGCGCAGGATGAGCGGCTTCTCCTGCTGCGAAGAAGCAGACTGCGCCGTACAGCCTGTAACTGCCAGCGCCGGGGCTGCCGCAAGCAGATGCAGCAGCTGACGGCGGGTCACAGCCGTGCCTCCCGGGCCGCCTTTGCCGCTTCCTTCCGGTACTGGGTGGGGTCATGCCGGTGCGCTTTTTAAAGGCACGGGCAAAGTAACTGGCATCCTCGTAGCCCACCATGGAGGCCACCTCCGCTGCGGAGCGGAAGGGGTCGGCCAGCAATTCCTTAGCGGCGTTGATGCGCAGCTCAGTCAAACAGTCCAGAAAATTCATCTTCTGGTATTTTTTGAACTGCGCCGAAAGGTACGCCGGGCTGATGTGCAAAATTTCGCTCACGCTGTCCAGCGAGAGGTCGGCCATATAGTTATCTTCCATATACTTGCGCACATGGTCCATCACCAGTGCGTTGCGGTCGCTCTCCCCTTCCCCGGCGGGCTCGTTCTCCTGCTCCGGGGCGGTTTCCGGCTCCGGGGCTTCCGCAGCCAGCTCGGCCAAGCGGCGGCCGGCCTCGATCTGCCGGATGGCGCGGCGGATGGCCGCTTCGGTCTCGTCCGGGTCCACCGGCTTCAGCAGATAGTCGCAGGCACCCAGATGCACCGCCTCGTGGGCGTACTGGAACAGGCTGTATGCCGTGATAAAGATCACCTTGCACTCCGGGCGCTGCTCCAGCACCGCGCGGGCGGCATCCAAGCCATTCATTCCCGGCATCTCGATGTCCATCAAAATCAGGTCTGCACCCCAGAGCACGGCGGTATCGGCGGCTTTGCGTCCGTTTTCCGCCATTTCCACTGTTACCTCATGCTCGAACCGGCGCATGACGATATCCGCCAGCGCTTCCCGTTCCATCTTCTCATCATCCGCGATCAACAGACGAATCATTCCTCAAATTCCTCCTCATTCTCCACCAGCGGCAGATACAGGATCACCGCAGTCCCCCGCCCCGGCCGGGAGCGCACCACCACCCGGCAGCGGGCATCCAGCAGCCGCAAGCGGGCAGCCACATTATAAATACCGATATGTTCCCAGCGGGGTGCGGGCTGTTCCAGTGCCGTGCGCAGCTGCTGCAGCTGCTCCGGCTCAATGCCTACGCCGTTGTCCAGCACCCGGATGCACAGCAGACCTTTTTCCCCGCAGGGGCACCATGCGGATGCGCACCACGCCGCCCTCTTCCTTGGGGCAGATGCCGTGCTTGAAGGCGTTTTCCACGATGGGCTGCAAGATAAAGGACGGCACCATAGTCTCGGTCAGGTCCAGCGAGTCCGAAAACGCCCACTGCATCTGCACCCGGTCGCCAAAGCGCACATGGTAGATGGAGTAGTATTCGTCCACAATGCGCACCTCCCGGGAGAGGGGCACCTGTTCATCGTTGCTCATCAGGCTGTAACGCAGCAGATGGGAAAGCGCCATGATGAGTGCCTGTGTGCGGTAGGCGGACTCTGTGCCCGCCATCTGCTGGATGACGTTCAGGGTGTTGAACAGAAAATGCGGGTCGATCTGGCTGCGCAGCTGCTGTAACCGGCTGCGCTCCATGCGGTTCTGCAATTCCAGTGCTTCGGTCTTTTGGCGGTGCAGCTCCCGCTCGATCTCGTTTTTCTCCTGTAAGGTACTCACCTGCTGCGCCATGGAGTGCTTCATGCGGTTGAAAGACTCCGCCAGCTGCCCGATCTCCGGCTGCTTAGGCAGCGGGATGTCCGGGTGTCGAACTGGCTGCGGCTGATGGCACGGGAAGCTACGATCATCTGAGACACCGGAGTCAGCAGCCGCATGACCATCAGACCGGAGGCACAGCCCAGCGCCACGCACAGTGCCACCACCACGGTCTGCATCAGGGCGATCCGCTCGCCCAGCTCCGAGATCTCGGTATAAGTAGTCTGGGCGTCCAGAATCGAGGCTTTCAGCAGCTGCATGGTGTACTGGCTCAGATACCCGCCGCAGACCGAGACCTTGTTATAGTACAGCTGGGACGCCTTTGCATCCTGCCCGCTGGAAAGGCAGCTTTCCAGCTCTTCCAGCAGGGTGTTATAGCTGCCGTAGGTGGTCTCCACCGCGCCGTACAGCACCCATTGCTCATCGCTGACGTTCTGCAAGCCGTCCATATTGGATCGGATGCGCCACAGCCATGCGTTGCTGGTGGAGCAGGCTGCCTGAAGCTTTTCCAGCATTTCCTCAGTCTCGCCGTTCTCCCAGCGGTACGCTTCCAGAATGCTGATGGAACTTTCCACACCGCCCTGAAACCGGCTGATGGCGTTAAAGTTGCCCATCTGGTCGTCCTGCACCTGCTGCACCGCCCGTGCCTGATAGCCGTTCAGGGCAAGCTGCAACGCAAAGGCCGCAAAAAAGCCGCCAGACACAGCACCATGCGCTGCTTGAGCGTAACGCTGCGCTTCCAGTTGCGCTTTTCCATGCAAAGCTTCCCAAGCACAAGCGGGATTTAAGGCAAATAGCCGCAGGAATCGCTTTGTGGATTTCGTTGGATAATATCCGTTAGATAATATCTTATTTTTACCACGCCTTGCGGGCGATTTGCAAGCCGGATGCACCGCCGCCGGTGCATCTTTTGCTTGCTTCTTGCCGATAAATGTGGTACTATGCCCAAAAAGGAGGGTAACTTTATGACCCAGAATGTTTGTGTTTCCGTTCAGATGGACGAAAAGGGCTTTCGCGATTTTGCATCTTTCGACCTGCTGCGCCACAACAAGGGCTGGCAGCGCCCGGCGGTGTTTACCGCCATTCTGCTGGTGTGCGCCGGGATCTGCCTGAGCCAGATCGGCAAGCGGGAGGGTGCCGGGCTTCTGACCGCCGTGCTGGCCATTGTAGCCCTTCGGCCTGCCCGCCGTATACTTCGGCACCTTTTTTTCGAACCTCTCCAAGCAGATCAAAAAGCTGGGTCTGCCCCGCCCCTTCTACCGGCTGGAACTGGACGCTGCCGGGCTTTCGGTCTGGATGGCCGGTGAGCAGAAAAAGACCGAGCCCACCAACCGCTACACTTGGAACACCGTGTACTGCGCCTACCGCACCAAAGAAGCGGTGTACATCTACGTCCAGAAGAATCAGGCCTATCTGCTGAACGAGAGCATGGATGCCGCATGGAGCCTGCTGGGCAGTGCCCTGCCCGCCGCCAGCCTGCACGACTGCCGGAAATAAGGAAGATTTTTATAATTTGCAGAACAGCCAAGCCGACAGGCTTGGCTGTTCTGCTTTTTTTCACGCAGGGACAAAACAAAAGCCCACGCTGCGGCAAAGCAAAAGCGCAGCGTGGGTACGGAAATAGCGTTATAACATTTTAGCGGGCGAGGGTGTACTTGTGCAGGGTCTTGCGCACTGCGCCGTTACCGGCGTACAGCTCCTTGGCCATGGACTCGATCTTCTCACCCAGACCGACGGCGTACAGGTCCACGCCGAAGACATCGGTGCGGCTGTACAGAGCCTTCAGGCAGGAGAAGTCCTGCTCGCCTTCCTTGACCTGCAAGGGGCTGACGATGGCTTGCAGCTCAGCCAGCAGCGGGTCAGTGGAGATCTCGAAGGGCTGGCAGTTGTCGTCCAGACCGGTCAGGTAGCGGGCATAGCCTGCCAGCACCAGCGGGATCAGCACGAGGTTGGACTTGTCCAGACCGCGCTCCTCGTAAGCCTTGATGGTCTCGCCGAAGCGGATCGCCAGCTTCTGGGAGGTATCGGTGACGATCCGCTGAGGAGCGTCGGGCATGAAGGGGTTGGGCAGACGGCGGTTGATGACAGCGCCGATGAACTCGTAGGGGTTCAGCACGCCGGGGTCAACGACGACGGGCATCGCCTCGATGTAGCCGATCTTCTGGATGAAGCTGCGCAGGTCCTCGTCAGCCATCTCAGCGGAGATGAGGGTGTAGCCCAGCATGCAGCCGTAGATGGACATGGCAGTGTGCAGGGGGTTTAGGCAGGTGCAGACCTTCATCTTCTCGATCTTGTCCACGGTCTCGCGGTCGCAGTACAGCACACCGCCCAGCTCCAGCGGAGGACGGCCGTTGGTGTAGTGATCCTCAATGCACAGGTACTGGGTCTCCTCGGCGTTGACGAAGGGAGCGGTGAAGGTGTGCTTCTCGGTCACGATGGTGTAGTTGTCCTCAAAGCCATCCTTTGCCAGCATCTCCTGCACCTTTGCGTCCGGGCGCGGGGTGATCTTATCGATCATGCTCCAGGGGAAGGTGATCTTGGTCTCGTCCTGCACATAGGCCAGGAACTCGGCGGGCACCAAACCCTGCTCCACCCACTTTGCAGCGTAGGCGTGGACAGCGGTCTTGACCTTATCGCCGTTGTGAGAGCAGTTATCCATGCTCTGGACGGTCAGGGGCAGCTTGCCGGCCTTGAAGCGCTCGTACAGCAGAGCGGTGACCTTGCCCATCGCCAGAACGGGGGTCAGGCCGCGCTCCAAGTCAGCAGGAGCAACGCCGTAGCCCTTCTCGGTGATGGTAAAGGAGATCATCTGCAGGCTGGGGTTCTGGAAGATCTCCACCAGACGTGCCCAGTCGGCGCCGAAGGAATAGTCAGCCTTCAGGCTCTCGGTAACGGAAGCGACGACCTTCTTCTCGATCTCGCCGGTGGACTTCAGGCAGACCAGCAGGCTCAGGTTATCGTAGGGCTGGTAAGCCTTGTCGATGATCTCGTAGTCGAAGCTCTCGGCCACGATGACGCCGCGGTCGTACTTGCCGCTGTTCAGTGCGTCGTTCAGCACGGCAGCGGGGAAAGCGCGGAAGATGTTGCCGGCACCGAAGTGCACCCAAGTGGGCTCGGCGTGGGTCTTGGCTACAGCCTCAATGTCGAATTTGGGCAGCTCGTAGCCCTTTTCTGCCCACTCGGCGGACAGATTGCCGTTTTTGATATCAGACAGCTTCATAATAATCAGCCCTTCTTTTCTTCATCCAGACGGTCCAGCAGGTCCCAGATACCCAGCATATACTGGATGCCCAGAGCACGGTCATACTTGCCATAGCCGGGGCGGCAGACGCCGGGACCTTCCTCCCACAGCTGACGGCCGTGGTCGGGGCGGATGTAGCCCTCAAAGCCGCAGTCATGGTAAGCGCGCATTACCTCAATGATGCCGGTCTCGCCGCAGCAGTCGCGGTGCGCAGCCTCAGAGAAGTCGCCGTTGGGGAAGTGGTGGATGTTGCGGACGTGACCGAAAGCAATACGGTCGCAGTGCTTGCGGATGATCTCGGCACAGTTATTGTTGGGGTTTGCGTTCAGGCTACCGGTGCACAGGGTCAGGCAGTTGTACGGATCGTCCACCATCTTCAGGAAGCGGTCGATGCTGGGCTCGTCCACCAGCAGGCGGGGCAGACCGAAGATATCCCAAGGAGGATCGTCCATGTGGATGGCCATCTTGATGTCACACTCGTGGCAGGTGGGCATCAGAGCCTCGAGGAAGTACTTCAGGTTCTCCCACAGCTTCTCCTTGGTGACAGGGGCGTAGGCCTTGAACAGCTCGTCCAGCTTTGCCATGCGCTCCGGCTCCCAGCCGGGGAAGGTCATGTTATACTTCTCGGTGAAGGACATGATATACTCAGCCATGGCCTTGTAATCGCCCTTGATCTTGTCCTTCTCGTAGAACAGTGCGGTGGAACCATCGCCTACCGGGTGGAACAGGTCGGTGCGGGTCCAGTCGAAGATGGGCATGAAGTTGTAGCAGATGACCTTGACACCAAACTTGGACAGGTTGCGGATGCACTGCTTGTAGTTCTCGATATACTGGTCGCGGGTGGGCAGACCGATCTTGATATCGTCGTGGACGTTGACGGACTCGACAACATCCATATCAAAGCCGTAGGCGTGGATCTGGTCTGCAACCTTCTGGATCTCGTCGATTTCCCAGATCTCGCCGGGCATCTTGTTGTGCAGTGCCCAGACGATGCTGGTCACGCCGGGGATCTGCTTGATGTCGCTCAGGGTGACGGGGTCGTTGCCCTCGCCATACCAGCGCCAACCCATTTTCATAGGCATAGAGAAGTTCCTCCTGTCGTTATTTATCATGTGGCACGCGCAGAACGCCTGCACGCTCTTCTTGCTTATATTCTAATATATCAGTTGTAAAATAGCAATACGCGCAATGCCAATTTTTTGTGTTTATTCTTGTATACTTTACACAAAAACGGCAAAATGCCAGTTTTTTAACAAGGTTTTTGGGCAGTGTGCTGCTTGCCTTCCATAGATTCCCTGCTCTGCCGCTGGGCTGCCCAAGCAATAGCTTGTAACCACAAGCGTGTAGTGCTCTGACCCGCCCGGCGCAAAGCAGTCTGTTCCGGTTGAATTCCTATAAAAACCTTTATATTCAAAACATTCAGCGCCCGCGAAACCTGCCGGGCGCACTCATCCGCTTCTATCCAAACTTCTATATATAAAGGAGGATCCGCTATGGTTTCACCTGACAAGTACATCGCCGGGCGTTCCGCTGCCGATTGGATCGCGGCATATCCCGTGGTCTCCGACCTCTGCGCCCTGAAGGAGACTGCATGGGTAAACCCGGACAAGCTGCCTTTTGCACAGGCTGCGGCCGCCTGCCCGCTGACCCTTTCCGACATTGAGGACGCCGCCGCACGGCTGGAGCGGTTTGCGCCCTATCTTGCCGCCGTCTTTCCTGAAACTGCTGCGACCGGCGGCATCATCGAGTCCCCTGTTCAGCCCATTCCCCGGATGCAGAAGGTGCTGGAAGAGCGCAGCGGCACTCGCATTGCCGGGCAGGTATGGGTCAAGTTGGACAGTCATCTGCCCATTTCCGGCTCCATCAAGGCCCGGGGCGGCATTTACGAGGAGGCTGTGCCAGACGTTCTGGACATCGTCGTTGTCCTCCAGGGCATCCAGCAGCTTGCCCATTGCCTTGAGCTGATCGGGGTCGGTCAGGCGGGTGGTGGTCATGGGGACCATGGCCAGATCATCGCTCAGGATCTCGTAGCCCTTCTCTTCCATGGCCTTGACCACAGCAGAGTAGTTCTCGGGATCGGTGGTGATCTCAGCAGCCTCTTCGCCTGCATCAAAGTCCTCGGCACCGGCATCCAGAGCATCCATCATGGCCTCATCGATCCTCCAGAGAGATGTCAATGACACCCTTCTGGCTGAACAGGAAGGCCACACAGCCCATAGCGCCCAGGTTGCCACCGTTCTTGTCGAAGTAGTGGCGCAGGTCGGCAGCGGTACGGTTGCGGTTGTCGGTCAGGGTCTCGACCATGACGGCAACGCCGCCGGGGCCGTAGCCCTCGTAGGTGATGGCCTCGAACTCGGTCTTGTCGCCGCCCTCAGCCTTCTTGATGATGCGCTGGATGTTATCGTTGGGCACGCTCATGCGCTTTGCCTTGGCGATCAGGTCTGCCAGCTTGCTGTTGGAAGCCGGGTTGGGGCCGCCGTCACGGACGGCAACGCTGATCTCGCGGCCGATCTTGGTAAAGACCTTTGCTCTTGCGCCATCGGTCTTTTCCTTCTTGCGCTTAATGTTGTTCCATTTGCTATGTCCAGACATGGGGAACCTCCTAAAGTTTTATCGAAATCTCCGCCTGCGGGCAGACGGGCTGTGGTCGCCCGCTTGTGGCAGCACACAAAATCTAACTCTATTATTGTAGCACAATCACGAATCCCATTCAAGGGCTCCGGGCGTGTTTTTCGCTTGTTCGTGTTGGAAAACCGGCTTTTCAGGCCGGTTTACAGCAGCCGCAGTGCCTTGGGATAGTGGTTTTTCACCCGCCCGCCGGACACCTTGCCGCCGCCCAGCGGCCAGCCGTCTACCGTCACGCAGCACCAGCCATCGGCGGCAGTGTCCGGGCGATCCTCACGGCCGGAAAGGTACTCCGTTACCCGCGGGTCGGCAAGGGTCAGTGCTTCGCGGTTGGTGCAGAGCGCGCCGAACGCCGTGAACAGGTGGTGCTCCGGCACGAAACGGCCCTTCTGCACGCTGCCCACGAACACCCCGCCCGCAGGACATGAAGCCCCGTCTGCGGGAAAGCTACCGGCAGCAGCACGCCGCCGCCGTGCACCACAGCCGGACGCTGTGCCAGTGCAGGGAAATACTGCCCGGCAAATTCATGCCATGCTGCAAGGCTCTGCGCCGGGGTGGCTTCCCCTGCCCCGGCATCCCGGCTGCGGGTGCTGCGGCCCTGCACACCGCCTCCCGGCAGGGCACGGCTGTCTCCACGGCGGGGGCGCTGCGGGCATCCGGGGTCTTGGCAGGCTTGCCGCCCTTGCTTCCCTTCTGCTTTTTGCTCTGCTCTGCGGCAGCAGCCAGCCAGAGCTGCTTCCTCGGCCGTATTCGTTCCGGGGCGGCAGGGCCCGCGGCGTGCCAGCCTTGACCAGCCGTGCCATAAAGTGCCCCTCGCCGCCCTGACAGGGCCAGATGCGCCGCACCTTGCTCACATCCAGCGGCAGACCGCCGGTGCGGTTGGCTTCGCCCTCGCTGCCAAAGGTGTAGTCCACATTGCCGAACACATCGGCCAGCGTGAACTCCGGGTGGCGCTGCAGGAATGCCGCCACCTGTCCCTCGTCCTCCTCCGGCGCAAAGGTGCAGGTGGAATAAACCAGCTGCCCGCCCGGGGCCAGGCAGGCCGCCGCGTTGTCCAGGATCTGTGCGCCCAGTGCGGCGCACTGCTTCACCAGCGCTTCACAATGCTGGGTGACAGCCACGGCTTCCTTTGCGGAACATGCCCTCGCCGGAACAGGGTGCATCCACCAGAACACGGTCAAAAAACTCCGGCAGAGCGTCCGCAATGCGGGCGGGCGACTCATTGAGCACCACCGCATTGGACACGCCCATGCGTTCCAGATTGCTTTTCAGGATATCCGCACGGGCCGCAACATATTCGTTGCTCACCAGCAGCCCCTGCCCCCCAGCGCCGCCGCCAGCTGGCTGCTCTTGCCGCCGGGGGCAGCACACAGATCCAGCACCCGCATCCCGGGCTGCACCCCCAGCAGCGGGCGCGCGCCGACTGGAAGCGGAAGGCTCCTGCGAGTAGAACACGCCCGCATGGTGGTAGGGGTGCCGCCCGGGCTTGAAAGGGTCCTGCACCATGCACCACGAATGCCGCCTTGCAAAAGGGCGATGCTTCCAGTGGGAAATCGGCTTTTGCGGCAAACTGCTCCGGCGTGGCACGCAGGGCCGAGACCGTCACGCCCCGGGCAGCCGTCTCCTGCGGGGCGGCATAGAGCGCATCGAACCGGTCGCCCAGCAGAGCGCGCTCCCGGCTGCTCAAAATATTCCGTAGGCATGAAAGCTTTCCTCCCATGGGATGTATAAAGCCGCCGTTCTGCGGCCAAACTAAAGGCTGTGAGGGGCCCCGCCCCACGAAAAACCGAAAGGAGACCATTCAAGGACCATGGAAAACCGCAGCAAAACCGCAAGAACAACCTGAACCGTAGAACCAGACCTCCAAACCGCACCAACAGCAACCCACCAACAGCGCCACCAACGAGCACAAGCACCCCAACCAGTACACCAAGGGTGCCGACGATGAGAGCGCCAAAAACTCCACGAGCAGCCGTTCCAGAACGCCAAAACAGCCGCTAACACGGACCGCAGATGCCAACAAAGCCCGCTGCCTTCCCCACTGTTTTCCAGTGCGGAAAGCAGCGGGCTTTCGCGTTTTATTTTTCGTCAGGGGTCGAACTGCTGCCACAGTACCTCGAACAGCTGGTGCACACGCTTCAGCTGTCCGTTCAGATACAGCCAGCCCAACAGGCACTCGAAACCGGTAGAAGCACGGTATTCCTCCGGGGAAGCGTGCTTTGGCCACGCTGGCCTTGCTGGCGTTGCGGCCGCGCTTGAACACGGCCAGTTCGTCCTCAGTGAACAGCGGCTCCAGCAGCTGTTCTTCCCGGAACTGTGCCTTGGCAGAGACATATTTGACCTTTTCAACGTTGAGCTTTCCGGCAGAAAGGCGGTGATGCTCCACCAGACGCGCTGTCGCACCAGCAGTTCCAGCACGCTGTCCCCTACAAAGGCCAGCGCCCAGCGGGCTGAGTTCCCGCGGGTCGATCTTTTCTGATTCGTTCATGCTGCTTTATCCTTAGAAGATATAGTCGAACTGATACTCGCCGATGAGGATGGTATCGTTCTCTTCCACGCCCTTCTGGACCAGCGCAGTCCAGAATGCCGCTCTCGCCCAGCTGACGCTGGAAGTACTGCAGGCTCTCGTAGTCGTCCACGTTGCTGTCGGCAAGGATATACTCCAGCCACGGCGCATCCACGCTCCAGACATGAGCCTCCATCCGCTTGATGGTCAAATCGCGGTCGTTGGCCTTGGGCTCCGGGCTTTTTGTACTCGGGGTGCAAACACCGGCACCTGCGGGATATCCTTGAGACGGTTATACACGAGCCCCGGAAGTTGCTTGACGCCCTGCATCGTAGCGGCGGAGATTGCCACAAAGGTCAAGCCCTTGCCCTCCACATACTGGCGGAAGTCCTCGATCTGCTCCTCGGTGGCCAGATCGCACTTGTTGCCAATGACGATCTGCGGGCGCTCAGCCAGCACAGGGCTGAACTTTGCCAGCTCCTCGTTGATCTTTTCAAAATCCTCAATGGGTTCACGGCACTCGCTGCCGGAAATATCCAGCACATGCAGCAGCAGCCGCGTGCGCTCGACATGGCGGAGGAAGTCGTGGCCCAGGCCGACGCCCTCGCTGGCACCCTCGATGAGGCCGGGGATATCGGCGCAGACGAAGCTTGCGCCCTCAGCCACGGACACAACGCCCAGCGTGGGCACCAGCGTGGTAAAGTGGTAGTTTGCAATTTTAGGCTTTGCTGCGCTGATGGTGGAAATGAGGGTGGTTTTGCCCACGTTGGGGAAGCCCACCAGACCCACGTCCGCAATCAACTTCAGTTCCAAGGTCACCTGCAGATCCTCGCCGGGCATACCGGGCTTTGCAAACTTGGGGATCTGGCGGGTGGGGGTTGCAAAATGTGCATTGCCGTAGCCGCCGCGGCCACCCTTGGCAATGGTGACTGGGGTGTGGTCCGACAGATCCGCAATGACAAGGCCGCTCTCGGCGTCCTTGATGACGGTGCCCAGCGGCACCTTGATGACAAGGTTCTCCGCGTTTTTGCCGTGGCACAGGCTGGCACCGCCCTTGCCACCCTCCGGGGCCACATACTTGCGCTTATAGCGGAAGTCCATCAGGGTGGACGATGGTCGTCCGCCACAAAGATGATGTCGCCGCCCCGTCCGCCGTCGCCGCCGTCCGGGCCGCCTGCGGCCACGAACTTCTCGCGGTGGAAGCTCACTGCGCCGTCGCCGCCCTTGCCCGCGTGGAGCCATATCGTGGCGATGTCGATAAAGTTAGTCTGTGCTGCCATACAGCCCCTCCTTTTATAAAAAAGGCCTTTTTTCATTTAGCTCCCCATCCCTCGGGGGAGGCTTTAATCCGCCCCAGAGCGCGGCCTGAGAGGTTTTAGTTCCACCCGAACAGTCAAAAGCCTTCTTCATCAAAAGAGCCGGGCCACGAGGGTCCGGCTCTACGAGTTGCAGTTATTCAGAAAGAAGTTACTGCTTAACGCTGCACTTCTTGCCGCTCTTGCCCACGCGCTCGAAACGGACGGTGCCGTCCACCAGAGCAAACAGGGTGTCATCGCTGCCCTTGCCAACGTTCTCACCCGGCATGATGTGGGTGCCACGCTGACGGACCAGGATGTTGCCGGCCAGCACGAACTGACCGTCTGCACGCTTGGTGCCCAGACGCTGTGCTGCGGAATCGCGGCCGTTCTTGGTGCTGCCTACGCCCTTTTTATGTGCCATTGTAATTTACCTCCTTAGCCGTTGATCGCAGTGATCTCAACCTTGGTGAAAGGCTGACGATGGCCCATACGGCGAGCACTGTGCTTCTTTGCGCGATAGGTGATGATGTTCAGCTTCTTGCCCTTGCCATTCTTGATGACCTTGGCAGAAACGGTAGCACCCTCAACAACAGGAGCGCCAACCTTCACAGAACCCTCCTCGCCAATAGCGAGAACCTGATCAAACTTCACTTCGGAGTCGGCCTCAACGTCCAGCTTTTCGATGTAGACGATGTCGCCCTGCTCCACGCGGTACTGCTTACCGCCGGTAACAATGATTTCGTACATTTTGTTCATTCCTTTTCGTTGTACTCGCTGGTCGTAAAGGCAGGCCCTTACACGGGCCATTTCCGGCGCCCACACCACGCGGCTAGAATAGTATAGCAAAAAAAACCGGGATTGCAAGAGGAATTTTCCCGCTTTTGGGCAAATTTTTTTGTTTACCCGTTCTTTTTGCTGCCGCGCCAGGTTCTATGGCGGCCTTACCCACGGCATTATACGCCTTCGGTCTTTTTCCAAAACAGCTTGCGCGGGCTGGAGGCCAGCAGCTGGGTATCCGGGCCAAAAACGAGATGGGCCCGTCCAGCTTTTTTTCTTTGCGCCTTTGTTCCGGCGTTCATCGCCAGCGGCACCATCAGGGGCTTGTCCTTGAACTTGCGGGTAAAATAAATTTCCTGCCGCAATGCCCGCCACCACGGCGATGCCTGCCACCAGCTGGGATGCCCGCAGCCCAAGAGAAGGCACCAGCATCAGACTGTCAGTGCGCAGTGCTTCGATCCAGAAGCGGCCTGCACCGTACCACATCAGATACCGCAGGGTGATATCGCCGTTGAACTTGCGCTTTTTGATGTAGCGGAACAGCAGAAAAAGCCTACAAAGCACCAGATGCTCTCATACAAAAAAGTGGGGTGCACCGGCAGGTTGGGGTCAATGACAACACCTTTCTGGGCTCGTGACCGTGCTGCTCATGAGGTAGTTTCTGGTGGCCTCGCTGAACATGCCCCACGGCAGATCGGTGTTGCAGCCATAGGCCTCCTGGTTGAAAAAGTTGCCCCAGCGGCCGCAGCCCTGCCCGATGCAGGAAACCCATAGCCGTCAGGTCAAACATGGGCAGCACGGGCACGCCCCGCCGTTTGCAGGCCAAGCCGCCGAACAGAAAGCCGCCGATGATGCCACCGTAGATGGCAAGGCCGCCGTCCCGGATGGCAAGCATCTCCCAGATGCTTTCGTATTTAAAGGGTGCCATGGCCACATAGTAAGCGCGGGCGCTGACAATACCCAGCACGATGCCGATCAGGATCACGTCCACCATGCGTCCGGGTCCACGCCGAACTCGATGCTGTGGCGGAACGCAAATACCAGCGCCAGGCAGAGGCCAAAGGCGATGCACACGCCGTACCAGTAAATATTGAACCCGCCAATGGTAAGCGCCACGCGGTCCAGGTGAAAACCCAGTCCACAGGCCCGGGAACTGTACCAGATTCATCACTCGTCATCCTCCTCATCCTCTCCTCCGGCCTGCGGCGCGGTGCCGTCCGGCTGGATGTACATGGTAGCCATGCGGTCGGTGCACAGAATGTGCTGCAAGGCCGCGTCGGCGTCCTCGGCAGTCAGCCCGGCCAGCATGGAGATCTGCTGTGCCACCGTCTGGCCGGAGAGGGCAAAGTCTGCCATCTGGCTGGCCGAGTCCTCCACATTTTCGAGGTTTTCGATCAGCTGGCCGTACTTTTCGTTCTTGCACAGGGTAAAGATCTCCCGGTCCACGCCCTCGGCGCGGATGCGGGCGATCTCGTCCAGCAGCAGCTGCCGCACGGTGTCCGGCGCGTCGCTCTCGCCGGTGAACAGGATGCAGCAGCAGCCGTCCACCCGCAGCACTTCCCCGCCAAAGCCGGGTTCACAAGGCCTCCATCGTACAGACGACGGTACAGCGGCGACATGCCGCCTGTGATGCAGCTGAGCACAAGGTCGTACAGCGCCTCGGTGCGCAGATCATCCGCAGGCAGCGGCTCTTCCTTAAAGCCCACGCCGAAGCAGGGCTTGGACACCGGCATTTTCAGGGTTTTTTTCGTTGGCCGCCAGCGTCATGGGCTCCGGCCCGTCCACAGGCGCTGCACCCGCTCTGCACCGGGGGGCTCCATCAGGCCGTGGCGCTCACAGGCGGCCAAAATCTGCTCCATGGTGGTGTTGCCGGCCGCCGCCAGCACCATGTTGCCCGGGGCATAGAACGCCTTGCAGCTGTCGTACAGCATCTCGGGCGTGATCTCGGCAATGCTTTCCACCGTGCCCGCGATATCGCTGCGGATGGGATGCTCGTGGTACAAGCACTCGAACAGGCCGGTGATGAGCCGTCAGTCCGGGCTGTCATCGTACATTTTGATCTCCTGTCCGATGATGCCCTGCTCCTTGGCGATGGTCTGCTCGGTAAAGTAGGGATGAGTCACCATGCCCAGCAGCACATCCAGACTTTCGTCCAGCTGCTGGGTCGCGGTGAACAGGTAGCAGGTGCGGTCAAAGCTGGTAAAGGCGTTGGCGTTGGCACCGGTCTTGGCATACTTTGCAAAGGCATCGCCGTCCTGATCTTCAAACATCTTGTGCTCGAGGAAGTGTGCCACGCCTGCAGGCAGATGCACCTCTTTGCCGTCCAGCCGGAAATCCCGGTCAATGGAGCCAAAGCGGGTAGCAAAAATGACATGAGTACTGGAATAGCCCGGCATGGGCCGCACGATAACGGTCAGTCCGGAGGGCAGGATCTGCCACTGATCAGCCACGGTCTTTTCCAGCAGGGTCTGATCATTCTGCGGCATGGGCGTCCACCTCCTTTGTGAGCAGATAGCTGACCGAGAGGGTCAGCTTCGCAGGATCGCGCGCACATCGTCCCGGTCACAGCCTGCAAAGCGGCGCGGGCCTCGGCAGGCGTCTGCACCTTTGGCCCCGCCGCCGCAGCAGCACTCGATGTAATACCATGTCTCAATGCCGCCCAGGTATCCTCCACCCCTGCATCCCGCTCAGCAGTCCCAGGCGGCAGTCCTCCAGCTCCTCATCGGTGATGGGCCCGCTGCACAGGTCGGCCAGCTCCTTCAGATAGCCTGCTCGGCGCGGGCAGCGTCGGCGTGCTCCACGCCGCTGTTCACAGCCATGCTGCCGGTAAAGCTCTGGAACGAGGACGAGCAGTAGTAACACAAATGGTCACGCTCGCGCACGTTCAGGAACAGACGGCTGGTCACGCTGCCGCCATACAGCGCCATGGCAAGGCGGACTGCTGCCAGCTGTTCGGTGCGCATGGGCTCGCCCCAGCGTGAACAGCATACAGAGCTTTGCCTGCACCATGTCAAAGGTCTCAGTCTTGTGCACCGGCTCCTGCGCGGGGGGTGGCCATATTTTCCACCAGCGGCAGCGGGGCCCGGTCGATGGCCGCAAGCTCTGCCAGCAGGGCATCCTTTACCGCAGCGGTCTGCTCTGCCGTCGCAGCCCAGCACGAGCAGCTCAATGTTGGCGGTGCGCAGCATCTCGTAATAAGCCGTCGGTGAGCTGTTCCGGGGTCAGGCCGTCCACCTCTTCCAGATAGCCCTCCTGCCGCACGCCCGCCGGGCTGTCGCCAAAGAATTCCCGGTTGGCCTGATGCAGGCAGTAGAGGCGCTTATCGTTGATCTCATCTTCCAGCGCCTTTTTTCAGCATCTGCTTTTCAATGCCCACGGCCTCCGGGTCAAAGGTTCCGCCCACAAAATAGGGGTGGAAAGCCGCCCCCAGCGCAATGGAGGCATATTCCCGGGTCAGGGGCTCCCCTTCCAGCGCAAACTGATCCTTGATGCCGGTAACACTAACACACAGGTTGTGGCTGCAGCCCATGGGCCGGGCATCCACTGTGAGGTCTGCACCGTAGAGCTTGGCCAGCTTCTTGGTCAGCTGGGTCATATCCGGGCAGTCGGCATAGCCGCGCTCCAGCACCAGTGGCAGCAGGGCATGAGCTGTGGCGGTCTCCCGCTTTGCCGGGAGGGCAAAGTGGACGCTGATACGGCAGCGGTTGAATTTTTCCGCCGGGTCACAGGAAAGATGCACGCCCGGCGCAATGAGAATACGTTCCAATTTGTTCCTCCGCCCTGCTTTGCAGGGAGCTTTTTATTTTTAGATGCCTTCTGCAAGGGCAAGAAATTCTTCCAGACTCAGGCCGCTGGCACGGATGGCAAGGGCATTTTCAACGCCTCACATACCGCCAGTGCCACGGCTCAAACACCACGCCGGTAGCAGCCTGCCTGTCCTGCGGATAGCGCAGGATAAAGCCGTATTCGGCGGCATAAGCCGTCAGCCACTCATAGGCGCGGGTCGTATCAAAGCCGGTATCACGGGTCGGGTAGTCCGCTACTGAGGATATCCGCCGCATAGCCGGTGCCGTGATCATTGCATTCCGCAGGCGGCTGGATATCTGCCGCAAGGCTGGCGGCTTCTTCCTCGGTTTTGCCCTTTTCCAGATACTGCTGCTTCTGCGTCTCATAGGCCGCGCTGCCGGGCATCTGCGTCCTGATAGCCTGCCGACAGCACCAGTGCAACGCCATCCTCGGCCGCAGCCGCAGCCATTTTCTGGTAGGCTGCAGCTGCTTCGGCTTCCAGCTGGATACCGCTGGCTTCATCGGCATCGGCAAGGGCCGGCGAGAGGGTTCCACGGCAAAGGGCAGATTGGCGTTCACCAGCACAAAACGCTCATCGTCAGCATCAAAGCTGTAGCCGGTGCC